>CXWL01001680.1_pt1 | contig 614729 bp, 551 predicted proteins | sample 590931 | NCBI WGS metagenome assembly CXWL01 (sample SAMEA3498368, study PRJEB10139) | groundwater metagenome | biome: water well; material: biofilm material | place: Germany | collected 2015-04-27 | reverse complement strand
AAAGAAATTATGGATATACTTCGCATAACAACGGCAGGCAGTGTGGATGATGGAAAAAGTACTTTGATAGGAAGACTTTTGTATGACACCCGCAGCATCACCAACGATAAACTGGAGGCTATAGAATCAACAAGTAAAAGAAAGGGGCTTGATTTTACTGATTTATCATTGCTGACAGATGGGCTAATTGCTGAGAGGGAGCAGGGCATCACCATTGATGTGGCTCATATTTATTTTTCAACGCCTGATCGTAAATATATCATCACTGACTCACCAGGGCATGTAGAATACACAAGGAACATGATTACCGGGGCCAGCAATGCCAGTGTGTCATTAATTCTGATTGATGCCAGGAAAGGGGTGATTGAACAAACTAAAAGACATTTTTATATTGCTTCTTTACTCCGGATAAAGCATGTTGTAGTTTGTATCAATAAAATGGACTTGGTGCGATACGATGAAAATACTTATGAGACTATTAAAAAAGAGTTTGAATCAATAGTTGCTAAAGCCGGCTTTGAGGGACAGAAAATAAAATTTATCCCACTGGCAGCAAAAGATGGCGATAATATTGTTTTTTCTTCCGAAATGATGCCGTGGTATAAAGGGGAAACATTATTGGAGTTTTTAGAAAATATCCCTGTTGCGGATAATAACAAAGACGCCCCGGCAAGATTTTCAGTGCAGTATGTAATTCGTCCCCACAGCGATCAGTTTCATGATTTTCGGGGATATGCCGGTAAAGTGGAAAGCGGCTCTTTTGCAAAAGGAGAAACCGTGGTGGTGTTGCCTTCGCTTAAAAGCTCAGAAATTAAAGACATCAGGGTTTATAATGATGAAAGAAATACTGCATCAGCCAAAGAAAGTGTAGTGATTACACTGGAAAATGATGTTGACATCAGCCGTGGCAATATGCTGGTAAAACATTCTGATGGATTCAAACAATCTGCCCGGCTAAAGGCAACGATATGCTGGATGGAAGAAACGCCGGGGGTAGCGGGTAAAATGTATTTCCTGCAGCATGGGCCTAATCGGGTAAAGGCAAAGGTGACAGCTATTGGGAGGATTCTTGACATTCACACCCTGGATACAAACACAGATAAAAAAACATTTCAGTTAAATGATATCGGCGAAGTTGAATTGCACCTGGCTAAGCCAATATTTGCTGATGTATATGACAGTAACCCGGACAATGGCAGTTTCATCCTGATTGATGAATTCACTAACAATACTGTGGCAGTGGGGTTTGTCAGGTAAAAGCTTTTAGGACTATCTCCCCTTTTTTCTTTTGGCTAACTGTTGCAATGTAGCCCTCATATCTTTTGGCAGTGGCGCCTCCAGTTCAACCAGCTTTCCTTTGATGTCATTAAAGCCAAGCAGAAAAGAATGTAGAGCCAGCCGGTTAAGTATTGGTCTCTCTTCTTCCACATCTTTCGCCAATTTAAATTTTGATTTTAAGGACGAAACCAAAATAGGTTTGCCATCTCCATAAAGTGCATCACAAACAATGGGGTGTCCAATATCTTTCATATGAACTCTTATCTGGTGAGTTCGGCCTGTGTGTATCTGAAATTGCATATTAGAGTAAATGCCGAAATCTTCGAGTACTTCATAATCCGTAAGCGATTCCTTGCCATTGCGATGAATGATCATTGTTCCGTTCAGCGCCGGGTGTTCAGCGATAGGCGAATTAATGCTTCCTTTTTTCTCCATAAGAGAGCCCATTACCAATCCCTGGTATATTTTTTTGGTTTGCCTGCTTTCAAATTGCAGAGAGAGATGTTTGTGTGCTATTTCATTTTTTGCAAACACAATCAGTCCGCTGGTATCTCTGTCCAGGCGGTGTACAGTGAATATATTACCATACTTCTCTTTCAATAACACTTTTAATGATATCTCTTTTCCTTCCCTGTCAGGAATTGATAATAAGCCAGATGGTTTATTGATTGCAATAAAATCAGCATTCTCAAAAATTATTAAATCCTTTATGTACATCTTAAATATTTAGGGTCTTCATAAGCCCCCTTGGGGGATTTAGGGGCTTTATCTTCCTTTCCCAAAATGCTTCAAGTCCCTGACTTCTTTCTCAGACAGGAAACGGAATTTCCCTCTTTCAATATTTTTCTTGGTGAGTCCGGCAAATATTACCCGGTCAAGATTCCTTACATCATAGCCTAATGCTTCGAAGATGCGGCGTACAATACGATTGCGGCCGCTATGGATCTCTACACCTATCTGCATTTTATCTTTTGCATCGGCGTAGGCGAGCACATCTACACTGGCGGGACCATCTTCCAGTGCCACACCCGAAAGAATTTTATCAAAATCTTTTTTTTCTAAGGGCTTGTTGAGTGTAACATGATAAACTTTTTTGATTTCATTACTGGGGTGTGTAAGTTTTTGTGCCAGTTCGCCATCATTGGTTAGTAATAAAACTCCGGAAGTATTTCTGTCAAGCCGGCCTACCGGGTAAACTCTTTCGGTAGTGGCACGCCCAATTATATCCAGCACTGTCTTTCTTCCCTGTGGGTCATCTGTAGTAGTGATATAATCCTTTGGTTTATTCAATAAAATATAAACAAGGTTTTTTGCCAGAAAAATTTTTTTGCCATTTACATTCACTTCATCTTTTGAAGAAACTTTATAGCCTGGTTCAGTGACGGCCTCCTTATTTACTTTTACCAAGCCCTTTCTTACCAGTTCTGCAGCTTCCCTTCTGCCACAAATGCCCGCATGGGCAATAAATTTATTCAAAGGCATTTGCGATGTTGTTTGCGGTTTGCTATGTGTAATAGGTGTTGGCGTAGAACCAACTACGGCTCCCCGGCTTCTTACAGAAGATTGCTGTGCCCTGGCTTCTGCTTTCTTTTTATCAAAAAACTCTTCTTTTTCTTTCTTATACTTTCTTTTTTCCTTTTTGAATTGTTCTTTGATGGCAGCGTTACTTTTCTTTGGGGCAAACTTGCTGAAATTGTCTGTTGATTTTTTCTTCATGTGGAGTAATTTGCTGTTTTACAACAGTAGTGAGGGGCAAAGATAGGCAATCAATATTCATCTGGCTAAAAGGAAAGCCCCCGTCGCAGACGAGGGCTCAATTCTCCTAATGAACGGATCGTATTAAATCATTTGCTTTGTTTCAGGTTTTTTTCTATCTCCTCCCGGTCCCCGGTGTTTAGATTCCTTTAATTTTTTTAATTGATCTTCCGTAAGAATTGATTTCATATTTTCTTTCTGTTTTTTCATCAATTCTTTCATGTTTTCTTTCTTTTGTTCATCACTCATCGATTTATTTTCCCGGATGGCTTTCATTTTTTCGCCTATTTCTTTGCGATTAGATTCCATTTTGGCTGATTGCTCATCAGATAAGCCAAGATGGGTTTTCATTTTTGCTCCTCTTTGTTTAGCCATTTCCTCATGCTTTGCTTTCCCTTCAGCTTTCATTTTCTCCAATTGAGCTTTCTGGTCGCCGGTAAGAATACCGTTCATACTGGCTTTATGCTCTTTCCGCAGGGTTTCTGCTTTATTTTTCCATTCTTTTACGGTAATGTTATCATTCTTCTTCAATTCTTCCATTTGTTTATGGAAGCTTTCCCGTTGTAATTTGAATTTTGTTTTCTGGTCTTCTGTCAGGTTTAGTTTTTGCATTTCCATTCCATGATGCTGTCTTTTTCTTTCCATCATATGGGGTCTTCCGGATTTTCTTTCAGGGATTTCCTGGGCTTTTACCGTAAAAGCCAGCGACAGTATCATCGCAGAGAGGATTATTTTTTTCATGTTATACATTTTTGATTTTTAGACGCACAGCTATTCAGTAAACTTTCGGCTTGTTTGTTAAAGCTTTTATGAAAGCTGGCAGGGGGTGTTATAATAAAATGACGAAATACTGACTGGCCGGCTTTCTACAGGTTTAACCCGGCAGTAAGAAAGTTTTCGTATGTTGATAAAACCAGATATCAATTACTCTTCTTATTAGCAAGCCGTTCATCGGCAGCATCGATATCCTTGCCAGGGCTCCTGCGGAGGTGGGTTTACCCAACGAAGCATTAATTTTTATTGGCTAATTGTCCGCAAGCGGCATCAATATCCTTACCCCGGCTTCGACGGAGGCGGGCATTTACCCGGTGCTTGCCAAGATATTCCATAAAAGCCTGTACTTTTTCTTCTTCCGGCTTTTCAAATTTGGCAAAATCAATAGGATTGTATTCAATAATGTTTACAAGGTCGGCAGGTACCTGGCGGTAGATTTTTATTAACTCATCTGCATCCTGCAGCGAATCATTAAAGTTTTTGAACAAAATGTATTCAAAAGTTATTTCGTTACCGGTTTGTTTGTAAAAATAATTTAATGCCTCAACGAGTGTTTGGATATTATTGCTATCATTGATGGGCATTATTTCATGCCGTTTTTGATCGTTGGCTGCATGCAATGATAAAGCCAGGTTAAATTTTACTTTATCATCACCTAACTGGCGGATACCTTTTGCCACCCCGGCAGTGGAAACGGTAATTCTTTTTGGGCTCATTCCCATTCCATGGGGAGATGTAATTTTTTCTATGGCTTTCAGCACATTTTTATAATTCAACAATGGCTCACCCATACCCATAAAAACAATATTGCTGAGTTTTTTGCCATTTTCTTTTTCGCATTGCTGATTGATGACAGCAACCTGGTCATAAATTTCATCAAATTCAAGGTTTCTTTTCCTGTCCATATAACCCGTAGCACAAAATTTACAACTGAGGGAACAGCCGATCTGGGATGACACACAAGCCGTAAATCTTGACTTGGTTGGTATCAGTACACCTTCCACAAAATGGCCATCATGGGTTTTGAAACGGGTTTTAATAGTGCCGTCTTCAGAATGTTGTACGGTATCAATTGTTAATCCGGGCAATGTAAATTCAGCAGCTAATTTCTGGCGCAGATCTTTAGAGATATTTGTCATGCCATCAAAACGCTGCACTGGTTTTAGCCAGAGCCATTCATACACTTGTTTGGCCCTGAATTTTTTTTCTCCTATTTTTTCAAAATACTGTTCAATATCAGCAAGGCTCAGATGCCGGATATTTTTAATTGCTGCTTTTGACATAGCGCAAAGATAACAAACAGCTGCCCGCAAGGTGAGAATGGTGAATCATTTATCTTGCAGCCTCATTTAACTATATGAAACCAGTTTATATCATTGATGTTGCCAGAACTCCGGTTGGAAAATATGGAGGGGCGTTGGCCACCATTCGTCCGGATGATTTGCTGGCACATGTTATCAAAGCTTTATTACAAAGAAATCCAGGTGTTGATGTAAAAGCTATTGAAGAAGTAATAGCAGGCGCTGCCAACCAGGCCGGAGAAGACAACCGTAATGTGGCCAGAATGGCGGCACTGTTGGCCGGCTTACCCGTATCAGTTGCCGGTAACACCGTGAACCGCTTATGTGCATCTGGTTTGCAGGCCATTATGGATGCCGCAAGGCAGGTAATGTGCGGCGATGCAGAATTAATAATTGCGGGTGGGGTGGAAAGCATGACCAGGGCTCCTTTTGTTGTAGCTAAAAGTACAGAAGCATTTAGCCGGTCAGCAGAAATATTTGATACAACGATGGGCTGGAGGTTTATCAATAAAAATTTATCGGCATTGCATTATCCTTATACAATGGGTGAAACAGCTGAGAATGTGGCAAAGCAATGGAATATCAGCAGGCAGGAGCAGGATGAGTTTGCTCTCTCTTCTCAACAAAAATATTTTGCTGCCAAGGCTGCCGGTAAGTGGAGGGACGAAATGATATCCATTGAAGCAACAAAAGGGAAAGAAAAAATAATTGTTGATAAGGATGAGCACCCAAGAGAAACATCTTTGGAAAAACTGTCAGCATTAAAACCATCATTCATAAAAGATGGTACGGTAACAGCAGGGAATTCTTCGGGAATTAATGATGGAGCGGCGGCTATGTTACTGGCAAGTGAGGTGGCGGTTAAAAAATATGGATTGAAGCCACTTGCAAAAATCATTTCAATGGCCGTAGCCGGGGTGGATCCGGCGATTATGGGTATCGGGCCTGTTCCCGCCACACAAAAAGCGCTGCAAAGAGCAGGACTAAAAGCCAGCGATCTTGATTTGATAGAATTGAATGAAGCATTTGCATCGCAGTCCATTGCCTGCATTAGGGATCTGGGATTCGATATTAATAAAGTAAATGTAAACGGTGGTGCTCTTGCCATTGGCCACCCGCTGGGATGCAGCGGTGTCCGCATTTCTGCTACGTTGCTGCACGAAATGAAAAAAAGAAATGCGAAGTATGGCCTGGCAACGATGTGTGTGGGAGTAGGGCAGGGTGCAGCAATAATTTATGAGAGTTTGTAATAAAATAATGACCGGCTGTAACTTTTTTGCCGTAATTTTCGTTGAGCAAAACAAAACCACACAATATGAAAAAAGCATTTCTTTCCCTGTTTATTCTTTTCGGTTTTCTGGCTGTTAATGCACAAACAGACTCCTTGCAACAATACACCGGCAAGTATAAATTTCCTGATGGAAGCCCGGTGTCTGAAATAACTATGGCGGTGGATAACGGTCTTTTAATGGCCAGTTCAGCTATGGGCAGTACAGAATTCAGGCCGACATCCACACCGGATGTATTTGAAGTAGTAGTTTATGGCGGCACAGCCACCTTTAAAAGAAAAGAAGGAAAAGTAACCGGAGTCCAGATATTAGTCGGGGATGTAAATATTGAAGGCGAAAAAACGGAGGGGCTGATTAATAACTTACCCGTATCGTCTGTATCATTCTTACGAAAACAAAACTGATTGAACATACTATTTATATCAGGGAAGCCAGACTTAATAGTCTGGCTTCCCTGATATAATGATATATTGCGCTTTTATTAATGAAGTCCTTTTTACTTTATTTTAAAAGACAGCATATCAAAGAAGGTTTGATATTAATTTTACAATCTTTATTCTAGAAAATATAATTCAATAAGTCTCCTGCAGCAATAGTTTCCTGTTGGCTTGTCGCCAGGTTTTTTATAGTACAAGTGCTTTCTTTCAGTTCTTTATCACCGATGATGACAATGAAAGGAATATTTTTCTTTTCAGCATATTTGAACTGCTTCTCAAATTTTGATTGTTCATGAAACAGTTCACTTCGAACCCCTTTTTGACGAAGCCGTTGCATCAGGCTGAAAGCTGCTTTGCTTTCTGTGTCACCAAGATTAAAGAACAATACTTGTGTTCCAACATGTACATCAGCAGGAAACAAATTCAATTCTTCCATGACATCATAAATCCTGTCTACGCCAAAGGAAATACCAACACCTGGAATATTGGGAACACCAAATAAACCGGTTAAATCATTATACCGGCCACCCCCGCCAATGCTGCCAATTTTAACTTCAGCAGGAGCCTTTGCTTCGAAGATGATACCAGTGTAGTAATTGAGGCCCCGGGCAAGGGTAAAGTCCAGTAACAGTTTCAGACCTGCCTGTCCGGCAGGCAGGTTTTGAGTTTCGGGTTGCGAGATAATGTACTCTATTTCTTCAATCCCCTTCTTACCGTTTTCGTTATTGCCCAGTAAGCTTTTTATCTGTAATAACTGTTCTTTATTATTCCCTGATATGTTCAGGTATTTTTCAATAACAGCAACCTGTTTGTGATTCAAACCTTTTTGTGTCAACTCGTCTTTTACTTTTTCCAAACCAATCTTATCCAGTTTGTCAATCGCAATGGTAATATCCATCATCTTATCAGCACCGCCACATACTTCAGCTAAGGCGGTTAATATTTTTCTGTGATTGATCTTTAATTCATAATTTTTAATTCCCAGTTTGATAAGAACTTCATGATAAATGATTGCCAGTTCTACTTCATTCAACAATGAATTACTACCTACTACATCCGCATCACATTGGTAAAATTCCCTGTACCTCCCTTTTTGTGGTCTGTCGGCTCTCCAGACGGGTTGTATTTGGTAGCGTTTGAACGGGAAGGTGAGCTGATTGTGGTTCATTGCCACATAACGGGCAAAGGGAATTGTCAGATCATACTTCAAAGCTCTTTCAGTAATTCCTTTTACATTTTTGCCCTGCAATACTTTTTCAAAATCTTCTCTTACCTGTTTTTCCTTGTCTGGATTATCAAGACCGTTATTCAGAATTTTAAAGATCAATTTGTCTCCTTCCTCTCCGTACTTCCCCATCAATGTATCCAAATTTTCCATCGCAGGAGTTTCCAACGGCTGAAAGCCATACAATTCAAATACATTTTTTATTGTATCCAGGATATAAGTTCGTTTACGAACTGTATCCGGCCCGAAATCCCTTGTTCCTTGAGGTAGTGATGATTTTGCCATGAAAGGTCTTTACTTGATAGTTGAGTATTGAGTATTGAATATTGAGTATTTTTCTATAATTGAATCACAGGCGTTATAAATCATTTTATAAACTTCATCGTAGCCAGCTTCTGGTCCAAAGTATGGATCGGGTACATCTGTATTTTTACCGGGATATAATTCATTCATCAGCAAATCTGCTTTTGACGCATCAAATTTATTTTTGGCAATGCGTTTCATTTCATCCATCACATCTTCTGCCAAAGCATATATCTTATCATACACTTCAAAATCTGCGGCGGTAAATCTTCTTGCTCTCTGTTTACTGATGTCAATGCCGTTAAGTTTAGCAACTTTCTGCGACAATGGATGCGGCGGCTCGCCAGTGTGATAACTGTTGGTGCCTGCGCTTTCGACACTCCATGTTAATCCTGACTTAAAAGCTTTGTCCTGCAAAATACCTTCGGCCAGCGGACTGCGGCAGATATTTCCCAGGCAAACCATTAAAATTTTCATAAAGCAAAGATAGGAATGCATGCTCATGGTTCATAGTTCATAGTCAGGCCGGGGTTCCTGCTATGAACTTATGGATTTCAGCGTTAAACAGCATCTAATTACCAAATACACATTATGACAAACAGTGAAATTTTGAAAGCGAATCTTCTCGATATAATTTTCGAGAACCGCAACAAAGATTATGGTGCTTATGCCCTTCGTAAAGGATATAATATCCGTATGCTGGCTGCACTTGGTGCCGGGCTGTCTGTTAGCCTGTTGTTTATTGTCATAAGTGCCGTAAACAAGAATGAAAAGATCGATAAACCTGTTATCAATACAAAAGAAGGAATAGTTATCAGGTCAATTGAGATGCCCAAAGAAAAAATAAAAGAACCTGAAAGACCGAAAGAAACGGTAAAGCAAAAACCAGTACAAAAAGTAGCCACTGTTAATTATACTACGCCTCCTGCAATTAAGAAAGATACAGAAGTGAAGAACGCAATGGTTGCTACGAAGGAATTAGATGGGAAAGAAATTTCTGACAAAACTTCTGACGGTAAAGAAACGGATAATAAAGTAGTGATAGATAAGAAACCCGCAGAGGATCCAGGTACTGGTGTTACGACAACTTCAGGTCCTTCGCAACCTTTATTTATGGCAGATGAAAGGGATCCGGAATTTCCTGGTGGGCAGGATGCTTTGAAGAAATTTCTGGCTCGAAACATGGAAACACCTGCCGACCTGGAAGGCGGGGAAAAGAAAGTAGTTCACATAAAATTTAGGGTGGACAAAGATGGCTCAGTTACCAGCTTTGAAATAGTAGCCAGCGGTGGAAGTGAGTTTGACAGGGAAGTGGTCAGGGTATGTAAAAAAATGCCCCGCTGGATACCTGCAGTACAGAACGGGATTAATGTTCCGGTAAGCTTTGTACTGCCAGTAACATTTATCGGGATAGAAGAGTAAAATTTTATAATTTGCTCCCCCTGAAACTACCTGATGATGTTTGATGAATACGAAAAGAAAAAACGGAAACAGATTTCCTTTATGAGGTCACTGCTGGATTATGGCATGGGTTTCATAATATTACTGGCCGGGTTGTTTTTTTTCTTCCGCAGTAAATTTCATCTTTCGTTCAATGAGCGGTTTCCACCCAACGATATAGACAAGATATTTGGTGTCATTTGTGTTATTTACGGGTGCTGGCGGATATACAGGGGCTATCAGAAAAATTATTTTAGATGAAATTTTACAGGGAGATAAATAACAATGGCCTCTCCATAGCAGTTATTTGTTCAGTGCTTTTGCTGGCAGGCTGCAAGTCTTACAAAGAAAAAGAGGATGAGCTGCCGGATAACAGGAATAAAGGCACTATTAATGTAAGTGCCGATGAAACTTTTAAACCGGTAATTGATGAAATGGTGCAGGTATATGAATCCAACCATCCGGGTACAAGAATTATTGTTTATTATAAACCGGAAGCAGATTGCCTGAAGGATATGCTGACGGACAGCATCCGGATGATTATTACCACCCGTACCTATAATGAAGATGAGAGAAGCCTGCTCGTGGATTCGATGAAGGTGTCGCCGGAGAGTATGACGATTGCCAGGGATGGAATTGCGGTCATCGTTCATCCGAAGGCGCCTGATTCACTGTTCAGGATGACAGACATCAGGGAAATATTAACCGGGAGATTTAAGAAAAATTTAATTCCGGTATTTGACGGGCTAAAAGCAACCAGTACGGTACGTTTTATCATCGATTCAGTGCTAGGGGGTGATACATTGACTTCTAAAGCTATGGCAGCCCGCAGTAGCGAAGCCGTACTCGAGTATGTTTCTAAAAACCCTGAAGCAGTTGGTTTTATAGGAGTAGGTTGGATCGGAAACCCGGAAGACAGTTCGCAATTGAGTTTTTTGAAAAAAATAAGAGTGGCAGGAATTGAGTGTACAGATATTCCCGATGCATTTGTTAAAGCTTACCAGGCAAACATTTACATAAAGCGGTATCCTATGGTACGGGATTTGGTTTATATACTGAAAGAGAACTACAACGGACTTGGAAACGGATTTGCAAATTTTATGAGCGGAGAGATAGGACAACTGATTTTTAAAAGGGCTTACCTGGCACCGGCACAAAAGAGATTTGGAATAAGGCCGGTGAGGCTGAATGAGTGAACAAAGTAGTTATATTTACAACGTAAAAGAAGAAGAAAAATGAAGAAAACCACTATCACATTTTTAGCTACCGGATTATTATTGGTATCCGGGCTAAAGGCCCAAACGATACAGGAGGGCATGATCCACCTGTATGCCGACAGGTTCAAAAGCGCCATTGCTGTTTTTGAAAAACTGCTGGCAACAAATCCCAATAACATTGAAGCAACGTATTGGCTTGGCCAAACTTATTTTGATATGGACGACAATGCGAAAGCCCGCCAGTTGTATGAAAAAACCCTGGCAACTGCTGGTAGTGCGCCGCTCCTGTTAGCCGGGTTAGGCCATGCCGACCTGCATGACAATAAAACCAGCGAAGCCCGCCAGAAATTTGAAGCAGCCATTACAGCAGCCACAGGCAAAAAAGGCGTTGTGGATCGGGCAGTGCTTACTGCCATCGGTCGTGCCAATGTGGATGCTAAAGCCGGCGACCCCGCCTATGCTGTTCAAAAACTGGAGGCCGCTGCTGAGAAAGGCGAGAAGAACACAGAAACTTTATTGCAGTTGGGTAATGCTTACCGTAAAGCCAACCCCGGACAGGGTGGAGGTCAGGCTTTTGAAACTTACATTAAAGCATTACAAGTAAACCCTGCCTTCGCTGTCGCAAATTTGCGTTTGGCCAAAATATTTGAATCCCAAAAAAGCTGGGATTTAGTAATAAAATATTTAAATGATGCAATAAAAAGTGACCCTAATTTCACTCCGGCTTATTATGAATTATTCTATTATTACTGGTTTTATAAGAAAGATTACCCTGAAGCAGAAAGTCAGCTCAACAAATTCATTGAAAGTAAAAAGCCAGAAACAGATATTCAGGATCAATTTATGTATGCCCAGCTTTGCTGGGGTAAAAAGGATTTTGCCTGTGCTATTACAAAAGCTGAAAGTGTGGTAGCAGAGATGGGTGATAAAACAAAACCGAAAGTGCTGAAGCTGCTGGCAGATGCCAACTATCAGAAGGGCAATATTGCGGTTTCGTCAAAAGACAGCATCAATGCGGTGAAAGATTATGCCAACGCAAAAAAATACAGCGAGATGTATTTTGCCAAAGAGAAAAAGGAAGATTTAATTTCTTTTGATTATAAACTGCTGGCAGATATATTATTAAAAATAGGCGGTAGCAGCAATGAAATACTTAATACTTACCTGAAAGGCGCAGGCCTTGATACAGTGCTGTCATCAAAAATTGATTTCTTGAAACAAGGTGCTGATGCCCTCAAAACAATGGGTGACAGGAATAAGGAAGGGGATATCCGTATGGAAATCATTAAACTTAAATCAGATAAGGCCGGTCAGCGGGACATTTTTGACGCAGGGTTTGCTTATTATCAGGGTAAAGACTTTGAGAAGTCAAAAGGATTATTTGCTACCTATTCTCAAAAATGGCCAGAAGAGACCTACGGATGGCAGATGTTGTTCCAGATAGGCCGCCTGGAAGATACCAGCATGGAAAAGGGACTGGCCGTTCCTTATGCAATAAAGTATCTTGAAGTCCTAGAGAAAGATACCGCAAAGAATAAGAAAAATATCTTGAGTACGGCTGGCTACCTGGCTCAGTACAATGCCAACATCACAAAGGACAAAGTAAAAGCTGTGGAGTATTTCAGGAAAATGCTGACGCTGGATCCTGCAAATGCTGATATTCCAAAATATATAGAACAATTAGAAGGAAGGCAACCATCAAGACCTGCTTCGGTAACACCCAAAGGCAAACCTGTTGCTTCAAAAGCTGCTACCACTAAAGGAGCAGCAAATTCAAAATTGAAAACTAAAACTACCCCCAGGGATACTATAGCAAAGAAATAGGAATTCGGGTTTCTTCTTTTACATAAAAACGGCCCTTTCTGCCAGCTGGCGGAAAGGGCCGTTTTAGTTTTAAATAAAACTGATAAAGATCAGTGTGTATCCAATTTTTAGTTAAGGTAATTTCAGCCTGCCACCTTATTTTTGCCCACAGAGCAAAAGTTTATGTTTCATTTACTTCAAACCAGTCTGAACAGTGCTGATGCCGGCTCCTACCTGCCGGTGGCTATTCAGGTTTTTATTGCGGTTGGCCTGGTTGTTTTCCTGACGGTTGTAACTCATTTATTAGGGCCAAAAAGAAAAACTTCTGATAAGCTGCAGAATTTTACCAGTGGTATAGAAAGTCATGGGGATGCCCGGCAGCCAATGGCAATCAAATATTTCCTCACGGCCATCTTATTTGTGTTGTTTGACGTAGAAGTTATTTTCTTCTATCCCTATGCAGTGAATTTTAAAGACCTGGGATGGAGTGGCTTTTGGGCAGTTTTTATGTTTGTAGGATTCTTCCTTTGTGGGTTTATTTATATTATTAAGAAAGGTGCGTTGAAGTGGGAGGACTGATATGAATAATTGAAAGTTAATAATTAGTAATTACATGAACCTCAATGAAGCTTTAGGAATTATTACGGAGAAGATAATTATTAATTTATAATTACTATGCCCCGTCCTGTATCATATAACTTAATTATAAAGCCGCAGGAAGCGGATATCAGTATTGCTGATATGCCGGAAGGTCACCAGGGCGAAGGCTTTTTTGCCACTTCGCTGAATAAAGTAATAGGGCTGGCAAGGAAAAATTCTATCTGGCCATTGCCTTTTGCCACCTCTTGCTGCGGGATCGAATTTATGGCAACTATGGGGTCACATTATGATTTGGGCAGGTTTGGTTCTGAACGGGTCGGGTTTTCTCCCCGCCAGTGTGATCTATTGATGGTAATGGGAACAATAGCTAAAAAAATGGGTCCGGTGGTAAAACAGGTTTATCTGCAAATGGCAGAACCCCGCTGGGTAATGGCTGTAGGCGCATGTGCCAGCAGTGGTGGCATATTTGATACATATAGTGTATTGCAGGGAATTGACCAGGTAGTACCGGTGGATGTATATGTGCCGGGTTGCCCACCAAGGCCTGAAGCAATTATAGATGGATTGATAAGAATACAGGATTTAGTGGGTAAAGAAAGTTTGAGGAGAAGGAATGGGGAGAAATACCAGGCATTATTGGATAGTTATGGAATACAGTAAGTATGAAGAAAAGGTATCCGGATTTAAAAACGAGAATCCAATCAACATTTATTGATACCATGTTGATGCTTGGGTTAATGTTTTTAGCAGCAACAATTCTTGATAAAATAAATCCATCACAGGAAGAAGATGGTTGGATAAGGGGTCTTATTTTTATTGTGATTTGGGGTATCTATGAACCTCTTGCGATGACAATCGGATGTACTGTTGGAAATTATTTAATGAAAATTCGGGTAAAAAGAAATTCTGATACTACAAAGCGAATAAACTTGTTGCAGGCATTTGCAAGATTTGTCGTGAAGATTGCATTAGGTTGGATTTCTTTTCTGACGATGCATAGTAATAAGGAAAGAAGAGCAATTCATGATTTTGTAGCAGGAAGTGTAATGGTAGAAAAATAATTTATAGCTATTAATGGCATTAACTAACGAACATATCAAACAAAGATTAACTGAAAAATTTCCTGAGCAGGTAACCGGATTTGAAGAAACCTACGGTATGCTCACTTTTGAAGCACCAAAAGAAATGAACCTGAAGCTGCTTAATTTTTTATATGATGATGAAATATTGAAATTTCGTTTTATGACGGACTTGTGCGGTGTTCATTATCCTGACAGCAAAGGCAAAGAACTGGCGGTGGTTTATCATTTGCATAATCTAATTGATAATGTCCGCATCAGGTTCAAAGTTTTTACAGATATCAATCAGCCGGATGTTTATACGGCAACAGGATTATTTTCTGCAGCGAACTGGATGGAAAGAGAAACTTATGATTTTTACGGAGTGAACTTTGTCGGTCATCCAAAACTGAAAAGAATATTGAATGTGGATGAAATGGATTATTTCCCGATGCGGAAAGAATTTCCATTGGAAGACCAGACCAGGATTGATAAGGATGATGAAATGTTTGGAAGAGGGTAAAATAAAACCCCGTCAGCGGTTGAAAACCCTGACGGCGGTTGTGCTATGATGGGGGTTGTTAAATAGAATTACAGAACGATGAAGAGTCCGCCAGTTGGCGGAACAGACGATGATAGTAGTACTGAAGTTGGGCAAATAAAAATTTATAAAGACAGCAATGTCAGAGCAACATATCAAATTACCGGAAGGCTCAATTGAGAAAACGACCACTACGCTGAACCTGGGACCTACACACCCGGCTACGCATGGGGTGATGCAGAATATCCTGGAACTGGATGGGGAACGGATTGTTTCTACAGAACAAACCATTGGCTATATACACCGGGCATTTGAAAAGCTGGCAGAACGCCGGCCGCTGGCACAAATCACTACGCTTACAGACAGGTTGAATTATTGCTCATCTCCACTCAATAATATGGGCTGGCACCTGACTTGCGAAAAGTTGTTAGGTGTAAAAACGCCAAAGAGAGTTGATTATCTCCGTGTCATCATCATGGAGTTGTCAAGAATTTCCGACCATTTGATTTGTAATTCAATTGTGGGTGTAGATGCTGGTGCCTATACAGGTTTTTTATATGTGATGCAATACCGGGAGTTGATTTATGAGATATACGAAGAGGTTTGCGGTGCAAGGCTGACAACGAATATGGGCCGCATCGGTGGGTTTGAAAGAAATTTTAATGACATTGCTTTTCAGAAGTTAGAAAAATTTTTAAAAGAATATCCCAGGGTGTTGAAGGAATTTGAAAACCTTTTTCAGCGTAACCGTATTTTTATGGACAGAACAACGGGTACAGGCACCATCAGTGCTGAAAGGGCATTGAATTATGGTTTCACTGGTCCCAATCTTCGTGCGGCCGGAGTTGATTATGATGTAAGGGTGCATACGCCTTACAGCAGCTACGAAGATTTTCAATTCAACATACCTGTTGGTACTACCGGCGATAACTATGACCGCTGGTTGGTTCGTGGAAAAGAAATGTGGGAAAGCCTTAGCATCATTGAACAGGCTTATCAGAAAGTGCAGGAGTTTAAAGGAACAGAAGCAGAGGTTTATCATGCAGATGTTCCTGAATATTATCTGCCGGAGAAGGCAGATGTATATACTAAAATGGAAGCATTGATTTACCATTTTAAAATCATTATGGGAGAAACTGAAATTCCGGCAGGTGAAGTGTATCATTCCATTGAAGCAGCAAATGGCGAGTTAGGTTTTTATTTTATCAGTGATGGCGGAAGAACGCCGTATCGTTTGCATTTCCGCAGGCCTTGTTTTATTTATTACCAGGCGTTTGAGGAATTAACGAAAGGTGCCATGCTGAGTGATGCGATAATGACGATGAGCAGTTTGAATTTGATTGCGGGAGAATTGGATGCTTAGTTGATTTGCAAATGTGATGATATGCAGATGTGGAAATGAATACAAGAGTTATAAAATTTGAATTTTAGAAAGAAAATAAAATGAGTGTTCAGTTTTCAGATAAATCTTTACAGGAAGTTCAACGGATAATTAATTTTTATCCGGAAGGAAAGCAGAAGAGTGCAGTTATTCCTGTGCTGCACCTGGCGCAGCAGGAATTTGGCGGCTGGCTGAGTGCTGAAACAATGGATTATGTAGCTTCTTTGCTGCAACTGGAGCCGATTGAAGTATATGAAGTGGCGACTTTCTACAGCATGTATAATCTGAAACCGGTTGGTAAGTACATGTTTGAAGTTTGCCAAACCGGACCCTGCATGTTGAATGGAAGTGATGATATTGTAAAATATATTTACGATAAACTGGGCATTAAACCCGGCGAGACGAGTGCCGATGGTTTGTTTACACTAAAAACAGTTGAGTGCCTGGGTGCCTGTGGTTACGCCCCGATGATGCAGATGGGAAAAAATTACCGGGAGCACCTGACAAAAGAAAAAGTGGATGCAATAGTTAATGAATGCAGGCATAATGCAGCAGCTAAAAACTAAGGATGAAAAAGTTATTAGTCATAGTTCTTTTACTGAATGTTTTTTTTGCCAATGCTCAAACGGATGAAGAAAAATTGACTTTGACGCTGAAAGAATTTCACCAGGCATTGGTAAATAAAAATACGGTTTCTATTAACCAGCAAACAGATAAAGTGTTGAGTTACGGGCACAGCAACGGCTGGGTGGAATCAAAATCGGAATTGATTAAAAACCTGGAAACAGGTTATACTAATTATAAAAGTATAAAAGAGAATAGCCTGCAGATAGTTATAAATGGAAACATAGCGAATGCGAGATTTGTGGGTGATTACGAGGTCTCATTGAATGGTGGAAATACAGTTATTTATCATTTAAAAGTGCTGGAAGTCTGGGTGAAGAAAGGAAAGAGGTGGTTGTTATTTGCAAGGCAGGCGGTGAAATAGTTCTTTAGGAAACATCCCCGCCTGGGCGGGGCGAATTGAGGGAAACAAAATGCTTTAGTGAACCGGGGTGGGTTGATGCCATGAAAACGGAACGTACAAGTGAGTGACACAACAGGCGATGCTCTGGGAACTGAAGCCGGTAACAAAAATTAAAATTCTTTGTAGAAGATAGGGTATATGGCAAGAAAACTATTATTAGACAAAGCTCACATTGAAAACATCAGGCTCTATGATGTGTATCGCCGTGAAGGTGGTTACCGTAGTGTGGAGAAGGCATTGAAGACAATGACACCTGATGCCGTAACAGACGAGGTAAAGAAAAGCGGTCTGCGTGGCCGTGGTGGCGCCGGTTTCCCTACAGGAATGAAATGGAGTTTCCTTGCAAAACCCCAGGGAGTTCCCCGTTATCTGGTAGTAAATGCGGATGAAAGCGAACCTGGCACATTTAAGGACAGGTACCTGATGGAATTTATTCCTCACTTGCTGATTGAAGGAATGATAACTTCTTCTTATGCACTTGGCTCAAACCGTTCTTATATCTATATCCGTGGCGAATATGCATGGATTGTTGATATTTTAGAACAAGCTATTGCAGAAGCAAAGAATAATGGTTGGCTGGGAAAGAATATTTTAGGTACTGGTTACGATTTGGAGATTTATGTACAACGTGGCGCAGGTGCTTATATCTGTGGTGAGGAAACTGCGTTGCTGGAATCATTGGAAGGTAAAAGGGGCAACCCCAGAATTAAGCCGCCATTTCCGGCAGTAAAAGGTTTGTGGGATTGCCCGACAGTGGTAAATAATGTGGAAACAATTGCGGCTGTTGTTCCAATCATTAATGAAGGCGGTGAAGAGTATGCAAAAATCGGTATCGGCAAATCAACCGGAACAAAATTGATTTCTGCCTGTGGTAATATCAATAAACAGGGCGTTTATGAAATTGATATGAACATAAGCGTTGAAGAATTTATTTACAGTGATGAATATTGTGGAGGCATTGCCAACGGAAGAAAATTAAAAGCTTGTATTCCCGGTGGTTCATCGGTTCCTATTTTGCCCGCTAATCTTTTATTGACAACAGCAAAAGGCGAGAAAAGAATGATGACCTATGAAAGCCTGGCTGATGGTGGGTTTGCAACGGGCTCAATGATGGGTTCTGGTGGATTCATCGTATTAGACGACAAGCAGTGTGTTGTAAAACATACTTATACTTTAGCAAGATTCTATCGTCATGAAAGTTGCGGGCAATGCTCACCCTGCCGGGAAGGAACCGGCTGGATGGAAAAAATATTATTGAATATCGAGAACGGCAAAGGAAAGATGAGTGATATAGATTTGCTTTGGGATATACAGAGGAAGATTGAGGGAAATACGATTTGTCCGTTGGGTGATGCAGCAGCATGGCCGGTGGCCGCAGCGATCCGTCATTTCAGAGATGAGTTTGAATGGCATATCACTAATCCGGATGATGCACAAAGAAGGAATTTTGGATTGGCACATTATGCTGAACCGATTCGTGTGCCGGCTTAGGTTTCACGCAGCGGACGCAGAGGAGCAACGAACGCAACGAATATGAACGAAAACGAGATAGCAACTTTGGCATTGGATATTTGCTTTAAGATTCACAGGCTATACGGACCAGGGTTATTTGAAAGTGTTTATGAAGAAATATTTTGTTATGAGTGGGCGAAAACAGAAATCCCTTTTAAAAGGCAACAAGGAATTCCGCTGATTCATGAAGAAATAAAAATGGATATTGGTTTCAGAGCTGATATTATTTTGGATGATAAGGTTATATTGGAGTTTAAGAGTGTTGATGCTTTAGTTGATTTGCATTTTAAACAAGTTCTTACTTATTTGAAACTGACTAATCTAAAACTCGGGTTACTGATAAATTTCAATGTGGTATTGTTGAAAGAAGGAATAAAAAGAATTGCTAATAAATTATAAACCGTTGCGCCGCAGCTTCGCTGTGTTCGCTGCGAGAAACAAATTATGGCTGACGAAGTAAAAAAAGAGGCACCTGCGAATTTTAAAGTCACAATTGACAATATTACTGTCGAAGTGGCTCCTGGTACGTCAATATTGACTGCTGCAAGGCAGATTGGTGGTGATGTAACGCCGCCTGCTATGTGCTTTTACAGCAAGTTAAAAGGCAGCGGAGGCAAGTGCCGTACCTGTTTAGTAGAAGTGGCTGCTGGTTCTACGGCTGACCCGAGACCAATGCCCAAACTCGTAGCCTCCTGCCGTACCAATGTAATGGATGGCATGATCGTAAAAAATATTACGAGTGAAAGGGTGCAGGATGCAAGAGCCGGTGTAGTGGAATTTTTATTATTGAACCATCCTTTGGATTGCCCTATCTGTGACCAGGCTGGTGAATGTCATTTGCAGGATTTAGGTTATGAACATGGTAAAGAAGGCACCCGGTATGAATTCAAAAGAAGAACATTTGAAAAAGAAGATATTGGCCCTTACATACAACTGCATATGACAAGGTGCATTCTTTGTTATCGTTGCACTTATGTAGCCGACCAGATAACAGATAACAGGGTGCATGGAATTTTGGACAGGGGCGACCATTCAGAAATTTCCACTTATATTTCTAAGGCAATTGATAATGACTTCAGCGGAAACATGATTGATGTTTGCCCGGTTGGAGCATTGACTGATAAAACATTCCGGTTTAAAAACAGGGTATGGTTTACAAAACCTGTGGATGCACACCGTGATTGTTCTGCATGTTGCGGTAAAGTGACCTTGTGGCAACGTGGAGATGACGTATTGAGAGTAACAGCCAGAAAAGATGAGTGGGGTGAAGTGCAAAGCTATGATGGCAAAACAGGTTGGATTTGTAACTCCTGCCGCTTTGATAAAAAGAAAGCAAGTGACTGGGTGATTGAAGGAATAAGTAATATTAACCGGCATTCAGTAATCGCCCAAAATAAATATCCCGGGTTAACAATGCCAAAAGAAACGATAGCTGATGTGATGGGAGGAAGAGATCCGAAATTGCTGATGGATATTCATGAAATTAGTGATGTGAACGATCCTTCGATTGATTTAAGTTTGATTGAAGGGCCGGCGACTAGTAAAACATTTGAAAAGAAAGAACAATAATAAAAGATGATGTATTTATTGTCAATAGGATTGTGGTTTATTTTAGGGAAAGCTGCGTTAATATTCGGCATCATCGGTCTGTCATTCTTTATTGCTATGTACACCACCTATGCAGAAAGAAAAGTGGCTGCCTGGCTACAGGATCGTCATGGACCAAACAGGGCAGGGCCGTTTGGAATTTTTCAACCATTAGCTGATGGAGGAAAATTATTTTTCAAAGAAGAAATTATTCCATTAGCATCTAATAAATTTTTGTTTATTCTCGGGCCGGCGCTGGCAATGGTAACTGCTTTGCTAACGAGTTCTGTTATTCCCTGGGCAGCTCCGTTTATTTCAGCGAATGGAAGTGTGATTCCGATGCAGGTGGCCGATGTGGATATGGGAATTTTATTGGTGTTTGGTATAGTGAGTGTAGGAGTGTATGGAATTATGATCGGAGGATGGGCATCGAATAATAAGTTTTCATTGATAGCTGCCATTCGTGGCGCTTCGCAAATGGTGTCTTATGAGTTACCCATGGGGTTGGCATTGATTGCTGTATTGTTTATGACAGGTTCATTAAAGATGAGCGAAATTGTTGCCAACCAGGTGCAGCATGGCTGGCATATTATTTATCAGCCGCTGGGCTTTATTATATTTTTTGTATGTGCCCTTGCAGAATGTAACCGTACGCCGTTTGACTTGCCGGAAGCGGAGAATGAATTGAACTTTGGTTACCACCAGGAATATTCATCCATGAAACTGGGTTTCTATTTATTTGCTGAATACATCAATATGTTTATCAGCAGTGCGGTAATGGTAACGATCTTTTTCGGTGGGTATGATATTCCTTTTGTGAATGAAGCATCGTGGGGGTTAAGTTCTTTCTGGATGACATTTATCAGTTTTAGTGTGATAATGATTAAAATATCATTCATGTTGTTTGTGTTTTTGTGGATTCGGTGGACAGTTCCCCGCTTCCGTTACGACCAATTGATGAACCTGGGATGGAAGAAGCTGATACCGCTGGCATTGGTGAATATGATTATTACGGCGGCAGTGTTGTTGTGGTTGAAAAAATAGTTTATTTCACGCAGCGACCGCAAAGGAGCGGCGAACGCAGCGCCGCTAAACCGTGGCGTTCGCTGCGAGAAATAAAAAGGTGAATAGCGAACAGAACGATGAAGTGAGTGACACAACAGACGATGATAGTAGTAATGCAGATGACAAAATATATATTTGCGAAAATTTAAAATTCTCCGCCAGTCTGCGGAAAAGGGGTATGTTAACACAAAGAGCAAAAGAAGTAGATCGTAAGCCAATGACTTTCCTGGAGAGTATTTATCTCTGGAATATCATGAAGGGTATGGGCATTACTATAAGTCATTTGTTTAAAAGGAAAGTGACTATACAATATCCTGAACAGACGAGAACTTTTTCCAAAGTATTCCGTGGATTGCATGTGCTAAACCGTGATGCGGAAGGAAGAGAGAATTGTACGGCTTGTGGATTATGTGCGGTGGCTTGCCCGGCTGAGGCGATTACAATGGAAGCAGCGGAAAGATTGCCGGGGGAAGAAAATTTATACCGGGAAGAAAAATATGCAGCGAAGTATGAGATAAACATGCTGCGTTGTATTTTTTGCGGATTGTGTGAAGAAGCTTGTCCGAAAGATGCGATCTATTTGTCAGAGACTTTTGCACCGGCTAATTATGGAAGAAAAGGGTTTATATATAAGAAAGAGGATTTGCTGATACCGCATCCCATCAATGATAAAGAGGCGTATGAAAAAGCGGTAGGTGATAAGCCAGTAAAAAACTAAGAACGATTAACGGGTTATAAGAAATGAACATTACACAAATATTATTCTGGTTTCTTTCTGTGGTGGCATTATTCAGTGCTTTGATGGTGATTACCAGCAAAAACCCTGTCTATAGTGTGCTGTGGCTGATTGTTACCTTCTTTTCTATTTCCGGGCATTATATTTTACTGAACGCACAGTTCCTCGCTATTGTAAATATTATTGTTTATGCAGGTGCCATCATGGTATTGTTCCTGTTTGTAATAATGCTGATGAACCTGAATAAAGAAACCGAGCCCCAAAAGAACCGTTGGCTGAAGATGGCGGGTGCGGTAGCAGGTGGCTGTTTGTTGTTGGTAATGGTGGCTGCATTAAGAGATACAGACATTAAGCATCAGCAGGCATTGGTAAATGCAGGAAGCATCGGGCTGATTAAAAATTTGGGAAAAGAATTGTTCACTACCTATGTGGTACCGTTTGAAATAAGCAGTGTGTTGTTTTTGAGTGCAATGGTTGGTGCGGTGGTGATAGGGAAGAAGGAGTAAATGCCCCCTGTCCTCCGCCAACTGGCGGAGAGACTTAGGTCGGTTAGTCATTATTATTTTGTTAGTTCTTTATAGAATTAAGTTGATTATGTGTTACCAGCAGTTGTTTTTCATGGCATCTTCGTTGCGTCGCACACTTCAACTTCCTGTTCTTTACTGAGCAATATGCTAGAGTTCTTATTAAATTATTAATTAACCAACTTTAAAGCGTTTTATGCTTTAGGGTTATAAAGCCCCTTTAGGGGTTGGGGTTTATGCCTATTAATTATTACATATTTCTGTCTATCGCCTTATTTGCCATTGGCATTGTGGGTGTGCTGACACGCCGCAATGCGATTATTATTTTCATGTGCATAGAGCTGATGCTGAATGCGGTTAATTTATTGCTGGTAGCTTTTTCCAAAATGCACTATCTGAAAGCTGTGGCGACAGATGCAAAAACAATTGCAGGAACAGATGGGCAGTTATTTGTATTCTTTATTATGGTGGTGGCTGCGGCTGAGGTAAGTGTGGGGTTGGCAATTATTGTAATGATGTACAGGAACATTCATTCAGTGGATGTGAATTTTTTGAACAGGTTAAAACATTAGTATGTCGTGTTTCGACAGTGCAGATTGGCATTTTCTTGGAGAAGCATTTCCGACAAATGCACCACAGGAAAACGGAGCAACGCATATTGGAATTTACATTGCTTGGATAATAAATACAGGATTAGTTGGAGAGTTTCACTTAGAGGAATCAAGAAATTCCTTAGAACAAATTAAAGGAAGGATAATAACGGGCAGGCAGTTTTTGATAAAGGAATGTGACATGAAACTAACAGAGGAGGATATAAGTGAGATAGGATTGGATTTTACAGATTTTTATTATCAGGGGATTGCTGAAAAGGCAAGTCTTTTTTTGTATGATTATGCTGAGATGTTTATAAAAGAGCCAATGAGTTTTTACGATGTAGAAGATACTTGGGCTAATTACGACAAACTTAGTCCTGTGATTGATGAAAGATTTAGAAGCTGGAAAGCAGTTAGAAAAATATATGACCAACAGAAATCATGAAGAATAGTCTTGACATAGTGTATTTAATTCCACTTCTTCCATTAATTGGTTTCTTAATTAATGGATTAGGCAGAAAGCATTTATCCAAATCAATAATTGGAATTATTGGCAGTGGTGTTGTATTGACATCATTTGCAATTAGCATCTGGGTGTTCCTGCAGGTAAAAGGCGGTAACACTCATGAAGCTCATTATTTCGATTTCATTTCTGTAGGTAAGCTTACAATCCCATTCGCTTTTAAAATAGACCAGCTTTCCTCATTATTCCTTTTAATCATCACGGGGGTCGGCTTTCTCATTCATGTGTACTCAACGGCTTACATGAAAGAAGAAAGCAACGAACATTACGGAAGATATTTTTCTTATCTCAACCTTTTTATTTTCTCCATGCTCCTGCTGGTAATGGGTGCCAACTTCGTCATCATGTTCATCGGCTGGGAAGGAGTAGGCCTTTGTTCTTATTTACTAATTGGATATTGGTTTAAGAAACAGGAATACAATAAAGCGGCGAATAAAGCTTTTATCATGAACAGGATTGGTGATTTGGCCTTCCTGATTGCTATATTCTGGCTGATTCAAAAACTTGGTACTGTTTCTTACAGCGAAGTATTTACTGCTGCTAATCTGGCCAAACTAAGCACAACCGATGTCACTGTAATCACTCTATTATTATTTGTTGGTGCTACAGGTAAAAGTGCACAGATACCTCTATATACATGGTTGCCCGATGCGATGGCTGGCCCTACACCTGTATCAGCATTAATCCATGCTGCTACGATGGTAACGGCTGGTATTTATATGATTGCCCGCAGCAACTTATTATACTCCATGTCACATATCACCATGGATATTGTGGCTTATGTTGGTTTGGCTACAGCATTATTGGCAGCAACGATTGCCCTTAAACAAAACGATATTAAAAAAATATTGGCTTACTCAACGGTGAGCCAGTTAGGGTTTATGTTCCTTGCATTGGGTTGCGGAGCCTACACAGCCGCTGTGTTTCATGTAATGACACATGCTTTCTTCAAAGCATTAATGTTTCTGGGTAGCGGCAGTGTAATACATGCAATGGGCGGGGAACAGGATATAAGAAACATGGGTGGATTGAGTAAGAAACTGAAAATTACGTTCGTCACTTTCCTTATCGGCTGTATTGCCATTGCAGGTATTCCACCCTTCAGTGGTTTCTTTTCCAAAGATGCTATTCTGTTAAGTGCATTTGAAAAAAATCCTGTGTTGTATGGCATTGCCTTGTTTACAGCGTTGCTTACAGCTTTTTATATGTTCCGTTTGTTGTTCATTACTTTCTCCGGAAAGTTCAGGGGCACACATGAACAGGAACACCATTTGCATGAAAGCCCGGCGGCAATGACTATTCCGCTGATTATACTTGCAGTGCTTTCTATTATTGGCGGCTTTGTTGGCATACCCGAAGTGTTTATGCCGGGCGGAGATAAACTGGGTGAATTCTTATTGCCTGTTATCAAGCCACATGGCGGACATGCAGTTTCTCATTCTGCAGAGTATATGTTAATGGCTTTATCAACCGGCCTTGTGGTTATCATGATAATTTTTGCCTGGTTTAAATTCAGAAACTATCAGCGTAGCGAAGCCACAGGTTTTGGCAAGGTGCTGGAGAATAAATGGTATGTGGATGAGTTATATGAAAAAATAATTGTAAATCCGTTGAATAAGCTTGGCGCCTTTTTTAGCTCCATTTTTGAAAAATCAGTAATTGATGACCTGGTGAATGGAGTGGGAAGGCTGGTGAATTATGGTAGCCGCCAAATGCGGTTGTTGCAAAGCGGGCAAGTAGGCAATTATGTGTTGCTGATGGTAGTAAGTATGGTATTGATTTTTGTAGTACAATTCTTTTTGAGAAAATAATATGATTGCAATTTTATTGATATTGATTCCTTTATTGACCGGGCTTGCCACCTTCTTTTTTAAGGATAATAAAGCAGTCCGTTCATGGACATTGCTCTCATCCGTTATTACCTTAGCTGTTGCGGTATTAGGTTTAACCGTACTAAAAGATGATAAGTATTTACAGTATCACACCGAATGGCTTCAAACATTGGGCAGCAGTTTTTCTGTGAAGTTAGACGGTATGGGGCAGTTGCTTTGTTTGTTAAATGCAATAGCCTATCCGTTGGTTGTGCTCTCCACCTGGAACAGTTCTTATAAAAAGCCGAACCCGCCTGCCGGACGGGCAGGTAACTTTTTTGCCCTGATGTTGCTGGCACAGGCGGGAATGATGGGTGTATTTCTCGCAACAGATGCATTGTTGTTTTACTTCTTCTGGGAGTTGGCATTGATACCGATGTACTTTCTTTGCTCGCAATGGGGCGGGGAAAAAAGAATACCCGTTACGTTTAAATTTTTTATTTACACATTTGTCGGATCTCTGCTCATGCTGATCGGTATCCTGTACGTTTATTCAAATACCCGGGATCATTCTTTTTCTATTGAGTCTTTTTATAATGCGGCCCTGCCGGCGAAAAAGCAGACAATTGTTTTCTGGCTGATGTTCGTTGCATTTGCTATTAAAATGCCCATATTCCCGCTGCACACCTGGCAGCCGGATACGTATGAACAAGCCCCCACTGCCACCACTATGATATTAAGCGGGGTGATGGTTAAAATGGGATTATTTGGTTTGCTGCGCTGGCTGTTCCCGGTGGTGCCATTTGCTTCATTTCAGTGGGGTGATTTTATAACACCACTTGCACTGATAGGGGCGGTCTATGCATCATTGATTGCCATTCAGCAAAATGATTTAAAAAGATTAGTGGCTTATTCTTCCATTGCCCACATTGGTTTGATGTGTGCAGCAGCCTTTGCACAAAATGCAAGTGGCTTGCAGGGATTGATGATACAGATGTTTAATCATGGTATTAACATTATAGGATTTTGGATAGTAGTGGAATTGATAGAAAGACAATTCGGAACAAGAAAAATATCTGAGCTGGGTGGGTTGGCACAAAAAGCCCCTGCGATGGCCATGTTGCTGGTGGTAGTGGCCCTGGCTAATATTGCACTGCCGCTTACCAACGCCTTTCCGGGTGAGTTCCTGATGTTCAACGGTATATTCAGTTCACTAACCAGGTATAATATCTGGTTCACGGTGCTGGCAGGAATGGGTATCATATTAGGGGCTGTATATACATTGAATATGATCCGGAAAGTTTTTTATGGCAGCACCAATGAATTAACTGCAACAGCACAGGATATTAAATGGAACGAAAAACTGGCACTGGGGATTATTGTTGCGATTATTTTTTGGCTCGGCATTTACCCGCAGTGTATGCTGAATGAAACGGCGGGACTGGCTGAGGCAATTGCAGAAAAAATAAAAGTGGTTAAAAATTTTATTGATAAGTAACGAGATAATAAGAAGGTATCAACTATGAACGCATTACTATTATCGGCAATACTAGGGGTTATTATGATGTTCAGCGGAATTTGGCTGAAGTCAAAAGCTGCTGTAAGAAATCTTGCTGTTGCCGGGATGGTTTTATTATTGCTTGTCAATATCCTTGAAATGTGCGGTACTATAATTTTTAAGGTTGATACAAAAGGGATGATTGTTTTCGACAATTTTTCATTGCTCTTTAATACGATTGCTTTTTTTTCAGCACTGCTCTACCTGTTGTTGTCGGCAAGGGATATAGAGAAAGTTGGGGTTAATTACGCCGAGTATTTTGCCCTTATCTTTTTTATTCTTTGCGGCATCACCCTTACCTCTTCTTTTAAATCATTGCTGATTCTGTTCCTTGGAATCGAAATTATCTCTATACCGCTTTACATTTTAACAGGCAGCGATAAAAGAAACTTAAAAAGTAACGAAGCCTCGTTAAAGTATTTTTTACTCGGCGCTTTTTCTACCGGCCTTATGCTGATGGGCATAGCATTGATATATGGCGCCATGGGAACTTTTGATACCACCCATATTGGAGCTTTTACCACCACAGCACCTTCCGCATTGATGATTGCGGGTATGTTGTTATTACTTTTTTCCATGTCTTTTAAAGCCTCTGTTGCGCCATTCCACTTCTGGACGCCGGATGTGTATGATGGGGCACCTACTGTCTTTACTTCTTTCATGGCTACCATTGTAAAGGCAGCGGTATTTATTGCCTTTATCCGTTTGTTTGATGATGCTTTTGGATTTCAGCAGCGGCAATGGCAGTTATTTGTTGCTATTGCCACAGTGGCTACACTTTTTATCGGAAACATCACTGCCGTTTTTCAGCAAAGCGTAAAACGGATGCTGGCCTATTCCAGCATTGCCCAGGCCGGCTTTATGATGCTGTCGCTATATGCAATGAATACCGATGCCAGGGAAGGATTGTTATTGTATGTTACTGCGTATAGTCTTGCCACCATTGGCATCTTCGCGGTGCTGATCAAAATGAAGGATTATACTTTTGAAGGGTTCAATGGCTTTGCAAAAAAACAGCCACTGCTTGCGGCTACCACCACTGTTTTTCTTTTATCACTGGCAGGCATACCACTTACTGCTGGGTTTATTTCCAAATTTTACATGCTGAAAGCTGCAATGGGTACAGGAAAAAATCTCTGGCTCGTTATTTTCGCGGTGTTGATGGCAGCCGTGAGTGTTTATTATTATTTTAGGGTAATACAGGCCATGTATTTTAAGGAAGGTGATGCTGAATCAATTGAAGCTACGCCAGTATTCAAATGGACTCTGGTGTTGTTGGCTGCATTAGTGATCTTGCTGGGTATCTTCCCGAACCTGCTGCTTACCTGGTATTATTTTTAAATTTGTTCTGACTAACTTCAGCCTGGCCATCCGGTAAAACAAATAATCAGTAACCAGCAATGAATTTTCGTGACGTCTTTTCGCTGGCTTTCCGCACCGTTCGCAGCAATAAACTGCGTACCGGGCTTACTGTTGCTATCATCGCCTTTGGCATAATGGCGCTGATAGGTATCATCACTGCAATCAAAGCGATGAACCAGAAGTTTACCGAAAGTTTTTCTACTATGGGTGCCAATGCTTTTACCATCCGGTATAAAGAAAGAAATATCCGCTTTGGCGGTAGCAATAACAATAACCTTACCGTTTCCAAAAAAGGGGAGAAGAAAGAAAAGAAATCCAGCCTCGGAAAATTGATTACAAAAGATGAAGCAGAAATATTTGCTCACAGGTTTGATTTCCCGTCCATAATGAGTATTTCCATCTTTGGTGGCAGGAATAACATAGCATCCAATAATAACCGGAAGACCAATCCCAACGTATTTTTATTTGGCGGCGATGAGAATTATTTATTGCTGAATGGTTTTACTATTCAATATGGCCGTAACCTGGGCCGGATGGATGTGCAATCTGGCAGCAATGTATGTTTGCTGGGCTATGATGTAGCCAATAAATTATTTAAAGAAGGTGCAGAAAGGGCAGTAAATGCCGTTGTCCGTATCAATAATATCCCTTACAGGGTATTGGCAGTAATGAAAAGCCGCGGCTCCAGTTTTGGGTTCAGCAGGGATAATGTCATTATTACTACTTATTCAAATGTTGTAAGAAATTTTCCATCGGGGTTTTCATTTGTTATCGGCATTATGACACCTGATTTACAAAAAGTGCAGGCTGCCATGGGGGAGGCAGAAGGTGTTTTCAGAGGCATCAGGAAATTAAATACCACAGAAGAAAACAATTTTGTACTGGATCGAAGTGATAGTGTTGCTGAAAAGGCCATGAACAGTTTACGGTTCCTCACTGTTTCTGCCAGTGTTATCGGGCTTATTACCTTAATCGGGGCGGCCATCGGCCTTATGAATATTATGCTGGTATCTGTGTCTGAGCGAACCCGGGAAGTAGGTCTTGTAAAAGCCATTGGCGGAAAAAGTAAAATGGTGAGCCGCCAGTTTTTGCTTGAAGCAATCATCATTAGCGTACTGGGCGCATTATTTGGAATAGTACTGGGGATAATGGTTGGCAACCTTTTTTCTATAGTGCTGAACACGGGGTTTGTTATTCCCTGGAACTGGGTTATTTATGGCATTATCATTTGTACAATCGTAGGTCTGCTGGCTGGTTTATACCCGGCCATCAAGGCTGGAAAACTCAATCCCATTGAAGCTTTGAGATATGAATAAGCCCCAGCCGGAATTAGTTGCAATCGTTTGTTGCTGAGCAGGGTGAAATTCTTATCAAATTATTTATCCGGGACTTGTTCCATATCAAAAAATCCTTAACTTGAAGCCCCTACCTAAAAAAATAAAGGGAGAGGGCTTTTTTAATAAACTTTTTTCTTAGCATTGTAGCTCTGAAAACAGGGACTCAAATTTATCATTTAAAAACACTAAAAAAATTAAGATCATGGCAGAGACTAAACCAACTGCAACCGTTAAGGCTACATCGGTTCAACCTAAAAAGAGCAGCAATGCCATTTCCTGGATTGCACCAGTCGTTTGTGTTATTGCCGGTTATTTAATCTGGCGTTTCATCATGGGAAGTGCAGATGGATTTGAGAATCCCGATAAAAAAGGCGGATTTATGCCACATCATGTAACCCCAAAAGATGCCCTTCACAGGATGTACGAAGGTGGTATCATCATTCCTTTCCTGATTGGTATGTTGCTGATGGTATTTGTCTTCTCCATTGAAAGGTACCTGACTATCCGCAAGGCATTAGGGAATGGTTCTATCTCTGATTTTATCCGCAAAGTGCAGTATCATCTTGCCAACCGCAATGTGGATGCAGCATTGTCTGAGTGTGATAAGCAAAGGGGTTCTGTTGGTAATGTAATGAAGGCAGGTCTTCGCCGCTACAAAGAAATGATTAACGAAAGCGGTATTAATACAGACCAGAAAGTAATTTCTATTCAAAAAGAAGTAGAGGAAGCAACAGCACTGGAACTGCCGATGCTGCAAAAGAACCTGGTGTTCCTTTCTACCATTACTTCGGTAGGTACGTTGATTGCCCTTTTGGGTACGGTAATAGGTATGATCAAATCTTTCTCTGCCCTGGGTGAAGAAGGTGGCGCAGGGGCTGCAGCCAAACTGGCCGTGGGTATCTCTGAGGCCTTGTATAATACAGCATTAGGTATCGGTACATCCGCCTTTGCACTTATTATGTACAACGTATTCACCACTAAGATTGACTCAATAACGTATGGCATTGATGAATCAGGTTTTACCCTGACCCAAAGTTTTGCTTCTCTCTACAAATAATCCTGTAAAAACAGGGTTTATTGTATGGAAATTTGAAACCTATTCATCTCAATTTTAAATTATTGTAACATGCCAAGTGTTAAGTTACCAAGGAAGAGTACAGATACCGACATGACCCCATTTGTGGATGTCGCTTTTCTGATCCTTTCCTTTTTCATGCTGGCTACCAAATTCAAACCACCGGAGCCGGTAGAGATTACCACCCCTGGGTCTGTGAATTCACAGATAATGCCTGATAAAAATGCTGTACTGATAATTGTTGATTCTACTAACCGGGTATTCTTTTCTGTTTTATCAGATAAAGATCCTGGCAAGTTGGATGCGATCATCCAGGGAATTAACAGCAGCAGGGCCCTCGGTCTGTCGAATGCTGAGATGGCCAATTTCAAGAAAACATTTGCTGTAGGTGTTCCTTTTGGGAATTTAAAGCAGCTATTGACCTTAACTCCCGAAGAACAAAACAAACTTCCGCAGCCCGGGATACCTGTGCTGGATTCGGCTAATAATGAGCTGATTTGGTGGATTGCAGAATCTAAAAGAGCCTTTGCAGGAGAAGAATTGAAATATCTTATTAAAGGAGATGCCGGCTCAAAATATCCAACATTTGAAGCTGTTATCAGCGCCTTGAAACGTAATGATGAGTTTAAATATAACCTCGTTACGGCGCTCGATGATATACCAAGCGAATCAGAACTGGGAAAGTATAACAGGAAAAATCTGAAAGAGTAAAATTATTAAAATTTAAACCCATTTTATTATGGCAAGTATAGATACCGGCGGTGGCGATGGTGGCCACAAAAAAGGACCGGGGGTTAAAAAAGCCAAAAAACTATCTACCCGTGTGGATATGACACCCATGGTGGACCTGGGTTTTCTCTTGATTACCTTTTTCATCTTTACTACCACCATGACAACGCCTACCACCCTTGACCTCAATATGCCCAAGGATGTTGACAAGCCGGAAAATCAGACGGAGGCTAAAGAATCAAGTGTGCTTACCATTATGCTTGGCAAGGCTGACCAGGTGTATTATTATGAGGGGAAACTGGAAGTGTCTGAAGGGAAAAATAATTTCAAGTCAACTACTTTCAAAAGTATCCGGGATGTAATCATCAATAAGAAAAAAGAAGTAATGGGCCGACACGTTCATGATGCGACCTGTCCCAAAACTCAGCAGAATGCCAAAACACCGATTTCTAAAGGTGGTAAAGGCGATCCTGATTGGGAAAAAGCCTGTGCTGACCGTGATTTTATTGTAATCATTAAACCAAGTGATGATGCCACCTACAAAAACACTGTGGACATCCTGGATGAAATGACTATTAACCAGGCCAGAACTTATGCCATGGTTAAAATCCTGAAGGAAGAAGTGGAACTGATAAAAGCAACTGAGGCCACTAATGGTATTAAATAAGCCGCTGAGGTTTATGAAAAAATCAGCGATGAGCATCTAATAAAAAACGCTAAGTATGGAAGCAAACAAAATATTGTCAGCCGATATTCTTGACCTGATCTTCGAAGACAGGAACAAGGATTACGGGGCTTATAATCTGAGAAAAACGTATAATAAACGCATTACCCGTGCCCTGATTATCACTGCCTCTGTTGCCGCTTTGGCTATAGGAGGTTCTCTATTGGCAAGCAATTTGAAGAGTAAAAGTAATAAGAAGGTAAAAATACAGGAACATACACTGACTGAGGTTAAGCAGGAGGAAAAGAAAGTAATACCTCCCCCGCCCCCACCGCCAAAAGTGGAACCACCGAAAGTGGAAATGAAGCAGTTTACCCCGCCAGTCATTAAAAAAGATGAGGAAGTGGAAAAACCACCACCACCACAAGAGGAATTAAAAGAAGCAAAGATTGATGTGGTAAACCAGGAAGGTATTAAAGACAATAATATTGCCACTCCCGTAGTGATTGATGAAGGAAAGCAAATAGTGGAAGAAAAGAAAGAAGATGACGAGAACAAGATATTTGACAAGGTGGAAATTGAAGCAAAATTTCCTGGTGGAGAAAGTAAGTGGCGCCAGTACCTGGAAAGAAACTGTAATGCCCAGGTGGCTACTGATAATGGGGCACCTGAAGGTACTTACACCACAGTTGTTCAGTTTGTTGTGGACAAAGAAGGAAATATCAGTGATGTAAAGTCGATGACTAATCATGGATACGGCATGGAAGAAGAAGCCATACGGGCAATTAAAAAAGGCCCTAAGTGGGAGCCAGCCGTACAAAATGGCCGCCAGGTAAAAGCTTATCGTAAGCAGCCGATAACCTTCCAGGTAACAGGCGAATAAAATAATATTTCTAATTCATTGCAATCCTCTCCGGGTTATTTCTGGAGAGGATTTTTTTGCCGCCCCTATATGGGTATGTCAATCAGGTATTCTGCCCCTCTCCGGATGGAGAAGAGATGAAGATGCAGCAAGAACAAAGTACTGTGATCGGGTGAGGTTAAAACTGATGCATAACTCTATATGCTTATAATGCACAAGCCTGTAGCATTTAGTTTATTTTTGAGGCAATGACGAACAAACTTACAGGCTGGGATGAGACTATTGCGGCATTGGCTACTCCGCCGGGTGTGGGGGCAATTGGTGTTATCAGACTCAGTGGCAACCGGGCTATTGCTATTGCCAATGAATTATTTCCGTCAAAAAATTTACTGGGCCAGCCTTCTCATACATTGCATGTTGGTTTTTTAAAGGATGGAGAAAAGGTGTTGGATGAAGTTGTGCTTTCACTTTTCAAAGGGCCTAAATCATATACAGGAGAAGATGTGGTTGAAATAAGCTGTCACGGCTCTCCCTATGTACAGCAGCAGGTGATAGAAGCATGTATCAGCAAAGGTGCGAGGCTTGCAAAACCGGGTGAGTTCACCCAACGGGCATTTTTGAATGGTAAATTAGACCTCACCCAGGCAGAAGCAGTGGCTGACCTGATAGCTTCCAATACGGCAGCTTCCCAAAAAGCAGCCTTGCATACTATCAGGGGCGGTTTTTCAGAAAACCTGTCAACATTAAGAGAAAGACTGATACGCTTTTCTGCATTAATAGAACTGGAGTTGGATTTTTCACAGGAAGATGTGGAGTTTGCTGACAGAGAGCAGTTATATGAATTGATTAAAGAACTGATTGAATCAACCAATCAACTTGTTAAATCATTTTCTCTTGGTAATGTAATCCGCAATGGAGTAAGTGTGGCAATTATCGGTAAACCCAATGCCGGTAAGTCAACCTTACTGAACAGCCTGTTGAATGAGAACAGGGCCATTGTGAGTGATATTCCCGGTACTACAAGAGATACGATAGAGGAACTCATCAATATAGATGGTATAATCTTCCGGCTGATTGATACAGCCGGTATCCGCCAGCATACTACGGATGTAATTGAAAGAGCAGGGGTGGAACGCAGCATGGAAAAAATGAAACAGGCTGACCTGGTGCTGTATTTATTTGATGCAGCGGAGACAAAGTCTGAAGTAGAAAATAAGAAATCAGAGTTCGAAAACCAGCAGATGAATTATTTACTGGTGGTCAATAAAATTGATACAGCAGGTGAGGAAAAAGCTAAAGAGAAATTCGGAAATTTGGATAAAACTATTTTCATTTCTGCCAAACAGAATCTACATACAGATGTACTTAAAGAAAGGATGGTGGATAGGGTATTGCAAGGACAGGTACAAACGGAAAATACCATCATCACCAATGCAAGGCATTATCATGCACTCAAAGAAGTACAAAAATCATTGACCGATATAAAAAATGGGTTAGACAATAAATTGCCAGGTGATTTACTTGCTTTGGATATCCGTCGTTGCCTGCATTATCTTGGCGAGATAACAGGGGAGATAACCAATGAAGATCAATTGGATTATATCTTCAGTAAGTTCTGTATCGGAAAGTAATATCAATCCGCCTTCACTGCTGCATCAGCGTTTAGAACACCCGTTCTTCTTACCAGCAACCCAAGGTTTTTTAGTATCACGGTAACTACCAGCATAAATGCAATCAGTATTGCCAAAATGAATTCCTGCTTTAACCCTCTCAGCCAGTACACTTCAATCAAAACAAAACCGTGGATGAAGCAAATCAGTTTAGTAGCAAAACCATGGCTGAAACCCTGGTTGGTCAGCAGGTGATGGATATGGGTTTTATCTGCAGAAAAAGGAGACTTGCCTTTCCAGATTCTTGTAGCAAATACCCGAATCGTATCAAATACAGGAATGAGTACAATGCTTAATACAAATATCGGGGCATGTGGTAATACAGGATTGGGGGCAAATACATTTATGTGCATAAGCCGGATACATAACACTGCTATTACAAACCCCAGCACCAGTGAGCCTGTGTCGCCCATAAAAATGCGGGCAGGGTTCAGGTTGAAATACATAAAAGCAAGTATGCCACCTGCCAGGGAAAAAGCAACTAAGGCCGTATTTACATCACCACTCATAGTGAGGAACATACCCAGTATAACGAGGCTCATAAAACCTAATCCACCAGCGAGGCCATCAATGCCATCAATCAAATTGAACGCATTGGTGATACCAACAATTGCAAGTAAAGTAAAAGTGTATTGAGCTGTAAACGGTAATTCATAAATACCAAACAGCCCATCAAAAGAAGTGATGCGGATGCCGGATAAAGCAATTAATGCAGCAAGACCAGCCTGAACGATGAATTTATATTTTGCCGAAAGGTCTTTCAGGTCGTCCATAATACCGAGGGCAAATAAAACTGTGATGGAAAAGAAAAAACTTATTAGTGGCACGGCATTGCTGAACGGAAACCAGAGAAATAAAGCAGTCATCATCCCGGCAATAATAGCAATACCACCCATGGTAGGTATAGGGGCTGAATGTTCTTTCCGGCTATTGGGCATATCATATAACCGGTATTTTTTTACCAGGCTGATAATTGGTGGAATGGTAATCAGTGTAACTACAAAGGCAGTAATAAAACATAGCAATGCAAACTTATAGTTGCTGAAATACAGGTCTAGCTGTAATAGATGGAGGTGGCTCATCATGTATCCTTATTTTGGTTCCGCCTTATGGCGAAAGGGATATTGGTTCTTGGTTCTAAAATAGACTGGGAAACGAAAATTTGCAAGTTTTTTTTATTATGTTCGGTCAAAAATCAGTGTTTCCCCTTAGCAGGCTGTAGTTTTTCTACAACATCTTGGGATATTTGCTATTATGAGACCGTAATTTTCACAACAACCGGATGGTAACAATTCTAATAATATTCTTCTGGATAAGCTTAGCCATCTTGTTTTATTGCTATATCGGCTACGGTTTATTAGTGTTTTTGCTCACCAGCCTGAAGAAACTGGTTGCTCCAAAAACCAAAAAAAAAATATCGGAAAATGTGTTGCCGGTCACACTGGTTGTTACAGCTTATAATGAAGAAAAAATATTAGAACAAAAAATACACAACACTCTTGCAATTGACTACCCCGCTGATAAACTACAACTGATTTTTATTACAGATGGTTCTACAGATGGCTCTGCAAAACTTGTTCAGCAATATCCTTCTATCCTGTTGCTCCATCAACCCGAAAGAAGGGGAAAATATGCAGCTATAAAAAGAGCTATGCTGCAGGTGCAAACACCCATTGTAGTGTTCAGTGATTCGAATACGATGCTGAATGCGGGTTGCATTAAAAAAATTGCTGAACATTACGTCAGCGAAAAAACAGGCGGTGTGGCTGGCGAAAAAAAAATCATACGTAATAAAGATATTTCTGCAGTTGGCGAAGCAGAGGGTTTATACTGGCAATATGAATCTTATATGAAAAAATTAGATGCCGGATTAAATACTGTAACCGGGGCTGCCGGTGAATTGTTTTCTATCCGCACAGCATTATTCAAAGAACTGGATGATGGACTGATATTAGATGATTTTGTTATTTCTATGCAAATCTGCCTGCAGGGCTATAAAATTGAATATGAACCGGGTGCGTTTGCGACTGAATTTCCTTCAGCCTCACTTGCTGAGGAGGAAAAAAGAAAAGTGAGAATTTCGGCAGGGGCTTATCAGTCCATTGGGTATTTGAAGGACTGTTTGAATATTTTTAAAAACCCGCTACTCAGTTTTCAATACATCTCCCGGAGATTGCTGCGCTGGATATTTTGCCCAATCATGCTGGTGATTTTTTTATTGTCAGATATTTTTATTGTCAGTTTTCATTCGACGGATGGTTTTTACATTTGGATGCTCTATACACAAATATTTTTTTACTTCTTTGCATTTGCCGGATGGTTATTTGCTCGTTCGGGAAAAAGGGCGGGACCCTTTACTATTCCGTTCTATTTTATTTTTATGAATTATTGCCTCGTAAAAGGATATATCAAATTTGTGAAAGGAAGGCAAACGGTGCTATGGGAAAAATCACTAAGACAAGCCGTAGAGTAAGGGTTAGCTACAGCCCTGCCAGCGGGCCTGTAAATTTCACAGAGTAGCACAACTTGTTCCGCCTTGCAGGAGATGATTATGCGTGTCTTTAAATTATTAAAAGTGTCACAGTAAGAAACCGGGTTATCTTATTATAGAACAATGAGACCGCAGCTGTCTAAGCTGCTTCAATAATCTGTGCTAATCTGTGTAAACTGTGGCCTATTTTTGTAAAAAGGCATAAACTATTTCTTCTTCATCATACATATTATCAAGCCCCATCGAGTATTTAAAAGGCGTCGGTCCGCAGAGAGCCGATTTGTTAAAAAAAGAATTGGGCATTTTCACCTTCGGTGATTTACTGGAATATTATCCTTATCGGCATGTTGACAGAACAAAAGTTAACCTCATCAATGAAATAACAGTACAAACAGAATTTGTACAGGTGGCTGCTGTGCTGGTAAGTTTTGAACTAATGGGTCAGAGGGGGGGGAAGCGGTTGGTAGCACAGATAAAAGATAAAACCGGGTTTATAGAACTGACCTGGTTCCAGGGATTGGGCTGGGTGCAGAAACTTTTAGAAGTTGGTCAATCTTATTTAGTGTATGGCCGGGTAACTTTTTATAATGGCCAACCCCAGATTGTTCACCCGGAACTGGAAGTACTGACAGCAGAACAGCAGTTGGGGAAAAATTTTCTTGAACCTGTTTATTCCACTACTGAAAAATTAAAAGCAAGGGGCCTTGGCGGCAGGCAGATAGGAAAGCTCACTCAATTGCTGATGGGAATGCTGCATGAAAAAGATATTTTGGAGAATTTACCTGAACCTGTGCTGAAGCAATTAAAATTGCTCAACCGCTTTAGTGCTTATCGCCAAATTCATTTTCCGCAAACAACGAATGAGTATGATGAGGCTGTTATGAGACTGAAATTTGAGGAATTATTTATTGCACAGTTGCGGATGAATTTATTGCGGAGCAACCGTCACAGGTTTTCTAAAGGGGTAGTATTTGGTAAAGTAGGTGATCTGTTCAATGATTTTTTTAAAAATCATCTTCCCTTCGAATTAACCGCTGCCCAAAAAAGAGTGATCAAAGAAATAAGAACAGACACTGCAAAAGGAAAACAGATGAACCGGCTGCTGCAGGGTGATGTGGGCAGTGGTAAAACAATCGTAGCTGTGCTCATCATGTTGCTGGCTGTTGATAATAATTACCAGGCCTGCCTGATGGCACCCACCGAGATATTAGCCCAACAGCATTTTAAAACTCTCAGCTCATTATTAGCCGGTATGAATGTGCCGGTAAGATTGCTGACCGGGTCAATCAAAGCGGCCGAACGAAAAAAAATATCGAAAGAACTGGAAGAAGGCACTTTAAAAATTTTAGTGGGCACCCATGCTGTAATTGAAGATGTGGTACAGTTTAAAAACCTCGGCATTGTAATTATTGATGAGCAACACCGCTTTGGTGTGGCCCAACGGGCAAAACTCTGGCAAAAAGCAAGTATCCCGCCACATGTGCTGGTAATGACGGCAACGCCGATACCCCGTACATTGGCGATGACAGCTTATGGCGATTTGGATTACAGCGTTATTGATGAATTGCCACCGGGACGGCAACCCATCACCACGGTTCACCGTTATGAATCACACCGCAGTAAAGTAATGGATTTTATAAGGGCTGAAATTGATAAAGGGCGACAAGTCTATATTATTTTTCCGCTGATTGAAGAAAGTGCAAAAATGGATTATGAAAACCTGATGAAGGGGTACGAAAATGTAAAAGCTTATTTCCCAGAACCAAAATATTGGATAAGCATGGTGCATGGGCGACAGCCATCGGAGCAAAAAGAACTTAATATGAAAAGATTTGTTGAGCATGATACGCAGATAATGGTGTCCACTACCGTTATAGAAGTGGGAGTGGATGTGCCCAATGCCTCTGTGATGGTAATTGAGAGTACTGAAAAATTTGGCCTGTCACAACTGCACCAGTTGCGGGGTCGGGTGGGCCGGGGGGCTGAAAAAAGCTATTGCATACTTTTATCCGGATCGAAATTGGGTAATGATGCCCGTGAACGCATCAGGACCATGACGGAAACCAGCAACGGTTTTGAAATAGCCGAAAAAGATCTGGAATTGAGAGGGCCGGGAGATATCCAGGGAACAAGGCAAAGCGGGGAGTTAAACTTTAAGTTGGCCAGTATAGTCCAAGACCGGCCACTTTTGGAAATAGCCCGGAATATGGCAGCGAATGTTCTGGAAAATGACCCGGACCTGGTTTCGGCAGAAAATTTGCGGTTAAAGAACTTCCTTAACCAACAAAAGGGAGCAGTGATGTGGAGTAAGATTTCATAATAGAGGCGGGGCTTTTACGTTACAATACAGGCAGTAAGGCAGGCGGTAAAATAAATTAACCATGAGAGGACATTTCTTAACACAAGTTTTCAATCCATCTTTCAAAAAATTTGGTTACTTTAATATAAATAATTTTACCCTGAAACGATTCCTGGTTTTTGCCGCTTTAATCGCCCCTGCTTTTGCAGCCACTGCGCAGAGTTATAATAATATTGAATTTATTGAAAATAAAGGCCAGTGGGACAGCCGGGTGCAGTACAAGGGTAATGTAAGTAATGGTACTTTTTTTATCCGTTCCGGCGGCTTCACGGTTGTACAGCACAACCCCGTGGACTTTGCAGGAGTGTCCCGTTTTCTTCATGGGCAAAATGCGGATGGCTCACCCGTAAAACCAACAGATAAATTTGTACTTCGTTCTCATGCATGGGATGTTGATTTTATAGGGGCATCTCCAGGAATAAAGACTGTTCCTGATAAAGTGATTCCAACTTACAATAACTATTTTATTGGAAATGACCAGTCAAAATGGGCAGGTGACTGCAAAATTTACCAGGCCATCACCCTGAAAGATGTATATCCCAATATTGATGTTCGTTATTATACAGACAACGGATTTCTCAAATATGACATTATGGTAAAACCGGGAGGGGATGTTTCCAAAATTGCATTGAGGTATAATGGTGTTGATAAACTGCAGGTGAAAAACAAAGAGCTTCTGCTTACTACTTCAGTCGGCGAACTGAAAGAATCATCTCCTTACACTTATCAGTCTTCTGCCAGCGGAAAAAATGAAATCAGTTGTAAATATGTGGTGAAGGATAATGTGATAAAGTTTGATGTTAAGAATTATGATCCTGCCGCCACGTTAATTATTGACCCGGTAGTTGTTTTTTGTTCTTTCTCAGGGAGTAGTGCAGATACCTGGGGCTTTACAGCTACCTACGGCCCTGATGGCAGTATGTTTGGCGGTGGTATTGTTTTTGGCACTGGGTTTCCAACATCACCCGGGGCTTATCAAACTACTTTTCAAGGGGGCTCAGCACCCAATAATATTGATATAGGTATTATTAAATTATCACCAAACGGAGCCAACCGTATATATGCCACTTATATTGGAGGGGGCGCCAGTGAGCAGCCACACAGTTTAATAACAGACAATCAGGGAAACTTAATTATTGCCGGACGTTCCAATTCCAGCAATTACCCACTTATGAATCCCAATAGCCCCGCCAGCCAGATTGGTTTGGGCGGCGGCTACGATATTGTAGTAACAAAACTTAATGCTACTGGCACTGCATTAATTGGCTCTAAGAAAATTGGTGGTACTGGCAATGATGGCGTAAATATAACTGATGTGAGATTCAGCGGTATCAACTCTTTGATGCGAAATTATGGTGATGATGGCCGCAGCGAGGTAATACTGGATGGTGCAGGTAATGTGTATGTCGCCTCCTGTACACAATCTAGCAATTTTCCTGTATCGGGGTCACCGTTTCAGCCCCTATTTGGCGGCGGCTTGCAAGATGGGGTAGTGTTGAAATTAACCCCCACACTCAGTGCAGTAATTTTTTCCAGCTTTCTTGGCGGTTCCGGCAATGATGCAGCGTATGTATTGTCAATTGGTCCAGGTGGAAATATTTATGTAGCCGGCGGAACAGAAAGTGACAACTTACCGGGTAACACTGCGGGTACAGTAGGTCCGTTAAATAACGGGGGTATTGATGGGTTCGTTTCAATTATAAATAATAATGGTACTGTAATCAGCCGTACAACATATATTGGCACCAGTGCTGTGGACCAGGTATTTGGCATTCAGTTTGACCTCAACGGGTTTCCTTATGTGATGGGGCAAACAACGGGCAACTGGCCAATAGTTAATGCGACTTATAGTAATGGCGGGGGCAAACAATTTATTGCCAAACTACAACCAGATCTTTCTTTTAATTACATTTATTCTACAGCTTTTGGTTCTGGAGCACCTACTCCGAATATTTCGCCAACAGCTTTTCTCGTTGATCGTTGTGAGAATGTTTATATCTCCGGTTGGGGAGGATTTATTAGCAATAGCAATATATTTCAAAGCGCCGGAACCACAGGGCTACCGGTAACCCCCGATGCTATAAAAAGCACAACTGAGGGTAAAGATTTTTACTTTTTTGTGTTGAAAAAAAATGCAACAGCACAGCTTTTCGGCAGTTTTTTTGGCGAAAATAATACTAACGATGGGTTTGATCATGTGGATGGTGGCACCAGCCGCTTTGATCCAAACGGAGTAATCTACCAGGCCATTTGCGGTAATTGTAATATTGGCGGCAGGGTTACTTATCCCACCACACCTGGTGCATGGTCCACTGCAAACAATTCTCCTAGTTGCGACCTGACGACGTTAAAGATTGCAATGAACCTTGCAGGCGTCAATGGCGGCATCCAATCTGCCATTGATGGCACACCAAGAGATACTTCAGGTTGTGTTCCCCTGACTGTTGACTTCAGGGATACAATTGGTACTGCACAGAGCTATGAATGGTATTTTGAGTATATACCCGGCAATCCACCAGACATCACTACTACTGTGCCTTCGGCCTCTCATGTATATAATGCAATAGGTACTTACCAGGTAATGCTGGTAGCGATAGATCCGAATACCTGTAATGTCCGTGATAGCTCTTTCCTTACCATCAGGGTAGGTAATTTGCTTGCCGCTCTTGACTTTAACCCGGTAAAACTGGCGCCATGTGATTCTTTTAAATACAGGTTTGATAANNAGAATACAAACTGGCGCTGCCCCCGTATTTCATAATTATGCCGGTGCAGGAACCTATAATGTGAAATTGATATTGCCCGATACTAATTATTGTAATGCACCCGATTCACTGGTGATACCATTAAGTGTTGCGGCCAATGTAAAAGCACAGTTTACAACGCCGTCCACCGGGTGTTTGCAATACAATGCTGTATTTAAAAATACGTCGCTGGCCGGACAGACATGGCTTTGGGATTTTGGTGATGGTCAAACTTCAACCGCATTTGAGCCGGTACATTTATACACTGCAGCCGGAGTATATAATGTTGTATTGATTGCTTTCAACCCGAATACCTGTAACCTTTCTGATACAACGGCTGCATTTACCATAACAGTGTATGATTCACCTACACCTGATTTCAGTTTTGTACCCGATCCTCCATTGGAAAATACACCTACTACTTTCACCAACCTTTCTTCATTATTAGATGCAGTCCGGTTTAAATGGGATTTTGGGGATGGGGACACTTTGCTTACTACTTCAAGGGCACCGCTATTACATCAGTATAATGCCACAGGAACATTTAATGCCTGTCTTACTGCATATAATATTATCGGTTGCGACAGTACGATTTGTAAACCAGTAAGAATAATTATTCTGCCTGTAGTGGATGTGCCCAATGCCTTTACACCACAAAGTGGCGATGACAACAGTATAATAATGGTGAGGGGTTTTGGTATCGCCAAAATGCAATTCATCATCTGGAACCGCTGGGGGCAAAAAGTGTTTGAGACCAATAACCGTTTCCAGGGCTGGGATGGAAAAGTGAAAGGTGTAGTACAGCCGATGGATGTGTATGCTTATACGCTGAGCATCGAATTTTCTGACGGTGCCAAAACAACTAAAAAGGGCGATATTACGTTAATAAGATAGGGCAAATGTGATGATGTGGAAATTTGAAAATTTGAAAATGACGTTGAATAGAAACATACGATTAATTATTGTATTGCTAACAGCTAATAGCTTACAGCTAACAGCTTTTTCCCAAGACCTTCATTTCTCGCAGTTCATGAATTCGCCGTTACTAACTAATCCTGCCAACACAGGCTTTTTACCCGATGGCGATTACAGGCTTGGGCTAAACTATCGTAACCAATGGGCAACTGTTACTGCATTTCCCTATAAAACAATGGGTGTGTTTGGTGATGTACAAACCATGCAGAACAGTGATAACACCGGGTGGCTTGGTTTAGGCGGCGTAATACTCAGAGATGTTGCCGGAACCGGGTCACTTACTTCAACTAAAATTTATGGCTCTATCGCTTATCACCAGATGGTGAATGCCGGAAGTTTGGTGAGCCTTGGTTTTAATGTGGGCTGGGCTAATAAAAACATTAATACGTCAAACCTTACTTTCCCGAGCCAGTGGAATGGAAAATTCTTTGATGTTCATCAAACTACCGTTGCGCCAAAATTAGATGTCAATAATATCAATTACCTCGATATACAGGTGGGGGTCAACTATGCTTATTTTCCAACTGATAAAATTTACCTTAACGCCGGTTTTTCTGCCATGCATGTCAATAAGCCAAGGGAATCTTTCTTTGATGCGCAACAGGGGGTTGATAACCGGATTCCTGTTCGTTACACCGGGTTTCTCAATGGCAGCTTTATGGTGAATGACAGGGTTATTGTAAACCCGAATGTGTATGCTTCACTGCAGGCAAAATCTTACGAGATAGTGGGAGGCCTGAATGCTCATTATAATTTATCAGGAGATGGTGAAAAAGTATTGATAGCCGGAGTTTATTACCGCTACAAAGATGCAGCTATACCAATGATTGGGCTGGGATTAAAGGATTTCACTTTCACCTTTACATATGATGCCACTATGTCAACGCTGAAAACATATAATAATGGCCGTGGTGCCTTTGAGTTTTCTCTTATCAAGCAGGGAGTGGTTGATAAGTATAATGGTAACCGGCGGGAGTCTATGTGCCCGTCGTTTAAGAACTACTAATCATCCCATTTCGGGATGTCCCCGATTATTCCGATTTTTACAGCATTATCGTTGGTAAAAACTGAATCATGGACACCGTGGCTATTCCTTTGCTTACAGCAGCACATATTGAAGCTTTCAAAAAAATTGTGGGAGAGAAATTTGTATTCGTTGACGAAGACTCATTGAATAATTATGGACACGATGAGACAGAGAACCTGCAGTTTCCCCCGGAAGTAGTTATAAAACCAAGGACAGCAGAAGAAATCAGTGCTATACTTTCCATTTGTAATAAAGGAAGAATACCGGTCACTCCCCGTGGTGCCGGAACCGGATTAAGCGGCGGCGCATTACCACACCTGGGCGGTGTTTTATTATCAACAGAAAGAATGAACTCCATATTGGAGATTGATGAACGGAACCTGCAGGTAACAACAGAGCCGGGAGTGATAACAGAAGTATTGCAGGATGCAGTGAAAGAAAAAAAATTATTCTACCCGCCTGACCCCAGCAGCCGGGGTTCCTGCTTTATTGGTGGAAATATTGCCGAGAACAGCGGTGGCCCCAAAGCGGTGAAGTATGGTGTGGTAAAAGATTATGTACTGAACCTTGAAGTAGTATTACCCTCAGGCGAAATCATCTGGACTGGTTCAAATGTATTAAAGAATTCTACCGGTTATAATATTACCCAGTTAATAGTGGGCAGTGAGGGAACATTAGGTATCGTTACAAAAATTGTATTAAGACTAATTCCGTTACCGGAATTTGATGTACTGATGCTGGTGCCTTTCAGAAATTTGGAGCAGGCAGGCGAAGCAGTAAGTGCCATCTTCAGGGCTGGCTTTGTGCCCAGTGCTATGGAACTGGTAGAAATTGATGCATTGAAAATTGTAAGCAAATTTGTTGACAGTACTGCCGTGCCGGTTACAGATGATACGGCGGCACACCTCATCATAGAAGTGGACGGCAATAATATGGATGTGCTGATGGGTGAGATGGAAGCTATTGGCAATCTGTTAGCACAATATGATATCGGGGAAATTTATTTTGCAGATGATGCACAGCAAAAAGCTGAACTGTGGAAGCTGAGAAGGAGAGTGGCAGAAGCTGTAAAATTGATTGGTTATACTATTGAAGAAGATACCGTGGTGCCAAGGGCTGAATTACCGGCATTGATTCGTGGAGTAAAAGAAATGGGCCGGAAACATGATTTTGAAGTAGTGTGTTATGGTCATGCCGGTGATGGTAACCTGCATATCCGTATCCGGAAGGAGGGGATACCGAACAGTTATGGAAATGAAGAGATGAATAAAATACTCAGGGAATTGTTCATCCTTGTAAAAAGTATTGGTGGCACCATCAGCGGTGAGCATGGTATTGGCCTTATACAAAAGCCATATATGGATATTGTATTTCGTGAGGCCAATCTCCGCCTTATGCGGGAAATAAAAAAAGCATTTGACCCGAATAATATCCTGAATGCGGCAAAAATATTTGATCTATGATACAGCAGGGTGAATCAACAGGAACACCTAAGGATAACCTGAGGGCAATGCGGATACTTGCTGCTGCATTGATTACCGGGGTTGTGCTCTTTGTGGTAGTAGTAGTGGTTATTAACTTGGTAAAAGGGTCAGTGATGGGCAAAGATGAATTGGAGTATAATAATATTTTCCTTTATGCAGCAATTGGTATTGCTCTGGTTTGTTATATGATGGCAAGAACAATATATAAAAAGAAACTGGCAGTTGTTAAAAACGCACCAGCTTCTCTTGCTGATAAATTAAACCAATACATGGCAATGTTAATCACATACATGGCTCCCTGCGAGGGGGCGGCTCTTTTTTCGGTGATTGTAGTTTTCCTGACAGGTAATTTTTTTGTACTGATTGTTACTGTTGCAATGCTGGCGGCAATGGTCAGTAAATTTCCTTTTACGAAAGCAGTGATTAACGAACTTGATTTAGACTGGAAAGAGCAACAGGAACTTATATGAATATTAATTAAAACAACCGTAATATGAAAAGAACAGTATTAGTCTTATCATTACTTTCTGTATCATTTGCCTCTCTGGCCCAGGATGATGAGGAAAAGAAATCATTTAAAGAAAATCTCTTTACAGGGGGTAGTATATCACTGGCATTTTATAACAACACATTCCTGGTAGGCGCAAGCCCTGTGTTAGGATATAGTTTGACTAACTGGGCGGATGCCGGAATCGTAGTGAATTATAACTACACTTCTTACCGGGATGTGACGGTATATAATGACCGTCTTCGCCAAACACAATATGGGGGCGGTGCTTTTGCTAAATTATATCCTGTTCGTTTCCTTTTTGCGCAGGCACAGGTGGAATTTAATACCATTAAACAAAAATATATTCCACCCGCAGGAGGGCTCACTGTAAACTATCCCGCTGTCAACGCCAGCAGTTTCCTTGTAGGCGGTGGTTACACAACAGGCCGGGAAGGAAAAGGGGGTCAACCTTTTTACTATCTCGCCGTATTATTTGATGTATCAGGTGATATCAATTCACCCTACACAGATGCTACAGGCCGGTCAATTCCTATTATCAGGGCAGGGTTGCAGATACCTTTATTTCAGAAAGAAGGAAAACAGGATTGATAAATCCTATTTGAAATAGTTAAGAAGTTCATGAGGGTCATCAATTATGATGATCCTTTTTTCTGCTTCTTCATATAAGAACTGTTCTTCTTTCATGATCCGGATATGCTCAATAAGATGGTTGTAAAACCCGCCGGAATTCAGTATGAATATCTGTTTATCATGAATAGTCAGTTGGTTCCAGGTTATTATCTCAAACAGTTCATCCAGGGTGCCAAACCCGCCCGGCAGGATGATGGCTGCATCACAGAGACTGTAGAGCTTTCTTTTTCGTTCATGCATGTCATCGCTGATGATCAGTTCGCTGATGCCAAGGTGCTGCACTTCCCATTCCAGTAATATTTTAGGGATGATGCCGGTTACTTTACCACCATATTTCATTACGCTGTCGGCAATGGAACCCATGATGCCTGCACTGCCACCACCATAAATGAGGCGGATATTATTTTCAGCCATCAGCTTCCCAAGCTGTGCTGCATGTTCTGTGAATAAAGGGTTAGTTCCTTTTTTTGAGCCGCAAAAGACGGCAAGGGATTGTATTGCCATAGTTCCTGTTAAATTGCGACAAAGGGAAAGTAAATTTCTTTATCTTCAAAATTCATTACTGCACATTTAGAGAGATAATTATTATTTAACGGAAACCCTGCTGTATGTCACCAGTTGCCCTCTTTTCTTTCGTCATCGGATATTTTGTATTGTTACTTGGAGTAGCCTGGTTCACTTCCCGCAACTCCAACAATGAGTCTTTTTTTATCGGCAACCGCAACAGTAACTGGATGCTGGTGGCCTTTGGAATGATTGGTACTTCTTTGTCGGGAGTGACATTTATCAGTGTGCCCGGCGGAGTTGGGAGCGGTAATTTCTTTTATTTTCAGATTGTCTTGGGTTATTTATTGGGATACATGGTTATTGCTTTTGTGCTGCTGCCATTGTATTACCGGATGAACCTGACCAGTATCTACACTTATCTTGAAAAACGATTTGGTATCAACGCACATAAGGCAGGGGCTTTTTTCTTTATCCTTTCCCGTACAGTTGGCGCTACGGCAAGGCTTTATCTTGTAATAAGTGTGTTGCAGATTTTTATTTTCAATAAACTGCATATTCCTTTTGAGGCCACCGCTTTGGTAATCCTGCTTTTGATCTTATTATACACTTTTGAAGGTGGTGTAAAAACAATTATTTATACAGACACACTGCAAACAACCGGTATGCTGGTGGGCCTGGTGGTATGTATCATTGTTATCATTAAGGCATTGGGTACCGATTTTGGAGGAGCCATGTCTATGATGTCTGAAAAAGGCTATACGCAGATTTTTAATTGGGATGTAAAAGCTGGTTCTTTTGCACTGAAGCACATTATAGGTGGTATGTTTATCGCCATTGCCATGACCGGCCTTGACCAGGAGATGATGCAAAAAAATATCAGCGTTAAAACGTTGAAGGATTCTCAAAAGAACATGATGACGTTCACAACTGTGTTGATGGTGGTGAATTTTCTCTTCCTCGTACTCGGTGGGGTACTTTATTTATATGCCGGATCAAAGGGTATCAATGTGCCGCCGGATGACCTGTTTCCCACCATTGCACTGAGCGATGCCTTTAGCGGCGCCATCGGAATTATTTTTATTATTGCATTAATATCAGCTTTATTTCCCAGTGTGGACGGGGCTATCACTTCTCTTACCTCCTGTTTCTGTATTGACATACTTGGTATCAACAAGAAAGTGGGTACAGAAAAAGAAAAGAAAAGAACAAGGTTAAAAGTACACTTCACCTTTGCTTTCATATTTTTTATGATGGTCTTGCTTTTTAAAGCCATCAACGACAAATTAATCATTGATTTTATTCTGAAATTTGCAGGTATTACCTACGGGCCTTTGCTTGGTCTGTTTGCATTTGGTATTTTGACAAAACGGGAGATCAATGAAAAATTGATATGGACTGTGTGTACTATTGCCCCATTGCTGGCACTTGGACTTGATATGCTCAGCAACCCGGCATGGTACGAAGCAAAGCTCCATGTGAGGCTGGGGCTGCAAAGCATTTCTGATTCAATTTTCCATGGCTATAAAGTAGGGAATGAATTGATATTGATAAATGGTATTTTCACTTTCCTGGGTCTGTGGTTTATTTCAACAAAATCAACTACACCCAAAACTGAACTTCAGGCAGTATAAGAAGTTTATCTTTGCAGGAAATTTTCATTCTTGGACTTAATTAATCCATCAGTACAGGGCTATGCAGAAAAATATTCTTCGGCAGAAGATGCTTTGCTGAAAGAAGTGAATGACTACACCATGCAAAATCACCCGGAAGCTATTATGCTCAGCGGGCATTTGCAGGGCAAAGTGCTGGAGATGATCAGCTGCATGATAAAGCCACGAAGAATTTTGGAGATTGGCACTTTCACCGGCTACAGTGGTTTATGCCTCGCAAAAGGACTTACAGATGATGGACAACTTCAAACTATTGAACTGAGGGAGGCCGATGCTGCTAAAGCTAAATCCTTTTTTTCCCGTTCTTCTTTTGCTGATAAAATAATTTTACATACCGGAAATGCGTTAGAGATAATCCCGCAACTGGATGAAACATGGGATTTGGTGTTTATAGATGCGGATAAACCTGCTTATATTGAATATTTTAACCTCGTTTTGCCCCGGTTGCGGAAAAACGGGTTTATTTTAGCAGATAATATTCTCTTTCATGGCTTGGTGCTGGGTGATGATGTGAAGGGGAAGAATGCAAAAGGCATCCAGGCCTTCAATGATTTTATAAAAGAAAGAAAAGACATTGAGAAAGTAGTGTTAACCATCCGTGACGGACTTTTCCTGATACGGAAATTATAATTTTTTTGGCAGATGCAGAAATTGAGAAATAGTATTTTATTTTTTTTATTGTTGACAGGTGTAGTTTCCTATGCACAAAAACAGGAGGCGATAAATAAATACATCAGCCAATATAAAGACCTGGCTATTGCTGAAATGCAAAGAACAGGAGTTCCTGCTGCCATCACTTTGGCCCAGGGCATACACGAATCAGGTGCCGGCAATAGTAAACTGGCGGTAATATCGAATAATCATTTTGGGATAAAATGCAAATCCAACTGGAAAGGTGAATCGGTAAAACATGATGATGATGCCAGGGGCGAATGTTTTCGAAAATATCCTTTAGCGGAAGACTCTTATAAAGACCATTCTGATTTTTTAAAAAATGGACAGCGGTATGCTTTTTTGTTCTCTCTTGACCCAACAGATTATGAAGGATGGGCCGGTGGATTAAAAAAGGCAGGTTATGCTACGAATCCAAAATATCCGCAAGTGCTGATAAAATTAATTAATGATTATGGTTTACAGGATTACACTTTTATTGCTTTGGGAAAAATGCCTGTCAAAGAGGTTGATCCGGGAATTGCTTCGGATATTAAGCCTTTCAAAGTAATAACAGGGATGGATGATAGTGAAAAAAAAGAACCGGTTATCAGTGAGGGAAAAAATGAACAACTAAATTACCCTGCCGGCCAATTTATGATCCATGAAACAAAAGTAGTGTTTGTAAAAAATGGGACTTCTTTTCTTTCTATTGCCAAGCAATATGATGTTGACCTTTCCAAAATTTTTGAGTTTAATGAAATTTCCCATGGCGAGGTAACAGATAAAGACCAGTTGATTTATCTGCAACGTAAACGCAAGACTGGAAACAATGAATTTCATACAGTACTGCCGGGAGAATCATTGCATGATATTGCCCAACTGCACGCCATCCGTCTTCAAAGCCTGATGGAATTAAACTGGCTGAAAGAAAATGAAAAACCAGCTATCGGAGAAAGATTAAGTCTTATATCAAAATCGCCGGCAATACCAAAACTGGTGGTGAAAGAAAATTATTCACTCATTCCTGCCACCAAAAACCATGGCAGTAATTAAAATGCCTGACCGCTATGCCAGTTATCAAAGTACATGACAAATCATTTGATACATATCTTTCAGAAGAGACTATTCAGCAACGGATAAAAGAACTTGCTGCCGGTATTAATAAAGATTATACGGGCAAACGGCCACTTTTTATTGCCATACTGAACGGTTCCTTCATGTTTGCATCAGATTTATTCAAGCAACTTACTATCGAAGCTGAACTTTGCTTTATTAAACTGGCATCTTATAAGGGACTGAAATCATCGGGTAATGTGGTTACATCCATCGGGCTTGAGGATGATCTTTTTGATAAAGAAGTAATTATTGTAGAAGACATTGTTGACACCGGCAAGACCTTGCATGATTTTCTTCCGAAATTAATGCATCAGCAACCTAAGTCGTTAAAAATTGTAACACTTTTACATAAGGCAGAAGCCACGGAATATGTGCTGCAACTTGATTATGTGGGATTTAGTATTCCCAACAAATTTGTTGTAGGTTACGGCCTTGATTATAATGGTCTTGGGCGGAACCTGAAGGAGATATACCAGTTAGCATAGAATCAACTAAGCTTTTTGATTTTTTTTGTATTTTATCGCTCCAAAATATCCATTTGAAGGCCGTTTGTCATATAGCAATCTGTTTGTTACTATGTTCGTCCGTTTTCGCCCAGCAATACTATGCCAGGGGCGAAGTAAAGGACGAAGCGGGTAATGTTTTACAAAATGTCACCATTCTGCAGCACAAAACAGGCTATGTTTTCAGAAGCGGATCGTCCGGCACTTTCGGTATTGTGGTTAATCAGCAAATAGACACATTCAGTTTTTCGCTGGATGGTTACCAACGGGAAAAAATTTTGGTGGATGCTGAAAAATACCTGAGTGTTAAGATGAAACGGCTGTCTGGTTCTGCTGCCAGTGTCAGAAGAGATAAGCTATCCTCCCAGACAAAGAACCTGGAAAAAGAAGAGCAGAAAAACTGGTTCACCGGCGAAGAAACCTATGCCAGTATTCTTGAAAATCATTTTGTAAATGCAAAAAAATTTCCAACTACAGGGATGTCACTGAATGTGGACAGGGCGTCTTACAGCAATATCCGGAGATTTATTACGCTAAAATCAATGGTGCCGCCTGATGCGGTAAGGATTGAGGAGATGCTGAATTATTTTAACCTGAGTTATAATAAACCACCGGACAATGAACTCTTCGATATTAAAACAACATTAAGTTCCTGCCCATGGAATCCGGACAACCAGTTATGTTATATCAATCTTTCTTCTCAAAAATTAAATTTAGACACACTGCCACCAAGCCATCTTGTTTTTTTGATTGACGTTTCAGGCTCTATGGATATGCCAAACCGGTTACCACTTTTGCAGTCAGCTTTCCGTTTGTTAGTAAACAACCTGAGGGACAAAGACTCGGTAGCTATTGTTGTATATGGCGGAGTTACCGGGATAATGTTGAATACCACAAGTGGAAACGAAAAAGAAAAAATATTAAAGGTTATTGACGAACTTACTCCCGGGGGCTCCACACCGGGTGAATCTGGCATTAAACTCGCCTACAGGGTGGCCCGCAATCATTTCATTAAAGGAGGAAACAACCGGGTAATACTGGCAACAGATGGTGACTTTAACGTAGGCCTGAAAACAGAAGCAGAACTGGACGAAATGATTTCTGCACAGCGGGAATCAGGTGTTTATCTCACCTGCCTGGGAGTGGGAATGGGAAATTATAAAGATTCAAAGATTCACTTGCTGGCAGAGAAAGGTAATGGAAATTTCGCTTACCTCGATAATTTCAAGGAGGCTGAGAAGGTATTGCTGAAAGAATTTACCCAAACACTTTACTCAGTAGCTGATGATGTATATATGAATATAGAATTCAACCCGGAATATGTAAAAGAATACCGCCTGGTGGGTTTTGATAATAAAGTAGGTGCTTTACGGGATTCACTTTCCATTATTGAAGGAGGAGAAATTGGCTCAGGCCATTCGATGATTGCCATGTTTGAAATTGCGCCTACCGAAATAAACAGGGGCGCTATTAAAGATAATTTTACTACAGGAAAGTTTGCCGGTATAAAATTAACCTATCGCCGTCCCAATAGCAAGAAGCAGTGTAACTCTGAACATACGTGCCGCTTTGACTTTGTATCATTTACGAAACTGGATAAAAGCTGTCAATTTTCTGCTTCAGTAGCCATGTTTGGCTCATTGCTCCGCAGCTCTCCTTTTGTTAAGAATATTGGTTGGAATGAAATTATTGCCCTGGCAGAAAGCTCATCGGGCAAAAATGACCTGCTGCAAAAAGAATTCATTGCGCTGGTGCAGCAGGCAAAGACCCTTTATATGAAAGTGAGAAAGAAAAAAGGTAATACGGTGCAGTGGTGATTTTTACGAAAATTATTTTCTTCGGGTCTTTTTTAATGCATCTTTTCTTACCAGGTAAAAATTAAATTGATAGTATCAGGAAAACATATCCTTTATCTTATCAAAAAAATTCTTCTCGTTTTTATCAGGATGCGGTTTGAAGTTGGGGGAATGGCTTAATTTTTCCAGCATTGCTTTTTCTTCGGCACTTACATGTTGTGGTGTCCATACGCTGACATGAATAAGCTGATCGCCTTTTTCATAAGAGTTTACAGCCGGGAAGCCTTTTCCTTTTAGCCGGAATATTTTTCCACTTTGTGTGCCTGCAGGAACTTTAATTTTTGCCCTTCCGTCAATGGTTGGCACTTCTACCTGGGTACCAAATACTGCGTCAGTAAATGTAATGTGCAACTCATAAGCTACATTTAACCCTTCACGATGCAGTTCCTTATGTGGCTCTTCCTCGATTAAAATGATCAGGTCTCCGGGCATACCGCCTCTTTCTCCTGCATTCCCTTTACCGCTTACATTCATCTGCATACCTTCCTGCACTCCCGCTGGTATATCAATACTCACTGTTTCTTCACCATACACTCTTCCTTCGCCTTTACAGGCTCCGCATTTTGCTGTTACGGTTGTTCCTTCACCATTACAGGCCGGGCAGGTGGTGACAGTTTGCATTTGCCCGAGAAAAGTATTCTGCACTCGTCGAACCTGGCCGCTTCCACCACAGGTATTACAGGATTGCACACTGCCTTTATCTTTTGCACCACTACCGCTACAGGTAGAACAGGCAACATGTTTTTTTACTTTTATATTCTTGGCAACACCTTTTGCAATTTCTTCGTACGTCAATTTAAGTTTTACCCGGAGATTACTCCCTCTTACCCCACGGCTTCTTTGCTGGCTGCGGCCACCCCTTTGCCCGCCACCAAAAAAATTTCCGAATAAATCATCACCGAAAACATCTCCGAACTGGCTGAAGATGTCTTCCATATTCATACCACCACTACCACTATATCCGCCACGGCCCTGGCCGCTTACTCCTGCATGGCCATAGCGGTCATACTGAGCTTTTTTGTCGGCATCACTTAATATTTCATAAGCTTCTGCTGCTTCTTTAAACTTTTCTTCTGCTGCTTTATCACCCGGGTTACGGTCAGGGTGATATTGCATCGCTACTTTGCGATAAGCCTTTTTAATTTCATCCGCTGAAGCATTTTTGGTAACACCCAGTATTTCGTAAAAATCTCTTTTTGACATAGCATTTTGAAAATTTGAAAACGATTCAATGACCCGACTGAGCCATTATACATTTTCGCATTGAGTAATTATTTTCCCAACACCACTTTTGCATGACGGATAATCTTATCATTCATAAAGTAACCCTTCATTACTTCATCCACTATTTTGCCTTTTAATTCTTCTGATAAAGCAGGAATTTCAGTAACTGCTTCATGAAGATCAGGGTTAAACTCCTGGTTCAGGGTTTCCATTGGTTTCACTCCTCTTGCCTGCAGGGTATTGCGAAGCTTGGCAAAAACAAGTATTACACCTTCTTTTATTGCAGCGGCATCATCACTGGACTCTAATTGTTTTTGAGCCCTGTCGCAATCATCCAACACCCCCAGCATGTCGGCAATCACATCACGGCCGGCTGTTTGAATCAGCTCCATTCTTTCCTTAGCATTGCGACGTCTAAAATTATCAAACTCAGCTACTTTTCTCAGGTATTTATCTTTCGATTCTTCTAATTCAGCTTTTAATTTTTCTATCTCAGACTCCTCTGTCATTGGTTCATTCAGATGTGTGGTGCCACTTTGGTTTTCGTCTGTATTGATATCTATTCCAGGGTTGATTTCCGGGGTATTATTTATATTTTCTTTCATATCTCTTTCAGCCATTTTTTACAAATTGACTGCAAAGGTAAGGTTGTCAAGAATATTGCCAACAGCGGATTTGAAGACAAAATGACTTATTAAAGCCATATGGGGCAATGTTTCAAGTGACAGGGAGTACAAAAGAGGGATTGCCTTGCTTAGGCTTGTGACCTGAATCTTGGTAGTAGTACAGTTTCAATTTTGTTTCCCACAAGGGCATTAAGAACTCGGAGAAAATTAAACTGATTATAAAGGCTTTGCGGCCTTTGTGTCCCTGCCGGCCGGCCGGCAGGTTTATGGGAAATTCTTCCCTAACCCAAAATGATACGCTACCTGAATCTTGTTGCTTATGTCTTGTCCGTTTCTTCATGTACCTTACAGCCCTTTATGAACAAAATTTACCTGAAAAGAAAGATATCTCCCCGTGTGGTTAATGGCCATCCCTGGATATTTAATAATGAAGTAGAAAAAGTGGAAGGTGATGTGCAGGGAGGAGAGATAGCAGAAGTCTTTACACATGACAAAAAATTTGTTGGCAAGGGGTATATTAATCCAAAGTCACAGATTCTGGTTCGTTTGCTGACAAGGAATAAGCCGGAGGAAATCAATGAACAGTTTTTCTTTAACCAGATTTCCAAATGCTGGGAATACAGAAAGAAATTAGGTTACACAGAGAACTGCCGTCTTGTTTTTGGGGAGGCGGATTCTTTGCCACAATTAATTGTTGATAAATTCAATGATTATTTTGTTATACAAACACTGGCTCTTGGAATTGATGTTTGGAAACCAGCTATTGTAAAAGCATTGAATGAAATTTTTCAACCCAAAGGAATTTATGAAAGAAATGATGTGCCCGTAAGAGAGCTGGAGGGGTTGCCGCAGCAAAAAGGATTTTTATCTGCACCGTTTGATACAAAAATTCTTATCAGAGAAAATGGCCTGCAATTTTATGTTGATATAGAAAACGGCCAAAAAACAGGTTATTTTTTAGATCAGCAGGATAACCGCAGAGCCATTCAGCATATTGTGAAAGGAGCCGATGTGCTGGGAGCGTTTACTTACACAGGTACTTTTGAAATTCATGCAGCCTGTTATGGGGCAAAATCTGTTCTGGGCCTTGATATCTCTGCCAATGCAGTGCAACAGGCAACAAGCAATGCAGCACTTAACGGTGTTCAGGATATTTGCCGCTTTGAAACAGCCAATGCATTTGATGTACTGAAACAATGGGGGAAAGAGGGAAAGCAATATGATGTGGTAATGCTGGATCCTCCTGCTTTCACTAAAAGCAGGGAAACAATACAAAAAGCAATCACCGGGTACAAAGAAATTAATTTACGGGGAATGAAATTGGTGAAACCCGGGGGTTTTTTGGTTACTTCATCCTGTACCAGCCTTGTAAATACTGAATTGTTTCTGCAGATAATAGACATGGCGGCCAAAGATGCCCGGAGAAAAATAAGGCAGGTAACTTTTCAAACACAGGCAGGCGACCATCCTGTTATTCGGGGAATGGATAATACCCAATACCTGAAATTCCTGATTATCCAGGTGCAGTAATCAAATTAAAAGAAGGGGAATTATTTTGTAACCTGGAATTTTCCTGACTCAATTACTTTTCCGGTTGCATCAAGAAGGTGATACATATAAAGCCCGCGATTAAAGTCTGATAAATCAACAATAGTTTTTTGTGGGGCATTTGGAATCTCATGCATCTTTTTACCGAGAAAACTATATACCTGTACAGACATCCCTTTTTCGTAGCCTTTCTGTAAATCAAAAGTAATATAAGTGGTAGCCGGATTTGGGTACAACTTAATAATCCTGTCTGTGGTTACAGAACCCGGAGTAATATTTCTGGAAGATTGACCCTGCGAAGAAATGGCAATCAACAGAATAAAGGATAATATGGGTAGAATCCGTCTCAACGAAACAAATTTACTTTTATTATTCGAAAAGTAGGCCGAATATTTTATATCTGCAACGTAAAACTACGATAGTTTATAAAAAATTATAATTCAGGTACTTAGAAAGTGTATTAAGCCAATTTTAACGAAAGCTTAGTTTAGATCCTCCGGTATTCGATTAATTGCTTTAAAATCAGCACCCCTCCAGCATATTCGACACTTTTGCATAGAGAACAATCCCATGTTTATCAATATAAAGACGGAACATTTAAAGCCCCCTTTCATGTTATAGCCAAGTATTTCATAGAGTAGCTACAAGACCAGGAAATTTCTTTATTGAAGTCGCTCCCCCTGCGGAAAATGCAATTGCTGGTATTCTTTAAACTTAGCTAAAGTTTGCAGTACACCTTCAGAGATGCAACCACTTTTGCATTTTATATTATTATACCATGCGATATTATCTCTTACAGAGCAAAGCTCTTTTTTGCAAACGCTGTAAAGGCCGAAGAAAAAAATAATAACAATATGGGCAGGCATTTTAATTCAGAAAGGATTACCTGTTTTTCACTGTCATATATAGTGAAATCAGGTGCTGTTTGTCCAATTACAAGACTCATGAGTTGTTTTTTCCGTTATGGAATGACAATTTTAATAATCGTACATTAGTGCATCTTGAAAGAAACAAATAATCTTGTCACAGGTTGTCCGCTTGTTTATCTTTTCTCACAAAAACCAACTTTTATATGAAAAAGTACATTACAGAATTTATTGGCACATTCTTTTTAGTGCTTACAGTCGGTCTTACCGGAAACCCCCTGGCAATTGGGGCGGCACTAATGGTAATGATTTATGCAGGTGGCCATATTTCCGGTGGGCATTATAATCCGGCGGTTACATTGGCTGTATTAATCAGGGGCAGGATTTCAACTGGAGAGGCAATGGTGTATATGGGCAGTCAATTGGGAGGAGCTGTTGCCGCTGCACTGGTAGTTGGTATTTTTAAGGAAATTCCGGCAGTGGCAGATCAATCACAGATAGATACTACAAAAGCTATCGTTGCTGAAGTGCTTGGAACATTTGCTCTTGCCTATGTTGTGTTGAATGTGGCTACAGCTAAAGGCAATGCGGGTAACAGTCATTATGGTCTTGCTATTGGTTTTACTGTTTTGGCAATGGCTTATTGTTTTGGTGATTTTAGTGGCGGCGCTTTTAACCCGGCAGTTGCAGTTGGAGCTTCGGTACTGCATGCATTTGAATGGGGCAATATCTGGATATACCTGGCGGGTTGCTTTGGCGGCGCTATTCTTGCCGGACTAGTCTTCAACTTGAACAATGCAGACGATAAATAGGAATAGACAATAGTTTTTAAGCAGCCTTTGTTCGCAGATGCAGCTTTGTTTTAAAACTTTGGACAGAGAAGATAACCATCATTTCCTTTCAGGAAACCGATATAGGAAATAGATAATTCCACACCGCCCCGGCCGTAGCTTGATGGTTTAAGTTTTGAAATATTGGCGTCGTAACTCAATGCAATAGAAAAAGGAGCATAATCTATTTTAACTACCGGAATTAATGCGTCATTCCATCGTAAAAATCCCCCAGCATGAATAGTATAAGCAGGATTATCAGGGTCAGTTCCGAGTTTCAACCCATACATGGCGCCGGCAACTGTTTCAGAAAAACCACCCTGCATAGACTGATCAGCCTGGATAGTTAAATAAGCATACTCGGAAACACCCAACCTCAGCCCGCCGGAGAAAACCCACTTAGGATGTAATTCAATGTTTGTATTCCTGTAAAAAGAATTGTTGGGCCTGTTGAAATGATGATAGGCTGCGCCAAGAAAAAAATTGTTATTTGGATTATAACCAAAGTTGGAATTATAACTCATCCCGACACTACCATCAAGATAACTGTATTGAATGTTGGAAAAATTTTCGCCCAACCCGCCATTATCATATTGACTGTTGGTAGTAACTTTTGAGGGATCAAATCTGCGCTGTACCCAGCCACCCATAAAGCCAAGTGATAAATAACGGTTGCGATCAGAACTGAGTGATTTATGATAATTCAATGCCGGTAAAATATGGGTGGATGTCCAGCCAATAGAACCGGCTCGGTCATATAATATTTGGATGCCGGTGGTAAAAAAATCATCGCTTTTGCCAACAGGCATTTTGTATTCTGCATTGATGGAACCCGTTCTGTAAGCATTGGTCACACTATTCCACTGATCCCTGTAAACAGCCTGCACTCTCATATCGCCGGTGAAAATTCCGGCCAGCGACGGGTTTCTCCATAGCGGCGCTTCAAAAAATTGGGAGAAATGAATATCCTGGGAGAAAACTGTTAGCTGTAGGCTATTAGCTATTAGTAGTATAACAATAATGTGTATGTTTTTTTTCAGTCTCATTTTATAATATCAATGCGATGTTTCCGTTTAGCCGGATTGTTTCACCATTATCACAAAAAACTTCTGCCTGGTACACATACACATCAGCTAATGGTTTTTTCCCTTTAAAAGTCCCATCCCAGCCAGCGGAGGCATCATTTACAGGGAAATCCCTTCTTTCGAATACTACTTCACCCCAGCGGTTGAAAATCCGCAATAGCTTTACTCTTTCTAACCCTTTCCCTCTAGGATAAAATATTTCGTTGCTCCCGTCTCCATTCGGCGAAAATGTATTGGGAACAAACAGGTTGGCGTTTTTACAAATCACTACTACCAGTATATTCCCAATATTGATACAGCCATTATTATCGGTGACATACACCTGGTATCGTGTATCAAATTTAGGGCCGGCATCCGGGGTAGGGCAGTTGGCACAACTCAGTCCCTGCGATGGTGACCATATCCAGCTTATTGTATTGGGAGAATAGGTGGCAGGAATGGTAACAGGGAATCCTGCCTGTACTGTCATTTGTCCCGGCATAGTAATCACCGGAAGCGGATTAACATAAATGGTTTGTAGCGTTGTGTCTTTGCAGCCCGTACTGTTAGTGGCAATGGATGTTACGGTAAAAATTCCGGCTGTAGCATAGGTTTGAGCAGGTGGGTTTTGCTGGGTGGATGTATTCCCATTCGGAAAATTCCACGACCAGGTAACAACAGATGTATCAGGCTGAATAAAAATACCTGAATGAATTAATGAAGAGTTCACACATACAATTGAATCTCCATTAATATTAATTAATGGCCGCTGTACTACTTTTATAAGATTTGGTTTGGTTAATGTATCACGGCAACCTACCTGGGTTTGCACAATCAGTTGCACAGAATAGTTTCCTGGATTTGTGTATTGATGTACCGGGTTTTGTACCAAAGAAAAGCCTCCATCGCCAAAAGTCCAGTTGTATATGGCAATCGGATCATTAAAAGTACTGGAATCAGTAAAGTTGACCGTCCCAAAGTCGCAGAATAAATTATTATTAATACCAAATTTTGCTTTGGCACCGGTTACAAATACTGTATCATATCCCTGCAGCGGTATCTGGCAGCCGGAAGGATCCTGCATGATTATTTTGGGTAAAAAATTTCCAAAGGAAGCATATACATGGTTGACGTTTGGTGTGGTGGAAGTCATGGTATAACCATCACCAAAGTCCCAGAAATAGGAAACGATAGGCCCTGTTGTAAATGTATTCAGGCTTACGGGCAAAGGCCTGCATCCATTAACGGGTAAATAATCAACTCTTGAACCAATAGTATCATACACCCGTATAGTTTTTATAATAGAATCAATGCAACCGCCAGGGCTTGTAACTATTAATTTAACTGGGTATACTCCGGGTATGGAATAATAATGAACAGGATCAGTCAAAGTTGAAGATCCCTGACCCGGCCCAAAATCCCAGAGTACAGAAGAATAGAAAGTGGAGGTATTATTGAATAGTATTTCAAATGGCAGGCAGGAACTGATGGAATCGGTAATCCTAAAATCAGCCCTCGGGGTATCAACACGGATGTATGAATTCTGTGTAATGGAATCTGCACAACCATTTGCATCCTGGATCCTTAATTTAACGGTATAAAAACCAGTGGTAGTATAAATATGTGTTGGTGAAGAAAGGATGGAAGTGCCGCCATCGCCAAAATCCCACATGCTGTTGAGGCCAGCAGGAAGCGAGTTGTTAAAAAATCTGACTGTTCCACCAGGGCATGTTAATGTGTCTGGTGAAATAAATAAAGGAACAGGATCAGTTGTTACAATCAGGGCGGGTAAAGTAAGGCTATCCGTGCAGCCAGCCGCATCAGTTACAATAAGTTTTACGCTAAATGTGCCAGCACTATTATATGTATGTTGAAAAGGAGGGGTGCTGAAATTCTGGATGGTGCCATCCCCGAAATGCCATTGCCAGTTGGTTAAGGCATTCCCTCCATTGGTTGTTGATAAATCATTAAATATAGTTGTAAGGCCCGAACAACCATTTGTGTTAGCTGCTGTAAAATTCGCCAGTGGACCATTTATCCGGATATAATTTGTTTTAATAATGGTATCGGTACACCCATTAATGTCTGTTGTGATAAGACGGACAGAAAATGTACCAGCTGCCTGGTATAAGTGGGTTATTCCCGGGAGAGGAACACTGGCGGTGCCACCATCACCAAAATCCCATGAATAGTTAACGATGTTGGCCGTATTAATATTTTGAGCCAGGAATTGCAAATTGGCTTCTTTACATGCGGTAGTTTGGTTTACAGTAAAGTCAGGGTTTTCATCAGTGGTACGTACAGACAATACTGCTGTATCTGCACAGCCCCCATTGGTAACTATCAGTTGCACAACATAGGTTCCTAAACCAGGAAAAATATGTGACGGATTCTGAATTGCAGAAACAGGAGAACCATCCCCAAAATTCCACATCCATGTAAGCGGGGCAATTGATTGATCGGTAAATGAAAAACGCAGCCTGTTATTACAGTCAGGTGTAGCAGTAAATCTTGCTATTGGGGGCAGCACCCTGATATAATTTGTCCTGGTAATAGTATCGGGGCATCCGTTATTGGAAGCGATAAGCATTACGGAAAAATAACCAGTGTCGTTATAAGAATAAACAGGGTTTTGTAATAGTGAAGTGCCACCATCACCAAAATTCCAAAGCCATTCGTCTGCCGGTGCAGATAAATCTGTAAAATAAACCGGTTGGCGACCACAGACCGGAATTGGCGTAGCTGAAAAACCTGCTACCGGTTTTGAGCCTACTCTTACGGCATTAGGAATAGTAAGTGTATCTGTACAGCCGGTACTCGTAGAAATGATCAGGCGTACTGTATAAGTTCCCTGGGCTATATAGGTGTAAATTGGATTTGCCAGTGTTGAAGTGCCACCATCACCAAAATCCCATTGATAAGATGTTATCGCATCAACAGAATTAATAACGGGCATCATTGATATGGTATAAGGAATACAGCCCCGGACAGGCAGGCCGGGTATGCTGATAGTGGCCCGCCGCACCCGTATGTAGTTTGTTCTTATAACGGTATCAGTGCAGCCAAAAATATTTGAAACGATTAGTGTTACAGAAAAATTTCCATAAGCATTATATGTATGAGAGGGATTCTGTAAAGTGGAAGTGCCGCCATCACCAAAATCCCATTGCCAGCCAACGGAGCCACCAGCAGAAAGATCCTGGAAGTTCACAGTTAGTGGTGGCTGACAGCCTGCTGTAACAGGAGCATTAAAATTGGCAATTGGCCTTGGATTAATGGTGATTGGTTGAGAGACAGAATCACGGCAGTTGGCGAAAGTATTATAAAGCCACACTATGTATGTTCCTGTAGTAGAATAGCTATAAGTGGCATTAATCCCCGATGCCGAGCCACCATCACCAAAAGTCCAGCTGGCACTTGTTGGCACTGGCAAAGAGTTGTTAGTGAATGTCACCGCTTCGTTTACGCAGGCATTTACCGGTGCCGAAAAAGAATTGTTGTACCCGCCGACTATAATTGGATTACTTCTTACTGTATCCTGGCAACCTGCACTGCTCGTAGTCACAAGTGTGGCGGTAAAACTTCCGTTGCTGATATAGGTGTGAACAGGGTTGGGGGCGATAGAAAAATTGCCGTCCCCAAAATCCCAGAGGTAGCTTAATGTTGGCGGCCCTGTTGATGTATTGGTAAATACAATCGTGGCGGGAGGATTACATTCAGTTGGCTGGGTATTCGTAAATCCGGCCGCAACACCAGGCGTAGCGGTAATATATCCGGGTCGGGTTATGGTCTTAGTGCAGCCCTTATCATTTGTAACCCGCAGCGTTACTGTAAAATTTCCAACCGTATTATAAATAGTCAGTGGGTTTTGCAGGATGGAAGTAGTCCCATTGCCAAAATCCCACTGCCAGCTTACATTGGTATTTCCTGATCCGGCGGTTGAAATATCTGTGAATTGCACCCGAAGTGGAAAACAACCGCTGGTGTTATTGGCATTGAAATTTACAATTGGCGGCTCATGCACCGTAATATAATTGGTACGGGTTAACGTATTGGCTCCATTCGCATTGGTTGCAGTGAGTGTAACAGTGTAAGTACCGGGAGTAAAATAAGTGGCGGATGGATTCGGAATAGTAGAAGTGTTGCCATTACCAAAATTCCAGTTCCAGGATGTGGGGCTGCCAGTTGAAAGGTCCTGGAAAGTGACAATAAGGGGAGAACAACCAGCCTGTGGCGTTGCAGTAAAGTTAGCAACAGGGGTTTGACCCGAAGCAGCAGTTCCGGAAAGGATGATAATTACGTATAGGGCAAATAGTTTCGTATGGATATTGTAAACAGTACGCCTCAAAATGTAACTGGTTTTAGTATTCTTATCTGAAAACATTGTCCGATTAGCAAAAATTATTCCTAATAGTTCAGTTTGCAGTCACCACCCCATCTTTTTTTAATATTTACGCTTATAATTGAAATATGGCCGGTCAGGTTGTCTGTCGTAAGACACCGGATAAAAATCTTTGTTTAAAAGATAGGGAACGGATAAAGAATTAAATGCAGTTCTTTTTTATTCCTTGCCTAACCGCATGGTTTTAGTCTCGCTGCCAACAGCCTGTGAGGCTTCAACATAGGTCCAGCTATTGCGGTCTATATGCCAGTTCCCGTTGATTAAGGTCAACGGGTAAGCTGCTCCAATAAAATTTGCTGAGGTAGTCATCGTGCTGGAATTGCCATCCCAGGTGCCGGTTTTTTCTACAGTACCATTATTGATGGCATCTACTGTTTTATTGCTGTAGTACTTGAATTTATAATTGGCAAAATCAGATGTGATTGGGCTGCCATTGAGCGTAAAAGAAGTAACAATCCATCTGCCATCAGTCATGGCTTTGATTACAAGGTCTTCCTGGGCATTTTGTGTAGCCTTTTCACAGCCTGCCAGCATTATTATTAAAAGAAAAAGGACGTTTTTTTTCATGCTATTATTTAATACGTCACAAAATAGGCATATATCACAGTTTATCCAATAGATAAAATACTGAATGTGGCTTACTAAATTTGCTATGCTGTTAACAGGCTTGTTTTTTCTGTATGGGGATAAGTCTTAATTTCATACTCCAACCATTATCAATGAAAAGAAAATTCATCATAGTCCCCATTGCTCTGTTTTTTTGTGCGACAATCCAGGCCCAGCGGCCAGTACAACTGCTCAGCAACTGGTCAGAAAAATCGCCCATCCAAAAAGTCTATCTGCATTTTGACCGTGACAATTACATTGCGGGGGAAACTGCCTGGTTCAAAGCTTATTTGTATTCCGATTATCAGCCGGACACTATCAGCACCAGCCTGTATGCGGAGTTAGTGAATGATTCGGGTACTGTGCTCAGCCGCTCCATTGTCCCTGTCTTTCTGGGTACTACCAACGGACAGTTTGAACTACCCGATTCATTAGCAACTGGTTCTTACCTTATCAGGGCTTATTCTCCCACTATGCTCAACCAGGGTACTGATTTTACCGGCAGGCTGAGTATCTTAATTTATGGTAAAAAAAGACGCAATGCTGAACCTGTGAGCAAAGAAAAATTGATACGGCTTGATTTCTTTCCTGAAGGTGGCAACCTTGTCAGTGGATTTTCAAATACTGTTGCTTTTAAAGCAAGTGATGAGAACGGACTGCCCGCAGCAGTAAAAGGAAATATATTGAATGAAAAGAATGAAGTGATAACAACATTTGGAAGTTATCATGATGGGATGGGGATGTTTGGACTTGCACCTGCAGTAAATGAAAAATATTATGCAGTGATGGATGGTGATGCTGCAGCGAAGAAATATTATTTACCCGGACAAACACATAACGGAATTACACTGACCGTAATGCCACATCCGCAGGGGAATTTCTTTGAGCTAAAACAACAAAAAGACAACCCTGCCTTCCGGGTGGCTTATATGATTGGCCAGATGCAGCATCATATTGTATTCAAACAGGAGTTTAAAGCAGGCAAAGAAGAACTGCAGGGAATCATCAATACAAAAAAACTGTATTCTGGTATTCTGCAAATCACTTTTTTTAATAAAGATGACCAGCCTCTGGCAGAAAGATTGTGCTTTGTCAATAACAAGGAGTACATACAGCAGGGGGAATTGATTGCCGATACCATCAATTTTTCTGAGCGGGGAAGGAACAGGATTTCTATACAATTAAAAGACACGGTGCAGGGAAGTTTTTCTGTTTCAATTACCGATCCGGCGTACAGCCTGTGGCCGGAAAGAGAAGAAAATATTTTCTCTAACCTGCTCCTTACTTCTGACCTGAAAGGATATATTCATAAACCTGCTTATTATTTTTCCGGCGATAATGATTCTGTTAAAACAGCTCTTGATCTTTTGATGATGACCAATGGGTGGCGACGGTTTAAATGGGAGCAATTACTTAAAGAAGGGCTGCCCTTACCCGGGTTTAAGGACAAAGCTTATATATCCCTGGCCGGAAAAGTAAACCTGCAAAATACAAAAAGGCCATTTGCAGATAAACAACTGCTGCTGTTTATTACAGGAACGAATGGCAAAAGAAGCACACAGTTTATACAAACTGACAACCAGGGAAATTTTACACTGGATTCCCTGGTATTTTATGATAAAGCCAGGTTGCTATTCAGTGACGTGAGAGGCAAAAAAAGCCAGTATATTGATGTACTCATGAATGATGATTCAGTAAGAAAAACTTTTCTTTTGCCTGTCACAGAAAAGTTTAAACCGTATAGTGGTTATACAGCCGGGAATAATTCCCGGTGGAAGACGGATTACGATGCGATACTTAAGGTAAACGGAATAATGCTGGAGGAAGTCAGGTTAAAAGCACAAAAGAAAAACCCTTTGCAGGAAGTAGATGAAAGATATACAGCAGGAATGTTTTCCGGCGATGCTACCAAAGCTATTGACCTGGTGAATAATGATGAAGCCGGCCCATACCAGAATATTTTTGATTACCTGCAGGCAAGGGTTAATGGTCTGCAAATATCTGCTGATGGTTTCGACTACAGTGTTTACTTCCGGCAGGGGGCATCCATAAGCTCAATGGGTAATATAGCTATGACGCTTTTTCTGGATGAGATTGAAACAGATGCCTCTGTAATTGCTACAATACCAGCCAGCCAGGTGGCTTTGGTAAAAGTATATAACTCATTTGCCGGGGCCTGGGGCAATGCACCCGGAGGAGTGCTGGCAGTGTACACTAAAAAGGGACAGGATTATCTGAATAGTGCTACGAGTTTTGCCAATAACCGTATATACAATGGATATACAGTTATAAAAGAATTTTATGCGCCCGACTATGCAGTTGACAAACCGGCAGAGGCCCTGGCAGATAACCGTATTACTCTCGATTGGCGCCCGGATATATTGGTGAACAATGTCAATCCTAAAATACCTGTTACGTTCTATAATAACGACAGAGCAAAAAGTTTTAAAATAGTGGTGGAAGGAATGACGGTAGATGGTAAAATGCTGATGATAGAACGAACCATCAGCCACAAAGGCTTTTAAAAGCGAAAAGCCCCGGAGTTCTTACGGGAACAACGGGGCCCAGGTTTTTCAACCGTTGAAAACTATTTGGCAGGAAAGCCAGCATCTGCTTTCACTTCGTTTATTTGCTGTGTATGGCGGTTACTGTGGGCTGCTATCATCAGGCAGAGTTGGTAACAGTCTATCCAACCAAATGGCATTTGCAGAATATGGTTGCGGAGATCTTCAGTAGTAGATTTCAGGTATTTAATATGATCTGCTCTCCAGCCTTTAAAAGCTTCCAATGCTTCCTCCAGCGACTGATAAGGAGTATTTTTTGGTTCAAATGCCTCATTGGTTTTAAATTTATTCGTTCTGTCTTGAAGCATCGAAATAAACTGTTCATCGGTCACTTTAATTTCAGAACGTTTTTCGGGGTTGGCCGGGGCTTTCAATGTTGTTTCCAGCATATCCCATAGATTTTTTTCGGAAATAGCAATATGGAAAACACATTCCTTAATTGTCCACCTTTCCGGGGAGGCTCTGAAGTTTAACTGGGAGACTGACAAACCTTTTACACTTTTTAAAACATCACCCCTTGTGTCTTTCATAAGACTGATGGCAGATTTTCTTTCCTTTTTGGAAATTGAACTGTTGTTGATAGTCCCGGCAAGGCCTGTAATAATAACAAGGGTAAGCAGGGAACGACCCATGGTTCTTTTTAGCATAGCAAGCTTTTTAATCTGTTTGGTGGATAAGGAAAGTTATCCAGAGGGTGGGAAGGAACAGAAAAGTTACAAAAGATTTTGAAACTACCAAGAAAGATTTTAGCATATTCCGATGTTTATTGACTGCAAAAACCCGGGCTAAGCCGGATTTTCCCGTCTCAGTGTATCTTTAACCGATGAAAATAAAAGAAATAGTTTCTTTTCTTGAATTACAGGCTCACCTGTCCCTGCAAGAACAGTATGATAATGCGGGATTGATAACCGGCGACAACGGCTGGAACTGCACAGGTATTCTCTGCTCATTGGATGCTACAGAAGAGGTGGTAAAAGAAGCGATAGCAAAAAAATGTAATCTCATAGTAGCCCATCATCCTATAATCTTTAGCGGGTTAAAAAAAATAAATGGAAAAAATTATGTTGAGAAAACTATTATCACTGCTATTAAAAATGACATTGCCATTTACGCCATACATACTAACCTGGACAATGTGCTGCATGGAGTAAGCGGCAGAATGGCCGAAATGCTGGGATTGAAAGATATTTCAATTCTTGCTCAAAAGGATGGAATACTACGGAAGCTTTTCACTTTTATTCCGCTTAATAACGCAGAGCTGATCCGCAATGCCATCTTTGCAGCCGGTGGCGGTCATATTGGTAATTACAGCGAATGTAGTTTTAATGTAGAAGGCACAGGTACTTATAAAGCAGGTGCAGGAGCCAATCCTTATGTGGGAGAGATTGGTTTGCAACACAACGAAAAGGAAATAAAAATAGAAGTGATCTTCCCGGCCTTTTTGGAAAAAGAAATAATTGCTGCCATGAAGGCTGCCCACCCTTATGAGGAAGTAGCTTATGATGTAGTTTCCCTTGCCAACAGCCACCAGGATTTTGGCTCAGGAGTAATTGGTGAGCTGCTCCATGAGGTTGATGAAGTGGAATTTTTGACCAGGTTAAAGGAAGTTTTCAGGGTTCCGGTGGTGCGGCATACGGCGTTATTAGGCAAACCTATTAAAAGGGTAGCTGTTTGCGGGGGAGCCGGAAGCTTCCTGATTTCCAAAGCCTTAACAGCCGGAGTTGACGCTTACGTTACTTCAGAAATAAAATATCATGAATTCTTTGATGCCAACAGCCGGATGCTGATCGCCGATATTGGCCATTATGAAAGCGAACAGTTCACAATCAACCTGCTGCAAGAAATTTTAGAGCAAAAATTCCCTACCTTTGCCGTCCTTAAAACAGAGGTGAAAACCAATCCGGTTTTTTACTTTTAGTCAGGAGGTCAAATAAGTCATGACAGGCAAATTTGAATTGGTTCAGACTTAATGACCTGTTTGACTAACAATAGGACTAATTGTTTTTAAAACTTCAAACCTGAAACTTTAATATGGCACATGTAAAAGAATTTTCCGTTGAAGAAAAACTGTCGTCTCTCGTTACTCTTCAGAAGATTGAAAGCAAGCTTGATGAAATCCATATCCTGAAAGGTGAACTTCCTATGGAAGTTGCTGACCTGGAAGATGAGATTACAGGATTACATGCCCGCCAGACCCGGATTGAAGAAGAAATTAACGGGGTCACTGAATTCATTGAGCAGCGTAAAGTGGCTATCAAAGAAGCAGAAGCTCTCGTAAAAAAATATGAAAAGCAAAGCAGCAACGTAAAAAATAACCGGGAGTTTGAAGCTATCAACAAGGAAGTGGAAATGCAACAACTGGAAATGAAGCTGGCTGAAAAACACATTAAGGATGCTACAGAAGAAATAGCAGAGAAGGCAGTGGCACTGGAAAAAGCAAAAAAGAATGTTGCAGTAAAGGAGGGGGTGCTGGCTACAAAAAAAGGGGAGCTGGAAAAGATTATTACAGCCAACGAGAAAGAAGAAAAACATTTTAATAAACTGGCTGCTGAAGCAAAAACCCATGTTGACACCCGCCTGTTAGCCAGCTACGAAAAAATTCGCAAAAGTTACCGTAACGGCCTTGCAGTTGTTTCTATAGAAAGAGATGCCTGTGGCGGTTGCTTCAATGCTATTCCCCCGCAAAAGCAAAGTGAAATTAAGCAGCATAAAAAAGTAATGATCTGTGAAAATTGTGGCCGCATCCTGGTGGATGAAGAACTGCACGGTGCTGTAGAAGTAAAATAAACAGGAATTGTAAAGATTAAAGAAATTGATAGCTGCCGGTGGCAGCTATTTTTTTTACCTGCCGCGAAATGAGTGGCCACGAACAGGAAAAATAATAACCTGGGGCTAAAATTTAATTTAACTTATTCCGCACATTCGTGGCAAAAACCTAATTTGCTTTTGCAAATGCTTACCAAAATTTCCATACAGAACTATGCCATTATTGACGAACTGGAAATAGATTTTTCCAATAAACTCAATGTAATAACGGGGGAAACCGGCGCTGGCAAATCTATCATCGTTGGTGCACTGGGCCTGATACTTGGGGAAAGAGCTGATTCGGCAGCGTTAGTGAACAAGGAGAAGAAATGTATTGTTGAAGGGGTGTTCGATGCAAATAATATAAGTAGCATCAAAAAATTATTAGCAGATAATGATTTTGACATAAATGATGAACTGGTGGTGCGGCGGGAAATAAGTGCCAACGGGAAATCAAGGGCTTTCATCAATGATACACCTGTTACACTTTCGCAAATAAATGAATTAAGTAGCCTGCTGGTTGACCTGCACCAGCAGTTTGATACATTAGAATTAGGAGAAAGCAGTTTTCAACGGGAAGTACTCGATGCATTGGCCGGGCATGGTTCTATGTTGGATGAGTTTCAAACTGTCTTCCGGCAGTGGCAGTTAATAAAAAAAGAGGCAGAAGAATTAAAAGCACAGAAACAGCAGTTTGATAAAGAAGCAGACTACAACCGGTTTCAGTTTACAGAGCTGCAGGAGGCAGGGTTTAAAGAAAATGAATTGGAAGAAATTGATGCGGGACTGAAATTGCTGAATAATTCTGAAGGTATTAAAGCAGCACTTAACAAAGTGTATGTTGAACTGAAGGAAAGCGAAACACCGGTGGTACAGCAGTTAAAAGTGTTGTTGAATCAATTGAACATTTACTCTTCTTATCATCCCGATTTACCGGTATTGCTCCAGCGGTTACAATCTGCCCAGATAGAACTCGGGGATATTGCCAATGAAGTGGGCCACATCAGCAGTCATATAAACTATGAACCGGATAAAATTGAACAACTTACTGAACGGTTATCGCTTGGCTATAAGTTGCAAAAAAAGCATGGGGTCAACTCCACCAATGAATTGTTGGAATTGCAAAAGCAACTGGCAGAAAAATTACAGGCAGTTTTGAATATAGATGAAGCTATCTGCCAAAAAGAAGAAGCACTCCTAAAGGCACACCTTTATGCATCCGGGTTAGCAACAAAAATATCTGCTGCCCGCCACAAACAGATAAAACCGTTAGAAGATAAAGTGAACAAACTGCTGCTGCAGGTAGGTATGCCTAACGCAAAGTTAAAGGTAGATATCAGACCATCAGACTTATCTGTTTCTGGCAGCGATTCGGTTGACTTTTTATTTGATACTAATAAAAGCGGACAGTTTCAGCCGGTACGTAAAGTTGCCAGCGGCGGTGAACTCAGCCGCCTGATGCTTTGCATAAAATCGTTGGTGGCAGAATCTATTGATCTACCCACATTGATATTTGATGAAATAGATACGGGCATTTCCGGCGAAGCTGCAAGACAGGTGGGCATCATCATGAAGAGCCTGGCAGGTAAACGACAGGTGATTTGCATTACCCATCAGCCGCAGATTGCCGGCAAAGCCGATGCTCATTTCTTTGTTTATAAAGAAATAGTGAACGATGCGGTGAAAACAAATATCCGTAAACTAACAACGGAAGAAAGAATAACTACTATCGCCAAAATGCTCAGCGGCGAAAAACCTACTGCTGCTGCCATAGAGAATGCAAGAGAGATGGTGATGAACTAACCAGGAGTTTCCCACAAAGGCATGAAGAACACAAAGTGGTTAATGAATAAAAATTTTAGTACCCTTTATGTCATTGCGGGAAATAACAAGTAGTACTTCCTTCTCACTCTACTTCGTAAAATTTCATTCTCAGCAGTAGTCCTCCAAATTAGCACTGATACAACTGCTTCGGAAATACACTGTAAATGCATTTCTTGCACAGTTGTTGTGATACAGTTAACAACAACTGAACGAATCTGTAAACCCTGTCTGCCGGAAGCAGGCCTAAATCCGAACTCATGAAAACACCAAAACCAATTCTCTTTTTAGCCCTGCTGCTAATGCAGCTAACATTATCTGCCCAGGTGCAGTGGTATCAAAACCAGGATGGCAGCAATGCCCCACCCTATGGCACAGTAGCAACAGCTGTGCAGAAGTTTACCAATACTAGTTTCATTGCCTGTTATCTTTGGGGCACTGCCAATGATCAGAACACCTGGAAGGTTTCGAAAAGCCATACGAATGGAACAGAGCAAAAAACTTTTTTTGTAAGCGGTACTACGGCTATCGCTGAAGTAAGGATTGGCCGTTCGAATACTGTTTATGTTCTGGAACGGAGTTTCCCTTTCGGACAAAACTCCCAATATATTATTTATAAACTTGACAGCAATCTTGTTGTAAAAGCACAACGGAGCATCAGTTTTCCCAATAGCTTTAATATTTTTAACCTGAATGCATTCGAGCTGGATGCTTTGGGCAATGTTTATGTGGCCGGTGACGGGCAATATCAAAGTGGCCCTGGTTTTTACCCTGCTTCTTTTGTATTAAAGACAAACAAAAATCTTGAGACACAATGGAGCAGAATGGATTCTACAGAAACTTCTTATACCCGTTTGCTTATTGATCGTTGGGGCCGGGTGCTGGTAACCGAAGATGCTTATGCTTTTTTTCCGCAGGTTCGTATCAGGCGATTTGCCTACAACGGGCAACCACTGAATACTTTTATGGTGCAAACAGATGCCGGACGTTATAGTGTCAATACATTATTAGATAAAGATGACAACATACTTATGTATGGGGGTAAAATGTCTGCTGAATCTTCGCAGGCCATCTATTTAAAAAGAATATCCCGGTTATCGGGCAACACTATGTACAGCAAAACATATTTTACGGCGCTATCATCACAGCTCAACGATTTAAAAATGGATCATCATGGAAATATTTTCACTCTGGTTACACAGTATTTCGGCCCCGACAACCAGAAGTGCAGGATCAGCCGCATCAAACTTAGTAATGGAAATATTTCCTGGAATCGTACTATAAACTATTCAGAAGACAGTTGCAACCTGACAAGACTGGTAATGAATAATAATGACCGTTTTTATGCAGTTGGAGAAAAAAGGAGCCATGCTTATTTTTCCAAAGGCTTTGCCATGAGGATAAAAAAGAGCGGTGGACAGCCGGATGGCAACTTTCCGGCGCCTGACAGTGTGGCTTTTCAGCGTTCGCACAGCCTGGCAGATGGTATTATCGATAACGATAACCTGTTAATTGCAATCGGTAACACTTCAGATTTTGACACTACTACTTTTAGCAGCAATTATTTCCGTTCGTTTGCGGTGCGTTTTGGAAGTAATAATAATTGCTACGGGAGGAGCGATGCTGATGCCGTGACAGATGCAGTGGATGAAATTGAACAAGCAGCTGTGGTTACCAAATTAGTTATCTATCCCAACCCGGTGCAAAATCAATTGACCATTTCCAGTATAAATCCTGAAGAATATAACCTGGTAACTGTGTATAATATGCACGGAGCAATGTTACAGCAACAAACAGTAAACTCTACGAGTGCCAGGATGGACATCAGCCACATGCCTGATGGCGTTTACCTGCTAACACTGCGTTCATCGGCTACATTAAAAGAAAAAAGTATCAAGTTTGTAGTGAAAAAATAAATTAACCTTGCAGTTGTATAGACAGAAGGGTGCCGGGAGGCTCCCTTTTTTTGTTTTTCCCGGCTTCATGTTTTTAAATACGGGAATACCTCCATGTTATTGGGATTATCAAACTTATCCCGCTGCAGTTCAAAATTCTTTAACCGTTCATCTTTATACCTGGCCCAGTCAAAATTTTTTAAAAAATCTGCAGCAGCCAATGCCCCTTTTTTGAACAGGACAATTTTCTCTTTATCATCCATAAAAAAATTCAGCCAGCTATGCTCCTGCACATCAATATTTTTTACCCCCATATTATATGCCCGGTTTTTGGTGATAAAGTCGCGGTCAAAATTGAACCGGATGGTGGCAAATAAAGATGCGATATAACTGAAGAAACTATTGTTGCTGCGGTTGGCGGCATCCAGCACCCCGTCCTGCAGGCGGATACCGAATGTCGGCATCCTGGGTACAGGGTAGTTGGGGTTATAAAATACGTTGATGGGAAAATTCGACAATGTGCCGCCATCAATAAACTGTACTTTATCGGGGATCTTCTTATTTTCATTCTGCCAGTTCAGGTGTTTATCCCAGGAAGCAAAAGAACTATTCTTTCTTATATTGGTTATGGTAAAGGTTTCAAAAAAAACCGGGATAGACATACTGGCCCTTACAAAATCTCCGGGATGAACATCTTCCTGTTTACCCCAATACAGATCCCACATTTGGGTAAATTCTATTTTTCTGTTGGCAATAATATCGCAGGCAATCAGGGTCAGCATAGGCATGTGCGGCGGCAGGTTATTGTTTCGTCTGGGGTCAGGTTTTACATTCATTTCCGGTATCTGCATAAAATGGAGAGAGAAATCAGCATAGTTGTCAATTGTCTTTTGCTGTGGATCTGCCTGTATATGAAAAGCTGAAATTACATTTCTGATCCAGTCATGAAAAACTTTTCCTTCATTCAGGCCATAACCATTTTTTGCAAATTGTTTGAATTTTACAACGGCAAAAATGCTGACAGCAGCTACTATCAGCAAAGTGATGCCTGCTGCCAGTCCAATCCATTTGGCAATACCAGGCCAGAAGAAGTTGATGACAAAGCAACTAAGCGTTAGCAGCAGTAAAAGAATAATAGTCCAGCTGACAAAACGGATGATGTGTTTGATGACTTTGCCACCCAGCAGCATCCGTTGAATGACCCGCTTTATCCATTTGGTAAATTTCCAGTTGCCGGATTTACCATCTACAAATGAAAACATATCCAGTTTTACTAATTGTTCTGTAATGGCGGATGATTTTTCATCTTCTTTATTGCCGGCGCAGGCCAGCAGCATGGCATTGATGGAACCGGCACTGGTACCCGCCATGCTGAAAAAGCGGATGCCCATTTTTTCCAGCACATAAGTATAGCCAACCAGTGCAATGCCGAGTACACCACCACCTTCCTGCACCAGGTCCACATACTGGTGCCCCTGTGCATCGGTTACATCAGACACAATCAGTTCTTTGTTATTGTTTTTAAAATAACTGCGGAGTTCATTGATGATTTCATCCACCCCGCTTTGTTGCAAAAAATCTGCAGTTGATATTTTAGGAGGCGTCATTGCTAAGGTTTTAGGGAAGATACAAATAAACCTATAAGATTTGCAGCGCAGGATATCCATTCAGAAAGCCTTGTTTTCCAAAAAAGAGTTACGGGTTTTCTCTTACTCAAAACGGATGCTTACTCCGTACACACTTCCTCACGATATGATTGTTGGGAAAGATTACGACAGGTGCCGGGTATTTATACCTGAATTGAGATAGAAAGACTGGCCTGGCCGGGTATTTATGAAATCATCCGTTATTTTTATACGTTCTTCTTATAAGTTATAAGGAGATTATTTATAATCCATCATCCATCAATATCCACCAGGTATGAAAAATCTTTTTACCCTTTTCCTCCTTTGCTTTTCAGCAAAGCTCTTTGCATTAGACCCCAATCATTTTACCATTACAAGAGTCAGCGCCCCTTATTTTATAGTAGATGGTAACAGTCCTGCCGCAATTACCAAGGCTTATGTGGGCTTCGAAGTAAAGAATAACAGCAACAGCGCCACAACTTATTCAGGGCTTAAATTTACGATCATCTCCATCGGTACTTCCGTAGTGGGACAAAACTATACATTGATTTCTCCGGTAAGCGGCATTGTCAACGCAGGCACACTAGTGCCGGGTGAATCAAAAGTTTGTTACTACTATGTATCTTATCCGGCTAATGTAACTCCGCAGGCTACTTTCAATGTGGAGCTGAGTGATAATACAGCCGGTACGAAAACTCAAAGTTTTGTTGTCTACAACAGATCCAGCATCAGCGCAAATGCCGGGGGCACAGCCACACAAACATTTACCAACCAGGATATCATTGGAGGACTTGTGTATGATGATGTGACCTATGTAGTAGGTAATGTTCAGAATAATGACGAAAGCGATTTCCAGGTAGCAGTATCTGCACTATTCGACCCGACAAAAGTTACCCTGCTCAGTACGCAGGTTACATCCAGCGCTGTTCCGGGTATTCCGAATGGGGCTACTGATTCTCTTTATTTCGTTACCGGCAGCGGTTCCAACGGCGCTTCCATTACTATCCGCTGGACATTCCGTATTTCCGCTACTAATTTTACCACTTATCTTTTGCCCTGCGCCGGCGCCACAAGCGGGGCCACCAATTATAAGTATGCATTAAATACCAGTTTGGGTTCAGGCACCCCGATCACTGTTTCTTCAACAGCTAATCCGCTTACCATTACTAAAACTTCTGATCAATCACTTTATGCAGTAAGCTCCCCGGCTGTATTTACCATTACCATTCAAAACCCCGGAGCATATGGAATTACGATTGATAGAATAACAGATGAGTTGCCAACTGGCTTCACTTTCCAGTCGTTCGATGGAGCAAGTAATGTACAAGCTTCTAATTCTACATCAGTGCCTTCGGCTGGCAGCACGGGTATGGTAATTTTTGATGGTGGCGTTTCATCCGGTGGAAACAGTTCTTATTATATACCTGCCGGTGGCAACATCATTGTAAAATACACAGCCACTACTTCGCCAACACAAGCATTCAATCTTCTTACCACAGCAAGAGATTATGTGGGAATAACAGAAGTTGGATCGGCACAGAATACAGTTTCTGTATCTGCTACATTGCCGGTTACATTACTCTCCTTTAATGCCGGCTGGCTGAATGACTATGTAAAACTGAACTGGACAACTGCTAATGAAACCAACAGCTACAGTATTGAAATTGAAAAAAGCAATGGTAATACTGTGTTCAGTAAGATTGGGCAGTTGTTTACTACCGGCGCATTGGGGGCAACACAATCTTATTCTTTTACTGATTCTTTTCCCGCAGCAGGTAATAATAAATACCGTCTGAAACTGACAGACCGTGACAACCAGTATAAATACAGCTCCATTATTTCATTGAATAAGAAACAGGCTGGCTTCAGTCTTCAAAACAGTTTCCCCAATCCTTTTATCAATGAACTGAATGTTCAGGTGCTGTCAGATAAAACGCAACCAGCGCAATTGCAGCTCGTGGATATGTCCGGGAAAATTGTTTATAGCCGGAAAGAAATTTGCAACAGCGGAATCAATAACATCGTTCTTGATAAGCTTGATGGTTTGCAGGCCGGCATTTATCTGTTGAAGGTGATTACAACCGGTGGCAGTCAGCAGCAGCAGTTGCTAAAGGTTCAGTAACAAAAATAATTTCATCTCTATAAACCTGTGAGCTTTGCGGCGCAATCAACAGCCCGGCAAATCTTACAGGGTTTGTCTTCACTTATTAAACTCGATCCATTAATCACTTGTACTTTGGCGACTGCTTAGATATGCTGAAAGAAGATCAAAGAATGCTATTACCATCGAAGATATTTTCGATGGTAAACAGCCCCAACTCCCCGTCGCTGTAGAAAATGAAACATTTAAAGAGGCAAAGAGGAATGAAAGGTAGAGTGCAAGTAAAGGACTGTTTGATTAATGCAGGGTTGCCAACCCTTTAAAGGCTGGCAACCTTTAGTAGTCTTAATCTTTTATGCACACAACTCCACTTTAAACGCCAAACTGAAATAACTGAAGTAATGTCCTTTTTCATTTTTCGAATCAGCGTTCCACTCATGTCCGAAAGCGAAAGGTTGTTGTGAATGGGTGGCTGCTTCACCAATACCAATCATGGCATTATTCGTTTGCAGGCGAAACCCATAGGTCATATCTTTTTTCAGTGAAACAGGCTGCAGAAAAAAACGAATCCACCGGGCATCATCACCTTTCTGCAAAAACATAGTAGCATCGCCAATTGGCTGTCCCCATATTTTGCCATCTGTATCAAATTCATGCAGTGTCAGGGCCACATCACCCGGCTGCTGAACGGCTGAAGAATATACCTGTATATTATTTACCAATCCTTCCGCGGGGCACCTGAAGGTTTGCCCTGCAAAATGATCGTTGGGGTCGGTTTCTAAATGGCCGATCCATAAAGTGGTGTTGTTTAGCGTTTGGCTGAGAATGGGGTGGCTGCTGTGTTTTGTAGTTTGCATAGTATTGCATTTAGTCGTTTGAACATTTGTTATAACGCAACTTTGGCTTTCACCCGATCCAGCGCCTTGGGAAGTTCAGCAGCACCGGGCCAGCGGATAAAACAGTTGCGGTACGAATACAACTTAATAACTGATAGCCCCGGCGTTTATTGTGCTATACCGCCTCTCAATGCCCCCGAAGGGACTGTAGTGGTATTTTTTTGCACTTATGTGCTAATTTTTCCGGGCTTTTACCGCAGTTTTTTGGTAAATTGACGATGGCTTGGGGAGGCTAAACAGAAATGTGGATAACCCTGAATTTGGAGTGAAAAATTAGTGCAGAAAGAAAAATTTTTTTCAAAACATTTTTGCACCGTAATTCGCCTTACTGACTGACGGAAATATTCCACTAACATATCGTAGTTCGACCCTGCTCACTGCGATTTCTTAAAGCAAGACCGGAAGAATGACCCAAAGTCACCTGCCTGCAGGTAGGCAGGTTGGTATTAAAAAAACAATGGTTTAACTCTTTATCGCTGTAGCTGAACAATGGATCTTACTAACCTTAACAAAGACCGCAAGCAAAGAAGAAAGTCCTCTCTCGACATGGGAACAATGGTGTATGGCAAAGTGCCGCCACAGGCCAAAGAGCTGGAAGAAGCAGTGCTTGGTGCCATTATGCTGGAGAAAAGTGCTTTTGACACAGTAGTTGAAATACTGAAGCCCGAATGTTTTTATGTAGAGGCACATCAGCGTATCTACAGTGCAATGCAAAGCCTGTCGAACAAAAGCCAGCCCATAGATATACTGACAGTGGCCGAGGAACTGCGTTTCAAAGAAGAACTGGAAATGATTGGCGGGGCTTACTACGTTACTAAATTGACTAACGCCGTTGTTTCATCAGCCAATATTGAAGCACACTCAAGGATTATCCTGCAAAAATTTATTCAGCGTGAATTAATACGCATCAGTGGCGAAATCATCGGCGATGCGTATGAAGATTCAACAGACGTTTTTGATTTGCTCGACGATGCTGAAAGCAAATTGTTTGAAATTACCAACAATCACCTTCGTAAAAATTTTGATACGATAGATTCTGTATTGGTAAAAACCATACAGCGTATTGAAGACCTTCGTCATAAAAATGAAGATATAACAGGTGTGCCTAGCGGATTTCCTTCGCTTGACAGGGTGACTTATGGCTGGCAGCAAACTGACCTTATTATTTTGGCTGCCAGGCCTGCCGTAGGTAAAACAGCTTTTGCATTAAATCTTGCCCGCAATGCAGTAATGCACCCGGGCAAAGCAACACCGGTAGCTTTATTTTCTTTGGAGATGAGTGCAGGCCAGCTGGTGCAGCGTATCCTTGCTGCTGAAAGTGAAATATGGTTAGAGAAAATTGCAAGAGGTAAACTGGAAGAACATGAAATGAAACAACTCTATGCAAGAGGTATTCAGCGGCTGGCACAGGCACCTTTGTATATTGATGATACACCGGCATTGAATATTTTTGAATTGAGGGCCAAGTGCCGCCGGTTGAAAAACAAACATAATATTGGTTTAATAATTATTGACTACCTCCAGTTGATGAGCGGCACCGGTGAAAACCGCAACAGCAACCGGGAACAGGAAATCAGTAATATTTCAAGAAACCTGAAAGCATTGGCTAAAGAATTAAGTGTCCCCATTATTGCACTGTCACAGTTGAGCCGTGCAGTGGAAACCCGCAGCGCCGGCAAAGACGGAAACAAGATGCCGCAACTGAGTGATCTCCGTGAATCAGGAGCCATCGAACAGGATGCGGACATGGTGATGTTTATATACCGCCCAGAATATTATGATATCACACAAAATGAAATGGGAGAGAACAACCGGGGCGAAACGCATATTCGTATTGCCAAACACCGGAATGGTATGCTTGATACTATCAAGCTGAAGGCCTTATTGCATATTCAGAAGTTTATTGAAGATGATGGTAGTGGTGTTGGTGGCACTGGCCTGCCCGGCAACTGGAAACCGGTAAGTGATGTGGATGGCGGAGCAAAAGTGTTTATCCAGACCGGAAGTAAGATGAATGATTTGCCGCAGGATGAAGAAGACACACCATTTTAGATAAAAGATACTAATGAATAGATAATAGCTCCTTAATTTAGAGGGGCTATTTATTTTTATATCAAACTATGGGACTCCCTTTTTTTTATATAAGTAATTATAATCAGGTACAAAAAAAAATTGTACTGGACGAAGAAACTTCCAAACATGTGGTGCAGGTACTACGGATGAAAGTGGGGGAGCAACTCAATCTGGCAGATGGGAAAGGGGCTTTATTAACCTGCGGAATTACTACAGGCAATACAAGACATTGTGAAGTGGAGGTATTGTCATCCGTCATCTCTCCACTATCATCTAAGAAAGTAACTATCGCAATCTCTTTGTTGAAAAACTCCAACCGTTTCGAATGGTTTTTGGAAAAGGCAACTGAGATTGGTGTTAGTGAAATTATCCCACTGATCTGTGAAAGAACGGAGAAAGAAAAATTCCGTTACGAACGGATGCAGGGAATTGTTATCAGCGCAATGTTGCAATCTCAGCAAGCCTGGTTGCCTGCATTACATGAGCCAGTGAAATTTGAAAAAATAGAAAATTGGAAATCAGAAAATGGAATGAACTTTATTGCTCATTGCATTGACGGAGATAAGGCCAAATTAACTAATCAACAAATTAACCAATCAACCCTCATTTGCATCGGCCCCGAAGGCGATTTTACAGTGAAAGAAATCGAACTGGCACTTCAAAATAATTTTATACCGGTAAGTTTAGGAGAGACAAGGTTAAGAACAGAAACTGCGGGAGTGGTGGCAGCCACTTTACTTCGCCATATCTGATTCATTTTTTTTCTCATCTTCCAGCACAGGTTCATTCAGCTCCACCACATGGGCCTTTTTCTTTTTAGCCCTGCTCATCATCGTCATATTCAGCATTTCCACTATGAAGGAGAAGGCCATACCGAAGTAGATATAATTTTTCAGGTGTAGCTGGTGGGCTGCTTCGCTATCCCATCCTTCAATGATTAAACTCAACCCAATCATTACCAGGAAGGACAGCGCCAGCATTTTTAAGGTGGGATGTTTATGAATAAAACCTGAAATTTTCGGGCTGAATAAAAACATAACGGTCATTGCAATAACTACTGCTGCAATCATTATCTCAACATATTTTGCTGTTCCCCCGGCAGTAATGATACTGTCGAATGAAAATACAGCATCAATCAGCATAATCTGTCCAACGGCGTACCCGAAAGAGATGCCGTTTTTGTTTTTGCCCGTTACATTGGGGTCTTCACCTTCCAGTTTGTCATGTATTTCTTTTACCGATTTATAAATAAGAAACAATCCCCCCAGTATCATTACGAGGCTGGCAAGATCAAATCCTTTTCCGGCAATGGTAATGACAGATTTGCCTTTTTGGCCGAGCAGCCATCCCAATCCCAATAACAATACACTACGGGATAATATACCAGTAACCATCCAGAGCCGGCGGGCTTTTCGCTGATCTTTTTCTTTTTTTAAACGATTCAGTATAATGCTTACAAAAATGACATTATCAATTCCCAGTACCACTTCCAGCACTACTAGAATAAAGAAACTGATAATACTTTCAGAAGTAAATAAATGTTCCATGCACCTATTGAAAATTGATTATTGAATATTAGTTGTTTTGCAAATTTTCTTAACAATAACAGGCCCTTCATAAATGAAACCTGTCCACACCTGCACCAAAGAAGCTCCTGCGGTAAATTTTTCTTTTGCATCTTCTCCGGTAAATATCCCACCGCTTGCAATTATCGGAATTTTTCCACTTGTTCTTTGATAAATATATTTTACAATCTCTGTACTTCCGTATTTCAGTGGTAAGCCGCTTAGTCCGCCTGTCCCGATAGAAGTGAGCCTGGAATCATGAGTCTTAAGTCCGGAGCGGCTGATGGTTGTATTGGTCGCTACGAGTCCATCTAATTTTATTTCTAAAGCCAAATCTATCACATCATCAATCTGTTCTTGCGAAAGATCAGGCGCAATTTTTAATAACAATGGCTTTAGTTGATGCTGCATTGCGTTGATTGTTTGCAAATGCGATAAAATCTTCCGAAGCGATTCTTTTTCCTGCAATTCTCTCAAGCCGGGAGTATTTGGTGAACTTACATTTACCACAAAATAATCCACATAAGGATGTAATTCCTTAAAGCATATTTCATAATCTTTCCATGCATCTTCATTGGGAGTGACCTTGTTTTTACCAATGTTGCCCCCAATGATGAGCCGGGAGTAGGCGGCTGTTGGCTCCTGACCCCTGACTCCAGTCCCCCGGCCCGGCTTCCACTTTTTTAATCTCTCTGCTATAACCCTCACTCCATCATTATTAAATCCCATCCGGTTGATAAGAGCTTTATCTTTTGGCAAACGGAATAATCTTGGCTTGTCATTTCCTGATTGTGGCAGCGGGGTTACCGTTCCTATTTCTACAAAACCAAAACCAAGGCATTCCAATTCTCTCAAATATTTTGCATTTTTATCAAAGCCTGCACCAAGGCCCACCCGATTTGGGAATTGAATATTGAGTATTGAACATTGAACATTATTTTTTGCCTTGAAGAGTCTTGTAATCATTTTCCTGAAACCAATATAGCATAACAACCTCAGACTATTCATCGAAAAATAATGCACCCACTCAGGAGGGAAAATAAAAAGGAAGCTTCGTAAAATTTTATACATAGCGGTTGGCTATTTATACTCCTTTAGTTTTTCTATTACTTCATTACTGAATAATAAGTTTACCATGTCGCCCTTATCATCATAGTTAACAAAACACCATTCTTTTGCAAAATCATCTTTGATTGCCACCATAACAGACGATCCTGAGATAACTATAGTGTTGTTTAATTGGTCAAACCAGACATTGGCATTGTCAAAGGCTTCTTTCATTAATGGCAGCATGATTTCTACATCAGTTGAATCCATAATCTCTTTAAACTTCATATGCATAACTATCTTATGGATGATTTTTGCATACTGGCTCTCTTTGATGAAGAAAACGGGAAAGACAGTGTCTATTCTTACTGAGTCAAGGGTGGTTGTGAATTCTTCTGTTTCAAAAGACCCGATCAGGGCTTCCTTAATGGCTTTACGGGGGGCTATAGTAAATAATTTTGGATATGAGAGATCAAGTATTTTCTCAATATCCATCTTTTCAGTTGCTTTCAGTATTATTTCAAGCCGCTCTAATAACCGGTCATCTTGCTGTGCTTTAACCGTTTTGCACACCCCAAGGGGCAATAATAACAGTATTATGAATTTTCTCATTTTAAAATTTGTCAAAGCAACCGTTTTAACCGGGTACGGCAAAAAAATTTTTCAGCCAATGACAATCTATTAACTTTGATCCTGACAGTTGCATAAACAACCAAATTGGTTTGTAATTTATAGGAAGGAGTCTGAATAACGACCAAATTATCAGATTTTTGTAATCTTGTCAAGAAATAAAAAACTGTAAATATTTTTTACATGCAGGAAGCTTATATAATAGCCGGTTACAGAACAGCAGTAGGTAAAGCCAAAAGAGGGGGGTTTCGTTTTTATCGCCCTGATGACCTGGCTGTAGAAGTTATTAAAGGTTTGATGGCAACAGTTCCCCAACTGGAAGCTAAACGTGTTGACGATGTAATTGTCGGTAATGCGGTACCCGAGGCAGAGCAGGGTTTGCAGTTTGGCCGTATGATTTCTGCCCGTGCATTAGGGGTAGAGGTGCCGGGTATCACGGTAAACCGCTACTGTGCATCAGGCCTTGAAACCATTGCAATGGCCACAGCCAAAATCAGGATGGGCATGGCTGAGTGTATTGTTGCCGGAGGAACAGAAAGCATGAGCCTTGTTCCAACAGCAGGATGGAAAACAGTTCCATCTTATAAGATAGCTAAAGAAGACCCCGACTATTATTTAAGTATGGGGTTAACGGCGGAGGCGGTTGCTAAAGATTATTCTATTGGCCGGGAGGCACAGGATGAGTTTTCTTACAATTCTCATCAAAAAGCAATAGCTGCAATACAAAATGGACATTTCAAACCCGGTATACTTCCGATAAATGTTGAAGAAGTTTACTTGGATGCAAAAGGGAAAAAACAAAAAAGAAATTATACAGTTGATACTGACGAAGGACCGAGAGCCGATACTTCCATCCAGGCATTGGCAAAATTAAAACCGGCTTTTGCTGCAGGCGGTGTAGTAACGGCCGGTAATTCATCGCAAACTTCTGATGGTGCAGCGTTTGTTATTGTAATGGGAGAGAGGATGATGAATGAACTTGGATTGAAACCAATTGGCCGGTTGGTAAATTGTGCTGTGGCCGGTGTGCATCCCCGTATTATGGGTATTGGCCCGGTGGCAGCTATTCCTAAAGTATTGAAACAGGCTGGAATGAATCTTTCCCAGGTTGATTTGATAGAATTGAATGAAGCCTTTGCATCCCAGGCATTGGCTGTTATCCGGGAAGCTGGTCTTGACCCCGCCAAAGTAAATATTAATGGCGGTGCTATTGCATTAGGCCATCCACTTGGTTGTACTGGTTGTAAGCTTACTATCCAAAACCTTCACGACATGAAGCGGCTGAATAAAAAGTATGGAATGATAACAGCTTGTGTTGGCGGTGGCCAGGGTATTGCTGGTATAATTGAGAACTTATAATTACCTATCCTGTTCTGAAGATAATGAAACCGGTTGTTTATCACCGGTTTTTTGTTGCCTGAAATGCAGTTTCCACCGGGCTTTTACTATTGCTGGTCAGCCTTTTTGGTGTAATATTTGTTAAAAATAGTTTAAACGAATTTGTATCTTTAAAGTCAGTATTCATCGTTGAACCAAAAACATAGCTATGGACAGAAGAGACTTTCTGACTGCTAACCGCAGAAAAAAAACCGTTCCATCTCCGCCTGCTTCCCGCAATATTACATCTGGCATCAATCCTTATTCCGGCCCCTGGACCGAAAATGAGATAGTCCATTTGTTGAAACGTACAATGTTCGGTGCTAAAAAAGCCGATGTTGATTATTTTAAAACCCGCACAGTCGGCCAGGCAGTGGATGAATTATTAAATCCAACAGCCCCGCAACCCGGCCCCCCGGTAAAAGAATATACCACATCAACCCAGCCGGGTACGCCGGATGGTAATATTGCACAGGGTACTACCTGGGTAAATGATATTAATAATGACGGGACTGTTCAATCACAAAGAATTAATTCTTATAAAAAATGGTGGACCGGTGTTTTAATTAACCAGGACAGGAGCATCCGTGAAAAACTGCTATTGTTCTGGATCAACCATTTTGGCAACGAAACCCAGGGTGTGGATGTCGGAAACTGGATTTATAAACAACATGACTTTCTCCGGCAAAATGCGCTGGGCAATTTCAAGCAAATGGTGGATGGGATTACCAAAGACATAGCCATGCTTCGCTATCTCAATGGCTATCTGAACCAGGCATCTGCACCGGATGAAAACTATGGCCGGGAATTGCTTGAACTTTTTACATTGGGGAAAGGGCCCGGTTCGCAATACACCGAAAATGACGTAAAAGAAGCTGCCAAAGCATTAACGGGGTGGCAGATCAATGGGAACACTTATACTACTGTATTTACGGCAGGCCGGCACTCCACAGTGAATAAAACTTTTTCTGCTTTTTTCAATAATACTGTTATCACCGGAAGAACGGGGGCAACGGCCGGACAGCTGGAACTAACAGATCTGCTGAATATGGTATTTGGTACCCAGGAGGTGGCAAAGTTCATTGTTCGCAAGTTTTACCGCTTCTTTGTTTATTATACTATTGATTCAACTACTGAAACTAATGTAATAGACCCCCTGGCGACTATCTTCCGTAACAGTAACTACGATATCAGGACAGTATTATCAGCATTATTCAAAAGTGAGCATTTCTTCGATGTGCTGAATCAAAATTGCTATATCAAAAATCCTGCTGATCATATTATAGGTTCGCTTCGTGAAATGAATGCCATATTCCCTGCGCAGACTGATTGGGATACCAACTATGGTATGTGGAATTTCTTTTTTTCATACATGGTTATCACGGGTCAAAACCTGCATGATCCACCCAATGTTTCCGGTATGCCGGCCTATTACCAGGAGCCACTCTATCATGAAATCTGGATCAACTCTGATTCGCTGCCAAAACGAAATCAATTTACTGACATCATGTCCAATAACGGTTATACCAGGAACGGGCAAAGGGTGGTTTTTAATTTTGTAACCTATGTGCAGCAATTCAGCAACCCCGGAAACCCCAATGACCTGATTGACGATGCCTTGAAATTTATTTTTCGCAACCAGTTGTCCTACGAATCAAAAAAGACAATCAAAACACAAATATTACTGAGCAACCAGCAATGGGACTACTATTGGACAAATGCATGGACAGCCTATATCTCTAACCCCACTACTGCCAATTTCAATATTGTAAATAACAGGCTGAAGTCGCTGTTCCAGTATTTTTTTAACTTGTCAGAATATCAATTATCATAAATTATCTTTTTCATCTTAATTAAATCAAAATGAAAAGAAGGGACTTTTTGCAAAAGAGCATACCAGCAGCCACCCTGTTGCCGGCAATGATAAGCGGATATTCTGTAAAGGCTTTTGCTGCAGACTCACCATTGGTGCAGGCATTGATGCAGAGCACTACTGATACAGACCATGTCCTCGTTATTATCCAGCTTTCAGGGGGTAATGATGGTTTGAATACGGTGATTCCCATATCCACTTATTCTAACTATTACAATGCAAGAACCAATGTAGCCATTCCCCAAAACAGGATACTGGCATTGGGCAGCAGCGGTGCAGGCATACATCCCTCCATGACGGGTATGCACAATATTTTTAATGCAGGAAATATGAAAGTAATACAGGCTGTGGGTTATCCTCAGCCTAACTTCTCTCACTTCCGTGCCACTGATATCTGGATGAGTGCTTCTAACAGCAACCAGGAAGCTTTCAGTGGCTGGGCAGGCAGGTACCTGAACTATGAGTATCCCAATTTTCCCACAGGCTATCCGAATCTAAATGCACCGGATCCTTTAGCTATACAAATTGGTTCGTCAACTACACTAACTACACAAGGGCCGGTGGTAAATATGGCAATGAGTATTACCAGTGCCACATCATTTTATAACCTGATTTCAGGAACTACAGATCCCGTTCCCGATACCCCTGCCGGAAAAGAATTGAAATATATACGGCTGGTAAACCAGCAAACACAAAAATATTCTACTGTTATCCGTAATGCTGCTAATGCAGTAACACAGCAGGTAACTTATCCAACCAATAACAGCCTTGCAGACCAGTTAAAAATTGTGTCCCGGTTAATTAAAGGCGGGTTGAAGACAAGAGTGTATATGGTTAGCTTTGGCGGATTTGATACCCACTCCGTACAGGTGAATGCCGCTGATACTACAACCGGCGCACATGCTACGTTATTACAAAGGGTATCTGATGCCTGCAAGGCGTTTCAGGATGATTTACAGTTTTTGAATATCCAGGACAGGGTGATTGGTATGACGTATAGTGAATTTGGCCGTCGTATCAAATCCAACTCCAGTGTGGGTACCGACCACGGGGCGGCAGCGCCAATGTTCCTGTTTGGAAGCAAAATTGAACAGGGGGTACTGGGTAATAATCCTGATATACCGGTTAATGCTTCTGTGAATGACAATATTCCGATGCAGTATGATTTCAGAAGTGTTTATTCTACCATATTAGAAAAGTGGTTTTGCCTGGATAAAACGGTGGTGGCCGGATTATATCCGCCGAATATCAATACACAACTGCAATCATTGCCGTTGTTTAAAAGCGGATTGGTTTGTAATGCTGTTACACCGCCGCCTGATCCAACATTTGATGCAATTATTACCAACTACCCGAACCCATTTACGGAAAGCACTACTATCAAATTTAGAACGGAAGGCGGGCATACTTTGATTCAGATTATAGATACTTTGGGTCGTGTAATTAAAACCCTGTTGGAGAGAGATTACACAAATGCTGCTACCGAAACCGTCACATTTAATTCCGGGGGGTTGCCTACCGGCGTTTATTATGCCCGCTTCCAGAATGGAGTGGTGCAGAAAGTAAGGCCAATGCTGAAGGTGAGGTAAGTGTATTATTTTCCTGATCTAAAAGATCTATGCAATTTAATATACGGAAATTTTTGAAGGCGGTTTTTTTTGCAATCAATCCAATTGCCTGTGCCCTGCGTTTACCCAATCAGTAATTTTTTGTTTGTCCACATTGCTTAATGCACTATTTGGCGCTTCGGGCATCCGGGTAGGGATATTATCCACGGCCCTGGTTTTTATTCTATCCCAACTGCTGATGATGCTGGCATCTGTGTCAAAATTTTTGCCTCCGCTAATGGCACCGTTACGGTGGCAGGGGCCGCAATACCCTACAACGATTTCTTTTACGGCCGCATATTTTGGTCCGTAATTTAAAATAGTAACCTGGGCAGTGTCGGTACAGCCTTTTTGATTTTTTATGGTTACTACATAATTGCCCGGAGCCAGGTTGGTAAAATACCAGGAGGCCTGGTAGATACCACTGTTTAGTTTGTAAGAAAGAGTATCTCCTCTCGGTTCCAGGATAGTAAGCGTTCCATTGCTGGAGGTGCCAACTGCTTCAGTTTTAGTAGAAATGATGGTATAATTAACCCCGATGCAAGGGTCAGGGGCAGGAGTATCATCTTTATTACAGGCGCCAATAAAAATAACCAGTCCGGCAAATAAGCAGGAAATAATCAGTTTTAGTTTCATAGTTTGTTTTGAATAGTTAAACCTCACCGGGTTTAAGGAGTTACCAGTTTGTTTGTACAAGATAGAAAATTGCGGGGAAAAATGGCAGGTAATTTACTATGGATATTTTCTGGTTATAACCGGCATAATATTTTTTTCGCAGAGCCATATTTACATTTATATTTGCAACAAGGTGTCAAAATATAATTATGAAGAAAATTTATTTTTTCCTTGCCTTAAACATGCAGGCTTCCATAATAGTAATGGCTCAAAATAGTTTTGGTGACCCAGCTGTGCAGAAAAATAGTGTTGCCAAAACCTGGGGTATAAAAGTTACCCTCACAGGTAAAATAACAGATGCAAAAACTGGTGAAGTACTCCCCGGTGCCTCCGTCTATTTCGCCGATGATAAAATAGGCGCATCAGCTGATGTAAATGGAAAATATGTGTTAAGTAATATTCCTTCGGGTCACCATGTGATTGAAATCTCACATGCCGGTTATGCCACATTGGTTGAGCACCTGGAACTTAACAGTGATATGGAAAGAGATTTCAAACTTTCTTCAGTGCTGGTAGAAAACCAGGGAGTAATTATTACTGGTGTTTCCGGGGCCACCAGTATCCGTAAAGCACCAGTACCGGTAACAGCAATCCGCAAGGCAGCATTATTACAATCATCATCCACCAATATTATTGATGCGTTAAGCCATGTTCCCGGTGTATCACAACTTTCCACAGGGCCGGCTATTTCAAAACCATTTATCAGGGGTTTGGGATATAACCGGGTAGTGATTGTAAATGAAGGTGTGCGGCAGGAAGGCCAGCAGTGGGGCGATGAACATGGAGTGGAAATTGATGAACTGAGTGTGGGAAGGGTGGAAGTACTGAAAGGCCCTGCGTCATTGATGTATGGAAGTGATGCGCTGGCAGGAGTGATAAACTTTATTACGAATACACCGGTTGCCGAAGGCACAATGAAAGGAAACCTTTTATCAAACTATCAAAGCAATAACGGTCTGTTTGCCCTGAACGGAAGTATTGCAGCCAACAAAAATGGTTTTAACTGGAACCTGTACGGTACTTATAAATCAGCCGGGGATTATAAAAATAAGTATGATGGCAAAGTACTCAACTCAAGGTTTAATGAGAAAAATTTTGGGGGTTATTTCGGCATCAATAAAAGTTGGGGCTACAGTCATCTTATTTTCAGCCGTTTTGATCAGCGGCTTGGATTGGTGGAAGGGGAGAGGGACGATGCAACCGGTAAGTTCATTTTGTTCGCAGGTTCGCCAATAGAAAGAATTGCGACAACTGCCGATTTGTATTCAAGAAATTTATTTGTTCCCCAACAAAGGGTGCAGCATAATAAATTCATTCTCGACAATAATTTTGCTATTAAGAAAAGCAGGTTGAAAATTAATCTCGGATACCAGGATAACCTGCGGCAGGAGTTTGGCAATCCGGAAAACCCGGAAAGGAAAGAATTATTCTTTGACCTGAAAACAATCAATTACAATGTACAGTGGCAACTGCCAGAGATGAAAGAGTGGCATACAACTATTGGGATAAATGGAATGCGACAACGTAATGAAAATAAAGGGAAAGAAGTTTTGATACCTGAGCACAGCATCTTCGATATTGGCGGGTTTGTGTATGTACAGCGGTTATTTAAGAAAGCCACACTGAGTGGTGGCCTGCGGTTTGATAACCGAAGGGTTGATTCTAAAGAATTTTTTGATGGTGCTGATCTGAAGTTTGCGGCCTTCACCCGTTCATTTTCTAATTTCTCAGGAAGTGCCGGTGTTAGCCTTGAGCCAACAGAGGCTCTTACGCTAAAAATCAATATTGCAAGAGGTTTCCGGGCGCCAACATTGGCAGAGATGGCCAGCAACGGGGCTCATGAAGGAACCAACCGCTATGAATATGGCAATCAAAACCTGAAATCGGAGACAAGCCTGCAGATAGATGGCGGTGCAGATGTTGACAACGAACATTTCAGTATCGGGTTGAGTGTTTTCCATAACCGGATGAATGATTTTATCTTTTACAGAAAGTTAGCGTCTGTTTTTGGCGGCGACTCATTGGTAAATGTTGATGGGGACGATATCCCGGCTTTTAAGTTTGACCAGCAGAATGCAAAACTGGCCGGCATAGAAGCTTCAGTTGATATACATCCGCACCCTTTTCACTGGCTGCATTTTGAAAATACTATATCATTTGTACGGGGCCTGTTTGACGATGCTATTGATGGCAGCAAGAACCTGCCGCTCATTCCTGCTGCAAGATTAGTAAGCGAATGGCGGGGAGATATTAAAAAAGCTGGTAAAATATTTCGCAGCCTGTATGTAAAAATCGAAGCCGATAAAACATTTACACAAAAAAAACCTTTTACTGGTTATGATACCGAAACGGCTACATCGGGCTATACATTATTGAATGCAGGATTTGGTACCGACATTTTGGGTAAAAGCAAGAAGACATTGCTGGGCATTCATTTTGCGGTAACAAATATTGCAAATGCAGCTTATCAAAATCACCTGAGCCGGTTAAAGTACGCTGCCGAAAATATGGTAACAGGGAGAAACGGTGTGTTTAGTACTGGCCGGAATTTTTCAGTTAAGCTGAACCTGCCATTAAATTTCATGAGCAAATAATTGCTTTGGTATAGTTTACAGGCAATCGGCCTTGCTCAAAACCGGGCCGTTTTCTTTTTTATGAAGTAAATTGTGGAATGGAAATTACCTTCAATACACCAGCGTTACTATTCCCGGCAATCACTTTATTATTGCTGGCCTATACCAATCGCTTCCTGGCACTGGCCAACCTGATTCGGAAATTACACGATGAGTATATCAGTGGCAAGAAAAACAAAGTGCTCTTTCAGCAGATAAGCAATCTGAAGCGGCGAATCAACTATATCCGTAGCATGCAGGCTATGGGGGTGTTCAGTTTTTTGTGTTGCGTGGTTTCCATGTTTGCTATTTATAAGGAATGGACAAAAGTTGCCGAATATGCTTTTGCGTTGAGTTTGCTGAGCCTGCTGGCATCATTGATTATTTCACTGGTGGAGATTTTTCTGAGTACCAAAGCACTGGAACTGGAACTCAGTGATATGGAAGAGCTGGAAAAGTCGAATTTCTTTTCCAATTTTATTTCTGGTAGCAGCGAGAAAAAAGAAATGTAGATTTATTAAAATGAAGCAAAGCATTTTTTTGCCGGTAATTTGGGCAATTAATGGTCAATAACAGGTATCAATTTTACCAATAGAAGAATAGGATAGTGCCTGAGTGTAATTAACGCTTTGAAACGCTGTTATCCCCTGTCTGTCCGTTATCATCCGATCAAAGACTTTGCAGCTGTTTCAGCACATTTTCCCAGCTACCGCCATTATACACTTTTTTTAATCCTTTTGCTTTCAGGTGTTGCAGCGCTGCACGGCTTCTTTCACCGGTGTTACAACATACAATAACTGGCCTGTTAGTTTCCTTCAGCCTGCCGGCACTTGCTTTAATTCTGTCAACCGGGATATTGAAAGCATCCGGCACATGCCCCCGGTCATATTCGATGCCGGTTCTTACATCTATAATGATGGCTCCTTTTCGTAAAGCATTTTTTAATTTGCCAGAACCCAAGCCTAAAAACGACAATAATCCCATAAACTACGCAAGACTGATTTTATTTTTTCTTTCACCTATTTGCTGGCGCCACATGGCATAGTACAATCCTTTTTCTGCCAGCAATGTTTCATGATTGCCTGTTTCCACCACATCGCCTTTTTCCAATACATAAATCCTGTCGGCATGCATGATAGTGGAAAGGCGATGAGCAATCAGGATGGTTATCTGGCTTCCCTGCCGGGATATATCTCTTATTGTGTCTGTAATTTCCTCTTCAGTTAATGAGTCTAATGCAGAAGTAGCTTCATCAAAGAGCAGCAGTTTAGGTTTACGAAGTAATGCCCTGGCAATAGACAGTCGTTGTTTTTCTCCGCCACTTAACTTTAATCCCCCTTCACCTATCATTGTCTCAAGTCCTTTTTCGGCTCTTGTCAGCATGTTCTGACAGGCGGCTTTATTTAAAACATCCAGAATTTCTTCTTCTGTAGCTACGGGGTTTACAAATAGAAGGTTCTCCTTAATTGTTCCTGAAAAAAGTTGAGTGTCCTGTGTTACAAAGCCAATCTGGTTCCGCAAGTCTTCAAAGTCAATATTATTTTCGTCAATACCATTGTATAAAATACCTCCTTCCTGCGGACGGTAGAGACCTACGAGTAACTTCATTAATGTTGTTTTACCGGAACCTGAAGGCCCGACGAAGGCAATGGTTTCACCAATTTTTACTTTAAAACTAATATCATTAATAGCTTTATGTGCTGCTGTCTGGTGCCTGAAGGCAACATGATCAAATTCCAGTGTTTGAATCTGTCCGAGATGTTTAGGATTGGCAGCCTGGGCTTCTGGTGCTTTTTTCATCAGGTTGCCAAAATTTTCCAATGATGCCTGTGCTTCACGGTATGTAAGTATGATGTTACCTATTTCCTGCAATGGCCCGAATACAAAGAAGGAGAATATCTGCATGGTGACGATTTGTCCTGCATCCATTTTTCCCTGGTAAATAAAGAGCATCAGGAGAAACAGGATTATCTGGCGGAGTGTGTTGACAAAAGTTCCCTGTACAAAGCTGATGCTGCGGATACGTTTTACTTTGGTCAGTTCAAGCCCAAGTATCTTAAAGGTATTTTTATTCAGCCTGCTTACTTCCTGTTTCGTAAGGCCAAGGCTTTTTACCAGTTCAATATTGCGAAGTGATTCCGTTGTGGCGCCGGCCAATGCAGTTGTTTGCCCGACAATTTTTTTCTGAATTGTTTTTACTTTCTTACTCAGGAGATTGGAAATGATTGTAAGCAGGAAGATACCTCCGAAATAAACCAGAGGAAGGCTCCAATGAATGGTGGTGGCATACACAGCAACAAAAATGATTCCTATGATGACCGGGAAGAGAATATTAATAAAGGAGGCTACAAATTTTTCAGTATCTATCCTTACTTTTTGCAAAACACTCAGCGTTTCGCCGCTTCTTGCATCTTCAAATTCCTGGTAGGGAAGTTTCATGGCATGTTGCAATCCCTGGGTAAAAATTGTGGCGCCAAATTTTTGAGTAATGAGACTGAGAAAATAATCCTGGAAAGCTTTGGCTATACGGCTAATCATAGCTACAGAAATGGAGGCAATTAAAAGCCAGACCACACCATAAATGGTTTTTGTATTCTCTGTTCTTTTGATACTTCCTGCTGCATCCATCTGCACACCAGTGTCAATGTACTCTTTTTGGGTAAAAAGAAAATCATGCCAGCTTAATGGTTCAACTTTTTGGTGATAGCTTCCAAGGTTCACCAATTTTCCAAAGATGATGGGATCAATTAATGAAAACCCAATATTAATGGCAGCAAGCAACAATACGAGCCCTACCAGCCATTTATAAGGGTTCAGATATTTAAAAAGGATTTTCATATCAATTATTAAAAAGTAAAGGTAAAGGCTGCACAAAAACCATGTCAATAACAAAACCAGCAACAATGGCACAAACTTGCTGGCAGCAGCCTACCGAATATACGAATCTCTGTGTGTTCCGTCAGGCAAATTGTCATGCAGAAATACCTGTGGCCAGACTATATAACCATTCACCACTTCTTTTGCTGCGGCATGGGCCAGCAGGTTGTCCGCAATATATTGGATAGGGGTTTGCATCCTTACCAGCTTTTCCGCCCCACTCCGGTTGATGGCATAGGCATAAGTATAATCATGAAACCCGGACTTTTTCAGATATTGCGAAAATGGTTTTGCATAAAGGTTACGGATAACCTGGTGATTCCATTTTAGTTTTCCGAGCCTATGTTGAAGGTGATAAATAATTTTTTTAATCTGGCTGCCCCAGTTATTGAGCCCGTTTTTACCCCAGCCCCACATCAGCAATTCACAGTCAGCAGGAATTTCTTTCAATATTTCAGGAATTTGTCCCACCAGTTTCTTATCAGGCACAGCGTCGTCTTCAAAAATCAATATGCGGTTGTAATTATTGGCCAGCATTTCTTCATATATCATTTTATGGCTCCAGGAGCAGGCTATCTCGCCGTGTTTCATTGTTTTACTGAAGCGGTGATGTTGACGGGTAAGCTCCTCGTTGAAGATACCTTTTTCTTTTATCTCGTCAATGGTGAATTTATTTTTATCAGCCCCAAAGAAAAAAAAGTATTGCAGTCCTTTAAACCGTTCAGCAAATAGCTCTCTTCTTGCAACAGCAGATTCTACGCTGAGTACATATATTTTATCGTAATACCGGTTGAGTTGCTGAAAATATTCCTGCATATGGGAGAATTCCGGTAAAGATAAAGAACCCCGAACTTTATAATAACAGTTACTGAACAAGAACCCACTCTCTTGATTTTACCTTTTCCCTTGCTTCATTTCCTTTTTGTAACATTTCTTGTATAAAACAGCCATTTTCCATTACAGTAACTGTTTGTCGGAATATCTTTGGGCATTAACACCCCCGGGAAATTATGCCGCCATTAGTTTCTATTGCACTTTGCACTTACAATACCGGAAATTTTCTTACCCCATTGCTGGAAAGTATTTTGCAGCAAACATGGAAAAATATAGAAATAGTTTGCTGCGATGATAAAAGCACTGATGAGACAGTTAAAAAATTGGAACAGTTTCAGCAGCAATACCCGGAATTGTTTAAAATATATATCAATGACAAGAACCTTGGCTATGTAAGGAATTTTGAAAAATGCCTGTCGCTTTGCTCCGGCGAATTTATTGGCATCGCCGACCATGACGATATCTGGAAGCCCCATAAAATTGAAACATTAGTGAACGCTATTGGTGGGGCTATGATGATTTATTCTGATTCTGTTCATATTGATGTGGCCGGGAATGAGCTTGGCAAAAAAATAAGTGACACATTCAGGCTGCATAACGATCCGCATCCCAATGCTTTTATTTTTTATGATTTTATCTGGGGTCATACTACGTTGCTAAAAAAAGAGCTACTTGATTATGCCCTGCCCGTACCCCCAAAAATGCCCTACGATACCTGGCTGGCTTATACGGCTGCATCCGTATCGCATATTAATTATATTAATGAAGCTCTTACCGGCTGGCGGCAGCACAGCAAATCCTTTACATCTGTTATGTATGAAAAAAATAAACTGAGGGGAGAAAGTAAGAACAGGAGATATGAAGAATATTGCGAAAAACTTGAAAGGATAGGATTATTGAAGAACAATAATTATTGTGGCAACAAAAAATTTATGGAGGAGCTTTACGCAGATTATGAAAGCCTCAGGCTGGGATTTTCCTGGAAATTATTTTTCCTTTTGGTCCGGTATCAAAAAAAACTGTTCCCGATCTGGCGAAGAAACTACCTTAGCAAACTGAATGAATTCAGGAAGATGGCCCGTAAAGTAAAGGGTTTGTCTTAAACTATTTTATCAGAACTATTGCAATCAACAGCTATGGCAAAATTTAATTTAGCAGGATTATTTGGAGGTAAAAAGGATATCCCGGTTTACAAGCCTCAGAAAAAAACGAAACCTGCAAAAATGATACAGGTTAAAACGGCATGGTCTGGCCTTGAATTAATCATTGAGGACATTCTTGACCGTTTCCAGGTAAAACGGTACAGGTGTATTGAATTTGGGGTAGAGTTTGGATATTCATCAGTTGTATTTTCCAATTATTTTAAAGAAGTGACGGGTGTTGATACCTTTGAAGGGGATGAACATACTGATGAAAAAGGGGATCATTTTGATGAAACAAAAAAAAGACTATTACCGTTTCAGAATATTCAACTGCACAAATCCGATTACAGGGATTGGATAATAAAAGATGATTCGCAATATGATTTTGCCCATGTTGACATTGTTCATAATTATGCAGAGACATTTGAATGTGGGTTATGGGCTGTTCATCATGCCACCTGCACTATATTTCACGATACAGAAAGCTTCCCGGAGGTAAGAAGGGCAGTAATTGACCTGGCAAAAGCTACAGGGAAAAAGGTATATAACTATCCAAAATGTTATGGATTGGGAATTATTGTCTGAAGGCTGTCCCCTGATTTTTCCAGTCAGTTAAAAATATTTGGCAAGCAGGGTTGCCAGGTACCCATCGTCAAATTTTGTTTGAAAATTTCTGAGAACAGGCTGAATGACAGATAAGTCAACTTCGAAACAACCCCCTTTACTTACTTCTGTGTAATTTGATTTTGTATTCAGAAAAAATTCTATCGCCAGGACAATTTCTTTTACCGGGTAATTGACAGGGCTGGCAATATTAATTGGAAGATTGGAAGGCTGGTAGTTTTTCAACAATTGGTCAGCGATAAAGAATACATCGTCAATATCAATAATGTTTCTGCAGGCATTGGCCCACAGGTCAAAATTGATCCCGTTTTTTATATGGTAGTAAAAATAGTTGAGCAGGGTATTGGGGTTGGGCGATTTGCCTGCCACATTAGAAACCCTGAATACAAAATATTCCCGGGCAGTAGTTTGAATAATATTTTCAATATTCAGTTTATGCTGTACATACGCTGAGTTTATTTCGTCGGGATCATAAATGCTGCAGGTGCTGAAGTAAACAATTGTTTTATCGGGGTATTTCAAAATACTCTCTCTTAGTAATTCAACTTCCCTGTTGTAGGCCTCCTGGTTTTTGGTCTTGGAATTGGATACACCAGAGGCAAAAATCAGGAACCTGTCGTCATTGTCATACGATATAAAGCGCCGTGCCAATAATCCGTTTCCGATAACCATAAATCAGTTGCTGAAAAATTTGTGATGCTGTAATATTTTCACCAGAAAGATAGGAATAATGTACTTACCCGGGGAGTGATTAATCCAGGATGCCCGTTTGTTTCAGAAAATATTCAACCGGGTTGGCAGGAAAATCCCTGTGAAAAATGGCAAATGATTGTTTTCCCATTGCCGACCAGTTGCTTCGCTGGTTCCATGCCTGCTCTAATGTTTGATTAACACTGTCAACCGAAACATCATAGGCAACCCAGCCGTTTGTATTCTCTTTTATCCACGAAGGCATATCACCTACATTACTTACCACTAAAGGCCTCGCCATTGCCAATGAATCCATGACGGTAATCGGCATGGCATCAATATGTGTTATTTGCAATACCAGGTGAGATTGACGGATGGCTTCTTTGTAATCAGCAGCATTGCCACGCAGAAATATTTTTGTTTGCATTTTCTGTTCCAATACCAGGTTTTGCAACATCTCTCTGTCTTTTCCTTCGCCGTAAAGATGAAGCTCCCAGTTCCTGGTGCGCCAACCTGCACCCGACAGTGCTCTTATTAATACATCCTGTGCTTTTCGTTCTGTATCTAATGCTGCAAATACAGAAAATATATATTTCCCGTCATTGGCTTCGGGGTAAAGAGTGGCTGTTTCGGGGCTTTCAAATGTTAAGGGGTTAAAAAGTTTTTCCTGGTTGGGTATGCTGAGTGAGTAGGTTTCTTCCAATGCCTGGAAAATTTTTGGCGTATCCCCCAGGTTTTTTAAAGCTTTGCCGGCCCATTTTTGCAGCGATGAAAACTTTTGGAAAGAAAATTTCTCTTTCACATTATAATTATGGTAGATGAGTACATAGTCCTTCAGCCTTCTGTATAACTTCTTAAAGGGGCCATGTGTTACATCTTTCCAACCGCCCTGGCTTGCAATTACTTTATCATATTCTTCAAAGGGCACTTCAGCAATAGCCTTACTCAATTTTATTTTCCCAAGAAGGAGTTGTTTTTTTGTTTCTTCTTTTCCAGGGAGTAAAAAGAGTTTGCAACCGGCCTGCTGCAATTCTTTCATCTTTTTGTTTTTTCCTTCTCCGTCAAAGCAACAAACAGCAACAGTATAACCATTGCGGGCTGTCCATAAGGCTGCCTGGTACCAGAGTTCTTCGCTGCCACCCCAGGGGGCACCATTCATTACTGATAAAAAAAGAATTTTCTTCATACTTTGCTATGCCACCCGTGCAAATGAAATAATATTTTTTTAAATTAACCTGCCCATCCTTCCCTGTCCAAACTTCTGTATTGGATGGCTTCTGCCAGGTGTTCGGGTTTTATATCGGCACTTTGGGAAAGGTCTGCTATGGTTCTTGATACTTTTAAAATACGGTCATAGGCTCTTGCAGAAAGACTGAGTTTTTCCATGGCCGCTTTCAACAGATTGGCACCTGCCTGGCTGATAACACAAATTTCTTTCAGCATTTTACTGCTTATTTGTGCATTACAATAGATACCCGGATTGTCTTTGTAGCGTTCTGCCTGTATCTCTCTTGCAATAATAACCCTGTCACGGATGCTGGCAGAGCTTTCCTGTTGTTTACTCCCCGACAATTCACTGAAAGCAACCGGAGTTACTTCTACATGCAAATCAATCCTGTCAAGCAATGGGCCTGAAATCTTATTCAAATATTTCTGCACCGTTCCCGGCGGGCAGGTACATTCTCTTTCCGGGTGATTATAAAAACCGCAGGGGCAGGGGTTCATTGATGCTACCAGCATGAACGAAGCCGGAAAGTCCACAGCCATCTTTGCCCTCGAAATGGTTACTCTCCGTTCTTCCATTGGCTGCCGCATTACTTCCAGCACAGTTCTTTTAAATTCAGGCAGCTCATCGAGAAATAAAACACCATTATGGGCCAGTGATATTTCACCTGGCTGCGGATTGCCACCGCCGCCTACCAGGGCTACGTCACTAATAGTGTGGTGGGGAGAACGAAATGGTCTTTTGGAAACCAATGTAGAATTCTCAGGTAATTTACCGGCAACAGAATGGATCTTTGTTGTCTCCAATGCTTCCTGTAAAGAGAGTGGGGGAAGAATCGTAGGCAATCGTTTTGCCAGCATGGTTTTGCCAGCACCAGGCGGGCCTATTAATATGGCGTTATGACCACCGGCTGCTGCAATTTCCAAAGCCCTTTTAATATTTTCCTGACCTTTTACATCAGCAAAATCAATTTCAAAATCATATTGCGAATGAAAAAATTCTTCTCGGGTATTGACAACAGTTGGCTCCAGTCCGCTTTCTTCATGCTCAAAAAAATCAATTACTTCTTTAATGTGGGTGACGCCATACACTTTCAGGTTGTTGACCATACCGGCCTCTTTGGCATTCATTTTTGGAACAATTAATCCCCTGAAGCCTTCTTTTCTTGCCTGTATGGCAATGGGCAATGCCCCTTTGATAGAACGGATTTCCCCATCCAATGCCAGTTCTCCCATAATAACATAGTTGCTTAAAGCATCTTTATTTTTCAACTGCTCCGATGCCCCCAATATTCCCAATGCAATGGGCAGATCGAATGAGGTGCCGCTTTTTTTAATATCTGCCGGTGCCAGGTTCACCACTACTTTAGTGCGGGGTACCTGGAATCCATTTGTCTTGAAAGTACTTTCAATCCGCTGCAGGCTTTCCTTTACGGCATTATCCGGCAGGCCAACGATCATCATATCTTTCCCGGAAGTGCTGAGCCAGTTTACCTCAATAGTAATGGTAATGGCTTCCACACCATAAACAGCACTGCCAAATGTTTTTACAAGCATGGTTTGAAGGTAGGAGAAAATAACGGGATGGGTTATTGCCGAAAGTAGTATTAATTGTTTTTTACCCTCACAAGGTTATAGACATCAAAAGGCTGGGTGCTTAGTTTCATGGTAAAAGAGTTAGAGGTTATATTACTGAGATTGAAAAACCAGGTTGTTTTTAATTTTGTAACACTGCTCAGGGCATCTATTTTAAGTTTATTATTCGCTATTTTCCATTTACCAGTTGCTGTATCCCCGGAATTAAGGCGGTAACTCATATTTCCATTTTTCTGCAGTGATATTGTATTCCCCCGGTCATCCCAATTCCCAACCAGTTTTTTAGCTTCAATGCTTTCAATGTTATTTGCTGCAGAATCAGCTTCACCCTCATCTGTGTAAGCTTCGGGCTGGCTGATATTTTTTTTATAATCAGCATAAATCATTACATCGTATGGATTGAAAGGGGTAGCATATGTTTCTGTGAGGGTTTTTGTGAGGTCTTCTATTTCTGTGGCGGCCCTCTCAAACAATGTTTTTGCGTATTGAAAAAAAACAGTGGTTTCTGCTATACTTTTTTTCGCCTTTTCCTCATCACTTAAATCACTTCTTTTAATCGAGTTAAGGGTATCATAGTATTTTGCTGCGATATCCCTTGATTCCCGTTCTCTTTTCAGCCTTCTGTTGACCATAGCAACAAAAGTTTTATCTATGTTTTTTTCCTTTATGAGTGTTTCAGCGTCTTTAATAAAATTATCTGTTTCGGCAGAAGTTTCAGCTTCATAATTGTCCAGGTTTTTCAGCAGTTCTTTGTCGTTTGAAAGAGAAAGAATGTTTTTATAATAGATATTGTCAATGGTAACATATCTCCTCCAGGCATTAGTAGTGGCTTCTTTTTTTTCAGGGTAACTGGCTGCCTCAGAAGATTTCCGGTTATTTACATATTGAGTAAGGTAATAAACTATAGTGGATGCGAAGATGGTAGCGATAGCCCCGATTATGATGTTCCGGGTTTGGGAATTACCGGAAGGAGGGCCGGGCGATGGGGGAGACGGGATATTGTGATTGTACCCGGAAGGGCCCGAAGGAACTGAACCAGAACTTCCTTCGCTTGACCTGGAAGATGGTATATCAGAAGGATGACCGGGCATCCGGGGATTGTCAGACATTTTTAAAAAATTGAATACCTAAGTTACAATTTTACCCAAAACCTGGAAACAGTTTTTACTTTACCTCCGACACTGTTCCTTCAAACAAAAGTGAAGTGGTGGGGTCTGCAATAACAGCAAGCGGCTTTGCGGGTGCAGAGAAGGTAAAAGTTTTACTCTTCCTGTCAATGAGCAGCTTCTCTATTACCGGCTTTCCTGTCTTTGATGTTAATGCTATTTCCAGAGGAAACCGGAATTCATAGCTTTGCTTTTGATTTATATTGATAGTAAGTTGCTTTTTCTTTTGATCATAGCCCCACTTAATATCAAGCGAGGGGTTTTCTGCAGTATGCAGCCACTGATTAAAAAATGTATCCAATTTTTTTCCTGAAACCATTTCAAAAATTCTTTGCAGGTCTTTGGTGTCAGCGTTTTTACCGGCATAGGTTGCATAATACTGCCGGATACTTTTTTTGAAAATAGAATCACCCAGCTCCCGGCGGAGCATATGCAGCACCCAACTTCCTTTTTGATAGCTGTTGGCATTCAGCAATTGCATATAGTTGGGAGTAGAGTCAACCACCGGTCGCTGGCTTGTTTTTACAAAGGCAATTACTTTTTCCCTGTCATTTTTCATTTCATTGTTCAGGCTGTCAATACCATATTTTGATTCTATGTAAACATGGGTGAGGTAAGTGGCAAATCCTTCACTGAGCCACAGGTGGGCAAAATTCTTTTCCGTTGCCATATTACCAAACCATTGATGAACTATTTCATGGCTCATCAGTTCTTCTTCCAGTCGCTGACCACTTACAGAATATTCAGCATAAAAAATTGCACCGGCATTTTCCATGCCGCCAAACCTGGTTTTGGATTGTACATTAGCTAATTTTTTGTACGGATACGCACCAATATAATTAATATGCCAGGCAAGAATATCTTTAGCAATAGCATAATCATAAAAGCCTTCTTTTTTATTTTCCGGATAAACCCAACTGTACACCGGCACACAATTTATTTCGCCAACAGTATTGACAGCAAAATCAGCAACACCGATTACCATTACTTTAGTGGGCAGCGGTACATCTTCTTTGTAATGAGTAAGTTTTTTATTGCCGGGTAAATTTGTTTCTTCTATTTGCTCCCCGTTTGATATTACCTGGTAATGTGAAGGGGCGGTAACAATAAATTCAACCGATGCTTTGTCAGCCGGATCATCCACGCAGGGTATCCAATTATGTGCCCGGTTGGGCCAGTTGTCGGCAAAGAATGTGCGGTTGCCAAATTGATTTTTGGAAATGATAAGGCCGTCGGCGGGGATGCCTTTGTATTCGATCGCAATAGTGTCATGTTCTCCGGCTAATAATTTCTTAGGTAACTTGATTTTTACTTTGTCATTTTCATGCGAATATTCAATAAGCATAGGAGAAGCAGTTATTCGAATGTCTAAAGCCGCCGGGGTATTAAGGTCAGTTATTTTCATTCCCTTTCCATTCTTGCTGATCTTAGTAAAGTCAAGTTCTAAAAATTCAGCAGGCTCATTAGCTTTGAAGTATATTGTTGCAATTCCATAAATATTATCTGTTGTATCTGAAAGCCTGATTTCATATTTATAACCCAGAACATCAATCTTGCTTTGTGCAGCTATTGAATACGAAATGCAAAAAAGGGAAAGGGTTATTAAAGACTTCTTCATAAATTAATCCTCTCTGAATATTTTATCCGGTTTTTGCGTGGCTTCCTGTATGCGGGCAATAATTTTTTTTAGCGGAAGCGGCTTCAAAAGTTTCGGGGGGTCAATGTTTTCATCAATATCATCAAAAAAATTTATAGCCTTTATAGCAATCATTGGGTTTGAGTAAGTGTATTTCTCAGAAAAGAAACCGACCATCTGTTTTATATTAAAATGTTGAAGCAGAAAATATATATCAATGAAATCTTTCAGCCTTTTGCCACTTTGAATGATAGCATGAAATTTCATAGCGGTAATATCTTCTTTGCTTAAAAAAGTAATGCCTTCTTCCTTAACTGGCGGCTTTAGCAATGGATAATTATGGCGGATAAAATCTGTTTTGATATTATTAACCACAGCAAGTAAAGTGCCTTTTCTTGCCAGAGTAGCACTCATCGAATACTCAGGGCTTAACAAATTAATAATATCGTCTGCTTCAAATTCGTTTTTGGTAAAAAGATCTATGTCTATGGAATTGCGATGCCCGAGTTGAAGAGCTAATGCGGTACCGCCAACTAAATAATATTCTTTTAGTTCCGGTATGTTTTGTAACTGCTGAATCAGTTTGAATGTTTCAGGAGCAATAATAAATGGGTTTTTATGCAGCATGTAAAAATCCGGAAGTAAGGAAAAATTTAGAAAATTCTTTATCTCTTTTGTCTAATTGGGCACTCCACTCAATGGTTTCTAGAATCTGCTCTTTGCTATACAGTTTTACCATTTCTTTCCACTCTTCCAAATTGCCTCTTTCAAGTACCCTTTCAATTACAATTTTATAGGATTTTTTGTAGTTGAATGTTTCCAAATCATACTCCCACAACAACACTTGATTGATAATATGAGGTCTTTTGTTATTCATTTTTGTTATGTAAATATAACAAAATATCGTCTGAATATCAAGACGAATTTATCCGTGTTTGAAAGAGAAAACAGGAAGGTGGTTCTATTAATAATTACTCCCCTTTAGGAGATCGGGGCTTACAATTTCTCCAGCATCTCCACCACTTTCTCCCGTTTAAGAATGACATAGCCAATGCGGTCATTGCTGATGCCTTCTTTTAACTGGTAGCTGAATTCTAATTGTTCGTCTTTAACATTTGTTTCAAAATAGCGGAAGGAGATATTGGGATAGTTTTTTAACTCATCACCAATTTCGTACAAGTGGGTGGAGAGAATGAATAATGAGTTTTTGATTTTTATCAGTCCTTTGATAACAGTTAAAGAACATTTCATAGCATCCTGCACATTGGTGCCTTTAAAAAGTTCATCAATCAGTACCAGCCATTTTTTCCCATTGTTTATCTTATCAATCGTGTTTTTTATCCGCTGCACTTCGTTGAAGAAAAAACTTTCCCCTTTGGCAATATTGTCCACTACATTGATATTACTCAGGAGGCCATCAAACAGGGTCAGTTTCATTTTAGTGGCCGGCACACCCATACCGATATGTGCCAGGAAAACCGCAGAACCTACTGCTTTTATCAAAGTGCTTTTGCCGGCCATGTTGGCCCCTGTCAAAAAAAGAAAATTGTTTCCCGGGTGCATCTGCAAGTCATAAGCGACCGGCTTTGGTAATAAAACATGGTATAAGCCCCGGGCATCTACCAGCGGAGTTTCCTGGTCCACAAATTCCGGAAAAGAAAGATTGAATCTTTTTACGGCCACAGCCATTGAATACCACGCATCAAGGCGGCTGAAAATATCAATCAGTTCCAGGGTATCCATTTTGTAACGGCCACGGAGGTGATAACCGAAATACAAATTTTGCCGGGAAGAGAATTTTTGCCCGGGTAGGGTTTCAGAAAGTTTTTGCAGCGGTGGTTCTTTCAGCAGCTTGCTGATGCGGTCTGTATAAAATTTAATGCTGGGCGGAAGCTCCAGGTCTTCCAGCAATTCTGACAGCTGTTTCAATCCCCTGAAGAAATCAGCAAAATGTATCGTCGAATATTTAATCAGGGAATAATCTTCGCTATGCAACCACTTATAAAAAATATTATTTAACGAACCCTGGTTTTCACTGATGGGGTCCAGCGCATAATCCATAAACTTATCCATCATCAGCACGGTGCCATTGGTAATGCCGGTTGGCCAGTCCTTCACATGTTCCATAAATGTGCGGATGATCTTCTGGGTGCCGAGTATTTTTTTTACATCATCATGTGGTTCACTGAAAAATTTGCGCAGCCATTCTTTACCACCCGTGGTCCGGGTAAAATTCAGTTTATGGAAAATAGAAAACTCCTCTTCGGGGTGGAAGATGGAAATGTCGCTGAATGATATTTTATCTATTTGCATAGTATGATAGAACGCAGATGGTTATGATTTTTAAGGTTAACGCAGATAAAATCATAATAAATCATAATTATCATGACGATCTGCACCTGCCTGCCGGCAAAGGCAGGTGCCGCACTTACCTGTCAAATTTAAGCCGTTGCCCTTTCTGAGACTCATCCCACACTCCGTTTCCATACACAAGATTTCCATTTACAAATGTATGGGAGATGGTAGCCGGGAATTGAAAACCTTCAAGCGGACTCCAGCCGCATTTATATAATATATTCTCTTTGGAAACTTTTGTTGATTCATTCATATCAACCACCACCAGGTCGGCATGATAACCTTCCCGGATATAGCCACGGTCTTTTATTTGAAAGCAATCTGCAACTGCATGGCTCATCTTTTCAGCGATTTTCTCCAAACTAATTTTTCCTTGTTTATAATAATGCAGCATTAATAATAGCGAATGCTGTACCAATGGCAGCCCGGCATGGGCTTTTTCGTAATCTCCCTTCTCCCCTCGGGGAGAAGGGCAGGGGATGAGGTACTTTTCTTCCCATGTATGCGGCGCATGGTCGGTGGCAATCACATCAAGGCGATCATCCAGCAGGGCTTTCCAAAGTGCTTCTTTATTGTGCGGGGCTTTTATGGCAGGATTGCATTTTACCTGGTTTCCCAATCTTTCATAATCATCACTGGTAAAATGTAAATGGTGTACACACACTTCCGTAGTAATGCGTTTCTCTTTCAGCGGAAACATATTAGTGAATAACTGCAGTTCTTTTTCCGTAGTTATATGCAATATGTGAAGCCTTGTATTATATTTCTTCGCAATCTGGATAGCATACAATGATGATGCATAGCAGGCTTCATCATCCCTGATGATGGGATGGTCAGCAGCAGTTAATGCTTTGCCCGTTGCTTTTAGTTTCTCTGAATTCTGCCGGATGATTTTTTCGTCTTCACAATGGGTGGCAATCAATACCTCGCTTTCCCGGAAAATTTTATCTAAGGTATTAGGATTATCCACCAGCATATTGCCGGTGCTGGCGCCCATAAAAATTTTAATACCGCAAATATCTTTTCTCCTGTCATTCGTTTTTAATACCTCATCAGCATTGTCATTGCCCGTGCCCATGTAAAAAGAATAATTAGCCAATGATGAATGAGCAGCGATCTTGTATTTGTCTTCCAGTAATTCCTGTGTAAGTGCATTGGGAATAGTATTCGGCATTTCCATAAAACTGGTAACGCCACCGGCTACTGCAGCCTTCGCTTCGGAATAAATCGTTGCCTTATGCGTAAGCCCTGGCTCCCGGAAATGCACCTGGTCATCAATACAACCGGGAAATAAATATTTACCCTCCCCATTTATTTCAACAATGTTTGCCAAACTGTGTAACCTGCCTGCCGGCAGGCTGGTCTGTGGCTGAATTTTCTCAATCCTGCCATTTGATATCAACACATCTGCCGCTGTAATGCTGCCTTCGTTGACAACCTGTATATTCCTAATCAGATATTTTTGCATATTTTGGCGTCTGAATCTAATCCATGACGCATGCAATTTAAAAAAACCCTTGTAAGGCTGCTGCTATTTCTTTTTCCACTTGCCAGTGCTGCCCAAACTACCTATCTGCAACAGGGTGACAAGGCTAATATATTGATAGAAAGGCTGGAGATAAAACTGAAGAATGACTCTGCCCTGAATTTTTCAAAAACAAGACCCTTCAGCCGGCAAAGCATTCTTGCCAACATCAATCAGTGGGCTAAGCCGGGTATTAATAATCTGAAACTGTCAAAAGTTGACCAGCATAACCTCAACAGCCTGCTGATGAATAATCTTGAGTTTGTTGCCGACAAAGACAAATTCAAAAGCAGGAAACCTATCGGGAAACGGTTTTATCAAACACCTGCTAATCTCTATGAAGTTCATGTAAAGGATTTTGACCTTGTGATAAACCCGGTGATACAGGTTACTGTGTCAAAAGAAAAGGACAACGATGAAACGCTGTACCTGAATACAAGGGGCCTGAACCTGCGGGGCAGAATCGCCAACAAGATCGGTTTCTATGCCTACATCACCGATAACCAGGAAAAAGATCCCATGTATGTGAGAGATTGGGTGGCGAAGAGAAAAGCGGTGCCTGGCCAGGGTTTTTACAAACAGTTTAAAACAACAGGCTACGATTATTTTGATGCCAGGGGTTATTTCACTTTTAATGTTACCAAATACATTGATGTAACATTTGGCTACGATAAAAACTTTATCGGCAATGGCCACCGCAGCATGTTTTTGGGTGATGCCGGCAGCGGCAATCTTTTTCTGAAACTGAATACCCGTATCTGGAAGTTCAATTACCAGAACCTTTTTATGGAATTGCAAAATGCGGATAACAGGGTAGGCGACCGGCTGATTGGAAAAAAATATGCGGCCATGCACCACCTGGATGTGGCGGTGAATAAATGGCTGAATATCGGTTTGTTTGAAGGAGTCATCTTTGGCCGCAAAGACCATTTTGATTTTGGATATCTGAACCCCATCATTTTTTATCGTTCTATCGAACAGCAAAACGGAAGTTTTGATAATTCTGTTATCGGGCTCGATGCAAAAGCCAACTTCGACAGAAAAATCCAGCTGTATGGGCAGCTTTCTTTAGATGAATTCTTATTATCTGAGATAAAAAAGAACCGGGGCTGGTGGGCCAATAAATGGGGCATACAGGTTGGCGCCAAATACATAGATGCATTCGGCATCAGCAACCTTGATTTGCAGGTAGAGCACAACCGTGTCCGGCCATTTGCGTATTCGCATCGTGACTCTGTTGCCAACTACACCCATTACAATCAGCCATTGGCACATCCTCTGGGGGCCAATTTCCAGGAGTTTATTGGCATTGCCCGTTATCAGCCTGCACCAAAGTGGCTGGCCGTGGCCAAACTGATTTACTACCAGCAGGGCAGGGACAGCAGTGCTGTTAGTTATGGCAGCAATATCCTGTTGCCAAATGTGCCGCCATACCGCAACGGCGATTATGGTTATAGTATCGGCAGCGGCTGGAAAACAAATGTTTTCTATGCTTCTTTCCTGCTGTCGTATGAGTGGAGAGAAAATTTATTTCTTGAATTAAATGCTATCTATCGCAAACAAGATACTAAAACAGCACCTGTTACATCTGCCAATACCTCTGTTGTTTCTTTTGGCGTGAGGTGGAATATGCATAGGAGGGAGTTTGATTATTGATTCCTGCAATAAAAGAGTGAAAATTTTAGTGTGTGGTTTCCAACCATTACTAACCTGACGTGTCCTGATTTTTATCGGGAACGTAAGCCACAAAATGTGGGTGGGTACGAATCTGGAAGTTATTGCTACAACGAACAGGCGGAGGAGCTTGGGCAAAAGCCGAAGGTGGCTAATTACATTGTATAAGTTACAACCCGGTTTGTTTGCCCGTTGGCGTGTATGCCCGGCTTATTAATTGAAAACGCATCTTGAAGAGCCGTATGAATCGGGAGGTTCACAGCTTGTCCCGGATTTGATCCGGGATACGGTTCCCCGCCTGAATGGCGTAGTCGGGCAGGTGTGAGGAGCAGGGGGTGAAATTCGCCTTGCTTACTCGACTGGCTGCATACCGCATTGATTACATTTTAAGTTTATTGTTTTACAAGTTTAATAGTCTTTCTATTATTTCCCTGCACAACAAGAGCTAAGTAAACACCTTTTTTTATGGTTTCTCCAAACCTGATGAGTTCGTTGTTGCTCTTCTCAATATATTCCACGGTTCTTCCCAATACATCGTACACTGTAACAACTATTTTTTCATTGCTCCTCGTTTCCACGTCCAATGTAAAATAATAATCGGTCGGGTTTGGAATTACGGTTACACGAAACAAACTGGTTGGTATCGGCTCTCCTTCATTGATAACTCCTCTGGAATAAACCGGAGCAATACAGTCCGGAGTACAATTGCCCAGGAAATCACCATGGGCTAAATGTGCAGCAACAGCTGATTCAGCCACACACATTTTTTTACAAGGATTGGTTGCACTGCCAGTTTGGTGACAAAGTGTAACTTTTGTATTGCCGCTATTTCCGGCAAAGCACCGAACATCTTCTGCATGAATGCTGGTTGTACAAGTAGATGTGCATCCGTTTGCATCTGTAATCGTTGCGGTAAAAATTGCGTCCTGCATGAGGGTAACATTAACAGAATAAAAACCACCTGACGATACTACTGTCCCTGTTGAAACTGGGGTTAAACCAGAACCTGTTGTGGGGCATACGTTATTAATACTTGAACCGCCAACACCCGACCAAATCTCGTCTCCTGAACTGGTAATAACATTACAATTCAATGGACGGTTCATTGTTATAGAAACGGTATAGGGTGCAACGCCTCCTGTTGCTATTACTTTAATTGTTGCAGTTTGGTCGCCGGTATAACCAAAATATAGTGATGAATTATTGGTAGAACAGTTCGCAGTCAATGAATTAATAAGAATATTACTCCCATTATCTCTCCCATTAAAATTAGGACGGGAACTGATCACCCTAATTCTGTAACCAGTGCCGTTGGGTGTATTGGCTGGAATTACAGCAGAAATTGTTCCTGAAGAAATTGAATTTATACTACCAATATTAACTGGATTTGCAAAATTTCCATTTGAACTTGATAACTGAGCAGTAAAAATATTAGCATTGTCAAGGATGCCAGTTGCTAAATAGGGAACCGGAATTACTAGGCCAGTACAAAAAATAGAAGAAGAAATACTGCTTGTTGTAATATCCACTTCTGGTTGCTGAAAACCTTGTGTAAGCAAGGATATCCCGTTACTTAAGGTAGCATTCGTAGATTGGCCCATTGTCCAACTGAGGCTTAGACCTCCCGCGGTAAAAAAACCACCCTTAGTTCCTATTGATTGGGGGCTAAGGCTTTGCGTAATGCCTGAAACACTTATTATGACCGAAACAATAAGTATGAATATTTTTAATTTCATAAGCTGCAAATTGAATCCTTACTAATAAAACATATAGTATTCTTAATTTGAGGTCACATTATTTCCATTGCTAATTAATGTATTCTTATCTATTATCCCCTGACCTGTTGGTGCGCCTCCTGAATTTTGATTTTCTAAAGAAATTGTACAAGATGTAAAAATTGGAAGACTAACAAACTTTGCTAACAACGTATTTATTGAAGAATTAATTAACTGATTTGAATTTAGAAATAAATAAGAATTGTTTAAAATGGAGCTAATCACTGGCATGTTTATATTAGCAAGAAGGTTATTACTAATATCTAAAGTGCTGCCAAAAGTAGTAAGTGAAGCAAAATTTAGTGTTGTAATTCCAGTACTAGAAATAGTAAAAATATTGCCACCTATAGAAGTTAAATTGTTTAGGTTTAAAGTTATTAAACTCGGAGTATTACGTATTGTAAAAAAACCGGTTGTTGAGGTTAAGTTGTTTAAAACAAGAGATGGTATATTTGAATCTGTTAAAGCAAAAACTCCAGTTACTGTTGTAAGGTTACTTAAATTAATTGAAGTTAGTGCTGGGTCACCCAGAATATTTAAACTTCCAAGTTCAGTTATGGATTGTAAGTCGTTAAAATTTAATGTTGTTAAGATTGCGTTTCCAATTATTTCAACTTTTGTATAGATTTTATTAAGATTTTCAAGGTTAATCGAAGTAATAGCACCGTTGGCGATTAAAGAGAAATCACAATCTAATTCTTGCAAGGAAGGAAGTGATATTGAAGCCAGGCTTTCATTATCATGAATATTTAATAATTCATATATTCTTGTGATATTGTCCAAATTAATATTTGTCAAATTAGCATTATTGTATATTTCAATTTTAATCATTTGTGTACATGCGCTGAGATTCAGAGATGTTAAATTAGTTGTATTAAAGACTTTAATAAACTGAGTATTTGGTCCTACATCGTTTGCAATTAATGAATCTGCTTGTGCATTTGTAATATCTCCTGTTAAAATAAAGTGTGTTTTCCCTTTATCTAAGTCAACAGTTTTTGCATGCAAAGCATATGGCACACTCATCAACTGTGTAGTACCCATGTCAATAAAGGCATTACCACCAGATGTGTCCAACTCCACTTGAAGAAACTTTGAATTGATGCCCCAGTTAATACCTGCCATTGTTCCGGAAATAATTGTACCTGTCCCAATATTGACATCAAATAAGCCCAATGCGTTTGTCGTTGGCGAATGTCTTTCTTTATAAACGACAGTGCCGGATGCGCTGCCATCATGAATGGTAAAACGAACAGAGATCAGGTGATTTGAAATCAGATTACCAGAAGCAGTTCTGGCGACCGCCTGATAGGGAATAGCGAGTGGTGTTTGTGCTAATGCTGAGTTGCTGAGAATTATTAGCATGAGGCAGAATGGTATAATTTTTTTCATATTCGCAAAGTTTATTGTTAACTAAAACTAAGATAAATGTTTTGGTTTTTAAGGGAAGGGGGCAAAAGCGGCTGCAGCCAACGAGCAGGTATTGCCGATGGTGGGGAATTTTATATTCGTCCGCCCGGAACTGCTGCCTGGCTTTTGATAAAGTTTAATATTAAGAACTAAAGCTGGGCTTTGTTCGTCAAGCCCCGAACCGCAGCACAACAGAATTACCGCTGCTGATTGTTCCAATGTCCAGCCCCACTATTGGCAATACCAATGTTAGCGGTAGTTTTAGTTACTACTTTCCTCTGATTTCTGTTGTTGCATACTTTGTTGTTTAGCCAAAGTTTCTTGCCTTCGTGCTTCAGCCTCTGCTTTTTGCTTTTCCATTTCTTCTTTTTCCTTTTCTTCTCGTTCTTTATTTCTGTCAGCTTGAGTTATCAAATTGGCTTGCCAATAAAAAGTTGGGTCAGTATTATGCCCTTGACTTTTTAAATAAAGATTTAAAGCAAGAGGTGTAGGAGTAATGTCAGCAATTAGATTGATGTCGGACGCAATGAAACCTCCGCTACCTAATCCTCCTCCTATTAATTCTAAAGAACGTAAATGGTCAAGTTCTCTGTCAAGTCTGTGAATTTCAGATATACCTGAAACTTCAATAAGAGTCTTACAGTCAATTGATAGGCTATCTCCAACAATTAATCCATTTTCATACAATACTTTTCTTGCACTTTCACAAGAAAATTTTAAAATTCTTGCTTCGCAAACAGTAAGTTGCTTTAATAAGTCAACAAAAATTAAATTTTCATCATCTTGTCCTGTTTTTGTGCAAGAGGATGCAAATAAACCTGCCCACATTTCTTGCACCTCTTCATTGTCATTTAAGGAGCCATTTTCAATTATAGCTAAAGCAACTCGAGGATGAGCCTGCATTTGTAGACTTTCATTTTCAAAGCCAAGCTTGCCTTGTGCTTTGTCAAGAATACGAGTAATGTTATTAAGACGCCAATGTCTAACTTTATCTCGTAGCATAAGTCCAAATTCTTCTAATGCCGGAACACAAACAGTTTTTAAAAACCCTTCAATTCCACCAAGTGATTTGTTTACAACTGCATTAGCTGCTTCACCTATAGGCTTAACACCTAGTAGGTCTAAACTTGTATTTTTGTTTTCTTCTGTCATACTGTGAAAATTAAATGATTAATATGTACTGAATGTCTCTTAAAAATTACCGCTAACTCGGTAATATACGAAACTGCTGGTACGGGTTTCTTCTGATTATCAAATGAATTCTGTACCAGCTATCTTTCATAAATTTAGGAAAACAATCTGTTATGGTTGAAGAAATAAGGATTAGATATTTTCATCCAGACCTGAAGCTGGGTTTGCAGGATATCAGAAATGTTTGGCTACTGGATTCTGTTCCGGTTAAGTTAACCGCCTCCCTTCACCGGGGCAATCTGGTATTCAGGCTCCCAGTATCCGGAAAAAGGATCAGCTACGCAACATTGAAAAGGGGATTGATAAGGAAGCAGTTCATTATTCGCAGACATTACTCATTGCTTCCATTTTAATAAAGTTTACCCTTCCAAATGAATTGTAAACACAATCATCCTGGATTGTATTTTGTCAAACACATTGGAGAATTTCAGGTTCGCATCTCTTGCATGGATATTGCGGAGGCCGTTGCTGATTTTTATTTCCGGAGAAAAAATAAAACTTGGGAAGTAAAAGTTGAACCCGATGCCAAACTCCGGGCCGAAATCATATTTTTCAATCTTTACCAGTTCTTCGGCTTTTTTTGCACGGGCATTACTGGCCATATCAATATCAGCTTTAAAACCCAGCAATGTGTAAACACGAAAATTGCCGATACGGTCACTCTGAAATTTTAACTGAACAGGAAAAGCCGCAATGATGGATTCTACTTTTTTAATTACGTTGGTGTCACCATCAATATCGGGGTACTTAAGCTGGTAGTGTATATTCCTTTCTACAAACATCAGTTGCGGGTTGAAACGAAGTTGAAAACGGTTGGATAAACGGGCTGTGGCCTGGAAACCCAATGTGATACCGCCTGAGTTGGTGGGCTCGGCCACAAACACACTGTCGTATTGTAAAAAAACCGGATGCAGTTCTGTTTGAAAACGGGCCAGGTTGATGCCGATGCTCATCCCAAAATAATAGGGCTTGCTGTCCTGGTCGGTACGGTTCATTTCTGGCCGGCCAAACTGGGCGGAAGTGATTTGGGAAAGCAACAGCCCTCCGCAAAGCAACAACGATACGGCTCTTCTTCTTATACAGGCTTTCGTCCGGAGTAAATGCAACATATTCCTAAGCTTAGCGGTTTGAATTCCGTATCGGAGTATCCCACTTTTTTTAAAATGTCAACAAATAAATGACGGTCGGGAAATGCATTGGCCGATTCATTCAAATACTGGTAGGCCTCTTTGTTTTGTTTAAACCAGCGGGCCACCTGCGGCGCCACGATGCCCATGTACAGGTTGTATAAACTTTTTACCGCCCTGCGCCGGGGTTTTGAAAATTCAAGCACAATCAAACGGCCACCGGGTTTTAATACCCGTAGCATTTCTGCCAGGCCATTTTCAAGGTTTTCAAAGTTCCGTACACCAAAAGCCACCATCACGGCATCAAACGTATTTTCAGCAAAGTTTATTGTTTCTGAATCGCCCAGGTGTAACTGGATTTTGTCGCCAAGTTGTTCTTTTTCAATCTTTTTTCTGCCTAGCTCCAGCATTCCTTCTGAAATATCAATGCCGGTGATCTTGTCAGGCTTCAGCATTTTATAAGCCATCAGGGCCATATCGGCAGTGCCGGTGGCTACATCTAATATATGGCGTGGATTATCTTTTTTTAGTTTACGGATGGCTTTTTTGCGCCAGCCAACATCTGTGCGGGCAGAAAGAAACCGGTTCATCTTGTCATACTTACCGGCAATTTTATCAAACATATCCGCTACCTGTTCTTTCTTCGTCTTTTCCGAATCTCTGAAAGGGATGATATGGTCGTGGGGTAATGGGTTTGACATGGGGGGCAAAGATAACAAGGTTTAAAGGTTTAGGGATTGAGGTTTAAAGTATTAAAGCAAATAGTTTCCCATTATCTTGCAGGCCAATGGAAATCGTATCAGCTAAATATATTATCAGCAGCCCCGGTTACAAGGAATGTCCGCCGGCAGATAAACCAGAATATGCTTTTATTGGCCGGAGCAATGTGGGTAAATCATCGCTGATAAATATGCTGACAAATAAAAAGGGGCTGGCAAAAATATCTTCAACACCCGGCAAAACGCAGCTCCTCAATCATTTTGAAATTATTTCCACCCAACCTTTGCCATCAAACCAGGGTGGAAGAAAAGGGAAAGAAGTGAAATGGTACTTGGTTGACCTTCCCGGCTACGGCTATGCGGCCACCGTTTCCCAAAAGGCAAGAAATAACTGGGGCAATATGATTGAATCGTACATACGTAAACGGGAAAACCTCGTTTGTGTATTTGTGCTGATTGATGCCCGGCACGAGCCACAGGCCATCGACCTGGCATTTATAAACCAGTTGGGAGAATGGCAAACACCTTTTGTACTGGTATTTACTAAAAGTGATAAAAATAAACCAGGGGCAACAGAAAGAAACATATCAAATTTTATGGCGGCACTGGCCGATAAATGGGAACAAAATCCACCTCATTTTATTACCTCGGCCACCAAAAAAACAGGCCGTAAGCCTTTACTGGACTATATCGGCGGGCTTAATAGCAGTTTTACAAAACTATAGATGAAATAAAATACCACATTCCGGGTATTTGTTTCTGGGATTTATACGCTAATTTGCAACCTATTACAAGCTGCTTATGAAAGCAATCTTATCCGAAAAAAATTTAGTAGTGGTGCTTTTTGTCATGGTTCTCATCACTTTTTCTCTTGCCCAGGAAGACAGCAAGAAGATGGAAAAAATGTACACCGGTGGCAATACCACAACCGCCTCAAGCCAGGAAGCATTGCAACTGCAAAAGCAAATTAAAGAACAGGAAATTTCTGCCCCACTGGAATAAGGTAGCATTCCACCGGTATCATTCATGCAGTTTTCTGATTTAGTTTGCCAAAACCAATACATGAAAAAATTTTCCTTATTTATCTTTCTTGTAACCGGAGTTGCAGGTATTTCTCAACCGGGCAACAAACCCGGTAGCCACCAAATAAAGGAGGGGCAGGTAGAACAAGAATTGATTTCGAAGGATTCAATGCTTGACAGGCTGCAAAAGATAAAGGACAGTGCAACCGCTATTTTTCAGACGGATGACAGCAACCAAATCCGGGAAAATATTTCCCGAAATGTTAGTGGCCTGTTACAGTTGCAAAAAGAACAAAAATCGAGGCAGAAAAAAACTGCCCTGGTACGCCTGGCTATCGGCGCAGCATTATTAGTGGTTCTGATTATTGGCCTGAGAAGAAGAAAAAAATAGAAGGGTCAATTTTACCGGCGAAGGAACTCTCCGCATTATAAAAAATTTAGCGGGTACTATTAATTCACCACCTTATTGGCGCAACTACTGCTGGCAAAGGCCTCCGGTTTGGCTTTAAAGGCAAAGCCCATACCGAGTATGTAGCCCATTGCTTCCTTCAGTGCATCGTTGCTTTTGAAATGAGGGTTGGTGTTAATGTCGGCATGAACTTCCATATCCACATTGTAAACGGTAAACAGGTTGCAGAGTTCAAAAGCAATCTCAATACTTTTAGCCACTTCCATCAGCATCCGTTCTTTGATGGTGAACTGTTGCCGGGTTTTTTCATTGTGGATGAACATGAAACCACCGTGTCCTTCCCGCAGAAAAACAATTACAGTGGCATATTCTGTTTCCTGTCCCTTTACCTGTGAGTCGGTGCCGATGCAAACTTTTAGACGGAATCCCTTTTCAGTTTCCCGTTTAATAGCATTTTCAACAGCATCCATAATGGGCAGCTCAATCGGGTCGCCATTAAATTTTCTCCAGCGCATAAAAAAGAGGTTTTCCCAAGTTACAGGAAAACCTCTGAATAACAATAGGGGTACGGATTATTGTCCCGCCACAGGCGGAACGGGAAAAAGTTTATTGTTTTACAAATTTATCAATCCACTGCTCAGCGCCGTTAGCAAACCGGATGATATACATGCCACCGGTAAAGCCTGCTGTATTTATCGTATTCAGGCCATTGGTCAATTGTCCTTTGCTTACTGTTTTGCCACTGAATTCATAAATGGCATAGCCGTAAGTACCGGGGCTGGTAACAATAATACTATTGTTAGTGATATTGCTGACCAATTTTGGCCAATCTACGGAGCCGGTATTGCGCAGCGAAACAATATTGGAATAATATTGCCGGCCGTTATCGAAGGTTACATTCAAACGGTACTGTGCTGTTGTTGTTACATAAGGTTTGTACATAAATGAACGCAGCTCATTAGATGTTTGTGTTACTGCATTGAAGCTTCTGCCATCAGTTGATATTTCCAGTATTTGTTTTGTTATGGCTTCATCTGCGTCAATGATCCAGGTAAGCCTGTGTTTGTCAGCAGCCAGTTCCCCATGCAGTTCCAGTTTTCTCAGTGGCAACGGGTTGCCTGCGGTAAAATCTCCCTGCAAAGAGTAAGAACCCAGGCTTGCATAGTTGGGTGCATATATATTCCCCCTGCCTTCTACTTTCAGGTAATATGTTCCCGGGACCAGTACGGAATCAATTACCGAACTGAGTAATGTGCCGGGATTATAAATGTTCAATTGAGTTTGTGAACTGTTATATAAGGTAACCTGCATGTCCAGGTTAGAGCCTGAATTACCCGTGCCAACATTATAAGGAACAGCGCTTAGCTGAAATCTGCCGAGGGAGGGTTGGGTAAATTTGATCATATCCATGTCAGTATTTTGGCCAATGACACCATCTGCTGTAAACCTGTTGTTTACAAAGGGGGCATTGATTGCCCCTGCAAATGTTGCTTCATAATCATCAGTACGGAAGCCAAAACCATTTCCGGTAGTAATTACTGAGAGGTCGTTTTGAATGCTGGTACAGCCTATGGAACTTGGTCCGCTATTCCAGAGTGTAAGGTTCTGGTAGTAGCCTACTCCCATGATCGGTGCCCAGCCTATCTCACCGGCGCCGGCTCCATAATTATATTCAGATGTTTTAACACAGCTTGCATTATAAACGGACTGGTGCTGCAGGTTCAGTGTATGGCCAGCTTCATGTGCAGCAGCTTCTGAAATATTTTTTACATTATAATTTAGCAGCGAGGAGAATACAAAACAGGGAGAATCATCACCCCAGGTAAAGGAGCCAACAAAAGCTACGCCACCTGCAGATCCATACCATTCATATGAAACGGTGAGAAGCACCCTCATACGTTTGGCAGCCGGNNCCAGCATAATTCCAGGCAGTACCATCAACAGTATGCCCGTCAAAATCAAGAAATATTACTGCCTGTGCAGAGGGAAGGCTGCTGAGTACCGGTACCTGCGCATTTGTGTTCAGGGCACCGAGAAATGACAGCGCCGCAATAACGGTTTGTAAATAGTTTTTCATAACAAGGCGGATTTAAAATAGTTTTTCAATAGGTACGATAGGATACGGATGTAAAAACGGGCCAGTTAACAAATTTGAGGACCGTAAAATTTATTCATTTACAAGTTCATAAAAATTTCTTTTCACCAGTACAAACTGGTTGTTGATATTCTTCAGCTCATACAGGTCGCCATGCTGCATACTAATTATTCTTCCGGTGTAGGATATGTTTCCCTTTTCATCGGTGATCCTGGAGACCGTTAACGTGGCTCCATTGTAATTGGTAGAACGAATTACCATACTCTGGATGGCGTTTTCATATTTACTCACTGAAGAAATTACATTACCCTCAAACCGGAATGAAGCAGCACCTGATAAGTCCAGGCTGACAGAACGGCCAACCTGTGATTCAAACAAGCCGGCGATGTTATCCATGCTTACAGGGATATTATCCGGTAGCCCCTGGAAGAGCAGCGATTTGTTATAGTTGGGTTCATTAATCGGGATGTCTTTGTTCTGTGCAGAAGAGCACAGGCTGTAAAGCGAAATGCTTACGCAAAATGCGATGGTACGAATGTTTTTCATTTGAGCTTTTTTAAAAGTCAACAGGATATTGTTCAGCAACCTGGATTTGTGGTTGCAGTTCTCAGAGGGGGTACGGAGATACAAGATTTGTGAAAGTTTTAAAAACATCCAAGCAGCAAGCAAAAGAAATGTAAAGATTGAGGAGTAGTACCCGGTGCAAATCGTAAAACCCCGAAAAGATGTTTGTTTATCTACTAATCAATACTGATTTGTACTTAGCATGACCAGTGTACATGCTTCAGTAGTTTCTATACCTTGTTTTTTAGCAAGGCCGGCCAGTTCATCGTTTTCGGCACCGGGATTGAAAATGATACGTTTGGGTTTAAGCGAGAGGATATAACTGTAGTATTCCTGCTGATGCCGGGGGTTCAGGTAAAGTGTTACCGTGTCAATATTGTCCCACTGTTTTTTTTCTGAGATAATTTCTACATCTGAAACAAAGCTATGTTTCCTTCCAAGAGCCACAACAGGGTGACCATGTTTCCGCAAACGCTGAATGGCCAGGTAGCTGTACCGGGAAGGATTATCGGATGCGCCGAGCACCAGGGTTTTCTTTTCATGCATGTTATAAAACTATAGTGTAATTGGCTTCTATTTTTTTACCTGCAGCTTTTTCCATTCAAAAAAAGTGATAACAACATAAAACAGGCTCAGCAAGGTGGCAGGTATAGTGGCATACAGCAATGTTCCTAAACCAGCCATGCTGTATTTATCATCTTTGTCACCTGTGCTGCCGGCAGAATCCTGTACCACTGCAACTACAATTAATGAAAGTACCAGTGCTATGCCAATAAGATGAAATTTTCTCCATTGGGCCTTTTTCCAATATTGCCGGCCTGCGGCCAGGTTTACAAAAATGCTGGTGATTTGTACTGTAATAAACGCCACTCCAAAAACTATTGGATTCAGCATCTCCGGCTCATCCATAATGGCGGCCAACAGTGTCAATAAAAGCAGGCCGGCCTGCAGGAAGAATTCAATGGACTTAAATGCTTTCATGTAGTAGTTTATTTTAATATTTTCATCAATGAACTGATGAACCAACCCTCCTCAGCTTTTATCATCGTATCTAATGTTTTGTCTGCCTGCCTCCCCAGCTTTTTAATGCTGCTTACTGTATCTACAAATGCCTTCACATTTTTATCTCTTTTGTCGCCGTCCACTTCTTCCAGTTTATCGAGTAGCTGGAGCATAGGTTCCAGTTCCCGTTTTTTTCTTTCTTTCACAATTAGTTTCACCACCTTCCATATATTTTTTTCTGCGGTGAAGTACTCTTTTCGTTCACCGGACAGTAATACTCTTTCCACCAGGCCCCAGTTGATAAGTTCCCGGATATTCATATTAGTATTGCCCCGGCTGATGTTCAGCTGTTCCATTATGTCATCCTGGGTCAGTGGATCGGGACTGATAAGCAACAATGCATGAATCTGTGCCATGGTCCTGTTGATACCCCAATGGGTGCCAAAAGCACCCCAGCTGCTGATGAATTGTTGTTTAGCTTCGATAAGTTTCATAGGTTAAAGCTACTATGCTGATTTCGAATTTTCAAAATTTATTGAAAATAAATTACTACAGGGGTTGTTAGGAAATTCATAGCTTGGCGCAAATCAATAAAAAAATAAATCATGAAAAAAATTACTTTGATTACTTTGTCTTTCCTGTTCCTGGCAGCATGTGGCGGCAAAAAGGGGGATGAAAAAAAAGCCGATTCAATGCCTGTTGCCAATGAAGAAACAAAGCCTGCTGCTACGGGACAAGACGCTGAACTGACACTGTGGTTAGGGGGAAAAAAGCTGGTTTCCACCAGAAAAGAGCCCCAATTTGATATGTGGAATAATTTAAAATTAAGTGCTGATGGCAGTTGTATGGATAAAGACAATGCATCTGCAAAATGGTCTGTAAAAGACGGGAAATTTATTTTTGAGTCAGTAATGAATATTACTAAGGACATGGAAAAAAAGGATGATACCACCCTTGTTTTCAAAGGAGCCGTAGGGGATGATATTTATGTAGTAAAACCCATTAATTAGCTAAACAACAAATCAGGATTATCGTTATTATTTTGACAAAGAGAGGCCTGTGGCTTCTCTTTTTTTATAGCTTAATAAGAAACTTATTGCTACTGCAGCGAGTAAAAAATAGCATAGCCGGAAAATAAGCAGGACAGGTAATTTCAGGAAACGAAGCGACGGCTTCTTCTTTTTTTACTGTATTGGCGGATAAACATTCTTCCTGCCCAGTTTGCCACTGCCAGGAAAACGGCGATACAGCCAATTGCTAAAAGTAAGTTGGAGAAAGCCCCATCCAGTAATTTTATTATTCCGTTAAAGAGAAAGGAACAGGCGGCCGTTACGGTAAACAGGCCTGACCATGAGAATTCACTCACTTCTTTTTCTTCCATAGGTTTGATTTTATTCCTGTAATGTAACAGCAAAATCTACTTAGTATTTTACCGGAAAGTTTTTTCTTTTTTAATTAAGGTCATACACTTATTGTTTATAAGTAGTAAGAAATAGCTGCAACAAACTTGCCAGACAGGGAGAAAAGCAAAAAAGCTACCAAGACGGGTAGCTTTTCAAAGTAAAAAAATTGTATAAATACTTTTAAAACAGCATTGTTACCGGGTTCTCCAGGTATTTTTTGAAAGTTTGCAGGAAGGAGGCACCGGTTGCCCCGTCCACACTGCGATGGTCGCAACTAAGTGTTACTTTCATCACATTGCTTGCAACAAATCCTTCTGCCTTTTTTACCACCACTTCCTTAATTCTTCCCACGGCCATGATACAACTGTCCGGGGGGTTGATGATGGCAGTAAATTCGTCAATATCCATCATTCCCAGGTTAGAAATAGTAAATGTGTTGCCGGTAAATTCATTCGGCTGTAATTTTTTATTTTTTGCCTTGCCTGACAGCTCTTTATTTTCAGCTGCAATTTGTGGCAGCGTTTTCTGATCGGCAAAACGAACCACCGGAACAATTAATCCATCTTCGATAGCTACTGCAATACCGATATGGATATGGCTGTATCTTCTTATTTTATCACCAAGCCATGAAGCATTAACCGCAGGATGCTGACGAAGTGCTAATGCAGCGGCTTTTACTACTAAATCATTGAAACTTATTTTTACAGGGCTCACTTCATTCATTTGCGTCCTTGCAGCGATAGCATTGTCCATGTTTATTTCCATGGCCAGGTAGAAATGCGGGGCGCTGAATTTACTTTCTGCCAAACGTTTGGCAATGACGCCACGGATCTGTGAGTTGGGAATATCAGTGTATCCTTCCTGTCCTGTAGGGATTGAAGCAAGGATTCCTCCTGGTACGCCACCACCTTGTGCTGCCTTGACTGAACCAGTTCCTGTTTTATAATTATCAATATCTGCTTTAATAATTCTTCCACCATCACCAGTGCCGCTGATGGCTTTAATATCAATTCCTTTTTCAACAGCTAATTTTTTGGCCAGTGGCGATGCCTTTATTCTTCCGTTTTCTGTTGAAGATGCGATAGAATGAGCAGTTGCCGTTGTAATTTCAGAAGAAATTTTTGAACTTTCAACGGTTGTCCCGATAGCTATTGGGAGTTGTGGGTTATTGAGTACGGTTTGTTGACTTACCCCGCCTTTAACAGCGGCAACAATTGCATCAACATCTACTTTACCTTTTTCACCAATAATGCAAAGCAAACCGTTCACCGGAATTTTTTCACCATTTTGTGCGCCCGTATGTAATAGTGTTCCGTTTTTATAACTTTCCAGCTCCATGGTGGCTTTGTCTGTTTCTATTTCGGCAAGTACTTCACCTTTTTTCACTGCATCGCCAACATTCTTATGCCAGGCTGCAATTACCCCTTCTTCCATCGTATCACTAAGTCTTGGCATTAATACTACTTCATCCATTTTTGATATGTCAATGGTGGAAGGAGTTTGTTTTTTAGCAGTAACAGGTGCTTGCTTACTTTCAACGCCTGGCTGGGGGCTATGGAGGACGGCGGGTTGCGGATTTTTAACCAATGAAGAAATATCTTCTCCGGGTTTACCAACAATTGCCAATAAATCATCTACCTGGATTTTCACACCTTTATCACCACCAATATGTAAAAGGATACCATCTTTATAGCTCTCCAGTTCCATGGTGGCTTTGTCCGTTTCGATTTCTGCAAGGAGGTCTCCTTTTTTTACAGTGTCCCCCACTTTTTTATGCCATGCAGCAATTACCCCTTCCGTCATGGTGTCGCTAAGTCGTGGCATCAGTATCACTTCGGCCATTGCCTTTGAATTTTCGCCGAAATTAAGGTAAAATAGTGAATGCTGTCCCGATAGCTACGGGGAGTGAATGGTGAAAGGGAAATCAATAGTCAAGCTCAAGCCGGAGACGGTCTTTTAATTCTTTTACCAACGGGTATTGCTCTGCCATTTTTTGAAACTGTTCTTTTGATGTTAGGGTAAGTTCTATTTGCGGCCGGTTCTCTGCCTTTTCCTCAATTATCACATTGAATTGCAACAGGCGGTTTTTTAGTCTCTCCTGCAGGAATGCAAAGAGTTTATTTCGGTCCTGTTCGATAAATTGTTTTTCAATGGTATTAGAAGTAACGGCCTCAAAGGAGTTATCATCCTTGATACGTAATAAGGCCAGTTCAAAGGGTTGTGCTGCAGGGTTCTTTGCTTCTTTCAATAGTATCACATACTCAGCCCATGCTTTTTGTAAATCTTCCTGCTGTACGGGGTGGTTAATATTGCCATTCCCGTTATTATTATTGGCTTTGTATTGTTCACGGATTTTATCTAAAGGGGATAGTTTAGTGGTTTCTGGTTTTGGGCCTGCCTGTCCGGTAGGCAGGTTTCGGGGTTGTTCATAGCCGGGATTATCCTCTTTTACCACAGAAGGTTTTGCAGGGGAAGTTTCGATAATCAGCTTTGCTTCAGATTTCTTATCAGCTTTTTTTGGAATGGCGGACTGCTGGCCGGTAAATATTTTAACCGGTGAGATGCGGAAGGCCAGGGGTGCCTCAATCAGTTTTTTTTTACTTGCTACAGTTCCATCTGCAGTTAAATGAATAGCTTGTTGCAGGTAGCATAGCCTGATTAAAGCTAATTCGACATGGAGTCGTTTATTCCTGGCTGCTTTATAATTTATTTCAGCATCATTCAGAATATTCAGGGCACTGATGAGAAGGGCAGGGGAAACACCTTTTGCAGTTAAGATGTATTTGTCTTTAAAACTTTCCACTACTTCCAGCAGCACGGCTGCTTTTTCATCTTTACATACCAGCAGGTTCCGGATGAATTCTGCAAAACCATTTAGTACCAAATCACCTTCAAAACCTTTTCTGTTTATATCATCATATAGCAACATAGCACCCGACAGATCCTGCTGCTGCATACATGCTAACAACTTAAAATAACAGTCGGCATCAAGAATGTTCAGGTGTTCTAAAGTAGTAGTAAAATTAAGTTCGCCGTTGGTAAAGCTGACAATTTTATCCAGGATGCTCAGGGCATCCCGCATACAACCTTCACTTTTCTGGGCTATCACCTGGAGTGATGCCTTGTCGGATTTTATTTTTTCCTTCTCACAGATTTCTTCGAGGTGATGCACCGTATCGCTGGTGGTAATGCGTTTGAAATCGAAAATCTGGCAACGGCTGAGAATGGTAGGGAGTATTTTATGCTTTTCAGTTGTTGCCAGAATAAAAATGGCATAAGGGGGCGGCTCTTCAAGTGTTTTCAAAAAAGCATTGAAGGCCGAAGAACTTAACATGTGTACCTCGTCAATTACATACACTTTGTATTTACCGGTTTGCGGAACAAAACGAACCTGGTCTACAAGATCCCGGATATTATCTACAGAGTTATTGGATGCGCCGTCCAGTTCAAAGTAATTCATAGACGCCCCGTCGTTGAAAGAAGTACAGCTCTGGCATTTATCACAGGCCTCACCGTCTTTAGCCAGGTTTTGGCAGTTGATGGTTTTGGCTAAAATTCTTGCACAGGTGGTTTTGCCCACACCTCTTGGTCCGCAAAATAAAAATGCATGGGCCAGTTGCTGGTGTTTAATCGCATTTTTAAGTGTAGTGGTAATATGCGATTGTCCTATGACTGTGTCGAATGTCTGTGGCCTGTACTTACGGGCCGAAACAATGAATTTATCCATACCGGCTGCAATTTAAGAAACCCGGCAGTGCTTCCTGAAAAAGGATTGTTCTTGTGAATAAGTTTTAATTGAGAATGGGATGTGGCTTAAATTCTTTCGTTCTGTCAAACAAATAACGGTATGTTATTAACTTACGGGTGGGGAAAGTGGTAGCTAAATTTTCTACTACATTTATCATTTTGGGGTTAAACTCACCCACCCACTGCATTTCGTACTCCTCGTATTTTTTTAGTGGTTGAATGACGAGTTTTACTTCATTAATGGTGTACGAATCAACACCTGTACCCTGAAATTCAGGAACGACGCCAAAAACAAGGCCTGTAAAGCGTTTGTTTTTCAGTGTTTTCTTTAGCCAGAGAAATTTTAGTTTATGCCATAGGTCAAACTTACCGTTAAGGTGCTTAAACCACTGGTTAAGGTCGGGCAGGTTGATAAAAATGGCAATTGGGTCATTATTGTGATAAACAAACATTATTAGCTTTTCGTCCATCACCGGCTTCATTTTTTTGAACATAGAAAGGACCTGCTCCTTCCTGACTTCTTTTAACCCCCCATGGCCGGCCCATGCCTTATTATAAACCGTTGTAAAATCAGCGGCAAACTTAGCCAGTTTGTTCTTATCAATATTGCTTGATGAAAAAGCAGGGTCTTTAGCAATCAGTGCATGCCGGTCCAGGATTTTCTGGCTCATTTCTTTTCGTGGGTCGAGGCCAAAACATATCTGGTTATAGAAGCATTTGAAGCCATAGTTTTCGAATAATTCCCGGTAGTAGGGCATATTATAATTCATGCCGTAAAGCGGGGGCTGAAAGCCTTCTACAATTACCCCCCACCAGCGGTCCCTTTCGCCAAAATTGATTGGGCCGTCCATTGCCTGCATTCCTTTTTGGAACAACCAGTGTTTGGCCACATCAAACAGCATGTCGGCTGCGGCCTGGTTATTTATGCAGTCAAAAAAACCAATACCACCAACCGGCACATCATCGCCCTTATTCTTATATTTTTTATTGGTAAAGGCAGCAATGCGGCCAAGCAGTTTCCCTTCAGCATCTTTTAATATCCATCTTATGGCTTCACCATTGCGGAAGGTTTTGTTCTTTTTTGTGTCAAATACCTCGTTGATGTCTTTGTCAAGCGGACGGATATAACTGGGATTGTTTTTATTCAATTCCACATTCACTGAAATAAAATCATTTGCCTGTGGAGGGGTTGTTACTTCGATAAGTTGCATAAAATTGCCGGCTTAGCGCAAAAGTAAAGGATGCAAATGGATTTAATGCCCTGGCTGATTACCGGATTATATTAAATTTACTTTCATTTCAGCAGGGTGAAATACAAATAGTTCAGTTGTTGGCGAAAGAATACACCAATGATAAGATTGCAAAAGAACTAACCATTAGTTACCGTACCGTAGAAAGCCACCGTAAGAACATAATGCAAAAAACAAAAGCTCACAACCTGGCTGGTCTGCTGAAATATGCATACGGCAGGGGATTGCTGAAATAACAAAAAAAATAGTTAACTTGAACTACGAACTTTTGTTATGTATCTGGAAGAAATGCTATTACAAATAGCATTGCCAGGGGTATCACTTGCAGGAAGAATACACTACTCCAGAGATGCCGGATGCCATTATTTTTGAGGTGACCGATAAGGCAGGTTAATTAGTAATGAAGTTTTTTGAACAGGTTGCAATCAGGTTAAACGGAAGCTGCTTTAATGAAGGGCTATTCTTACCGAATAACATGAGAATAGTCATTGAATGCGATATCGCCGGCAAATTAACTTTATAAAAATGATTGTTATGAAATGCAAGCCATTATTTCCGTTGATTATGCTGTTTCTTTTTTGCCCCCCTCTAATGGCACAGGAATTTGACGATTTGAACGACCAGGCATTTAAAGAAAGAGATAATAAAAATTATCAGAAGGCAATTGATCTCAGCACCCAGGCCATCAATAAAAAAATTAATGCAAGATCCTATATCATCCGGGCCGATTGCCGGTATGAGTTGGACGATTATGAAGCAGCGATAACTGACTTCAATTCTTCCCTTACTTATTATTATGACTATTACGGCAGCGATGACAAGGAAAAAGGCGGCATCTATTATTTCCGTGGCCGCAGTAAGCAAAAGCTGGACAGGTATAATGATGCCATCAGCGATTTTAATACTGCTATCAGCTATAATTATAAGGAATTGGGCTATGTGTACTGGAACCGCGGCGCCTGTTATTATGATTTGGGAAAATATAAAGAAGCGGATGATGATTATATAAAAGCAATTGACCGGATATCCGAACAGGAAGATCTTTCGGGCCTATACAAGCAAAGGGGCGATTGCCAGGCGAAATTGGGAAAGTATGAAACAGCTTACTCATTATATGACAGGGCACTTACCTATAACGCCAAAAATTACAATGTTTACTGGCAAAAAGGATTTTATAAGAACCAGGAATATAAATATGAAGAAGGCCTCGCTGGTTATAACAAAGCAATTGAGATCATTAATAACGGGGGTACTGAAGCTTCAAGCAATGACCTTGCTCTTCTGTACCGGAACAAGGCCATCATGCATAAAACCCTGAAACAATATGAGGAAGCGCTGGCAGCAATCAATAAATCAATTGGGGCTGACCCCAACCTGGTAAGGGCTTATCGCACCCGGGCTGAAATTAATATTTTGTTGAAAAAATATGAAGCTGCAAAAGCGGACTTCGAAAATGCCATCACACTGGAGACTGACAAAAAAATAAAGTCAAATATCTTTATTGACCGGTATAATATGAATAAGAAGATACTTGACTATAAAAGCAGCCTGGCCGATGTCAACAAAGCCATTGAAGCGGACCCTGCAGATGGCGAAAATTTCTGGTATCGTTCCGAATTTTATGGGTATAAAAAAAATTACCCCCTGGCTATTAAGGATTGCAATACGGCGCTTGAGTTGTATAAAAACGATTCATCCACTACTGCAAGCCTTTTATGGTTAAGGGCCCAGCATAAAGACAACTCCGGGGATTTTAAAGGGGCAGCTGAGGATTACCAGACCTATTTGAAATATTATCCAAACAGTTATAGCGGCTATTATGAATTGGGGCGGCTCTTTAAATGGAAGATAAAAAATAATGACCTGGGCAATGCAAATCTTTCCAAAGCAGCCGATTTAGCTGAGGAAAGAGATGACACATCGAAGTTTTGTTACATCAATTTAGTAAAAGGGGATAAAGCAGGCGCTATAAAAGGCATGCTGGAACTGCTGCAACTGACACCTGAAACAGATGAATACAATTATAAATGGAACCTTCATAATATGACTTGTATATATGCTTTGGCAGGCAATGCTCCCAAAGCATTTGAATATCTTGATAAATCTTTAAAAGCCGGTTATGATGATTATCTGCACCTTATCAATGACAAGGATCTGGTAACGCTGATGAAACTGCCACAGTGGAAGACAATACTGGCCAAATACAAAGTGCCGGCTGTTAAAAACTAATAGTCAATAAATAGAATTACCTCTAAGGGTCATCAATGGATGGCCCTTTAACATTTTGCTATACCAACTAATTGGTAGGTAAAAATGCCGGGTTATTGGGATTGTTTTCCTTTGGTTGCTCCTATAGGGTTGAGTATAATTAATAACTAAAAAAGCAATTATGAAAAAGGGTTCATTCAAGAGGGCAATAGCATGAGGCAGCGTCCTCGTATTCTCACTAACTGTCCTGATCGCAACAAATTTTGCAGGCTGTTATCCTGAAAAGCCGGATTCCGGAAGCAGCGGCTGCGGCACACAAATGGGATGCTGTCCGGCTACAGGATGCGGACGAAACTGGCTTGGAAATGTAACGGGGCTATGATATCCTACTGCCAATGCATGCACATCCGCAGGAAATAAGAAAAGGAGCAGGGTTTATAAAGCAGTAGTATGAATTTTATCCGTACTTTTTAAAAATACAAATTCAGTAAAGAGGCCATCTTCATCCTACAGCATATTTATTTATTGGTGGGCTTATTAAGTGACTGAGCCAGCCCCATCGATTACCCGGGATTATTTTCAAACAAAAAGGGAAGTAAGAAAGGATTGAATTGATGCAGGCGATAAGATTTTCCGACGGAACAGTCAGGGATACAAAGCTTTTTGCAGGATATATTTTTGAGGAAATGGAGGGAAAAACTATTGCAATAACCAGTTTTCCGTACCCACCAAATCACCCCTTTTTTGAATTGGCAAATTAGCCCCGCCCCCCTATCTTTGCGGCCTGAAAAATAACCCTCTCAATAAATAGTTTATATGGCAAATGTTGGTAAGGTAAAACAGGTAATCGGAGCCGTAGTTGACGTTCAGTTTGACGGCCTGCTCCCCGAAATTTATAACTCACTCGAACTGAAAAGACAAAATGGAGATATTCTTGTACTGGAAGTGCAGCAGCATCTTGGTGAGGACAGTGTTCGTACCATCGCTATGGACGGTACCGAAGGGCTTGTTCGTGGTATGGAAGTAATTGATACCGGTATTCCAATTGCGATGCCGGTGGGTGATGCTATCAAAGGCCGTCTTTTTAATGTAACCGGAGATCCGATTGACGGATTACCTGCCGTCTCAAAACTGGGAGGCCGTCCAATTCATAATACGCCTCCGATGTTTGAAAACCTGAGTACAGCTTCTGAAGTACTTTTTACAGGGATAAAAGTTATCGACCTGATTGAGCCTTATGCAAAGGGTGGTAAGATTGGTTTGTTTGGTGGTGCAGGTGTGGGCAAAACAGTATTGATCCAGGAATTGATTAATAATATCGCAAAAGCTTATGCCGGTGTATCCGTATTTGCCGGTGTAGGAGAAAGAACAAGAGAAGGGAACGACCTGATGAGGGAGATGATTGAAGCAGGCATTATGAAATATGGTGATGCTTTCAAACATAGCATGGAAGAAGGCGGATGGGATTTATCTAAAGTTGATATGAAAGAACTGGCTGAGTCCAAAGCCACTTTCGTATTCGGACAGATGAATGAGCCTCCCGGAGCAAGGGCAAGGGTGGCTTTGAGTGGTTTGACAATTGCAGAATACTATCGTGACGGTGATGGACAAGGCAAAGGCCGGGACATCCTGTTCTTTGTTGACAATATCTTCCGTTTTACCCAGGCTGGTTCTGAAGTATCAGCGTTGTTAGGCCGTATGCCTTCCGCGGTGGGTTACCAACCTACACTGGCTACTGAAATGGGTATCATGCAGGAAAGAATTACTTCTACAAAGAATGGTTCTATTACATCTGTGCAGGCCGTTTATGTTCCTGCTGATGACCTGACTGACCCTGCACCCGCAACAACTTTTGCCCACCTTGATGCTACTACGGTATTGTCAAGAAAAATTGCTGACTTAGGTATCTATCCTGCGGTTGACCCGCTGGATTCTACTTCCAGGATATTAACTCCAAAAATCGTTGGTGATCTTCATTATGATTGTGCCAACAGGGTGAAACTGATGTTGCAGCGGTATAAAGAATTACAGGATATCATTGCCATCCTTGGTTTGGATGAATTGAGTGATGATGATAAACTGGTAGTAAGCCGTGCAAGAAAAGTTCAGCGTTTCTTATCGCAGCCGTTCCATGTAGCGGAAGCCTTCACTGGTTTGAAAGGTGTACTAGTGCCGATTGAAGAAACAATCCGTGGCTTTAATATGATTATGGATGGTGAAGTAGATGAATATCCGGAAGCAGCTTTCAACCTGGTGGGTAGTATTGATGATGCGATTGAGAAAGGTAAGAAATTGATGGCAGCAGCACAGGGGTAAGGCCGCCCCGAACCACTTCGAGGAGGGGTTTTAGTGTCTCAAAGATTTGAAAGTTCTTAATTATAACAAGTTGATTTTTGTGTTACCAGCTTCAGTTTTTCATAGCATCTTCGTTGCATCGCACACTTCAACTTCCTGTTCTTTACTCAACAATAAAAACAATAGTTCACTTACTGCTCTAGGGCTGTGAGTTGGGCTCTCCCCTTGCGGGGAGTTGGAGGGGGCTTGGTTTATGAATTTAGAAATACTAACACCAGAAAAAAAACTCTACAGCGGCGAAGTGTACGGAGTTCAAATGCCCGGTATCAGCGGCTCATTTGAAGTATTGGAAAAACATGCCCCGCTGGTAAGTGCATTAAAAGCCGGCCGTTTAAAAGTTTTAAAAGACAAGCAAAATCATTTTGTATATTTCGATATACAGGGTGGGTTTGTGGAAGTACTCAATAATAAGGTGACGGTGTTGGTGGAAGGTGCTGTGCCTGTAGAATAATCCCGTTAGCTATCGGGATGGTTTTTTATTTTCATTAATTCAACTGCGGGTCAATCGGAAAATTCACCATCATTTCAAAATCGCCACCAAGATGCCTGAGTGAATCTTTCCAGATTTCGCTATGGTTATTATGGAAGACCAACTTACGGGTGGCTTTCACAGTCAGCCATGTTTTTTCAGTCATTTCAGTATTCAACTGATCTTCACTCCAGCCGGAGTAGCCGATAAAAAAACGGATTTTACCGGTATCTATGTCTTCATTTTTTACCAGGTTCACAACGGCATCAAAATCGCCACCCCAGTAAACACCTTTAAGCACTTCCTGCCCGCCGGGTATTTCATCGGGATATTGATGTAGAAAATGAATAGAATCTATTTGCACCGGGCCGCCATAGTAAACAGGGATTTTATGGCCCTCCAATTCAGGAATCAATTCATCCAGTGTATTTTCATATTGACGATTTAGCACAAAACCAAAACTGCCTTCTTCTTTATGCTCACATAAAAAAACAACTGTCCTCAGAAAGTTGGGGTCTTTCAGAAACGGGTCTGCTATCAGCAATATGCCCCGGGCCGGTTCAATCATAGTTCAATTTAGGATGAAAATTCTTTTTTCAAAATTTCTACTGAAAATAAATCGTATAAATATGCAATTGGGTTGTTTTTATGGGTTGCCGGGCGGAGAGGGTTTTTCTAAAAACCAGTTAAAATAATGGCAAATAGCTGTTTCAGGGCAGCGGATGCAAACAGGGCAATGTATTTTTGTATGCTAATCAGGGTTTTTTATCTTACACGGCCATAATAGAAAACAGTGAAACGAACCTTTACAATAATTACGGTGTTAATAAGCTTATCGCTTATCGGGATAATTTTTAACCAGGTATCGGGAATAAAGAATATGATGCTGTTGCGGGAAGAACAGATTAAGGAAAGAGTGATTAAGGCTACCGAAACTGTAGGTGAGCAGCTTGCTGAAAAAAAAGGAAGCTATGCCGCAGGAGGTAACCGAACTAATTTTTTTGATGATCTGTCATTTGACCTGTCCAAACCACTAACAATAGGCAAACAGTTTGATGCAGGGGAGATCAGGAAGAAGTTGCAAAAGGCTTTTTTGGAAAATAATCTTAAAGACGTAAAGTTTGAGTTTGGGATTGCAGCATTTGCCAAAAATGGGATAGAAAATTACCTGGAGATACAATCTGAAAATTTTGTAGCATTTAATGAAGATACAGTGAATAATAAGCAGATTATTTTCCCGTTATCACCGCCGAGTGGTACGCCGGGGGAAAATCTTTCGCCTGATGAAATGTTTATAGTGGTAATACCTAATATTAAAAGTTATGTATTGCAGTCATTGCTTTGGAGAATAATTACATCTGTTGCTTTTACCCTCATTATCCTGGCGGCATTTTATCTTACCGTTCGTACTATGTTACGGCAAAAAAAACTTGCAAATATTAAAAATGATTTCATCAACAATATGACGCATGAATTTAAAACACCTATTGCCACTATTTCACTGGCAGTAGATGCTATGCGGAATGAAAAAGTAATCCAGGACAGGGAAAAGCTGGGCTATTTCAGCGGCATCATAAAAGAAGAGAACCAGCGGATGAACCGCCAGGTGGAAACAATCTTAAAAGCATCTCAATTAGAAAAACAGGAAGTTGATTTAAACCTTAAACCTGTACATGTGCATGAGCTGATACAGGATGTAGTGGACAATTTCATTCTGCAACTGGAGGACAAAAAAGGCAAAGTTGAGTTACAATTGAATGCAGAGAATGATCTGATCAATGCAGATGAAGTTCATTTTTCTAATCTGGTGAATAACCTGGTGGACAATGCAGTGAAGTATGCCAAAGACAATATCCCACCTGTTATCAAGTTAACAACACAATCTAACGGGAAACATTTTACCATGCGGATTGATGATAATGGCATTGGCATGAACCGTGATACTGTGAAAAGAATCTTTGAACGATTTTACCGTGCCCATACCGGTAATGTACACAATGTAAAGGGCTTTGGCCTTGGACTAAGCTATGTGAAGACAATGGTGGAAGCACATGATGGGGATATAAAAGCTGAAAGTACCCCGGGTAAGGGAAGCACTTTCACTGTTGATCTGCCATTGAAGAAAACCTAATCTTGTCCCAAGTTAGTAGGAAGCCTCCACAACAAGCTTCCATCTCCGTAACTCAGAAAACGGAAATCATACTGAAGTGCATAGTCATAAACTTTTCTCCAGTCATTTCCAACTAAGGCAGCAACGAGTAACAACAGTGTTGATTGAGGCTGATGAAAGTTTGTGATCAGCCCATTTACAATTTTGAATTCATAGCCGGGAGCAATCAGTATCCGGGTTTTGGTTACTAATTTTTCCAGTTTATTTTTATCCATCCATGCAAGCAGCGATTGCAAAGCATCTTTTGCAGGAATATTTTTTTCTGCCAGTTCATAAGCTTCCCATTGATGAAGTTCTTCCGACTCCGAACCTGCCTGTCCGGCAGGCAGGCTCCCGACTCCGGACTCCCGACTTTTCAATCCCAACCAATACAAACTCTCAATAGTTCTTAGTGAAGTGGTGCCAACAGCGATGATGTTATTACCAGGATTTTGTAGAATATTTTCAATTGCAGCTTTTGAAACATCAATCCATTCAGCATGCATTTCATGTTCCTGTATCGTTTTGCTTTTCACTGGCTTGAATGTTCCTGCACCAACATGGAGTGTTACAAAATCGGTTTGAATATTCTTTTCTTTGAATTGTTGGAAAATATTTTCAGTAAAATGCAAACCGGCTGTCGGCGCTGCAACGGATCCGTCATAGTGGGCATACACCGTCTGGTATCTTTCTGCATCTGATTCTTCCACTGCTCTTTTTATATATGGGGGAAGTGGGATAGCCCCGGCATAATGCAATATTTCTGCAAAGCTCAGTTCTGCTGGCGACCATGATAATTCGATAATAAAGGAGTCGTTTCTTTTTTCAATATAGTTTACTTTCAGTTGTATTTCTCTATTAGCAGCACTGATATTTTTTTCCAATACCTGTCCCGGTTTCCATTTGGAAGCGCCACCGACAAGACATTGCCACAATACTTTTCTTTTTTGAAGCATAGCGGTTGTGATGTCAGCATATTGTTCATGCGGCTCAAGACAAAAAATTTCAATAATACCACCCGTAGATTTTTGAAACAACAGTCTTGCTTCAACAACTTTGGTATTGTTGAAAATAAGTAATGAATTTTCGGGAATGTGATGAGAAATGTTCCTGTAAATGTCTTGTGTTATCTCCCCATCCTTGTAAATAAGCAATTTGGAAGCATCTCTTTCTGCTAATGGGTATTTGGCGATTCTTTCTTCGGGAAGAGGGTAGCTGTAATCCTTGATGGATATGTTTCGTGGGTTTGTCATAACACAACTAACTGTTGCATTTGATGAATTACAAAGATAGAGACCTAAATTATAATCGTAATAAACTTGATATATGTCAGTTTTGAGTTGATAATAAAGGTTTTCAGGTCGGTGGTTTCAGTTGCACTGTCATTTTCAAGATCCATGATATACTCTTTTGGATTCATCAATCCCCGTCTCCAAACCCAGAATCTGAACCTTTTTGTTTTATATGTGTTCTCCTTGGTCTTTATTTCTTCATATACTCCAACTCCGATAGAAGAACTTGGTGAATTAAAAATGTTTGTGGAATCCGATAGACCATTTTTTGTTTTTTCCCAGGATCCACCTGAGTAGTTGCCGTTCAACACACTGGGATAGAAAATGCCTTTTTCAAAAATTATCCTGTACTCGGGACGTTCTGTATGTAGTTGCAAAACGACTTCATCATACTTAATTGCAGTATCACCCAATACCTCTATTTTGCCATTATATCTTTCAAACCCTTGCTTCACATAAATTCCCTGCTGAACTCGTTGACTCCAATTTTTCTCTTGCCTGCGTTGATTGTTAATCTGCTCATTTAATTTTTTATAAGCGGAATCTGCCTGGGAAAATGAAATAATAGAAATAAGGAAACAAATAGTTGTTGCGGGGAATCTACGTTTAACCATGAGGATTGTTTTGGTTTGTAGTTCTTAGATGCAATAGATTTATCGTTTACATATCGGCACCACCAATTTCAATCCACTCCACTCCACATCTCATTAACTGCACAAACTTTTACATCCACCAGATCTTTCTTCAAAGCGTAATTGCGAATAACATCTTCTGTAACATCAGTTGGAATCTTTGCCGACTTTTTATACCAGGAAACCCAAATGGTAATGGCTGTATTCTTTTTGCAAACGGCTTTTAATTTTTTCATTTCAGTTTCAAACTCTTTTGATGTCTTTACAAACAGGTGAATAAAATCAGGTGTTTCATTTTTCTTGCACAATTGATTGCTGATGTTTGATTCGAGCAGGTCATAATAATTGGTGGGTTGATTAATCAACACAACTTTCATTTCAGGCTTGATGCCAAGTTTCTTAAGTAGCGGAGTTCCGGAATAGCCAGCAGGCATGGGTTTGATTTGAATTCAATTTGCGATTTAATTTTCAAAAACCACCTCCTTCCATCATTTTCCACAGCTTTTCCACTGCAATCCACAGTCTATTCACTTGATTTTTGACCAAAATAATCTCACATCCATCTAAAACCTTTACTGTATTGGCTTACAGGGCAAAAAAGGCTGGGGAAAAATTAAATTTTGAAAAATTTGGTAGTGTAGTGGGAAAAAGTGTTATTTTGTGTCAATTATTAAAAAATTGACTCAAACCCCTGATAATGACAGGTTTTCTCGGAGAATTCGAAGCTACTTTGGACGCCAAGGGGCGGTTCCTCCTCCCGGCAGGGTTCAAAAAGCAATTGCCGGAAGAGGAAGGCAGTCGCTTTGTTATCAACAGGGGATTTGAAAAATGTTTAGCTCTTTACCCGGTAAAAAACTGGGAGCCGCTCTTTGCAGACATCAGTAAGTTGAACGACTTCGACCCCAAAGTGAGGGAGTTCCGCCGCTACTTTTTGAACGGAGCCACATTTGTGGAGCCGGACAGTGCAGGAAGATTGTTAGTGCCACCCAACCTGAAAGTACATGCTGATTTGCAAAAAGACATTGTGCTGGTAGCCGCGGTCAACAAAATAGAAATCTGGGATAGTAATAAGTACAAACAGCTCTTTGACTCATTTTCACCGGATGCATTCAGCAACCTGGCGAAAGATGTGATGACGAAGGATAACAATTAACCGGCAGCCATGAGTGACCAGGTCTACCATGTTCCGGTTTTGTTAAACGAAGTCATCGAAGGCCTCTGTATCAACCCTGACGGAATTTATGTGGATTGCACTTTTGGTGGTGGCGGACATTCCAAAGCCATTCTTTCCATACTAAGTGCAAAAGGAAAGTTGGTGGCGTTTGATCAGGATGATGCTGCAAGGAAAAATCTGCCGGATGATGAAAGGATAATTTTTGTTCCCCAAAACTTTCGTCACCTGCAACGGTTTCTTCGTCTGCACAACATCACAGCGGTTGACGGAATTATGGCCGACCTCGGCGTAAGCAGCCACCAGTTTGACAAAGCAGAGAGAGGATTTTCGATTCGTTTCAATGCTGAGCTTGATATGCGGATGGACCAGCGGCAGATGCTGACAGCTTTTGAAGTGGTGAACACCTATACTGAACAACGATTGCATAAAATATTTGAACAGTATGGAGAAGTGACCAACGCCAGAACATTAGCCAGGAAGATTGTTGAAGTCAGAAGCACTGCATCACTTAAAACGGTTGATGGTTTTAAAAATGCACTCCGGGAAATAGTAAAAGGAAATCCCAACAAGTACTTCGCCCAGGTTTTCCAGGCACTGAGAATTGAAGTGAACGATGAATTAGGCGCATTGAAAGAAATGCTGGAGCAAATCCCATCCTTGTTAAAACCCGGGGGCAGAGTGGCCATCATTACGTTTCATTCCCTTGAGGACAGACTGGTAAAGAATTTTTTCCGCCGCGGTTCATTTGATGAACCGGAAGAGAATCCGTTTATCAATGCAGCACCGGTAAACGAATTGAAAGCGGTAACAAAAAAACCAATACTGCCAACAGATAAGGAGATGAAGCAAAATCCAAGGTCAAGAAGTGCGAAGCTGAGAGTGGCGGAAAAACTGATGATGGTTTAAAGGATAATCAAAAAACGAGAATTCATAACAGTAAATATTAGCAGGGTATAAAAATCTGGAAAATCTATATCCTTTGAAATCAACCCTCCGGTGAAAACCGGGGAAGTGAAAAACCAAACTAACGAGTTTAAAAACTCATTTATGCAGGAGCAACAAAATCCAAAAGAACGGGACCTGAAGCGAAATCCGGTAACTATCGGGTGGAAACGCTGGCTGAATTATCAGTCTATCGTAAAGCAGGTGCCGTTCTTTTTGTTCCTCACAGCACTGGCGGTGCTGTACATTTTCAATGGTCACTATGCTGATAAGACCATCAGGAAGATTAACCGTACAGCTAAAGAAGTAAAAGAACTGAAATACGAATACATAGCGGTGAAGAGTAAAGTAATGTACCAGAGTAAACAAAGTGAGTTGGTGAAAGTGGTAGAGCCATTAGGATTAAAGGAATTGACACTATCACCAGTGGTTTTGAAAGAACCGGCAGGAAGTAATTGATGAATAGAATTCCTGCAGTATCCCGATAAATATCGGGATGCGCAACGAAGATGAGCAGCAAACAGAACGGCGACAAAAAATCCTTTCTGTTTAGCAAAAGAAAGGAGGACGAATACAACTAATAACAACTAAATCAAACTGCCGGGCTAAACCTGGCGGTTAGCAACGTACATTGGACGTTAAACGGGACATATTATGGAGGGTTTACCTCAGTTTCATCGGCATAGTATTGCTTAGCATACTTGTCCTCGGCAGAGCTTTCTATATTCAGAAATTCCAGGGAAGCCATTGGCGCAGCATGAGCGACAGCCTTCATCAAAAATTTATTTCACTCGATGCTGAAAGAGGAACTATCTATAGCGAAGACGGTGAGATGCTAAGTACTTCTATTCCTACTTTTGATATCTACATTGATTTTAATGCAGACGGGTTAAGAGAAAAAAAAGGAAAGCGGTTCAAGGAAAATGTTGACTCCTTCGCTGTTGCGTTAGCCAATTTTTTTAAGGATAAAACAACTGCACAGTACAAGAAAGACCTGCAACTGGCTTTCAGGAATAATGAAAGGTATTATCCATTAAAAAAGAAACTGAGTTTTGAAACGTATAAAGTTTTCCGGGAATTTCCATTAGTACGACTGGGCAGAAACAAAAGCGGTGTGATTGTGGATGTGAATAGCAAAAGAGAAACCCCCTTTGGATTGCTGGCCAACAGAACAATTGGTTTGTCAAGAGAGTTTAAGGATGCTGATAATAAAGCAAAGAAACAAAATGTAGGCCTGGAAAGAAGTTATGATACAGTACTCAGTGGTCATAATGGGCAAAAGTTAGTTCGCTACATAGCTGGGGGCACTGCTATTCCTGTTGAAGGTTCGCAAACAGATCCGGAAAATGGAAAAGACATTTTTACAACGATTGATGTCAATATTCAGGATATAACTGAAACAGCATTGATGCGAATGATGCTGCAATGCGAAGGCCCATATGGTACTGCGATAGTAATGGAAACAAGTACTGGTAAGATAAAAGCAATGGCAAATCTTGGCCGCAGACCTGATGGCACATATTGGGAAGATGATAATTATTCATTGAGGGCTACTGAACCTGGTTCTACTATGAAGCTGGCCACATTATTATCCGTACTGGAAAAAGGAACAAGTAAGATTGATGATATAGTAGAGGTGGGTGGTGCAGGCAGAATGCAGGTGGGGAATAAGGTTGTAACAGATGCTGAAAGGTCGCCCCGGGCTTTATTAACAGTGAAAGAATGTTTTGCTCATAGTTCTAATGTAGGTATGAGTAAACTGGCCTACAAAGCATTTGCTCAGAGGCCTGAAGAAATGAAAGAGTATTTACACCGGTTTCACCTTGATATTAAATCACCAATAGATCTTGCCAATGTGCCCAAGCCTACGATGGCCCCGCTGAATCAAAAAGGAAGTGCTGAGGGAAATATGTTGTGGATGAGTTTTGGATATGGTATCCAGGTAAGCCCTTTGCATACATTGACATTGTATAATGCTATTGCCAATAATGGTAAGATGATGAAGCCATATCTGGTGGGCAGTATTCAAAGCAATGGTATTGTTACCAAACTTTTTCAACCAACAGTCATTGAAGAAAATATTTGCAAACCTGCAGTAGTGCAGGCAGCAAGGGCATCTATGGAAGCTACGGTAACTGATGGAACTGCAACCAGGGTTTTCAAAGGAATGTCATTTGCAGTGGCAGGCAAAACCGGCACAGCTCATGTGTCTGATGGCCCAATTAAATATGCTGATGGTGTGTACCAGGCAACATTTGTAGGATACTTCCCGGCGGATAAGCCTCAATTCACCTGCATAGTTGTAATCCGCACCAGGCCACATGCAGCATCACACTATGGTGGCACATTGGCTGCCCCGGTATTCCGTGAGATAGCTACAAAACTTTATGCAATGTATGTGGAGAGGAAAAACCCATCCATGTATGCTACAACAAAAGACAGCTCATGGTTTTTCTATGCAGGCTATACAAATGATATAAAAAATGTTTACAAGGCAATGAATGTTGAGTATAAAGATTCTGTTTCACAAAATACCCAGCCTGCCGGACAGGCAGGTTGGAGCAGTGTGTATGCCAGCAATTATCAGCCGGTGATGAAAGCGAATAATGTTCGCCCGGAAGTGATGCCGAATGTAAGGGGTATGGGGTTGAAGGACGCCTTGTACCTGTTAGAAAATATGGGATTAAAAATAGCAGTGAGGGGAAAGGGAAAAATAACGATGCAGTCTGTGGCTCCGGGAACGGCATTGACAAAAGGAATAACAGTAATACTGGAATTGAGTTAAAGCAAAATAATGTGCTGTTAAGCGATATACTATATAAGGTAAAAATCAGGTCGGTAAAAGGGAGCACAGGGATTGAAGTAAACGACATACAGATTGATTCGAGAAAGGTGAAACCGGGAGCAGCTTTTGTAGCGGTGAAAGGAGGAGCGGCAGACGGACATCAGTTCATTGAAAAAGCAATTGAGAATGGAGCAATTGTAATTGTGTATGAAGACTCACAACTCACAACTCACAACTCACAACTGACCTATGTGCAGGCAGAGAACAGTGCAGCGGCTGCAGCTTATATGGTGAATAATTTTTTTGGAAGACCATCAGAGAAAGTAAAACTGGTGGGTGTGACAGGAACAAACGGAAAGACAACTATTGCGACATTATTATACAAGCTCTTTACAAGATTGGGATATAAATGTGGGTTGTTAAGCACTGTCGAAAATCAGATTGGTGAAAAAATAGTGCCTGCAACACATACCACACCGGATGCCATTAGTCTTAATAAACTATTAAGTGAGATGGTAGAAGAAGGATGCAGTCATGTGTTCATGGAAACAAGTTCACATGCCATACATCAGCAGCGGATTACCGGTTTGCAATATACAGGTGGTATTTTCAGCAACATCACACATGATCACCTGGATTATCATCAAACATTTGATGAATATATCCGGGTGAAGAAAGCCTTCTTTGATTCATTGTCATCATCAGCATTTGCTATCAGCAACGCGGATGATAAAAGAGGATCGGTGATGCTGCAGAATACCAATGCAAAAAAGCATTACTACAGCCTGAAAACGGTGGCTGACTTTAAAGGGAAGATCCTGGATAATAACCTGAGTGGCTTAATGATGACGGTGAATGATGTGGAAGTGCATTTCAGGCTGATCGGAGAATTCAATGCGTATAATCTGCTGGCAGTTTACGGAACAGCAATTTGTTTGGGAGAAGATAAACTGGAAGTGTTGAAGTTTTTAAGCGAATTGACTGGTGCCGAAGGAAGATTTGACTATATGGTATCGGCAAAAGAAAAAGTGATTGCAATTGTGGATTATGCCCACACACCAGATGCACTTTTAAATGTGCTGGCAACGATAAAGAAATTGAAAAAAGGGTTTGAGCAGGTGATAACAGTGGTTGGTTGTGGTGGCGACAGGGACAGAACAAAAAGACCGGTGATGGCTGAAGTAGCCTGTGAGTATAGTGACAAAGCAATTTTTACGAGTGATAATCCAAGAAGTGAAGACCCGGGACAGGTAATAAAAGATATGGAAGAAGGATTAAGTGCCGCAGCAAAAAGAAAGTATATCTCAATCGTTGACAGGAAAGAGGCAATAAAGACAGCGATAAGCCTGGCGAAACCTGAAGATATAATACTGATAGCAGGAAAAGGGCATGAGAAATACCAGGAAATAAAAGGAGTGAAGAACCATTTTGATGATAAAGAAGTAGTAAAAGAAATATTTGAGATGCTGGATAAATAATGCGGAAATATGAGAAGGTGAAAGTGGGGGAAAATAAAAAATACTTGAATTAAGAAAAACTAAACCCGAAAACAAAAACGGGAAACAAGGAATCGAAATGTTGTATCATTTATTTGACTGGCTGAATAGTGAAGGAATAAAATTCCCGGGGAGCCGCCTCTTTGAATTTATCACTTTCAGAGTGCTGCTGGCCGTGTTATTGTCATTGTTTATCACAACATTCTATGGCAAAAAATTAATTAAGTTCTTACAGAAAAAACAAATAGGCGAAAGTATCAGGGAAGAAGGATTGCCGGGAGAAGAAAGCAAAAAGGGAACGCCAACAATGGGCGGTATCATTATTATCCTTGCTATCATCATCCCTACATTGTTGCTGGCTGATTTGACAAAAGTGTATGTGCAGTTGATGCTGATAAGCACAGTGTGGATGGGCATCATTGGCTTTATAGATGATTATTTAAAGCTCAGGGGGAAAAGGTTGGCGCAACAGAAGGGGGAGCAATACAAAAAAGGGGGCAATGATGGCCTGGCCGGGTGGTTTAAAATTTTAGGGCAGGTCGGATTGGGAATTACAGTGGGAGCCACACTTTACTTCAACAGTGAAGTAAAAGTATGGAGGGAATATGTAGGAAAAATCCCTCCCACTGATAAAACAATTATTGCAAAGAAAGTGAATAACGAAACAAAATATTTTGTTCCCACAAAAACGGTGATAACAACGATTCCATTTGTGAAAAATCATGAGTTTAATTACTCAAAATTGTTACCGGCTTCGTGGAGAAGTTATACATGGGTTCTTTACATATTGATTGTGATTTTTATTATCACTGCTGTATCAAATGGTTCTAACCTGACAGATGGTTTGGATGGGCTGGCAACAGGAACATCTGCGATAATTGGAACGCTGCTCGGAATTTTTGCATATGCAAGCGGCAACCTGGTGTTTTCTGATTATCTCAACATTATGTACATACCCAACCTTGGTGAGCTATCCATTTTTATTGCAGCGATGATTGGCGCCTGTATCGGTTTTTTGTGGTACAACTCTTACCCGGCACAAATTTTCATGGGTGATACCGGCAGTTTGACATTGGGAGGAATCATTGCATCGCTGGCTATCATAGTTCATAAGGAATTACTGTTACCGATTTTCTGTGGTGTTTTTTTCGTGGAAACATTAAGTGTGATGATACAGGTAGGCTACTTTAAATACACTAAAAGAAGATTCGGTATGGGCAGGCGGGTTTTTTTAAAAGCCCCCCTTCATCATCACTACCAGGTAAAGGGATACCATGAGGTAAAGATTGTAACCAGGTTTTGGATAGTGACAGTGTTGTTAGTGGTATTGAGTATTGTAACGCTGAAGATGAGATAAGATGACTAATGCTTTTGAGAAACATATTACTGAAAAACCCATAATCCAATCCTGAAGAAAGCTAATGTTCTGATTTAATCGAATTGTGGTGCAGTTGTATTTGAAAGTCCAATACTTGTGAAGAGCCGTGTTCCGTACACGGATTATTGAACATGAGAAAAAGGTTTGTCATACTGGGTGGTGGTGAAAGTGGTGTTGGCGCCGCATTGCTGGCGAAGCAACAGGAATATGACGTATTTCTTTCTGAGGGAAGTTCTTTGAAAGATGAGTATCGTAACAAACTGCTGAATGCAGGGATAGATTTCGAAGAGGGGCAGCATTCAGAATCAAAAATCCTGGATGCTGATGAAGTGATGAAGAGCCCTGGAATACCTGATGAAGCTGAGATGGTGAAAAAGATAAGGGCAAAACGAATTGATATCATCAGTGAAGTGGAGTTGGCTTACCGGTTCAAAGGTGGAAGTAAGATTATCGCCATAACAGGAAGCAATGGAAAGACAACTACTACTGCATTAATTTATCATATCTGCAAAACAGCAGGGCTTGATTGTGCGCTGGTAGGAAACATTGGTGATTCATTTGCCAAAAGAGTTGCTGAAGACCCCAAACCATTGTATGTAGTTGAGATCAGTAGTTTCCAGTTAGATGATATTAAAACATTCAGGCCGGACATAGCCATACTGACGAACATCACTGAAGACCATCTTGACCGTTACGATTATAAATTTGAAAATTATATCAGGAGCAAATTCCGTATCACTATGAACCAGCAGCCGGATGACTATTTCATCTACTGCGCCGATGATGAAGTAACAATGAAATATCTAAACCTCCCGAAAGCTTTCGGGATCAGTATTCAATCTAAACAACTGCCAATAAGTATGAAAAAAGAACTACCAAACGGAGCATTTATCAAAGACGGGGACATGTACATCAGAACCGGGCAAGATTTTACCAACATGAGTGTATTTGATTTTGCTTTAAAAGGAAAGCATAATCAGTATAATACAATGGCAGCCTGTGTAGCAGCAACTACACTGGATATCCGGAAAGATAAAATCCGTGAAGCCGTGCAGAATTTTCAAAGCCTTGAACACCGCATGGAGCATGTGGCAACTGTGCGTGGCGTGGAGTTTATTAATGACAGCAAAGCCACTAATGTAAACTCTGCCTGGTATGCATTGGAGAGCATGACGAAACCTACAGTATTGATTTTAGGTGGGGTGGATAAGGGAAATGATTATTCACTGATTGAGGAACTGGTAAAAGAAAAAGTGAAAGCCATCATTTGCCTGGGAACGGATAACAGGAAAATTCATGAGGCTTTTGGAAATATAGTCAGTACGATAGCTAATACCTCAACAGCAGCAGAAGCTGCACATGCGGCTTTTCATTTCGCCAGTAAGGGTGATGTTGTTTTGTTAAGCCCCGCCTGTGCAAGCTTTGATTTATTTAAAAACTATGAAGACCGGGGTAGCCAGTTCAAACAAGCAGTGAAAGAGTTATAATAGTAATGGAAGCAACAAGAGATATACGGATCAGCGGGTTGAAGAACACCTTCAATGCAAATAACCTTATTAGTAATACAAAAGGCGATAAGGTGATTTGGGCATTGGTGGTATTGCTGGCATTGGTTTCTTTACTGGCAGTTTACAGTGCCACTGGTTCACTGGCATATAAAAATTATAAAGGCAACACGGAGATATATCTGTTTAAACAAGTCGCTTTTATCATGGTGGGTATCATGGTTATTTATTTTGCGCACCTTGTTAATTATACATTCTATTCAAAAGCTGCGAAAGTTGCCTTCCTGATTTCATTGCCACTTCTGTTCTATACATTATTCTTTGGTGTAAAAATGAATGAAGGCAGCCGCTGGATACGCCTGCCATTAATCAATATGACGATGCAGACATCCGACTTTGCAAGACTGGCTTTGTTTATGTACCTCGCAAGATTAATAAGTAAGAAACAGGATGTAATCAAAGATTTCAAAAAAGGGTTCTTGCCGGTCATTGCCCCGGTTGCGATAACCTGTGCATTAATTGCGCCGGCTAATCTTTCTACTGCATTGTTGCTCGGAGCCAGTTGTATGCTGCTTTTGTTTATTGGCCGGGTAAATACAAAACATATTCTGATGACAATTGGCATTGCGCTGATTCCAATTGTATTTCTTATATCGGCTGCTGTTATTCGTCATGGTAAGACAAAGAACGATGGTACTGTTGCTGTTCAAACAAAATCATCTTCTACTTTATTTGGCAGGGTTGATACCTGGGTTGGCCGTATGGAGAGTTTTATTTATGGCAGTAAAGAAGCAGAAGAAGGTGCTTACCAGGTAAACCAGGCAAAGATTGCCATATCAAAAGGTGGTGTGTTTGGTGTAGGTCCCGGCAACAGTACAACAAGAGATTATTTACCGCAGGCATACAACGATTTTATTTATGCAATAATAATAGAAGAGTACGGGTTGGTTGGCGGGGCATTTATCATGTTTATCTATTTGGTGTTTTTGTACAGGTGTATCAGGATATATAAACGATGCCCTTTTGCTTTTGGTGCATTCCTTGCATTGGGGTTGAGTTTTACACTGGCCATACAGGCAGTAGCAAATATGGCTGTAACAGTAAACCTGTTTCCTGTTACAGGAGTAACGCTGCCATTGGTGAGTATGGGAGGAACAAGCTTCATATTCACCTGCCTGGCAATAGGTATAATATTAAGCGTGGCTAGAAATGTGGAGCAACTGGAAGGAAAAGCAGTTGCTGAGATGGTAAAATGAGTAGCATGGGTAAGAAAGTGATCATAGCAGGTGGCGGAACAGGCGGGCATATTTTTCCGGCAATAGCAATTGCCAATGCATTGAAAAAAAGGGACAGCAGTATAGAAATATTATTTGTTGGTGCGAAGGGGAGAATGGAGATGGAGAAAGTTCCTCAGGCAGGTTATCAAATCGAAGGATTAGATATAGCAGGATTCAACAGGAGCTCTTTGATAAAAAATATTGGTTTGCCTTTCAAGTTGCTGAAAAGTTTTTTGCAGGTGCGTACCATCTTCAAAAAATTTAAACCGGATGCGGCGATTGGTGTCGGCGGTTATTCCAGTTTCCCGGTGCTGAAAGTGGCACAGGGCAAGGGGATTCCCACTTTTATCCATGAGTCAAATTCATTTGCCGGAAAATCGAATATGATGCTTGGCAAGAAAGCAACAAAAATTTTTACCGGGACGGAAGGGATGGAAAAATTTTTCCCCAAAGAAAAAATCCTGGTGACGGGAAATCCGGTGAGGGTGGCGATTGCCGGAGCAGCAGTGACAAAAAGTGAAGGAATAAAATTCTTCTCACTGGATGAAAGAAAGAAAACTGTTCTGGTTGTTGGTGGAAGCCTTGGTGCTAAATCTATCAACGAAGCAATTGATAGGGGATTGGATGATTTATTGAAAGCAGGATTACAAATCATCTGGCAGACCGGAAAACCGTATTCGGCAAAAGCAAAAGAGAGGGCCAATGGAAAACAGTCAGTCTGGGTCAATGAATTTATTACACAAATGGAATATGCGTATGCTGCTGCTGACATTGTGGTGGCTCGTTCGGGAGCAATGACCGTTGCTGAGTTGTGTGTTGCTAAAAAACCGGTTTTGTTTGTTCCCTACCCTTTTGCCGCAGAAGATCATCAAACCGTAAATGCGATGCAACTGGTAAATAAAAATGCAGCGTTGATGGTGAAAGATAATGAAGTGATGCAGAAACTGGTGTTCATGACGATTGAACTGTCAATGGATGAAAGCAAACAGGACGAGTTGAGAAAAAATATTGCAGCATTAGGAATAACAAATGCAGACAAAGTGATAGCAGAAGAAATTTTGAAAGTGATTTAAGCAGTGATGAACGTACAAACCAATACTGTCCTTATGAATACCCCCTTTCGGGGGATTGGAAAGATGAATGAAATTTATTTTATCGGCATCGGTGGAATTGGGATGAGTGCCATTGCAAGATTTTTTCATGCTGCTGGTGCGAAAGTAAGCGGATACGATAAAACGCCAACCGTACTGACAAAAGAACTGGAAGCAAGTGGCATTGCTGTTCGTTACGACGAGAATGTTGAGCTGGTTCCGAAAAAAGTGGACCTGGTGGTGTACACACCAGCTGTGCCAGCAGAACATAAAGAGTTGATTTTTTATAGAGAGAACGGATATAAAGTCGTAAAGCGAAGCGATGTGTTACAGATAATAAGTGAAAGCTCTTTTAATATATGTATTGCAGGAACACATGGCAAAACAACCATCACAACGATGGTGGCGCATTTGCTCCGCGACAGTGGATTTGGGTGCAATGCTTTTCTCGGTGGTATTGCAGTGAATTACGGAACTAATTTCTGGAGCAGTGAAAAGAATGTGTGTGTGATAGAAGCGGATGAATACGACAGGAGTTTTTTGAAATTAAACCCGGATGTGGCCATCGTCACAGCAATGGATGCTGACCACCTGGACATATACGGAACAGCAGAAGCGATGGAGCAAGCCTTTATTGATTTCAGTAAAAGAGTGAAGCCTGGTGGAATACTGGTAAGACAGTTCGGATTGAAAAGAGGAAAAGAGTTAAAGGCAGATCAGCAGTTGACCTACAGCTTGCAAAATGAAAGTGCTGATGTGTATGCTGCTAATATCCGGATGATGAATGGAAGTTATGAGTTTGACGTATTGATGAAAGATAATATGCTGGAGAATGTGAGGCTGAATATGGGGGGGATGCACAACGTAGAAAATGTTATTGCAGCGATTGCAGTAGCCGGTTCTTTGGGAATTGAAAATGATAAGATCAAAGCGGCAGTAGAAAGTTTTAAAGGAGTGAAGAGAAGGTTTGAATATATCCTTCCTCCTACTCCACGAGGTGGAGAAGGACAGTGGGAGAGGCCGGTATTTGTTGATGATTATGCACACCACCCGGAAGAATTAAGGGCTTTGATTAATGGCACAAGGACTCTGTTCAGGGAAAAAAAATGTACAGTAATTTTTCAACCACACCTGTACAGTAGAACAAAGGACCTGGCCCATGGGTTTGCAGAAGCACTGGACCTGGCTGATGAAGTAATCCTGTTACCTATTTACCCGGCAAGAGAGTTGCCGGTTGAAGGTGTGAGTAGTGAAATGATTTTGGATAAAATGAAAAGCGAGTATAAAAGAGTAATGACAAAAGATGAATTAATAAGTTGGGTGAAGAACGATTATGCAAAGACAGTAAATAAAGAATTTGGAGAAGTATTGATAACAGCAGGAGCAGGTGACATAGATATGCTGGTGGAGCCGATAAAGAACGAATTAAAAGAAATATAAAGAGTGAACGCAAAAACAACCATAAAAAAAATATTGTTTGTCGCAGTATGGCTGTGCATTGGTGCTGGTATGTTTACCCTGTTGCTGGCAGCTATCAGCAAAAAGAATAAAGGCCAGTGTACGAATTATAAAATTTCCTTAAAAGGTGTTCAGAATAACTTTTTTATTGATGAGAAAGACGTAGAGCAATTATTGATGAAGGCCACAAAAGGAAATATCAAAGGACAGCCTATAGCTTCTTTCAAACTGCATGAACTGGAACAAATGCTGGAGCACAACACCTGGATTGATGAGGCCGAACTCTATTTTGATAACCGGGATGTATTACATGTTACTGTAACGGAAAAAGAACCGGTAGCAAGGGTGTTCACTACCACGGGTAATTCCTTTTATATTGACAACCTGGGAAGAAAGATCCCATTGTCAGATAAATTAAGTGCAAGGGTGCCGGTGTTTACAGGTTTTCCGGAAAAGAAAAAACTGAATGGAAATGACAGTGTATTGCTGAATGATGTACTAGTGACAGCCAATTATATTTTCAACGACCCGTTCTGGCTATCACAGGTGGCACAAATAGATATTACACCGGATAGAAATTTTGAAATGGTGCCGGTAGTTGGAAATCATTTAGTGAAACTTGGAACAGGAGAGAACATCGATAAGAAGCTTCATCGCCTGATGGTTTTTTATAAACAGGTGTTGAGCAAAACCGGGTTTGATAAATACAAAGTAATAGATGTACAATATAAAGGACAGGTAGTTGCATCAAAATATGCAGGCAATGCAAAGATTGACTCTGTACAGTTGAGAAGAAATGTAGAGGAACTACTGCAGCAGTCAATCGACGCAGAAAAAGATACGGTGATAAGAGCAATGCCACCTATTATAAAACTTGAAATTGATTCAGTATCAGCGCCTGCCCCTGCATTGCAGGATGCTAAAGAGATTAACCCTGAGAAGCCTGGCAGTCCCAACCCTGTGAAACCTTTTTTATCCAAACCCGGTGAGCCTGTCGGCAAGCACAGGGCGACAGATAAGCCGAAGCCGGTAAAAGTAGATAAACCAAAACCGGCAGAGAAAAAGAAAGAGCCGAAGGCTGTAATGCCAAAAAAACCGGTGGAAGATGAGAATGGTGGGTATAACTAATAAAAACAACGATTTCGATAAAAACAACAACAACTAAAAACAACAACTATGAACAACGAACAACCCATTATTGTCGGTCTTGACATTGGAACTACCAAGATCGCAGTAATTGCCGGGCGCAAAAATGAGTTCGGCAAACTGGAGATACTTGGATTCGGAAAATCCAACTCCAACGGTGTGAAGCACGGACAGGTGCTCAATATTGATGAAACCATCAAAGCCATCAAGAGTGCTTTGGAAAACTGCTTTGCTTCCAATCCTAACCTGGAAGTAAACGAAGTGTATGTCGGCATAGCCGGTCACCACATCAAAAGTTTGCAGACCCGTGGCGATATTGTTCGCCAGAGAACGGAAGACGAGATCACCCAAAAGGAAATTGATCAGTTGATAGACGATCAGTACAAAACCTATATTCCTGCCGGTGACCAGATCATAGATGTGATACCGCAGGAGTTTACGGTGGACAATTTTCAAAACATTCCTAACCCCATTGGGTATGGTGGCGTGAAGATTGGCGCTAACTTCCACATCATCACCGGTGATAAAAATGCCATCAAGAATATCAATCGCAGTGTGGAGAAAGCTGGCCTGATTACAAAGGATCTTGTATTGCAACCGCTGGCTTCTTCTTCTGCCGTAATGGGACAGGAAGACCTGGAAGCTGGTGTTGCTATTGTTGATATTGGTGGTGGTACAACAGACCTCGCTGTTTTTTATGAAGGTATTTTAAAACACACTGCTGTTATCCCGTTTGCAGGGGAGAATATTACCAATGATATTAAAACTGGCCTCGGTGTTTTAAAAACGCAGGCCGAACAAATGAAAGTACAGTTCGGCAGCGCATTGGCCAACGAAGCAAAATCAAATGCCTATATCACCATCCCCGGATTAAGAGGGATGCCTGCCAAAGAAATCAGTGTAAAGAACCTTGCAAACATCATCCAGGCAAGAATGAGTGAGATCATGGATTTTGTTACATATCACCTGAAGCAAGTGGGTTTAGAAAACCGGATGTTAAATGGCGGTATCATTCTCACCGGCGGCGGTTCACAATTAAAACACCTTATACAGCTTACAGAATATGTAACTGGTTTGCCTGCAAGAATAGGCTACCCCAATGAACACCTGGCCGGTGGCCACATTGAAGAGCTGGCGAAGCCAACATATTCAACTTGTATCGGCCTTATCCTGAAAGGCTATGATGATTATGAACATAACCGCAAGCAGTTTGAAAAAGAATACAGGAAAGTGGAAGTGCCGGATGGATTAAAGAACGGTGCACAGGAAGAAGTGGTAGCCGTGGCCGAAGAAGAGGTAAGTGAAAAAGAAGTGAAGAGAAGAAAGAACCTGACTGGCTTCTGGGGCAAGTTCAAAGACGGTATTATTGATTTGTTCAAAGAAGAAGAAGATAAAAAACTGTAAGGGCATTACATTCTAAAACTACATAAGAAAATTACTAACCCAATTACCAACGGCTTTCAAAGTCTTCACTGCAACGAAGATTTAGGCGGCTTTAAATTCAAAACACTATGATACATTTTGATCTGCCCAAGGAAAAATCATCCATCCTGAAAGTGATTGGTGTAGGTGGTGGTGGTGGCAATGCGGTGAACTTTATGTTCAGCCAGCAGATTGATGGTGTGAACTTCGTGATATGTAATACTGATGCACAAGCATTAGCCAATAGTGGCATACCTAACAGGATACAGCTCGGGCCACACCTTACGCAGGGTCTTGGCGCCGGCGCTAATCCTGACATTGGCCGCCAGGCAACAGAAGAATCGCTGGAAGAAATAAAAAGAATCCTTGAGGTAAACACCAAAATGGCTTTCATTACGGCCGGCATGGGTGGTGGCACCGGCACCGGCGGGGCACCTATTATTGCAAAAATTTGTAAAGACCTTGGCATCCTTACAGTAGGTATCGTTACCACACCTTTTGCCTACGAAGGAAAAAAACGTCAGCAGCAGGCAGAAGAAGGAATAAAAATATTGAAAGGGTATGTAGATACGTTGCTGGTCATCAGCAATGATAAACTGCGTCACCAGTTTGGCAATTTGAAAATGCGGGAAGCATTTGAAAAAGCAGACAATGTTTTGGCAACAGCCGCAAAATGTATCACGGATGTAATCAACAGCACCGGGCAAATCAATGTTGACTTTGCAGATGTATGTACAGTGATGCGTAATGGGGGAGTAGCCATCCTTGGCAATGCAGAATCAGCCGGGGAGAACAGGGCACAGAAAGCCATCGAAGAGGCAATGAGTTCACCATTGCTGAATGACAGCGATATAACAGGCGCCAAGTGGATACTCATTAATATTAACTCTGCTGCCGGTGAACATGAGTTTACTATGGATGAAGTCGAAGTAATTCAAAATTATTTGCTGAACCAGGCAGGGGAGAACACCGATGTTATCCTTGGTATGGGATATGACAATACACTAGGCGACAGGATCGGCATTACCCTGATAGCAACCGGCTTTGAACATAAGGATCCGTTTGCCAAACCAATGCCGAAGAAAGAAGAGGTAAAAGTAGAGGAGAAGATAGTAATGATATTAGGGCAGGCAGAAGAACCAACAGCTCCTTTTGCAAAAGTTGAATTACCTGAACCAGTTGTTGAAAAAGAAGTGCTTGTCATGGAAAAATCGCTGAAACCAGCTTCCGCAGGGGATTACCTGATGCCAACACTGGTAGAAGAGTTTCCGGCAATGCAGGCACCGGTGATTGACTTTACAGATGTAAAAGAAGAGGGGCCGGTTATCGTTCATTTCGAATTGCAGCCTCCGCAAAAAGAAATAATAGGACAGGCTTCAGAAAAAATACTTAGTAATACTACGGAAGAAAAGGCGGGTACAAATACTGTGAGCAAAATGTCAACTGTAGTGAAAAGCGAAAGTATAAATTCGATGCAGCAATTACAATTCGTTCCCCCGGCAACAATCAAAGAAACAAGTGCTGAGCTCACAGGCAGCATGAAAGATAGTACTAGTAGTACAACAAGCCCGGTGTCTGCAGCATCGGGTGGTTATCTGGCCAGACCGTCCAATATCTATGCAGAATTTAAACCAGAGGTCGTTACCTCAATTACTTCTGCCGAAGAACCGGTCCCTTCTGCACTTGCCAGCAATGAAGAGGAAGAACTCCTTGAGTTGCAAATGCAAATCATAGAACGGGATGACATTCCTGCGGCGGATATGCCGTTGGCCTACCAGGCTCAGACACCTTTGTTTCCGGAGGTTGAGGATTCTGCTATGCAGGACGAAACCGAGGAACAAAAACGTAGGGCAGCCGAGAGATTGCACAAGTTGCGAAACTTGTCATTCAATGTTAACGCTGCTGACCCCAATAATGAGTTTGAAACCGTGCCGGCTTATATCCGCCGCAATATGGAATTGCATACCGGCCAGTCCTCCGGGCAGGCAGGCAGCGCACAGGTAGAAAATTTTTACAGCAACTACGAAGTCAAAACAGACGACAAAAATCAAAGCCACATCAGCACCATCAATACCTTTTTAGACGGGAAGAAGCCCGACTGATGATAGTTCGTTCCAATGAAACCTTAGCAATGAGCTAGTGTTTTTTAGTTGTTCCCTCCGGTTTCTACCGGAGGGTTTTTTCATCCCCTCCCCGGAGGGGCAGGGGTGGGTTTGTATGCGATGATAATTATTTACCCAGCTGCATTACTACTATCATCGTCCCTTGCATCCCGCCTTTTGGCGGGATTGTTATTAATTTTTCTTCCGGTGGAAGAGAAATTAATAATCACACTTCATCGTTCGGTAATTCTATTGAACACTTATTGAATACTCTGTTTTGTCCCGTAGGGACATCTCATGGGTAAAAAGATGAAATCGAAATGTCATTAACATTCCATCGGAACATTTCGTGCAATCATATGGTTTCATTCTAAAGGCACAAGGCGTTCCTACGGAACGCTGCTAACACCCGGGGATTTGTATTTTACCCATCAGGTGTTCCGCTGGAACACGGGCAATGGTCAGCTTTGATTTGGGGTTTTTGATACACATATGCTTTTTTGAAGATGGGGTATTTCTTAATTCGTGTGGTTGGTGGACGAGAAATCCACGGCGTAAATCCTCCCATTTTTTGCAGGACATACAGAATAGTGTTTATTGAGGTTTTGGTGGGGGACGATGATAATTATTAATCTGAATTCGCTTACCTTTACTACAAAACTTTATCTTTTACAAACTCTTGTTTATGAAAGCCTGGCATAGGGTTCTTTCTATTCCTGCATTTCTTTTTACTTGCTTTTCTGTAGTTGCCCAACAAGACAGAAAGTCTGCCAATAAAAATAATGAAAATTACAGATGGGAAGGCGGCATTACTGCTGGTAATATTTATATTGATGGTGATGTAAGACCCATACGAACACAAATTGGTGAGGGGTTGTACATTTCCAAACCGTTTACTGACTGGTTTGCTGTACGTTTTAATTACCAGAGGGGAAACGCAAAAGGTTTAAACTCACGTTATGCACAAAACTTTGCAAAAAACACAGCTTGGACGAATAGCTATGCCGCACCAGTGAGGCAAAGTAATGGCAGTATTGGATACTTCTACAATCGTGATGGCACACTTGTGGCAGCCCCAAATGGCGACATAGTTTATTATAACCACAAAACCTCTCTAAACTTTGCCAGTATATCAACTGTGTTTACGCTACCAATAGCATTTAAAAATACTGAGGCGGGGTTGTATGTTTTTAGCGGTGCTGGAACTATAATTTATAAAGCAACTGTTGATGCAAGGGATAAAAACGGAACTTATAAAAATTTGTTTAACGAAGTGATAAGCGGGCCGTACGATGAAAAGCAGAGAATCAAAAAACTGAAACAGGGAATGGATGGTGACTATGAGAGGAATGCAGAGATTGTTGGAGGTTCGGCTTTGTTTAACATATTGTATGGCGCAGGTTTCTCTTTCAAAATAAAAAAGCGGTTTACTGTTGGTTTTGAGCGGACATGGTACCTATCGAAAAGTGATTTATTAGACGGGCAACGCTGGATGGAATATGCTTTCGGCGATGCCTTGATGACACAGGACTTTGATAAGGCAAAAATGAATTGCCTGAAGATTGGGTTTTTGTTTTAACACCATTAAAGTGTTAGTAGTCTATCAAACAAGAATTATAAGAAATTAACTACAATCCTGTATAAATGTTCAAAAGACCCATCAAATAATAAAACCCTATCTTCGCACTCTACTCCACTCAGTACTTCGACTCTTCGACAAGCTCAGAGCTCAGTACGGCAGGTTGTAAGCCGGTGGTACACAGGACAAACTTTCGCTGATTCAGAAACTACAACGTCTTTGCCAGCTCCATCCGCAGATCATCTGCGAATTAAATTATAAAAACCTATCATGGCTTTTAAAAAATTAGAAATTATTGAACCTATCCTGAAGGCTGTAGCCGCAGAAGGATACACGATCCCGACACCCATTCAGCAACAGGCCATCCCATTAGTGCTGCAGCGCAAAGACCTACTGGGCTGCGCCCAAACAGGCACCGGCAAAACAGCCGCATTCGCCATTCCTATCCTGCAGATTCTGCATGAACAAAAACCAATGGCGCCCGGCATCAAAGTATTAATATTAACACCAACAAGAGAACTGGCGATACAAATAGATGAGAGCTTTGCTGCCTATGGAAAATTTACCGGCATCCGCCACACCGTTATTTTCGGCGGCGTATCACAACTTCATCAAACAAATGCATTAAGAAGAGGAGTGGATGTGTTGGTGGCAACACCCGGCCGTTTATTAGATCTGATGACGCAGGGTTATATCCGCTTAGACAAACTGCAAATATTTGTACTCGATGAAGCAGACCGTATGCTCGACATGGGCTTTATCCATGATGTAAAAAAAATCATTGCAAAGTTGCCTGCAAAAAGGCAAACACTTTTCTTTTCGGCTACCATGCCGCCTGAAATTCAAAAACTGGCGAATGTATTATTAACACATCCGGCAAAAGTGGAGGTGACGCCGCCTGCTTCTACAGTTGATAAAATTGAACAGAGTCTTTATCATGTTGGTAAAATGGAAAAGCCGGAATTGCTGCTGCATTTATTGCATGACAAAGCAATTGTAACTGCATTGGTGTTTACCCGTACCAAACATGGCGCTGATAAGGTTGTAAAAATTTTGCAACGACATAATATAAGAGCAGCTGCCATACATGGCAACAAATCGCAGAATGCCCGTCAGGGTGCACTGTCTGATTTTAAAAACGGTACACTCCGTGTTTTGGTCGCTACTGATATTGCCGCAAGAGGAATTGATATTGACGAACTGACCCATGTTATCAATTTTGATCTGCCGAATGTTCCTGAAACTTATGTACACCGTATCGGCCGTACCGGCAGGGCAGGGAATACCGGTATTGCTATTTCTTTTTGCTGCAGGGAAGAAAGAGATGAATTAAGAGATATACAAAAACTGATCGGTAAAACTATCCCCGTGATACAGGAGCATCCTTTTTTAGCTAATTCAAATGCTGCAGCACCGGAGCCGGTTCAACGACAACATCAAAAATCTTCTTTTGCTAAAACTTCAGGAGGTCAATCATCTTTTCAGCCACGCCGGAATAATGCTCAACCGCATGGTGCCGGTAATGGCAACCATGTGAGGAGAGGATATGGAGCACAGCGAAGTGGTAACAGGTAAAGAACTTTGGAGTGTACCAGTCTGAACCACATAGGCACATAAAGCACAATAGAAAAAAAGCATAGGCTATGTGAATACCTATGATTCTATGTGGTTCAAAAGACGCCGGGTGTTTATTTCAAATCCCTTTTATTATTAACCCGGTAGCATATTGCCCAGATGATGGCGGTAAGAATAACGGTAAGAATAACATGCTGCTGAACAGCACCCAGGGATTTATCATACGCTTCTTTATCAATTTTACCGATAAAGGCAGGCACGGGTATTATCCGGTCTGAAATTTCCAACGGTAAAAAACGACCATTGTCGTTGCCATATACTTTTAGTAAGCCCCCAACAATGGGTTCAAAAATGATAAAGTAAAAAAGAAAAATGCCCAGGGCGATAAATGCTTTGCGTACGAGGAATCCGGTTAAAAAGGCAATAGATAACTGGGCAAAAGTTTGTAAAGAAAATAAACCGATATAATAAGCCTGCCCCCATGTATCCTGTATCAGTCTTTCCTGGTTAGTAATACCTGTTACCAGTGCTACGGCTACAAACAGAAGGGTAATAATCAGGGAGATTATTAAAACATCAATCAGTTTGCTGGTAACAAACTGGCTGCGGCTCCAGCCGTCAATAATATTTTGCCGGTGTGTCCTGAAAGTATATTCATTGCTGATGAACATTATGACGACTACCGCAGGTATAAAAACAAAAATGGAAGAAGTGTAAGCAACGGTATGCCACACTTCAGGAAAAGTGAAAGGGTTACCAATAACCATTTTGGCAAGTTGACCTGCTTCCGAAGGCTTACTCACCAGGTTATCATAAATCATGTAAAAAATATAATTGATGCCGGGATAAGAAAGTGCTGTAATGCCCATGATCCACCAAAAGGCATTGTACTTTTTCATCTTCAGCCATTCTGTTCGTATCAGTGATGTCATATACTTAATATTTTGTTTTCCCCGAGGCCACTTAGAACACCAGGGCGAATTTTTTGTGGCCTTTGTGTCCCTGCCGGCCGGCCGGCAGGTTTGTGGGAAAACCGTTTAATTATTTGTCAATTCGAAGAACCTTGTTTCGAGCCGTTTCTTTCTTAATACTAATTGTGTCAGTACAACCCCGTTATTAAAGCAATGGCGGTTTATCTCCTCCATCTTCGCTGTTCCTTTCGGAAAAATAATTTGTACCGTGTTTGCTTTTTCATCCACCAGCACTTCTTTTCCCATGTTATTTAAAACAGTTAGTAATGCATTGATGTCAGCGGCGCTTAGCTCCACAATGTCTTCATCCATCATTATTTCAGATACATCGCCGGTGGTAATCAGGTTGCCGGTTTTTAAGATGGCAGCATGGGTACACACTTTTTCCACTTCATCCAGCAAGTGGCTCGCCATAATAATGGTGTGGCCTTGTTCCCTCAGTTCAATGATCAGTTTTCTTATTTCAGAAATACCAACAGGATCAAGGCCATTGGTCGGTTCATCCAGTACAAGTACTTTTGGGTTTCCTAATAAAGCTGCGCCAATGGCTAAGCGTTGCTTCATTCCAAGGCTAAAGGATTTGAAAGAACTCCAGCGGCGGTCGTAGAGGTTTACTTTCTTTAATACTTCATCAATATCTTTTTTTGTTCCCCGGCCGCTGATGGCCTGGGTTATTTTTAAATTATCGGTGCCGGATAAATAACTGTAGAAGTTGGGTGTTTCTAATAATGAACCAATCTTTTTCCTTTGCGCCGGTGAACCACCGGGTTGGCCAAACCAAAGGAATTCACCTTTATTGGCTTTCAGCACATCCATTACAATGCCGAGCAAAGTTGTTTTGCCGCTGCCATTAGGACCGAGTATGCCGAACACAGATCCCTGCGGCACATCAAAAGATACCCCATTCAATGCCCGGACAGCACCGTATGATTTTGCCAGGTTTTTTGTAGAAAGAACAATACTCATATAGCATGTAAATTATGCGATGAAGATAGAAGTTTCTTTTGTTCCTGAAAGCATAATTAGCCTATTATTTTACTGCATCGTTTTATGAAAAGGATATTGTTAACTTTCCATTTTTGAAAGATATAAGAAAAGGGTTCTGATGAAAGTAATTATATAATTTCAATGATTGGTTCGTGGGCACGGACCAGGGCGGAGGTTTGTAAGTTATCAGGCCAAATCCATTACATGTCATAGTATGCGTTTTATTTTATCAATATCATTTTTTTTTATTACCTGCGTTGGGTATGGGCAGTACGATAGTATGCTGAACAAATCCTTTAGTGCAAAGCGGCCTTTATTGGTTAATTTTTATGAAAATAAACTAAAAATTCATGAAGCTGCTTACTCAGGCAAAAAGACCATCATTGAAGAACTAAGGATATTTGGAAAGAAACACGATGACCCATCCCTGGTTACAGAGTCTGACCTCGCAGAAGCCTGGCTTCAATCACTGGAGAGCCAGGGCCATAATCTCCAAACCCGATTGATGCAGGAATTTATACAATCAAGTGTGAAAAACAAAGATTATATAAGTACCGCAAGGGCACACCGGATGCTTGGAGATTTATACTGGCAAAAAGCCGAAAATTATCAACTGGCCTTTGAAAACTATTTCAAAAATTTAGAAACAGGCAAGTTGCTTACGGATGAAGAATATCCTGAGAAAATGGTGGATTACGCTACTATTGGTTATGCATTTTATTCTTTTAAAGAATACCAGCAAGCGATTTTATACCTGAAAGAAGGGTTACGGCACAAGCCTCCAAACAAATTGGCCAGGGTGCAAAGCGATATACGCAATACCCTCGGACTTTACTATCAAAAATTGGACAACCTGGATTCCTCTGATTATTATTTTAATGAAATACTGAATAACGAAACCGTACGGCACGAAGAGTGGAAAGGAATTGCCAGCGGTAGTTTGGGGTACAATCAATACCGGAGAGGTAATTATGATAAGGCCATCCCCTTTTTGAAGCAGGATATTGCTATTGCCATTAAATATAACAACCCGGCATTAGCCGCCAGGTCATTGGTAACATTTGCAGGAATTTACCTGAAACAAAATAACATAGCTGAAGCAGAAAAACTGTCGCTGCAGGCTAAACAATATATTGAAGGCACTAAAAATTTTGAGCCCTATGAATTTTTGTATCCCTTATTAAGCAAGCTCTATTCAGCCAAAGGGGATTTTAAAAAAAGTCAATTGTACCTGGATTCTTCGCTTTGGGTAAAAGACAGTATTGAAAGAAAATTCAGTACTATGCAGTTGGCCCGGGCACAGCAAAAAATTGAATCAGCACTACGGCAACAAGAAATTTCGAGTCTGGAGCAAGATAAAAGAAACAAAATAACGCAACGAAATATATTGATAGGCTTTCTTCTTCTTTTATCAATTTTAGCTTTATACATCTATCAACTAATAAAACGACGACATAAGCAGGAGCAACTGGTAAAAGACCTGTACCTGGAAAAAAAGGAAAAGGAATTACTGGCCGCGGAGCAGCAGTTAAATGATTTTGCTCTAAACTTCCACGCCAAATCCATGTTATTAGAGCAGTTGGAAGCACAGTTACAGCTAAAAGGCAATGAAGATAAAAAACTGCTGGAACAATTGCAGCAAAGCACATTGCTTACAGATGAACAATGGAGCAATTTCCGGCAGGTATTTGAAAAGGTACATAGCGGCTACCTTGTACGTTTAAAAGAAAAACTCCCCGACCTGAGCCCCGCCGAAATACGCTATATGGCCCTGGCTAAACTACAGTTCAGCAATAAAGAAATGGCCGCAGCCCTCGCTATATCCCAGCAAACTGTGAGGGTAACCGCTCACCGCTTGCGAAAAAAACTCCATTTGCCCGAAGAAGGTTCACTTGCCGGACTGGTTGATTCTATTTGATTCTCCTCCCAAACCATTTACTGTAAAGCTTTTTAGTGATGAAACGAAAATGAAACGCAGCAGAAACGCTTTTGTAATGCCGGTTATTTGGAAACCGCAATGACACTGGCACATATTTGTGCCGGCAACATTAAACCTTAACTCTTGTCCAAATTAAATTTATCAGTAATGATGAAGATTTCCCCAAAAAGGGTTGAGCTGATAATTATTCTTTTGTTTCTCCTGCTGCTCTCCATCATATGGGTATGGTATGGAGTGCGCCTGAGGGAGATAGACCAAAAGAAAAAATCTACTTATACTTTAACTGAAACAAAAACGGTACTGATATGCGAAAATTACTATTCTTTTCTTTGGCTCTCACCTTAATCAGCTTGTTTAGCTGGTCGCAAAGATTTACTCCCACGGTTTTCAATGCCGGTGGTGGTTCTTATAATGACCCCACATCTTATGTACGGTATTTTGACTGGAGTATTGGTGAGCTTACTTTAATTAGCACCGTTGCACCTGCCGATAGTTCAGTGGTTGTCTACCAGGGTGTATTGCAATCCTGCACTGAAAAACCTGGCTTTTCAACCATTGCAGCAGGTTTCCTACCGGGTGATTTTGCGATAATGCCAAATCCTACTGCCGGCAAATTCGAAATAAATTTTTTTGTACCGGAAAACGGGCAGATGAACCTGGAATTAGTAAATGGCATGGGACAGACCCTGGAGAAAAGAAGTTTTCGCTATAATGGTTGCTGCCGCATAGAACACTACGACATCAGCGATTTGCCGGCAGGTGTCTATCTTATCTCCGCTACACTCACACCGGATCCTTACAGCAACCTCAACCTCAGACAAGTTATACGGCATAGCGGCCTAAAGGTTGTAAAATTTAGATGATAAGCCCAACAGAAAATACATAAGCCTTACCTCAATTATCTATCAAAACAAATAAAAATTTGCGACCATGAGAAAATTATTGTTTACTCTATCGGTTCTGCTGCTCTTAACGATTGTTACCAGTGCACAGTCGCCGTCATTTTTCAATTACCAGGGTGTTGCCCGTAATTCAGTAGGCAATGCACTGGTGAACAAAACAATCAAACTGCGTTTAACTATTCATGACGGAAGTGCATTGGGCCTTTCGGTGTATAGTGAAACCCGTACCGTTATTACCAATGCATTTGGTTTGTTCAGTGTGCAGGTAGGTGGTGCCGGGGCGACTAATGTAGTTGGGTCTATTTCCGGAACCAACTGGGGCGTTGGCAGCAAGTGGATGCAGGTAGAAATTGATCCCGAAGGGGGCAATACATTAAAGGATATCGGTACTACGCAATTAACATCAGTGCCCTATTCATTGTACACTACTCAATCAGGCGATTTAGTTCTTCCGTTTAATAAATCCCAGAACGAGGAAATTCCATTGTTCAAAATAATCAATACGGGTAACAATTCTACCAGTTTAGCATTTGAAGGCTTAAGCAGTTCAACTGCCAATAATGCAACAGCATTAAGAGGGATTATTACTTCTCCGTCACCGGGAGTATTTTCTGCCGGGGTAATTGGCCAAAATAATGGAACGGGAAATAATGGTATTGGTGTGTATGGAACGCAGAACGGAACTGGCGCCGGGGTATATGGCAGTACTCCGGGTGGAGTGGGAGTGTATGGCAACAGCACTACGGGTACGGGAGTGTATGGTCAGTCAGTGACGGGTCCGTCAGTGGTGGGTTACCAACCGAATACGGGAACCAGTAATGCGGGATACTTTCAGAATTCCAGTACAACGAATGCAGCCACAGTATTAAGGGTACAAACCAATGGCCTCGGCGAAGGAGTTGGCGTAAATATAACAGGCTTTGGAAAGGGTGGGGTGTTTACAATTAATAATGCAGCGAGTGGTAATAATGTGCTGGAAGCAACTACGAATGGGTTGGGCAAAGTAGCACTGTTGCAAAATACGGGCACACTCAACAGCAGCAATATACTGGAAGTATCAACAAACGGACTTGGTCGTGCAGGATTATTTCAGAATACGAATGTGGCTAACACAGCAAATGCTTTGGAAGTTATTATGTCTGGTACTGGCTTTGCAGCAAGTTTTACAAATACCAATGCCTCGCCAAAAGCATTGCGTACAGCAGGTGCTATACAGTTTACGGGTGTGGGCGAAGGGCCACTCAAGGTAATGTCAACAGTTGATGGCAGCGGTAATGCTACCTGGCAGAATGCAGCATCTGTTGGTTTGGTAAGTGGATCAGGTACGCTTAATTATGTTCCTAAATGGACGCCGGATGGAACTGTTATTAATAATTCACAAATGTTTGACAATGGTGACAAGATAAGTATTGCCGGGGCAATAGATCCTGTTTACAAACTCACCATGAACGGAACAATGAAAGTAAAGGCATCATCTTCGGATTCTGCCATTGCAATATTTGAGAATACCAGTACAGGGGCTAATAGCGATGGTATTATTATTAAATTAAATAAAACACATCCGGCATGGAGTGGTGGCAGCTATCTGAATGTTACCAATGTTGGGGCAGAGATATTTCAGTCGCAGATAAATACAATACGGGGCTGGGTAGTAAACCATAATCCTTTTACACCTAATGATCTTTATTCTCTGGCACCTTCTTCGTTGATAGCTGGTACTACCTGCAGCATAATAAATGTGGTAATAGATAAAATTAACAGCAGCCTTGGATTGCCTCTTAATATGCCACCTGTGGTAATGCCGCAAGTGGTAATGCCGGAAATAAATTTTCCCCGGCTAAGGGTTTGTATTCTTGACGAATGTGCTACAGTTACGAATGCATTTACACTTTTCCCGCAAACAACGCTGGTTCCTCAAACAACGCTTCTTCCAGGGTTTCAAATGCTCCCAACTATTCCTCATATTCCCTGTGGCAACCTTCCAAATTTATCTGTACCTAATATTGATTTTAATAACGTCACTAATTCACTTACGAATAATAATCATTTTGTCAGCTTTTTTGATAAAGACAACAGGGAGTTGGGTTCCATCAGGGCTCAATCTGTAAATGACTGGAGTGCCAACTATCTTGATGGTGCTTATTTTGTAAACCTGATGGCGGGCATCGTAGGGATTGATGTACCGCAGGGGGTGGCAGCCGCAGTTGCCGGGTTTACAGATATTGCAAAATCATATAACAGTATTGGGGTAGAGTATGCATCCGGTCATGCTGACTATGCTGAGTGGCTTGAAAGGGCTAACCCCGGTGAAATTATCAATGCGGGAGATATTGTTGGGGTGAAAGGCGGTAAGGTTAGTAAAAACCTGGATGGGGCTGAGCAGATACTGGCCGTGTCTCACAACCCAATTGTATTGGGTAATATGCCAACAAAAGAAAAAGAACCTTATGGAAATAAAATTGCTTTTACAGGCCAGGTACCGGTAAAGGTCGTTGGCCCTGTGAATGTAGGTGATTACATCATTGCAAAGGGAGATGTGACAGGCTATGGCGTTGCTGTTAATCCTGCCCATATTACTACGGATGATCTAAAATTTACGGTTGGCCGTTCATGGGAAACAAACCTGAATGATGGCCCCAAAATGGTAAATACACTGATAGGAATAGATAACGGTGATTATATTAAAATTATGAAAGACAGCCAGGAGAAAATATCAGCTATGGAACTGCGGTTAAAAACTATGGAAGAAAAGATGGACAAAATTTTATCTGTTCCCAAACCCCGGAAGAACAAAAAGAACAACAACTAAAAATTAAAGGTGAAACAGGGTATGAAAAAAATAATAACAATAGCTGTATGTTTTGCACTTTATACAAGTGTTTCGGCTCAAACACAGCAACAACGGACAATTACAATTGATACGACTGCTGAAAGTGAAAAATACTGGAGCAAATGGCTGACTGATTTATATGAAGTGGGAGTAGTGATGGAAAAAGATTCTATCAGGATTAGTGAAGAAGCCCGGCAAATAGTATTGGACAGCAATTTGAGAAAGATCATTTATCCGCCGGTTTACACCTGGCAGCCGGCCACCGTTCTCTTAAAAAATATGGAATTGAAAAAAGGGTTTTGGTATCTCTTCAACCTGTATAATGCTGATACAGCTAATAAAAAAATGGTTATAGAATCGCTGATTTCCTTTGATGGCATGGTGGATATGGAAAAAGTTATGGTCAGCACTTTCTATACCTATGCTTTGCTGAACCCCAAACTTTGTACGTTCAAAAATGGCAAACCGGTTATTACAAGACCCGATATAGTGGAAAAGGAATTTGGGCAGCTAAAAGAAATCGTTAGTTACATCTCTTACTACAGGAATGAGCGTAGAGAAAGTAATAAACAGTGATTCTAATAAACGGGCAAACTAATAAAAACTAATTCCTTACTGGTCTGCCATTCTTTAGCACACTTTGAATTCGTTCCAGTGTTTTCTTTTCACCGCAAAGAGAAAGAAATGCTTCTCTTTCAAGATCTAATAAATACTGTTCGGAAACTAAAGTTTGTTCACTCAGGTCGCCGCCACACATAACGTAAGCCAATTTTTTTGCTACTAACGAATCATGCTCCGTGGCATAATTTGCAGTACGCATAGCATGGATGCCGGAGTATAATGCACCGAGTGCAGACTGGCCCAATACTTTTATATCCTTTCGTTGAACAGGGGTGGTGTAGCCACTGTCAAATATTTCAATCACTGATTTTTTTGCTTCTGCAATCCTTCGTCCCTGGTTCATTACCATTTCATCCAACCCTTTTCTGTAAACGCCAAGGGTAAAGCCTTCTTGTGCCGAGGTGCCAACTTTAGCAGTAGCAATAGAAAGAAAACGATTTTTTAAAGTAATCGTTTCCGGTTCATCTTCATGCATTTCATCGGATGCCCTCAACACAAATTCTTTTGTGCCACCGCCACCGGGGATTAATCCAACGCCTAATTCAACAAGCCCGGTATAAGTTTCAGCAGCAGGGCAACATTTATCAGCATGCAAACTCAGCTCACAGGCGCCACCTAATGCCAAACCATGTGGTGCCGCAACAACGGGCACGGAAGAATATCTTGCTCTCATCATCGTATTCTGGAACATCCGGATAGCCATATCTAATTCATCATATTCCTGGTCAATGGCCAGCATGAATATCATACCTACGTTGGCACCTGCAGAGAAATTGGCTCCTTCATTAGCTATCACCAATCCTTTGTAATTTTTTTCAGCTTTATCAATTGCTGTTTGGATGCCGGCTAACACATCACCACCGATGCTTCCCATTTTGGTGAACCATTGCAGGCCGAGTACATCATCACCCAAATCATACAACCTGCAGCTTCCGTTTTTCCAGATTTGTTTGTCAGTATAATTGCTCATGACAATAAAAGCATCAGCACCCGGAAGGGCTTTGTATGTTTTGGAAGCCGGGTCATAACAATATTTTTTACCGCTTTCTACTTTATAAAAAGATTTATTTCCGGCAGCTATCATTTCATCCACCCATGCAGCCACTTTGTAACCGGCAGCTTTCAGGGCTTCGGTTGTCTTAGCTACACCGAGTACATCCCAGCTTTCAAAGGCACCAATTTCCCAGCCAAAACCGGCCATCAGGGCGGCATCTACCCGGTGCAGCTCATCGCTAATTTCGGGAATACGGTGAGAAATATAAGAGAATAAACCGTAATGAAAGTGACGATAAAATTCACCGGCTTTATCTTGCCCGGCCACCAGCATTTTCAACCGGGTGTATAAATCATCAATAGGTTTTGCTGTCTCAAGCGTAGAAAATTTTGGTTTTACCCTTGCACTATATTCCATTGTCTCCAGGTTCAGCGTCAGGATTTCTTTTTCACCGGCAGCACCTTTTGTTTTCTTAAAAAATCCTTGCCCTGTTTTATCCCCGAGCCAGTTATTGGCTACCATTTTATCTAACCAGGCAGGAATTTTAAATTTGTCTATCGCTTCATCACCGGGGCAATTATCGGCCACCCCTTTTGCGGTTTTCACCAATGTATCAATACCCACCACATCAGCCGTTCTGAAGGTGGCAGATTTCGGACGACCAAAAATTGGCCCTGTCAATGCATCAATCTCATCTATGCTGAGCTGCAGTTTTTCTTTTACATTCATAATGGCCATCATGCTAAACACACCAATACGGTTGGCTATGAAAGCCGGTGTGTCTTTGCATAGCACCGTTGTTTTTCCAAGATATAAATCACCATAGTTCATCAGGAATTCAACTATCTCCGGGTTAGTGTGAGGCGTTGGAATTATTTCAAGCAACCTTAAATATCGTGGGGGATTAAAAAAGTGGGTGCCACAGAAATGTTTTTTGAAATCATCGCTTCTTCCTTCAGCCATCATGTGGATGGGGATACCCGAAGTGTTGGAAGTAATCAGCGTTCCCGGCTTTCTGTATTTTTCTACCTGTTCAAATACTTTTTGTTTGATGTCAAGGCGTTCTACCACGACTTCAATTGTCCAGTCGCAACCGGCGATATCTTTCATGTTATCATCAAAATTGCCGGGGGTTATTTTTTTAATAACGTCTTTATGATAAACAGGTGAGGGGTTGCTTTTTATCGCTGCTGTTAAGGCATCGTTCACAATTTTATTTCTTTCTGCCGCCTTGGTGCTTTCGGCGGCTTCTTTGGGGACGATGTCCAGCAACAACACCTGTACACCGATGCCTGCAAAATGACAGGCAATTCTGGAACCCATTACACCGCTTCCTAAAACGGCTACCTTTTTAATGCTTCTTTTTGACATACGACAGAATTAGTTAGTTATGCAACTATTTGGGAATCGAAGGTAAGATGTTCTTTACTTTTTTTCTTAACAAAAAAATCGAGGAAAAAGAATGCCCCGCCTTTTTTCCGGGCCACCGCACAGCACTCCAATAATTGAGGGATTGTTTTTAGTAATAGGGGTTTTATTAAAGAGAAAAAGAGGTGCCGGAAAATTATTTGGCAGGAACTTAGAATACGCAACAGACGATGCCATTACCACTACAGCCAGCCCGATTATCGTAAAATCCCTGTACTCAGTCCTGCTTTTCTACTATTTACACAGAGATAAGAGAACTTATACGATAAAGTCTCCCGGTAAAATCTCTATTTTATACTGTTGTTTTGCACAATCTGTTGTGGAAAGCAGCGTTATACCAACCGAAAACCAATATCAATGAGCAAACCAAACGGCATTCGTTCTGCCGGCACAGATTATTTATCTGTAATACATAAGGCTTCGCTTACTACTGACAGTCAGTTGGGTAACCTGCATGAAGCAGTTTTGCAAACCGACATGGATTTTAATATCACAGGCTGGAACTCTTCTGCAGAAGAATTGCACGGCCAGCCCGGTGTAGTGGGCAAAAATCTTTTCCACCTCCTTGGTATCGATTTTATGAATAGCAGTTCCGATGAACTCCGCAATGGACTTTTGGCAAAAGGTTACTGGACAGGCGAAGTGGTGTTCAGAAGATATGACGGCCAGCAAATTTATTTTCGTACTACAGCCACTTATATAACAGATGAAAAAGGAAAGCCGCTGGCTGTCATGATTGTCAGCCACAATATTAATGATGAAAAAAAACAAGAAAAACAATTAGAAGCTGCACAGGAGAGGTATGAAATATTAATGAACACTTTGCCGCAAGGTGTAATGATGATAAATACTGACGGAAAAATTGAAGCCTGCAATAAAAGGGGTGCTGAAATATTGGGCCTGACGGAAGATGAGGCATTGGGAAGAGTGATTGCCAGCCCTGCCTGGAAGGCTATCAAAGCCGATGGTTCTGTTTTTCCGCTAACAGAATTTCCGGCTGTAGTGAGTTTGCAAACAGGGTTTCCGCAGCGAAATGTTATAATGGGTATTCAGCAACCAGATGATACATTAGTTTGGTTGTCGGTTAATTCTGAAGCATTATTGCGACCGGGAGAATTTGAACCTTATGCTGCCGTGGTATCCTATTCTGATATTACCGAGTCAAAGAAAACAGAAGAGGAACTGAGAAAAAGTAATGAAAGGTTTTATCATGTATCCAAAGTTACATCTGATGCAATATGGGATATTGACCTTACTACCAACCAGATTTACCGCAGCGGCGCTTTTCGCAGGCTATCAGGTTATGCATCGGAACAAATTGACTCCAGCCTGAACTGGTGGTTCAATAAAGTACATCCTGAAGACCGCGAAAGGGTAAAGAATAAATTGAACCAGCATATCCAAAAAGGAGTTGAACGCTGGGATGACGAATACAAGTTTGAATGTGCTGACGGAGGGTATAAATTTTTTCTTGACTCTGGTATTATTTTATACAAGGGCGGAAAACCGGTTCGCATACTCGGCGCTATCCGGGATTTAACGGAGCAAAAGAAATTAGAAAAGCAATTGCTGAATGAACAGGTGCAGCGGCACAAAGCTATTACACAGGCAACTATCGCAGCACAGGAACAGGAAAAAGCAAACATCAGCCGGGAACTGCATGACAATGTGAACCAGATACTGATGAGTGCAAAACTTTTTATGGACACGGCAAAGAGGATGCCTGAGCAGAGTAACGAGTTGCTGGATAAAGCTATCGAATACCAACTGCTGGCTTTGCAGGAAATCAGGAAATTATCCAAATCATTGAGCATATCGAATGTTAAGACCGTTGGATTAGAGGAAAGTGTGAGAGATATTGTGAAGAACATAAAGTTACTCCAGCAGATGGATGTGGAGTTTATCTTCAATGAAAAAGTAGAAGACAAATTATCGGATGATCAAAAGCTGATGTTGTTCCGCATCATCCAGGAGCAGACGAATAATATTATGAAATATGCCGGGGCTAAATCAATGCAGGTAATGATTAACGAGGCAAACAACATCATTCACCTGGTGATCAGTGATGATGGAATTGGTTTTGATACTTCTGATAAAAGCACAAAAGGTATTGGCTTTATCAATATCATCAGCCGTGCCGATGTTTACAATGGTAAAGTGAATATTGTTTCATCTCCCGGCAATGGCTGCACACTGGAAATTTGTTTCCCGATAGATTAAAATAATAAACTAATAGATAATTGCTTATCTGAAAGGCTATAGTATCTTTTAGGTGATATCTGTTCTTTATTTCCCCACCATTACAAAAGCCCCCCAGAAATAAGGGTGCTTGTATTTTTCTTTTATTTTTTTTTGTGCAACAATGAATGAAGCATTTTTATCTTTTGTTTTCAGGTATTGCTGGTAAAACTGTATCATGAAATCCCTGGTGGCCGCATCATCTACTTTCCAGAGGCTGGTCATAATGCTGCCCGCACCGGCTGCCCTGAAAGCTCTCTGCAATCCATAAATACCTTCTCCTGCATCCATGGCGCCAAGGCTGGTTTCGCAGGCAGATAAAACAACAAGAGAAGTATTTTCGAGATCAAGGTTCTGTGCTTCGTAGGCTGTAAGTATGCCATCATAAGTATCAGGATACACCGGTGAGCTGTAGTAATTAACCACTCCGCTCAGTAATAATCCTGAATTGACCATTGCATTAAATGTACGATAGCCATCCGTTGCGTTATCACCAGCCGGTGACCAATAACCATGTGTGGCAATATGCAATATGCCGGGGCTGTGAAGGTTATAAACTTTATCTTCAGTAGCCTGCTCTTTAAGATAATGTGTTACACCAATCTTGCTGAGGTCCATTTCTTTTTTGATGGTCAGTATTTCTTCTTCCGTTCCCGGCAGGTCGGGAATGTTATTGTCTTTGAAATTCCGTACTAATGATCTTGTATTGGCATCAGCAACAGGAATGGTGCTTGTAGTACCCGTTTTATAGGAAGGCCTGCCAAAGAGTACGGCTGTATGTGTTTCTTTTTCTGCAAGGCCATCATTCACATCAGCACCGGATGTGGTATAATGAATTTCCATTTCGTCTAATAAGAATTGTCCGCTTTCCGGGTTCTTCAACGCAGAGATGTTGATGAGGTGATAAATTCCATCAGGAGAAAAATACACTTTTTTAATTCCTTTGAGTTGTTCATTGATGGGCTTCCAGAAACGGTTGTATGATTCTTTATCGTCTGATTTAAGTTTGATATTGTTTTTATAGAACTTATAATATTTGTTGTCTAAATCAGCAGCATCCGACAGATAGACCACTTCCGGATACTGGCTGTTTTTGGTAATGATATAGGCGGCATAATAAGTGGTATCGGAATAATACACCTGGTCTTTCCAATGAAAACGTATCATTTCAATGGCAGCTTCTCCTTCTTTTAGCTGGTCTCTTACAGTCTTCCAGTCGGGCGGCGTCAATTTTAAGTACTTCTTAAAGTCTTTTGCTTTGGTAGTCAGTTCGTTTTCAAGATGATTTACTTCCTCCTGCATTTTCTTTAATTGCCCCTGGTTTATTTTATTCATTGTGTCTATGCCTGAAGGGTCATCCGTTTTCATGTACTGCCGGATAAGCTGCTGTTTTTTATCAATCCACTGATTGTAGAGTTTGATAATGTTGGGGTCGTTTGCATTCAGAAAAGCTTCTTTTCTTTTTTCTGTTCCTTTTAATGATATGGATTTGGTGAAAAGGAGATTGTTGTATGCCTGCCGGGCAAGCTGGGGATAAAAATCAGGCTGTTTTTCTTTGGCAATCTTTACAAAGCTGTGGTAATTGTCATATCCTTCTTTTAGTTTGGAATTATAATAGGTGACAAATGCTTTTTCCCCGAAAGTAAAGATGATATCGTTTATCCAGTCTGCATTCAGGTGGAACAGTTCACTGTAAGTTTTCTTTGACTCTTCAAAGCTACGATCCCGCATACTGAAATAAGCATAATTGGAAAACGGCTGGGTTGATTCCCGGAAGTTGCGGTTGTTCTTAACCTGTTCCATCAATGGTTTAAACATTTCACCATACCGTGGGCTGCCCAAAAATGCTAATTGGGTAGCTTTCATAAAATTTACACTGATATCTGCATACTGGCTATAACTATTGTAGTGGGCCTCTGTTTCTTTTGTATAAAATGAAGCCGGCTGCGGCAGCTTTGAAGCCTTACCTCTTTTAATAAGATATACCGGATACATGGAAACAGGGAAGTACTGATTGTTGGGATATGTTTTATTATGGCAGTTCACCCATATATAATTTACCGAATCCCGGCTTTTCCATAATCGTTCAGCAGCGTCATATTCTTTCAGCATTTCTTTACCGTATGCAGCCGTTGTAAAATGGATGCCGGGGTAGGGGTCGCAGAGATTAGGATTATTCTTATGCCAGAGCTCAGAAGAATAAGCATTGTTTTCTCCTGCTGCTTTTATGTACGATTGATAGTCGCCGATGTTCAGGTAGTAAACAACTTTGGCGCCCATGGCCTCGGCTTTATAAGAGTTCCGGAACATTTCACTGCCGGTTAGTGATTGCTGTTCCATTTTGTGAATGTATTCTTCCGCTTTCAGGTAGTCGCCGGACTTAGACAGGAAGTTGGTATAGAACAGGTAAGTATGATAAGCATCTTTATCGGTGCTTTCCATCGAAAGTGCTTTTTCATAGTTTTCTTTTGCTTTGGAGAAATCTCCTGTTCTTTCAAAAGAGAAAGCTATGTAGTAATAACTTTCAAAAGTTTTAAACGATATATTTTTGTTTATAAAATCCAATGCTTTAGTGGCAATGTTGGGGTCTTTGTTGCTGAACAGGCCGGGGTAGATAACGTAATACCATTGATTAAAAGGATTATTAGTGGTATCAGCGGTATTGGTAGTAACACCTGCCATTGCATTCATGGCTTTGTCAGCCTTTTCCCCGCAGGTTTTTGCCAGCGCAGTATCCCGTGCCTGCACTTCGAAAATAGTTTTGAGTAAATAGTAATTGGCATAGGTCTGCAGCTCATTTTTCTTTTCAACCATGCTATACAAGTCTTTAGCAATGGTCAGTGCTTTTTTCTTATCTGCTGCATTGGCGTAAACGTCAGACAGTTTGCTGTTAAAATCTTCCTGTGTCTGTGCATTTGAAAGCAGCACAGTTGTAACAAGGAGGCCGGTTAGAAATATCCGTTTAAAAGGAATTGAGGACATAGTGACAGGTAATGGTGAATTGGAAGTATAAGGTACATAAATCCGTGGAAATGTACACCCCATCACCCTGGTGCTTTGCTTAAGATAAAAAAGCTCTCAATGTTTGTATAAAGAAAAGTGAGTTTAAGTTTTTTACCGGCTAACTAACATTGGAACCGGGTGTAACCGGTTTTTCCGGCTTCAGCAATTGCAATTTCCCATCGCTGTCTTCAGCAGTTAATATCATTCCCTGGCTTTCGATGCCTTTCATTTTTCTTGCTGCAAGATTGGTAACAACGATAACCTGTTTGCCTATCATTTCTTCCGGCGAATAATGTTGAGCAATGCCAGAAACAATCGTTCTTTTTTCAGTACCTAAATCAACTTCTAATTTCAATAGTTTATCAGCCTTGGCTACTTTTTCACAGGCTGTTACCGTTGCTGCTTTTAATTCAAGCTTCGCAAAATCGTCGTAAACAATTTCGGGTTTGCTTGCTATTGGTTTAGATTCTTCCATTTTTACTTTTTTTTCAATTTTTATAAGCCCATTTTTCAATTTTTCAACTTGTAAACTTATTTCCTCATCCTCGATTTTTCTGAATAATAATTGTGGCTCTCTCAAGCTGTAACCAACACTTAACAGATTTATTTTACCTGCATTATCCCAATCCAGCATTTTATCCACCACTTTCATCAGGTTCAGCATTTTCTTTGCTGTGTTGGGTAAAAATGGATTAATGAGTACTGCAAGGTTGGCACATAACTGTAAACAAATATGCAAGCAGTTGTCAATTGATTTTTGAGCCGCAATGGACTGTGGACTGTCGTCTGTGGTCAACTTTGCTTTTATCCATGGCTCTTTTTTCTGCATGTACTGATTGCCTTTTCTTGAAAGGTCTATTATTTGAAACAAGGCATCTTTAAAATGATAATATTCCAATGCAGATTGCACTTCAGCTTTGGTGCTTTCAATATCTGCAATTAATAATTTATCATTGTCATCCAGTATATCTTCATGCAGTTTAGGAACTTTTCCGCCGCAGAGTTTGTGCATCAGCACAAATGTTCTGTTCACAAAATTGCCGAAGATGGAAACCAACTCACTGTTCACTGCATCCTGGAAACCTTTCCACATGAATTCGCTGTCTTTTGTTTCCGGCGCAATCTGCGTTAAATAATAGCGAAGCATATCCACACACTGCCCGCCGCCATTTTCTTTTTTTACAAAATCATTGATGTAGTCCCTCATCTCCAGTTTCCAGTTGCGGCTGGTACTCATCTTATCGCCTTCCAGGTTCAGGAACTCATTTGCCGGCACATTTGCCGGTAAAATATTTCCATGCAGCTTCAGTATGATGGGGAAGATGATACAATGGAAAACGATATTGTCTTTGCCGATGAAGTGGACCAGTTTAGTGTCTTTATCTTCCCAATAAGGTTTCCAATCTTTTTTATTGTCTATGGCCCATTGTTTGGTGGCAGAAATGTAGCCGATTGGCGCATCAAACCAAACATACAATACTTTCCCATCTACGGAAGGGTTGGAAGTCCCCCCTTGAGGGGGATTTAGGGGGGCTGGTACTTTCACTCCCCAATCCAAATCTCTTGTTACCGCCCTTGATTGTAAACCACCATCAATCCAGCCTTTGCATTGACCAACAACCGTTGCCCGCCAATCGTCTTTATGTTCTTTCAATATCCATTCACGGAGAAAATCTTCATGTTTTCCCAATGGCAAATACCAGTGAGTTGTTTTTTTCTTCACCGGCGTTTCACCGCTTAATGTACTCACCGGGTTTATTAATTCATCGGGGCTTAATGTAGTACCGCAGTTTTCACATTGGTCACCAAATGCCCTGTCACTGCCACAGTTGGGGCAGGTGCCTTTTATATAGCGGTCAGCCAAAAATGTTTTAGTGGCTTCGTCAAAAAACTGTTCTGTTTCTTTTGTTTCCAGTTCACCGGCATTATTCAGTGCAGTAAAAAATTCGCTGGCTGTTTCATGATGCAGGGGGGAACTGGTGCGGTGATAAATATCAAAGGAGATATCCAGGTCAGCGAAATCTTCCTTCATCGCCACATGATATTTATCAATAATGGCCTGTGGGGTTGTACCTTCCTTCATGGCCTGTATAGGAATAGCAGTGCCATGTTCATCGCTGCCGCAAACGAACACCACATCTCTTTTTTGTGCCCGCAGGTAACGGACATAGATATCAGCCGGAATATAAGCACCAGCCAGGTGACCAACATGTTTCAATCCGTTGGCATAAGGCAGGGCAGATGTAATTAAATATCGTTTGGGGTCGGTCATAATCTAAATTTTAACCGCAGAGGCGGAGAGCCGCAGAGGTTATTTGACTTTTCCCTGCGCCTTAGCATCTCTGCGGTTATAAGTGCAAAAATACCGGAATAGCAGTCATTGCCCAAACGGATGGTTTTTAATAACTTCAACGCCATAACCATTAACTACAACAACACATGAAAAAGCTCTTACTTCTTTTATTCCTTTTTTCATTTATTGAGGCAAATGCCAACGATGGTGTTTTCTATGCCACTGGCAATACCTTAATTCCATTAAAGGAAACATCCATCCGCCTGAAGAAAGAAATTCTCAGCCTTGAACGAAAGGGAGACTGGATGCAGGTGGATATTTACTTTGAGTTTTTCAATCCAGGGCCTGAAAAAGAACTGACTGTTGGATTTGTAACACCGCCGGCCGATGGAGATATAACAGACGAAGAAGCAAAGCATCCGCAGATAAAAGATTTTATGGTGTTGGCAGATAACCGCCTGCTTTCTTACAAAATAGCGAGGATGAAGGAAACCGGGTTTAATGTGGATTCCAAGTTGGCGAATGGCTATGATTTTGTATATCATTTTAAAATAAAGTTTGCCAGGGGCATCACTGTCATTCGCCATAGTTATTTATATAAGGGCGGCGGTTCGGTGGAAGCAAAAAATGATTTTGACTATCGTCTTACCACCGGCACCACCTGGGCCAATAGTGCTATCGAAGATTTTGAACTGAATATTAATATGGGGGATGATAGTTATTTTGCTGTTCCATCGGGGTTTGGAACTACACCGGTTAACTGGACAGTTATTGGTATTGGGCGGCTCAGCAACACCATGCAGTTTAACCCTTATGGAGAAGCAGATGGGGGAGCCAACCTGAAAATGGCTTATTTACGGAAAGGTAAACTGCAACTAAGAATGTCAAATTTTAAGCCCCAAAGGGATTTATCGCTGGCTATTTTTCAGTTGCACAATGAGGTCAATTTGTGGTGTAATAAGGGTGTTAAAAACGATTTTGCAGGACTGATGGACCTGGTGTGGGGAGATTCAATAGAAGTTACTGTTAGTAAACTTGCTGATGCAGAACTGAGGCTATACCGCAACCTGAACTATGCCCGGAGGGGGTATGATTTTAAAGATGAAGCATTGAGAAAGGCTTTTTCCAAATACAACTGGTATATTCCTGACCCGGCCCTGAAGACTGAAAATATTCCGGACTATTATGTAACTAAAGAATTACAACAATTAATAGCAGCAGAAGAAAAGAGAAGGAAAATTAAAACGGATATACCATGATTAAAACGCCTCCATATTTACAAAAGGGTGATACGATAGGATTGGTTTGCCCTGCGGGCTATATGGCATCTGAGAAAGTGCAGGCCTGCATCAGCAACTTACAGGAATGGGGTTATACAGTCAAAGTTGGAAAAACTGTCGGTAGTGATTCGCAAACCTATTTTTCAGGTACTGATGAGGAAAGACTGACCGATTTTCAACAAATGCTGGATGATGACGAAGTGAAAGCTTTGCTTTGTGCAAGAGGGGGCTATGGTACGGGTCGCATTATTGATAAAATTGATTTCAAAAAATTCAAAAAGCAACCAAAGTGGATTATTGGCTACAGCGACATCACTGTTTTGCATTGTCATCTTTATGCTAACTATTATATTTCAACTCTTCATGCACCCATGGCCGGAGCGTTTAATGATGAAGCCCGCCCGGATGACCCGGTCGGACGGGGCTATAAAAATGAGTTTGTGTTGTCATTGAAAAATGCCCTTGAAGGAAAAAAATTAAAGTACTCATGCCCGGTTCATGAATTTAATAGAAAAGGTGAAGCTATTGGTGAACTTGTTGGCGGTAATCTTGCTTTATTGGCTCATTTAACCGGCACTGAATCAGATTTAAAAACAAGGGGAAGGATTTTATTTATTGAAGATGTAGGTGAGTACAGTTATAATATTGACCGGATGCTCCACCAGTTGAAAAGAAGCGGAAAATTGACCAGGCTTGCAGGGCTTATTGTTGGCGGCTTCACTGAAATGAAAGATACAGAACGGCCTTTTGGTGAATCAGCATATGAAATTATCCGGGAAATAATAAAGGAATACGATTACCCGGTTTGTTTTGATTTTCCGGTAAGTCATACCGACAAAAACTATTCATTGAAAATAGGAGTGGGGTATAAACTGAAAGTGGGTAAAACAAAAGTTTTACTCGAAGAATGATTACTTATACCTGGCAGATAAAAGCAATAAACCTGTTTGTCTGATAAGTAGGAAAGTGCAATTATTTACAATGCCCCAAAGTGGAATTGGTTGTTAATCTCCTAACAGGGAATCAAGTTTTTGCTGAAACAGTGGAAACTCAGGCAGGTTGTTATGCCTTCCTTTTTCCAGTGTAATTAATTCGGTATCCGGCTTTATTTCAGCCAGCCACCTGGCTTGTTTGTAAGGGATCACTTCGTCCCTGGTTCCGTGAAAAATAGTGATGGGGGCTTTTATATATTCAAAATGCTGATAGGTAGGCATCGAGTATTTTGTCATCGGCATCACCGGGTACATGAAGAAATAATTTTTTGCCAGGGCATCCATACTGTAATAAGGTGTTTCCAGTATCAGTCTTTTACAACTTCTTACAGAAGCAAGTTGTGCCGCAATACCTGTACCCAACGATTTGCCATATATAATAATATGTTCGACGGATACCCTGCTGATGGCCATTTTATATAATATCAATGCGTCATCGTAAAGAACCTGTTCACTTCTTTTGCCAGTTGATTTTCCGTAGCCGGGATAGTCCATCATCCACACTTCATATCCATTCCTGGTAAAGTTGGTGGCATAAGGTGCATAGCGATTAATGTTTTTTCTGTTGCCATGAAAATATAAAACAATGCCCTTGCGAACAGAATCGGGAACAGTAAACTGAACAATGCTCAGGTTTTTTTCAGCAGTTACTGCAAGATCAATTTCCTTAAAAGGGATATCAAACTGGTAGGTATAGTCAGCCGGCAGCTTCTTCGGGTGAAAAATAAATTTGTCCTGTAAAAAATATAACGAAACGCCAATCATAATATAAACAAGGGCAATTATCTTAAACCATTTCCAGATTTTCTTTAACCCGACTTTTTTCATGAGGCGCAAAGATGCTAAGAAAAAAGGACATGAAAATCATGTCCTTGATCATAGGGATTAATTATTTATTAAAACCGGTTGAAGTAATTCTTTATCCTGTACACGGCATCATTGCTTATCTGGTCAAGCAGGCATTTCATTATTTCATTTTCGCCTGGGGCAAAGTCAGGTCTGCGGTCAACCAGTTGCCTGTCAGTTGAGCTTAAAGCCCTTGCATCTCCGGTATAAGTAGCAAACTCAGTGCTCCAGTTATGATTGCCATTGAAGTTATCACTCCACAACCAGCGGCCATCGTTATCCCTTACATTTACCTGCAACAGGGCATCTGAGTTCATAGTCCTCCTGGTGCTGGTAATATCTGCATGCACCCACCCATATTCTTTTACTATTGAATCCGGACGGATTACAATTTCTTTTACAACGATTTCCTTCGACACTCTCCGGGTAGTCCGGTAATCATGATAACGACCGATATTGATTGTTGCCAGGCGCATATCTATTACCTGGTCTGTTCTTATATTCCGGCTTCTTGCATCCCAGGCAGAATAGAATTTTACAAATTCATTCCCGGAACTGTACTGTAAATTCCGGATCAACTGGTCATCAAGATTATTTCCACCAATAGTATAGTTGCTATACACATAGCCACCATATTGTTGCATGGGGAGAATGACCACATTGGTTACGGCATAGTCATAGGCTTCGTTCATTTTTTGTATTGCATCCCGGTTGCCGGGTTTGAAACGCAAAGCAGCCTGAAATTCCCGGTAAGCATTGCGGTAGCTTTGTTTATCATAACGCTGCATGAATGTAAGCCCCCTGTCATAACGAACATCACCGGCTTTTTCGGAGTACGTAACAAGGTAAGATGAATAATCAAGAGGGTTTACAAGATTAAAGACTGAAGGCACCCGGTAAATAGCATTATACATCCGCTGAAGCGATGCATATTGGTTGTACATCCATTCCCATTTTAATTCATTGGTGCTTTCTGCATGGCTGCGGATGCGGCTTTCATGATCATTAACAGCAAAGCGGTAAGAACTCTGTATAATGTCCAGTAGTTTGGAATCATCAGGGTCTTTCTGCAACTTTTTGGCAGCAAGCTCCACGGCTTCATCGTAGTTTCCTTTTTCATAAAGCTTACTGGCTGTTTTACAGGAGAAAGCTAAAAGACTGATTCCGGCTAAAAGTAAAATGTAGAGTTTTGATTTCATAAACACCTCCTTTTTCATGTAAGACGTTCAAATAGCAGTCCACACTAACTGGGGGAGTTATCAATTAGACAATTCTTAACAAAGTGAATAGTGCAATGGTCAATAAGGTACAGGGCAGCCTAATGCTTTAATATTCACCATTCACCATTGACTATTGACCACCTCAGTGTTTAAGAATATCCCGGATGAAATTGTGGTACTCATCAAAGGAAGGAAGGTTGTTATGGCTGCCGCCATGGATGCGGATAAGGGTTATTGTCCTGGGATTTATCTTTTGCAGGGCCTCGCTGTGGCGGATGGGTATGAGCAGGTCTTTAGTACCATGAAGAATGTAGGTATGACATTTTACTTTCGTTATCCAGAGGTCGGTACGTAAATGAAAACGTAAAACCAAACGAATCGGAAGTATTGGCAAGAACCGTTCAATTACCCGTAAAAAATTAAAGTAGGGGGCATCAAGAATCAGGTAGCGGGGATTATTATCGCAAGCCAGTTTGGTGGCAAACCCGCTGCCCATGCTTCTGCCATACACTATAAGGTGGTCTTCGCCGTACTCTGCTTTTAGTTTTTCATAGATGAATTGCATATCACTGAGCATCTCTTTTTCACTCCGCTTGCCGGTACTTTTGCCAAAACCACGGTAATCAAGTAAGACAACATCATAATCATACCTGTAAAAATCTTTGGCATAGCGGGCCCAGCCTTTTATACTCCTCGTGTTGCCATGAAAGTAAAGGATAAGCCCCTTGGGGTTTTCCCTGTGGAAATGCAGGCCATTGATACGGACACCTAGCTCAATATCAAAAAAATATTCCCTGAAAGGGGCATCATATTTGAACTCAAAGTCCTGGTGAAGTTTCTCCGGTTTGAAAATGAGTTTCTCCTGCAGGAAATAAGCAAGAATAGAGAGGATGGCAATGCCGATGACGATATACCAAATAAAAGCAGGTAAAACAACTAATAGCGCATAGTTCATAGTTCATAGTTTGCCATCCTGAAAATTAGGATATTATAAACTATCAACCATGAACTTTATCTACCCTTCAAGCCTCCGGAGTGGAAGGCGGGTTATCTCACCAATAACAAGAGGGAACTTTTCGACGGTAACATTACTTTGGTCAAGGCTGAACCCTTTTTCTTCTGAAAGGCTGATTTCCTTTAGCCAGAAATAAAATTTCATTATTATCCTTTCAAAGAAAGGGAGTTCATTGTCGTGGCTCAAATATTTTTCCATTACGATGAACTGGAAATCTCCGGTGGCCCGGTTTTTTTCCAGAATTTCATACCTGGTAGAAATATTAATTTCTCTTTTTGCGGCCAGATCTTCCACCACTTGCTGAAATAGAATATTAATACGGGGTTGCCTCCGAAAGCCCAGTTTAAAATCAACACGGATAATATCATTAGGTATGATATGCTCAACCGTATAGTCGCAGGTATAGGGATCATCCAGTGTGTCCACATGCACCAACCAGTAGATATCGGCCCGTTTGGGTTTTTTGCTGAGTATGGAGTAAATGATCTTATGTTCAATTTCTTTTGGGTTATCAGCACTGGTCAGGTAAACAAGGTGTGTGGCATATTTTGGAACCGATTTATCATTGCTTAACTCCTGTATTTTGGGAATATAATGGTCAAGCCTGACAAATTCCACATACCGGTTTTTGATTTTCCTTGCCCTGAACCAGGCATACATAATTAAAAATAAAATACCACCGGCAATGAGTGCAACATAACCACCGTGAGGGAATTTTTTCAGATTAGCAACCAGGAATGCCCCTTCGATGCAGAAATAGACAATAAGGTACAGGTAGATGTAAATTGATTTAACCCTTCTTAATACCAGGTAGTTGGCAAAGAGTATTGAAGTGGCAATCATGCATAGTGTAATGGCAAGACCATAAGCCGCTTCCATATGTTTCGATTGCCTGAAGTACAGGACAATACCCACACATCCCACAAACAATAACATATTGACCCCGGGAATATATAACTGACCTTTTTCTTCTGAAGGATATTTAACCCTGAGTTTTGGCCAGAGATTCAGGCGCATCGCTTCACCAATTAATGTAAATGAACCGGATATAAGAGCCTGGCTGGCAACAATGGCGGCCGCTGTTGCGATAATAATACCTGCTATCCTGAACCACTCTGGCATGATGCTATAAAATGGATTCATTACAGTTGCATCATAAGATTGCCCATTGTAATTAGCAAGTAACCAGGCACCCTGTCCAACATAGTTGAGAATAAGGCAGGTCTTTACAAATATCCAGGATATACGGATGTTACCCTTGCCGCAATGGCCAAGGTCACTGTACAAGGCCTCTGCCCCGGTAGTACATAGAAATACCGCACCTAGTATCCAGAAGCCATGCGGATAATTCGTCAGCAATTCAATGGCGTAATAAGGATTAAGTGCTTTGAAAATATGCCAATCGTCAAGAAAATGCAGCATTCCCATAGCGGCCAGCATTAAAAACCAGATGGTCATAACCGGGCCAAAAAATTTTCCGATAGAGCCTGTACCGAATTGCTGCATCATGAATAAAAGTGTGATAATGCCGAGAACGATATATACAATTGTCCAGGTACTGATATGGCTCAATGATGGAATTTGTTTTAAACCCTCTATTGCAGAAGTAATAGTAACAGGTGGTGTAATCATTCCATCGGCAATCAGTGCAGCGCCGCCAATCATTGCAGCCACTACCAGCCATTTTTTTCTCCTTCGAACCAGGGCAAACAGGGAAAAAATTCCTCCTTCACCTTTATTATCCGCCTTCAGCGTCAGTAATACATATTTAATAGTTGTCTGAATGGTAAGAGTCCAGATAATACAGGAAAGGCTGCCAACAATTAATTGTTCAGTTATAACTTTTGTCCCAATGATGGCATTGAATACATAGAGGGGGGAAGTTCCTATATCTCCGAAGATGATGCCGAGTGCAATTAATAGCCCTAACGGGGTAACTTTTTTTGTATTAACTGACATAGTTGCTGCCCGGAGCAGATTTCATTTGACGGGCTTTAATAAAAACGAGCACAAATGTAGAGTTGGCTACCCGATAATGGAAATTTGTTTTTAGCAGCCTTCTTAATCTTCTATTATCCTTTTCAATTTCAAACTTGTTACCGGGGCCACTATCAACGGGAACTTCTCAACCGTTACATTGGCAAGGTCAAGGCCAAAACCTTTTTCTTCCGAAAGGCTGTGCTCTTTGAGCCAGAAATGGAATTTCATAACGACTCTTTCTATAAATGGCAATTCATTGTCCTGGCTCAGGTATTTTTCCATTACCATAAACTGGAAATCTCCAACCGTATTGCTGCTGGCAAGGCTTTCATAGCGGCTGATAATGTTTACTTCTTTATTAGCCACCAGGTCTTCCACCACTTTGCGGAACATCAGGTTGATTCTTGGCTCCATCCTGAATCCAAGGCGGAAATCAACCCTGATAATGTCGTTAGGAATGATGTGTTCTACTTTATACTCACATGTATATGGGTCATCTACGGTATCAACATGTACAAACCAATAGATGTCGGCCCTTTTAGGTTTTTTATTCAATATCGAATAGATGATTTTATGTTCAATCTCTTTCGGATTATTGGCACTGGTCAGGTAAACGAGGTGAGTAGCATATTTGGGAACAGATTTATCATTACTCAACTCCTGAATTTTTGGAACGTAGTGTTCCATTCTTACAAATTCAACGTACCTGTTTTTAATTTTCCTTGCCCTGTACCAGATATACATGATAAGGAACATCAGCATACCTATCAGTAAAGTAATATAACCGCCATGGGTAAACTTAACCATTAGTGCAATAAGAAATCCTGTCTCTACAATAAGGTATATACCAAGGAAAAAATAAATCCATAAAGATTTTACCCGGTTAAGTACAAGAAAATTGGAAAAAAGTATGGTGGTCATCAGCATGGTTACAATGATGGCCAGTCCATAAGCGGCTTCCATGTTGGATGATTTGCGGAAATAAATGATTACCCCGGCACATCCAAGAAACATAATAAGACTTATTGCCGGAATAAATAACTGGCCTTTTGCTTCGGAGGGATAACGGATTTTCAATTTTGGCCATAGATTTAAACGCATTGCTTCGCTGATGAGGGTAAAGGCGCCGGATACCATTGCCTGGCTGGCTATGATAGCAGCACTGGTTGCAATAATAACACCGGGAATGATGAACCATTGCGGCATCAGGTCATAAAAGGCATTAATGCTCAGCGAACTTTTTACCTCATCTGTTATTTTAAGGCCCGGATGGGTGTGTAATAAATATGCTCCCTGTCCAAAATAATGAATCAGCAGACAGGTTTTTACATAAATCCAGGAGTTGCGGATATTACCACGGCCACAATGTCCCAAATCGCTGTAAAGAGCCTCTGCACCGGTAGTACAAAGAAATACCGCCCCAAGCAACCAAAAACCTCCGGGATAATTTTTTAAAAATTGAACTGCATAGTGAGGGCTGAGTGCTTTAAAAATAACTATATCATCAAAAACATGTATCAGCCCCAGCACCAGCAGCATGGTAAACCAGATAAACATTATCGGCCCAAACATTCTGCCAATAGAAGCAGTGCCAAACTGTTGCATAAAGAAAAAAAGTGCCAGGATGCTTAATACAATAATGACAACCGTATTGCTTCCATCTTCTATTCCCAGCGAGGGTAGTTCCTTCAAACCTTCAATGGCAGAAGTTATTGAAATGGGAGGTGTGATAATACCGTCGGCCAGTAAAGAGGCCCCTCCAATCATGGCGGGTATAACAAGCCATTTTCTTCTGCGCCTTACCAGAGCAAAGAGGGCAAAGGTACCACCCTCACCTTTGTTATCAGCCCTTAAAACGAGTATTACATATTTGATAGTGGTTTGTAATGTAAGTGTCCAGATAATACAGGACAGGCTTCCAAGAATCAGGTCTTCACTTATTGTTCTTTCCCCAATAATCGCATTGAAAACATAAAGGGGCGATGTGCCAATGTCGCCGTAAATAATTCCGAGGGCAATAAGTAATCCGGCGGCGGTGACCCTATTAGTCGGTATTCTCACTTTAATGGCTTATTGTTTGTTTCCGGGTTTTCCTGTCTCGCCTCTGGCGGGAAGGCGGGTACAGATTGTTTAATTCTGCAAAATGTTGCTGGTAAAGGTATAGGCAAAAATCAATTAGAACATACAAACCTTAAAAATTTACCGTTCGTCCCTACCTGCCTGTGGGGATAAATTGTGTGATGGTGCAGCAACCAGGGTTTTTGTGCAGTCGTTCATGTAATAATAAAAAGACTTGCATCAGTCGTAAAATAACAGGCCCGGTTTTCGCTGGCAACTTGTAACTTTAATAGGGAAAAAATTACGATATTATGCTCAGTAAACGGTTGTTTTTGGCTGTAATGATAATTTGCGCAGGGCTGCTGGCTACCGCCCAGAAAATTGTGTACTCGGAACCGGACAGGGATGATACCCGCCGCATGGAGTTTGATATAGCCGGTAAAATTGGCGGTAATTTTCTTCTTTATAAAAATACCAGGAGTAAAAACTGGATATCGGTGCTGAATAATGATATGCAGCAAATTGCTAAAGTAGAGCAGGATTATGTACCCGATAATGACCGCATGATTAATGTTGACTTTTTCCCGTACAGCGATTTTTGCTACATGATNNACACAAATTGGGTTTGCTGCCAATAATAAAATCTACACGGTACTGACCAGTGAGGACAAAAGCAAACTGATTGTTTTCAAAATAAACAGCAAGAATAAAAAATTGTATATAATGACCAGCCTGTTGATGAACGATAAGCTGGAATTACTGAAAAAGAGCCGTATAGCAGTACCCATGGAAGAGCGGAATGACTTTATCAATGATTTTTACCTTGACAATGACGGCGATATGGTTTTCTGTAAGTTTTTTCGAAACAATAATGACAATATCAGCACGGCATCTTTTGTGGTTAAATATGCACAGGCAGACACACTACAGGTGAAAGAACTGAATATTGAGAAAACCTGGCTGGATGAGATACACATTAAAGTGGACAATTATAATAAGCGGTACATACTTACTTCTTTTTACTTCCAGGAGCGGAAGGGTAATGTAGAAGGGTTTTACTTTTATATATGGGACAAAACAGCAAGGCAGCCCTATTTTGAAACCACATATTCTTTTAGTGAAGCACTAAGGAAGGAAGCGAGGGGGGATGCCAGTGTCAAAATGGCCTTTAACGATTATTTTATCCGCAATATCATTACCCGAAAAGATGGTGGATTTATTATTGGCAGCGAGGCGTATTATACCACTTCACGGTTTAATAACTGGAACCGCTGGGACTATATGTATGGGTCGCCTAACATGTCATCTTTAAACAACAGTTATTACTACTCCCCATATTACAGCAATCTTTACTGGAGGTCCCGCATGAGCAATAACCAGTCGGTTCGTTATCATGCTGATAATATTGCGGTACTTTCTTTTGACAGTAAGGGACAGATGGAATGGAATAATGTAATGGGCAAAGAGCAATATGATGATGAATCAGACGATCTTCTGTCTTACCAGTTGATGAATACCGGCGGACAGGTTCACTTTCTTTTTAACCAGCAGGAAAGAAGAAACAACCTGTTGTCTGACTACAGCATCAACCCTGAAGGTGTGATGACAAGGAACCCAACCTTGAAAAACCTGGATAAAGGGTATGAATTTATGCCGCAATTCGGCAAACAGGTAAGTTCAAAGCAAATGATTGTTCCCTGCCTGTATCGTAACTATATTTGCTTTGCAAAAATCGATTATACGCAGAACTAATTAATACCATCCATTATCCGTGATTGGCATTTTTAAACAGAAAAATCCGGCCAATGTTTTCGTGTTGCTGGTTTTCGGGGTGTTTATAAAACTTCCGATGTTCCTGCATCCGCATATACCGGCTGCCCGGGATAATGATGGCATCCTCTTCAAAGCGATTTTGAAACTTGCCGGGCCTGCCGGTCAGTCAACACCGGCGCTTTATCCTGTTCTTGCTTTTACATTATTGTTTCTGCAGGCAGTAATACTTACCCGGTTTATCAATACCCAGCGGATGATGAGTCGGCCAACTTTTTTCCCCGGTATGGCTTACCTGCTTATCACATCCCTGCTTCCCGAATGGAATTATTTTTCTGCACCTCTTATCGTCAATACTATTTTATTATTTATTTTGTCGGGATTATTTAAAATATACAACCAGTCCAATGCCAAGGGAGCCATTTTTAATATCGGGCTGGGCCTTGGTATTGCATCCTTCCTTTTTTTCCCGGCCATTACTTTTATTATCTGGATTTTACTTGCCCTTGCAGTGATGCGTCCGTTTAGATTGAATGAGTGGATACTTTGCATCGTTGGCATTACCACTCCCTTTTATTTTTACGCCATTTATCTTTTTATTGATGATCAGTGGAGCTGGCAGCAATTATGGCCCTATTTTTCTGTAGGCCTGCCCTCTGTCAAACAATCGGTATGGCTGGCTGGAAGTGCTTTTCTTCTTGTCGTGCCTTTTTTGGCCGGCGGCTACTATGTACAGGATAACCTGAGGCGGATGCTGATACAGGTAAGAAAGGGCTGGAGTCTTTTATTACTATACCTGTTGGGGGCAATTTTTATTCCTTTTGTGAATAATAGTGACTCTTTTGAGAATTGGGTGATGGCTGCTATCCCTTTCGCCGCCTTTCATGCCTGCACTTACCTGTACTCAACTTTACGGATATTGCCATTGCTCCTTTTTTGGCTTACCGTTGCTTTTATTTTGGGTTACCAATATTATGAGCTGGGATGGTGAAAAAGCGGGGAGTCATGGGTCTTTAGCCAGGGGTCTATAATACACTGAAGGATTTTTTTTTAAATTAACAACTCTCCACTACCGACTACTGACTTACTACTTACAAGCTCTCTTTTTCTTTTATCTTTGCCTCTCAACCCCCACATAATGAAGTTTGGAGTAGTAGTTTTCCCCGGTTCTAATTGTGACAGAGATATGCATGATGCCCTTAACCACGATCTGGGGCAGGAGGTAACCATGCTCTGGCATAAAGACAAAGACCTGAGCAAATTCAACACAGAAGATTGTATTATTCTTCCCGGCGGTTTTTCTTACGGCGATTATTTACGTTGCGGTGCCATTGCCCGTTTTAGCCCGATGATGCAGAGTGTGATTGAGTTTGCCAATGCCGGCGGAAAAGTCTTTGGTGTCTGCAATGGGTTCCAGATTCTTTGTGAGTCTCATTTGCTGCCGGGTGCTTTGCTCCGCAATGGCAACCAGCAATTTGTTTGTAAAAATGTTTTAATCACCAACAATTCGGAAAAAGTGTACAAGATCCCGGTAGCTCATGGAGAAGGGAGATATTATGCTGATGAAATAACATTAGATGAACTGGAGGCCAACGGCCAGGTTATTTTTTACTATTGCGATGAAAAGGGGAACAAAACAGCAGCAGCAAATCCAAACGCTGCTATCCGCAATATTGCCGGTATCTGCAATGCCGGCCGGAATGTGTTTGGTATGATGCCACATCCTGAAAGAGCCTGCTCAACTGTTTTGGGCAATACCGATGGCAGGGAAATTATCAAAACCCTGCTGATGGCGGGGCAATTGGTTTACTGATTCACCTATCTTATCATTCAATGACCATAATTGGTCATTTCCCTTACAAATAAAATATTTAAAAAGGGATAGATTTGCAACACTAATAATTTTAACAACCGGGTAAAGTAAAAAGCAGGATTTTTGCGTAGTTAAATAACAAATAGAAAAGAAATGAAGAAATTATTCCTACTGGCTATCGTTTTTTTTGCAGCGTTGAGCGGCGAAGCCCAGTTGAACCCTATTATGTGGTCTTTTTCGGCAAAAAAGACCGGGGATAAAACTTATGAAATTCAGATGAAGGCTACGATTCAGACCAGGTGGCACCTGTATTCTCAGGCACAACCGGATGATGCTATAGCTATTCCCACCACTTTTACTATTAATGCTAATCCATTGTTTACAAGGGATGGTAAAATAAAAGAAACCGGGAAGTTGGAGAAATACAAGGATGTTGAATTAGGTGTGTCTGCCAACCAATATTCTACAACAGTAACATTTGTTCAGAAGATAAAAATGAAAGCAAATGTGAAAACCAACTTTAGCGGCAATGTAGAATACCAAACCTGTGACGATCATCAGTGTCTTCCCCCGAAGAAGGTTAATTTTAGTGTCGCTATAAGGTAAGTAGTGAAATATTATTTTTACATACAACGGGTTCTTTTACAGAACCCATTTGTTTTTTTATAATAGAAATACAATGTCACTGACAAAAAAACTAATTGCTGCTTTCTTTTTCCTGTTTTTCATTTCGATGCCAGGATTTTCCCAGGATAGCCTGGGGGCTGTACATGAATGGAATGTGGAAAGTAAAAAAATCGGGGAAGGAAAATATGAATTAAACTTTAGCGGCACTATTACCGGTGACTGGCAGGTATATGCACCCAACCAAACCCTGCTGGATGAGAAGGTCACCGTACTGAAATTTGCCGACTCAGGCATTGTTCAGGAAGGGAATTTTATAACGGAAGGTACCCCGGAGGAAATCAGCAGTGTGATTTTTGAAAACACGAAAGTCAGTGTGTATGAAGCTTCAGTACAATGGAAAGCTATCATCAGGATTAACGGGACCGTTCCTGCAAAACTACAAGGCTCCCTGTTTTATGCTTATGGGAAAAATGATGAATATTACCCATCAACAGAAGCAGGTTTTGTAACTGCTATGGAAGGTGGTGCAGAAGCAGCAAGTATTAAAATCGCATCCATTGATATTAATAATCCAACAAGTCTATGCGGGGATGATGGTACAAAAAACAAAAGCCTGTTAACTATTTTCTTTCTTGGCTTGCTGGGTGGATTGATTGCATTACTTACCCCCTGTGTGTTTCCAATGATCCCGGTAACGGTAACTTTCTTTACTAAAAAGTCAACAGGCAGGAAAAAGGGGATCAGAAATGGAATTTTATACGGCCTTTTTATTTTCCTGATTTATATATTGATCACTTTGCCATTTCATGTGGCAGGTAAAGCTATCAGCCCGGAAATATTTAATAATATCTCCACCAACGTATGGCTCAACCTTGCCTTCTTTGCTGTTTTTGTTTTTTTTGCCCTTTCCTTCTTTGGCCTGTTTGAAATAGGATTGCCGGCGGGACTAGCTAATAAAATGGATTCAAAATCGGGACTTGGAAATCTCGGCGGCATATTTTTTATGGCAGCCACGCTGGCTATAGTATCGTTTTCCTGCACCGGGCCTATTTTGGGTACTTTATTAGTTGGTGTTGCAGACCAGGGTGCATGGCCCCTTACTGTTGGGGCTGCCGGGTTTGGTATTGCATTAGGGTTGCCTTTTGCATTGTTCGCCATGTTCCCGCATTGGCTGCAATCATTACCAAAATCCGGCGGATGGATGACTGATGTAAAAGTTGTTTTAGGATTTATTGAGCTGGCATTAGCCGTAAAATTCTTTTCCAATGCTGATTTGGTAATGCAATGGGGCCTTCTAAAAAGGGAAATATTTATTGGCCTGTGGATTCTGATTGGTTTGCTCACAGTTTTGTACTTAGCGGGCAAACTAAGGATAGGACATAGTTCTCCGGTAAAAAAATTCTCTTTTACAAGAATTGCATTTATCATTCTTTTTGGAGCCTTTACCCTTTACCTGGTTCCGGGTCTCACTAATACTAAATGGGCCGATCTGAAATTGATCAGCGGCTTTCCGCCGCCTAGAACATACAGCCTGTATAAAATAGAGAAAGGGAAGTCGGGCATTTTTGAACCAATGCATAATGACTATGAAGGGGCCTTAATACTGGCAAAAGCCCGGAATAAGCCTGTGCTGATTGATTTTACCGGGTGGGCTTGTGTGAACTGCCGCCGCATGGAAGAAAAAGTTTGGCCAAATGCTATAGTTGATAGCCTGATGAGAAATGAGTTTATCGTGGTTTCATTGTATGTAGATGAGAAAAAGAACCTGCCATTACCTGAGCAAACAGTAGAGAAACTTTCCAACGGAACAGAAAAATCAATTGTGTCAGTAGGCGATAAGTGGTCAACATTTCAGATTGAAAACTTTGGTGCCACTTCCCAACCGCAATATGCCATAATAAGCCCGAACCAGGTAGCCCTGACAAAAACAAAATTCTATACGCCTGATTCAGGAGAGTTTATTAAGTGGCTGGAATGTGGGCTTGATGCATTTAAGAAAATGAAGAAATAAAATAGCTAATACAAATTAGAATTTGAAATACATTTTGCACACGGATAAAACGGATTGGATACCTGCCTGTCGGCAGACCGGGATGAACACGGATTATTTTGATAAATCAAAATCAGGATTTCTGCGTAGCAGAAAAATCTGTGTTTATCCGTTTAGTCTGTGTCATCCGTGTGCAAATACACGGTAAATTAAACTCCTTTTTAATAATCTGTTTCTAACGTCTTACGATAGATTTTCCATAACGAAAAAGCCCCCGATTTATATCAGGGGCTTTTTTAATTAGGTGTCATTCTGTACCAACCTTCCGATGGCAAGCAAACAATAATTCCGTTGAGCCAGAATTCGATTTACTCCAGATGGAGATACAGAATGACAAGAGCCTCACCCCCAACCCCTCTCCACTAAGTGGAGAGGAGGGGTGGATATTTATAAGTTATAATGCAATTTGTTTTTGTGTCATCAGTTTACGCAAATTAATCAATCCGTACCGCATACGTCCCAATGCTGTGTTAATACTACAGTTGGTAGCATCTGCAATTTCCTTAAAACTCATATCTGCATAATGACGCAATATAATAACTTCTCTTTGATCCTCGGGCAAACTTTGTAACATATCACGAACCCTGTCATGGCTTTGCCTTCTCATCATTACAGTTTCTGCGCTGTCTTCTGAAAAATTCAATACTTCAAAAATATCTTTGTCTTCACCGTTGCGGATGGTAGGTGTACGTTTTACCTTACGGAAATGGTCAACACATAAATTGTGTGCAATCCGCATGGCCCAGGGAAGGAATTTTCCTTCTTCGGTGTAGCGGCCACCCCGCATAGTATCAATAATACGGATAAAGGCATCCTGGAAGATATCTTCAGCCAGGTATTTGTCTTTTACCAGGAACAGGATAGACGTATAGAGCTTATCCTTGTGACGGAGCACAAGGATTTCCAATGCGTCAACATTGCCATCTGTAAACAGACGGATAAGTTCATGGTCGGTTTTTTTTGATAAAGCTTTCATAACTTCTACAGTTTAGGTTGCTTCCGGATGGTTATTGCCATTCAGAATGATTCAAGGATATTGGTTGCGATAAATAAATCGGTAAAAAAGAGTAGAAGTTTAGGCGATAGGCGGGTTAAGTTTTAGGTTTTTCATTTTTTGGATTATTGGTAAACTAAAAATAGGGCATTTCATCAAAATGCCAAACATTTGTGAAAGCAAAATGTACTATTGTGTGCTAACGAAATGTTAAGAATCCGGCTATACATTAAGCCCAATAAGGCTTTACATTTGCCAACTAATTAATGGAAAAGACAATAAAAGGGAAAAATCCCGTCAAATCGAAGACCGTAATTTCCGCAGAAAACATCCTTATCAAAGGCGCCCGGGTGCATAACCTGAAGAATGTAACGGTGGAAATTCCCCGCAACAGGCTGATTGTGGTTACCGGGGTGTCGGGATCGGGCAAATCATCCCTTACTATTGATACATTATATGCAGAAGGACAGCGCCGCTACGCTGAGAGCCTGAGTGCCTATGCCCGCCAGTTTCTAAACCGGATGAATAAGCCGGATGTAGATTATATAAAAGGACTTTGCCCGGCAATTGCCATCGAACAAAAAGTAATAATCAGGACTCCCCGTAGTACCGTAGGAAGCATGACGGAGATTTATGATTACCTGCGGCTTCTTTTTGCAAGGATTGGTAAAACAATTTCACCCGTTTCCGGGAAAGAAGTGAAGAAGGACGATGTAACGGATGTACTGGATGCTATCACAAAATTAAATGATGGAGATAAGATTTTTATACTAGCCACTTTCAAGCAACATAAAAACAGGGAAATAAAAGAGGAGTTGAATATTTTGGTGCAGAAAGGGTTTTCAAGAGTCTATAGTCGACAGTCCACAGTCCACAGTCCACGGCCGGGAGAGGTTTACAGGATTGAAGAATTGTTAGAATTAAGCGATAAGGATTTGAAAACTAAAAAAATCACTCACATTCTTGTTGATAGGATTGTAGTGAAAGATTTTGATGAGGATGATAAACATCGAATTGCTGATTCAATAGGTACTGCGTTTTATGAGGGGGAAGGTGACGTTCATCTGGAGGTGCAGACAGCGGACAGCAGGCAACGGACAACCCTTCAGCATTTCAATAATCGGTTTGAGCTGGACGGAATGCAGTTTGAAGAACCAGTTCCTAATCTTTTTTCTTTCAATAATCCATTTGGTGCCTGCCCAACCTGTGAAGGTTTTTCACAGGTACTCGGCATTGACGCCGGGTTGGTAATTCCTGACAGGCGATTGAGTGTGTACGATGGTGCAGTAGCTCCCTGGAAAGGGGAGAAACTGGACTGGTGGCGGCAGAATTTCGTAAAGGGAGCTAAAAAATTCAACTTTCCGGTACATAAACCCATTGCCGATCTGTCGGACAAGCAATATAAACAATTATGGGAAGGCAGTGATGGCGTGATGGGCATCAATGATTTTTTTAAAGATGTAGAATCGCAATTGTACAAGGTCCAGTACAGGGTATTGCTGAGCCGCTATCGGGGCAGAACAGAATGCCCTGATTGTAATGGTTACCGGCTCCGGAAAGAAGCATTATATGTAAAAGTGAATGAAAAAAATATTGGTGAGCTGAGCAGCATGCCGGTCCGTGACTTGAAAGCCTGGTTTGATGCATTGGGGGGGAAGCTAAGTAAACATGATAAGGAAGTAGCGAAAAGAATATTGATTGAATTGCACAACCGTCTTGATACATTGTTAAAGGTGGGGTTGGGATATTTAACCCTGATCCGGCTGGCCAATTCTTTAAGTGGCGGGGAAAGCCAGCGGATTCAATTAACAAGAAGCCTCGGAAGTAATCTTACTAACTCATTATATATATTGGATGAACCTTCAATAGGTCTTCATTCCAGGGATACAGCCAACCTTATTAAGGTATTAAAAGAGCTGAGGGATTTGGGAAATACAGTCGTTGTTGTAGAGCATGATGAAATGATGATGCGGGAAGCCGATCATATAATTGATATGGGCCCATTCGCTTCGCATTTGGGTGGCGAAGTAGTGGCAGAAGGGGATTATGATGAAATCATTTCAAATCCAATGAGCCTGACAGGTAAATACCTGAATCATGAATTAACGATTGATCCGCCAACACAGGTTCGCAAATGGAACCGCTCAATTAAAGTGGAAGGGGCAAGACACAATAACCTGAAAAATATTACGGTTGAATTTCCCCTTAATATTTTATGCGTGGTGAGCGGCGTAAGTGGTAGCGGAAAAACTACATTGGTAAAGCAAATCCTTTATCCGGCTCTGCGAAAGCTGAAAGGTGAGTTTGGAGATAAGATCGGTTTTCACAAAGAAATCACCGGTGATATTGATGGCATAGCCCAGGTAGAAATGGTAGATCAGAATCCGATTGGCAAATCTTCAAGAAGCAACCCGGTTACGTATATAAAAGCCTATGATGAGATAAGGGAATTATATGCCAGCCAGCCGTTGAGCAAGATGCGGGGTTTTCAACCCAAACATTTTTCTTTTAATGTGGATGGGGGCAGATGTGATACTTGTAAAGGCGAAGGCGAGCAAGTGGTGGAAATGCAATTCCTTGCAGATGTGCACCTGACCTGTGAATCATGCAGCGGAAAAAGATTCAAAGAAGAAGTACTGGAAGTAAAATACAAAGACAAGAATATTTACGATGTGCTGGAGATGAGTGTGGATGAAGCGATTAATTTTTTCTATGATGAAAAAAATATTGCAAAAGCAATTCAACCACTGAGTGATGTTGGGTTGGGGTATGTAAAACTCGGTCAATCATCCGACACACTTTCAGGCGGTGAAGCACAACGGGTAAAGCTGGCATCGTTTCTAGGGAAAGGAAGGGTCAGCAATAAGATCCTTTTCATCTTTGATGAGCCGACTACTGGTTTGCATTTTCATGATATAAAAAAACTGCTGGCTTCCTTTAATGCTTTGATAGAACAGGGGCATTCCATTCTTGTTATTGAACATAATATGGATGTAATCCGTTCAGCCGACTGGGTAATAGACCTGGGGCCCGGAGCCGGGGATGCAGGTGGTGAATTAGTCTTTGCGGGTAAACCTGCTGATTTGAAAAAAAATAAACAAAGCCACACCGCTGAGTTTTTGTAAACCGTATTAGCAAAATATTTATTTGTGAAATCATTTTAAGTGTATTGATTCGTATAATTACGATTGCACAAGCCTTGAAAAAAAATATTATTGAAAGGCTTGCAAAAGCTGGTATGCCGTTATACCTTTACACCCATCTTCGTATAATTCCGATCCTCATCCTTACGAAATCCGTTCCCGAATCCTCTACTTAATTTAAGACCTGATATTTCAACAAGCAGTTGCCAGTTTGAGATATTTCAGTATTTCCCAATCTCCTCTAAAAGGCTGCCAAATAATCCTTTCTATACAGGGCCAGATCAATTTTGAACATTTTAAACTTTTTGAGCATGAGAAAGATTTTACTTTTAATGTTGGTCGCAATTTGTATATCAACTATCACATTTGGACAAGTTGCAACGGACGGTGATTATAGAACAATTGGAGATGGGAACTGGAATACACTGGCAAACTGGCAAACCCGTTTAAGTGGATCATGGGTTGCTGCAACAAGCCTGCCTGTTTCAACTAATAATGTTTACATTCAGAGCAATGATAATATAATAGTGGCCGCTGCTGCAGCATGTGCAAATTTAAATATCAGAACAAGTGGCACAGTTACAATAAATAATACCTTTTCACTTGAAGTAAATGGAAAGATTAGAAGCTATACCGGGAGCGAAGTGAATTCTACGGGTGCTGATGGTGCTTTTTATTCTGGCCAAACAAACAGCACAAGTCCGGCCAATGACAATGTTGGAGGGCCTGGAACACTTCGGTTTGTTGGTAGTACTCGTAGCATTACAGTTTCTGGCGAATGGGGAACCTCAGGTTTAACAGGTGATGCTGTAATTGAATTTGCACTTACAGCTGGCCAAACTGGTACGCTTAATACTGGTTTCAAAGCTGAAACAATTATCATTACTTCTGGAAACATTGATATGCAGGGTAACAGACTTGCTCCAGATGGAGGTGCAACTAACCAAGGAACATTGACAATTAACGGTGGGAATTTGATTTCTTCTCAAACAGGGTTAACGAGCGGTAGTCAGGTATTATCAAGAACTGGCACAAGTCGATGTAATACTTTTACTCTTTCCAGTGGCGGAATCCTAACATTAAATGGGGGGACTCCCAGTATTGATGCAACAACTATAACACTTGATGGCACTGTTGTTTATAATGCCAGTGCAACACAGATTTTCTTGCAACGCAGTAGTCAGGATGCTTCTGCTTCAAATATTCCAACATACCAGCATGTTACTTTGGCGGGAACGAGTGCCAAAACATTAAGTCAGAATACAACAGTAAACGGTACTTTGTCAGTACAGGGTTCACCTACAGCAACCAGCCTTGGTTTAGGGGCATTTACATTAGCCTATGGTGCCGTAGCTACATTAGAGTATGCTGCTTCTGTGGCGCAAAATACCGCAAGCACAGAATTTCCATCTTCAGCCGGCCCGTTTAATTTAAAAATTAATAATGCTTTAGGCGTTACATTACATGCAGCCCGTTCAATTAATGGCAACTTAGATATGACCAGTGGGGTATTAACTACTACAGGAACATTTTTAATAACGATAAACGATAATGGTACGACCAGTGGTGCATCAGATGCGTCCTTTGTAAATGGCCCGGTTCAGAAAATTGGTAATGATGCTTTTGACTTTCCCGTAGGCACCACTGTAGGTGCAAACCGTTATCATCCTATCAGCATCGGGGTTCCTTCTGCATCTACAACATTTGAAGCAGAATATATCAGGGCGCCTGCTACTTTTTTAGACCCGGATCTTAATACAGGTATTTATGGAGTCAGCTTTTGTGAATACTGGAGGCTTGACAGAACCGGAGCTTCAGCAACAGCTGATGTTACACTTTCATGGAATTCTTTCAGTCCATGCGGCGGGTCTTATATCACTACATTATTAGGATTAATCGTGGCATGGCGGGATCCGGTAGATTCAAGATGGGAAAACAGCCTTGGGGTATCACAAACTGCTACAAGTGTTTCACCATTTACTACCGGAACACTTCTCAGGGCTACCGTGAGTGCAGATGGATTTGGGTATTTTACTTTTGGTAATACGAATATTAACGGAAGCCCACTTCCTGTTAAACTCAGCAACATCAGGGCATACGAAAAACAACAGGGTGTGCAGCTTGACTGGACAGCTTATTCTGAAGAAAACCTTAGTGGCTACCAGGTGGAGCGTTCTGCCAATGGCCAGTTATTTACACCAATAGGTGATGTGGCTGCCCGTAATACTGGTTCTGAAACAAAGTATGGTTTCTTTGATGCCAGTCCTATTGCCGGTATCAACTTCTACCGCATTAAGAATATTAACCTGGACGGTAAGTCTGGCTTCAGCAGTATTGTAAAAGTAAACCTTGATAAGAGTGTGAAGGATGTAACCGTTTACCCGAACCCGGTTCGTGGGGGTTATATTTCCCTCCAGTCGTCTGATTTGTCAAAAGGCAACTATTCCGTAAGGATATTTAATGCCAGCGGTCAGCAGGTGTATGCCCGGCGCCTTAGCCATAGCGGCGGTGCCATCAATCAGACTATCCAGTTACCTTCAGGCATCAGATCAGGGATGTATGGCATCCAACTTGATAGTGATGGTATGAAAGTGATGAGCAAAACATTTATGGTACAGTAATAAATCAATTGACATAAAAAAAAGAAGGCCCCAACCGGGCCTTTTTCTTTTAATAAAGCTTTTAGGTTACTGGATTACCTGAGCTTATCCAGCGATTTTATCAGTTTTTCATCTTTACGGATATTGCGGTATGCCATGAAGTAACCAATTAAAATAATAAAAGGCAGGACGCTGAAAAGAGCTAAAGTAGATTTTGTCAGCTTATTCATTTGTGAGATATACAGCACAATAATCAGCACTGCTATTAATAACCCGAGCAGGCAAAGCTTCATTTGCAATTTGCGGTCTTTATAAAGAAATATGACAGCAGCGGAAAGAATTAGCGAGGCTCCCGTAAATAGCAGCAGCAGGAAACCGCTTCCGGCTTTTATCACTTTGTCAACTTCAACAGTTTTTTCTATTCCTTTACCGGTTACAAAAGGAAACATAAAACTCAACAGGGCAGCTATTGCGGCAAGGAGTAACCAAAGAGTTTGCTGGCGTTGGATCATAACGAACAATTTTATATTTTCAAATATCAGGGAGTTTACGTTTATCCGAATTCAGGATACAGCGGAAACTGTTGCATAAAAATTTTTACTTCATTTTTTACAGACGCAATTATTATTGAATCATCTGCATTCATCAGCACTTTGTCAATCATTGCAACTATAGTTTCCATGTGTTCTTCTTTCATTCCTCTTGTGGTAACTGCCGGTACACCCACCCGGATACCGGAAGTAACAAACGGCGATTTGTCATCGAAAGGCACCGCATTTTTATTCAGGGTAATATGTGCTTTGTCCAATGTTTCCTGTGCTTTCTTGCCCGTCAGGTTTTTATTACGGAGATCAATCAGCATAAGATGATTGTCGGTTCCGTTGCTGATCAGTTGATAGCCTCTTGCAACAAATGCTTTAGCCATTGCCTGTGCATTAGCAATTACCTGTTGGCCGTAAGCTTTGAACGAACTGTCCAGTATTTCACCAAAGGCGACTGCTTTGGCAGCGATTACATGTTCCAGCGGCCCACCCTGTGAGCCGGGAAATACAGCAAGGTCAAGTAAAGAACTCATCATTCTTAAATTTCCTTTGGGATCTTTTATTTCCCATGGATTTTCAAAGTCATGACGCAGCAGGATAATACCACCCCTGGGTCCCCGCAATGTTTTATGGGTAGTGGAAGTAACAATATGACAATGGTCAAAAGGGTCATTCAATAAGCCTGTAGCTATTAAACCGGCAGGATGTGCAATGTCGGCAAAAACAACAGCCCCCACTTCATCTGCTACTGCACGGATACGTTTGTAATCCCAGTCGCGGCTGTAAGCTGAGGCACCACAGATAATCATCTTTGGTTTTTCAGCACGGGCCTTTGTTTCTAATTGTTCATAATCAACTATGCCATCTTTGGTTACTCCGTAATGAAGTGCCTGGTAAGTTTTACCACTGAAATTAGCCGGACTGCCATGTGTAAGGTGACCGCCCATGCTCAAATCAAGGCCCAAAAATTTTTCACCCGGTTTCATTACTGCAAGAAAAACTGCTCCATTAGCCTGTGCACCGCTGTGTGGCTGCACATTGGCCCAACTGGCATGGAATATTTTCTTTAGCCTTTCAATAGCCAGTGTTTCTATTTCATCTACTACTTCACATCCGCCGTAGTATCGTTTGCCCGGATAGCCTTCTGCATATTTATTAGTAGGAACAGTGCCCATGGCCTGCATCACCTGCAGCGAAGTAAAATTTTCTGAAGCGATTAACTCAATGCCGTTGCGCTGGCGTTCCAGTTCTTTGCTGATGAGGTCAAAAACAAGTGTATCTCTTTGCATAGTGTTTGTTGAATAGAATTACCGGATCCAGCCTGCCACGTTGCCAATGCTCAGTAGCGGGACAGGCGTACAAGAGTGCCCTTCGACTTCGCTCTGGATAAACTTGCAACGAAAGTTTATCCTTCGACTCTGCTCAGGACAGCACTACAGCCGGGTTAATAATTATTTCCGCTGCAAAAGTAGGTTAGCAAGCAATGTGATGGCTTTCCCGGCCCGGATTTTTGTTTATTTCAAATGTCTTACTTTCGTTTCCCTTTGATTAGTATAAAAGCCACTATGGTTCATCAATGAAAGCTATCATACCAATAGCAGGCGCAGGCACCAAGCTGCGTCCACATAGTTACACACAGCCCAAAGCTCTCGTTCCCCTTGCCGGAAAGACGGTTCTCAGTATTATTATTGACCAGTTGAAGAGTGTGGGGATCAATGAATTCGTTTTTATTGTTGGTTATCTCGGCGATAAAATAGAGGATTATGTGAAAAGCAAATACCCGGATATGAAAGCTCACTATGTTCACCAGGTGGACAGGCAGGGTGTGGGCCATGCTATCCGGCTGACGAGAAGCATTGTTGACCAGGAAGAAGTGTTTGTAGTGCTCGGCGATACAATTTGTGAATACGATGTACAGGAAGTGATGAACAGTCCATATTCAATGATTGGAATAAGAAAGGTGGACGATCCGAGAGATTTTGGTGTGGCAGAAATCGGGGACGATGGTTTTATTAGTCATGTGGTGGAGAAGCCACAGATCCCTAAATCGAATATGGCATTGGTAGGGGTTTATAAAATAAAGGAAACTGAGCAGATGTTTCAGTGTATAGAGAATAATATCCGGCAGGGGCTTCGGAGTCATGGTGAATATAGCCTCACTGATGCGCTGGATTGTATGATAAAACAGGGGGCGAAGTTTAAATCATTCAAAGTGGAGAACTGGTTTGATTGTGGCCGCAAGGAAACATTACTGGAATCAAATGCAACACTGCTTAAAAAAATTGTTGTTAAGACCGGGGCCTGCCAGTTTGAAAATACAGTAATTGTTCAGCCGGTCAGCATTGGTGCAGGCTGCAACATTAAAAATTCTATTATCGGGCCAAATGTGTCTATTGGAGAAAACACAACAATTGATTATTCCGTTGTCAAAAATTCTATCATTGGCTCTTTCTCCAATCTTTTTGATATTGTGTTGGATGATTCTGTTATCGGCAGCGACACCAATCTTCGTGGTGAAACCCGGTCGCTGAATATCGGGGACAATACGAGTATAGATTTAGGATAAATTTTTAATTAGCTAATCTGGTAATTAGCTAATTTGCTAACTATGTTTTCCAATCGGATCACAAAACTCTTCAACATTGATTACCCCATCATCCAGGCGGGTATGATATGGGCCAGCGGCTGGCGGCTTGCCAGTGCAGTCAGCAATGCAGGAGGTTTAGGGATAATAGGCAGTGGTTCTATGTATCCTGATGTATTGCGGGAACACATCCGTAAATGTAAATTGGCAACTACCCGTTCCTTTGGGGTGAACGTACCTCTGCTGTATCCTGATATTGACAGGCATATTCAAATTATAATTGACGAGGGGGTGAAAATTGTTTTCACTTCAGCCGGTAACCCGAAAACATGGACAGGTCTTTTAAAAGAGAAAGGAATTACTGTCGTTCATGTTGTCAGTTCATCCAAATTCGCAAAGAAGTCAGAAGAAGCAGGATGTGATGCAGTGGTGGCGGAAGGATTTGAAGCCGGCGGACATAATGGGAGAGAGGAAACAACGACGATGGTGCTGATTCCTGCTGTTGTTAATGCAGTAAGGATTCCGGTGATAGCCGCAGGTGGTATAGCCGGTGGCAGACAAATGCTGGCAGCCATGGTGCTGGGTGCAGAGGGGGTGCAGATGGGTAGCAGGTTTGTTGCCAGCGATGAGGCTTCCTCGCATATCAATTTCAAAAATGCAGTGATTAATTCGCAGGAAGGAGATACACAACTGACATTGAAACAACTGACACCGGTGCGGCTAATAAAGAATGGGTTTTTTAAACAAGTGCAGGAAGCTGAATTGGAAGGGGCAACGGCAGATGAATTAAATACGTTGTTAGGAAGGGCAAGAGCGAAAAAGGGAATGTTTGAAGGAGATTTAGCCGAAGGGGAGCTGGAAATAGGTCAGGTAAGTGCCTTGCTGGATGACATTTTACCCGCAGGCGACATCGTAAAAAGTGTATGGGAGGAGTTTACAGACGGTTTGGCCAGTCCGGTGAAAAAGTTTTAATTTAGCTGTCACCAACAAAACCGATGTGTGCCGAAGGGTTATTTAAAAAACCATTCAAACCAAGAACAATGAAACAAAAAATTTTCATGCTGGCAATTTCCATGTTGGGTTTTGCAGCAGCCAAAGCTGGCGAAGTTGCCCCAGATGGTCCGGGTGATGGTAAAAAGGATGATTTGAACGGTACTGTAATTCATTCAGAGAATAAAAAGCCGTTGAAAGATGTTACGGTTACAGCTTACCTGGTTTCCAAAAAAGAAAAAATAGAAATAACCGATGAGGATGGCGGTTTTGCTTTTGACGAACTGAAGCCGGGTACCTACAAGTTTGTTTTTGAAAAAGCCGGGTTTAAAAAAATTACCAAAGAAAAAGTGGTGATTAAAACAGATGAGGCTTTTCAATTGAATATTGAGATGATTGAAAACAGTGACTTTGAAATCATGCCATCGCCGTTTCTTTTTTCTGATCTCTGACCGGCATTATTATCACCTGGTTTATTATAAAATCAAGAGGCTGTCCAATCGGGCAGCCTCTTGATTTTAGTTGATGAATAAATCAGTTTTTTCTGAATGCCCAGCGAAGCATTTCTTTCCAGCTTGGCTTTTTGCCATACATCAAAATCCCGGTTCGGTAAATTTTGGCGGCAAACCAAACGGTGAAAATGAAACCCAGGATCAACAGCGCCATTGATAAGCCCAATTGCCACCAGGGCACCGTATTAGGCACACCAAAGGGTATCCGTGCCATCATTACTATGGGTGAGCTGAAAGGTATGATGCTGGCCCAGACGGCAACAGGACTTGTTGGATTAGCAATGGCGGTACTCATTAATGCAATTGAAAGAATAACCAGCATGGTGATAGGAAAACTTAATGACTGCGCCTCTCTCATATCTTCGTTGACAGCACTGCCAATGGCGCCATACAACGATGCATAGAAAAAGAAACCAGCCAGGAAGTAGAAACCAAAACAAAATAATATCAGGGGTACATTTACGCTGGAAAACATTTGTTGCATATTGCCCACCACGGCATTTGCCATGCCACCACCACCTGAAGCCTTACCAACATTATAAACAATCAGTATAAATGCAATCCATAAAAAAAACTGGGTAAGTGCCACTAATCCGATACCCAGGATTTTTCCCAGCATCATTTGAAACGGTTTTACAGACGAAACAATTACTTCTGCAATACGATTAGTTTTTTCTTCCATGACACCCATCATTACCTGTGAGCCATAGATCAGCAGTATCATATAAATAAGTATACCGCAGGCAAATGCAATCCCCTCCGCTGTTTTGGCATTCGCTTTTTCATCTTTTATATTGCTTGATGAAACGCTGATACGGCTATCAGTAAGTATTTTCCTTTTCTCCGCATCAATACCGAGTTTTTCGTTTTTAACCTCGTCCCAGATACGGTTTAGTTTAGCCTCAACTGCCGCCATGGAACTGCTGCCATAAGATTTATTTGCTTTAAATAACAGAGAATCTGTTTTCCCTGCTTGCCAGCTGATTGCCGGGATTAAAATGTATCCATCGTATCCGGCTGTTTTATAATCAGCTAATATTTTAGCCGGATTATCTTTTATAAAGGTTAAAGTAGAACTGTTATCTACATTATTTTGCCTGTTCAATATTTCTTCAGTAAAATAGCCTGATGAATCAATGATAGCAACATGGAGATTCTGCCTGTTGTTTTCAGCAATATAGCCCATGCCAAAAATCAGTGCTAAATAAAGAAGTGGGAACAGGAGAGTGGAAATGATAAAAGTCTTTTTACGAACTCTTGTCAGGTATTCTCTTTTTATGATGAGCCATATTTTATGCATGACGAATAATTTAGTTGGTTAGAATAAGGTTATACTTTTTGAAATTGACGGGCTGTAGGTGTACCTTCTACCAGTTTTATAAAAATGTCATTCAGCGAAGGAAGTATTTCATTGAAAGAGCTGATGATTATTCCATTGTTCAGCAAATGTTGCAACACATCGTTGGGTTTATTTCCTTCCCTAATCTTTATAATGTGATGCTGGTTCTTTGTACCCACTACTTCGAACGGCGCCAGCCCGTTGGCAGATGAAAGCAGTTGTTCTGTACCAATGCTGAAAAGGTTCTCTTTATAATCTTGTTTTACCTGTTTTACTGTCCCGTCTAATATTTTTTTGCCCTTATTTACCAGTACAATATGGTCGCATATCTCTTCTACCTGTTCCATCCGGTGAGTACTGAAAATAATGGTTGCCCCACTTTTTGCGAGGTTAAATATCTCGTCCTTTATCAGGTTGCTGTTTACCGGGTCAAGGCCACTAAAAGGCTCATCCAGGATGATAAGTTTGGGTTCATGAAGTACAGTCGTGACAAACTGCAGTTTCTGACTCATCCCTTTTGAGAGGTCTTCCACTTTTTTATTCCACCAGCTCTCCATTTCAAACTTGATGAACCATTTTTTGATTTTGGTTAATGCATCACTTTTGCTTAAGCCTTTTAACTGCGCCAGGTACATGGTTTGTTCGCCAATCTTCATTTTCTTATACAATCCTCTTTCTTCCGGCATATAGCCAATATGCTCCACATCATTGACGGGGTCAAATTTTTTGCCATCGAAAATTATCTGGCCTTCATCGGGATAAAATATCCCGGTTATCATCCGGATAAGAGTGGTTTTACCGGCACCGTTGGGGCCCAGTAGGCCAAATATCTGTCCTCTATCTACTGTAAGGCTGATATCATCAACTGCTTTTTGGGTGGCAAAATATTTCTTCAGGTTTTGAAGCTCCAGTATGGGCATATGGAATTAGTTTGTGGTGTAAAATTAGGAGTCAGCCTTGATTGGAAGAGATATTTCGACAAACTTAAGGCCCGGGGGTGTAAGCTGCAGAAAATGCCGGTCAAACTTATTGCATAAAGGAAACTATTTGCTTTGCTACCCGTTCACCGTCCATCGCAGCACTTACAATCCCACCGGCATAACCGGCACCCTCGCCGCAAGGGTACAGATTTTTAATTTGTGGATGCTGCAGGGTTTCCACATCTCTCGGAATACGGACAGGAGATGAGGTTCTTGACTCAGTGGCTACCACTACGGCTTCATTGGTAAAATATCCCCGCATTTTTTTGCCATATTCTTTAAATGCCTGTTGCAGGCTTTTGTATATGAAAGCAGGTAAAACCTCTTTTAATTCTGAAGAACGGATACCGGGTAAGTAAGAGCAATCAGGCAGGAATGACGACAATTTATTTTCGGCAAAATCAACTAACCGCTGTGCAGGAGCCACAAATTTTCCACCACCTTTTTCAAAAGCTTTCTTTTCCACCGATTGTTGATAGTGCATGGCTGCTAATGGGCCATATCTTTTATATGCCTGCACATCTTTTTCTTCCACAGCAACAACGATACCACTGTTAGCATAAGGATTATTGCGTTTAGAAGGACTCCAGCCATTCACGACCAGTTCGCCGGGAGAAGTAGCTGCCGGGGCAATGATACCACCGGGGCACATGCAAAAGGAGAAAACTCCTCTTCCATCTACCTGTTGTACCCAACTGTAAGAAGCCGGCGGTAAAAATTCCCCTCTCATAGTACAATGATACTGGGAACTGTCAATTAATGATTGAGGATGCTCCACCCTTATACCGAGGGCAAAAGATTTTAATTCAATTTTTATTTTTTTAGAATGAAGCAATTCAAAAATATCCCTTGCCGAGTGACCAGTAGCAAGAATAACAGCGTTGGCGGTGAACGAATGGCTGTCTGCTGTTCTCACCCCTTTAATTTCATTGTTGGTTATGATAAAGTCAACCACTTTCTTTTCAAAATGAAAATCCCCGCCGCAATCCACTATCTTTTTCCGCATTGTGGTTATAATATCAGGCAGCTTATTAGTGCCAATATGCGGATGGGCTTCATATAATATCTGTTCTTCCGCCCCGAAATAAACAAACATATTCAGGATGCGGTTGATATCACCCCGTTTACTGCTGCGGGTATATAATTTCCCGTCGCTGTAAGTACCTGCACCTCCTTCACCGAAACAATAATTACTTTCGGGGTTCACTTCACCTTCTTTATTAAGGATTGCGAGGTCCCTTCTCCTTGCTCTTACATCTTTTCCTCTTTCCAGTATGATGGGTTTAATGCCTTTCTCAATTAATTGGAGGGCTGCAAACAAACCAGCAGGTCCGGCACCGATTATTACTACACTGTGAGGAGCCTTTCTTACATCCTGAAAATGGAAAGACATTAATTCCCTTGGTTGAAAGGGTTCATTAATATATGCTTTCAGCGAAAGGTTAATCCAAGCCTGTTTTCCCCTGGCATCAATAGAATGTTTCAGAATGGTGAAACCCGAAACGGCGGAAGCCTTTGCTGCCGCTGCCTGTGCGATGTATTTCTTTACTAATGTTTCATTGGCAGCTTCAGATGGAGCCAGCCTGAGGGAAATGACCTTTTGCATGTTGTCAGGTTTTTATCCTGAAATGTTATTACAAAGATGCAAATAAAAAACCGGGAATAATTTTATAATTCCTTGTTGTCCCGGTAAAATGTTTATACCTTCAAACAAGGCCACCGGTTATGAAAAAAAATCCCCCTTTTGCAATCATTTTTTTAATTCTCGTCTTTACAGGTTTATCCTGTAACACTATCTATCAAAGCCAGTCTCTTCAGTATAAATCCTATCGTATTAATGATACACAGCAAAAAGATTCTTCTTTACTTAGTTTTTTGCAACCGTACAGTAATAATGTAAATAAAACGATGAGCGATGTTGTGGGGATTGCTGATATAAGTATGGATAAAAAACAACCTGAATGTACCCTCGGAAATTTTATGGTGGATGCTTTTTTGGCGATGGCTGCTGAAAAGTATAATACAAAAGTGGATGTTGCGTTTTTAAATTTTGGTGGAATGCGGTTAACGCAACTGCCGGCTGGAAATGTAACCAGCGGAAAAATATTTGAACTGATGCCTTTTGATAATTTATTAATTCTTCAAAAATTAAAAGGCGATGTGCTGCAGCAATTTTTAGATTTAACGGCAGCAAAAGGGGGTTGGCCTGTTGCAGGGATTACCATGCAGATAAAAGACCTGCCTGCCGGACAGGCAGGTAAAAAAGCGGTGAATGTAATGATAGGAGGAAAACCGCTTGATCCGGATGCGACTTATACGACAGTGAATTCAGATTTTGTGGCGAATGGTGGTGATAATGCCGATATGCTCAGACCTGTACCACAAATAACCAATGGTTACCTGATGCGGGACGCCATCTTTGATTACATCAAAAGACTCAGGGGGCAGGGCAAAAATATTACTGCTAACATTGAAAACCGGGTTACCAATGCTCAATAGAAAGAAATTTATCCGGAATGCCGCTTTATCAGCCGGAGCTATGCTGGCCGGGCCATCGGTGTTAAGGGCGGCAGAGTATTTTACCCCCGTGAAACTGACCATTTTACATACCAACGACACACATAGCCGCCTCGAACCATTTCCTATGGATGGGGGTCGCAACCAGGGGCTGGGTGGCATAGCCGGAAGGTCTCAATTAATCAACCAAATCCGGCAGGAAGAAGAGCATGTATTGCTGCTGGATGCCGGGGATATTTTCCAGGGTACCCCGTATTTCAATATATATAAAGGAGAGCCGGAAATTAAAGCAATGACCAATATGGGCTATGATGCCTGTACTATCGGCAACCATGATTTTGATGCGGGCATGGAAAATTTAGCCACACAATTAACTAATCATGCAAATTTTCCGATGCTGGTTGCTAACTATGATTTTACCGGAACAGCGATGGAAAACAAAACACAACCATATAAAATTTTTAAAAAAGGGAAATTAAAAATTGCTGTGTTTGGTGTAAGCATTGAAGGAAGGGGATTAATTCCTGACAGTTTGTTTGGTGCAACAAAATATCTTGACCCAGTTCAAAAAGCAAATGAAGTTGCTGACAAATTAAAAAAAGATGAAGACTGTGATATGATAATTTGTTTATCACATCTCGGCAATCAATATAAAGAGAGTAGTAAAGTAAGTGATGAAGTGCTTGCAAAAGAATCGGAAAATATAGACTTGATAATTGGTGGCCACACCCATACTTTTTTGGACAGCCCCATCGTCTATAAGAACAAAAAAGGGAACGATATTGTTGTGAACCAGGTGGGGTTTGCCGGTATCATTTTAGGTAGGTTAGATTTTGAATTTTCCAAATTTTCAGGGAAAAAATTGGCAAAAAATCATAATATTTCTGTTTCACAAAAATGAGGGGGGTAAAAATTTTTTTTTATAAAAGAAATGGTGATATTCGCCTTCCTGTCCAACTTTTTTTATTGACATTGTGTTAAGATTTTTTTGGACGTTTTACGAAGAACAACTATAGTTAACCCGACATAAACTGCTTACTAACCTGATGGAGAAGAATGCTGAAAAAATCTGGGCCAATTGTTTAAAGATCATCAAAGACATTGTTGAATGGCAGCATTACAAAACATGGTTTGATCCCATCCAACCGGTATCATTAAAAAATAATGTACTGGTTATCCAGGTGCCCAGTCAATTCTTTTTCGAATATCTTGAAGAACATTACGTAAATTTATTAGCGAAGACATTGAAGAGGGAATTGGGCAAAGATGCCCGTCTCGAATACCGCATCATGGTGGACAGTGGTAATAGTAAAAACAAACCTGTTACCATGGATGTAAGCGGACAAGGATTTAAAACTTTTTCAAATAACGAAATGGATTTTCCATTAGTCATAAATAACCCTGTTAAGAATCCCTTCGTTATTCCGGGTCTTAAAAAAATGCAGATTGACCCGCAGCTTAATCACATTTATACATTTGAAGCATTTATAGAAGGCGACTGTAACCGGGTAGCCCGCCGGGCCGGTAAAACGGTGGCAGAAAAGCCCGGAACTAATTCATTTAACCCTTTGGTTATCTATGGCGGTGTAGGTTTGGGCAAAACCCACCTGGCGCAGGCCATTGGAAATGAGGTAAAAAGGCTTCATCCGAACAAAGTGGTGCTTTATGTAAGCTCCGAGAAGTTTATCAACCAGTTTATGGATCACAGCCGGAATAATGCGATAAATGACTTTATCCATTTTTACCAGCTGATTGACGTATTGATTATTGATGATGTACAGTTTTTTGCCAAAGCTGAAAAATCACAAGATGCTTTTTTCGCCATTTTCAATCATTTACACCAATCCCATAAGCAACTCATTCTTACATCCGATAAATCACCCAAGGATCTGGATGGTGTACAGGAAAGATTACTGAGTCGTTTCAGATGGGGCTTAAGCGCCGACTTACAGGTGCCGGAGTATGATACCCGTATAGAGATATTGGAAAAGAAGATGAAGAATGATGGATTGGAAATGCCAAAAGAGGTAGTCAAGTATATTGCATATAATATCAGCAATAACGTAAGGGAACTGGAAGGTGCGTTAATCTCACTGTTGGCACAATCTTCGCTAAACAGGAGAGAGATTGACCTTGATTTAGCCAAGAAAGTATTACGAAATTTTGTGAAATCATCCAGCAAAGAAATTACTATTGATACCATTCAAAAAATGGTTTGTGAATACTTTGATGTTGCCTATGACAAACTCCTGCAGAAAACCCGCAAAAGAGAGATTGTGCAGGCAAGACAAATAACGATGTACCTGGCCAAAGCATTCACCAAAAATTCATTGAAAACAATCGGGGAGCATTTTGGTGGCCGTGACCATACCACTGTAATCCATTCTTGCCAGACAGTGAAGGACCTGATGGATACTGACGGTGTTTTCAGGGAAAACGTACTGGAACTACAGCAAAAAGTCCAATTAGCTGCTATGTAAAAAACTGAAAAATTTTAATAGAATATTGAAATGAGAACCCTGGCTTTAAATGTCAGGGTTTTTTATTGGTATAAAATGTGGAAACTGTGTTGTAGGAAAGCAATTAATCTTTATTTTTGCCTCCCCCTGAAAAAGGGTTGTTGGAGAGGTGCCTGAGTGGCCGAAAGGAACGGTTTGCTAAATCGTCGTACGGGTTAAACTGTACCGTGGGTTCGAATCCCACCCTCTCCGCAGAAGTTTTAAAGCTTTGCTAAACAAAAGCAAAGCTTTTTTAGTATTTACTTTTCTTCTTTAGAAATAAGCAGTAAATAAGGCTGGAAGCCTTTATATTTGCACTCCCAATTCGCATCGGGAAGTAGCGCAGGCCGGTAGCGCACCTGGTTTGGGACCAGGGGGTCGCAGGTTCGAATCCTGTCTTCCCGACTTGTTTTGAAAATCCTGCCAATTGGCAGGATTTTCTATTTTTGAAATATTTCTTTTCTCATGCATATTTTAATAACAGGCGGCGCTGGTTTCATTGGAAGTAACCTAATCCGGACTCTATTCCGAAGTAACCCGGGAATAAGAATTACCTGTATTGATAATTTCGACCCTTTTTATTCTGCAGACCTGAAGCAATTTAATATCCGGGATTTTAAGATCAATCCTGATTTTCATTTTTTAAATAACGACATTTCTATTACTTCAGCGGAAGAGTTATGTGAATTAATAACTGAACCGGTAGATGTGATTGTTCATATTGCTGCAAAGGCCGGGGTAAGGCCAAGTATTCAAAATCCGTTGGATTACCAGCAAACGAATGTTATTGGTATGCAGAATGTGCTTGACTTTGCAAAGCAAATGAGCGTTAAGCAATTTGTCTTTGCATCCAGTAGCAGTGTATATGGTGTTAACGATCACTATCCATGGAAGGAGGACGAACAACTATTACCCATAAGCCCTTACGCCATGACAAAACTGGCGGGAGAAATGCTTGGTCATGTGTATAGTAAGCTTTTTGGCATCCGGTTTATTGCATTGCGTTTTTTTACAGTGTATGGACCAGCACAAAGGCCGGACCTGGCTATTCATAAATTCACTAAAGCTATATTAAAAGGAGAGCCGATTACAATGTATGGGGATGGCAGCAGCAGCCGGGATTATACATTCGTGGATGATACTGTGCAGGGTATAATGGCAGCAATGCAATACAACAAATCCGGTTTTGAGATTATTAACCTGGGGAATAATTATACGGTTTCCCTTAAAGAATTAATTACTGCTATTGAAGAAGTTACAGGTAAGAAAGCTGTCATTGAACAACAGCCCGAACAACCCGGGGATGTGCCAAAAACCTTTGCCGATATTACCAGGGCAAAAGGAATGCTTGGCTATAACCCGCAAACAAAACTAAAAGATGGGTTGATAAAATTTTATGATTGGTTTGCAAAGAATGAAGAATTGCTGATGAAATAACTACATGGTTATATCAGAAGTGTGATTAATTTCTTTCTTTGCATGGTAAACCTTTCTTACATTATATGTTTTCTTGTTCTGCGATTCGAAATAAGTTCTTGTATTTATATCCGCAATGATGCCGATAGTTATAAACTGGATGCCACCCAGCAGCAATATCAATCCTAATATCAGCAGCGGCTTGCCCCAGATATCCTGCCCCATAATTTTTAATACAAGCAGGTAAATATTAATGGCTGCACCAATACCGAAACTGATAAAACCAATTGTGCCGAAAAGGTGCATTGGTTTTTGCATATACTTCCGCATAAAAACCATCAGCACCAGATCACTCATAACTTTGAAAGTGCGGTTGATGCCATATTTGCTTTTTCCATGTACCCGGGCATGATGTTTTACATCTGTCTGGGTTATTTTAGCACCCTGTAATTTGGCCAGTACCGGAATGAAACGATGTAACTCACCGTACAGTCCCAGTTCTTCTGCAATTTCTCTTCTGAATACCTTCAGCGTACAGCCATAATCTCTTATATAAACACCCGTCATCCTTCGAATGAGTGCATTGGCAATTTTGCTGGGTATTTTTCGGAGAAAGAAACCGTCTTTTCTGTTTTTCCTGTTGCCCGCCACCACATCCCAATCTTCTTTTTTCAACAACTCCAGCATGGCCGGAATATCAGTGGGATCATTCTGTAAATCACCATCTAATAAAGCCACGTATTTTCCACGGGAATAATCTATACCGGCAGTCATGGCAGTACTTTGGCCATAATTTTTTCTAAGCTCCACTAAAATTGTTCTATCATCGGCATGTTCTAATATCTGTTGTTTGGTTTTGTCGGACGAGCCATCATCCACCAATACCACTTCATAATCAATGCCGCTTAATGCTGATCTAACTGATTCGAGCAGAGGTTTAATGTTCTCTTCCTCGTTCATTACTGTGATAACAACTGATAATTCCCGCATTGTTGTAAAATGTTGTGGTAAAGGTAGGAAAACTGATAACAGCTAAAAGATTATAGATAATAGTTTTTAAAGTGCAGGATGGTTGTGGTGGCACCTGTTTGTTCTAAGGAATGGGTTTATTCCATTCACTTGCTGTTTTTTGTAATTACTACTTTGCTGAAGTTATGTGGTACGCAGCAGGTTTTTTGTTTTGGTGAGAAATCCCCGGATGGCAGTTGAAATTTGTTCAAACTCCAGCAGGAAGCCATCATGTCCATAATCGGATTCAATGACCCGGTATGCAGCACCCGGAATATGCTCAGCCAAAAATTGCTGTTCTGCTGGTGGAAACAAAATGTCGTTGCTGATGCTGATAGCAAGCGTCTTTGCTTTTATTTTTTGCAAAGCGGCTATACTGCCCCCTCTGTTCCGGCCAACATTATGGGCATCCATACTTTTGCTTAAGAAATAATAACTGAAAGCATTGAACCGCCTGGCCAGTTTTTCTCCCTGGTATTGCTGGTAGGATTCACTTTTAAAATCAGTAATCTTGTCCGGGGTATTTTCAGATTGACTAAGGAGGTAAGTTTGATAATTGCGGTAAGAAATCAAAGCAATACTCCGGGCTGCTTTCATTCCCTGCAGACCTGCTGAAGGATTATTCTGCTTCCATGTCCCGTCACTTTCAATAGCCAGCCGTTGCGATGCATTAAACGCAATGGCCCAGGGGGAGTGAAAAGCATTGGTAGCCAGCGGTACAATATTCTCAAACAACTCTGGTTCTTCAATAGCCCATTCCAATAACTGCTGACCACCCATTGAGCCTCCAATTCCTACATTAATTTTTATAATGCCCAATTCTTCTTTTAGCAATTGATAGGAACGAATCATATCTCTTGTAGTGAAGAACGGGAAATTATGGTAGTATGGCTCGCCGGTTTGTGGATTAATTTCCAGCGGACCGGTACTTCCATAACAACTTCCCGGTATGTTGACACAAATAATAAAGGATTCATTTGGGTCAAATACTTTTCCTTCACCCACAAGCCCGGGCCACCATTCAACAATATCACTGTTGGCTGTGAGTGCATGAAAAATCCAAACCACATTATCCCTGGCTTTATTTAATTCGCCATGTGCGGTATAAGCCAACTGAAAGCCGGGAATGATTTTTCCCGACTCCAGTTCAAACGGCTTATAATGATTGAATATTTTCACGGTAAAAGGATGTATTTAATTTAGCGCCAAACTTTTTTTAACTGTATAACTGATCTGGGTGACGTTAGATAAGTTATCATTAATGGGACAACGGTTTTTTGCAATACCAATTATTTTATTAATAGTAGCGTCATCTGTATTGGCATCAATATCAAGTGTTACATTAATGTTTTGAAAACCGGCACGGTTAAATCCCGGCTGGCCAATAAATTTTGCAGGATCTAAATCACCATCAATGGCAATATTAAGTTTGCTTATCAGAACCCCTTCTTCTTTGGCTACTAAATGTACTACTACATTCAGGCAACCAGCATAGCTTCCCAATAGATACTCGACCGGATTTGGCCCCTGGTCTTTTCCCCCAAGAGATTCAGGTTCATCTATGATGAATGAAAAATTGCGTGCCTTCGCTTCAAACTTAGTGGAATTATGGCTTTCGCCTTTAATAGAAAATGATAATGTTGACATAGTTTTATTTATTTTATTTTATGAATCATTTTTTGTTTTTAACATAAAGTAAGGCCAGTAGCCTTAGTAATAAAGGGACAAGTATGCGATGCAACAAATACGGGAAGGGTAAACATTACATACTATATCCCATTATCCTGCCAGCTCTTTTGCAAATACCTTTTCAAATGCCTGCTCAAAATCCGCTTTGATGTCTTCAATGTGTTCAATACCCACACTGATGCGAACCTGGTTAGGTAATACACCTGAAGTAATTTGCTCTTCTGCACTCAATTGTTCATGTGTGGTAGATGCAGGATGTATGGCCAGTGTTTTTGCATCACCCACATTGGCCAGATGGCTAACGAGTTTTAATGAATCAATAAACTTGCTGGCATTCTCTTTGGATCCTTTTACTCCAAAATTGAGTACACCTCCAAAACCATTTGCCAGGTATTTCTTCGCCAATTCATTGTAAGGGCTGCTTTTTAATCCCGGATATTGTACAAACTCTACAGCAGGATGTTGTTCCAGCCATTGTGCCAATGCCAGTGCATTATCAACATGGCGTTGTACCCGCAGGCTTAATGTTTCTAACCCCTGTAGTAATAAGAATGAATTGAATGGACTTTGTGAAGCGCCGAAATCCCTCAGCCCTTCCACTCTTGCACGGATGGCAAAAGCGATGTTAGGTAAACCCAATGGATTACCTTCTCCAAATACATCCCAGAATTTCAAACCATGATAACCTTCACTTGGCTCTGTGAATGCAGGGAACTTTCCATTGCCCCAGTTATAATTACCACCATCAATAATAACACCGCCAACGCTGGTGCCGTGCCCGCCAATCCACTTGGTGGCAGATTCAACTACTACATTAGCGCCATGTTCAAGGGGACGGAATAAATAGCCACCGGCTCCGAATGTATTATCAACAATCAACGGTAAGTCATATTCTTTGGCGAGGTCGGCAAATTTTTTGAAGTCAGGAATGTTCAGCCTTGGGTTGCCTATTGTTTCTAAATAAAATGCTTTTGTGTTTTTATCTATATGCTTAACAAAACTTTCAGCATCATCACCATCCGCAAAACGGGCTTCAATGCCGAGGCGTTTGAAAGCAACTTTAAATTGGTTGTAAGTGCCACCATACAAATAAGTGGTTGTAATGAAATTATCTCCTGCCTGTAAAATGTTATTTAATGCGAGGAACTGTGCGGCCTGTCCTGAACCTGTTGCCAATGCAGCTACACCGCCTTCCAGCGCAGCGATGCGTTGTTCAAATACATCGGTAGTTGGGTTCATGATGCGGGTATAGATATTGCCAAATTCTTTCAACCCAAATAAATTGGCAGCATGGGCAGCATTATTAAAACCATAAGAAGTGGTTTGGTAAATAGGAACAGCCCTTGATTTGGTAGTTGGGTCTATTTGCTGACCAGCATGAAGTTGAAGCGTTTCAAAATGGAGATTGTTACTCATAAAAATGTTGTTTAAAATTTTAAAAATTCAGTTTAAATAAAAATGGCAGGCAATAAAAGAAGGGCGGTAAGCCCTTTTCGGGGGTAGAGTATATGTATGCCTTACGGCATACAACGAAAACAACAGATACAACTTTTAGTTGGGAAGAAAGATTTTGTATATGTTGTGGTTAGTTGCATAAATACTCTACGAAAATAATAGACTTTAATGATTGCCCAAAATATTTTTTTCTTTTTCGGTTTAATTAAATGTTAAGGAATCAATTTTTGAATGACTGTTTGTATGGCTGTTTAATTTTTCAAAAGCCTGTTGCAGGTCCTGTATCAGGTCTTCTGCCTCTTCCAGGCCAACCGATAAACGAATCAGGCTGTCAGCTACTCCCGCTGCTTGTCTTTTTTCCGCAGGAATAGACTTATGTGTCATTTGTGCCGGATGACACAATAAACTTTTTACACCACCTAAACTTTCTGCCAGTTTGAAATATTTAGTTGAGGTTACAAATGCTGTCGCTGCTTCCTCCGTATCATTTTTTAATGTGAAGGATACGATGCCGCCAAAGCCTTTTGCTTGTTTTACTGCGATGTCATGGTTTACATGAGTTTTTAATCCGGGATAGTACACTTTGTCAACGGCAGGATGTGTTTCTAAAAATTCAGCAACAACCTGTGCATTGATGCAATGTTGCTTAAGTCTTAACGGCAGGGTTTCAATTCCACGAATTACTAACCAGCTGTCGAAAGGGGCGAGGATGGCGCCACTGGCATTTTGTATGAATTTAATTTGTTCACCTAGTTCTTTGTCTTTGGTTACGACCAAACCAGCAATCAAATCGCTGTGACCGCCGAGGTATTTTGTAGCAGAATGAACTACAATATCAGCTCCCAGCGAAAGAGGTTGTTGTAAGGCGGGTGAAGCAAAAGTGTTATCCACGCAAAGTAAACAGTGGTTCGCTTTTGCTATTTTAGCAATAGCTTCTATGTCAGAAATTTTCAATGTTGGATTGGTGGGTGTTTCAATCCAGATGAGTTTTGTTTTGGGAGTAACAGCGTTGAAAACATTTTCAACATTCGTTGTATCAACGTAGTTTACTTTAATGCCAAATTTTTGATAGATATGGGTGAAAAGACGAAAGGCGCCACCGTAAATATCATCAACAGCAAGAATCTCGTCACCGCTCTCTAATAATTTTATTACTGCATCAATAGCAGCCAGACCGCTGCCAAACGCAACACCCACAGCTCCGTTTTCTAATTTGGCAATAATGTCTTCTAATGTTGCCCTGGTTGGGTTTCCTGACCGGGCATAATCATAGCCTTTATTTACTCCCGGTGCTTCCTGCACAAAAGTGGATGTTTGATAAATGGGAACAGCGAGGGCACCCGTTAATGGGTCAACAGGGATGCTGTGGATTAATTGTGTTGCATTGTTGCTCATCTTTTTTTGGTTTGCCCCCATCCCCTGAAGGGAAGTAAGGAAGTTTTAAAATTTGTTAGACAGATTCTTTTAAAACACTTACCAAAGAAAGACTATCGGGGAGGGGCTTTGTTTCGATTGATTTTCGACTTTGCTCAAATCAATCATTTATTCCTAACACTTCGACTTCGCTCAGTGCTGGACTAAAACAAAAAAGCTCACCCGATAAATCAGATGAGCTTTTAATATTTTGAAGAAAGTATTTTGAAGCTTTTAATCTGACTTATCTGTCTCTCGTTTCAAACGAGAGCTGGAATTGGCACCTTTTCATTCCGCCCTGCGGAATGATAGGTTGTCAAGGCTTCATCGGGCCATTACCCTCTGCCTTTCTTGATAAGTATGTATAAAGAACTGTTGCAAAGATATAGGACAGAATTCCGGATTTCCAAATCAATGGCAATAAAATATTTACAAACAGGTGTTTGGATATGGGCTGAAATGTATGCTGGTAAATGATTACAAACGATTAAATTATTTTTCTAATCCATCGCTTTGAAGCGGCAAATTGTTCCGGCAATGCTTTTTTATCAAATTTCTCCTTCCCGAATAGTAAATCAGGTTATTTGAATTTGCCTGTAAGATCTTTCCAGAACCGCTGCTGCTTTTGCAAAAGCTTTATAAAATTCAATTCATCGTTATTCCCTTTGGCTTTTATAAGATTGACAAGTTGTTTTTTTTCGTTGTCACTCCAGGTATTAAGTGAAAGAGTGGCTTGAACCAATAAACTCCATTGTTGCAGCATGTTCTTCTCATGATGGCTCCAACTGCGAAGATTTTTTATACTCAATGCCTTTTTTGTTTTTCTGTCACACACTTTTATTGCCAGGGCTCTATTGCCCTTAAATGTCTTGTTGATGAAATCTGTAATTGCTTGGCTGACGGAAGATGCATCAAAATGCGGAACCTGACTTTTTGAAAGCTGCAGCACCATGTTTGAAGTTGTAAATTTTTTCAGAACGCCAATAGAAGTGCGGTAGCGTTTATCTGCCTTCTTCTTTTCCCATTCTTGGCCGGCCAGCTTTTGTAAAAGTTCATCTTCCGGATGGAATCCGTGTTTATAGTAAAACCAGAATGCACCTGATTGTAATGCTTCTTTATTTTTTTTGCCAAATTGGTACGGTTTTACCACAAAGCATTTTGCTCTGAAATATTGATAATAGACTCTTATCAATTGTGAAAAGATGTAAGATGATTCACCCCCTCGAAAAGGTTCAAGGATATTGATCCCGAACTGGCAGCGGTCGCCAAAAATCCAACCGCCGCCATAGGCAACAGGGATCCCATTTTTGAAAACAAGGTAGCCAACGTAAGATTCGATCGAAAGCCGGTGTTCTGTTTTCATACTGTACAATCCAATGCTGTAGCCCTTTTCAAGATTAAACAATTTCACTTCCCCATCAGCAGCATATGAAAATGGATCGGTTTCCCGGTAAAGAAAAACCAAGGTGGCTTTCGCAACATTAACCAGTTGCTGCTTTTGTTTTGAAGATAACAAAGCAGGTGAGGGTAGCTTTATTTCAAGTATTTTTTTTATATCAGGAACCTTGTTGAGTTTTTGAGAATAAAATATTTTAGTATAGGGGATGCTGATGAAGCTCCTGTTGATGACGGGATGATCCAGTTTCCAGGTTACAAAGATGTTTAGCTCATTGAATAAAAATTCTTTTACCGTTGAGGACAGGTCAGATGCTTCGAAAAGGCCAACCAGCCATTTGAGATCTGATAGCCTGCTTTTTTTCTTCAGCTTCCTGATTCGGTGCAGGAGGTTTAATTCTCCGGATGAAATGGTTTCGTATTCCACCGCAGGAACTAATTGGCGAAAAAGAAGCTTTACTGATTCCGTGTTTGCTTCGCTGCTGTGAAACTCTACACTATTCCCGAATTCATTTACCAGCCAACGGGTAATAGCATAGCTAAAACGGCCGGTGAGGTCTGTTCCGGCAATACCTGTTCCGCTCAGATTTGCTTCAAGTGATTTATCATGGAGAACTTTTTCTTTTACTGCAGTTGTCAATTGGTTCATTGCTTTTTTTGCCAGCTCAAATATTTTTTTGTTTTCAGGCCAGGCAAGTAGGGACAAAAGTGTGTCATGGTGGACCAGTATGTCTTTTGTGCTGCAATTATTTAATTTCAGAATTCTATTCAATAATTTAATCTTACCGGAACAAAAAGGCGTACCGGAATGCAAACTAATAACCCGGAGTTGCCGGATAAGGGCCGATGGAGAAAGCGGAACTGAGTTCATACAGGGTTAAAAAAACTTAAACCCTGAACATATTGATATGACTATGGCCGTTCCAATGACTGATTTCTGTCAACTTTCGTTCCCATCCGGGCTTTTGCTTTGTCCCTGCTTGTATTATGTAGGCTGCATCTTCAAATAGATTGGCGAAATAGTATCTTCGCTGTCCTTAATAGCCATGGCAACAAAGAAGAATAACGGAACGATTACAGAAAAGCAGGTCAATCATGATTTTATTGAGGTTTTTGGCGCCCGGGTGCATAACCTGAAGAATATTGATATTGCTATTCCCAAAAATAAGCTGGTAGTAATTACCGGCATCAGTGGCAGTGGCAAATCTTCACTGGCATTTGATACTATTTATGCTGAAGGGCAAAGACGGTACATGGAAACTTTTGGAGCCTATGCCCGCCAGTTTATTGGAGATATGGAACGGCCGGATGTTGACAAGATAACGGGGCTTTCACCCGTTATTTCCATAGAGCAAAAAACAACGAATAAAAATCCCCGCTCAACGGTCGGTACAGTTACTGAGATATATGATTTTCTTCGTCTGTTGTTTGCAAGGATTGGCGAAGCTTATTCTTACAACACCGGTAAGAAGATGGTAAAGTGGAGTGAGGAAGAAATTGTTGAAAATATTTTCAAAAAATATTATGGAAAAAAGATTGCCTTGCTGGCTCCGTTGGTTCGTGGCCGCAAAGGACATTACCGGGAGTTGTTTGAAGAAGTGAGAAAGAAAGGATACCTGAAAGTAAGAGTAGATGGGGAAATAAAAGACCTGGTTCCCAAAATGCAGGTTGACCGGTATGTGATCCATGATATAGAATTGGTGGTGGACAGATTGCAGGTAACTGAGGAGTTAAAACACAGGTTGAGCCAAAGTGTACAGCAAACTTTAAAAATCGGAAAAGATCTGATGTTTCTGGAAGTGGATGCCCGCCCGAGTGACCCCCGCCTGAATGACTCAGTCGGGCAGGCGGTCGGACGGGGAAAAGGGATTGTTTCTTTCTCCAAACTTTTAATGTGCGAAGACACTGGCATCAGTTATGAGGAGCCATCACCCAATGCTTTTTCCTTTAATTCTCCGTATGGTGCATGTCCTGTGTGTAAGGGCTTGGGAAATGTATATACTATTGCTATGGACGAAGTGCTTTCCGATACTTCAAAAAGTGTAAAAGAAGGGGGCATTGCACCATTGGGTGAGGAAAGAAATGCCAGTGTATTTCAGCAAGTGGCAGCATTTGCCGGCAAGTATAAAATTAAATTAGATAAACCGGTAAAAGAGCTTTCTCCCGCACAATTGGATTTGCTTTTGTTTGGCGACAAAAATATTAATCCATCATTGGAAGTGGATGTAAATGATGAAACAGTTCCACATGAATATACGGGTAGCTATGAAGGCATCATTCCTATGCTCAAGAGATGGTTTTCTTCATCGCACAGTACAGAAGCGTTGCGGGAATGGGTACAGCAATTTATGACTTTGAAAAGTTGCACTTCCTGCAATGGAGCAAGGCTGAAAAAAGAAAGCCTTTGGTTTAAAGTAAATGGAAGAAATATTGCCGAACTAAGCAATATGAACTTAGACAACCTGGCAGCATGGTTTGACGGCATTGAACTGATGCTGGACAATAAACAAAAGGCAATTGGCAAAGATGTGTTGAAAGAAATCAGGGAAAGGTTACAATTCTTATTAGACGTTGGGCTAACCTATCTTACTTTATACCGGCCTTCCAAGACACTGAGCGGAGGCGAATCGCAAAGAATAAGACTGGCAACACAAATCGGCTCACAATTACAGGGCATCACTTATATTTTGGATGAGCCTTCTGTTGGATTGCACCAACGGGATAATCACCGGCTGATTGATGCATTAAAAAATCTGAGGGATATTGGTAATAGTATAATAGTTGTTGAACATGATAAAGATATTATGCTGGCGGCGGACTATTTGATTGATATTGGCCCGAAGGCGGGTTTTCATGGCGGAAGAATAGTGGCAGAAGGTGAGCCGGCAGAATTATTGAAATTAGATACACTGACTTCCGGTTATCTTAACGGGCACCACAAAATTGCAGTTCCGGCAGAAAGAAGAAAAGGGAATGAAAAATTTTTAGAACTCAAAGGGGCCAAAGGAAATAACCTGAAAAATGTGGAAGCAAAATTTCCATTGGGGAAATTTATTTGTGTAACAGGAGTTAGCGGCAGTGGTAAATCCACTTTTATTAATGAAACATTGTATCCCATTCTTTCCAAACATGCTTATGGCTCTAAAATGACGCCGCTGGAATACAAATCGGTGAAAGGGCTTGAGCATATTGATAAAGTGATTGAGATTGACCAATCACCAATTGGCAGGACACCGAGAAGCAACCCGGCAACCTACTGTGGGTTCTTTACTGAGATAAGAACTCTGTTTGCTTCTATACCTGAAGCAAAAATCCGGGGATATAATGCAGGCCGGTTTTCATTTAATGTAAAAAATGGCCGCTGCGATGTGTGTGAAGGTGGTGGTATGCGGGTAATTGAAATGAATTTTTTACCCGATGTGTATGTGCATTGCGAAAAATGCAATGGTAAAAGATATAACCGGGAAACACTGGAAATTCGTTATAAAGGGAAATCTATTGCTGATGTACTGGAGATGACGGTGGAAGAAGCGGTTGTGTTCTTTCAAAATGTTCCTTATTTATATCGTAAGATAAAAGTGCTGGAAGAAGTAGGATTGGGTTATATCACTCTCGGACAATCGGCAGTAACGCTGAGTGGGGGAGAAGCACAACGGGTAAAACTGTCAACAGAGCTTTCTAAAAAAGATACCGGCAAGACTTTTTACATATTAGATGAACCAACCACCGGCCTGCACTTTGAAGATATACAGCATTTGCTGGATGTATTGAATAAATTAGTGAGCAAGGGTAACACTGTATTGGTTATTGAACATAATATGGATGTGATCAAAGTAGCCGATCATATTATTGACCTGGGCCCTGAAGGTGGTGATGGGGGAGGAAGAATATTGTTTGAAGGAACGCCGGAGGAACTGGTAAAAAATAAGGAAAGTTATACGGCTCAATTTTTAAAAGCAGAACTAGCCTGACCAATGCTGAATAAATAATAGGCCAGCAGGTTTCGCTATAAAGGGTATCAGCTTCTAAAGAATAAAAGAGGGAAGTAAGTTTATTTGGTAAATATGGAAATATTAGAATAAATTTAATTATTCACTAATTTTAAAACATTTCAATTATGGAACCACAAACAAACCTTAATGAACAGCAATTAAATGAGAAGCTTTTAATTCAGTTGCATGAGTCAAATAATCGTCTGCGGAGCATGCAGTACACTATGATTGGGATTTTAATCACAACAGGTATCGTAGCTGTATTCTTTATAATACTTTATTCAAAACTGAATGGTTTGGGCAGGGAAGGATTCTGATATTATTATGTTCTTTCATTTCATTTAGCAAATTAGCGATGTAAAAATACTATACTGTCTTTTTTTGATAGTTGAGTTGTAAACAATAAAAAATCCCGCCATGTAGCAGGATTTTTTATTTAATATTTTTTTTAAATTATTATGCCTTTGGCTTATTGTCTGGTACTTTAATGATGCCCATAAGGAATAATAGACCAGCTACTCCAACTGCAATTGCGATAAATGCTCCCAATCCGGGGTTTGTTGGGATCTTATAACCACGAAAACTGGCTTTAGTAACTAAAACTAAAATTGCTCCAAGTGCAATAGCGCCAAAAGAGCCCAAAGCTATTTGTTTAGTTTGACCTGCGAAAGGCTTTGATTTATCACCCATAAATGTCGCAACGATTACTCCAACTACACCTAAAAGGGATATCAACCCTAAACCATTAAAGCCAGTGGCTGCTTTAAAACCTCCAATAGTTCGCCATGGAAGTAGTAAGGCTATCAGACCTACGCCTGCTGCAATTAAAACATACAATTTTTGTTTGTGTAAACCGGCAAGTGGATTTTGTGTGTTTTGTTCCATAATAAGTTGGTTGATTTTGGTTGGGCCTACTCGTATGGCTTTTCGGCAATCGCCCCTGTTTTTTGGATTCAGGTCCCCCTTTCTTCTAATTTCGAAACCAATATAAGACAGTTTTTTAAAAAACAAAACAGGCAGGGCGAAATATTTTTAAACTGATTAATCACAATGACTTAAAAAGCTTAGAAGAGGATATGAAAAGTGAGATTGTCAGGAAGTACCAAACCCGCAGGTAAAGGCAGGAAGTGATTGAAAAAATCTATAATAGGGTACCAGCATTGAAGCGGTTTTTCACCCCGGATACCGGATTTTAGCAATTTTCCTGCCTGTCTGCCCGGAGGCAGACCTGTTACGGGTTTCTTAGTTATGACAATTAAAAGAGCTCAGGGTTGGGATGTTAATTAGTTAATTGGTTGATTGGTTAATTAGTGGGTCTCCGAATAATTTAAAGAATCTGCCTGTTTTCACGCCACCCAATAAACTAATCAACCAATTAACCGTTTAATAAACCAGATAAGCAGGGCAGAGAGTGTTTAATAAAATTTATACTAATAGAGAGTACCAATAGAGAACGGATCAGGTTTTATCAACCAGGGTATCAGATTTTATTAAGCTCTCCGCCGCTTATCGGCAAGAAGTTAAATAACTTTTCAAGAATTATCTTATTTCAAACTTTCCGGCAGCTGTTTCCACATCACCACTAAAAACACGGTACACATAAGTACCCCTGGCCAGCCCGGATATTTTATTATGGTCTTTTGATTTCATTTTATAATGATGTACTAAAGATCCTTCCACATCAAATACAAAAAAGTCAATTTCTTTGCCGTCATTATCCTTTGCCACAACATGCATTTCTCTTTTTATAGCATCAGGATAAATTTTTACAGAACTGTTGTTGAGTGATGAGAAAGCCCTTGCTTTTGCTTTATTTTTTTTAGCCGGCTTGTCCTCTTCAGGGTCAGTATTCACTGATAGGGTAAACTTTTTAAATGGTTTTCCGGATGCAAAACCCGGTTGTGCAACCAACATGCCGGTAGTGATGCCAAGTGCTAAAATGGCTTTTAAACCTTGCTTTGCAGTTGTCAGTTTCATAATGGTTCGGATTTTAGGGTGTGGTTTAAATATTGTTTAATAGAAAACAGGGCATTTTAATTGTTTGTTCCTGGCATCACCACCACCAATCCTCCAGCCAAATCTTAGTATGCTGGAGAAATAGGCGTCATTCTCTTTTGGGTCACCTCTTTCTGCAAATTCTTCATATGGACGGGTGGCAGGAAAAGAATAAATGCCACGATAATATAATCTTCTTGCCTTTACTGCATCCGCGGCCGGCAGATTTTGGTCAAAGTAAATCGGGTCAATGTAATAGTTATGACTAACATCATCCACATAATCAGTAAATAATTTGCGGTGCAAAATTTCAAAACCTACATAAGCATTTTCTTTAATGTAGTATTTAAAACCTAAACCAACCAGTAAGTTCTTTTGAGTCAGTTTATAAGGTTTGCTGTCGGGGTATGCTGCAAAACCCTGGCCTTCCAGGCGCAAAGGCGCAGTTTTTACCCAACTGCCATCTACGTCTTTGGTTTCCGGGTCAAAATGATAAATGCCGGCACCACCTAATACATAAGGTCTCAATTTGCCCTTCAGGCCATCATATCTTTCCAGGAAATAAGTTGGATAAAATTCAATGGCAGCATACGCTTCACTGATTTTTGATTTGAAGCTCAAATTTCTTTCTTTACGATCCATTTCTGCACCACCTTTACTCGGAGCCTGTGCATCATCCCCTTCAAGGTAGCCGAGGTTTCCTGCAATACGAATCCCAACAAATTCTTTCAGGTAATAATTAAGATAAATGCCTTTGCAGAGTTTTGTAAGGGGAAAATCAAGGTCTTTAACGAAGGTTTTGCCTGCGCCTGCGCTGCCGCCAAGGTCGCCAAGAAAAAACATGGGGCCAATGCCCAGGCCTATTTCAAGTTTTCCGTTGGGTGTGCTGATGGACTGTGACCTTGTTTGCAAAGAAAAGAATGCAAACAGGCAGATAAGTACGGAAAGCCGTACTGTGGGTACATTTGTTCTCATGGGTATCAGATTTCTGGTTTTTCTACTATTGGTATTTCAAGGCTAAAATAGAGAAAGAAAAAAATAAATAAAGAATGAATGGCCGTGTTTTTTTGATTGAACAGACAATCAAAGTTGTTCTACTTAGGGCTTCTACGAGATGTAGCTATAATTTTACTTGTATGGTGTAGTTAGGAATAAAACTGAAAATAATTCTCCCCCGGTTATGGATGAAGCAATATCATTTCGGTATGTTTAATATTATCTTCAAGATAGATGCCACTGGTTTGTTTAAAACCAAGAGAAGAGTAAAAGGTAAGGAGATAGAATTGTGCGCCGATTTTTATTGACGTGTTGCCGTATAATTTATATACCTGTTCAATTGATTTAATCATCAACTCCCTGCCAAGGCCGCTGCCCCTTACAGAGGGTGAAGTAACCACCCGGCCGATGGAGGGCTCTGCGTAAGCCACACCTGGCGGCACTATCCGGGTATAAGCAACCAGTTTACTGTCAAGCCAGCCCATAAAATGATAACAGTGCGGGTCTTTGTTATCTGCATCCTGGTAAACACAATTTTGTTCCACTACAAATACTTCATTCCGCAATTGCATGATGGCATACAATTCATGCGGTAGCAACACATCAAATTTTTTTAAATCACAGTTCATATCTAAATAGTGAACAGGTTGTTCAAAATAAAATCATCTTCCGGAAGGCACCGGCACTACCGGCAAACTTTCATTACCATTCTCACCCACCGATTGCACAGCAAAGAAATAATTGTCTTTGGAATAAGGTAAATCCATTTTTAAATCAGTAGTATAAATTTTTTTTTGCCATACTGCGCTGGTTGTTTCTCTCATCATTACAAAATATCCTTTTACTTTTCCTGCCTTTGGTGCCTTCCATGCCAGGTTGGTGAAGTTGCTGAGTTTTTTTGTATCCACTTTTACTTCCTGCGGCATAGAGGGTGCTTTGGCAAGATTGGCCAGGTTGCAAAGGTTCATACCGGTATTCTTCCGCAGGTATTCAAAATCTATAAACTCAACGAGGTCGCCGTATTGAATGCCATTTTCTACCCGCACATCCTGGTGCTGGTGATAATAGTTTTCATTCATTTCAGTAAAACGAACTGCGGCAAAACCTCTTTGTACAAATGGCGTATGGTCGCCGCCCCTTAAAAATCTATCGTTCCGGTATATCATCACTATTTCCAGGTTGTCAATATATCTTTCCCCAACTTCTTTTACATAACGGGCAAGTTGTCTTGCTTTGCCGTCATTTTCCAAACCAAGGCTGCGGATTGTTAACGCTGCTCTTCCGGTATCCTGCGCCGAAAAACTTTCACTGAACACCCTTATTTTGGTGTTGTTGATGACATTGGTTTCATTGCTGTTGTTACTACCCATAATATCGTTATTGAGAATAGCCTCAATATTCCAGTTTTGTTTTTTGGCCTTCTCTGCCATAAAATTAGCGCCGAGTAAACCCTGTTCTTCACCACTCATGGCCACGAACATAATAGTTGCCGGAAAAGAACGTTTGCTGATAATTCTTGCTGATTCCATTACTGCCGCTATACCACTGGCATCATCATTAGCACCTGGGGCATCGCCATTTCTGTCCATTACATTGCTGCGCATATTATCCAGGTGGCCGCTGATGATAAAGATGCGGTCATCATCAGGATTGGTTCCCTTTAATGTGGCCACTACATTTCCCAGTAAAAGTGTTGTATCCACTCTTCTCCCGTCTTTTTGTAAAGTAGTAGTATCAATAAAAGCAGTGAGCCTGCCACCCGATTGTTTGGCAAATTCATTGAATTTATCCAACACCCAGTTTCTTGCTGCCCCGATACCTCTTTTGGCATCAGTTTGAGTGCTGAGGGTATTCCGTGTGCCAAAGCTCACCATCTTTTCGATGTAAGCTTTCAGGGAATCTTTCGATATTTCATTTACCATTTTTTCAATCTGCAGGTCACGGGTAATGGTAGTTTGCGGAAAGCAGGTGAGATGGAGTGAAAATAACGTAATCAGCAATATTATTTTTTTCATGAGTTTTTTTTATTTACGGCTCATTGCAAAAATGATTTTTAATACTTGTATTTATCCTTCCACAGGGTTTTCAAAAATTTTCTCAGTTCTTCCTCTCTTGCATTTTTACCAGGGGCATAAAACTTAGTTCCCGATATTTCTTTGGGTAAATATTCCTGCGGCGAAAAATTATTTTCATAGCTATGTGAGTATTCATAGTTTTTGCCATAATCTAAATTCTTCATCAGTTTGGTTGGCGCATTGCGAATGTGTAGTGGTACTGGCAGGTCACCGGTTTTTTTCACCAAAGCCTGGGCCTCGTCAATTGCATGGCAGGATGCATTGCTCTTGGGACTTGAAGCCAGGTAGGTGGTACATTGCGATAATATAATCCGGGCTTCCGGGTAGCCAATTTTATTCACTGCATCAAATGTTGTATTGGCTATTACAAGTGCAGTTGGATTAGCATTGCCAATGTCTTCGCTTGCCAGTATCACCAGTCTCCTGGCAATAAATTTCACATCTTCGCCACCTTCGATCATCCTGGCCAGCCAATACACCGCAGCATTCGGGTCGCTGCCCCTTATTGATTTAATGAATGCGGAGATGATGTCGTAATGCTGTTCACCGCTTTTGTCGTAGAGGGCAATTCTTTTTTGTGCCGCCTCCATTACATAGTCGTCTGTAATCACTACATACTCACCCGAAACATCGCAGACGATCTCCAGCAGGTTCAATAATTTTCTGCCATCACCACCGGAGATATTGAGTAGGGCTGCTGTTTCTTTCAGTTCAATCTTTTTTTGTTGGAGGAACTCATCTTTTTCAATAGCAATTTCCAGGAGTTTCACCATGTCTTTTTCATCCAATGGTTTCAACACATATACCTGGCAGCGGCTTAGTAAGGCACTGTTTACTTCAAAAGAAGGATTTTCGGTAGTGGCCCCGATTAATGTTATAATGCCTTTTTCTACCGCACCGAGCAATGCGTCCTGCTGGCCTTTATTAAAGCGGTGTATTTCATCTATAAATAATACAGATCCCTTTTGTGTTTTTGCTTTTTCTATTACCTCTCTCACTTCTTTTACACCGGCACTGATGGCACTGAGTTGAAAGAAAGGAGCCTGTAATGTATGGGCAATGATGTTGGCAATCGTTGTTTTGCCGGTGCCGGGAGGCCCCCAGAAAATCATAGAAGGCAGTTTGCCATGTTGTATAGCTGTTCTCAGAATACTTCCTTTTCCTACAAGGTGTTCCTGTCCCAGTAAATCATCCAACGAATTGGGGCGGATGCGTTCAGCCAGCGGCACAGTTGCATTCATAGATTGAAAGTAACAAAAAAGCATCCGGCAAATGCGGATGCTTTTGAAAATTATTACAGAAAGGGCTTAATTGACATTTGCAGCAAGGAACACCCCGATTTTATCAAATGAATCGGTAAGATTTGCCCCTGTCCATCCGTGGTTTTCTGTCGGGTAAAAAACATACTGGTTTGTCACCCCGGAGGTTTGCAATTTATTTTTAAGTAATACTGATTGTGCCGGCGATACTACAATATCAACACCGCCATGCAGGATGATGGTTGGCGGGCTTTGGGCGGTAACAAAATTTATTGGTCCGGATTGCTGGTACAATGTGGCATGTGTGGTTGGATTACCACCGGTTACCTGTAATAATAATAAAGGCACCAGCGGATTTGCCGGATTGTTATACATATCCACCAAATCTGCCGGCCCGAAAAAATCAACCACCGCTTTTATCTTTACCGGTGTGCTGTATTTATAAGCATGTAATAAGGAAAGATGGCCACCGGCACTGGCGCCAAGCAAAACAAATTTGTCGCTGATAGCATAGTCGGTTCTTTTTCCATAAATAAATTCAATAGCTGCTTTTACATCATTTTCCTGTGTCGGGAAAAAATTAGCAACACCATCTGCCAGCCTGTAATTAATATTGATAATGGCATAATTGGGCAGCCGTTTTTTCAATGTATCAACAAAGGGAGTGAAATCTGCTTTATCTCCCTGGTTCCAGCCACCACCATGTATTAGTATCATGACTTTAGTAGCGGCAACCGTACGGCCGGCCGGTAAATAAATGTCCATTTTTTGCAAAGCATTAGTGCCGTATGAAACATTGAGCTGTATTTGTTCAGCCACCGGCACCGGGCCTCCGGGATTGTTTTCTTTCTGGCAGGAGGCTATCAATAAGGAAACACTAAGAAATAAAAACCAGTTTTTCATCGAATGACTTTTGGTAATGAATGGCCCCGTCCGGGTGAAGATAGTTTAAGGATTCTAAGATAGTAAATAAACACGGTTTCTTTTTTGAACCGTCATTGGCTGAATCATAAAAAAGTAGAGAATTGGTTCTAACCGGCCCCGCTGATAAACTTCAGGTTTCGCTGAATACCACTGAATTTAGAACGCCTCAACGGGGAGTCATTAAAAATTTTCCTGAAACTTTCTTCCGTCATCATTTCCCATTCTTTGGTGGTAAGATTTAAAACTTCAGGAAGAGGAGTGAAATTGATTTCTTTATTAGGATGATTGAACCTGTTCCAGGGGCAAACGTCCTGGCAGGTGTCACAACCAAACATCCAGTTGTCAAACCTGCCTTTCATTTCACCCGGTATCAGCATCTCTTTTAGTTCGATGGTGAAATATGAAATGCACTTGCTGCCATCAACTACTTTGCCCGGTAATATTGCACCGGTGGGACAAGTATCAATACATTTGGTGCAGGTGCCGCAAAAATCCTTTGCAAACGGATTATCGTATGCTAATTCCAAATCAGTGATTAGTGTTGCAATAAAATAAAATGAACCGCTTTGTTTGTTAATCAGGTTCCCGTTTTTTCCAATCCATCCTAGTCCACTTCGCTGGGCCCAGGTTCGTTCCAGCACAGGGGCACTGTCAACAAAGCCACGGCCATTAATTTCCCCAACGGTTTCTTTTATTGATTCAATCAGGTCAGTCAACTGTTCTCTTATTACTTCATGATAATCTTTTCCAAAAGCGTATTTTGAAATTTTGGGGGCATTAGCCACCTGTTGGTGAGAGGGGTAATAATTTTTTAATAATGTAATAACCGATTTGGCGCCGGGCACCAGTCTTGAAGGGTCAATCCGGAGATCAAAATGCTTTTCCATGTATTGCATACCACCGTGCATCCCCTTTTGTAGCCATTGTTCCAGCCGGGCAGCATCATCATCAAGCCGCTGTGCCCAGGCAATGCCGCAGTAATCAAAACCCAGCCGGGCAGCCGTTTGTTTAATAAAAGAAGTATTTTTTTGCAGCGGGTTCAAGAGTGGCTGTTGTTTTTTTGGAACAGGGGAATACTTTATATTTTATCTTTTGCGGCAAGTTTGGATTTTTTTATGTAAAATTGAATATAACCATTAGTATTTTACCACACAATTATTATCCGATGAAACAAAAAATGCTTGTTTACTATTGTTTCCTGTGCCTGTTTGCTTTACAAGGTTACAGTCAATCTAAGGCAAACGTAAAATTTGGCGATGTATCTGAAAAAAACTTTGCGACCAAAATTTATTCAATTGACAGTAATGCAAATGCGGTAGTGATTGCCGACATTGGCTCCAGTGAAATCGAAGGAAACCGGGAGGCCTGGTTCTCCCTGGTATTTAAGCGGTATAAAAGAATACATATTCTTAATAAAAACGGGTATGGGGCCGCTAATATTTCAATCCCATTATTCACCAGCGGATCAGCAGAGGAAAACATCGACAAACTGAAAGCAGTTACCTACAATCTTGAGAATGGTAAGGTAGTAGAAACCAAGCTGGATGTGAAAGCAAATGTGTTTGTTGACAAAATCAGTAAAAACCTGGTTGTTAAAAAATTTACCCTGCCAAATGTAAAGGAAGGTTCTATCATCGAAGTGGAATACACTATCACTTCTGATTTTCTCAGCAACCTGCAGCCCTGGGAATTCCAGGGAGGGGAGCCGGTCTTGTGGAGTGAATACAATCTTTCATTGCCAGATTTTCTTGGCTATGTTTTTTTGACACAGGGTTATCATGCTTACGATATTAATGAAAGAAAGGTGACCAACCAGTCTTTCCGGGTTATAGACAGCCGGGGAACCACTGCCTCTGAGCAGTATAATTTCAATTCAAATGTGACAGATTATCATTGGGTGATGAAAAATGTGAGGGCACTGAAAGAAGAGAACTTTACTTCTACATTAAATAATCATATTGCTAAAATTGAATTTCAGTTATCAGAATACAGGCACCCCCTTGTTTACAGAAACCTGATGGGTACATGGCAAAATATGGCCGACAAAATGCTGGAATCTGAATATTTCGGATACAATTTATCCCGGGAGACCGGGTGGCTGAAGGATATAGTAAAACCGCTGATAGCAGGAGTTAGCAGCAATTTGGAGAAAGCCCAAAAAATGTATGCTTACGTAAGGGATAATTATACAAGCACCAGCAATAATGTTTCGCTGAGCCAAAACCTGAAAAACTTTGCAAAGGGGCGAAGTGGGAATGTAGCAGAGATAAATCTTTTACTGACTGCTATGCTGAAATATGCAGATATAGAAGCTGACCCGCTGATACTGAGTACCCGGTCACACGGATTTACTTTTCCTTTATATCCGCTGCCCGCAAAGTTTAACTATACAACATGCAGGGCAATTATTGATGGCAAAATATATTATCTTGATGCCAGCGAACCCCGTATGGGATTTGGGTTTCTTCCCTTGCATTGTTATAACGGGCATGCAAGGATAATCAGTAAAAATTCGGAAGGTATAGAACTGGCCCCTGATTCGGTATTGGAAAAAAAGACAACCAGTGTTTTTATTATTAATGATGATAAGGGGAACCTCATTGGCAGTTTGCAGCAAACCCCCGGGTACTTTGAATCATACAGTTTACGAAACAAGATTAAGGAGAAAGGGGCTGAACAACTTCAAAAAGATATTAAAAAAGAATTTGGGGCAGATATAGTAATGAGCAATTTTCATCTTGATTCACTTGAAAAATATGAAAACGAACTTGGCCTCCGCTTTGATTTTGATATTAAAGATGAAAAAGAAGATATTATTTACCTGAACCCTTTATTTGGAGAGGGCCAGAAAGAAAACCCTTTTAAATCGGCCGAACGGTTTTACCCGGTTGAGATGCCCTGCACTTTTGATGAAACCTATAACCTTCAACTGGAAACGCCGCATGGGTATGTAGTGGATGAACTGCCTAAATCAATGGTGGTAAAGTTAAATGAAGAAGGAGAGGGGATGTTTGAATACCGGGTATCCCAGTCGGGACAAAACATTTCATTACGGAGCCGCATCCGGATAAGCCGGGCTTACTTTTTGCCGGAAGAGTACGAGATGCTGAGGGAATTTTATAATCTTATTGTTACCAAACAGGCACAGCAGATTGTGTTCAAAAAACAAAAATAACTAATGATAAAGCAGATTTTTTTTATTGGATTTTCCTTTTTGTTTTACGGGCCACTGTTGGCAGGTGAGGGTGAATATGCTGTTTCAAAAATACCGGCAGCATTGCTGAAGAATACAAATGCCATAAAAAGGATGGAGAAAATTAGTTTTGAAATTGTAAACACCGGCGAAGCCATCCTGAAAAAAAAATATGCCATCACCATTATGAATGAGAACGGGGACAGGCAGGCAGGGTTTGTAGAATACTACGATAAGCTCCATGAAATAAAGAACATTGAAGGGACATTGTATGATGCAGGGGGCAAAGAATTAAAAAGACTCAAGAACAGGCAGATTATTGATGCAACAGGCATGGATGATAATAACCTGGTTGATGATAACCGCCGCAAATTCCATCACTTCTTTCATAAAGTGTACCCATACACTATCGAGTACGAAGTAGAAATTAAATATAATGGCACTTTATTTTTCCCTTTATGGCTTCCGAGGGAAGATGAAAATTTTTCCGTGGAGCAAAGCAATATCAGTATTATTTTCCCGGCAGATTATGTTGTCCGGTATAAAGCCTTTAACTATAAAGGAGAACCGGTGACGACAGTTATGGAAAAAAACAGGAAGATGATTACCTGGGAAGCAAAAGAGTTGCCGGCTATGGAAGATGAATATGCTTCACCTAACTGGTTTGATATGAATATTGCTGTACTTTTTGGCCCTACAGCGTTTGAAATAGAAAAGTATAAAGGTAATATGAACAGTTGGCAGGATTTTGGCAAATTTGTTTATTCCCTTAAAGAAGGCCGGGATCAACTGCCGGATAATATTAAACAAATTGTTCACCAGGTGGCAGGTAACATTACTGACCCGAAAGAAAAGATTGCAAAACTGTATGAGTATATGCAGCATAACACCCGGTACATCAGCATACAGCTGGGTATTGGTGGCTGGCAACCGTTTGATGCAAAATATGTGGCATCCAAATCTTACGGCGATTGTAAAGCACTCAGCAATTATATGTACAGTATCTTGAAAGAGGCAGGTATCAATTCATTCTATACCCTGATAAAGGCAGGAAGAAATGCCAGTGAAGTAATACCAGACTTCCCCGCACAGCAATTCAATCATGTCATTCTTTGTGTGCCGTTGCAAAAAGATACCGTTTGGCTGGAGTGCACCAGTCAGACATTACCTTCGGGTTATCTTGGCGAATTTACCGGCAACCGCTATGCACTGCTGGTGGATGAAAATGGCGGGCACCTGGTTCGTACCCCTTTATATGGACTAAATGAAAACCTGCAACTAAGAAAAATAAAAGCAGTTTTAAATACAGAAGGAACATTAGATGTAAATGCAGCTACACATTATGCCGGCCTGCAGCAGGATAATATTCATGGACTCATCAATAACCTTTCAAAAGATAAGGTGAAGGAATACCTGCATGAACAACTTGATTTTGCTACATATGAAATCAGCAAGTTTACCTATAAAGAAGAAAAGAGTTCTTTGCCTGCCATTGATGAGGTGCTGGATATTACAGTAAGCAGTTATGCTACCATTACCGGCAAACGGCTTTTTATTGTTCCTAATGTAATGACAAGAAATAGCCGGAAATTGCCTGCGGATGAAGAAAGGAAATATGATATGGTTTTTACCATTGATTACAGGGATGTGGATTCTGTTGAGATAAGTTTACCCGAAGGCTACGATCCGGAATCAGTGCCCCGGGATATATCGCTCAACACTAAGTTTGGAAAATACAGTTCTTCTGTAAAACTTTCCGGGAGTAAATTATTTTACTACCGTAGTATTGAACGCTATGCCGGCCGCTTCCCTGCAAAAGATTATGGTGAACTGGTAAAGTTTTATGAAGCTACCTACAAGGCAGACAGAAATAAAGTGGTGCTGGTGAAAAATGAAGGCACTAAAGGCTTTTAGCGGAATGTTTCAATCCAAAGGAAGAAGCATTGCACAGGGCTAAAAGAGGAATACAAAATCAAAGAAAATTTCTTTTTCTCCAGGCAAAAAAATACATTCTCTTATTTGTCTTCCAGGTGCAGCCGGTGAAAGAGCCGGTGGATAGAAGGTGCAAGGATAACCCCCACATTAGTTATAAATACAACACCGCTGAATAAAGCGTAAACAGAAGAAAATATTTTCCCGGTATTTGATTTAATTTCTACAACAGGTCCCATACCGCTTAATATCATAGAGGCATTATGTAATGCATCTATCCAGGGAATATTATCTGTATAATGATAGCCTGCAATTCCAATCAGCAGGCAAACTGCCATGATGATTAATGCAATAACAATATTCCTGAGTATCCGCTGGTAGAAAGTTATTTTGGAAGCAAGCGGTTGTTTGCGGTGTTCGTACATAACAATTATTATTTGCAGGCAGACAGGATTTGCTGGTCAATTATTTTCTTCATCTCCTTATGTACACCGGCCCTTTCTTCACCCAACATATTTTTTACAAAAATAATATAAGCATAGCCCCTGCAAAAATCTATCATCGGCCAGGTACCAAAGAGGCCCGGACTGGCCAGTGTGGCAGCTATCCCATTTTTTTCTTCTATTACCCAACTGCCGGAAGTATAAGTATAACCTTCAGCCGACTTAGGCGCATATCTTATCTGTTCAGGTTTATTTTGTACCTGCATCATCTCGTTCACTGCATCTTCACTTAATATCTGTGTTCCATTGTATTTCCCTTTATTCAGTAACATTACTAAAAATTTCATGTAATCATCTGCTGTTGATTTGGCGCCACCGGATGGATTGACCGGGCCTCCGGTCGCATCGGCGAAAGTCGTTTTAGCCATCCCCAGTGCTGTAAACAGTTTTGTTTTTATCAGCACTTCAAATTTTTTCTTGCTGATAACTTCCAGCACACGGCCGGCTATGTTCAAACCAACATTTCCATACCAGAAATCAGTTCCCGGGTTGGCCCGGATATCTCTTGTAGCAAATTCATTCACTTCTTCTTCCAGTGAAGCAAATTTTCTGCGCTGCAATATTCGTTTGAGAAATTTATCATCATCTGTAATCCCCGTCATGTGGCTCAGGCAGTGGCGGATGGTAATATAGCCTTTGAAATATTTATCAAACTCCGGAATGTATTTCGCCACCTTATCATCTAATGAAAGTTTGCCTTCATCCACAAACTGCATTACTAATGCCGCCGTCAGCCACTTGCTGCAACTGGCTATCGGCGCAACTGTTTTACTGTTGAACCCGCCCATTTCTTTCTTGTAAATAAGGGAATCACCTTTCCAGAGCAGGCAGACAACATTATTCCCAAGCAGTTTCTGGTTATCATCCAGTTTCTTGTCCAGTTCGGTCCAGTTATACTGGGAAAAAGCAGGCTGCAATAATAGCAGGAATGCCAGCGCCGCTATGACTTTCATGCAGATAGAACTAACTTTATATGACATAGTTTCGGGAATTGAGATGTTGGATTGTGTTTTGAGTATTGTCCACTGTCAACGATCCATAGACCACAGTAGTTTCCGTGTATTGCCGTGGACTGTTGAATTATAAAATTAATCATTATGAACCTTTCAAACTTCACCATAAAAGCCGCTGAAGCCTTTCAATCGGCCCAGCAAATCGCCTTTAATGCAAAGAACCCGAACATTGAGACGGAACACATATTAAAGGCGTTGCTCGAACAGGAAGATTCGCCTGTCGAATATTTATTGAAAAAAAATAATGTTACCGTCAACCTCGTTGACACAAAGCTTGATGAACTCATCAGCAAACTCCCTAAAACATCCGGGGAAGCGGCACAGCAGATTGGTCGTGATGCTAACAATGTTGTGCTGCGGGCAGGTGCTGTATTAAAACAATTCAATGACGAGTTTGTAACGCCGGAACATTTGCTGCTGGCAATAGTTCAGGGAAACGATTCAGCAGGAAAATTATTGAAGAACTCAGGGCTTACTGAAAAAGGATTGATAGCTGCCATCAAAGAACTGAGAAAAGGAGAGACGGTTACATCACAAACACAGTCGCAGGAATATAATGCACTGAATAAATATGCCAGGAATTTAAATGAAATGGCAAGACAGGGTAAACTCGATCCTGTTATTGGCCGTGATGAAGAAATAAGAAGAACACTTCATATCCTTTCAAGAAGAACAAAGAACAACCCGATACTGGTGGGTGAACCCGGCGTTGGTAAAACAGCTATCGCCGAAGGCATTGCACACCGTATTGTAAATGGTGATGTGCCGGAAAACCTGAAATCAAAAATTATCTATGCATTGGATATGGGATTGCTGATTGCCGGGGCAAAATATAAAGGTGAGTTTGAAGAAAGATTGAAAGCTGTAGTAAAAGAGGTAAGTGGCAGCGAAGGGGAAATAATCTTATTCATTGATGAGATACATACACTCGTAGGCGCAGGCGGTGGCGAAGGGGCGATGGATGCCGCTAATATTTTAAAACCTGCTCTCGCCAAAGGCGACTTAAGAGCCGTAGGCGCAACGACCTTAAATGAATACCAGAAATTTTTTGAAAAGGATAAAGCCCTTGAAAGACGGTTCCAGAAAATAATAATTGATGAACCGAATATAGAAGATGCTATCTCTATTCTTCGTGGCCTGAAGGACCGTTATGAAACACACCATCATGTAAGGATAAAAGATGAAGCCATTATTGCAGCGGTGGAATTATCCAGCCGTTACATTACCGATCGTTTCCTGCCTGACAAAGCAATTGACCTGATAGATGAAAGTGCAGCCAAGCTCCGGCTGGAAATGAATTCCATGCCGGAAGAATTAGATACACTCGAAAGACAGATACGGCAATTAGAAATTGAACGGGAAGCCATCAAAAGAGAAAATGATGAGGCAAAACTGCATGAACTGAATACAGAGATCGCCAATCTATCCGTAGAAAGGGATACGTATAAAGCCAAATGGAAACAGGAAAAAGAACTGGTGGAAAAAGTGCAAGCTGCCAAAGAACAGGTGGAACAACTCAAGCAAGAAGCAGAAAGGGCAGAAAGAGAAGGTAACTATGGAAAAGTAGCGGAGATCCGTTATGGAAAAATAAAAGACCAGGAACAGTTGATTACTGACCTTAAGAAACAAATAGAAGGGAGCGGTGAGAAAAGATTATTAAAAGAAGAAGTAGATGCCGAAGACATTGCCGAAAGTGTTGCCAAAGCAACCGGCATTCCAGTAACAAAAATGCTGCAAAGCGATAAAGAAAAATTATTGAAATTAGAAGAGCACCTGCATGAAAGGGTGGTGGGACAGGATGAAGCCATTACTGCGGTAGCTGATGCCATAAGAAGAAGCCGTGCCGGATTGCAGGATCCGAAGAAACCGATCGGCTCATTCATTTTTCTCGGTACAACAGGAGTTGGTAAAACAGAACTTGCGAAAGCACTTGCAGAATATTTATTTGATGATGAAAGCATGATGACGAGGATTGACATGAGTGAGTACCAGGAAAAACATACGGTGAGCCGCTTAGTTGGCGCACCTCCCGGATATGTGGGTTATGATGAAGGCGGGCAACTGACAGAATCTGTTCGCCGCAAGCCTTATAGCGTAGTGCTGCTCGATGAAATTGAAAAAGCACACCCCGATGTTTGGAACGTATTGCTGCAGGTATTGGATGATGGCCGGTTGACAGATAACAAAGGCCGGGTGGTAAATTTTAAGAACACCATCATCATTATGACCAGCAATATTGGCAGCCATTTGATACAGGATGCGTTTGACAAGGTGAAAGAAGACAATGTTGAAGAAGTGACCGATAAGGCAAAAGTAGAAGTGATGGCCTTGCTTCGCCAAACCATACGGCCGGAATTTCTGAACCGGGTGGATGAAATTATCATGTTCCGCCCATTGATGCGAAAAGAAATAAAAGGCATTGTAAAAATACAATTGAACGGGCTGAAGAAATTGGTTGCAGAAAGCGGCATACAATTACAGTTCAGTGATTATGCCCTTGATTATCTCGCCGAGCAGGGCTTTGACCCGCAGTTTGGCGCCCGGCCATTGAAGCGGTTGATACAAAAAGAAATTGTAAACCAGCTAAGCAAGCGGATATTGGCGGGTGATATTGATAAGAGCCACCCGGTGTTAGTTGACGTATTTGATAATACTGTTGTTTTCAGAAATGAAACTCCGGAGAAAGTGAAGTAAAGTCCCGTCAGCGGTTGCAAACCCTGACGGCGACGGTGAATAATGGTATTGAAATAAAAATAATCTAACCTTTTTCGTTTTGGTCAATAAATTGATAATTATTGATTAATTCAGTACATCTTTCATATTGCTCATCATTTTCAAGTATTATTATTTGAGCTTCAATTAAAGGTTTGTTTGTTTCTCTTACTTTGAATCGGAGCTTGGTTCCCCAAAAATCCTTTGAGTTTTCGATTTTGCTAAGATTGGTAAAATAACTGGCTTCTTCTCCGAATCCTAGCAAATCAATTGTGTAATATTTTTTTTCAAATTCTAACAGCCATTGATAAGTTGACTTTCCAAAGGAGTTTTTAAAAGCATTGCACTCTTCACATTTTTGGGTATGGTTATGCCAATTGAAACCATTTAGAATTTCAATTGAAATAAATTCATCATCACATCTTATTATACAGCTATCCTCGATAAGAATTTCATGAGGCGGATTAATTGAAATTATTTTTGCCATTATAAATAGGTTTAATTGCCGGCCTTCTTATAGTAAACAATTGTTTGGTTGTTTTCGGGAGTTTTTAATGTGATTTGTGTAAACCGTTCCCAATTACTCCTATCGTAAACACTAAACCCAACTATCTGAGAAATATTTTCAATATCAACTCTTGTATAAAAATCAATATGGTTTAAATGTTTTGGTAGAATGGTTTTAATTTCTTCTAAAAATTCTTTCTCTTTTGTTTTATTATTTACGCCAGTCCATCTATAAAGAACAGTTATGTCCATTGAGCCCTTATTTGCTAGCCGAGAATCAATCCATATAAATGAATTCCATATATCATACCCAAGCTTTGAGGTTATTAATTCGATTTCCTCTTTAGTGTATACTTTATTCTGTGTTTCAAAATATTCAAATAATTCTTCTTTAGAGGAATCTAGATTTTCGCCATTGAGTTCAATTATTTCAAGGTAATTAATGCCCCTGCATGTGTATCTTATTGACTCTTCAACTGCTTCCCCTTTTTTCTTTTTCCAAAGCATAGAATTTGATTTATGCGTCTGAACATTTGATTTTGCAATAAAGTTAATGATTTCTGCCTTTGCCGGTGTTCCAAAAAACATCACGCCGTCGTTAGGTGTTGTGTGCAGGCAATGCAGCATAGCAAGACACCAACGACACGAATAGAGTGAACTGTATCCGGCTGCTGGTGAGGCCAACGCACAAATCCGCGGCATAACACGAGCAGCGGAGTGAGCTTCAAAGATACTGCGGATAAGTTTTATTAGATTCGTATTATATAAACCGCATATGCAAAAAAATATTCTTTGGTTACTGTTGTTTCTCCTTACAGGTTCTACAGCTTTCCCGCAGCACAAGGAAAAAGTATGGACAATTATATGCGGCGATTGTTCTCATAAAAAAGTAAAAGACACTATCAGGCACCGCTGGCATCCTTATGCAGGTATTCATGCGTCCGGGGATGCAGCGATGGTTTATATCGGTCCTTCATTTCAGGCAGGTGTCGATTTCCAATTAAAAAAGAGAGTTGTACTCAGTGCCTTTTTGCATTATTTCCACAAAAAGATAAACAATACCTGGGAGGGAGGCGGTTATGAAAATGGCAGATTTAAAACAATAACAGGAACAATACTATGCCAGGCAAACAGCAGCAGGAACCCGAACAAGAGCTTTTTTATTGCCGGCGGGGTAGCCATCCAGAGATGGGCGCAGCTGTATAATAGTGATTATGATAGCTGGGATGACAAAAGAACAACAGTACTGCCTGCTGCAAGACTTGGTTATTTTTTTCCTGTGGGAGACAATAAAATTACTGTTGAACTAAACGCAACAGGCCCTTATTCGTATGGAGATGCCAACTCATCAGTGATAGAAATTCTTACACAGGTTTCGTTTGGCTTCCGGTATATTTTTTAAGATTTTCTGCCTTTGCGGGTCTTCCAAAAAACATCAGGCTTTTTCGCCTTTGCCGGTGTTCCAAAAAACATCACGCCGTCGTTAGGTGTTGTGTGCAGGCAAAGTAGCATAGCAAGACACCAACGACACAAAGTTTAGTGAGTTTCCTCAATCCGGCTGTTGGTGATGCCCGGCGTAACAAACCGTATTTATTCATACTTTTATCAAATGTCAAAGTACCGCTGGAGTATCTGTGAACCTGATAACCCTGCAGTTATCGAAAAAGGGATGATACAGAAAGAAGATATTGTACAAACCTTTATTGAGTTTCCATGGATTGACAGACTTCGTAAAATTGCAGCAATGAAAGATGACGATGTTTGTTTTTCACCATCGCTTGAGTTTGAAAACAAAGATGCTAAACAGGGTGTCACATTTTCCATCGTCGGCGATGAAAATAAAAATGAATTTTATTTTTTTTATAAGAGACCTAAAACGGTCAGCTCCTTTTTTGGCCTGAGCAAAAAAAATGTGGAAGGATACATTTCTGATAAGACAGGTTTTACGAAAGAAGATGCTGTTAATATCCTGAGGGAGTTTATCAATGATAATTTTGATTGCCTGGAGTTACAGGTAAAATAATTTCTTTTACAGCCTTTTTCACGCCGTGCTTGGTATTTTCTTCCACCAACCGCACTAACAGAACACCTTTTCAGGACTAAAGTCTTTCATCAGTGTATTTGTCTAACCCCGGCTTTAAAGCCGGGGTTAGACAGTGCAGCATCTTCATGGACTTTAGCCCTGATTTTTTTTTTATTATTTTCGCCAATCAAACAACAATGTCATGAAAAAACTAAACACAGCCGTACTTATTTTCCTGCTTACAAGCCTGTATGCCGTTCCCTGTTTTGCCCAAAAAGACTTGTTGGCAAAAGAAGACCAGGCCATTCCTCCAGATTTTGGAAAAGACAAATCCACTCTCCTGGTAATAAAATCACCGGCTGGTTTCCAGGTTAATGGTGCACTGGATAATGTATTTGAAAAATATTATAAAGGCTCATACGAGATCATTAAATACAAAGAACAATTTGAAGCCCCATACCGTGATACCATTAAATACAGGTATAGATTCAATATCCTGATTGATATGGAAGGAGGCAAGTTTACAACCAGGCGGCCAGAGGGAGGTTTTAACCGGGAAGGTCCTTCCAATGAATATTCATATGGCATTACCGATATTCAAAGCCCGAAAGATTATAATATCTCATTTTCTATGGCTAACTATAAAAAATTGATGGAGGCTTATGTAAAAAAGCTGGAAGAAGAAAGAAAGAAGAACGAGTTGTAGTTATACCGCTTCTCTGTATTCTCAGTAGCCATACATTTATTCCGCCTTTGCCGGAGTTCCGAAAAGCATCATACCACCTGTTGGTGAAAGCAAGATTCATCAAAGTCTTGCTAATCACTCATAAAAAAACTTCCAGGTAGTTGTTTGTCGTACCAGCCATTGGTGCGTGACAAATATTGTAACCGCAGGCTGCAAGGCTATCTATTCACATTCACGGTGGTTGGTGTTTTTTTCCACCAACCACCCGCCCTAAAGAAGACTTCTTCAGGACTAAGTCCTTCATCAGTGTATTTGATAACCCCGGTCTTAAGACCGGGGTTATCCAGTGCAACATCTTCATGGGCTTTAGCCCTGATTTTTTTATAATGTGAACCGTGTTCATCAGTTGGTGAAGCAAACACACAAAGCCCGGTACAATCCCGAAATAATCGGGACAGGCACCAGCAGCGGCGTAAATATTTAAATGTAATTGCTTTTTTAATTCTTTACAAAGTGAAATTCGTGGTTGGCTCCACCGTTAGTAAAGAAATACCAGTAGTCATTCTTATCAAGCTTAAGGATACTGAAGTAAGAAGACGACACTGTTCCTGATTCAAGGGTAATTTCTATACTTCCAACATCCGAAATATTGAGTTTCTTCTCATCTTTACTGAAAATCCATCTTCCATCGTCTGAAACGGGAGCTCCGTTTTTATCAGTATAACTACGTGAATAAATCCCATTATCGGCATAAGACTCAAGGTAATTGCTGATAAGAAGGGTTGAAGTTTTATCAACGCCGTTTTTCAGATACTGTACCAGTTTCCAGTTATTCTTAAGATTTTTCTCCGTTTTACTGATAAGGCCGCCTTCATCATATTTTTTGCAGGCGGTAAAACCGGTTATCAGCAGAATAAGACCTAAGACATGTAAGAGGGGCATAGCTTTTTTCATAATTACAGATTTTAATGTTAGTAAACCCAGGTTTGCGAAATGTAACCAGGGTTTTTAAGAATTGAATAATTTTTTTGCTAAGAAGTCACAATTTTCATTATTCCTCCACCCTGCTTCGTATCCGTAAATAAATAAAAGCCCCGATGCGTGCCTTCCCCGGCATTTATCATCGGGGTCGCCACGCATAAGAACCGGAACTCATTCTGCTAAGCCGGCAGTTTGCTTAATCTTTGCAGGAGCCGTTTGCCAAAGCACCCAGGCAGCGCTGATGATGATAATATTTTTCATGATGTATTGCCCCACCAACGTAAAACCATAGGGTGCGACTTTGAAGGAAATATCAGGAAAAAATAACAGTGGTGTAAAAGTGCAGAACATGTGCAGCAGTAAGAAAAGGATCAGTTTCCTGATATAGAACCCGGCGATCAGCAGCAGACCCAGCGCCACTTCCCAGATGGCAAGAAGGATAATACTCGTTTGTGCAGGAATAAGGCCTGCGGTCAGTTTATGAATAGTATTGATGGCAAGGTCTTCCGCCGGGCTGTAGCCATGAAAAAATTTCAGCATACCAAACCATATATAAATGATACCGATGCTGCACCGGAGAACTGTGAGGGACCTCTTACTGATACTTATCCTGCTTTCATTATTCATGCCGTTAATTTTTTATCCGGCTAAATATAAATTTTTAATTCTATCAGACTTGAGCAGCCTCATTGTCTGGTATGATAAATATCAATATGGGCTTTGGCCCTCTGCCCTGCTTCGTACCTGCCTGCAGGCAGACACGTAAATAAATAAAAGCCTTCGCTCTGCGGGACTTGCAGTCCCGCAGTCTTACTATATCTCCCTTGGCGATACTTATTGCTGAAAGCAACAAAATAAAACTGCGAGGCTGCAAGCCTCGCAGAGCCCTGGTGTTTTCTTTCACCAGATGAATTCGTCCTTGCCAGTGCTTAAAAAAGCATCATGCCGACTGTTAATAAAAGCAAGATTCATCAAAGTCTTGCTAATCACTCATAAAAAAAACTTCCAGGTAGTTGTTTGTCGTACCAGCCATTGGTGCAGGACAAATATTGTAACCACAGGCCGCAAGGCTATTTATTCACATTCCACTTCTTTCTTAATAATGGTGAATGCTGTTTTTCCGCTGATAACAGTACCTGCTAAAGCGAAATAATAAGGGAATTCAATTGCTGTAGTGGCAATGCAGGATTTTCCAGGAAGTTTATGCTCTGCTTCCACCATGTATCCGCCGGCTGCATTATGTTGGATAGAGGTGATAACAGCGCTGTGCCCGCCGGAGTTAACCGTTCCGAGGAAAATAGCAATGACAGAATTTTTTGAAAAATCAACGGCAGGTTTCTCTTGCGGCATATCTTTCTTAAAAGCTTTTGACCATAAAGAATCAAACCGGGCCTGGTTGGTAATAACTAAGTTCACAGGGTTTTCGATACGGCATTGGTTGCCGGATAAAAGTTCTTTCCAGGGCAGTTGGGTTTCGTTGTTGTCTTTGATAACTTTCATTTCTTTAGTGTCTTTTACGGCAGTGCTGTCTGCCGGGGAAGAATTTCCTTTTGTATTGTTATCGCAGGAAAGCAGCATCAGCAATCCGGCTATTGTCAGGGTTATCATTTTCATATAGTTTATATTTTACTTGTAAAAAAAATACTCAGAACCGGGTTGAATAACCGGAACAAACGGTTATAGTATGAACCCAACGGCATCTGTAATATAACAAGCAAAAGATGACTGGAAAAGGGGTTTTGCATAACCCTTTTCCAGTCTTATCTTAATTAATTCCTGCCTTTATCTCCTGGCTATATTATAATTTTTTCCTTTACAGTTAATAGTTCCGGCTATTAAAGGAGCACCGCCCCTTGCATGAATTATTCCGGCAACATGCGGAGTTGCCATAGATGTACCTGTTTTAGTACAATATCCGCCGCCCTTGCAGGTAGAATACACAGAAACTCCAACGGCTACCCAATCCACCGGCACATTTGCGCTGGTATTCCAGTTAGCACTTGTGTAGCAGGTGTTGTTGCAGGTCATTGCCCCTACTGTATATACCCGGTTGCCATTTATACATCCGGGCCGGTTAAGATTAGCATCTGCATTATCATTTCCGGAAGCCATAACAACATAAGTACCGGCATTGCCCAAATTTCTGATGGCATCTCTTAAAGTAGTTAATGAATTTTCACAATTTGGATAACCATATCCTCCGAGGCTCATGCTTACCACATCACCCGGTATGTCATACATGGCCACATGATTAAGACCCGCAAGCAATGCACTCCATGAACCGGTTCCGGAATTATTTAAAACTTTTACAGGAACAACCCTGGCACCGGCTGATACGCCTACAACTCCGATGGCATTATTTTTTGCAGCAGCAGTTCCGGCGCAATGTGTGCCATGTCCGTGACCATCAATAAATGTTTCGCCGGCAATAAAAGATTTAGCGAAAGTTGGACTGGTTTGAACATTTAAATCCGGATGAGTAATATCAATACCGGTATCAAGTATCCAAATCCAGGTAAGCTTGGCAGAACCATCAATAAAACCACCGGCTTTGGTTATTCCACAAGGGACTACCTGGGCAAAATCGGCGGTTGAATTTTTTACAAATGTTTTATCAATGGCTGCATGCTCAGCGTTTGGGCCGGTTAAGTTTTGTTCATGGACACCATTATGGTTATGATTGTCCATGATAGCACCAGTCCGAATATTTATTATCTCTTTAGGATTGGGGTCAGATTTATCCGGCCCGATTTCAATGTAGTAATCCTGTTGAACCTCGGCAACATCCGGATCTGATTCGAGTGATTTCTTTTCATCGCTGCTTAATTTAGCAGTAAATCCCACCAGGATATCAGCAAATTCATTGATAACAGAGGAAGGTTTTAAATTTCTTTTGGTCTGTACCTGTTTCAACTTGGTAAAGTTAATTTCCCTTGCTGCTTTGTTTAAGCTTACTTTTTGTTCCCTCTCATTGCTTTGCCGCTGGTTTTTGATAACAGGTTTAGCCGCTGATTCCTTTAGGATTACAATGTACTGATCAGGAATGGGGCGGGGTTTTTCCTGTGAAAGAGCCCTGTTGCCCAGCAACAGAAAAGCCCAAATTCCTAGACCGATTAGTTTAGGTTTCATGTTTTTGATTTTTAAAATTAAAAAATAATAATTCAGGTATTAAGTTAATACCAATCAGAAATTAACCTGTTGTAATCGGAGAGTATAGATAAACTAATCAGGAGCGGAATGTGGAATTTCTTAAGAAGGGATTTACTGATCCATGAAATTTTCTTTTTCCTTTATTCAAAGGTAAATCTAAAAGAAGCAACCATTCAAAAATTTTTTGTCCCGGATTTTGTAAAACATAAACCTTTTTTCCGCCGTCGATATTTAACTGCCTGTCCCGATACATTAGCTTCAATGAGATTTTTTGACCAAACTCATTCCCATTCCTGATAAGCTTCATTTAAAACAGGCATAGCGGGTATTACTTTTGCCGCCAATATTAATTACCCAATTCCGGGAGTATGAAAACAGGTGCTATTTTATTATTCTTTTTTTATTTCCTGCTGTTAACGCCGTCGGGCATAGGATGCAGGCCTGAACAAGCAGCCAAAACAGGAACCGCCATAGAGCAATTGCTGGAGGGCAATCGCCGGTTTGCCAGTATGCAACAACTGCATCCGCATGAAACAAAGCAGAGGGTGGTGGAAATATCTGAAGCCCAGCACCCGTTTGCAGCAGTGATTTGCTGTTCTGATTCAAGAGTGCCACCTGAAATAATATTTGATCAGGGGCTTGGCGACCTTTTTGTTGTTCGCACGGCAGGCAACCTGATGGGGGGGCTGGAAATTGGCAGCATTGAATATGCGGTGGAGCACCTGGGGGTGAAGCAGGTATTAGTGATGGGACATAAAGAATGTGGCGCAATAAAGGCATTTACAGAAGGGTCTGAAGTGACCGGGCATATCAAAGAAATAGTGGACAGTATAAAAGGTGAACAGGAGATCCGGCAACTCCCTTTAAATGATAAACACCTGCTGGATGATTGTACCAGGGCAAATATTTTGCACGGTATCCACCAGCTGAAACTACAGTCAACCCTTCTTTTAAATAAGATTAATAAAGGCGAACTCCGGCTGTATGGAGCTTGCTACGATATTCACAGCGGCCGTGTTGACTTAATCAAAGAGTAAAATTTCCCCTCACCGCTTTTCATAAAAAACAGCAGGGCTTCGTTGTGAGTGTGTATTGTAGCAATCGTATAAGAAAAAAAATAAACAAAACTGCACCGCATCTGTGGCGCAGTTTTGTTTCCCGGTATTTTAAAACAAAAACTATGCGTACTTCAAAATGCAAGTCATATCTTTTTGAAATCAGCTTTTCCTTACCGGCCTTTTTTGTTTTACCTTAAACAAGCCTACGAATAAACTATAGCCCATTAATGCCCCAAACCCGATTTGTTTCATCACGCCAAGGAGGTCAGTGGTTTGCCATTCCTGCATTACTTTGCCGTCCTTCACCTTCCTGATGAAGATGCCATTAATCTCCAGGTTTTTTTTATTGGCAGGGGCACCCATGAATTTACCTGTATTGATTGCCGTAGAAATAAACCGTACAGACGCATGGTCGCCATCAACAAGCACATGGGGAAACTGCATTTTTAAATCGGAGAAAGCAGCTTTCATATCCTGCATAAAGCCGATATATTCATTTTTTGTAAATACAAACCCGTCGCCGGTGTAGGTAAAATTATCATCTAATAAATTATCCAGGTCGGTCCACCTTCCTTCCAGGATAGCATAGGATACAGCCAATGCTGTCTTTTTAACTGTTTCATTTTCCATTTTCTTTTTGCTGCGAAATTGTAGTATTCGCTATGCAAAAACAATATACTATCCAAAAAGAAAGTACTATATATTCAGTAAGTATATGCCTCTTTGTATTTTTGCTAAAACCGAATAAAGATGAAGCGGTATAAGATAAATGGCACTTTTTATTATTGTCCTGTAGATTTAACCCTCTCTGTTGTAGGCGGGAGATGGAAGGGACTGGTATTTTGGACTTTGAGGGAAAGCCCCAGGAGGTTTGGTGAGTTAAAAAAAATACTGGTGGGGATTAATGATAAAATGCTGACACAGGTGCTGCGTCAACTTGAGCAAAGCGGGGTTGTTTGCAGGAAAGTACATGAAGTTATCCCTCCAAAGGTTGAGTATTCCTTAACTAAGGAAGGGTTAAAATTATTGCCTGTCATGCAGATGATGTCTTCATGGGGCGAAAAATTTGAAGTATAGTTTTTTATATAAATGGTTTTTTGCCTTTGCTGATATTTAGAATACAAAAAAAAGTAACAAAAACTACACAGTCTCCGCTGTTGTAGTTTTTGTTGAGGTTTGTGTGAACACTGGCCGGCTTACTTCACTTCACTTATAACCACATCCTGTACAAAACGGGTATTGCGGTTTACTTTATAGGCCACCGATTGTTTGGTTTTATTGCTAAAAACTTCAAAGCGAAGTGTGTTGTCACCAATTTCATCAGTGTTCAATAAAAATTTCTTGCTGAAATTTTCGCCTTTGATGTTTTCCCTGTACAGTGAAATACCATTTTCATCAGTGATGCTGATGGTAAACTCATTTTGCAGCACATCGCCAGAAAAATTTAACTGGAACAGGGGCTGGTCATTAATGAAGCCGGCAAATTTCAGTTCTACCGGAACGACTGGATTTTTGTCATTTGCCGTTACAGCAGGTGATATAGCCACTGAGAATACGGTAAAGAATGCAATAGCGATTAAACGATTGTTGTTGAAAATCTTTTTCATAATTAAAGTTTTAAAGATCTGACCGGCTTAGTGCCGTTCAGACGGGGGTTAATAATCTGATGCTACAGAAAAAGTTGATGGGGTTGCAATCGTGGGATAAACTGAAAACAGGGGCAAACAAAAGGGCAAGTAGTTAATAATTCCGGTCTCGTTGTTTTCCGGGGCAAAAAGCAAGTGATAATGCTTTGACGAAGTAAAAATAGATGTGCTATATGCCTGCGCCAAACCTACTTATGACGGTTATCTGCACCGCCAACTAATTACAAGAGTACTTAACCCGTTAAGGATCACAATAATTGTTTCAAATGTGGTAAAGATGCCCAAGGATGATTTCCAGGCTGAAGCTTTGTGAAAATGCAGGGTATTAATAGAAAATTTTTTCTTGTTTGGTAAGCATAAATGAGTGCAATCAAAACAACGGAGGACTGGAGCCTTTACCTCCGGCTATAATTTGGTGCTTCCTTCGTTATCTCAATATCATGTGCATGGCTTTCTCTCATTCCTGCATTGGTGATTTTTACGAAGATTGCTTTTTGCAATTCTTCAATAGAAGCTGCACCACAATAACCCATACCTGCCCTTAAGCCACCTGTGTATTGATAGACGACTTCTTTCAGCAAACCTTTGTAGGCCACACGGCCTTCGATGCCCTCCGGTACAAATTTCTTTACATCATCTTCCACATCCTGGAAGTAGCGGTCGCTGCTGCCGGTGGCCATAGCGCCGAGTGAACCCATGCCACGGTATTCTTTAAATTTTCTTCCTTCGTAAATAATTGTTTCACCGGGGCTTTCCTCCGTACCGGCAAAAATGCTGCCCATCATTATACAATTAGCCCCTGCGGCTAATGCTTTTACCATATCACCGGTGTAGCGGATGCCGCCATCAGCAATCACCGGAATATTTTTTCCTATTAAAGCCGATGCGGCTTCCATGATGGCGGTAAGTTGCGGAACACCGGCACCGGCTACAATCCTTGTTGTACAAATAGAACCGGGCCCGATACCAACTTTTATAGCATCTGCACCTGCATCAGCTAATGCTTTAGCTCCGGCGGCTGTTCCCACATTGCCTGCAATGACATTTATTTTTTTGAAATTCTTTTTTACATCTTTTAATGCAGCAATCACCCCTTTGCTGTGGCCGTGTGCACTGTCGAGGGCAATCACATCGGCGCCGACAGTTTGTAAGGCAGCTACCCTGTCCAATAAATCTTTGGTGATGCCAACACCGGCACCCACGAGTAAACGGCCAAATTGGTCTTTCACTGCATTGGGATGACTTTTTAATTTTAATATATCACTGTAAGTAAATAAGCCGGTGAGTTTTCCCTGCTTATTGATGATAGGAAGTTTTTCAACCTTTGTTTTCTTGAATAACTGTTCCGCTTTCTTTAAATCAGTTCCTTCTGGAGCGGTGTAGAGGTTTTCCTTGGTCATCACTTCACTTACTTTCCGTTTGGGGTTGTCTTCAAACCGAAGGTCACGGTTAGTGAGGATGCCGACTAATTTTCCATTTGTATCAATAATGGGGATACCGCCGATTTTATTTTCTCTCATCAATCGTAAGGCATCACCAATTGTAGCATCGGCCAGCAATGTTATCGGGTCAATAATCAAACCGCTTTCACTTCTTTTTACTTTGCGAACCTGCTCAGCCTGTTTTTCAATCGTCATGTTTTTATGCAGGATGCCGAGGCCGCCTTCCCTGGCAAGGGCAGTTGCCAAAGCCGCTTCGGTTACCGTGTCCATTGCTGCCGACAGTAGTGGAACATTGAGTGTAATGTCTTTGGTAAGCCTGCTTTTGATTTCTACATCACGGGGCAGCACCTGGCTGTAGCCGGGCATCAGCAATACATCATCAAAGGTTAAACCTTCACCGAAAAATTTTTTGGATTCTTGCCTGGGGGAGGAATTTCTTGTTGCCATGTGCAAAGATATACTCCCGGGTGAAATGAGAAAAATGATTTTTTATGTCAACTCAGGCTGTACAACTTACCGGGTTTTGAAGAAATAATCCCCTGTAGTTCCATATTTAAGATAGCTGCTGCCACAGCGCTGCTGCTCAACCCGCTTTTCCCGTTAATCTCATCAATATGCACCGCTTCTTTTTCATTTAATATGCCAACAACAATCTTTTCATCGGCCGTCAGTTCAATAAACAATTCCCGCTGGCTCTTTTTTTCTTTTCTGCTCTTGGCCTTGTCTTCCCAATTCATTACCTGAATCAGTTCTGTTGCATCAGTAAGCAACATGGCTTTATTGTTTTTAATGAGATAATTACAGCCAACACTTTTAGAGTCTGTCACTTTTCCGGGTATGGCAAACACATCTTTATTATAACTATTGGCTAATTCTGCGGTGATCATACTGCCGCCTTTCAATCCTGTTTCAATAACTATCGTGGCATCACTCATGCCCGCCACTATCCTGTTACGGGTGGGGAAATTATGTTTATCGGGTTTTGATTTGCTCCTGAATTCTGTCAGCAAACCGCCATTATGTTTTATCATGTCTTTGGCAAGACCGGCATGTTCGGCAGGGTAAATTTGATCAAGGCCATGGGCCAATACCCCAACAGTCGGCAAATTATTTTTAACCGCGGCTTTATGGGCAATTGCATCGGTTCCAAATGCAAGACCACTTACCACCGTTACATTTTGCGCAGCCAGTTCTTTTACTAATTTTTCAGTAACCTGTTTTGCATAATCGGTGTTACTTCTTGTACCGATGATGGCAACGATCTTTGCTGTATTCAAGTCGGCTTGGCCCTTATAAAATAAAAGAGTGGGAGAGTCGTAGCAATTCAATAACCTCTTTGGATAGTCTTTATCAGTTAGAAAAAGAGGTTTGATTTTATACTTTTCTATAAATGTAATTTCTTCCTCTGCCCGGCTAAAATCTTTAAATGAAGCGATAGAAGCTGCCCGGATGGGGCCAATGCCTTCAATTTTTCCCAGGAAAGATTTTTTTGCATGAAAAATTTCTTCTGCATTGCAATGCTGCAGCAAAATTTTTGCCTGTACGGGGCCAATGTTGGGAATAAGTGTTAAGGCAAGCTGGTAAAGCAGTTCTGAATCCATACTATCAGGTCGTAAAAATCAAATATAAGGGAAGTCCGAATTACTGGCTAACTACTTTCATTTCTGTCCGGCGGTTTAATGCCCTTCCATCTTCGGTTTTATTATCTGCAATAGGTTTCGTTTCGCCGTAGCCTTTGGCAGTTAAGCGTTGCACCGGAACAGCTTTACTAACCAGGTAATTCACAACAGCTTTTGCCCGGTTATTGCTTAGCAGAAGATTATCAGCGGGTTTGCCCTCATTGTCAGTATGACCGCTTATTTCTATTTTCAATGCCGGGTTTTCATTAAGCAATTGAATCAGCTTTTCCAGCTCTGCCTGAGATTCAGTTTTCAATTCAAACTTGCCCACATCAAAAAAGATGTTTTTTAATACCGCACTGGCATTGGTTTCGATTGGCAGCAGGGCAATGTTTTTTTGATAAACTGAATCAGGTGAACGACTTGCTAATAAGAAGTTGTCAGAATAAAAAAGATAGCCTTTGCGGTTTACATTAAAAGCATAGTCTTTCCCAACGGGTAGGGTGATAAAATAATTTCCTGCTTCATCTGTCTGAACTTTGCTGATAGTTTGTTTGGTTGCGAGGTCAATCAACTCAACAGAAGAGGGGAGTCCCTTAGCAGTTTTTTTATCAGACACCTGGCCTTTCACCCATAATGTTTTGTTGGGACGAATATCCTGCCGCAATTCAAAACTGTAAATATCATGACCACCTTTTGAATCATTTCTGTCGCTGGCATAATAAGCGGTCTTACCATCTGCTGCAATAAATAATGTTCCTTCATCAGTAATGGTATTGATAGGGTATCCTAAATTTTTTGCTTTATCCCATGCTCCGGCATAACCTCTCCGGGTAACAAAAAGATCGTTGCCACCATAACCCTGCAAGCCATTTGATACAAAGTATAAAGTCTGATTATCAGCATGAATAAAAGGGCACTGATCATCACCCGGAGTGTTGATGCTGGCACCTAAGTTTTCCGGATCCCCCCATCTGCCATTAGGTTGAAGATGGCAGACATAAATATCCATACCACCAAAACCACCGAACCTGCGGCTGGCGAAAAATAAATCTCTTTTATCAGGCGATAAACAAGGTTGAGAATCCCATTGGTCAGAATTTACTCTGCCGCCAAGATTTGTTGCGTCACTCCAGCCCTGTGATGTTAAATACGACATGTACAAATCGTAGTTGCCATAGCTGTCTGTACGGTTGTTGGCAGTAAAAACCAACCATTGCCCGTCTGATGAAATATTCTGAGCGGCTTCACTCATCGGGGTATTTATATTCCCTTCAATTGGCTCGGCTAAACCCCATTGACCGGCAATAGATTTGCTGTAATAGAAATCTTCATTCACATCTTTTATTCTCCTGGTAAAAACTAATCCTGAGCCGTCAATAGTTAGTGAAGGAAAATATTCTGATTCGGCCGTATTAATATTTCCTCCAACATTTTGCGGAGCAAATACATAATGCTGCACCGGATTGTTTTTTGCATAATCAACAGCGAACTCATAAGATCGTTTACGTTTTTGCGCAGATTCAAAACTGATTGGATTTTTGGGTGGCTTTTTTGTCAATAATTCATTGACAGCATCTAATGCTTTTTCAAATTCTCCCAATCCGGCTAATTGAATGGAATAAGCTAGTTTGTAATCCAGCGTATAGTTTGAATCTACAGCAAATGCTTTTTCATAATTGGCGGTACTGCTTTTATAGCTTTTTAATTTTCCATAAATGCTGGCCAATGTCAAATAGGCTTCCACATAGTTTTTATCTGTTTCAATCGCCTGTAGCAAGAGTCCGGCGGCATTAGTAAGGCTTCCATCGTCAATTCTATCCATCGCCTGGTTGTATAGCTGAACTGCTTTCTTATTGATTTTTGCCGGGTCGTATTGCGAAAAGCAGGATTGTAGTATCAGAAAAGAGGATGTAAAAAGCAACAGTTTTTTCATTAGGCGTTAAAAATGGGTAAATAAAGGTAGAGTAATTGCTTTTTAGTAGTAATGTGTTAATTTTATTTAACTGAACGTTATGTAATAATTATTATTGCAACATCAGTGTTGAAAACTGTTTATGGGGAAACACAAATTTCTACTTTCCGGTATCATTTTTTTTTATCCAGTTTTATTATTTGCTCAAAACGATTTTTCAGCTAAAACTTGGCATTTTATTGATACCTCTATTACAAAGAAGGCAAAACTGGATGATCTGCTCTCAATAGTCAATACCATTAAAATAAAAGCAGATCAGGAACAAAAATATTTTTATTCTGCCCGCTGCCTGAACTACCGGATGTTAATTGCTGACCTGCGAACAGAGGATACTTTTTATTTTAAAAATTCAGCCTTCATTGATACACTTTTGCAGGAAACCGGATTGAATAATACCATGCGATATTCCTTACATCTGATGCAGGCTTACCGGATAATTAATTTCAAAAGCCGCTATAAGAAATTTCAACAAGGCAGGTATGAAAGAAGGGACTTGCCTATTAATTATGCAGCTTTTGCTAATGACGGGCTCGATAGTATTTCCCAACTGCATTTTGAAAAGGCAAAAGCATTGTCAGGGCAAATAAGCGGTGCAAACATTAATGAAGTTTTATGGCTTTCTTCCGACCCACTTCAGTTTCTTTACAAACCAGATATGTATGATATTGCAATGGCAGGGCAAATAGAAGCTGTAAGTAAAAAGCATTATTTCCATGCAGGGGCAATGCTTTTTTTAAAAAAATCAATTGGACTATCTCCGGTTGATTTTGTCACATCATTGGATTCCATTGGCGGAAGTAATAATAATACTTTCATGGAACTAAAACTATACAGGGATTGGTTGATGTATCATCAATCTAACCCCTCGGTTTATTATTTTATTGAATCTCTCGCAAGAAAATATGTTTATGACCTGGTAAAATCAAACTACACAGACGTAGAAAAAATATATGAAACTTATTTGAAAAAAATTTCTATTTCACCATACGGAGCTGTCAGGGCTTTTGGTGTTTACCAACTTTGTTTGCTACTGAACAGCCAGGGTAAGAAGTATTTCCCTTCAAACAGCTATGATTTTGATTCTTATGGCGAACGGAACGATTATGATACTGCTTTTCGTTATCTCCCAGCCAAAGCTTTGCAACTACTTCAACAAAACCAAAACGTTCTTGACAGCTTTGCGTACTTGAAAAATATTCTGCGGCAAATGGAAGAGCAGATCAGGAGAAGCGATTTACAGCTTACCGTTCAGGAGTATAATCTTCCAGGCGAACCAATACTTGCTGAATTGAAATTTAAGAATACTGAAAAAATATTTTACAAAATTGTGAAATTAAATGCCAACGATGTATTCAGCTTCAATAAGCCGCAGGAATTGATTGTAAAATTGATGAGGATGTCTGCATTTTCTGAAAATTTGCTTTCACTACCCAAAACAGATGATTATAATTATCATAACACTTACCTGAAACTTGACGCATTGCCTGCAGGGACCTACAAGTTGGTATTCGCCAATAAAAAATTGACTGACAGTACAGCGTTGATTCAATTCCTTTCTTTTAATGTTACAACCATTGCTGTTATTAACAACGACAGCCGTATCTACATTCTTAACAGGAAAACAGGGTTTCCACTTACAGGAACAAAAATTAAAGCTGGCTATACAAAAACTATTAAAAAAGACAGTAGTACGATTAAAAAATACGTTTCTGAGAACCATATTGTAAATAAAAATGGGTATATAGTTCTAAGAGATAAAAGCATTACTAACCTGGAAGTGTATTATCAAAGTGATACGGCCTTTGAACAAATCAATATCGTTGATACGGATAAACCGGATGATATTTATTCAAAAGATGATTATGATGGACTTGTTGAGTTTTATGAGGACAACGCAAAAGCATATATCTACACTGACCGAAGTATCTATCGTCCTGGCCAAACTGTTCATTATAAGGCCATTTTTATTACAAAAAATAAACAAACTGGTGAATCGATGGTAATGAACCAACAAAATCTGAAAGGGAAGTTGTTTGGCAGTGTATATAAAAAATGGCTGAAAGAAGAAGATCCCTGGCTTTTTATCACTGACCCCTTTAGCAGGGAAATGGATTCATTGAGAATTACACCAAACGAATTTGGTTCTGTTTCTGGTTCATTTAGAATACCCAAAACAGCCGCTACGGGAGAATGGGAAATTGAACCGGATTATATAGAGAAAGATTGGCAGTATGGAACTTTCAAAGTGGAGGAATACAAGCGGCCTTCTTATGAAGTTACTATCGAAAAGCCCAAAAAGGAATTAAGGATTAATGATGATTTTTCTTTTAAGGTGAAAATAAAATCTTTTGCCGGGGCTATGCTTAATAATGTAAAAGTAAATTACTTGGTTCAGCGCAGTGGTATTTTACCTGTATTTGATTCAATACAAATGCGAAATGTTAACAGCAATTTGGAAGCAATTCTGTTTGACTCTGTCGGCTATACTAATGCCGAAGGTGAGCTGGAAGTAATTGTAACAGATACGTTCCTCAAAAAACAACTTCTGGCCGACAGTTTGCAATGGAACTTCAATTATGATATTAGCGCAGAAGTCATAGATGCAACAGGGGAATCTTATACTCAAGATGCAAATATTACTGTTTCTTCTGACCCGATAAGAATCAAGTTACTCTTAAATAGTAAATACAACAGGTCTTCACTTCCTCGGTTGAGTATAACGGCAGAAGATAAAAATGCAGGAGTGGTTAACAAAAATGTCAAACTTAGATTTTACAATATTGCGGCCGATGAAAAACTATTATATGGAGACAGAAAACTAACTAAAGCGGATGAATGGATATATGACAGGGAAATACTGGCCCAATGGTTTCCGTTTGTAAAATTTAATACTAAGAATGAATTGCCAACAAAGAAGCTGATTTTGGAAACAACTATAAAGACCGGAGAAACAGAAAAATTTAAAATATCAGCGGATCAATTTGTTGCAGGCAACTATATAGTAGAGGCCAGTTGTGAAGAGAACGGAAAGCAAGTAGGGGTATTAAATAAAAACTTCACAGTTTTTGATGTTGAAGGAAAAAATCTTCCGGAAAAGACGTGGAGATTTTTTCACCTGCCATACAATTCAATATCGGCTGGTGATACAATTACATATTATTCCGGTAGTTCTGTTGGAGAAACTTTTTCGATTCTCCATTCTGCATATTATTCCGGTAAAAAGAAAACCGATATAAAACATTTTTATGAAGAAAAGATAAGTTCAAATGGTATATTCCAATATAAAATTAAGGTTCCTGCTAGTGCTGCCAGCCAGTTACAACTGACACAGATATGTATTATCAACAACCAGGTATTTACTTATAAAGAAAGGATTTATATTACACGCAATAATGTCAAAGGAGAGCCGGAAATCATTATTGAGAAATATCGCAAAAAGCTTTCCCCGGGAAGTAAAGAGGAATTTTCTGTTTCTATAAAAACAAAAAATGAAAACATAGCTGCAGAACTAATGACAACAATGTACGACGCCACCCTTGACAAGCTTGAGGGGCATAAATGGGAAAGGCCTTTTCCTGAGAGCTATAGAAGCATCAGAACAGAGTGGCAAGAAAAAATTAATTCAGTAAATAGCAGTTCAAACAATTTGCCTTTTAATATTGAATCAGCGTTAATAATTCCCGGGCATTCCTCAATACAGCCACTTTGGTGGGTAAACCCAATTGACTATGCTTACACAGAAATTATGGGCGATTGGAATAGCAATGTAAGGATGCGTAATTATGTGGGATTAGGTTTAGATATGAATCCGGGATCTGGTTATTTGCTTTCAGGAAGAACAGCAGGGGTAACAATCTCAAATGCTTCCGGCTTGGATGAAGTAGTAGTAACCGGGGTTAGCACTTCGGTTAGAAAAAATTTAACAGCTTCAGCAACTAGTATTCAAATGAGGGGGCTGTCATCATTGGCAGGTACTGCGCAACCATTGATTATTTTGGACGGAGTTGTTTATGACGGTGATTTAAGTAAGATTGATCCTGCATTAATTACACAGGCAATGGTTTTAAAAGGAGCTGATGCTTCGGCTCTTTATGGTTCAAGGGCATCGCAGGGTGTTTTGGTTTTAAGTACAAAAGGTGATATTATTTTCCCGAAAGAAACTGAACCAATCATCACTACTCGTAAAAATTTTAATGAATCAGCATTTTTCTTCCCTGCTATCTATGCAGATAAAAATGGATATTTTTCTTTCAGTTTTACTTTGCCCGAAAGTGTAACAGAATGGAACTGGAAAATGCTTGCACATACGAAGCTGGCTGAGTTTGTTTATACTGAAAGAAATTTGAATACGCAATTGCCTTTGATGGTTCAGCCTAATATGCCCAGGCTTTTATATCAGGGCGACAAATTTGTTTTACAAAACAGGATAACCAATTTGGATAGTTTACCTATTACAGGCAAAATAGTTTGCAGAATTGAAGATGCTGTAACTGGGAGTGATATTACGACCCAATTTCTTTCTATCAGCCAGCATGATTTTGCAGTGGAAAAGAAGGCCAATGCATCCAGGGCTTTTGAGATTAAAATTCCTGTAGAGCAATTAAACCCTTTAAAAATCATTGTTACGGTACGGTCTGAAAATTTTATGGATGGGGAGGAACATCTATTACCCGTGTTGAGTCCCAAGATTTTTGTTAGGAACGGCATACCCTTTTCTTTTCAAAATAGTCCGGATACAATTCTGCAATTACCTTCTTTGCCTAATGATGCCGAAATGCATGGTATGAGTTTGTCCATACTCCCAAAGCCTCAGGCGGCTTTAATAAATTCATTGCCCTGGCTAGCCAATTACCCCTATGGCTGTGCTGAACAAACTTTTAATAAGCTGCTTGCTCAAGTGATAGCTATAAAAATAATGCGAACTGATAAGATGGCTCAGCAGATATTTGAAACAGCAAAAAAAAATATGGAAAGTGAAAACAGGGGTTCTCAAAAATTACCGGATGAATTAAGTGAAGAAACAATGCCCTGGTTGAATAAAATAAATAAATCGTCATTACAGCAAAAGCAGTTGTTTAATTTGCTTGACACTTCGAAAGCAAATAGTGTCATTGATGGGTTACTGCAAGATCTTTACAAATTTCAAAATTCAGACGGTGGCCTAGCTTGGTTTAAAGACGGTAACAGCAACTATTATATTACTTCTTATGTATTGACAGGATTTGGAAGGATTGAGAAGGATGATTTATTTACTCCCACAGGTCAGGGAAATAGCCAATACAAAAGATTTATTCAGAACCTGGTTATGTATTCCGATAGAGAGTTTGCCAATCTGGAAGATATCAAGAGTAGTAGCCTTGTCTATAATGTTCTTGCAAGGAGTTATTGGCAAAATCTATTACCGATCGCTGACAGTATTAAAATAAAGATACTTGCATATCTGAATACGGAATGGGAAAATGCAGACAAAAAATCGTTGTACAACCAATCTTTGTTGGCTATAGCCTCGTTCCGGTACGCAAATGAAAAAAATAAATTATTTAGCCGTGCATCGGAACACCTGAACTCTATCCTCCAACTGGCAATAAAGGATGAACAAAACGGAATCAGGTGGAAAGATTTGGCAGATGAAGATGACTTGAGTATTTCATCTGAAGAAACCATTACCTTTCTTGCCGAAGCATTTATGGAGCAGGGAAATGATGAAGCAGTGCGTAGTGGAATATTAAAGTGGCTTCTTACTGCCAGGAACGATGATAGCTGGGGTAGTACAAAGGCAACTGCCGCAGCTATCACTTTGTTATTGAAAACAAGTACATCTTCAATGGGGCAGACACAAGCCATAAACCTTTCTGTAGATGATAAAAAAGCGACACGGGTCGATGACGATTTGCTAAAAGGTTCGACTTATGGTTTTTTTTCGGCTAATTCTTTACCAGCGTTAGTGCAGTTGAAAAAAGAAACTAACGGAATTGCCTCCGGAAATTTTAACTGGTATTACTTTACAAGTGGTAGTTACTTAAATAACCCGAATAAAGCTATCCGGCTTAGTAAAGCATTTTATAAATGGGATGAAAAAGAAAATATATGGATATTGATTTCAGGAAATGTGGAACTAAAGATTGCCGATAGGGTTAAGGTGATATTAACAATCGTATCGTCAAAATCGTTGCCCTATGTTTTTATTGAAGATAAAAGGGCTGCTGCATTTGAACCTTTGAATGGTAATAGCGGATACGAATATGCCTCTGGATTTGGTTATTATAAATCCACAAGAGACATCGGCTATCAGTTTTTTGCAGAAAAGATTCCTTCAGGTACACATGAAATCAGTTATGAAGTCAAAGTTTCACAGGTGGGCAGCTTTACATCCGGGCCGGCTTCATTGCAATGTATGTATAAACCTGAAATAAGTGCTTACAGCAATAGCAGTAAAATTTTTACGGCACATTAATATACTTATGAATTTGCAAAGAAAGTTCCCACTGCGGATTAGCCTTAATGTATTCTATAATCATCGGGGTTACCTGAGCAGCTTTGTCCCATTCGGGCTGCAGGTACAGTTTGCAGGATGGAGAAACCTGTTCAGCATATTTTTCTGCCCAGTCAAAATCTGATTTGTTGCAGATAACAACTTTTAATTCATGGGCCAGGTGTAAGACTGGTTCCAGCGGGGCTTTAAATTTTTTGGGAGATAAACAGATCCAGTCCCACAAACCACTGAGTGGATATGCACCTGATGTTTCGATATGCATTCTAAATCCGGCGTTTTGAAATTCATCTGTTAACTCATCAAGATTATGCATCAGTGGTTCTCCACCGGTAATAACCACTATCTCTGCCGGAGTATTCCTGACTTCTGCAATAAGCTGTCCGATGGTATATTTTGGATGTTTATTTGCATCCCAACTATCTTTTACATCACACCAGGCGCAGCCAACATCACATCCGCCCAAACGAATAAAGTAAGCAGCTTTTCCCTGGTGATAGCCTTCGCCCTGCAACGTATAAAAGTGTTCCATTACAGGAAAGGCTGTTGATATTTTTTTCTCTTCAGTCATTTCACACATTAATTCTTCATCATACAGGAACGATAAGTGTTCTTCATCAACGCTGCAATCGTCATCGGCCCCACACCACCGGGTACCGGTGTTATCCATGAGCATTTTGGAGCCACCGTTTCAAAAGCAACATCACCTTTTAGTTTGAATCCGCTTTTCTTAGTGCTGTCCTCAACTCTTGTAATCCCAACATCAATAATAATAGCTCCTTCTTTTACCATATCGGCCGTAACGAATTCTGGTTTGCCTAATGCGGCCACAATAATATCTGCCTGCAGGCAAAATTCTTTAATGTTTTTAGTTTGAGAATGACAAATGGTAACTGTACAATTACCGGGATTGGTATTGCTGCTTAATAAAACACTCATTGGCCTGCCGACAATATTGCTGCGGCCAACGACTACGGCATGTTTTCCCCTGGTATCAATTTTATAATGTTCGAGCAGCAACATAATGCCATATGGAGTGGCCGGAACAAAAGTTGGTAATCCCTGCAGCATTTTTCCCACATTCACCGGGTGAAAGCCATCCACATCTTTATCCGGATCGATTGCATTGATGATTTTATCATCAGCAATATGTTTGGGTAAAGGAAGCTGCACTAAAATGCCATCTATATCAGGATCATTATTCAGATCTCCGATAGCATCCAATAGTTTGGTTTCAGAAATATCTGCTTCAAATCTTATCAATGTCGATTTGAATCCTACCTCTTCACAGGCTTTCACTTTAGCAGCTACATATGTTTCGCTGGCGCCATTATTGCCCACCTGTATTGCTGCCAGGTGAGGAACTTTTTTCCCATCCACATTGAGTTCAGCTACTTCAATTTTCAATTCGCTTATGATAGCCTGGGCGGCTTTTTTACCCTCTAAAATTTGCATGCTGCAAAGGTAGGGTTTGCTGCAATGTTTATTTTGCAGCAAAACAGTATCCTTGTAACTTTCTGATAAATTGTGACTGCTTGACCAAAAAATTTACTTTACTGCCCGGCATTATATTGTTCAATGTTTTATTATCTCATGCCCAGGTTCTCCGGAGACCGCTTGCAGCGACTTACACAGGTATGGGTGCCTACAGCATAAGCCATGCAGATATATTTTCCTTTACGGCCAACCAGGCATCACTGGCACAATTAAAAAATAGTTCGGCTGCAGTGTACGCCGAAAGAAGGTTTTTGTTGAGTGAATTAAATAATTATACAACCGCCATAGGCCTGACTACTAAATCCGGCAATTTTGGTTTGAAAGCTAACTATTCCGGGTTTAGTGATTATAATGAAACACAACTCGGGCTGGCTTATGGAAGAAAGCTGGGCAGCAAACTTGACATTGGCGCACAGTTTAATTATAGTTCAATCCGTATTGCAGGTGGTTATGGCACTGCATCGGCTATTAGTTTTGAATTGGGAACGATTTTGCATTTAACAGATAAATTGAATGCCGGCATTCATATTAATAACCCCGTTGGTGGAAAGTTTGGTAAAGATCAGGAGGAAAAACTATCATCAATCTATGGCTTTGGAATAGGATATGAAGCATCAGAAAAATTTTTTATCAGCGCAGAAATTGAGAAAGAAGAAGAGCAGCCGGTGAATGTAAATGCCGGGTTTCAGTACAAATTCATTTCGCAGTTATTAGTAAGGGCGGGGGTATCATCAGCCACCTCTTCGGCATGGATCGGGCTGGGATTGACGATAAAATCATTTCGCCTGGATGTAACAACAAGTTATCATCCGCAATTGGGAATTACCCCGGGAGTATTGATGCTGTTCAAATTCAATGGAAAAAATTGAAAAAAGGGATAACGATATTATTAACCATATTTACCATTCACTATTCACCATTCACTTTTTCCCAGGAAATTCCCGTTAGCACCGAACAGCAATTAGAAAACCAAACAGATGCTGACCAGGGTGAAACAGAAGATGATTCTTACTTACAGGAACTGGAACAGTTCAGAAGAAACCCCATCAATTTAAATACTGCTGATGCGGATGAACTAAAGCAGTTGAGAATCGTAACTGATTTACAAATCGCCCATCTTATTTCTTACCGCAATTTGTTTGGTAAACTTATCAGCATTTATGAATTGCAGGCGGTGCCAGCCTGGGATGTAAATACAATCAGGAAATTATTGCCATTTGTTACTACTGCCACCCCGGTTGTGTTAGCAGATGAAGCTGGTAAAAGATTTCGTGAAGGGGAGCATAGCCTCTTGCTCCGGGTAACGCAGGTATTGGAAAAAGCGAATGGCTTTAACAAGTCAATACCAGGAACAAAATATTTAGGAAGCCCCCAACGGATTTTTTTTCGTTACCGCTACAACTATAAAAACTTATTGCAGTTTGGGTTGGTGGGTGATAAAGATGCAGGAGAACAGTTTTTGAAAGGGGTCCAAAATAAAGGGTTCGACTTTTATTCATTCCACTTATTTGCAAGAAAGATCGGTGTCATTCAGTCATTAGCCATCGGGGATTTTTCGGTGAATATGGGGCAGGGCTTAATACAATGGCAGGGGCTTGCCTTCAAAAAAAGTGCAGATGTAATGGGGGTGAAGCGGCAATCAGCAGTGCTGCGTCCGTACAGCTCGGCAGGAGAGTTTTACTTTCATCGTGGGGCAGGTATTACTATTAAGAAAGGCAGAATTGAATCAACAGCCTTTGTGTCTTTTCGAAAACTGGGTGGAAATTTTGTAGCCGATACAGTGAACAATGAAGATTTTATTTCATCTTTTTTCACTTCCGGTTATCACCGTACCAGTAGTGAAGTGGCAGACAGGAATAACCTGTCACAAACAACTTTTGGTGCCAATGTTGTTTACAAGAGTAACAGCTGGCAGGTAGGTGCGAATGGTATTTATTACAATTTTTCTTTGCCTATACAAAAAAGGAGTGAGCCTTATAATTTATATGCGATCAGCGGAAAGCAGTGGTACAATTTTAGTATTGATTACAGTTACACTTATAAGAACCTTCATTTTTTTGGCGAGGCGGCTGCTGATAAAAATTTCAACAAAGCTTTTATCAATGGTTTGCTGGTAAGTGTTGATCAAAGAGTTGATATATCTTTTGTTCAACGTACACTGAATAAGGCGTATCAATCGATAAATGGCAATGCTTTTACAGAGAACACCTACCCCGGAAACGAAACAGGTTTTTATACAGGGGTAACAATTCGTCCTGCCATCGGCTGGCGGCTTGACGCCTATGTTGATATTTTCAAATTTCCCTGGCTAAAATACCAGGTAGATGCTCCCAGTCATGGAAAAGATTATTTGGCACAGCTTACCTATACCCCAAACAAACAGGTAGAAATCTACACCCGGTTTAGAAATGAAACGAAGCAATCGAATCAATCGCCGCTTCCGCCTGTTGGCGGAGCAGGGGTAGGTACGGTTACCAATTCCCTTACTACAATACCCCGCCAAAGCTGGCGGACGCAAATAATGTACAAACTCAACCAGGTTATTGCAGTAAGAAACAGGATTGAAATGCTCTGGTATGATAATAAAGCCCGCCCGGATGACCCGTTCGGACGGGGTATTAATAAGGAGAATGGCTTCCTCAGTTTTTTTGACTTTATCTATAAGCCCATGTTAAAGCCGCTTTCCGGGATACTCCGGGTGCAATACTTCGAGACAAGTGGTTATAATTCCCGGATATACGCCTATGAAAATGATGTGCTGTACAGCTATTCCATTCCATCCTTTTCTGATAAGGGGTTCAGGTATTATCTCACACTCAATTACGAATTGACCCAAAAAATTTCTATTTGGCTCAGGTGGGCTCAAACTATTTATAAAAACAGTGATACCGTGGGCTCAGGATCAGACGAAATACAGGGGAATAAGCGGAGTGAGGCAAAGCTCCAGGTCCGGTGGCTTTTTTAGCTATGATCTTTTGTCATAGGAACGACTTATTTTATTTTTTTTTGCCCTGTTTAAGTAATTGTTAAAAAAAAAATTACCTTGCGGCAGCATTTCTAAAGGCATCCGTGTCTTTAAAAATATCCTTACCCAATGAGATTTGACGGTTTCCCTTGATAATCAACGCTTTAAAATTTAAAAATTAACGTTAACATGAGAAAAATCGCATCACTGTTTACGATGTTAATGCTGTTTGCTGCATTAGCATTTGGTCAGAGCCGGACGATTACCGGTGTTGTGACCGATGAAAAGGGCGACGCATTGCCCGGAGCATCTGTAAGTATTAAAGGTACCCGTACAGGTGTATCTGCCGATAACAACGGCCAGTTCCGCATTTTGGCTAAGACAGGAGAAATATTAGTAGTATCAGGCGCAGGCCTCGAATCTACTGAAGCAACTGTTGGAGCCGGAAGTACGATAACCATTTCTGTGAAAAGAATTGTTATCGCAGGAACAGAGGTTGTTGTTACCGCTCTTGGTCAAACCCGGCAACCGAAAGAGTTGGGTTATGCTGTTTCTAAAATCAAAGCAACAGAATTGACGCAGGCAAAAGCAGTTAACCTTCAAAACGGATTGACTGGTAAAGTATCTGGTCTGAATGTAACTACCACAAACAGCGGTGTATTCGCTGACACAAGGATTACACTTCGTGGTATCCGTTCACTGACTGGTAACAACCAGCCAATGCTGATCTTAGATGGGGTGCCTATTTCTCTGGCTTATATCAGTTCAATCAACCCGAACGACATTACTGATGTAACGATCCTGAAATCTGCTTCCGCAACTGCGATCTACGGTCCTGATGGTGCAAATGGCGCCCTTGTAATTACTACCAAAAAAGGTAGCCGCACAAAACCACAGATTAGCGTAGGTCACACAGTACAAGTAGAAAGAGTGTCTTACATGCCTGAGTTCCAAAGCCAGTTTGGTTCTGGATCTTCTGTAGATGCTTTTGGTTATGGTGTATATGACCCAATTGAAAACCAATGCTACGGCGATGAGTTTGATGGCTCTATCCGCCAGATTGGCCGTGATGGTCCTGCCGGTGAGCAATATCTTACAGAGTATCTTGCTCGTCCAAAAGAAAAATTGAAATTCTGGAATACAGGTATTACTAACCAGACTGATGTTTCTTTCTCTACTGGTGATTTTTACCTGAGTGCACAGAATGTACTAATTCAGGGCATCATGCCAAAAGACATAAACCGCAGGGTTTCTGTTCACATGGCTGCTAATAAAGAATACAATAAGTTAAAGGCTTCTTATAGCCTGAACTACACAAAAGGTAATTATGATGTAAATGCAGGCCAAAGCTTTGGTAATGGCCGTGATTATACCCCTTACTGGAACTTAGTTAATACTCCAATGCAGATTCCTGTTACCAGGTTTAAAAACTGGCATGGGCTAACTACTGCAGATGGTAGTATCAACTGGGCCAACCCTGATTACTACTTTAATGATTATTACTATAATCCTTACTGGACAATTGATAATTTCAGGTCTGTTGGAAGAACTGAAGATATTTTCGGTAACCTGGAGTTGAGCCTGAAGGCCACCAGCTGGTTGAATTTAACATACAGGCTGGGTGCTACCATTTCAAATGGTACTGCCAAAAGTACTGCTGGAGCCTACCAGTACGGCGTATTTTCTAAAGCTTCCGGAAAAGCTACGGCTGCATCAGGAGATATACCATCACAGGTTGCTGATGCCAGTTCGACTTCAAGCCGGATCAACTCAGAATTTTTTGCTACTGTCAAGAAAACTTTTGGTGATTTTAAATTGGATGCCCTGGTTGGTCAGTCTTTCAGGGAAGATAATTCCAAAGGTGTTTCAGCTTCCAGCAATAATCTTGCATTCCCTCAATTATTCAACGTAATCGGCCGTAAAGGTGATGCAACAGTTGGGGAGAGCAATTTCAAATCCAGGCTGATGCGTTTCTTTGGTAAGGTTGGCGTTAATTATAAAGGATGGGCTTTCCTCGAGATGACAGGAAGCTATGATGTGAACAGCCGCCTTGCGAATTTCTATAACTTCAATTTTGCGGATATTAACTATTTCTATCCGGGTGCCAGCCTTTCTGTTTTATTAAGTGAAGCTATACCGGCTCTTAAGGCCAGTAAAACTATATCTTACCTGAAAATCCGTGGTGCTTATTCCAAAACAGGTAACGTAAACCTTGGCACCTATGGCCTGGAGAATACTTATGGACTGGGCGGTGGATTCCCTTATGGTACATTAGTTGGTTACACCTCAAGCAACCTCTTAAGGTTACCAACTTACAAGCCTGAGTTTGTGAAGAACAAAGAAGTAGGACTTGAAGTTAGTTTCCTGAAAAATCGGATCACTTTTGAAGCTACAGCTTATACCCAGCAGAACTCTAACCAGATTGTGGATGTTGCCTATTCTGGTGCAACAGGATTTACACAGGCAAGGCTGAATGCGGCTACATTTGATAACGAAGGACTGGAGTTTGATTTAAAATTAACCCCGCTTGTAAAAATCCGTAATGTATCAATAGATGTAAAAGCTAACTACACATTACAGCAAAACGAGGTTACTAAAATTATCGAAGGAGTTGACCAACTCGGTATTGGAAATGGTAACTATGTAATCGTAGGCAAACCAGCTTACACTTTCCAGTTAACTGACTATGCAAGGGATGACCAGGGTCGTGTAATAGTAAATGCCTCTACTGGTTTACCAACAGTTGATCCTACTATTAAACCTTTCGGACAAACTGCACCTAAGCATTTGTTAGGTTTAAGCCTGGGTGTAACCTGGAAGGACATTTCATTCAACTTAGTAGCTGATTACCGTGCCGGTGCACAGATTTATACGGGTAACTGGGCTTCAGGTATGGACTTCTCCGGTATTTCAAAAAGAAGCGGACAGAACAGTCGTCAGCCTTTCATTATGCCTAATTCTTCTTATTTCGACGGAACAAAATATGTGGATAACACAAGCATCTACATGACTGGTGGTTATAACTTCTGGTCACAGGCCGTAAACACAGCAGCCAACAGTAACTATCTTGTAAGCGGTGATTTCTGGAAAATAAGAGAAGCAAGCCTTAGCTGGAACCTGCCTGTTAAATGGTTTGGTTTTACCAAGAATGCAGTTAAAGGTGTAAACTTTACATTGAGCGGAAGAAACCTCTTTATGTTCCTTCCTAAAACCAATGAATGGACTGATCCGGAATTTTCAAATACAACTGGTAATGCCCAGGGTGTTACAGGATTTGACGCATTGCCGCCAACAAGAGTATTTGGAGCAAGCATAAACATCCAGTTATAACTTATAAATATTTTAAGATATGAAACTGAAAAAATTAATATATAGTGTTCCCCTGGCAGTGATATTGATTGCTGCCGGAACGGGGTGCAGAAAAAGTTCATTCAACATTAATAAAAATGTTAATGATCCTACTGACAGTACTGTCACCTACGATGTAGTGCTGCCTGCAGCATTACATGCATCAGGAGCTATCATGGCCAACCAATGGGGCCCAATTCAGAATTGGATGGGCTTCTGGGCAAGGTCTGGTACATATGCCCCTAATGTTATTGAAGAGACTTACCAGATTACTACCACTTTTGGTAATGGTATCTGGAATAACTGCTACGATAACAATTACGATTATAATATTGTGCAGCAAAAAGCCAATGTAGCCGGTGCTACTTTCTATGAAGGTATTGCCCGCATTATGAAGGCTCACAATTTCCAGATACTGGTTGATGTATATGGAAATGTTCCTTATTCACAGGCGTTAAAAGGAAGCGGTAACCCAACCCCGGCTTACGATAATGGGCTGGCTATTTACCAGTCACTTCTTCGTGAAATTGACGCAGGTATCGCTTTAATTAAAAATGCAGATGTTACTGCTTCTAATCCTAACAAGGATATCTGGAAGAACGACATCCTGTTTGGCGACCCTGCTGCAGGCGTTATCGCCAATGTACCTGCCATGAAAGTAAAATGGGCACAATTTGGTAACTCATTAAAGTTGCGCCTGCTTATACATGCTTATGCAGTAGCGGGTATTAATAAAACAACTGAAATTGGGATTATTGATACAGAGGGAAGCGGTTATCTTACATCAGATGCACTGGTTCAGCCCGGTTATAAGTCTGATAAGCCAATGCCTTTCTACGGGAACTATAAAACAAATGCACAGGGAACATCAACTGCCAATAGTGTTTATTATAAAGCCAACGAGTGGGGAATAGATTATTACGGAGTTGACGCTGACCCCCGTGAAAGCAGGTTGTATGATGCAGGTTCAGGCGGTTTCGTAGGTGTAGCTTACGGATTGCCACCGATTACTGCTAACGCAGCTGGTGTTTTAGCAGGTATTGGTATCGGTTTATACAAAACAAGCAGTTCACCACAAATACTGTTTTCTGCTGCAGAATCTTATTTTCTGAGAGCAGAGGCAAGAGCAAGGGGATTCATTACCTCCGGGTCTTCTGCACAGCAATTAATGGAAAGCGGAATTCTGGCCAGTATGACTTATTTAGGTGTAGCCAATCCAAGCTCTGCCTTAACCACATATTTAAATTACAATTCTGGCTACCCGGATGTTGACTATACTGCAGCTCCGCTGGCTGCCGGCTATCCTGCCGGGGGCATTGCCACTATTTTAAGTGCAAAATGGTTTGCATTAAATGGTATCAACACACTGGAAGTATGGACGGATTACAGAAGGGTTCCCTTCTCCTCTGTTGCCACAATTGCAGGGGCATCTACCAGCCACTTTACTTATGGTACTGCGGGTGGGTATACTCCGTTCGGTCCGAATGTTGGCCCTACTATTTCGGTATCACCACAACTACCTCCGGGCACAATAATCCCTATCAGGTATTTGTACCCGCAAACAGAATATAATTATAATTCTGCCAATGTGGGGGCACAGGGTGTTATCAGCCAGTTTACCAGCAAAATATTCTGGGATCTTAATTAATTTTAAAGTAAACCTCTAAAATCAGAAATATGAAAAAAATATTGTTAACCACATCGCTTTTTGCAGCCCTGGCGGTCATGTTCACCAGCTGTTTAAAAGACAAGGGATTTGACAATGGCCTCTATGGCATTAATGATCCGGATACACAGCCTCCCGGAGTTGGATTTCCAAGGGCAGCAGCGGCCAAATACACCATAGGTGTTGATTTGAGTTCAGTTGCTCAAACTGTTACCGGGGTTGTATATATAAACCTGGAGTCGGGTAAACCTGCCAGTTCCGATGTGCATATTACTATGGTTTTAAATGATGCATTAAGAACAGCCTACAATACAGCTAATGGCACAAATATATTGGCGATGCCAACGGCTCTTTTTAGTGTACCTCTTAGCCTGACAATCCCAGCAGGTCAGAGAAATGCACAGGTTGCTATCAGTTTGCCCAATACAAGTACTCTTGATCCCAATAATACTTATGGGTTTGGAGTTACGATTTCTACTGTAGATGGTGGGTATGTTATAGCTTCCAACCTTAAGAATCTCTTTATTGAAGTAGGATTGAAAAATAAATATGATGGCAGATGGAATTTGAAAGGGATCCACACCCGGGTTCCTTATAATTTTCCTTTTAATAATGATATGGAAATGTGGACTACAGGCCCTTCATCTGTAGCATTGTATTTCCCTCAGGGTGGAGATTTCGGTCAAATCATTGGTGTGGCACCTGGTGTAATCAACTGGTATGGCCCTGCAGTGTCTCCTAATTTTCAATTTAACCCGGCTACTAATTTATGTACAGGTGTAACCGGCATGCCTGCAAATGCAGTTACACTGGACATGGTTACATTTGACCCGGTAATAGGTCCTATTGTTAACCGTTTCGAACCAGGTCCTCCAAAAAAGATGTACCTGACATTTCAGTACAATGGTAATCCCTTACGCAGGTTCTATGATACTTTAACGTATTTAGGGCCCAGGTAATAATTTAATCTGATTTTTTAAAAAGGGACTGTTTCTTAACAGTCCCTTTTTAATTTTGCTACAGGTCACAGTTTTGATTTCAGTATTTTTGAGTTCTGTAAACACTTTATTATGAAGAATATTGCAAACCGGCTTATGTTAACCTTATCAGCATTGTTTATGACAGCGGTTTCTTTTGCACAACCGCCAAGTGCAGACCTTGCTATTAACCATAACAGGCTGATAAGGGAAAAAACCGGTGATGGTGTTTATAAACAAATTGGTATTTATAAAGTCGTTGGTACACCTTATCTTTTTGGAGAAAAGAATAAGGGAGACCTTTTTTCAACCGGGGCTAAGGCATATAATATTTTTCTCAGCTATAATACCTATAACCAGGAAGTGGAATTCTATTCGACTTCTAACCCGGATAAACCACTGATGAAAGAACCAGGTGAAGTTGATTCTTTCGTCATTCTTCCCAATACTGAACTGGGAATTATTGACCCGCTTAAATTTATTTACGGGTCACTGTTGAACAGTACGGATAAATCGTATTACCAGGAAGTATATGCCGGTAAAAAATTTGGCATCTACAAAAGGTATAGATCAAGCCTGGGCTATGTTTCCAGCAATTATATTCAATCAGAGCTTCGCCAGTTTGATCTTGAATGTGAATACTACTACACGGATGATGAAAAGAAAAGTATAAAGAAGGTAAAGCCTAATGCAAGTAATGTGATAAAGGAGTTTAAAAGCATTAAGGATCTTTCTGACATAATTAACAACAATGCATTTACTGCAAGCCCTGATGATGCTTTTAGAAAAGCATTTGAGTACCTTAATAATTAATTATAAATATTCTTTATGCCCGACCAGCAGAATGTCCCTAACCAGTTGAACATTGAAATTTCTGAAGAAGTAGCAGAAGGAACCTATGCCAACCTTGCTATCATCACCCATTCACATGCGGAGTTTGTGATCGACTTTGTGAATGTGATGCCCGGTACACCCAAGAGCAAAGTAAAGTCGAGGATAATCCTGACCCCGCAACATGCCAAACGCTTCATGAAAGCAATTAATGAGAACATCCAGAAGTATGAATCAGTAAACGGGCCAATAAAGGACCTGGAGGAAATACAGCTGCCGATGAATTTTGGGGGGCCAACGGCGCAAGCCTAATGAGTCGGGAGTACTGAGTCAGGAGCTGTTAGCCAGGGACAAAACCCCTTCTTTTAACCGTGGCTTGATTAAGTATATTTATGGGGATTATTTATCATGAATCAAATTAGCTTTCCCACTTTGTTTTTTTTGGTCGTAAATAATACCAATTTGACATTTAATTAACCTGTTAGGAAGATTTTAATTTATCGGGTAAAGGAACACGGATGACACAGAAAAAACGGGCCGGCCGTCAGGCAGGTATCCAATCAGTTTTATCCGTGTGCAAAATGTATTTTTAATGGCTAATTGTTATAAGTATAATTTCCCATCTCCAGACTCCCGACTCACAAAAGTCCTTCATCAGCAAAACTGTAATATCCGTTATCGCTTACAATGATGTGATCCAGTACAGCAATATCAAAAAGTCGGGCGGCTTCCCTTATTTTTTTGGTCAGGTCTTCATCAGCACGGCTGGGTTTCAAACTGCCGGAGGGGTGATTATGGCAAAGGATGATATTGACGGCATCTTGTTCCAGCGCTTTTCTGAGGATTACCCTGGGGTCGGCTATAGTGCCGGTAATACCGCCTTCACTTACCATTTCAAAATGATTGATTTTATTGGCCCTGTTTAAAAATAAAACTGCAAACACTTCTTGCCGGTAATCTTTAAGTTTGCTTTGCAGGTAACGGGCAATATCACCACTGCTTTTTATAATTGATTTTTCTAAAGGGGCTGATGCCTCCCGTCGTCTTCCTAATTCTAATGCAGCGGCAATGGTAATAGCTTTGGCTTCACCGATGCCTTTTATTTTCATCAGCTCTTTTATAGACAGCTTACCCAGTTCTCCCAGGTTATCTTTTCCCAGCTTCAGCACTTCTTTAGCAAGATCAACTGCTGTCTTTTCTTTGCTGCCATTATGAATTAAAATGGCAAGCAATTCTGAGTTGCTGAGATTTTCTGCACCATTTATTAGTAACTTTTCCCGTGGCCGGTCGTCTTTTGCCCACTGCTTAATTGAGTACTTGTGCTCTTGCATACAACAAGTATAGCCAATATTTTTATCCTTTCAATACTACTTAGTGGTAGTAATAACAAGCCGCCAGAAACCCATTTTGACAAACTAAAATCTGGTATGTATGAAAACCAAGACCTTTACCCCGATGGGCTCCCTGCATCCCATTCTTTTCTTTGCAGGCTTGTATGTGGTGGCACTGTTGTTATCTGTTTTTATTTGTTCCTCCCTTTTTTACAGTTGTAATGCCCGGCCGGCCAAGCTTGGCAATGAGAAAACTACTCCTGTAGAAAAGCCCGTTACACTGGCTCCTGCTGTCGCATTGCGATAACCAGGCTGTTCCCGGTCAATATTTTTGGCAGTAGCTTATGGCGATTGATTTGATAGTAATATCTTCGCCGCACATTTTTAAGCCATGCAAACTGCTAAAATCTTCTCCGGAACGGGCTCACAACAACTGGCCGAGCAAATCTGTTTAAGATATGGTACCCGGTTGGGACAGGTCAATATCCAGCGATTCAGCGATGGTGAGATTAGCCCCATTTTCCTTGAAAGTGTAAGGGGGGATTATGTTTTCCTGGTGCAAAGCACTTTTGCCCCGGCAGAAAACCTGATGGAACTCCTGTTGATGATTGACGCAGCCAGAAGGGCGTCTGCTGACAAAGTAATTGCCGTTATTCCCTATTATGGATATGCCCGGCAAGACCGTAAAGACCGACCCAGGGTGGCCATAGGAAGTAAGCTGGTGGCTAATATGTTAGTGGCTGCAGGAGCAGACAGGGTAATTACTATGGATCTGCATGCACCCCAGATCCAGGGCTATTTTGACATCCCGGTTGACCACCTCGACAGCCACGCAGTTTTTATCCCTTACATTGAAAATCTGAGGCTTGAAAACCTTACCTTTGCCGCCCCCGACGTGGGAGCAACTAACCGCATCAGGGAAATTGCCAGCTATTTTAATGCAGAAATGGTAATCTGCGATAAGCACCGCAAACGGGCTAATGAGATTGCCAGCATGGTGGTGATAGGTGATGTGACAGGCAGGGATGTGGTGATTATTGACGACATCTGCGACACCGGGGGCACACTGGCAAAAAGTGCAGGTCTTTTAAAAGAAAAAGGGGCAAGAAGTGTAAGGGCTTTGATCACCCACCCGGTATTGAGCGGCAAGGCATACGAGAATATTGAAAACAGTGTGCTGGAAGAACTGATTGTGTGTGATACGATTCCGGTGAAAAGAGAAAGCTCAAAAATTAAAGTGCTGAGTGTAGCAGAGCTTTTTGCAGTGGCCATCCGAAATGCGTATGAGAACAAGAGTATAACAAGCCTTTTTATTCATTCGCAGCGAAGAGATAAATAGAAGTTTGAGGTTGGAAGTATAAAAATTTGACGTTAAACCCAACCTTAAGCCTTAAACATTTAAACTTTAAACATTAATAAAAATGAAATCAATTACAATCGAAGGTCAACTGAGGACCGGATTCGGGAAAACAGCCACCCGCCAACTCCGCTCTCAGGAACTGGTGCCCGGTGTAATTTATGGCGGCTCACAGGAAATTAATTTTCATGCTCCTGCTGCAGCTTTCAAAAATTTTGTCTATACACCAAGTTTCCAGGTAGCAGAAGTAGTTTTGGATGGTAAAACGTACAGGACTATTCTTAAAGATTTACAGTTTGACAAAGTGGATGATAAACTGATCCACATTGACCTGCTGGAACTCGTAGAAGACAAAAAAGTGGTTGCAGATATTCCAATAAAATTTGTTGGCGTGTCACAGGGAGTAAAAGATGGTGGTAAACTCGTAGTTAAAATCAAATCACTGAAAATAAAGACGTATCCAAAATACCTGAAGGAGCAAATTGAGGTTAGCATTGACGGCCTCGAACTGAATGGTAACATCCGGGTAGAGGATGTGAAAATTGAGCATTACGAAATCCTCAATTCACCCCGTATCCCAATTGCTTCTGTAGTATTGACAAGGCAATTAAAGCAGGAAGAAGCTACTGCCCCTGCTGGGGGTGCTGCACCTGCCGCCGCTGCTGCACCGGCTGCCGCCCCTGCTGCTGCCAAAGGAAAAAAGTAATTTTCTCAGTAAAATACTCACACCCGTCCCGCCCCAGGCGGGACGGGTTTTTAATTGGCTAAATCCGATATTTGACCTAAGTATTTAACGTATGAAATTTCTTATAGTTGGTTTGGGAAATGTTGGCAATGAGTATGCCCATACAAGGCATAATATCGGTTTTGATGTGGTGAATGCTTTTGTTCAAAAGCATATGAGTAGTTTCAGGATTGACAGGCTGGCTTATGTCGCCGATATAAAATGGAAAGGGAAAACCTTTGTTTGTGTTTGCCCTACTACCTTTATGAACCTGAGCGGTAAGGCAGTTAAGTACTGGATGGATAAGGAAAAAGTGCCGCTCGAAAATATTTTGGTTGTAGTGGATGATTTGGCCCTGCCATTAAGTAAACTACGGTTGAGACCGGCAGGCAGTGATGCAGGACATAATGGGTTGAAGAGCCTTCATGAAGTGTTGGGTACAACTAATTTTGCCAAACTCAGGTTTGGAATCGGTAATGATTATCCCAAAGGACAGCAGTCAGATTTTGTGTTGGGTAAATGGAGGAAAGAGGACGAACCCCTGGTAAAACTAAAAATTGATAAATCTGTAGCGGTTATTGAAGCCTTTGCTGTACAGGGCATTACAACTGCCATGAACCAGGTAAATAATCAGGAGTTTTCGCTATGAGAAATGAGATTGATTACTTACTTTAGCAGCCTGCCTGCCGGCAGGCCCGACCTTTTTTAATAGTACTGAGCGTAGTCGAAGTATAAAATCCAATTGACATATTGATGGCCTGAATATATGGGATGAACAGTCCTCTCATTGTATCCGATGTATTTATTAAAAACACTTCCTTTTTATGAAAATCTTTTGTGTTGGCCGAAATTATGCAGCACATGCTGAAGAATTAGGTAACGAAATTCCCGATGAACCGGTAATCTTTATGAAGCCTAAAAGTGCCATGCTGCAGCCGCATACGCCATTTTACTATCCTGAGTTTACCAACGAATTACACTATGAATGTGAACTGGTACTTCGTATCAGCAAAAATGGGAAATACATCCAGGAAAAATTTGCAGGTAAATATTATGATGCCATAACTGCCGGTATAGATTTTACGGCCAGGGATATTCAAAATGAATTAAAAGCAAAAGGCCTGCCCTGGGAAAAAGCAAAAGCATGGGATAACTCAGCAGTGATTGGCAAATGGGTTCCTTTCACCAATATTAAAAACAAAAAAGACATCAATTTTTGTTTATATAAAAACAAAGAGTTGGTGCAGCAGAGTAATTCAGCTAATATGATCCATAGCTTTGATCAGATTGTTGCTTATATTTCTAATTATTTTTCTGTCAATATCGGCGATGTAATTTTTACCGGCACTCCGGCAGGTGTGGGTGAAGCGGTGGTAGGAGATGAGCTGGAAGGCTTTATTGAAGATGACAGCATGTTTACCCTGGAAGTAAAATAAAACAAGGTTGATAAGCAATATTTATTTAAAACAAACCAATACTAACTGCACACAAGAAAGCCATTCGTCGAAAGCGGGTGGCTTTTCTTTTATCTCTCTGTGGCTTTATCTTATTTTTGCTGCCTCCAATGCTTGCTATTAATGATTGACAATACCATATTACTCCGGGCCTATCGCCTGATGAGCCAGGTAAAAGCGATGGCCGAAACCTATGAGGCCAATCGCTCTATTTGTAAATACGTTCATTCTATATCAAGAGGACACGAAGCAATTCAGTTAGCCACTGCTTTTCAATTACAGCCGCAGGATTTTATAAGCCCCTATTACCGGGATGAAAGTATCATAATTGGGTTAGGGTTTACACCGTATGAACAAATGCTGCAACTACTTGCAAAAGGCGAAGACATTTTTACGGGTGGCCGTGAATATTATTCTCATCCTAATTATAAGGGTGATGATAAGCCGACAATGATTCATCAGAGCAGTGCCACGGGTATGCAGGTAATACCGGCAACAGGCATTGCACAGGGGATAAAATACTTAGAAAACCAAGCCTCCTCAAACCCCTCACAAGGAGGAGCTTTAGAGTCTTCAAATTCTATAGAACCCTTCAAAATCGAGGGTTCCAAAGTCCCCCCTGGCGGGGGATTTAGGGGGGCGGTTGTTATTTGTTCTTTGGGTGATGCAAGTATAACCGAAGGTGAAGTAAGTGAAGCGTTTCAGTTTGCAGTACTGAAACAATTACCCATTATTTATTTAGTGCAGGATAATAGCTGGGGCATCAGCGTAACGGCAGAGGAATCAAGGGCCATGAATGCTTTTGAGTTTGCTGCCGGGTTTAAAGGAATGAACCGGGTACAGGTAGATGGAAGTGATTTCGAAGCTTCTTATTCGGTGATGAAAGAAGTGGTTGATTTTGTACGCCGTGAAAGAAAACCATATTTAGTTCATGCACAAGTGCCATTGCTCGGGCACCATACAAGTGGCGTTAGAAAAGATTTTTACCGGTCAGATGAAGATTGGGCTAAACATTTGGAGCATGACCCTAATCCAAAACTTAGAAAAAAATTAGCAGAAAGAGGAGTGGCGGAAAATGAATTACTGGAAATAGAAAAAAAAGCGGCTGAATTAGTCGCCAATGATTTTGCAAAAGCTGTGGCTGCCCCAGAACCGGATCCTGCAACGGTGGAAGAACATGTTTTTGCTCCCACAACGATTGTAGAAGAAAAAGGAGATAGAAGCCCGGCAGGTGCGGAGAAAATATTAATGGTTGATGCTGCCTTATTTGCTATTCGTGAAATAATGGAACAACACCCCGAAGCAATTCTGTACGGGCAGGATGTTGGTAAAAGATTAGGCGGTGTTTTTCGTGAAGCTGCTACTTTAGGTGAGCAATTTGGCGAGAACAGGGTTTTTAATACCGCTATACAAGAAGCTTATGTTGTTGGCTCAACAGTTGGGATGAGTGCTGTGGGATTAAAACCAATTGTAGAAGTGCAATTTGCTGATTATATCTATCCGGGCTTTAATCAATTGGTAACAGAGGTTTCAAAAAGCTGTTACCTGACTTGCGGTAAGTTTCCGGTATCCATGATATTAAGAGTGCCGGTAGGTGCTTATGGTGGTGGTGGTCCTTATCATAGTGGCAGTGTGGAAACGACTCTGCTTTCTATCAAAGGAATTAAAATAGCCTATCCTTCCAATGCGGCAGATATGAAAGGATTAATCAAAGCCGCTTACTACGATCCTAACCCTGTGGTGATGCTGGAACATAAGGGGCTTTACTGGAGTAAGGTACCGGGTACAGAAGATGCAAAGACACCCGAACCATCCAAAGATTATATCCTGCCATTTGGTAAAGCAAATATTATTGTAAAAGCTTCTGACAAAGCAATAGAAAATGGAGAAAGCTGCGTGGTGATCACTTACGGAATGGGAGTGTACTGGGCGAAAGCGGCTGCAAAGAAATTCAATAAACAAATTGAAGTAGTTGATTTGCGAACATTATTTCCATTGGATGAGGAACTGATTTTCGAAAGGGTGAAGCTGCATGGCAAATGTTTGGTGCTGACGGAGGAACAGCAAAACAATTCATTTGCCGAAGCATTGGCTGGAAGAATTTCTAAGAACTGTTTTAAATCCTTAGATGCAGCCGTTGAAGTGCTGGGTGCATTGAATTTGCCTGCTGTGCCGATGAATATAGGATTGGAAAAAGCGATGCTGCCAAATGCGGAGAAGGTTGCGGTTATTTTAAAGCAGTTGTTGAATTTTTAAAATATTTTTTGTTGCCAGCTTCAGTTTTTCATGGCATCGCTTGTTGTGTCACACCCTTCATCGTTCTGTTCGCTACTGAGCTGTTCAATTATATGTTTGGTCACAATCTCCTTCTGTATCTCTCTTTTGATTTCCTTTTAAATACTTAATAATGTTAAATTGATTGATAACGATAATTAGACCTGTAATAAGTATTATCAAAATCAAGAATAATATCACCTTAACAAAACTGTCATTTGGATTTTCTTTTAGCTCCTCATTATATAAACCAATCAGCTGAAATAATACTATTAGTATTGAAATAGTAAAAAGTATTCCTGAAATTGAATATAGAGTTATTCGTTGTTTGGAAACTGTTTTATCCGGGAAGGGCTTTCTAATATTTGCAAGATTGAACAGACAGTTAATGATTATTATAAGAAAACTGGAAATTAAAGGCAGTAACGGTAATAGACTTTCATCAGAGGGTACAACTTCAATTATAAATGGAAATATTGATAATCCGAGAAACACGAAGATGGCCAATAAGAAGAAATTTGCAATAGCAAAAGGTGTTTTCTTAACTGGCATTAGATCAACTTTTCAAATTCAACTTTATCTGCAATTCCTCAAACTGCTTCTCATCAATCGTAGCAGGAGCATCCAGCATCACATCTCTTCCACTGTTATTTTTCGGAAAGGCTATAAAGTCACGGATGCTTTCGCTGCCGCCAAGGATGGCACAAAGACGATCAAAGCCGAAGGCGATGCCACCATGCGGCGGTGCACCATATTCAAATGCGCCGAGTAAGAAACCAAATTTGTGTTGTTGTTCTGCTGCATCCATACCTAAAGCGGCAAACATTTTTTCCTGTAATTCTCTTTGATAAATCCTGATAGAGCCACCGCCGATTTCATTGCCGTTCAATACCATGTCATAAGCATTGGCCTTGATATTGGCATAGGGATGTTTCAGGTATTCAGCTGCATTGTCAATAACCGGATTGTTATTGATCATCGTTTCAATCTGTAAAGGCTTGGGCGATGTAAACGGATGGTGACGGGCTACCCAGCGATTGCCTTCTTCGTCGTATTCGAATAACGGGAAATCCAATACCCATAAGAGCTTGAACTCGGTATCTTTTCTTAAGCCAAGACGATTAGCCATTTCCATTCTAAGATCGCTGATAGCCTTTCTTGTTCTTTCTTCTGCTCCAGAAAGAATAAGAACAAGATCGCCTGCTTTTGCATTGGCAGCATCAGCAATGGTTTTCAATCTTTCTTCACTGTAAAATTTATCTACACTGCTTTTGTAAGATCCGTCAGCATTTACTTTAATAAATACGAGGCCTTTCATTCCTATCTGTGGCCGTTTTACCCATTCAGTTAATTCATCTGTTTGTTTCCGGCTGTAATCACTACAACCGGGAACAGCAATAGCTACAACAGTTTCTGCTTCATCAAATACTTTGAAATCAGCACCGTCTATTAAATCAGCATTGTCTTTTTTATCTGCATAAACAGTAGCAGGCTTTTTCAGGTTGAGCACTTTCATGTCAAACCGGATATCCGGTTTATCATTACCATAATTCCACATGGCATCTTCCCATGTCATTCTTGGCAATGTTTCGGTGTAATCAATCCCCTTTACTTCTTTGAAAATGAATTTCACCATACCTTCAAACATATTCAGAATGTCTTCCTGCTCTACAAATGCCATTTCGCAGTCTATCTGTGTAAATTCTGGTTGCCTGTCTGCCCTTAAGTCTTCATCCCTAAAGCATTTTACAATTTGATAATAGCGGTCGTAGCCGCTTACCATTAATAACTGCTTAAATGTTTGTGGCGATTGTGGCAGTGCATAAAACTGTCCCGGGTTCATTCTTGATGGAACAACAAAATCCCTGGCGCCTTCCGGGGTTGATTTAATCAGGAACGGAGTTTCAATATCCATGAAATTATTTTGGTGCAGATAATTCCTGGCAGCCCTGTTTACTGCATAACGCAGTTCGATATTTTTCTTTACTGCATTGCGGCGCAAATCAAGAAAGCGGTATTTCATCCGCAGGTCATCGCCACCATCTGTATCATCCTGAATGGTGAATGGCGGAACGGCTGATTTATTTAAAATTTTAAAAGAGGTAACAACAATTTCTATATCACCTGTGGGAAGGGTTGAATTTTTATTGCTGCGTTCATTCACTGTTCCTGTGGCTTGTAATACAAATTCACGGCCTAATGGATTTTCTTCGAATTCTTTATTAAGTTCTTCACCAAATAATAACTGGGTAATGCCATAACGGTCACGAAGGTCAATAAAAGTAATGGCTCCAAATTTTCTTATGGTTTGCACCCAACCGGCAAGGGTTGCTTTTGTTCCATTGTTTGTGAGACTTAATTCGCCGCAGGTGTGAGTTCTGTACATGATAATGTATTCCTTTTCTGAGGCGCAAAGATAGCAAGGCAGGGGCTATTTTCAGAGGTTTTTGATGGTGTTTTAGAGATGCCCCTTATATTCGTAGCTGACTTTATTTTTGATGCCACCAGATACAATTCATATCCCCGGTATCACCGGGCCACCACCAGTACTTGATTCAATTATTGATAGTAATAGTATCAATGCCAATTCAATCTTGTTGCGGGAGACTATGCAGCGTCACATTGATTCGTTGGGAGAGGTTTATTTGCAGGAAAAAGCCAATGAGGGGCCACAGTACCCTTTTCCGGAATGGCAGATGTTTATGCTTGTTCTGACTATAGTGCTTCTCTCTGCTTACTTTTATATAATCAGGCCTTCACTTACAGCGAAAAGAAAAAGGGCAAACATGTATAAGGAAGGTTCTGAAAGCACCGCAGTTCGGGAACTTCAATATGATCATTGGCTAAACAAATACAATCCCTATTACAACTCGTTGCCCGGGGAAGAGAAGAAAAGATTTTTACACCGGACACTGCGATTTATACAAACCAAAGAATTCAGATTTCATTCAATGGCAGAAGAGGAATATATTATTGTGTTGATCAGTGGCGCTGCTGTTCAAATGACTTTCGGTATAAATAATTATCTTATGGATTATTTCCCGGTCATTCATATCATCCGTAAAGAGTATGTACTTAAAAGGGATAAGGAAACATATTATGGTCATGTAAGCAGGAATGGCATTTATATTTCATGGAATCATTTTCTGGAAGGATATGAAGATTACACAGACTCGGTAAATGTTGGCCTTCATGAAATGGCCCATGCTGTTTCATTCGATGTGTTTCTTGGTCAATCAGACCGACACGATCATGCGTTCAGGAAAAGGCTGGAAGATTTTGCAGAAGAAGGCAGGCCTGTTTTCAGGGCTATGCGACAAGGGGCCAGTCACTTGCTGGATGACTATGGCGCTACCAATTTTGATGAATTCTGGGCTGTATGTGTAGAAACATTTTTCGAAAACCCTGCAGAATTCAACCTGACAATGCCTGATTTGTACCTGTCTGTCTGCGATTTACTTAATCAGAACCCATTAAAACCTGAAAAAATAATCAACCGGGAACTCGCCGGGCTTGCAAATTGAGAATTCATTACTTACATTTATAAGCTGACCCGAACCCTTTGTAATAAAAACCAACAAAATCCAAGCTATGATCACCCTGACCATCATCTACTTTGTACGCCGTTATTTCCTGCTGGCAAAGAAAAGGCAACAACTTATTATTACATCGTAACTGATTTTTTCAGTTTTATTTCCCGTGGCCGTTGTACTGCATAGTAGTACAATAATATTACTACGCCGATACCAAAAGGAATAAGGGACAGGTGCTTGCCAGTAAATTCTTTCCATACTACCATTTCATCAAATTCCATGAATTCACTGATCATCCAATAAGCATTGGCAGTGATCCAGAATACGATGGCGAGGTTATGTGCCAGCTCAGATTTAAACTGGCGGTCTTTCCAGGCTATCCAGATTGCTACGGATAAAGTTGGTACTATCATAGCTATGCCCAGTTCTTTCCAGATCATACACCAGCTGATGTCTTTAAATAACCAGAAAGCCACATGCATATTTTCCATCCGGCGAAAGTTAGCGGGGATTGTATAAACTTGTTGGTTCGGCTGGCTCATAGTAATTAATGGTTAATTGTAAAATCAATATCGAATAAAAATAATGATTATATCAGGGAATTTTCCTGGAAAGTATTTTCTGAAATCGCTTAATATCTGCTTCGGGGTGAAGTGTTTTATTGCCGCAAAGGCTATCCACTAATTGTTTGGCAAAAAATGGGGCTAATGAGCAGCCCTTCGTACCCATGCCGTTCAATATGCCAATATTTGGATGAAGCGGATGAAATCCCACAAAAGGCCTTCTTTCTAAAGTAGCAGGACGAACACCGGCAAGATGTGCTATAATTTTAAAAGGAACCTTCACCCATTCTTTCAACAGCGACTCTGTTCTTGCCCTGAATTCTTTAGTGGGGCTTTCATTGTCAAATTCCCAGGCATAGTTAGAGCCGACCCACCACTGGCCGGCAGTGACAAGAGGTGCCAGCATCATTCCTTTTTTGTAAATATGATGATTGGGAAGATCTGGGATTTCAGCAACCAGTATTTCACCTTTGTTGGGGGCAAAGGGCAGAAGATTAAAGTAAGGATTATTGTTGCCACTGGCGCCATCACAAAACAGGATTGCAGAAGCTGTGATGTCTTTGTATTGAATTTTGTCTCTTGAAACGATAAGCTTACTGATGTCTAACTCTTCATCCTGCAAAGAGTTGTTACTTTTTAGTTGCTGCCGCCATGCCGGTATGATTGTTTCCAGGTGGGCCGTGTAAACAGGATTTATTTCACCACAACCGAAATTGTAATTTAGGAAATCGTTGAACTTATCTTGTTCAGGGCAGGCAGAAACATATTCCCCATTTTCTGCTATTCGCTGGATAAAGCTTAGCCTCATTTGAGGGTTGGGAAAAAAATCAATGATGTTCTTTTGAGAAATTGCATTAATGTCAAGTGAATTGCCCATTTGAGTGTAAGCATTCCATGCAAAAGGAAGTATTTTTTCCGCCATCCAAACGGTAACATGGCGGCGGCCGGTAACGGGGTTGATGATGCCGGCAGCTAACCGGGAAGGGGCATTTTTATCATTATTATCAATTACGAGAAATGATTTGTTTTCTTTCTGTAAATAATAGCTTAACCAGGTACCACTGATTCCCTGACCAATTATTAAGTATTCAATGTGCATAAGCAAAAATAAGCAGGCTTTCATTAAAGAAAGATGCCCCGATGAAATTCGGGGCATGACTAATATTGTTGTGTCATTCCGGCCCTGAGCCGGAATCTTTCGCTAATCAATTTATTCTACTGTTATCCTCACACCTTCTGAATGTGAACTAAATTCAGGCGCATACATACACTGTATCGTTGTAATACCATTACTGAAATTACCGGCATGAGTAACGAACAGCGGATACTCGAACACATAAGTTCCTTTTCTTAAATAGCTGAAGAAGAAATTAGTGCTGGCATCTTTGGTGGTTTCGTAATAACCAAGACCGCCCTGCCATTTATAACTGCTGAGTACATTCACCGGCTCCATGGCAGATGCCTGCATATCTTTCATATGTACATATTCCATGTCACGGTCAACCCGCAGTTCGACTCTTACTTTTATTTTGTCGCCTATTTTAATTACATCACCATCATTCACAGGGGTAAGAACTGGTCCACGGCCAGTGTTTTTTTCCACAAATAATTTCTTTACAAGTTTTAATGGAGTTGAAGCCGTAGTTATTTTATCAAGGTCTTCGAAATACTGCCAATATACTCCACCCCAGCTAACTGGGGATTGGTTAATTGGTTTATTAGTTAATTGGGGGTTTACTGTTACAGAAATGTTACCCATTTGCGGGTTTACTTTACTGCCATCTATCGTTTTCTTAAAATAACCTGTTCCTACTTCCTGTTTATTTTCTGTAGAACTGATTGTTGTTGTTCCCAACTTTATTTCAACTGTCGGTTCATTGCTTAACCATTCGGTTCCCTGCAACAGCAACGCATAGCAGGCTTCAGCTGTGGCCTTGGTTGTTTTCCAGTTATTGGTTTGTTTGTTTTTCAGCAGCCATGTCCTGAGGTCATCAACAATTTTTGTGTCCTTACCCACTTCCTGGAAAGCTTCTATTAATAGTGCTTGTGTTTCAATCGGAGCCTGATACCAGAACCATCCGCCGGTTTGGTCTTTCCAGTACATGCCCAGCTCTTCATTGTTGATGGAAGTTTCTTTCAGTGATTTCAGGATAGCTGCAGGTGTACTAACATCACCTGTTCTGCTCAATGCTAAAGCAATCATGCCCTGCATGTATTTGCCCTGGCTCACCCATGTTTGTTGCATCCTGCCACGGAAATAGTTGTAGGCAGTTTTAGAAGCAGCAGCTATTTCATATTCCGGGAAGAAGCTTCTCATATATAAATATTGAATAATGGTATAACCCGGTGTATAAGTTTTCAGGTTCGTCTTGTATTTGATCAGATCATCATAATCCTCTTTTATCTTTCTGTCGAGATAGGGAATGGCTGTTGACAATATTGCTTTCAGTTTCGATTCCTGGCCTGCTGCAAAACCTTTGAGTTTTTTCAGATGGCCAATGCCAGTGACAATGTATTGCGTTATGTACCTGTCATCAGGGCCGCCTTTGAACCATACAAAACCACCATTGCTGCTCTGCATTTGCTTTAATTTCTCATAGGCGCTATTCAGTTGCTCACTCATTTTTATCATGTCAAATAGCAAAGCGATATTCTTTTTCTGTTCAGTTTCATTCTTTGCCTGCAATACCCAGGGAGTTTCTTCCAGCAACACGGCTTTCAGCTCCTGGTTTTTCTGCAGGTTGCTCATAAGCGCAGCGGTATCTTTTATTTTCCAGGTTTCAAATACCTGCTTGATGCGGGGAGATGAATTGGAAATAAATGTTGCCAGTGAGTTGGCATAATACCTGTTCCATGTCTGCTCTGCACATTCATATGGATATTCCATCAGGTAGGGCAGGGCCTGTACCGCATACCAGGCAGGGTTGGAAGTGTATTCCACTGTCAACGCATAATTCTGCAGTGTTTCACTCTTGCCGCTGTTCAATAACTTTTCAAAAGTGAAATTTTTTGTACCCGTTCCTCTCATGGGTAAAGGCATTGTTTCTGTAACCAGCATCCTGTTGGTCAATACAGGCATGGCATTCTCTTCGCCGTCACTATAGTTTCCGGCTTTAGCAATAATTCTCCATACCAGGGCTTTATTGAACAGGTAAGGCACTTCAATCGGAAACTTCACTGCTTCGCTTTGTTTAGCAGCGACAGTAAAGTATTGATTGGGAACCATATTTTTAAACCAACCATCCACCGGTTCATTGGTAGTGGCATCAATCAGTTGCAATTCGGCAGTGCCTGTCATTTCTTTATCCGTCATGTTGACGATCTTGGAACTGAACTCCATCCTGTCACCTTCTCTTAAGAATCTTGGAGCATTGGGCTGCACCATCAGTTCTTTTTGTGTAACAATTTCTTTGGTACTGCTGCCAAAGGCTGCATCTTTTGTATGCGCCAGCGCCATGAATTTCCATTTGGTCAGAGCCTCGGGCATAGTGAAAGAAAATTCAATAGCTCCTGTTGAATCGGTATGCAGGTCAGGGAAGAAGAAAGCTGTTTCGTTGAAGTTTTTTCGGATCTTAACATCGCCACTTTGTTGTGCTTGTTTTTGATTTTTTGTATCATCCAGTTTGTCAGCAATGCCATCTTTATCAGAATCGAGCAAACCCTTGCCATCCTTTTTTGCATTTGTAACTACTACTTCATTTAGTCCGGAAGGCTTTTCTTCAGCTTTGGCACCATCCATTGCTACAGGGGCTAAGTCATAGGATACTGCACCTTCCCGCATCATTCTTCCGTTAGCAAAGTAACCTCCATAATCTCTTCCATCATCATTGAAAAAGTAATCATATCTCTTATCAACAAATTTTGCTTCCTGATCAACAACATATTTTTGTGTGGATTCGATCTTTGTAAAGTTCTGCGTGCCATTCCAGCTGCGGCTATTGTAGTAAGAAGGCCAGATATACGGTTCGTTCCAGCCATGTGCATAGAACTGGTCAAGAGAAGCATCATACATGCTTGCCAGCATTTCTGCAGCTACCTTTTCTTTTTTATACCCGCTGATCTTTACTTTCCATTTTTCTTCACTGCCGGGTAATGTTTTGTCACGGAAGGTGGCATATTCAATCGCAAGGTCTTTATTGGTCCAGGGCACACTTATCGTTTGGTTCAACTGGTAAAAACGATTGTGCTTGATAAACATCCATCCAACGCCATACCCGCCACGGTCCGATTCGGCTGCGGGAAAGGGGAAAGTCTTTTTCTCATTGTTGAGATTAATAAAAGAATAGTTTGGGGTTTCGGGTTTAGGGTTTAGGGTTGCTTTATCAAGCTGATGCACAACAAATAAATTGTCAGCCGATGTGCCGAATTCCACTTTTGCAGTTTCGCCGGGTTCAACGATTGTTTTTTGAATACCTGTCCACAAATAATCAGGTTTGTTAAGTTGATTACTCTTTTCATCAAAAAGTTCAATATACTTTACATCTTTTACTTCTTCCCCGTTTTTATCTCTGGTTGATATTTCAATAATATAGAAACCGGGAGACCATGTACCATGGACTATGGGCCATGGACTTTTCTCTTTAACAGAATCGGATTTACTAAAAAGTTCCTGTCCTTTATCCCAAGACTTGTAATCACTTTCATTATCATACTCATCATAAGGAAAATTGCGGATGTATTCGTCTTTGGTCATAGTAAACTGGTCAGCCCTGTCCCAAAATCGATCACGGATAAGGCGTTTTTCTTCTTTAAGTTTTGTGATGGTTACTTTTACAATAGCCGGTTCGTATTGACCATTCATGTTTTGTGTGCGGATAGATAATGTCTTCAAGCTATCTGAAGGTAGTGTGGTAGGAATATTCGCCACCAACATCAGGGATTTATAACTTACCGATACCAATTGTTCGCCGCTTCTTGTTTCACCGTTGATGTCCGTTACATCTGCATACACCGTATAATCAAATACAGGTTCAAATTTTTTGTCAATCTTCAAATCAGGAATGGCGGTAAACTCAACAATGAACTTTCCATCTTTATCTGTTTTTGATTCGCCGTGTGTAATTTCCATTTCTTCTGTGGGTGGCTGCCACCAACGCCAGAAACACCAGTCATAAATGAAGCGGGGCTGACGTACCACCCGGTATTTCACCATAGCACCATCAATATTATTACCTGCATACGCTTTAGCAATACCCGTCACTTTTATTTTGTCGTTTACTTTATAGGTGCCTTTTAGGGGTTCATAGTCCACATAAAACTTAGGCCGTTTGTATTCTTCGACTTTAAAACCGGCATTACCCGCATCAGGTTTTGTATAAATAGTAAACTGACCGTTCATGCCGCTTTGGGGCAATTGAAATTTTCCATTGAATGAACCAAACTCGGTTGTCTTTAATTTTATTGAATCAACATCTTTATAATTCGCATCACGAAGGAAAACAGTTGTTTGATAATTTTCTTTTACCTTACCGCCTTTCTCCTTATTGCTTCTTTCCAAAACAATGCCTTTGAAGAAGACTGCTTGCCCCGGGCGGTAAATACTTCGGTCGGTAAACAGGAAAACGGAAGTGGCGACCTTTTGCTCTTCAGGAGTGTTGGAATAATAGTAATCATACACCAGGTCATTCATGAAAAGTTTGTCTTTGGCATCAGTGATCTCAAGAAGATATTGATAGCCGCCATAATTATTCGGGTCTCTTTTTTGTTTCTCCATTCTGAAATATCCGTTGGCATCTGTTGAGTAAAGCTTTGCTTTTTCTTTAATGTATCTCGAAGTTTTGTAATCATATTTCTGTTCCCATACCTGCACTGCGGCTTTGGCTAATGGCTGACCATTATCACGGTTGAGTACAAAGTAGTCATCAGTATTGTTTACATAGCTGATGCCTGACACATAAAAGAACCTGGCACCAAGGATTGTTCTTTTACCACTGAAATCCTTATCGTTTGAGGCTGCCAGCACATATTCGCCGGCCGGCAGGGCATCTACTTTTATTTCAGCGCTGTGCTGCTGCATATCATTTGTAACAGGTAATGATTGCTGCCAGCTCGTTACAGGTTTTGCAGCAATGATAGCCGGCCAGTATTTCTCATCATATGAGTTTTGTAATTGCTCTTTCAGTTTTTCATCAGCCCTGATAATCCTGAGATAAAGTGTATTAAAGTTCCGGTAATTTACTAATGCCCTGAATGGCTGCCCGGGTACATTCACTTTCTCAACACTGAACTGAAGTGACTTGCTGTTAATTTGATTCAGCAGATTTTGACAATTTATTTTTCCTTCCGAAGAATCCTTTTGAAGCAAAACCTTTTCACAAATTTCTTTTGCTTTTGTCCTGTCAAAGCGATGTGTTGTGTCATCATAAGGTTTGTATTCACCGGCTTTTTCTTCATAATAAGATGCCATAAGAAACCATGCCTGTGAAGCAGCCGGTAAGGTTGGATAGATCCTGGTAATATGATTGATGGCATTAAAATATAGTTTGTCTTTATCGGGATGTACTGATTTATCTTTTACAAATTCAATCCGCTGAATATCGGCATCAATCAATGCATCTGGTTTGGTATCATTCAAGTGAAAGGCGATCAGTTTTTGGTAAATAAGTAATGCTTTGTGCTGAAGTGACAGTGAATCTTTAGTAGTGAACTTCCGGGTTATAAAATCAGCCGCCGGATCAAAGGCGCTGGCCTGGTCAATTTCAAAGGCATAGGCAGGCTTTTTTATATCTCTTTCATCATTTTCAAAATAAATCAGGGCCCGTTGCGCCAGTAAATCATAAATGGTGGGGCGGAGGTGGCGGACATTTCCTTTTATGATAATAGCCTCATAAGGTACCAGTTTCGACTGCTGCAACAGTTTTTCTTCTTTTATTGATTGCAGATACAACTCTGTGATCTTTTTATGAAAATCTTCTGCATCCCAGGTAGCAATATCTGTTTTACTGAATTTTTCCGTTTTCGTACGGTTGTATAATTGCCAGCGGTGTTGCTGATAATAATTATAATACATTTCAGCCAGCAGGTTTTTTAAAATGGCGATAACGGGTTCTTTGCTGGCTCCAATTTCTTTTTCCACTTCCGCAATGGAAAATATTTCATTGTCTTCCCTGTTTTCGCTTTGCAGCCCTGTCATGTACACCAACGCCTTGATTACTTGTGCATCCTGGTTTTCAGTTTTTGCCAGGGAGTAAATTTTCTTTACTTCTGCCAGTGCAGATTTTGGAAGCCCCTTTTGGGAAAAGGCTCCCACTTTTTTCCATTCCTTATCATAGTTCTTTATGGGGTTCTGGCCACTGGTGTTCATAGCAAGAAAGCTGAATAAAACAATAGTCAGGGAAATCGGTTTAATGAATGGCAACAGCATGATGTTTGAATTTAATACAAGGTAATTAATCTTAAGCGAGGATAAGATGCTTTGTAAAGGGGAATTTCATAAATGCCAGGTATTGGGAATAGGAGTATCCGGGCAAGTGGTTAAGAGCGTCAAAATATTTTTCAAAGCTATTGTGTATTAATAACAAAGCTTGAACGCTGTTACTGTTCACTACTCCGGCATAAACCCGCAATCCCTTTTTTTCAGTACTTATTTCCTTTAACATTTTGTTGAATCATTTTTTGGGATGGTGGCACGGCTTTGGAAATAACCGGTACAGGAACAATTTTAATAAACCCTAAAAACAAACAACATGAAAAAAATTTCTACCCTTTTATTAAGCTCACTGTTCTCACTTTCATTGCTGGCTTACGATGGCAGCCGCCTGAGTGTATCCGCCGTCAGCAATAACATGGACCTGAAGATCGAAATTGATGGCCGCAGGTTTACTATGCAGGACAACAGTGTTATCCTCAGCAATATTGCTGAAGGCAGTCACAGCGTAAGGATCTACAAAGAGAGGAGAAGAGGCGGATTTGGTAATGTAAACGGCAACGGAAATGGTTATGGCAATGGGTTTGGCAGGCGTAACGAAATAATCTATGCCGGGTCTGTTTTTGTAAAAAGAGGATTCCACACTGACATTACTGTAAACAGGTTCGGTAAAGTGTTCATGGATGAACGCCGCATTGACCGTCATGACGAATGGTACAATGAAAACGATGATGAGTATGATGATGGAAACGACGATGGAAATGGCGGTGGCTGGAACCATGGCTATGGTAATGTAATGAGCAGCCGTGATTTTGAACAGGTGAAAGAACAGATCCGCAAGGAATGGTTTGAGGTCAACAGACTGACTTCTGCCAAGGTTATTATGGACAAGAACAATTTTACTACGCAGCAGGTGAAAGAATTAATGTTGCTCTTTACTTTCGAGAACAACAAGCTGGAAGTAGCAAAATATGCTTACCGCAAAACAGTGGACAAGCAAAACTACTATCAGTTGAATGATGCGTTGTTTTTTAGCAGCAGTAAAGATGACCTGGCCCGTTTTATCCGTGAATCCCGCTAATTACGACACACTATACACTAAGGGTTAAAAAAAGAAGCCTCCATTTCGGGGGCTTCTCCTTTTATCAATATCATAAATTTATTTCTTTATTACTTCAGCCATTTTCTTTCCAATGTCAGCAGGGCTGCTAACCACATGAATACCGCATTCACTCATGATTTTCATTTTTGCTGCAGCAGTATCATCTGCTCCGCCTACTATGGCACCGGCATGACCCATCCGGCGGCCGGGGGGGGCTGTTTGGCCGGCTATGAAACCAACCACCGGTTTTTTATTTCCATTTTCTTTTATCCATCTCGCTGCTTCAGCTTCCATTCCTCCGCCAATTTCACCAATCATTACAATGGCGTCAGTGGCTTCGTCGTTCATAAATAATTCTACAGCTTCTTTTGTTGTAGTGCCGATAATTGGGTCTCCGCCAATACCAACAGCAGTTGAAATGCCAAGTCCGGCTTTGGCTACCTGGTCGGCTGCTTCGTAGGTCAATGTTCCGGATTTTGAAACGATACCAATTCTACCGGGAATGAAAACAAATCCCGGCATGATGCCGACTTTACATTCACCTGCAGTAATAACACCCGGGCAGTTCGGGCCAACTAATCTTGTATCTTTCTCTTGTAAATAATTTTTTACTTTCACCATGTCCTGTACCGGAATACCTTCAGTTATACAAACTACCAATCTGATACCGGCATCAGCTGCTTCCATAATGGCATCAGCCGCAAATGCCGGGGGTACAAATATGATGCTTACATCAGCACCGGTTGTTTTTACACAATCAACTACTGTATTAAACACTGGCTTATCAAGATGAGTGTTTCCCCCTTTACCTGGAGTAACGCCACCGGCCACATTGGTGCCATATTCTATCATTTGGGTGGCATGGAAAGTGCCTTCCGTTCCGGTGAAGCCCTGCACTAAGATCTTTGAATTTTTATTGACGAGAATGCTCATATTGCAACTTTAGAAGTTGCGCAAAAATAAGGGAAATGTAACAATGGTTAATGGATGAAACTTACTTGTTATACTTTAAAAAAAGGATATGGTATCCACTGTAAGCTGTTGGCGTTACTGTGGTTTTTGCTGTGGTTACTGCAGTTTTGGCAATGCTATCAGTCTTATATACCGTAGTGATGTTGGTTCCGCCGGTATCAGGGATATAATAGTCAGTAATTAATATGGCATCAGCACCTTTTTCCAGGCCAATTTTTTCTGCTATTTTCTGGATTTTGTTGGGATTTTTATGAAATCCTAAATATCCTTTGCCTATATATTCAAACGGACGTTTTATTGATTGTTCTGAAATAAAAACTTCAATGCTCTTTGATGGGGGTAGCGATTTTCCTATGTAGCGTATTTTTGTTGAGCAGGATGTAAATAAAATGCTGAAAAATAGAATGTACAACTTATACATAAGCTTAGGTTTTAATGATGGAGTAAATACCTTTCGGACATTAATTATGCCATAACGGTGCTTACGAACAGAATCGTTTGTTAAAAGAAAAAATTACTTCCCATCAGGTGGGGGTATAAGGGTGGAAGCATCTTTGCCTGTCATATCATCCATATTCCTGTGGTTAGGAATCTTGCCGGACTCTTCCAGCATCCGCATATCTTTGGCATCCTGTAAAAATTCAGAAGCAAAAATAAAATCATTCAACCGTTGATTTTTACTGAAAATTATTTCTTTGTTATTGCCTTCCCATTCTTTATTGCCCTGGTACATATATAAGATGTAGTTGCCTATCTCCATTACACTGTTCATGTCGTGGGTATTGACAACTGTGGTGATATTGTATTCAATTGTTATTTCCCGGATCAGGCGGTCAATCACCAGTGATGTTTGCGGGTCGAGGCCCGAATTGGGCTCATCACAAAAAAGGTATTTTGGATTTAAAACAATAGCTCTTGCCAGTGCCACTCTTTTTTTCATGCCACCACTAAGTTCGGAGGGAAATTTTTTATTGGCGTCAACAAGGTGTACCCGGTCCAATACTTCATTTACCCGGTCCAACTTCTTTTTATGAGAATTTTTTGTAAACATACTCAGGGGAAACATGACATTTTGCTCTACCGTAAGGCTGTCAAACAAAGCCCCGCCCTGGAACAACATGCCAATTTCTTTCCGTATCTCTGTTTTTTCCGGGCCCTTCATGTCTGTAAAGTTCTGGCCGCTGTATAATACAGCGCCATCATCGGGTTCAAATAACCCTACCATGCATTTCATCAGTACCGTTTTACCGCTGCCGCTGGAACCGATAATAAGATTGCATTGCCCGGCTTTCATCACGGTACTGACATCCTGGATGACAGTTTTGTCACCAAATTTTTTTTTTATGTTTTTTACTTCAATCATAAAACAACTGTGGCAATTAGCTATCGGCCTGGTGTTTTTAAATTCCCTTTTAATTAATATAAAGACTGGTTTGTTTTCATTTATAAAAGATAACTATGTTGGCAAAAGCAAAGCTGATAAGATATAATCGGCAAATAAAATCAATATACAACTTACTACTACTGCTTTTGTACTGGCCCTGCCAATTTCAAGGGCCCCGCCTTTTACATAATAGCCATAAAAGGCGGGTACACTGGAAATAATAAACGAGAAGACATAGGCTTTTATCAATGCAAAAATGACATTAAAGGGAACGAAAAATTCGAGAAGGCCTTTATCATAAATACTTCCGGAAATGATGCCGGAAGCGGTTGCTGCGAGCCTTCCGCCCCAAATACCCAGGGCCATTGCAATTACTACCAGTAAAGGGATCATCAGCATTGCAGCAGCAATTTTTGGAAGAATAAGGTAGGTTTTAGTATTGATCCCCATTATTTCCAAAGCATCAATTTGTTCACTAACCCGCATATTGCCCAGCTCACTGGCTATGCGGCTGCCGGCAACACCTGCTAAAACGATACAGACAAGTGTGGGGGCAAATTCAAGGATAACAGTGTCTCGAACAATTTGGGCAATAGTGGAAGGTGGAATCAACGGGCTTACTAACTGGTATGCCGTTTGAATAGTGGATACAGCGCCGATAAAAACGGAAATGATGGCCACAATACCCAGTGAGCCGAAACCAATTTCTGTACACTGGTGAATAAATTCTTTCCAGTACATTTTGCCATTTTCCGGGCGAAAGAACATGCCTTTGATCATCAGAAGGTAACGGCCTATGTCACTGAAAATAGTCATCTATGATTTATTGTTCTGATTTATCAAAATAACTTCATATATCCAAAGATACCTGATAGCAAAATAAAATTTCAAATTTAAGACCCCAAACGATAAACTTGTTACATGTCCTTACTCACTTTCCGGAAGCGTTTCCACCATCTTGATTTTTTTACAATTTCCTCTGTTGAAGCCTTGCTTTTTATTTGTGCATCTACAACAGCTATTAATGCCATATTGATGATGCTGCGGACAGAGCTGCCAAGCTGCAAAATATGAACTGGTTTTTTCAAACCAAGTAAAATCGGGCCGACGGCATCAGCAGTTTCCAGTTCTTTTAAAAGGTTATAAGCGATATTGCCTGCTGCAAGGTTTGGAAAAATAAGGGTATTCACGTCTTTATCTGCCAGTTCGCTGAATGGATAATTTTCTTTCATCAATTCTTTATTAAAGGCTACACTTGCCTGCATTTCTCCATCCACCAGCAGCGTTGGCATTTTTTCCTTCACAATTTTTCTTGCTTTGGCTACCAATGCCGCTTCTGGGGAGTTGCTGCTGCCGAAGTTGGAATAGCTCAACATGGCAATACGGGGAATAATATTAAAGTTGCGGACTTCTTTTGCTACCATTAAAGTAATCTCCGCTAACTCTTCTGCTGTCGGGTTAAAGTTTACTGTTGTGTCTGCAAGGAACAAGGGGCCTTTCTTGGTAAGCATCAAATACATGCCTGCAATTTTCTTTACGCCTTCTTCAGTACCGATGGTTTGTAATGCCGGACGAATCGTATCAGGGTAGTTTTTTGCCAAACCTGAAATCATGGCATCTGCATCGCCACATTCTACCATCATACAACCATAGTAGTTGCGGTCCTTCATTACCTTCTTTGCTTCATAAGCGTTGAAACCTTTTCTGCCCCGTTTTGCAAAAAATATTTCTGAATATTTATTTCTTCTTTCTTCCATTGCATCACTGCGGGGGTCAAAGATGGGAAGGCCTTCAATATCTATACCATTAGCAGCTGCGATATTTTTGATTTTGGTTTCATCACCCAATAAGATGGGATAACCAATACCATCATCAAAAACGATTTGTGCTGCCTTTAGGATTTTTATATTGTCTGCTTCTGCAAATACAATACGTTTCGGGTTATGGCGGGCCTTGTTGCCAATTACCCTCATTACCTGGTTGTCGAGGCCAAGGCGTTTGTTAAGATTGGTAATATAAGTATCCCAGTTTGCAATAGGATGTTGTGCTACGCCACTTTCCATGGCAGCTTTGGCTACAGCCGGTGCAACAGTAGCCAATAATCTTGGGTCGAGTGGTTTAGGAATGATATAGTTTTCGCCGAAGATGATATTCTTTTCTCCATAGGCCATGTTCACAATATCAGGCACTGCCGTCTTGGCCAGGTCTGCCAGTGCTTTTACGGCAGCCAGTTTCATTTCTTCATTAATATGTTTTGCCCTTACATCCAGTGCACCACGGAAAATATAAGGAAAGCCCAGTACATTATTTACCTGGTTGGGATAATCACTGCGGCCTGTAGCCATGATAACATCTTTCCTGGCACCGGTGGCATCTTCCCAGCTTATTTCCGGGTCAGGGTTGGCCATCGCAAATACGATTGGGTTTTTGGCCATGCTTTTCACCATGTCAGTATTCAATACCCCCCCTTTACTCAACCCGATAAATACATCAGCATCTTTCATTCCTTCGGCAAGGGTTACATTTTTTCCACCAGCAATAAATTCTTTTTTCAGTTCATCCAGGTCGGCCCGGCTTTCATGAATAAGGCCCTTGCTGTCAAACACCCTGAAATTCTCCCTCTTTGCACCCAATGCAATATATAATTTCATACAGGCCACGGCTGCTGCCCCAGCGCCGCTCACAACAAATTTTGCTTTCTCTATTTTTTTCTTCTGTACTTCGCAGGCATTCAATAAAGCTGCTGCGCTGATGATAGCCGTACCATGCTGGTCGTCATGCATTACGGGAATATTCATCTGCTTTTTCAGTTCCCTTTCTATATAAAAACATTCCGGGGCTTTGATGTCTTCGAGGTTGATACCACCAAAAGTGGGTTCGAGGGCTTTAACAATCTGAACAAATTTATCCGGATCTTTTTCGTTGATTTCTATATCAAACACATCAATGTCGGCAAATATTTTGAACAGCACAGCTTTACCTTCCATTACAGGTTTGGCGGCTTCGGGGCCTATATTACCTAATCCAAGAACTGCTGTTCCGTTACTGATAACAGCCACTAAGTTTCCTTTGGCCGTGTATTGGTAAACATTTTCTGCATTCTCAGCAATTTCGAGGCAAGGGGCGGCTACACCGGGTGAGTAGGCAAGTGAAAGATCTCTTTGGGTTTTGGCTTCTTTGGTTGGTACTACTTCAATCTTTCCGGGTCTTCCTTTGGAATGATATTCAAGAGCCTGCTGTTTGCGTAAGTCGCTTGACATAAGAAGTTATTTAAGTTCACCTGACTGCACTGTAACCTTTCGATGGGATGCAATGTACAAAATAATAATCCGAATGGATTACGGGGAAAGCCGGTTCTAAATGAGAGGGGTATCGGCTATGCGTGGACGGAACTTCCCAGCCATGCCATCATCCCCATACCAATCTCAATTGCATTTTCATCAATATTAAAAGTAGGAGTATGCACACCGGAAGTAATCCCTTTGGCTCTGTTCATTGTGCCGAGACGATAGAAACAGGCCGGTACCTGCTGTGCGTAATAACCAAAATCTTCGGCACCCATGCGGAGTTCAGTTTCACTTACGTTTTCGGTACCTATATATTTAGCAGCCTTTTCCATGGCATCAGCAGTTACTTTTACATCATTCATTACACAGGGATAACCTACATCAATATGCAGGTCAACTTCGCCGCCCATTGAATGAACAAGGTTACTTGTCTGTTTGCGAATCAACTCATGGGCTTTAAAACGCCATTCTTCATCCATGGCCCTGAATGTCCCCATCAGTTTCACTTCGTTGGGAATAACATTGGTTGTATTGCCGCCAGTGAATGAAGTGATAGAAAGAACAGAAGGGTTGAACGGATTATTATTTCTGCTTATCAATTGCTGTAATGCAATGATCAAATGAGAGCTGATAAGAATCGGGTCAACCGTTAAGTGTGGTGAAGCAGCATGCCCGCCCTGACCTTTTATGGTAAAATATAATTCATCTGCACTGGCCATTACCTTACCGCCACGAAAACTTAGTTTTCCTGTTTCTAAAGTTGTATTTACATGCAAGGCAAGAATGGACTGTGGCGTTGGGTTTTCCAGCACACCGTCTTTTATCATCAGCGATGCACCACCGGGGTTTTTTTCTTCGCCAGGTTGAAAAATCAGTTTAACTGTTCCTTCCCAATCATCTTTTAATTCAGAAAGGATTTTTGCAGCACCCAACAGGCAGGTGGTATGTACATCATGACCGCAGGCATGCATCACTCCTTCATTTTTTGATTTATACGGGATATCGTTTTCTTCTTTGATGGGCAGGGCATCCATATCTGCACGGAGGGCAATTATTCTTTTAGCAGGATTCTTTCCTTTAATTAACCCAACTACACCGGTTGTCGCCTTCACTTCAAATGGGATACCCAGTTCCTTCAATTTGTTTTGAACGAATTTGGAGGTTTCAAATTCCTGGTAGCTCAATTCGGGGTTGGCATGCAGATGGTGCCGGACTTCAATTAGTTCAGGTGCATATCTCTTAGCCAATGCTTTTATCTTTTCAATCATTAGGCAAAAATAAATAATCCACGTTGGCTGACAGGGATTATTTGATAAACCACTATGTATGTTGATTTAAGGTGTTATATCATCATCAATGCCTTTACCAGCCTTTACTTCAATAATATCTTTCATTATAAAAACTCCTTTCGGAAAGTAAGCGTTCAATCTTCTTTGATAAGCTTCCGCATCTTTCCGGTCTTTAAAATTCCCGGCTTTTACCCTGAAATAAGGCGACTGGTACCACATATAAGCTTTCAGGTCAGGGAAGTAAGTATAAACTTTTGTTTTGGCAGCAAGGGCTTCATCCCGGTTGTTGGTGCTGATAATCATCAGCCGGAAACCTTTGTCCGTTCTTCTGCCGTCGCGGCTGGTTACTTCATTAATAACCGCCTGTTTTTTTACCAGCAAATCAAGGCGTGGGTCTTTGTGAACGATAACAGAGTTACTATCAACTGGTGTAACAAAGGCGGTATCTTTTTGAGCAAGACAGGCAGAGGTGAAAACAAAGGCTGCGATTGTAAATATGAATTTCATGTGTGGCATAAGGTTAAAATATCTTACCAAATTTAATATCCCCCGCCGGCTCCGGCAATATTTTCGATCGGATGCCAGGTCGTTTTTATTTCCTGTGTATCCATGATAAAATACGGGGACTGCCCTTCATTGCTGTACCAGTTTATTTTATCATAGAAAGTAATGCGTTTCAGGTTTATGGCTGATTTTTCCCGTATCATTTTCTTTACCTCAGAATTATTTTCACAGTAAATGGTTGCATTTACATCCATATGGTCCACAAACCAGGAAACCAACTCGGAAGGTTTCCCTGTTAAAATATTTACAACTCCACCGGGAAGGTCGGATGAATTTAAAACTTCGGCAAAAGTGACGGCGCAAAGTGGTTTTGTTTCTGATGCCAGCACCACACAGGTATTACCTCCGGCGATAACGGGGGCGATAACTGAAACTAATCCTAATAAGGAATCCCCCTGTGGGGCAATGATGGAAACAACTCCCGTTGGTTCAGGAACAGAAAAATTAAAATGCGGAGTGGCAACAGGATTTACTGCGCTGAATAACTGCTGAAATTTATCACACCAGCCTGCATAGTATATCAGCCTGTCAATTGCAAGATTTACCTCTTTTTCAGCTTTTGCTTTTGTTGCATCCTGTTGTATCAACTCATCAATGAACTGCACTTTTCTTCCTTCCAGCATTTCTGCCATACGGTATAAAATCTGGCTGCGGTTAAAAGCAGCACGGCCACTCCATCCGCTTACAGAACCTCTTGCACTCACGACAGCATCCCGGAAATCCTTTCTTGAACTCAGGCAAACATTGGCCAATTTTTTTCCTGCTGCATTGGTGGGAATATAATAACGGCCGGATTCCGTTCTCGGAAATTGTCCGCCGATATAAATTTTATAGGTCTTCAATACTTCTAAACGTTTTGCAGAAATAGTTTTTTCCAAACCGTTCTCACTTACTTTCAGTGAAGATTTTTTAATTGCTTTTTCCATCGTTTATTTTTTAGAACGCAGATTTTTATGGTAGTGATGATTTTCGCAGATATTCATAACTAATCTTAAAAATCATGAAAATCAGCGTTCATGTATTAATTTATAATATTCACATACGCCGCCAACCCATGCAATCCACCTTCCCTTCCAAATCCACTTTCCTTATAACCACCAAAAGGAGAGGATGGATCGAATTTATTAAATGTGTTTGCCCAAATAACACCTGCCCTCATTCTTCTTGTCATGTTGAAGATCTTGGAGCCTTTATCCGTCCACACACCTGCACTTAATCCATACGGACTGTTATTTGCTTTTTCTATTACTTCATCATCTGTTCTGAATGTTAGTACGGCCAGTACAGGCCCGAAAATTTCTTCCTGGGCAATGCGGTTGCTTTGTGCCACATTAGTAAATAAAGTTGGCCGGCAGAAAAACCCTTTGCCCGGTAAGCGACAAGAACTTTCATACATCTCGGCGCCTTCTTTTTTCCCGATGCTGATGTATTTATGAATAATATCCAATTGTGATCTTGAATTGATAGCGCCGATGTCGGTATTCTTATCCATTGGGTCGCCAACGATCAATGACTCAATCCTGTCTTTTAATTTTCTGATTACTTCTTTGACCACCGATTCCTGCACATACAATCTTGAACCGGCACAACAAACATGTCCCTGGTTGAAATAAATACCATTAATAACACCTTCTACTGCCTGGTCAATCGGGGCATCTTCAAAAATAATATTGGCAGCTTTTCCACCGAGTTCAAGTGTTGCTTTTTTATCCGTACCGGCAATAGCCCTTTGAATAATCTTTCCAACATCAGTAGAACCAGTGAAGGCAATCTTATTTACATCAGGATGATTGACAATAGCAGCACCTGTTGCGCCTGCACCTGTAATGATATTTACAACTCCCGGCGGTAAATCAGCTTCCTGGATTATCTCTGCCAATTTCAATGCAGTTAACGGGGTTGTTTCAGCAGATTTTAAAACAACTGTATTGCCAGTTGCAATGGCAGGCGCAATTTTCCATGCAGCCATCAGTAATGGAAAGTTCCAGGGAATAATTTGTCCTGCTACACCCAACGGCTCTGTGGTACGATTTGGAAATGCATATTCCAATTTATCAGCCCAGCCTGCATAATAAAAGAAATGATTAGCGGCAGTCGGCACATCAAAGTCACGGCTTTCTCGGATAGGTTTACCTCCATCCAATGATTCAACAATGGCTAACTCTCTTGCTTTCTCCTGCATTAATCTTGCGATACGGAAAATATATTTGGCTCTTTCTTTTGCCGGCATTTTCTTCCACAGTTTTTCATACGCTGCCCTTGCTGCTTTCACTGCTTTGTCAACATCTGCTGCACTGGCATCTGCCACTTCACTTAGTTTTTCTTCATTTGCCGGGTTGATGGTGTCGAAATATTTTTTGCTTAATGGTTTTTGCCATTCCCCATTGATAAACAAATCGTATTGCTTATTAATGGTAGCCGCACTTTTACTTTCAGGAGCCGGAGCATAGCTCCAGGAAGTATCAAATTTTAATTTGATTGTATTGCTTTTCTTAACAACCTTCTTTTTTATAACTGGCATAAATTGTTTTTTGTTTCTCGCAGCGAACGCAAAGATGCGGCGGTGCTGCGTTAGCTGCTCCGTAGCGGCCGCTGCGAGAAAATTAATCGACCGAAAAATAATTCGCCGCCTGGTACAACCCGGTCTTTTCTTTCACCATCTGCATCAACACATCATTAGCTAAACTACTGGCACCAAAACGAAACCAATGATTATTCAGCCAGTCTTCACCCAATACTTCTTTCACCATAACTAAATAATGCAAAGCCAGTTTTGATTTTGAAATACCACCCGCAGGTTTCATCCCAATCATTTTTCCTGTTTTATAATAAAAATCACGGATGGCTTCAAGCATTACTAATGTAACCGGCATTGTAGCGGCAGGAGCAATTTTACCCGTTGATGTTTTAATAAAATCTGCCCCGGCATGCATGGCAATATCACTTGCCCGTCTTACTTTATCAAATGTACCGAGTTCGCCGGTTTCTAAAATTACTTTCAGTCTTGCATTACCACAAGCTTCTTTGATCGTGGCAATTTCATCAAATACAAAATTGTATTCACCGGCATGAAATTTTCCCCGGCTGATTACCATATCCACTTCATCAGCGCCTTCATTCACTGCATACTTAGTATCCCTTATTTTTATGTCTCTCGGTGCTTGTCCGCTGGGGAAGGCAGTAGCAACTGAAGCTACTTTTATTCCTGAATCGCCCAATGCTTTTTTGGCAACCTTTACCATAGATGGATAAACACAAATAGCAGCAACGGTTGGAATATCCGGCATTGCATCATGCGGATGCATGGCTTTATAGCAAAGCTGTTTTACTTTTCCATCGGTATCTTTTCCCTCCAGTGTGGTCAGGTCTATCATGTTCAGCACCAGCCTCAGTCCGTTCATCTTAGATTCTTTCTTAATACTTCGCTTGGTAAAACGGGAAGCCCTTTCTTCCACACCCACCTGGTCAATCCGTGGCGAAAGGCTGAAATCGGGTAAAACAACTCTTTCCTTGCTTACAGGCATAATTCTGTTTTCTTAGTCTTCAAAAGTAAAACTATTTGCGGGGATTCATAATGTGCAAATAATACCTGTAACTGACTGAAAGATAATATGGTTTTAAACGTCAAAAAGCTTGTTCTTGCCGTTCATACTATTAGTAACAGGGCAACAAATTTTTTACGTAAAATCGTTTTTCGATAACTTTCAAAAAATAACTTTTATGAGCAAGCTGAAGATGCTGGCCGGGGCAGGCTTATTGTTACTGCTTTCCACTGTATCATTTTCCCAGCCTACGTTTCCCGAAAATGGCGTTGCCGACCCGCGGCATGGTCACTATGCTTTCACCAATGCTACAATTGTAAAGGATGCGGAGAATACACTTACCAACGCTACCCTCGTTATTAAAGATGGACGGATTACTGCCGTTGGTACCGGCCTTAAAGTTCCTGCGGGGGCAGTGGAAGTAGATTGCAAAGGCAAATACATCTATCCTTCTTTTATTGACATTTATGCCGATTATGGAATTGCAACTGCACAACGAACCACCACAACCACAGGCGGGCCAGGCGGCGGATTTAATTTTGCCCAACAGCCGCAGATAGAAACGGCTACGAAAGGGGTCTATGGCTGGAACCAGGCCATTAAAAGTGATGCAGATGCTTACAAAGTATTTATTGTTGATGATGCCAAAGCCAAACCTTTAAGAGAAGCCGGATTCGGTACTGTGCTTTCTCATGTAAAAGATGGTATTGCCCGTGGTACTGGAACGGTTGTTACTTTGGCCAATGAAAAAGAGAACCTTGTAATGATTAAGGAAAAGGCATCGGCTCATTATTCATTTATTAAAGGCAGTTCTACTCAAAGTTATCCAAACTCAATTATGGGGAGTATTGCATTATTGCGTCAATCATACCTTGATGCACAATGGTATAAGAGCAAACCATCATTGGAAGGTATAAACCTCAGCCTGCAGGCATGGAATGATGTACAGGGACTGCCGCAGATATTTGATGCCAATGATAAATGGAATGATTTACGGGCAGACAAAATTGGTGATGAGTTTGGTGTGCAATACATTATTAAAGCTGGTCAGAATGAATACCAGCGGATAAATGAAATGAAAGCTACTAATGCCACTTTTATACTGCCGCTGAACTTTCCCCAGGCACAGGATGTGGAAGACCCCAGTGATGCCCGGTTTGTTTCAGTAAATGATATGAAGCATTGGGAGCTGGCACCAACCAATGCTGCTGCGTTTGAAAAAGCAGGTATCCCTTTTTGCTTAACCACTTCGGATCTTAGAAGTGTAAGTCAATTCTGGAGTAACCTTCGCAAGGCAATGGAATATGGCTTAAGTGAGAGCAAGGCAATGGAGGCGTTGACAAAAACACCAGCTACAATTCTTGGTGTTTACGACAAAGTAGGTAGTCTTGATGCCGGCAAGATGGCCAATTTCCTCATTAGTAACGGGCCAATTTTTAATGAAAAAACTACGATTTATTTTAATTGGGTGCAGGGCATTAAATACAGCGTAAAAGATGATTCAAATATTGCAGGCACTTATGCTCTTACTATAAAATCATCTTCCGGTTCTGAAAATTATACACTGGATGTAAAAAGCAGCAGCTCACTCACAATGTTTGGAAAAGATACACTGAATACAAAATTCAGTCACGATGGAAAGATGGTAAAGTTGAGCTATGCTCCGATGACCCGCAGACAAAGACCAACTATGCCGGCCGACTCAGCACAAAAAAGACCCGGTGGATTTCCGGGAGGTGGTTTTCCCGGCGGTGCTGGTCAAACCCAAACATTACCTGCCAGTGCCACCCGCCTGAGTGGTGTAAGCAATGGGATGGATTGGAACGGAACTGGCGCTGATTCAGCAGGTAATGCGTTAACATGGACTGCAACATTTACGAAAGCTGCTGAAGTAAAAGCTGATAGTGTAAGGAAAAAGGAAATGCCGGCGACAGGTAAAGTTGTTTATCCCTTTGAACCATTTGGCTGGGAAGAGGACCAGGCACCAAAGCAGGAAACTATTCTTATAAGAAATGCAACAGTCTGGACCAATGAGAAAGAAGGGGTGTTGCAAAATGCAGATGTGCTGATTAAAAATGGTAAAATAACTGCAGTAGGTAAAAATTTATCTGATGCTACTGCAAGGGTAATTGATGGAACAGGCAAACATGTTACAGCAGGAATCATTGATGAGCACTCTCATATTGCTGCCGCATCAATTAATGAAGGCGGGCAATCTGTTACATCAGAAGTCCGGATTGCGGACAACCTAAATCCTGATGATATAAATATATACCGCCAACTGAGCGGTGGAGTCACCACTTCACATATTCTGCATGGCTCTGCAAACGTTATCGGTGGACAAACACAGCTTATTAAACTTCGCTGGGGAGCCAATGCTGAAGATTTGAAGTTTAAAAATTGGGAAGGTCAGATAAAATTTGCTTTGGGAGAAAACGTAAAACGCTCAACTGCAGCAATCAGTAATTCCTCCAATAACAACCGGTATCCCGATACAAGAATGGGAGTGGAGCAGGTGCTGGTAGATGCATTTTCAAGAGCTAAAGATTATAAGAAGGCATGGATGGAGTATAATACGGCGAAAGAAAAATTAACAAAGGAAAAGAAGCCAACCACTTCATTAATTGCACCGAGAAGAGACCTTGAGCTGGATGCATTGGTTGAAGTTTTAGACAAAAAAAGATTCATTACCTGCCACTCTTATGTGCAGAGTGAGATCAATAGTGCAATGGAAGTAGCGAACAGGATGGGTTATACGGTAAATACTTTCACTCATATCCTGGAAGGATATAAAGTAGCAGATAAAATGCTGAAGCATGGTTCTTTTGCTTCTACATTCTCTGATTGGTGGGCTTACAAAATGGAAGTGGAAGATGCTATTCCTTATAATGCTGCCATTATGCAAAAAGTTGGATTAACTGTTGCTATCAACTCAGATGATGCTGAAATGGCACGCAGGCTGAACCAGGAAGCAGGCAAGATTGTAAAGTATGGTGGTGTAACAGAAGAAGATGCCTTGAAAATGGTTACTCTCAATCCTGCCAGGATGTTGCATGTGGACGACAGAGTTGGCAGCCTGAAAGTGGGTAAAGATGCTGATGTAGTGCTATGGTCTGACAATCCATTGAGTATTTATGCAAAATCACTTTACACCGTCGTTGACGGAACTATTTATTTTGATCGTCAGAAAGATGAGCAACTGCAAAAACAGGTAGATGCTGAAAGGGCAAGACTGGTTAAAAAACTGAATGGTGAAAAAAGAAGCGGAATCCCAACTATACCTGCAATTCCAAGCTATCAAATTATGCACACCTGCAGTGACCATGGCCACAGTCATGGTTTGCTGGTAATAGATACAGATGATACTAATAACGATTAAAGAAACTAAAATGAAAAAAATATTTTTAGCTATATCTATCTGTTTCGCAGTAGCCCTTAATGCCCAGGAAACAGTACTTCCTGCACCTCCCCATAAGGGATTGATTTTTATAAAGAATGCTACCATCCATGTCGGTAACGGTAAAGTGATTGAGAACGGAACTATTAAAATTAAGGATGGGAAGATTGAAGAAGTAGGTACAAACATTTCTATTCCAATGGATGATGTGCAAGTGGTTGATGCGAAAGGAAAACATGTTTATCCCGGGCTAATACTCCCTGTAAGCAACCTGGGACTTGTAGGGATATCTGCTGTTCGGGCTACTAACGATTTTCAGGAATTGGGTGAGTTCAATCCCAATGTCCGCACTATTGTTGCTTACAACACGGACTCAAAAGTTATTAATACACTCCGTTCTAATGGAGTCTTACTGGCCAATGTTGTGCCGCAGGGTAGTTTGCTGGCAGGGTCATCATCCGTAGTACAATTAGATGCATGGAACTGGGAAGATGCGGCGTATAAAACAGATGCAGGGATGCATTTGTACATGCCATCTATGCTGGTACAGACAAGAGGCCGGTTTGGTGGATTTGGCGGTGCCGGCCCTCAGGCACCAACGACAGACCCGGTAAAAGAAGCATTGGAAAAAATAGAAGGCATTAAAGGGTTTTTCCGGATGGCAAAAGCTTATCTCGGAGAAACAGCACATGAAGAAACCAATTTGAAATTTGAAGCCACTAAAGGTCTTTTTAATAAAACCCAGAAACTATATGTACATGCCAACACGGTTAAGCAAATGCTGGTGGCACTTGATTTTGTAAAAGAGTTTGGATTTGACATGGTGATTGTTGGTGGCAGTGACAGCTACCAGGTTGCAGATCTGCTGAAACAAAATAATGTATCTGTTATTTTAGGCCAGCCGCACAGCCTGCCTACTTTAGAAGATGACGATGTGGACCAGCCTTATAAAACAGCAGCCGCTTTACAAAGGGCCGGGGTAAATTTTGCGATTTCTGATGATGATGCACAGACCCGTGGCCGCAACCTTGCTTTTAATGCGGGTACTGCCGCTACATATGGATTAACAAAAGAAGAAGCACTGTCTGCAATTACATTGAATGCAGCAAAAATTATAGGTGTGGCAGATAAAACAGGAAGTATTGAAGTAGGAAAAGATGCTAACATTATTATCAGTGACGGCGACATTTTAGATATGAAGAGCAACAATGTAACCGATGCCTTTATCCAGGGTCGGAAAGTTGACATGACCGATAAACATAAATTGCTGTATGAACGCTATGAACAGAAGTATGAATTGAAAACAAAAAAAGGATTTTAAAATAAAAATTTTGAAATAGTTAACCGGGCAACGGAAATATTGCCCGGTTTTTTGTTGAGTTATTTAATGACCGTCTTTGTGATCAACATGGCCGTTAATATCATCCTCTTCTATTGCCATACCGCAATGAGGACAGGTATGTGATTTCTTTGTTCTGGTTCTTCGGAATTCTTCCAGGAATCCAGCTGTAATAATACCGGCAGGAAGGGCAAAAAATGCTACACCGCTAAGCATGATGATACTTGCCATAGCTTTTCCAATATTTGTAATAGGAAACATGTCGCCATACCCCGTTGTGGTAAGTGTGACTACCGACCACCAAATTGTTGCAGGGATGCTGGTAAATTTACTCTCCGGTGTCAGGTGTTCAGCAAAATACATGATACAGGAAGCAATGATAATAAGAAAAATGGCCAGTATAAAACTCAACCCGAGTTCATTCTTTCGTTTTTTGAATATATTGGTAATCATATGCGCAGATTTCATATAGGCGGTTAATCTGAACAGCCTGAGAAACCGGAGCAGGCGCAGCATCCGTAATACCCTTAAATCAAGGCCAATAAATGCATGCAGGTAAGAAGGAAGGATAGCCAGTAAATCAACAATAGCACCCGGGGAAACCATGTATTTTAACCTGCCCCAGAAGCTGTGCTTGTATTTTTCTTCGTGGTTGCTGCTCCATATCCGAAGTACATATTCAATAGTGAATATTATTACAGAAACCCAATCGAAATAATGAAAAAAAAGCATTGCGTCATCATTCTTCTGGACAGAAGGCATCGTTTCCAGCATCACTGCTATTACGTTCAGTATAATGAGGGAGATGATAAAAACATTGATCACTTTATCCCAGTTTTTATCACCCACTATATCAGGGTGCAGCAGGCCGTGAATTTTTTGTTTGGTTTTGTGATACGCCATCTTTTTGGGTTTTGCTGTTCTAAGGTAAACAATAACAGCATTATAAAAGCAGGTTGGGAATGAAGAACAACCCTGGTGGTTTTTGACAGGGATATTATGAAAATCAAATCCCCTCGCAATTGCAGAGGGGATTTGAAAAAATATATGCGCCAAATTTATTTCATATCAGGCATATCAGGCATCAGTTCTTTAGTATTAGCTAATACCCATTGTGCCCATGCCATTGCCTCTTCGGGGTTTGATGCCAGTTTCAAACCGATTTCCTGGCTCCGGGTTGACCATTCCCCCATGCCTTTGGAAAGTTCAGCCAGTTTAGCGGGATCTTTCATGCCTGCTTTATATTCTGCGATGAAAGCAGCGTAGTCATTGGCAAATTTTTGTACCTCAGGATCTGAAAATGTTGGTACACCTGATATGGGTGTAGTTGCGTCAGTTGTTGTAGTGGTTGTTGTAGTTGTCTCATCTGTTTTTTTCTCATCTTTCTTTTTGTCTTTACAAGATGTCATAACACCCACCAGGGCCAATACGGCGAATAACTTTTTCATGTTTTTTGATTTTAGGTTTTTAAATGGAAAGCAAACCTATAATTTATTTTGAAAAGAAACTATGTTTTTACCAAATGATTGCTAACGGGCAGCAAATGGCACAAAAGTAGCCGTCACAAAAGGCGGGGTTAAAAAATTGCCACATAGCCTGTATTTCAATTTTTCTTTGCTTCACGACTTTGGCTTTCGGCGCAAAAAAGAAATTTTGAAACAGCACTTAAAAAGGTTAACCAGTTTATTCTAAGCCTCTTTGCCGTGGCACTGCTTGTATTTTTTACCGCTGCCACAGGGGCAGGGGTCATTCCTTCCAATCTTTGGCCCCACTTTCACAGGCTCATGTTTTACAGCGGCTTCGCCGCCGCCGCCCGGTTCAAACTTATCTCTTTCATTGGCCGCATAATCCTGGCCGGCATTATCCACATCATCTTTATTGGCTTTCATCCTGCTCATATCTGTTTTTTGCTGACGGCCTTCTTTCAGTGGCGCATTATCCTGCTGAATAGGAATGGAGGTATGACAAAGGAAGGAAACAATGTCTTTATTCACCTCTGAGCTCATATTGCTGAACTGGTTGTAGGCTTCTATTTTATAAATAACCAGCGGGTCTTTTTGTTCCAGGTAGGCTGTCTGCACACTTTGTTTCAAATCATCCATTGCCCTCAGGTGTTCTTTCCATGCATCATCAATAACGGCAAGGGTTATTGTTTTTTCCAATGCATTGGTCAGGTCTGCACCTTTTGTGCTGAGTGTTTTATCCAGATTCGTCAGCACATTTAAGGCTTTACGGCCATCGGTGAAAGGAACGACCACATTTTCAATATGGCTGCCCTGTGTAAGTCTTATGTTTTTGAAAACAGGAATTGCCTGTTTCTGTAATTCTCCTTTATGATTATTATACCTGTCAGTTGCTTCGGTATAAAGCTGGTCAATTAATCCATTCACATCACCTCTCTTAAATTCTTCTTCCTCAATTGTTGTATCCAATCCGAAATTGACAATGCAGGCCATTTTAAATCCTTCAAAATCTTCCTGTTCACGGAAGGAGTCAATCAGGCTTCCTGCAACGGCTGAGAAAGAAGTGTCAATATCTAATGCAAGGCGTTCACCAAACAAAGCATGGTTACGTTTTTCATACACAGCATTACGCTGCTTGTTCATCACATCATCATATTCCAGCAAACGCTTCCGGATACCAAAGTTGTTTTCTTCCACTTTCTTTTGTGCCCGTTGGATACTGTTGCTGATCATGCTGTGTTGTATCACATCACCTTCTTTGTAGCCGAGTTTATCCATCAGCGATGCAATTCTCTCACTGCCGAACATTCTCATCAAATCATCTTCCAGTGATATGTAGAATTGTGAAGAACCCGGATCGCCCTGGCGACCGGCACGGCCACGCAACTGCCTGTCCACACGGCGGCTTTCATGCCTCTCTGTGCCAATAATAGCAAGTCCGCCTGCTTCTTTTACACCAGGTCCGAGCTTAATATCCGTACCACGACCAGCCATGTTGGTAGCGATAGTAACGGCGCCGGGCAAACCTGCTTCGGCAACTACCTGTGCTTCTTTGGCATGTTGTTTTGCGTTCAATACATTATGCGGAATCTTCTTTTGCTGCAGCATACGCCCCAGCAACTCACTTACTTCAACTGAGGTGGTACCAACAAGACAGGGTCGACCGGCATTTCTTAATGCTTCTATCTCATCAATAACAGCTTTGTATTTTTCTCTTTTTGTTTTATATACAAGATCCTGTTTATCATTCCTTATCATTTTCAGGTTGGTAGGAACATTTACCACATCTAATTTATAAATGCTCCACAACTCGGCCGCTTCCGTTTCGGCAGTACCCGTCATACCCGCCAGCTTGTGATACATACGGAAGTAGTTCTGCAAGGTGATAGTGGCATATGTTTGTGTGGCCGCTTCAATCTTTACATTTTCTTTCGCTTCCAATGCCTGGTGCAACCCATCACTGTAGCGGCGGCCTTCCATGATACGGCCGGTTTGTTCATCTACAATCTTGATGGCACCTTCTATTATCACATACTCCACATCTTTAGCAAACAAAGTGTAAGCTTTCAATAATTGTTGTACGGTATGAATACGATCCGCTTTCTGTGCATATTCATTCAGTATGGATTCTTTCTGGTGTAATTTTTCATCGGCTGTAGCGGCATTTTTTTCCACTTCGGCGAGTTTAACTCCAATATCCGGCAATACAAAAAAATCAGGGTCTTCACCAGAACGGGTAATCATGGTAAGGCCTTTATCGGTCAGGTCAACCGAGTTATTCTTTTCGTCAATCTGGAAAAGCAGTTCTTCATCTACAATATGCATATGCCTTTGCTGATCCTGCAGGTAATAGTTCTCTGCTTTCTGCATTTTTACTTTTATACCCGGCTCACTTAGAAATTTAATTACCGGGCCATACTTTGGCAAACCCCGGTGTGCCCTGAATAAATGCAAGCCGCCACTTTTCGCATCATCATCACCTTCGGCAATACGTTTTTTTGCTTCGTTCAGGCAGTTACGTACAATGCGTTCCTGCTCCTGCACCAACTGCAGTACCCGGGGTTTAAGAATATGAAATTGCTGGTCTTCACCTTTTGGTACAGGACCAGAGATGATTAAAGGTGTTCTGGCATCGTCAATCAATACAGAGTCCACTTCATCCACCATCGCATAGTGGTGTTTGCGTTGCACCATTTCGTCTGGTGTATGCACCATGTTGTCACGGAGGTAGTCGAAACCAAATTCATTGTTGGTACCATAAGTAATATCGGCGAGATAAGCTTTTCGCCTTTCTTCAGTATTAGGCTGGTGCTTGTCAATACAATCAACAGTAATGCCGAGCCATTCAAAAATAGTTCCGTTCCACTCCTGGTCACGGCGGGCCAGGTAATCGTTTACTGTTACAATGTGCACACCTTCTCCGGGTAATGCATTTAGGTAAGCAGGTAAAGTAGAGACAAGAGTTTTACCTTCACCTGTTGCCATTTCTGAAATTTTTCCCTGGTGCAATACAGCGCCACCAATCAACTGTACATCATAATGTACCATGTTCCAGGTTACTTGTCCGCCGCCGGCTGTCCAGGTGTTTTTGAAAACAGAGTTGGGCCCATCAATGGAGATGTAGTCTTTTTTTACGCTTAAATCCTTGTCGAGTTCTGTGGCGGTAGAAACAACATCGGTTTTTTCTTTAAAACGGCGGGCTGTTTCTTTTACCACTGCAAAAGCTTCCGGAAGAATGTCGAGCAACGCTTCTTCAATCTTTTTATCCCTGTCTTTTTTCAGTTTGTCCACTTCCTGGTAGATGGCATCCTTGCCCATCAGGTCATTAAAAGGAAGTTCCTCGGCTGCTGCATTTTTTGCTGCAATCTCTGAATCAATTTCTGAAAGATGTTCTTTTATACGCTGACGGAACTCTTGTGTTTTGTTACGGAGCTGGTCGTTGCTGAGCGTTTGGTAAGAAGCAAAAAACTGGTTGATTTTACCAACATAGGGTTCAATCTTTTTTACATCTTTCTCTGACTTGCTGCCGCCAAAAATTTTTGAAATAAAACCAAGCATGGTTTGGATAATTAGTATTTAGGAATTAGGGATTGGCTTGTCAAAAACGGTGCTACAAAATATTTCTGAGCCATTTTGACAGAGCCGCCCCGTGTTTACCGGGGGGCGGCAAAGATAAGCCATAGCCGGGAGTTTATTGTCAGCCATTTATGTCAAAAAGGTCGTTGTTTTATGGGATGGCGGCTACTTCAATTTTCCAGTTATCCAGGTGCCTTTTTGCAATTTTTGTACGGCCAAACCGGGTTAAAACTGCGCCGGTACCTGCTGCATAAAACATCCCTTCGATAAATTCTCCGTTGCCCTCAGTGCCGGGAGCAACATAACTGTAAAGGATCATTACCCCAAAAGCAAGCCCGGCTCCAATGGTAGCAGCAGTGCGGAAAACCTGGCTGCCGGCAGTAAGTTTTTTTATCGTATTGATTTTTGAAACTTTAATTTCCCTGCTGGTTGCGGAAAAAAAGGAGTTTCGTTCTTTCATAATAATTGTGGAGTCGTTGATAGATGTAACCCGTCCTTTTGTAAAAACATAAACCGAATCAGTCAATTCTAATTTAGACAGCAGGTACACATCAGACGGCTTTTTCTGCACCTGGTATTTGGCTACCTTAACGGCCATCAGAACTTTATCGCCTTCTTTAATAAACTGGGCATTCTTTTTTTCCGGGCTGGTAAGTTTAAGCTGCTGTGATTGTGAAAAACAAACGACAGAAATAAATAGTGTTGCCAGTAAAAAAATCTTTTTCATGGTAAGTTGGTTTAGTGGTGAAAGGTAAAAATGTTGATTAATTTGAAAAGGTTGTCACAAGAAAAACTATGACTATTGTTAAAACCATAGATAACATGCCGTCAAAAAAAACCAGGGAGATAGTTTTTCATTAACGAATTTTACAGCAAAACAAAAAATGAAGGGGAACGCCATACTTCGTATAGCAGGAAAGACAGTCGTTGTTTTTTTTATTTTGGGTATTGTTTTTATTGCCTGCAACAATAAAAAAGATAAACCGTATAAAACGAACCCGGAAGCTATCTGGTTTGACTATAAAATAATTGGTGAAGAATCGGATGACAATCTTACTGTAATGCTGCAATACCGGGCCGGGGGAGAAGAAGGTGATGCAATTGCTGTGGGGGAACCAGGTAAAGTGATGCTGGATGGGGAAGCAGTACCCGCGGATAGCACAAAAATGACTGGCACTTTTTATGAATTGCATAAACCGGTAGCAGCATTTGCCGGAAAGCACAGCATTGTTTTTACCAATGCTGATAAAAAGGAATACAGAGAAGAATTCGATTTTCAGCCGGTGGTTTTAGCAACGCTGCTTGCAGACACAGTTCTGCGAAGGGATCTGGTTTTTGAATTTGAAGGATTGGAGCCGGAAGAATATCTAAGGGTACTGTTAACCGACACCTCATTTGCCAATGATGGCATTAACCGGGTGGACACAGTGCTGAATAGCCGCCTGGTTATTACTAAAACTGACCTTGAATACCTTGCCAACGGCCCCGTGCAACTGGAGTTTATACGGGAGTATGAAAGACCTGTAAAAAATGGTACGAAAGAAGGTGGCAGGTTGTTGATTACTTATAGTTTGAAAAGAGAGTTTATTTTGAAGGATTAGTTTTTTAAAGAATAATTAAATGAGAACTGGTAAATGGGAAGTGAATAATCTATCTCCGGTTTCTTGATGTATTTGTAATAAAGCACTTTGATATTCACAAGGCTGTTTATCTCCACACCCCAGCCGATAGAATAGCCATAATAAAATCCATTTGTTTCAATAGTAGGTAAAAATTCTTTTAACTGTGTTGGGTTGGTGTAGCAGCCGATATAGCGAAGTGCCAGCCAGAAAATACCTACATTTTTTGCATTGTTACGTTCCCATGCGCCAGTTTGAAAATAAAAACCAGTTGCACCAAAACTGTTTAAAAAATTTACAGGTTTGCCGGTAGTGGGGTTGGTAATGCTGCCTGTTTTCTGGCCTGTTAAAATCCGTTCGCCAAAATGATAAATGACACCGGTACGGGTTATTTTCTTTTTGCTAAAAAAAATTATTCCATCAACCGAAAGATTGGCAAGGCCGCTGAGGGGATTTATAAAATTGATAACTAACTGATCATTGCTGCGGTTGATGGTTTGGTTTTGCTGATTTTGAAAATTATTGGAAGAAACCCCGCTGTAAATTGAAAGCGGAATGGCAAACTTACCCGGCTCGCCAATAAAGAGGCGGATAAACCTTGCTGATGCATTTACCTGGCCATTGTTTACAATATCTATAAAACCGGAGGTGAGGATTTCGGGTTTGACCGCCGTCCCGGAAGCTTTCGGAATAATGGGGATAGTTTTAGCAGTATCAGTTTGAATTTTTTGAATCCTGCTATATGTTAAAGTGTCTTTTGCTTGTGGCCAAGCAATAGCTGGTAACAACCAAAATAATATTGGCAAAAGAAGCCTCATTGATATTTCTGTATATGAGTTTCAGAATCTGAAGACAGTTTTTAAATTATCCTTTTTTATTTTTCCCAAACTCTACCAGCTTAACAGGTATCCCTATTTTTAAAGAAATACCGTTTCCCCTGGTATTGTCCCTGTAATGGAATTCTTGCGGTGTATTATGATAGAACCGGTAATAAAAATAACCCGCATCTTTAAAGGCAAAGCTGTACATAAGGCTTATAATGAACTTTCTCTTTTCACCATCGTAAAAAACCCAATCAAACCCGCCCCGCATTGAAAAATGAGTACTGTTATAAGAATTATAAGACACGGCAAAAGGTATATTTCCCTGTAAGGTAGAAACGCCAGAAAATTCTTCAAAATGGTTGATAAATACCCGGGGCATCCATCTGTGCTCAAAACCCAGCATGGGCATTATGCGGCTGACTATGAGGTAAGGTTTCTCTTCATTTTCTTTATCCCTTTTTAGCCATTTTGGCAGTTTAATATTAATAGAAAAAAGATTGTGCTTAAACTCCCCAAAAATCACATTACTGCCTTCTGCTATCGAATGCCCCGCAGTTATATTATCAGGTCTTGAATTATCGCCTCCATAAGAAAAGCCTGAGGCATAATTACCATTTTCAATACCGGTCGAAAATTCAAAATTATCATTATAATAGCTAAATTTTATTCCATAGATAAGTTGTTTCCATTGAAATTTTCTTGTAGTAAACAATGTCTGCTTACTATTAACACTGTCAACACCTCTGTATGAACCTGAATAAAAACCAAGCTGGGGAGCAATATATAGCTTCCCCTGGGCACAGGACTCAAGGGAAACTATACAAAGTTGAATACAAAAAATGCACCTTACAAGCATAGAATAATTTTATTAATCCTGTATTGTCAGGGAACCGCTGCCATGGGATGATGACCCAAAATCAGCACGGTAGAAATATGATTTCAGCCCGGTACCTCCCAGATATGGCCTGTACACAGTAGTTGAACCCCATTCGTAGCCAGGTAAACAACCGGTCTGGCATGGATCACCGTAATAAGAAAACCCTTTATCCGGTTTACACCTTACCTCAAAGGACAACCCTATATAAGACAAACCTGCATTTCCATTATTATCATGCCACCAAATACGGGCTATTCTTTTTTGTGTTTTTCCTTTAGCAACCAGGCTGAACAGAATACCTGCCCTTTGGTAAACAACTTTTGCATCAATACGGTGGCGGTTACCATTATAAAAGAACCTATAAGCTTCCTTAGGTGCGGCCTGGCGATCCGGGCATGGCTTAAATATTTTATCAAGCTCCGATGGTGGAGTACCGCCATCCAATTGCTCTAAAAGATCAACTACTTCGTCAGAAGTGGAAAAATTCAGAATATCGCTATTTGATATATTACCGTTTAATAAGTCGTTGTAACTGCTCATGTTATTCTTATTTAAAACCAGTACCCTGTCATTTGGGAGATCCACTTTGCAAATCCAGTTGCCAATTACAACTACTTTGTCACTGTTCAGTATGCTACTAAGCAAGCCGTAATCAAAATAGTCGTTTTTGTCGAAAGTTGGCTGGTCATTGCTTACATCGTAGTCATCTTCCTCTCCCGGGTCGTTTGGGGGTTGCTCATTACTTTTGGTGCTTTCAAGCGATGTATAGGATGCGAAACCGTCAATACTTTGCAACTGACCCGCATCATTACTTCCAACAGCATTTACATATTCGGTAGTAGATGCAAACTTTAACGCCAAAATATCAGAAAAATTTTGTGCTGTAGCATTTTGGCAAATAAACGCCAAAAGAACTATTGTAATAAAGCTGAATATTTTTTTCATAAAAAATTGTGTTATTGCCTACTCTCTTTATAATCCCGGTTTTCGGCTTACCCGTAGCATTTGGCCAAATGATGAACCAAAGCTACCTGCCTTCTTTACCGGATGTTTGAGATTTAACCCGCAAAACAGCAGGAGTTTTCCCACTAAACGGTGAGAAATTTCTCAGCAATATTTTAAGGATTTCAGGGCAACAATTATTTATTTCTGCCTCCCAGATAAGTTCAAAGAGCTTTTATAGTTAAAGATGAGGAAATAATAGGGGAATAAAATTGGGAATTTTCCTAATTTTTACTAATAATTTGGATAAATATTTGCAGTTTTTATTTTATCAATTTTAATTTCAAGATATAATAACCTAACGATTTTTCTTTTCATACCCAAAATCATTGCCATGCCCTACGTACACGGAAAATCCATTATCAAAATAGCATTTGCTGATGATAGCCTTTTAATCCAGGATTTACTTCCCGGGTATATTGACACTATAGAAAACTGTAAGGTGGTAATACAGGCTTATAATGGCAGGGAGTTACTTGAAAAACTGCGGCAAAAACCTAACACTGACCTTGTGATTATGGACATCCAAATGCCGGAGATGGATGGAATAGAAGCCGCCAAAAAAGTAAAAGCAGAATTTTCTGAAATCAAAATCCTTTTTGCTTCCGTTTTCACCAATGAACTTGCCTGCTGCCGGGTAATAGGCACCGGGGCTGATGGGTTTATCAGTAAAAGCTCCCCTGTTGCGGAGTTTAAGAGTGCATTATATGAACTGATGAAGAACGGCTTTTACTTTCACAATGGATTTTCAGGTAAGAGCATAAGGCGTGTAATCGGGAACGGGAAGAAAAATAAGGTTGACTTATCAGCCGAGGAACTGTTTTTTTTAAAACTTGCCTGTACTGAAAAAACATACCAGGCAATAGCTGTGGAAATGAAAACTAACCCAAAACATATTGATTATATCCGCAAGGGTCTTTTTGAAAAATTTGAGGTACGTAACCGTGTAGAAATGGCATTATTTGCCTGTAATGGCGGCCTTGTTGCCTGATTTTTTCTTTTCCACAAACTGCTGGAATTTTAGCCCCAACGCCGTACTTTTGCAGCCTGAAAAGTTTACAATATGGCAGGACAATTAAAAGAGGTTCGTAACCGCATCAAATCAGTACAAAGCACCCAGCAGATTACCAAAGCCATGAAAATGGTAAGTGCTGCAAAACTGCGTCGGGCACAGGATGCAATTATTCAAATGCGTCCTTATGCACAGAAATTGCAGGAACTGCTCAGCAATATTGTGAGCAACAGCGAAGGTGGCAATTCTGGTATGCCACTGGCCATTGAACGTCCGGCAGAAAAAGTATTGTTTATCGTTATCACCAGCGACCGTGGTTTGGCAGGTGCTTTTAATGCAAATACCATCAAACTGACAAAAGCAACAATAGCTGAAAAATATCCCGGCCAGTACAAAAAAGGCAATGTGACCATCTGGAATATTGGTAAAAAAGGGTATGAACATTTTGCCAAAAACAATTATAAAGCCGATGCCACTTTTAAGGATATTTTCCTGAACCTTACATTCGAAAATGTGCAGCAGGCTTCCCAGGCTGCCAGGAAGGCTTTTGAAGAAAAGCAATTTGATGTAGTAGAGATAGTGTACAGCCAGTTTAAAAATGCAGCCACACAAAAATTTGAAGTAGAAAGGTTCCTGCCGATTCCTAAGGCGAAGAACCTGACTGCCGGCAGGCAGGAAAAGCAAAGGGCTTCAAAAGCAGATTTTATTTACGACCCGGCCAAAGAACTGCTGATTACGGAACTGATGCCAAAAATCCTCAACACCCAATTATATAAAGCTGTTCTTGACTCTAATGCTTCTGAACATGGAGCCAGGATGACAGCCATGGACAAAGCCAGTGAAAATGCAAATGAAATGCTCCGGTCACTGAAGATTTCTTACAACCGTGCAAGGCAGGCTGCCATTACTACTGAGCTGACGGAGATTGTGAGTGGTGCCGCGGCATTGCAGGGGTAATATGGTCAGGTTGTAAAAAAAGTCAAATTAGTCATATGGCAAAAGGTTTAAAGTTAGAAGACCTTGAAGTGTACAGAGTGGCTATGGAAATTGGTGATATAGTCTGGACTGTTGTAGATAAATGGGAGTATTTTCCAAAAAAAACTTTAGGGGCACAATATGTTGATGCGGCAGATTCAATAGCCATGAACATCAGCGAAGGTTATGGACGGTTTCACTACAAAGAGAATAAGAATTTTTGTTACTACAGTCGTGGTTCAGCTAAAGAAACACTTACTGCAACAACAAAGGCAAAAACAAGAGGCCTGATCACTGAAGAAGAATTTACTCTTCTTTCACAAAAATTTGATTCATATTTTCGTTTAATGTTTGGATATATTAAATCCATTGGTACCGAAGGTTCAAATTCTTAATTGTGAATAACCAGTTTTGTGTTTTTTCAATACGATAGTTAATTTGGCACTTTAAATATGACTTATTTGACCCCCATTTGACTTATATGACTTCCTCTGATCTGATACCACATATTGAAGCTTTAATTTTTGCCAGCGATAAGCCATTAACAACTCTGGAGATTGTTGAACTGGTGAATAATGCCCTTGGCTTTATGGATGATAAAATCACCCTTGACCAGGTGGAAGCTTCCCTGGAAGGGATCACTGAAAAATACAGTGCCGACTTTTATCCATTTGAAGTGAAACAAAGCGGTGGCGGATGGCAGTTTCTGACAAGAGCAGCATTTCATAAAACAGTGGCCCAACTAAACGGGGAAAAATTTTTGAAACGCCTGTCAGTTGCTTCATTAGAAACACTGTCAATAATTGCCTACAAACAACCGGTAACAAAAGGAGAGATTGAGTCTATCCGTGGAGTAAGTTCTGATTATGCGGTACAAAAATTATTAGAGAAAGAGCTGATCATTATTAGCGGCCGGAATGAAAAAGCCCCTGGGCAACCTTTAATTTATTCAACATCTAAAAACTTCATGGATTATTTCGGCATTAACTCTGCTGATGAACTGCCGAAGATAAAAGAAGTGTTGGCGGAGCAATTAGTAGAACCAACAGTACTAAAAGATACGCTGCCGGAGAATGCAGAAAGAGCCGATGACGCCGGCGAAACTGAAGCATTGGCGGTAACCGATGGCGGCGAACTGATTGTAAACCTGCCTGCCGGACAGGCAGGTAAAGAACAGGGTGAAGGAGAAGAAAGCTGACTTATTTGATTAGATTTTATAACTGCTATGCCATTCCACACAGGGATGGCATTTGCATTCCTGAGTGAACGGTTTTGTGCCGTGATACAGCTTTAATACCTTCGCAACTATGCCGGTGCAATTATCTGACGAACAATTAATACAAACAGCCAGGAAGTTTGGAACACCATTATATGTATATCATGCAGAAAAAATAAAAGAACAGTATCAAAAGCTGGCTGCTGCTTTCTCGGTACTGGATACAAAATTTTTTTATGCCAGCAAGGCGCTGACCAATATTAATATTCTCCGGCATATCAAAGAGATTGGCTGCAATGTGGATTGCAGTTCCATTAATGAAGTAAAGCTGGCTTTATATGCTGGCTTTGAACCACAAAGAATACTGTATACATCGAATGGAATTGCCTTCAGCGAAATAGAAGAAGCCGCAGGGGCCGGGGTGCATATTAATATTGACAGTCTTTCAAACCTGGAAAAATTTGGGAAGAAGTATGGTCACAGCTATCCAGTTGGGATAAGAATACGACCGAACATAATGGCCGGCGGCAACCTGAAAATTTCTACCGGGCATGATGCCAGCAAGTTTGGAATCCCGGTAAACCAATTAACAGAAATTGAAAGAGTAGTAAAAGAAAACAACCTCTTTATCCGGGCTTTGCATATTCATACCGGCAGTGATATAAAAGATGCAGCAATTTTTGTGCAGGGGATAGAAGTCTTGTTTGAATTGATCCCTCATTTTCCCGAACTGGAAGTAATTGACCTGGGTGGAGGTTTCAAAGTGCCGTACCAACCCGGTGAAGAGGAAACGGATGTAAGCCTGCTGGCCCAAAAAATAAAAGAGACATTTGACAACCATCCTGTAGCAGGCAACACCGAAAAGACCGGGGCAAGTAAGAAATTTCAATTATGGTTTGAGCCCGGAAAATTTTTAGTGAGTGAATGTGGCTGGCTGCTGGCACAGGTAACCGTTATAAAAGATACAGGCTCCATTGTGTTTGCGGCGGTTGACAGTGGACTCAATCATTTAATCCGACCCATGATGTATGATGCTTATCATCATATTGAAAATATCTCCAACCCCGCTGGTGAACAGAAAGTTTATACTATTACGGGCAACATCTGCGAAACAGATACGTTTGCCGCCGACAGAAAACTTAATGAAATCCGGGAAGGAGATTACCTCGCTTTTTATAATGCAGGTGCTTACGGTTTTGAAATGGCCTCTAACTATAACTCAAGATTCAAACCTGCCGAAGTGCTGGTAAAAGAAGGAGAAGTAAAGCTCATTCGTAAAAGAGATAACATGAGCGACTTACTGAAAAACCAGGTTGAATAACCCGGGTATTAATTCTGCGTAACAGGTTTTACTGTAATAACGGTAATAGTTTTTGAAATAACCGGCAATGTTCCAAAAGAAGCTTCCGTGTTGCCATTTGCTTCTGTAGTAATTGTTTTTTCCCGCATGATACCGGTAACCCTGTCAAGGATAATTTTCCCGGTTGATTTATTGTTCATGGTGGTGGTAGTTTCATTACCCATCATTTGTGCCTTTGTTACCGTAACGGAGTTCTCAGCAAAATCGATTACGATGGTGGAATCATTAATATCTGAGATAGCATAAGCGGCATCAATTTTTCCGCCGTTTGCTTCCTCAGCTGTTGTCCATGCATCACCTTTTCCTGCTTCACTGTCCGGCAGCACTTTTAAAAAACTGGCTTTCCCTTTTTGTGGCGGCTGCACCAGGTCAATCACCTCTTTCATCATGCTGGTAATTATCGCCATGCGGCTGTCTGTTTCTGACAGTTCCACTTTCTCCGGCATTGCTATCAGCACTTTACCTCCGGGGTCAATGACGATGTCATATTTTTTTTCCAGCATATCCTTTATTGGCGGGCCGAGAGGGCCATTGATATCTTTTTCTTCATTGGAATCAAAATTTTTATTTTGTCCCATGCCATCAAAGGAAAAAGTGATGCGCTGCACCCGGTGGTTCAGCGTACTGTTATCTTCGGTTGTATTTGTTACTTTATAAGAATGATCGCTGCTGGCATTCACATTGAAATCTATAGCCTGTCCCATTACCTGCTGTGAAATAGTTGTTTTCACTTTCATATTCACCTCCAGTGTTTGCCCTTGTTCAAATATTAATTTCCCGGTTACTTTTTGGGCAAAGCCAATTGCCTGGACAGCAAAAAGGCAAAAAAATGAAATTGTAATTCTTTTCATATAAGGAGTTGAATACTGTGTATTAAAATCAATTAACGATAGCGCAGCCGTATGATCATCAAATTTGACGATTCTTCATCAGAATCGTTGCAGAACGGAGAAAAATAATTGTTATAACCTGCGCCATTGCCGTTCTAATTTCATCTGAACTTCCTATTTTTATTCACCTTTTAAAATCTCCCTGCAGCTGGCAGGCCAAACTTTTTTGTTATGCCAATAAGAATGACAGATGATCCAATGGATCCCAACCGCAGGGATGATGATAGTGACAGTGGTGGTGGTGGCCGTGGCCCCAATTTTCCGGGCGGTGGGGGTGGCCTTATGTCATTATTGCCGGTGTTGTTGGGGCTTTTTAAAGGCAAAGGAATCATCCTGTTGCTTGTCATCGGGGCAGGGGCTTTTTTCTTAATGAATAAAAGCGGTGGATGCAACCCGGCAGAGGTAATAAAAAAATTTTCTGAAAGCGGATACAATTTTAATCCTGCCGAATTTGACAAAGCAAAAGTGTATGAAGGGCTTGATGAAGAAAATACTGCAAATCAAAAGGCTCTACCGGAGGCTGTATCATTATTAGCCTATGCCCCTGTCCGTGGCAACCAGGGACAGCAGGGCAGCTGTGTGGCATGGAGTTGTGCCTACGCCTCTCAAACAATATTAACTGCTGCAGCTACGGGTACAGACCCCAACCAGGTTGTATTTAGTCCTTCTTATTTATACAACCAGATCCGTTTGGAAGGTTGCCAGGGTTCTTACCTGCAACGAGCCATGGAGGCCATGCAGAAAAATGGTGGTGTACCCTTAAGCCAATATCCGTATAATGACCAGGACTGTGAAAGTGAACCATCATCTTCTGATATAGAAGATGGCCGTCAAAATGTAATTCACGGATTTACCCGAATTACAAACGGTGACAACATTAATGAAATAAGTGTAAGGGGTATTAAAGAACATTTGGCAAAAAATGCTCCGGTGGCTATTGGCATGATGGTAGGCCAGAGTTTTATGCAGGACATGATAGGACAGGAGTTATGGACACCACAGGGAATGGATGAATCGCAAATGGGAATGGGGGGCCATGCCATGAGTGTAATTGGATACGATGACGGCAAATTTGGTGGTGCTTTCCAGATCATGAACAGTTGGGGTGCTGATTGGGGAAAAAATGGAGTTGCCTGGGTTCGCTACGGCGATTTTAAAAAATATGTAAGAGAGGCTTATGGTATTGACCCATTACCCAAAAGAAGTAATGTAGCAAACATACCGCTGGAATGTACTATTGGATTGGTGAACAATGACGGTGGAAAAAATATTCCTTTAAGAATAACAGGGGGAAATATGTTTCAGACAGTTTCACCCATTACAAAAGGCACCCGGTTTAAAATGTCAATTGAAAATGCCACGGAATGTTATATCTATATTTTTGGAAGAGAGACCGGCAATAGCAGCTATGTATTATTCCCTTACCTGAAAGAAGGCGAAACCGTTTCTAAACATTCTCCTTACTGCGGTATTACAGGTTATCGACTTTTCCCAAAAGCACAGTCCTTTACTGCAGACAGTATCAGCAACAGCGACCAGATTGCTGTTGTAGTAAGTAAAGACGAACTGGATTATGATGCATTAAGCCTGGCCATCAGCCGCAGCAACCGGCCGGATTATTTGGGCAAAGTGAATGAAGCATTGCAGGGTATACTCATCCGGTCAACACGGTTTAATAATACCAATGATGGCAGGATTTATTTCAAAGCAGATGCTAACAGCAATAAAGCAGTAGCTTGCGTGGTAGCGATTGATAAACAATAGCGCCGGGCTTTTCAAGATTAATTTGTTTAGAAGAAAAGAAAGAATAAATGAATCCAAACGCAAACGCTTTCATTAAATTAATGAAGCATCCTGTTAAGTTCAGGATGTTCCTGCTTTTCAAATTGCCCAGTGCTTATTTTTCGGGTGTCAGGGTCAGGGATATTGATGCTGCACATTGCCGGGTAACAGTACCCTTTAAATGGTTTTCACAGAATCCGTTTAAGTCCACCTATTTTGCCTGCCTTGCTATGGCCGCAGAAATGAGTACAGGTGTACTGGGACTGATGCAATTACACAAACGTAAACCGGCAGTTTCTATGCTTGTAGTGGGATTAGAGGCTAACTATTTTAAAAAAGCTGTCGGCCGTACAAGTTTTATTTGTGAAGACGGGGCTTTGTTGGAGAAAGCTGTGGAAGAAACCATTGCCACCGGTGAAGCAAGAACAGTTAAAGCAAAATCTGTTGGGAAGAATAAAGAAGGGGAAGTGGTTGCTGAGTTTTTTATTACATGGTCATTTAAAGCAAGAGCTAAAAAATAGTTTTTCGCAAAGAAAGATTCAACCCCGTTCCCACCCCACCTTCTGGTATCGGAGCACTGGCTCTAATTTCTGGTTCAAATACGAGGGATTTTCCGAAATAAAAACTTTTAGAAATACTGATAGTGACGGCTGGTTCCAGTTGGCCAGTTAAATGCGTGAATAATTTATCACTTTCCCGGTAATTCAGAATATAACTCACAGTACCGCCTGCGGTAAGGGTTACCAGTTTTGATTCAAACTTGTACAATAGAGGAACCATGATCGTTCTTTCAGAAAATTTGCTGACTGAATAAGTCCTGCCAGGACTATAAGCCGTGTATTGATGGGGGTCGATCTTGAAATAAAGCCCTGTTACGATACCACTATGCTTTGTTATTTTATATACGATATCTGCACCAATGCCAGGTCCATAGCCATGATTGACGAGTTCGTTGATCAGTTTTCCGCCAAACTGTAGAGATCTTTTTTGGGCGGAAATATTTGTAGTAATGATCAGGAATATTACCGGCAATAAGCAACCAAGCTTCTTTTTCATAACCAGTTGTTTTGCCAATAACGATTTTTTGATTACTAATATTGCTTGTGTTACATTTAGCGACGTTTTAATCGTTAAGCATATGAAAATTTCATTTCACGGCGCAGCCAGAACAGTTACCGGTTCGAAACATTTACTGACATTAAAGAATGGCAAAAAGGTTTTATTAGACTGTGGCCTGTTCCAGGGTATGGGTGAAGAAACAGATATGCTCAACAGGGATTTTGGTTTTGACCCCAGGGAAGTGGATGTGATGATTCTTTCGCATGCACATATCGATCACAGCGGTCTTATTCCGAAGTTGGTAACAGGGGGATTTACGGGGAGGATATTTTGTACGCCGGCTACTAAAGACCTGACTACTGTATTGCTGGAAGATTCTGCAGAAATACAGGAAGATGATATCCGGTACACCAACAAACGCCGTGCAGCTGAGGGTCTTCCTTACCTGAAACCGCTGTACACGGTTGAAGATGCAAAAAAATCCGCAACACATTTAACCGAAAGAAATTACAACGAATGGTTTGAAGTGACAGATGGTGTAAAAGCTATGTACACCGATGCCGGTCATATCATTGGCAGTGCCTGTGTGCATGTAATTGTGAATGAGAGCGGCAAAGAAACACGTCTCACTTTCAGTGCTGATGTGGGTCGTTACCGGGATGCTATTTTGAAGTCACCGGAAACATTTCCACAAGCTGATTATATTCTGCTGGAGTCAACGTATGGCAACAGGCTGCATGATATTAATGTGACAACTCCGGATATGTTGCTGCGCTGGATTGAAAAAGCCTGTTTGCAGAAAAAAGGAAAACTCATCATGCCGGCATTCAGTGTGGGCCGTACCCAGGAACTTTTATATTCTCTGAATCAACTCGAACTGGAGAACCGCCTGCCCGACCTTGATTATTTTGTTGACAGCCCTTTAAGCATCGAGGCAACAATGATCATCAAAAAATACCCGCAGTATTTTAACAAGACTATTCAGAAGATAATGAAGTCAGATAATGACCCGTTTGGTTTCAAGGGGCTGCGATATGTAAAAACAGTTGACCAGTCAAAACAATTAAACTTTACCGACGGGCCACTGGTTATCATTTCAGCCAGTGGTATGGGGGATGGAGGAAGGGTAAAACATCATATCAGTAATAATATTGAAAACAGCCATAATACTATTTTATTCACCGGGTATTGTGAACCCCGTTCATTAGGCGGGCGGCTACTGGCAGGTGAAAAAGAAGTCGGCATCTTTGGTGTAAAGCATGAAGTGCATGCAGAAATAGGGGCTATCCGCAGCATGAGTGCCCATGGTGATTATGAAGACCTTTCGCAATGGCTGGCCTGCCAGGATAAGAAACAGGTAAAAAAATTATTCCTCGTTCACGGTGAGTATGATGTACAGCAGGATTTTAAACGATGGCTTACCAAAAAAGGATTTGCCGATGTAGAAATTCCTGAGCAACACGATGAGGTTGGTCTCGGCTAATTTTGAGAATTGTAAGACAAGTCACCTGAACTTTCACATACTCTTAGTAATCGCTGCACAGTTTTTGACGTTTATAATGTGGTATTAATAATTATCACAATTAAACGACATAATTATGAAGAAGAACCTGAAACTGTGGGCTGCGTATTCAATATTCGTCTTCTTGCTTGCAAGTTGTGGAACCACAGCACATATCGAAAAAGACGACAATGCCGATTTTAGCAAATACAAGAGCTTTGCCTGGATAGATAAAGATGGTGAAGGCAGCAATGACCACAACAGGAAGAATGATTTTACGGAACAAAGAATAAGAGATGCAGTAAATACTGAACTGGGAAAAACAGGCTGGAAAGAAGTAAAGAGCAGGCCCGATGTGTTGTTGAGCTATGATGTGCTGGTAGAAAGGGCAACAAAAGAAAGCACCAATCCTGTTTACACCAGGCCCTCTTCAAGATTAGTTTACAACCCTTACACCCGCCGTTACACTACTATTTATTATCCTTCACAGTTTGTGGGATATGAAAGAGATGAACGGCCAATAAAAGAAGGTACAATCACCATTTCTATGATTGACACAAAAACCGATAAAACAGTATGGCAGGGATGGACTACCGATGAAGTGAACAGTAAGAACCTGACGACAAAGGAAATTCAGTATGCGGTGAAATCCATCTTCAAAAAGTTTGATGTGGCAAAGAATTAATTTTTCAATAGGACGGTTCCGGACATAGCCTCTCTGAAAATGGGAGGCTTTTTTGTTCGAAAAATAGGCTTAAAACCATTATTTTTGCCGCCCAATGCGGGGGTAGCTCAGCTGGTTAGAGCATCGGATTCATAACCCGAAGGTCGGCAGTTCAAGTCTGCTCTCCCGTACTTTTAAAAGCTCCTTTTGGAGCTTTTCTGCTTTAAAAAACAGAAATTTGGATATGAGCCTGATACGTATAGCTACTCCCAAAGACGCTGCCGGCATTTTGGATATTTACGCTCCTTATATCAAGAAAACCTCTTTCACTTTTGAAACAGAAGTTCCTTCTGTCGAAGAATTTGCGGAAAGAATCAGAACCTATCTCAATACCTGGCCCTGGCTGGTTTGTGAGATAGATGGAAAAATTGCCGGCTATTCCTACGCCACAAAATACCGGGATCGGACAGCATATCAGTGGTGTGTAGAAAGTTCAATATACATACATGATGATTTTCATAGGGCCGGTATCGGAAAGGCTTTGTACACAGCCCTGTTTGAAATTTTAAAGAGACAGGGTTTTAATAATGTTTATGCCGTTATCAATTTACCCAATGAAAAAAGTGTGGCTTTTCATGAACGCTGTGGCTTTGAATATTTTGCTACCTACGAAAAAGTGGGATACAAACTTGGCAAATGGAAAAATGTAGGCTGGTGGAAATTATCCGTTAATGAATATGGTGATGAACCAACAACTCCCATAAAATTTTCAGAACTTAACAAGGATTTTCTGACCCCTTTTTTACAGTGAAAATGAGTGAAGTAAAAAAATAAAGAAACGTCTCGCTTAAAGCGAGACGTTTCTTTAATATTGACTCATTTTAAAAATTAAATGCAAACCTCACAAACAATCTTCTTCCATTGCTTCCCATCTGCACGGCATCCCATGCTCCACCGGTTTCAGTATTATAAGCCCAGTCTTTGGCGCCTTTTACCACACCAAAATCAGGATGGGCATTCAGCAGGTTGTCAACACCTGTGTACACTGTAAAATTCTTACCTAAAGGGTGGCTTAAATATAAATCAGAAACCAGTTTGCCCGAATAATCATATTGGTCAGACACATCACCCGAGCCATTATCAAGAGGAACCGTAGGGCTGATGCCTAAACCGTCCTGCCCATAACCGAGCAGTGTTACTTTGCCGAAGTAAGTGAGCCTTGTTCCCACGGTCAGTTTCTTCATTCCATATTCAAAGTTGAAGGTGAATTTCATTTTAGGCGCTGAGGCAAGAATGAATTTCTGCTCCCTGTCGCTCAGGAATGTTTGTTGTAAGAAAGTTGAGCCACTTAATTTTACCGGTACATTTATTTTATCAATCTCCATTGTTTGAAAATTACCGGCGAATAAACCTTTGATACGGTTTTTGCCAACCTTCTTGTTGTAATCCAGAACGATATCAACACCGCTGTTAGTAGTGTTCACAGCATTGGCAAAAAATTGCGCAAGGCTAACATTTAATATATCCATTTGTGAAGTCAGTCCCGGGTCAAGGTTCGGGTCGCTGCCATCAAACTGCCCGCTTAATACTACCCTGTCTTTAATTTTTGTCATGTATCCATCTATGGTCACATTCAGGTTAGGTGTAGCCTTCCAGGTAAAACCAATACCGGCATTTATACTTTTTTCCTGTGTAAGACCAGGGATGCCGGCAGCTTTTGCCAGTGAGCTGTAATTAGGGGCAATCTTTACTTCAGCAATATTTCCTGCCTGCACTGTAGTGAAAGTGGAACTGAAATTAATTTGCTGTAAGGAAGGTGCCCTGAAGCCTGTGCTTACTGAAGCCCTGATGTTTACATTTTTTGAGGCTTTGAGACGGGTGGCGAATTTATAGTTATGGGTAAAACCAAAATCACTGTAGTGCTCGCCCCTGGCTGCCAGGTTTACTAAAAAGGCGGGAGTAATATCTATTTCTGCATCGGCATAAGCACCCCATACTTTACGTTGGGCATTTACCACATCATTGGGCTGGTAGCCGGGAAAGCCCTGTGAACCGGTGGCTTTATCTTCATCGTAGTTAGTGTATGAACCAGCTTCTCCCGAAAATATTTTATAGTTCTCATATCTGAATTCTGCTCCCACACCCAAATTGAATTTTTTAGAAAACTCCCTGCTCATATTAAGGTTGGTAGTGTTTTGTAGAAAAGAGAATCCGCCATCATCAAAATGTGTTTGGGCTGCCCCCTGGGATGCATTAAAAGTTTTATCGCCATAGAAATGGAAACCGTTTTTACCGGTGGTATTGCTGAAATCCCAGTTCCACTTGTTGTGGCACAAGCCTTTTAAACCACTGGTTACCGAGTAGTCATTAATCTTGGTTTGAATATGCGGACTATACCATATTTCGCCATCATTAGCTGTTCGCATAATGGAAGGAACAAAAATAAGGTTGCCGGAAGCATCGGTTGGGAAGCGATCTGGTCTTGCCGACCAGTTACGGGTAAAAGCATAGGCATCAGAGGATTTATGATTGTATCCCCCGAAAGAATAGAAAGTGCCGGTCTTGCTAACCGGTAATTCCATATTATAAAAGCTGCCATACATTTCAAGCCCTGCATCTCCGTTACCACGACGATAGATGTCAATATACATTGCATCATCATTTGTGTAATAATCAGAAGTATCAAGTACCTGGCGGAAAGTTTTATTTACATTAATTGCTTCAAAAGTGAAATTGGCAAAGCCGCCTTTTGAACCCAACGGTACACCAAAGTTTATATTGGCGGCAATAGTCTTGCCATCCGTCTTGTCGCCGTGTTCGTATTGGCTAAAAAGATCCTGGGCAAAAGCCGGATTGAATTTAGGATCATCATAAGCCGAAAAACCGATAGCGCCGGTTATAGTATTGATGTTCTTTTTGGTGATGAGGTTGATAACTCCGGCAATAGCATCAGAGCCATATTGTGCAGAAGCACCGTCTCTCAAAATTTCCACCCTGTCAATAGCACTGGCAGGCAAGGCGTTTAAATCAGTACCGGCATTTCCCCGGCCCCTCGTACCAAACACAGCTACGAAAGCTGTTTGATGACGTCGTTTACCATTTACCAATACCAATGTTTGGTCGGGGCCCAGCCCACGGAGTGTGGCCAGGTCAATATGGTCGGCACCATCACTGCCACTTTGTTTATTGTAATTAAATGAAGGGGCAGCATAGTTGAGTACAGATGTCAGGTCCATTCTTGCAGTAGGAGCAGTGGCTTGTCCTACATTGATGACATCCACCGGCGCTGTGGTTTCTGTTTTCACCCTTCCTGTACGGCGGGTACCTACCAGTACTACCTGTAGATCTTCCACTGACACTGCCAGCGAGATGCTGATGACAGGGTTGGAAGCACTTACAGTTTGGCTTACAAATCCCACCGAACTTATTTCCAGTTCATCATCAGCACTCACAGAAAGCTGGAATGTACCGTCCGCAGCAGTTGTAGTAAGCTTGCCGGTTTTTTTAGATTTTACTGATACACCGGCTAATGGCAGGCCATTGGGGTCAGTTACTTTTCCACTAACGGTTTGTTGTGCTACGGCTACACCCGCAACGAATAAAAAAGAGATGAATAGAAAGAGAGCCTTTCTCATATAGTTAGTTTTAATTGAATGATGGCTTAAATATAAAGGAAAATAACCCCGCTGCAACTGACTGGCTTATAAAATGTCTACCCTGTGCGGAAGTGGTGGAAAAAAGCTGTACCGGGTATAAATACAGCTTGGCGACAAATTGCGCAGATGAATACAGAATGGCACAAAATCGCATAAAATGGTTTCTGTAATTTGTAAATGCTGATTGTAGTCCGCATTTCTCAATCTTCAGCTTGTATTTACTTTACTGCGACAGCAGCTAACTTCTCTGTGTCCACTTTTCCCGGATACACTTCCAATGCCTTTTCCAAACAATCCAATGCTTTATTCAGGGAATCAAGATTCAATACATACGCCAGCCGCACTTCATTTTTTCCCAATCCTGCAGTTCCGTAAAAACCTGTAGCCGGCGCCAGCATCACTGTGGCATTATTATAAGAAAATTCTTCGAGCAACCACTGGCAGAATTTATCACTATCATCAATCGGTAACTTAGCAATTGCATAAAAAGCACCACCAGGGTTCGGACAAAAAACTCCCGGTATGGCATTTAACCGCTTCACCAATAAATTTCTGCGGCGTAAATATTCCGCTTTCGGGGCATCAAAATAACTTTCAGGTAAATCCACCGCAGCCTCACCCATTATCTGTGCCAAACCCGGTGGACTCAACCTTGCCTGTGCAAACTTCATCGCCGCATCATACACTGCTTTGTTTTTAGTAACGAAAGCGCCGAGCCTGGCACCGCAGGCACTGTATCTTTTACTGATCGTATCCATCAGCACCACATGCTGATCCAGTCCGTCAAGGTGCAAAGCACTTACATATTCACCGTCATAACAAAATTCACGATAAGCTTCATCGCTGAAGAGATACAAATTATGTTTGATACAAACTTCTTTCAATGCTTCCATCTCTTCACGACTGTAGAGATATCCCGTCGGATTATTCGGGCTGCAGATGATGATTGCTTTTGTTTTACTGGTAATTACTTTTTCAAAATCAGCAATCGGTGGCAGGGCAAAGCCTGTTTCAATGCGGGAAGTGATCGGCACTACATTTACACCAGCAGCACAGGCAAAGCTGTTGTAGTTGGCATAGAAGGGTTCAGGGATTATCACTTCATCGCCTGGATTTAAACAAGTGAAAAAACCAAACATAATGGCTTCGCTGCCGCCGGTAGTTATCATTATCTGGTCGTAAGCCACATCTATGCCCACTGTTTTGTAATACTGTACCAGCTTGCGGCGGTAGCTTTCGTTGCCGGCACTATGGCTATACTCCAATACTTTTATATCAGCATTGCGAACAGCATCCAGTATTGCAGGTGGTGTTTCTATATCCGGCTGGCCAATATTCAGGTGAAATACTTTAATACCTTTCTTCTTTGCAGCTTCTGCATAAGGCACTAATTTCCGTATCGGCGAAGGCGGCATCTGGTTGCCACGGTTGGAGATTGTTAGCATGCTTCAAAGTTAAGGAACACCCGTCATTCCGGCCTTGAGCAGGAATCTTTCACTCTTTACTTTAGATTTGTTGCTGACGTTTCTTCCCAGACAAAACCGGAACTACATGAGCCTTTATGAAAAATTACAATCTCAGGTATATAAGTTGGTTTTTTTGAAGGTATAATGTAACGAATGCCCGGATGTCCCACACAACGGAACTTGCATCATCAACAGGTTCGGGGAGACGCAAACCCGGGCTCTGAAATACGCTGAACATTTATTCGGATGTCCCTTTATACTATGTTCCTGATTCAGCCAGTTATTTCAGTGCATCTAAATTTTTCACCAGTATCCGTCTGCGATTGTACTCAATGATATTTCTTTTTTCCAGGTCGCTGAATACGGCCGACACGGTTGGCCGGGCTGTGGCAGTAAGTTTTGCAATATCATCATGAGTAAGCCGTAAAAAAACTTCAATGCCATGTACTGTTGGTTTGCCGTATAAAGTTGCCGAATCATGAATAAAGGAGGAGATACGCTGTTCGCTGCTTTTGAAAATGAGAGAAGCAAGGCGGCCTTCCACTTTTTGTAACCGCAGGCCGATGAGCTTGGTGATACGGAGGTTAAACTGTGGATTTTGTTCAAGCATTTTTTCCATTTCCGGCACACTTAGCATGCACACAATAGATTCTTCCATGGCTTCGGCAGTTTCATCCCGGCGTTGCTGTCCGCTTATCGCTATTTCACCAAATATCTCACCCGGTCCCAGCAGGGCTAAAATGATTTCACGGCCATCATCCGCATAGCGGGACAGTTTTACTTTTCCCTGTTTCAGAAAATATACTTTATCTGAAGGATCGTCGGTAAAATAAATTACCTGGTTTTTGATGCAGCTCCGCATAGAGGCCATCCTGCCCAGCTCTTCCATTTCTTTCATTTTTAAAGAACTGAACAGGTTAAAATTTTCGAGGTACCAGACTTTCGTTTTATCGCTCATTTCGGAAAATTGAAATTAAAGTTAAACAAACCCCAAGCAAGTGGCCAAAAATGGGAATTGTAATTATGCTGACAAAAGCTGCGGCAAGGCAATTGTAGTTTTGAGTTCTAAAAACAAAAAAATGAAAAAAATATTCTTCTTGTCAGTGGTTACATTTTTTGTAACCGCCATTCATGCACAGACCCCTGCCGCTAAAACCACTTTGAAAGACCATGTATGTACTTCTTCCTGCAAAGAGGGCAAACATATGTATGCCCATGAGGAAAAAGGGCATGAGTGCAAGGACGGGTGTAAGAAAATGGCAGAGACCGTGGCTATGCCATTAAAAGAACATGTATGTATGGCTGCCTGCAAAGAAAGTGCCCATGTGTACCTGCATGGCGAGAAGGGGCATGTATGTACTGAGGATTGCAAAAAAATGATGACCGATGCCGGTACTGTGCCTTTGAAAGAGCATGTATGTACCAAAGCCTGCAAAAGCAGTAAGCATAAGTATGTTCATGGTGAAAAAGGGCATGAGTGTATAGATAAATGCAAGAAACCTGCTATGTAAAGCATTTTAAATTTTATTAAAAACTCCGGACTTACCGGAGTTTTTCCATTTACAGATTTCTTCCCCCCTGGTCAGTGTCAGTAATAAAATAAAAGAATGCTCCGTTGTGTGGGGATGTACAACGGGCTTAGGCTAATTACCTGTTACATAGCTTTTAGTACCGGCACTTTCAAATCAGCCAGTACATTTTTTTTCACCATATCCTGCACAATCATTTGCCCGTATTCATGCCCAAGGCTTTCTGATGTTAATGGGTCAAATGACTGGCTTTGGGAGGAGTAAACCAGGCTATTCGTTGCCAGGTCATACAGGTTGCTTTCCCAGAAATATTTTGTATTGGTTGTATAATATCCCCCTGTATATATACGGTCATACATAACCCGGGAATATCTCCAGAAACGGTTCTGGTAAATAGTATAGGGAGAGTAAACCACCCTGCCGGGAACATAATCTCTTTCCTGGGTCTTATCCAGTAATACAATGGTGAGTACAGCATCCACACCTGAAGTGCGCAGTTTGCCGAGGGCCTGCTCTTCATTCATATTCTCAAATGCCTTGGGATTGTACTCATCACAGGAACATACGGCATCATAACCCAACTCTCTCAGGTCTCCTACAAGGTGTTGTTCCATTTTTTCCCGGAGTGTACGGTCATTTTCCCGAACCAGACCAAGTACCACCACTTTTTTAAATTTTCCTGGCTGCACATTTTCTGCTTTCCACGAACTGGTAATACTGGTTGAAGGACCACAGCCGGAAAACAGGAAAAGAAACACTACGATTGTTGCAAGTATATGTTTCATAAAATATATTTATATGCGTAATTTAATCTGCACTTACCAGTAAATTCAATGACAGGGGTCACTGCATTGTTTGATACTGATCAGTGAAACCGGGGCTCCTAGCATAAAAGTGACTTTTCGTGTTGGTTAAGTTAAGGGGTTAAGCAGAACAAAGGGATACCCTTTTGCTTATCAAAATCAATGAAACTTGCATTATAATAGCTCATAGAGACTTGCCTGCCTGCACCAACAGTACCGAAAAAGGAAATTTAAATGAGTTAACTTTGCAGAATTAAAACCAGACTGATCGGTGAATGGAATCCTCAGTACTTTTTATTTGATACGACTATTTCTTATAGCTTGTGGCATTAGTTTTTCTTTTATTTCCACTGCACAGCTGTGCACCGGCAGCCTTGGCGATCCTGTTGTTAATATCACTTTTGGGTCGGGGGCAAATACCGGGCAGGGTTTTATAGCTCCCGGCTATAGTTATATCAGCTCTTCCTGCCCCAATGACGGGTTTTATACTATTACATCTTCTACCTCGGGGTGTTTTGGCAATGCATGGCATACGGTAAATGCTGATCATACCGGCAACGGCGCATTTATGCTGGTGAATGCATCTTACCAGCCCGGGGATTTTTTTGTAGGCACCGTAACAGACCTTTGTCCTAATACCACCTACGAGTTTTCTGCCTGGATTATGAATGTGCTGCTGTCTGCCAGCGGCATTCAACCCAATCTTACGTTTAATATTGAAACGCCAACCGGAATTGTCTTAAATACATTTAATACAGGAAATATTGCTGTCACTTCACAACCGGAATGGAAACAATATGGTTTCTTTTTTACCACCACTGCCGGCAATTCCAATATTGTATTGCGTATTACCAATAATGCACCCGGCGGCATTGGAAATGATTTGGCAATGGATGATATTACTTTCCGCCCCTGTGGGCCGGTACTCAGTTCAGCTATACAGGGAAATGGTGATAGAATTGATCTATGTATCTATGAGCAAGCAGGCTATACTTTTGATGCAGTCGTTTCACCGGGGTTCTTATCACCTGTATTTCAATGGCAGGTAAGCACCGATTCCGGGGTAATATGGAAAGATATTTCGGGAGCCAATAGTCTTACATACCAGCGGCAACCTGCTACTACAGGTAACTATTGGTACCGGCTTACTGTAGCAGAAAGTGGAAATGCAGGCATTGCTTCCTGTCGTATTGCTTCCAATGTACTTGCCATCAATGTTTACCCCAAACCTGCTATCAATGCGGGGCCTGACAGGATTATTGTTTCCGGCCGTCAGACAATACTTGCTGCCACCAGTGCCGATTCAAACAATATTTTTTCCTGGTCGCCACCAGATTATTTAAGCAGCACTTCAGTTCTTAACCCGGTAGCATCGCCCGACAGGGATATGTTTTATTCACTCTCTGTTATATCACAATATGGCTGCACTAATGAAGACCAGGTATTAGTAAAAGTAGTTGCGGGTATTTTTGTTCCAACTGCTTTTACCCCTAATAATGATGGAAAGAATGACAGTTGGCGGATACCCTATCTGGATCCGCTGCTGGGGGCTACGGTGGGAGTGTACAACCGCTGGGGCCAATTGATGTACCAGTCTACCGGTATTGAAGTGGATTGGAACGGCAGCTTTCATGGTTTGCCACAACCCGCAGGCACTTACGTTTACCTTATACAATTTAAAGATGGCTCGCCGGATATGAAGGGTACCGTGAACCTCATCCGGTAAAATACAATTGAGTTGTCAGTGGTTATTTCACTTTAGTATAAACACTAAGCCAATTTTTTGTTTATAAAATCATAAGGAATTTATTTGTGCTCCCGCTATTCATAAATTTTTGTTGTAACCTCTTTATTAATATTGTCAGAATATTACGGTGATGTAATTTTTCATTTCAATTCTGAAACGCCTATTTGAACCTTCTCTACTCTTAACCAATAGCAAACACTGGTTACACTTTCCGACAATGGATAAATTTCTGTTTACCGACGGAACAAATGGGGTAAGTGAAGTACAATCACAGGAAGAATTAGAAAACCTGGTTGAATCTGCTACACATCCGGATAAAATCTGTGTATGGCTGTTCAGCAGTAATGAGTGGATAAGCTATGCTGCTTTTCGGAAAGAAATGCCTGCTACCATTAAAAAAGATAAACCTGCTGTGATAATAGCCGGTGCAGTGCCGGTTGCAAGAAATGCCGATCACTGGCTGAAAAAATTTTTATACTTCACCGGCGCCGCAGCAGCTGTCTTCCTGGTTTTCAATTTCACTAATATAAAATGGGAGCAGGGGGAACCTGTAAGTATCAGCGCTGCAAGGCCTGTCAATGTTCCGGCGATGGATATTGACTCACTGATCCTGGAGATTGAAGATGAAAGAGGGCAACCGGTGGACAAGAATACGAGAACCAATCTGCGTCTCCGCAATACCTGGCCGGACAGGGTTTTGCTTCAATTAGTGGCTGACAGGGAAACAAGCAGTGCCGGATCCCGTTTTTTTAATATTGATGTTTCTATTGACAACACTACCGGGTTTAACCTGGATAATGCTGTTGTAAAACTATCAGTGTGGAAAAATAAAAGGATAAGCCTCATTGATACTTTAGGTTTCAACAATATCCGTTACGACAAATTATTAAAAAGGGAGCTGAACTACAGGTACAAGGGCGACAGTATTTCGCTGTCTTTTGAATCCATCAGGGCAAAAGCATTTAATTTTTGTTATTCGGCAGCTACAAAAAATAATTCCGGGAACTATAATGACAGGTGGTTTTGCCGGGAATAACCCTTCGGTAAGCTCAGGGTGAAAGACCTTGTCATATTGAGCTTATCGAAACATAGACATGATTTTTGGAAACGAATTAATTACTATTTATTAATTCATAATTAAAAATATGGCCCTTTATTATCTTCCCGTTCTCATCCGCAGTGACAGGTATTTTGTAGCAAGACTGGAGCATGCAAACAAGCCTGTACAGGAAGCAGACTTCAACTTTGTTGTTCATGCAGAAGACAGGGTGCTGACACCCCTGCTGACTATTGAAGATCCCGGTAAGATCGTATTGAACCAGATGGCGCCATCAAACAGGCAGGATATTCCGCTTCGGGAGTGTCATATTTCGTTAAGAAAAGAGGGCAGTGATTTTGAATTAGTGATAAAGAAAAATTCAACGTTTGGTGTAGAACCCTTTTATGATGAAGAAACAGGGCTGCGATTAGATTATTCGACAGACCAGAAAAGAGTAACGGTTGGATTTTATAAATATAAAGTTGAGCAGCTTCCCTTTCAACTAAAGGTTACGTTGTTACACAGTGAAGAAGAAAAATATTCCGGCAGATTTCTGTTTACGATTGTCCGTTCTAAAGAATGCCAGCGGGTAGTAATAGATTTCGGTAGCGAAGCCAGCCAGGTAGGATATAAGAATTGCGGCCCGCAATCAGCAATTGTGCAGTACGATATCCTTGAGAATATCATCAGTCAGCTAAATATAACAGACAGTAGCAAGAACCGGAAGAGAGAAGATTTTTTGAATCATGAAGCGGGACAGAACATGCTTTACCGCTCTTTTTATGCGGTCAAGAAAAGAATCAGCCGGGAAGAGCGAAAAACATTTCCTTTCAACTTTACTAATAATGCGGAGAATGATGAAATAAGATTATTCATCACCCGCCAGGAAGTAGCGGCTACTCAAGTGACTTTCCGGGACGATTATGAAATCATTCCCAATCTTAAACTGGGTATTGAAAAAAGCCTGCAGCTTTCGATGGATAACTATACGGAAGATTACAGTATCCGTTCACATAAGAAGGAATTAATCAGCGCTGTATTGCTCCGTTTACTGCGGTTGATGATAAGCACCAAGCCATTGTTTCAGCAGGGCGGGATTATTGTTACACTATTGGTGCCGAATATTTATACCCAGCATGATGTGTTTGAAATGCTGAATGAATTGAGAAACCAAACAGGTAACCTGTTATCATCACTTGGTATTGCTGATGATACATTGTATATCGAATATGAAACAATTTCCGAAAGCGATGCGGCTTTCATGGGCTACCAGCAAACCCATGCTGACGAAGTAAATCTTTCCAATGGTGAGATGGCATTAGTGATTGATTGCGGTAAAGGCACAACAGACATTTCTATGTTGCTGGCAGATGATAATGAAAATTATTCCAGTTTTTTCAGAACCGGTTTTGCCGGGGCAGGTAATGTATTACTGTATGGATTTGCCGAAGATTTTCTGACGCAGGTATTGAAAGCCATTCCTGGTAGTAATGAAATATCAGTAAAAGATTTTATCAGCCGCCATATCCTTGACCAGAATCTTACAGCCGATGTACTGAATTTTATTCAGCTGATGGAAGACCAGAAAAAAAAATTTAGCAACCTGCAGGCAGTGGGGATTACTGAATTTGCACAACTGGCAGAAAACTCTCTCAGTACTGAAAGAACGATTGGAAATCTTTATAAAGACCAGTCAACATTATTGCAATATGCAGAAGTTATCCTGAAGGAGCGGTGCATAAGATGGGATGAAGAAGTGACAGGTATCATCGATAAGGCAACTGACTGTATTGTGCATTGCATCATCGCCAGTATCAAAGATGTTATCACCAAAGACATTAAGAAAAGAATAAAAACAGTAATGCTGAGTGGCCGGGCTTTTTATTTTGATGAGCTGAAAGTGAAACTGGAAAAAGAGCTGAATGGGTTGCTTGGTACTGCTGTTAAAATTAATACGGTGCCACCAGGGAGGGCTCTTAATAATAAGAATGTTGCCCTTCATGGTGCTTTCAGCGGGGCTTATAAAATCACCGATTTTACGGGTATTCCGATTGACAAAAAAGAAGGCCTGTCAAAGAACAATGATGTGCTGAATAATAATATGTACCTCTATCGGGGTATTAAAATTGAACCAGGTAATGATATATTATATAATGCTGCAGTGGTAAGACGAAACAACCAGGAACTGAAGGCTTTTAAGAACAAGACAGTTGATATTTATTTTACCCGGGATAATATCTATTTACGGCTGATGGAGAATCAAAGAGTTAAAGATGTACGGTCGCTGTACAGTATTCTTACCTCTGTTGCTGAAACTTATTCTCCTATACAGGATATGAAAGCTATTTCTATGTTTCCCGGCTACTCCGGTGAGCTGGCTTCAGTTAATACAGTGTATAATGATGTGGTGAAAGAGAAGCGATCAATTTCTGTAAAACCTGTGAAAAAACGGCAGGGGATACTCCAGTTCTTTAATTTTTAATCACTAACAACTAATGATGCGTTATAAAATTTATATCTCTTTATTGCTGCTGCTGTTCTCAACGGGGCTTTCTGCCCGGCAGCCGGATACCAGGCATATCCGCATTGCTGATACACTGACAGCACAGGAGAAAACTACCCGGAACCCGGTTATTTTGAAAACTGAACTTGATTCACTGATTAAACAATACAATGCAAGCCAGGTGCAGCAGGTGGTGAAGGATTCGGTAAAGGAAACTGATAACGCTACTAATCAGTACATACTGGCAGGCTTGTTTACTATCATTACCCTGCTCGGGTTTGTTATTTATATGTTTTACCGCCACCAGCAAAAAATCAACAGAACAATTGCCGGGTTAAATGAAAAAGCAAAACAAAAGGAACCTGTTTCCGGCAATAACCTTCACGCTGCATCGAAAGAAAAGAAAGGGAAAACGACTCCCCAATCATTGGAAAACAGAATCTATGATTTAAATGCAGAGTTGCATAAATTATCGAAAGAGAACGAAGGATTAAACAGGGTAATAAAAGAATATAATGGCATACAGCATGAATATGATTCGTTGAAACATGGAATGATGAAAGCATATAAAGTAAAAAATTATCCGGGTTATGATAAAACAAAAGATGAAACTACGGCCATGCAGGCGGTGCTTCAAACTGAGAATTCGGTAGCTGCTTATGCTTATGAAAAATTCCTGAAACCCGTATTCGCAATAACCGATGCAAATAAAAATAATCCTGCTAAACTCAGTGGGGCAGACAGGGAAAAGTTATTAGACCTGCTGGTTTCATTGTCGCTTTTGTATATCGAATACCTGTATCTGCGGGTAAACGATTTGTCAATTGGTGGCAAGATGGTAGAACGGATACAGGGACTCAGTAAAGGGAACGGACTTGATGCCTCTTTGTTGAAAAAACTGAATACGGAATTTGGCAGCAGGGCATTGGTTATAAAAATGGCATTAAATAAGGCCGAACTGCACCAGCTGTCTTACCCTGTTTTTGATGAGACGAACCTGAATAATCAATAATCCGAACCATGCTGAAGTTTCTGACAAGCCTCACTTTTTTGTATGCATTCACAATTGCAGTATTACTGCTTTATGGGTTACTGTACTATAAAAGTTTTGTAAAGAACGGGTATCAGAAACGGAGGTTTCCATTCGTTTTCCTGCTTATCAGCACAGCTTGCTTTTCCTTTTTATATTTTAATATTCATGCACCGTTGTCACTGAAAACATTCAGCAACCTTGACCATCATTTTATCCGGCATGATGGTTTCAGGGTGGCCAGTAATATTGAATTGGGAAGAACAGATACGATTAATTATAAAGGAAATTCATTCAATCGCTTTGCACTGAGCAAACAAAGCAATCAGCTAAATGTATCATCATCTTATTCAGAAGAACCTTTTTATGCTGCATCAGGTAGTTCGTATAAGCTGTTATCAGCTAACTATCCGTCTGCGAATCATGCCTTGTCTTTTCATATTGATTCAGCGGCCCTGGACATAAAAGCGATAGCAGACAGCAGCTTTGAATTAAGTATAAATGACGCTGTTGTTTGCAGGACGGCTAAAATAATCAGGAAGGGAGCTGCCTTATGGAATGTCCTGAAAGATGATATTGCTTTTATTAATTCTTCATGGTACACCAATGAAAAATTAGTTGCTTCACTTAAAAGCATTTTGCTGTTAAGAGATGATGTCTCTAAAAGCGGGGGTGGCGAGTTAAAGTATTTTATATCCGGACGCCTTTTTCAATATGCCAGCGCAGTAAGGTATGATGAAAGAAATATCCGGCGAGATAATATTGCTTTCCATTCAGCCATTGCCGATAATAGCACTATTGCATGGGGAATTGGTTTTTTGGATAATAATAAAAACCAGTTCAGGGTAAATTATATTGGTAGAGATAGCTTTACATTACTAAACCGTTATCCTGTCTCTTATCCACTGACAGAAGAGGATAAGGCTGACTGGACTAAACATAGTATTAATAAGTTTTTAGTGTCTGATGCAGGAGATATGCAGCAGATGCCGGCAGTATTTGGTGAAGGCTTTATGTTTGCCCCGTTCAATGGCGACAATACAATTGATTTTTCGCCGGTATTATTAAGTTACCAGAAAGATAAAGCCAATTCCCCCTTGCAATTACAGGCAAGGTTTATGAATAGAAGCGGGGGGCCAATTACTTCTTCGGGGGATAAATTAATTCTGCCTGCAAAATCTTCCAACTTTAGTTGGGTATTTTCCGTTCCAAATTCTTTTGATTGGAATTTTGGTACCAGGAGTATGACTGCTAAAACATGGCAGTTATTATTGTTTGGCTCGTTGTTTTTATTTTTTGTCATGGTATTTGCCAGCTCATGGCTGAAGCCAGCTAACAGGCTCAGTTGGATATGGCAGTTACTGACTTGTGTTACAATCGTATTACTTACCACCCGTTTCTTTTTATACTGGCGGTATAAAAGTTTCCCGCCGTATGAAGGATTAGACCTGCCTTCGCAGCAACAGCTAAACAGTTTCTGGAATTTTGGCATCATCCTGTTTGTCACCATTCTTTTTGCCATCATCTTTGGATTTAGTTTCCTGAAATATATATATGTAGCTGTTCGTAAACTTTCTGCTTCTTTATTAAATCAATCTTATAATGAGAGTATTGATGACAGCAGCTATATCAGTGAAGAAAAGATTGCTGCGGCCATTGGCAGTATTCCACTAGTCAGGAAAAGAAGTGCTAGGGTTGTCTTTTTTGCCTCGTGGCTATTAATTCTTATGGCTGGTGGGGGATTTGCAGCATTCAACAATTTTGACCCGACCACCTGCCGTCACCTTGCTATTGCCTTGGTGCTGCTTTATTTCGTATTCATTTATATTTCTTACAAATATTCGCCATTAGTGGCATCAGCAGAAAAAAGCTGGTGGAGCATCAGTACAGGAAAATCATTTGATATTATCTTTAATAACCCGGTGAAAGTGTTGCTGTCTGTAAGCCTGCTGGGTTTATTCGCATTTGTGGATATCGGGTTTGCCATTATTTTCCTGAATTTCCTGTTGTTCAATGAAGCTTTTCTCTGTATCAATTTTGCTATTGCCGGATTATCGGCAGGCAGTAAAAAGAATGCATCATTATTCGGAGTGCTTGGTTTTGTTTACCTGTTGTTATTTGCTGTCAATCTTGTTTTTGGGTCGTATATTTTTAAATACCTGCTTGAACTTCCGCAATTGCTTTATATAGCCGGGTATGTCTTATTTGCCATCATTATATCTTATACAATAGTTCGTTTATTGCATCGGGTACCAGCCAGAAAAAAAGTAGTGACGGGATTTGCATCAGCCGCATTCTTATTTATTATCGCATTCCTGTTCTTTCCCAAAGAAAGAATTCTGGAGAAGGCGGCTGTGACGAAATATAGAATAGATGTGATGACCATACCGGTTGACAAAGCCATTGAAACGGCGTATGAGGATGGGAAAACTTATGAACCCGTCATCAGGGCAGCACAGAACCAGTGGTTTATTAATACATTTATTTATGAGAAGAACAATCCGGCTGTAAATGCTGCCGGGTTTAACTTGTTGCCACATGCCCCGCAGAATAAAGGAGCAAAATACAATGCACAAGCTACAGACCTGGTTGCCAGCCGTTTCTTCATCGCCGAGCATGGTAAATGGTCGGTGCTGCTCTACGTATTATTATTGCTATTGCCGGCTACTTTGCTAGCATCGTTTTATAAGTTGTATCCTGATTTCACCAACCGTATTAATAACAATTATCCAACTATCACTACAGGCTTTTCTTTACTTAATTATTTATTGATAACTGCTTTGCTTGTTATCCTTGCTGCAACAGGACGTTATATTTTCTTCGGGCAGGATATGCCATTCGGAAGTATTCTTAGCAAGCAGTCTATTTTGTTTCCTTCCATTTTGATTGTTGCCGCTGTTTTGTTGTTTAAAAATATTCCGCTGGAACAATACCCCAACCGGAAGAAACTAATACCGGGTACTATTGTATTTGCAGGGCTTGCTTTGTTGTTATTCTTAGTAAAACCTGTATTTAACAGGAACAAAGAATTTACCGTTACTGATATAGCAAAGGATATGGATTCTTATATACAGTTACGGTTACAACCGGTCCTTGATTACTTCGATTCATCGGGGGGAACAAGAAAATTCTCGCTGACCCAAAAAGATCAACTGTTCACTGATTCGGTTCGAAAGCTATTAGCCGCCGGCTTTATGGACGATGCAGGAAAGTTTTTCGCCAAAGAAATTGAATCATATACCAGGAGTGGTTTTTCCCGCCACCTCGACCAGGGGAGGATGTTATATCTCGATTTGTATTCAGGAAGACCGCAATTAGCGGTTAATGATAATTATTTCCGTATCGAACCACCACCACATCTGCAACAGTTCTGGACAGGAAATGTCTTTAGTGACAGCACTAATTATAATATCACGATGTGGAATGAGGCCGACGGCTCGGTGGTTAATAGACGAATAAGCAGTTATACAGGTGAGCAAAGTACTTTGTTGACAGATGAATTGCAATTAGCATTCAAAAAATCATACGGGGAAAACCTGCCTGTCCGGCAGGCAGGCCTGTTTGACCAGCTTTGCCTGGTTAACCGTTCCCGTTCATCTATTGAATTTAAGAATTCTGATGGTGTAATTATTCTTGGTAAGAATGATACACTACTGCTTCGTAACCCAGGCAGGATTCGTATAGCAGATTCAACAGGCGGCGATAAACTGTTGCTGATACAACCCGATGCCTTCATGAAGAACTATTATGTCAATGGTAGCCGGTTTTATGTGTACCCGATGGGCAGTGATTTTATCTGGGCAAGAAATTTTGCTGAAAGCATTTCTTCTGAATATACCGCAAAAGGGCAAACTACAAAGAATGCTTTTGTTTCCCTGGATGCAGAAGTGATGGATTCATTGTCAGCAAAAATTAAAACAATGATGAATGCCGATACGGCTTATAAAAAGGGAGCGGAGTACGGAATCTGTATTGCCGATGGTAATGGACGTTTAGTAGCGATGACTGATTTTATCAAAGAAATGAGCCGCCCCGACCCGAATGATAAAGCAGGATTTAATAAAGTGATACAAGGAGAGAATGGATTTGTTTCGCAATCCTTACTGCGTAAACAAATCGGCAACATCAATTTATTGCGGATGAATCCAGGGCCCGGTTCCACTTTAAAGCCGGTTGTATTTTCTGCTATTGCATCACAGCTAAAATTGGATTGGGATGCTTTTGCTGCTGAAGGGTTTTCACAAAAGCAACAATATTTTGGTGGTGAGAAAGTATCAGAATATGATTTTGAGAAAAATAATGGCCGTATTGCTTCTGTAGTTGATTATCTGAAGTATTCTGATAACTATTATCATTCCAATCTCCTGCTGCTGGGTTCCTATTCTAAACAGGGTCTCCGGGATTTGCTGGTAAAACATTTTGCCACACAAAAAGCCGGGGCTTCTTTTAGCTGGCCTTACTTTAGTTACAATGGAAAGCAATACTGGCTCAATGGTTTTGAAAACTGGCCAGGCTATGTAAATGGCAAAGCCAATTTTGGCTCGGACAGTTCTTTTGTATCAATTGGCTTGTGTAATAATTATGGTATCTATACTTACAGAAATGGGAGAATGGCTGATAAATTTTCTTCAGTGTACGATTCATTGCTTTTCCGGGAAGCCTATAGAAAGTCAGGCTTTATTTTACCGGAATATGCTTTGTTCGACCAGAAAGGAACCGGTATGGATAATGGTAAGCCCAACGAAGTGTTCATGTCTTCTTTCCGGGGGCATGTAAAAGGCAGCAGCCAGGTAATGGTGCCGCCGGTAAAGATGCTGGATGCGTTTGGCAAACTGATCAGCCAGAACCGCAATTATTCACTAACGCTGAATCCTTATGCACAGGAGCCATTATTCAGTTCCTTTGACGTAGATAACGGAGTTACTTACAGCAATTATCTTGCTATCATCCGGGAAAAAGTGTTTGAGGGACTGAAGCAGGCGATGTTCAACGGAACAGCTGCACGGTTGGGTGTTCTGTTGAAAAATGCTTCGCCTTATTACTATTATGCAAAAACCGGAACGACTGGTGATGATGAATCAAAAGCGAAATCAAAACTGTTTGCAATCATCATTTCGCAGAAAAATGTGACGGATCCTGATTTTAATTTCAGGAAGAACAAGTTCTATACCATCTATTTTACTTCACAAAATGGACCAGCGAAGCAAAATGAAGAATTCCAGGCAGCGGTGATAAAATATGTGGAAGAGTCACCGGCATTTAGAAAGTATATGGGAGGGAAATAGAAAATTATCTTCCCATTCACATACCCCCCATTTCACGGTGTCCGGAATTTTCTCCCCTGATTGTTTAAGTGCAAGTATTAAGTTAGCCCGGTGCTGAGATTCATGTGAAATAAAATATCCCGGCATCGGCATCCCGGCTGTGGCTGAGTAGTTCTTCAATGGGTTTCGCAGAATCCTCCAAAGCCTTGCGAAAAACTTTCCTGTCGGGTGCAACTTCTTTATCCAACACTTTATATTTCTAAAGATGTATTTAGCTCAAATCTCAAGCCATTGCTTCCTCACATTCTGTACATGCACAAGTTGTAAATAAACGATTCTTGTATCATGCAGTTATTCTTTCATGTTGGTTTATTTTCAGGCGCTAAAATAAAAAATCCCTCCTGTTTCAAACGGGAGGGATTTTTCTATGCTGATAAAATGCAACCATTAATTATTGGGGCTCTCTTTTGTTTTAGCAGCTTTCTCCTTAACCCACTGTTCGTAAGCTTCGGCAGTCAGCACCTCACCGGTGATTTGGACGGTTTTGGGCTGGGCAATACCTGAAAAGGTAACATAAATATCTTTGGTAAAGGGCGATACCGCAGCAGCATTGTATTGTACTTTCAGCATAGCTGTGCCACCGGGCATAATGGGGTCAACAATTTTTTCAGGAGTAGTGCATCCACAACTTGCGGTGGAATTTTCTACAACAACAGGCTTATCGCTGATATTTTTAATCTCAAATGAATAGGTAACGGGTGTTCCTACTTTAATTTTCCCAAAATCATATTTCTCAACATTGAACTTGACGACATCATCAGCTTTTGGCTGAGCCATTACAGCAAGACTGAACATAAAGGCAGAAGCAAATAATAAAATCTTTTTCATGGTTTACAAAATTTTAAAAGGATTGTTTTTTTAAGAAATCAACAGATGTATTGGCAGGAGCAGAACCTTCCGGAACTTTCCATACAGTACCTTTAATCTTGATTTGTTTTGTTTGATTAGCATTATAAGTGATAGTAATAAATTTTTCAAAATAACCTTCAGCAGCAGCGTTGTAGCCGACTTTTATTTTTGCAGTAGCTCCCGGGGCAATCTGCTCACGGCTCCACTCAGGGGTAGTGCATCCGCAACTAGCATGAACATCATCCAGTTTCAGGGCTGTTTTGCCGGTATTTACAATAGTAAATGAATAATAAACAGGTTTACCCTGTGGTATTGTAGAAAAATCATGTTCAGTTTCTTTAAGCAGCAATACTTCTTCAGTGTTGGGGATCATTTCGGCAATAACCGGCTTATTCCCATGATTATGACCATCCTTTTCATTGTGCCCCGTTTGCTGCGCAAATGCGCCACAGGAAACCATAAAAACTAAAAGACTGGTAGCAATTTTTCTCATGTATTGACAATTTGGGAACTTCAAATTTAGAGAAAAGATGCCATATTACATAGATGGGTTGCAGTCGCATGCAGGTATTTTTTCATCATCCATCTCAGAAAAGGGAGAGGGGTTGGCGATGAGATCAATCTTCCTATTTTTGCTTCATGGAATCAACCCAGGCATTATTGACTGACGCAGAAAAACTATCTTTTGATAAGTTCAGGGAGGCGGTGCTGAATGATTTTAGTATGGCGTGTATAAGCAGGGAAATCAGCTTGTTAGGCCGGAAAGAAGTTCTGGGTGGCAAAGCCAAATTTGGCATTTTTGGTGATGGGAAAGAATTGCCACAGGTGGCGATGGCCAAATTTTTTCAGCCCGGTGATTTTCGCAGTGGTTATTATCGTGACCAGACTTTTATGATTGCCGCCGGGCTTTCAAATGCAGAGCAGATTTTTGCACAATTATATGCTGACCCGGATATTAACAACGAACCATTTAGCGCCGGCAGGCAAATGAACTGCCACTTTGCCACCAAAATGCTGAATGAGAAAGGTGAGTGGTTAGATTTGGCTAGTCTTAAAAATATTTCCAGTGATATTGCGCCTACTGCAGGGCAAATGCCAAGGGCCCTTGGTTTAGCTTTTGCCTCCAAAGCATTTCGTAATATCGAACAGCTTCATACATTTAAAGGGCTGTCGCAAAATGGTAATGAAGTTTGTTTTGCTACTATTGGCGATGCAGCCACCAGTGAAGGCCATTTTTGGGAAACTATCAATGCGGCAGGTGTGTTGCAAATTCCTCTTGCTGTTTTTGTATGGGATGATGGCTATGGCATCTCTGTTCCCAAAAAATACCAGACTATTAAGTCATCTGTTTCTGATGCTTTAAGCGGTATGCAAAAAAATGGAGACACAAATGGTCTTAATATTTACAAAGTAAAAGGCTGGGATTATGCCGGCATGTGTGAAGTATTTGAAGAAGGGATACGGTTAGCAAGGGAAACACATACGCCGGTTCTTTTTCATGTAGAAGAAATTACACAACCGCAGGGGCATTCCACTTCCGGCAGTCACGAACGATATAAAAGCCCTGAAAGGCTGGAATGGGAAAGAGAATGGGATGGCATTAAGAAAATGAAAGAGTGGATTATTGAAAACGCACTGGCAACAGGGGAAGAACTGAGTGACATTGTGGATAGGGCAAAAGAGCATGTCAGGGACAGTAAAGCTGCCGCATGGGAAAAATTCATCATCCCGGTCAAAAAACAGGTAACAAGGGCGGTTGAATTGATTCATGCCATGGCGAATGCTTTGACTGATCATGCCGCTGCATTTCAAAAAATGGCCGGCGAATTATCAACTAACCGTGAACCACTGAGGAGGGATGTTTTAAAAACATTGAATGCAGCACTTGATTTAGCTGGCAATGCTGATGCTGCTTACCCGGCAAAAAATTATTATGCAGACCTGCTGGAGGAAAATAGAAAATTCTATAATACACATCTTTATAATGAGGGGGCAAAAAGTGCATTAAGGGTAGAAGAAGTAAAACCCTTTTTTGGCAGTGAGGCTCCTGTACTGAACGGGTTTGAAGTACTGAATAAATTTTTTGATAAGTTGTTTTCTGCCAACGCCAAAGTACTTGCTTTTGGTGAAGACCTCGGATATATTGGGGATGTGAACCAGGGCTTTAGCGGGTTGCAGCAAAAACATGGCAACCAGCGGATTTTTGATACGGGAATAAGAGAATTAACCATCATGGGGCAGGGGATGGGTTTGGCCATGAGGGGATTAAGGCCTATTGCTGAAATTCAATATCTCGATTACCTGCTCTACGGGCTACAACCACTTAGTGATGATGTGGCCACCTTACATTACCGCACTGCAGGAATTCAAAGCTGCCCGTTAATAATCCGCACAAGGGGCCACCGGCTGGAAGGTATATGGCACAGTGGTTCACCAATGGGCATGATCATTAATGCCCTGCGTGGCATATATGTATGTGTACCGAGAAATATGACACAGGCCGTAGGTATGTACAATACATTATTGAGTAGCAATGATCCGGGTTTGGTAATTGAATGTTTGAATGGTTACCGGCTGAAAGAAAAATTGCCTTCCAACCTTTTAGAGTTCACGGTTCCGCTGGGCGTGCCGGAGATAATAAAAGAAGGAACAGATATAACAATCGTTTCTTATGGTTCTACCATAAGAATAGTGCAGGATGCGGTGAGAATGCTGGAAGTACAGGGCATCAGTTGCGAGATAGTGGATGTACAAACTTTGTTGCCTTTTGATATTCATCACAAAATTTTAGGTTCCCTCAAAAAAACAAACCGTATTGTTTTTGTGGATGAAGATGTACCTGGCGGAGCCGCTGCTTATATGTTTAATAAAGTAATGGAAGACCAGGGTGGGTATAAATACCTGGATGTGGCCCCAAGAACCATTACAGGAAAAGAACACCGGCCAGCCTATGGCAGTGATGGCGATTATTTCAGCAAGCCAAATGCAGAAGAAATAGAAGCAGTGATAAAGCAGATGATGGCTGAATAATTGGTAACGGGCATCCTTCTCTAATGTCTATATACATAGAAACTCATCATGTTACAATCCGTTTTTTGTCAAGTTATTATTTTATAGGTAAGAAAGTCTTAGTGCAGTATGTTGTCCGGTTACCGGATAGTCATGTCAGGTTAGGGGCTTAGTCTATGCTATGATATGGCTCGTTGAAATGTCATGCTGTTTGCTATAGGGTTAGCTACAACATAGATGCTTATCGCTACTTAAGGCACATATTTTCATTAATTATCAACAATAAACTGTACCTGGAAAAATAAATCACACCCCTGCCAGATATTGCCCTTGTATATACCTGGCAACATCCACCAGGTTCTTTGTTTTTTCAAACACGGCTAATTGCCTGTCGGCACCAGTGCCGTTTTCCAGCATTTTATGTACATAGCTTATGCGGTGGCGGCTGCCGAGGTGGTCAAGAACAGGGTCAAGGAAGTCGAGCAGTTCATAAATTAATGCCCTGGTGTTTACTTCTTCTTCTTTGCCAAAGTCAATCAGGTGGCCATCCACACCATAGCGGCTGGCACGCCATTTATTTTCATTCAGCAATGCCCGGGAGTATTGTATAAAGTTGAGGTTCTTGGAACGCAGCATATATATCCTTGCACATATAGCCTGGAACAATGCGGCAATGGTAATCGTTTCATCTACTGTCAGCGGTATATCACAAATACGGAACTCTACCGTATTAAAAAAAGGATGCACCCGCAGGTCCCACCATATTTTTTTTGCATTGTCAATACAATTGGTTTTTATCAGCAGCTTTACATAGTTGTCATAAGCTTCTATGCTGTCAAAAGCATCGGGTATCCCGGTGCGGGGAAATTTATCAAATACTTTGGTGCGGAAAGATTTGTAGCCCGTCATCCGCCCTTCCCAGAAAGGGGAATTGGTGCTGAGGGCAAAAACATGGGGCAGAAAATAACGGGTGCTGTTGGCAATATGGTTGGCCATTTCCCTGTTTTCCATGCCTACATGCACATGAAGGCCAAAAATTAAATTGCTTCGGGCAGCTTCCTGCAGCTCATTTACCAGTTCGTTGTATCGGACATGGTCAGTAATTAACTGGCTTTCCCAATGACTGAAAGGGTGTGTACCCGATGCACCCATAGTAAGGCCAAGTCCGCCTGCAATGCCGCTGATTGTTTTGCGCAGCGTGGCCACATCGAGGAAGGCTTCATCAATATCGGCGCAAATATCGGTACCCACTTCCACTACAGCCTGGTGCATCTCTGCCTTTACTTTATCCTTTATAACTTTTTGCCCTTCCTGCACAATTTTTTGTTCATGGCTTTTTAGTTCAAAAGTTTTCGGGTCAAGCACCATGTACTCTTCTTCTACGCCGAGGGTAAAGCTTTTGTAGTTCAGGTTCATCTTTTCGGTTTATAGTTTGTGGTTTGTAGTTTATAGTTTGCTTTCCGGATTTTGGAAAGCCTTTTCGATTTGTCAGTATCCCTAACTACAAATCACAAACTATGGACTACAAACTAAATTATATTAATGGGCTTTTATTAGCGCCTCTTCTTACATATTCACCCCAGGTCAGGTTGTCTTCGCCTTCTTTGTTCTCCAGTGCTTTTTCAATAGCATAGTTGGCGGCGGTTTCTACTACCCATTCAAAATTTTCTTCACCTACACTTGTTCTTTCAGCATCGGGGGCCGGGTTGCAGAAGTCAATGGCATAAGGTACACCATCTCTTACAGCTAATTCAACCGTGTTGAAATCGTAACCGAGGTATTCGTTGATGCGCAGAACGATGGCTGTCATCTGTTTCAATCTTTCTGCTGATGGTTTAAAATCGGCCACATACCGGAGGTGATGGGGATTGCGGGGTTCGTAAGACATGATGCGGACATGCTTGCCGCCAATACAGTAACAACGATAATATTCGGTGAATACGATTTCTTCCTGCAACATCATTACCAACTGGCCGGTTTCACTGTGTTTGGTAAAAAAATCTTCAGCACTGTCAAGACGGTAAACATGTTTCCATCCGCCACCAGCAAATGGTTTCATATAAGCCGGGAAGCCAACGTATTTGAATATTGTATCCCAGGCCAACGGAAAAATAAGGTTACTGAATGAATCATCAGATGTGTCATCTGGTAAATCTCTTGAAGGGATGATAGCCGTTTTTGGAACAGGCACATCAATTTTTGTCATCAGGCAGTTGTTGAAATATTTATCATCAGCACTCCACCAGAACGGGTTATTGATAACAGCTGTACCGGTAACGGCGGCATTTTTTAGCCAGGTGCGGTAAAAAGGTACATCCTGTGAAATACGGTCAATGATAACGGCGTAACCACTGTGTTCTCCCTGCATTGCTTTGTCAATACGAACGGACTCGGCGATGATGCCGGGTACGTTTTTACTATTAACTCTTGCCACAAATGCTTCAGGGAATGAACGCTCCTTACCATGGAGGACTCCGATTTTCTTCATAAACAGTTTTTTGTTGATTGATTAAAATGAAAGCCGGTGCAGGATTGAAAAGGTACTGAAGCGGCTTTATCAAATTTATCCTGTAGCCACCAAATAAACAAAATTAACCGGATAAAGGTCCGGACGGAAGACGAGCAGACCATTATTAATAAATCCTTATTTTTGAAACCATGCATTTGGCGAATAAATCCGGGATCCTGGTAGAAAATACTTCCATCAAATCCAAATTTTTAGAGAGGGAGGTACTGATTGACTTTTATCTTCCCCACAATGTGGCCGAACCTTCACAAATGAGCCTGCTGCTGATCAATGACGGGCAGGATATGGAAAAAATGCATTTTAAATCCATCCTCGGTCATTTATATTCTGAACAGGCCATTGCGCCAGTATTATGTATAGCTATTCATGCGGGTATAGAACGCAGAATGGAATATGGCACCCAAGGGCAGCAGGATTATAAAAACAGGGGCGCCAAAGCCGGCTTATATACTTCATTTATTTTTGAGGAATTGCTGCCTTTTAGCAGGAAAAGATATGAGGTAACTTCATTTAAGGAAAAAGCATTTGCAGGTTTTTCGCTGGGTGGATTGAGTGCTTTGGATATTGTATGGAACCGTCCCGGCGAATTTACCAAAGTGGGTTTATTTTCTGCCTCTTTATGGTGGAGGAGTATTGACCAGGCAGAAGAAGAATATGATGATGACAGGCATCGCATTATGCATCAGCAGGTCAGGCAGGGAGAATATGCACCGTGGCTGAAATTCTTTTTTCAGTGCGGCAATATGGATGAGACAAAGGACCGTAACCATAATGGAATTATTGATTCTATTGACGATACACAAGACCTGATAAAAGAATTGGTAGCAAAAGGATACGACCGGGATACTGATATTCATTACCTCGAAATGCAGGATGGTCACCATGATGTGTTTACCTGGGGCAGGGCCATGCCTGAGTTTTTAAAGTGGGGCTGGGGTAAGTAGGGGGGATAATTCTTTCTGCCTCTTCTTTTTTAAGCAGTGATAACAATTCCATCAACCTGTAATTGATATACTAAGTTGTCCTGTTTTTGCCATTAAAAATATTTCATGCCGAAAGTGCCTAAAACAAAAATCCCCGCCTCGGTTTAAACGAGACGGGGATTTTTTATGAATAGAAATTCAATTCTTAATTGAAAAGATATCTCAGACCAAACTGAACAGAGTAAGTAGAAGCAGTGCTTACATTATCCCTGAAAGTCCTTGTGACAATCTGGTTATTAGCAGTAGCCAATCTGAATGTTGGTACTACAGTTCCACCAGGAATCAGCGAGTTCTGATTTTGTGGTATCAGGATAGAACTAGCATTGATAGTTTTTACTTTGCCCCAGCTTGGGTTAAGCAGGTTACCAAAATTGAATATATCAATAGTGAACTGCACGGTGTTGCGGTTTTTACCGGCTTTTACAAATATGTCCTGCATGAATTTAATGTCAGCACGGTTAAGCCAGGGTACCTGGGCACCATTACGTTCAGCATACTGACCTCTGTGCTTTTTCAGGTATTTATCCTGGTTGATGTAATCTTCAAACAACTGAGCCTGCTGCGCTGCCGTATAAACTATACCATTGATGCTGGATGTTGGTACAAATGTTATTTCGGCTGCATTCCTGGCATCTTTTGGAATATAAATAAGGTCATTATTACTTACTCCATCACGGTTGAAATCGCCACCATAAATATAAGAGAACCTTCCATCAATAGAACCCTGGTAGAGTAAGGAGATGGTAGTTGCAAAATGCTTAAAGTACTCTTTGCGGTAAGAGATAGTACCAATTACCCTGTCAGGCACTACATAGTTTGCATAAGACAGGTTAGGGGTGTTAAGTCCATAAACCTGTTGTGTTCCCTGGTAGGTACCGAGTGGCTGATCGCCGCTGCCATCATGCAGGTTTCCGGCCATAGATTTTGCGTAAGCAAGTGAAGCAAAGAATCCTTTACTGAAAGGTTTTTCAACTTTTGCGGTAAAAGAGAAATAATAACCCCTTTTACCATTATCTATAATAGTAGGAATAAAAGCAGTTGAACCACCTGGTACAGGTACACCAGATGAATTAAGCGAGTTAATAAATCTTGTCTGAACTGTAGATCCATAAATAGGCCTGTTATCAGGATAGCCTGCTACATTCAGATTTTGCGGAGCTATATAGTTCGGGCTTCTGAAAAATGCGGTATTAAGGTCTTTATTTAATATTGCTTCCAATGAAGCTACCATGCCCCATGGCAATTTGGTATCCATTGCCAGGCTTGTCTTCCATGATTGCGGATTTTTAAAGCTGGTAGCCAATGCTGTAACCGAACCCGGAACAATTGTACCTGCTACAGGAACAGTAGAAGGACGGTAAGCAACGGGGTTTGGTGTAAACGGACCGGGAGGTGGTGCGCCTGTAAGGCCACCAGTGGAAGTGTACATATTCCATGCCTGTGTAATTTGGATCATGCCATTATCACCTGACTGGCTAACTATCCAAACGAATGGAATTTTTCCGGTGAAGATGCCTGTACCCCCACGAATCTGCAGGGAACGATCCCCATGCACATCCCAATTAAAGCCAATCCTTGGAGACCACATCAATCTGCTTTCGGGCAAATTACCAGTATTTACTTTCTCACCACCCGCAAAGTTCATTGCCAGTACAAGTGGGTGTGTAACAATTTGAGGTACTCCTGGATAAGTTGGCCGGTCAATACGCAAGCCAATGGTTAACCTGAAATTTTTGTTGATGGCTATTTCATCTTGTCCATATACAGAGAACTGCCTGAATTTAAATGAAGAAAATGCAGGAGCAAAGTTAGGCGACAAGGAATAAGTAAGGGCAAAGTCCGTTGGCAATTTCCTCAGTGCAGGATTTGGATTTAATGCACTGGCAAAATCAGCCCAGGTGGCAAACCTGTAATAACTGGAGCCAAAACGCTGGAAACCATTGATGGTCTGGCTTTCATCAAACTGGCCGCCAACTGTCCAGCTATGTTTGTTAGTTTTCCAGCTGATATAGTCAACAACAGAGTACATTTTTACTTTACGCAGGTTGCCAAAACTGAACGGCTCATAACCAAAAGAAGTATAAGGTACACCTACTCCTGAGCCAGATTGGATTGAAACCCCGCCTCCGCTGCTCATAATATCCACAAATGGCATATCAAATTGGGGAACAACACCATTAATATCAGGGTATCCCGCCTTAGGGCTTTCTGTACTGCGGGAGTCATTCTGATAAGTGAAAGTGCCACGGAGTGTATTGGAAACTTTGCCAAGTGTAGAATTTAACTCGCCAGAGAAAGAATAAAAATTGGCGCCCTGGAAGTAATTTGAATTTTTATACCACAGAGAAGTTATTGCAGTTCTGCTGCCTGAACCTCCGGCTACTGTTCCGAGGCCGCCAGTTGATGTACTCGGTGGATTAGGTTCACCACCTTCAACCTGGCTGTAACGAACATTAAGGCGGTGCTTGGAACTGATGTTCCAGTCTATACGAGCCATTATTTTAGTTCTTTCGATATCAGGGGTGTAATTTTGATAAGGCCCCGTGATGTAACCATAATTAGAAAGAAGGTAGTTACTAATATAATTTAAAGAGTCTGCAGTAGGCCTTGTAATGTTTGGGGCACTCCCATAAGGTGCCGCAGCTGTTGCCGCAAAATTTGTTTGTATTGATTTAGGCTGGGTTTCTTTTTCATAATTCAAAAAGAAAAATAATTTATTCTTAATGATGGGGCCACCAATCCGTACACCAATTTGTTTGAATTCTTCAGGAGGCCTTACAAAAAATGTTTTTTCTACCTTACGGCCACGGTGCCGTTCAGTTCTGAAATAGTTATAAACTGAACCGGAGAAAGTGTTAGTGCCGGAACGGGTTACCGCATTGATAGCACTGCCGATGAAACCCGACTGGCGTACATCATAAGGAGTAATGTTTACAGAAATTTCATCAATGGCATCTAATGAAATTGGTGCGCCGCCAGCAGGCAGGTTGCCACCAATACCAAAACTGTTATTAAAATCAGCACCGTCAATTGTAAAGTTATTCTGACGGAAATTACCACCGCCAATTGAAGCACCGTTTGATTGCGGTGTAGCACGGGTAAGATCATTCAAACTTCTGCTGATAGAAGGTAATTGGGTGATCTGGCGAAGACCAATGTTGGTAACCGCACCAGTTCTGTTAGGGTTAAATGTTGCACTCCTTCTGCCTGTAGTTAGTACTACATTTTCAAGAGTTGCATTTGTTTTCTTTAACGCTGGGGTTAAAATAAAAGACTCTGCAAGTTGCAGGTAAATGTTCTCATACTTTTCCGGTTCAAAGCCTACAAAGGTTACCTCTATCAGGTAAGGGCCGCCTACCCGCATATTGGCAATCAGAAACTGGCCGCCACCACGGGTAGTGGTAGCATACTTTGTACCTGATGGCTGGTGGGTGGCAACTATAGTAGCGCCTACTAATGGTTCATCGGAACTGCCCTTTACCGAACCGGTAACGGCAGAAGTAGTAATCTGGGCAGACAAAAAAGGACTGGCCATAAAGGCTAAGGCAAACAAAAAGAGTATTCTCTTAAGCATAAAGATTGATTTTCGGTTGCAAAGAAAAGGAATATTTCCTAAATAAATATAGGCAAATATTAACAAATTGAGCCTGTAAAATAATGCTTTATAATGACATCTTTCCCCCGGGTTTCGCTGCCCGGTGTTTGACGAACCTTATCCCCGGCTGCTTTATGCTGATTTTGCTAAAAAATACAGCAAATGCCCGATTCTTTGAATTTGAAAGTGCCATGCAGGATAATGAACGTGGAAAATTGGTGTTGTTTGCCGATACTGACCAGCAACAGGGGGGACTTTGTAACAGCAGCAGTTACTATCATCACCGGTATTATATATTTATTTATATGTAAACAGGGGGGGAGTTTGCGCTGCATTACCCTGAAGAGATGGATGGGTTGAAGCTATATTATATATAAACCAGGGTGATTTTGGACAGGCACTACAAACACCCCCGGTAGCTTTGCATACCATATTTCCATTCTATTCCGGGGCTTCTTCTTTTTTAGCTTCGGGGATTGGCTGCATTGCTGCAGGTAGTTGTTTCCTTTTCTTTCTGCGGAATAAATCACTCAATTTGTCAAAATCTTTTCGGTAGGAAAGGCCAATGCCCGCCCTTGTCTGTGGTTTTGAAGTATTGGTAGTAAGGTAATCTGTATTTTCCCGGTAAAAAAGAATAGCCCTGAAAGTGCCGCTGGGGTTTATTAATATTTCAATAGCGAAGTCTTTAAGAAAACCTACATTTTGCTCTATAGTTCCTGTTTTTACAAGCCCCTCCACACTTCCGCTGGCGGTTACAATTACCCGGTTTTTGAATAGCGACCTGCCAATGGAAGCATTAACATTACTGCCAAGGTTCAGGGTGCTGCTGCCTCCACTGGTTGCAATTACGTTTCTGCTGTAAACAGAACTATTAAAATTAAAATTCCATTTCTCTGTATTAAAAATACCTGAAACAATCTTTCTTACCTGTTCATTAATTACATTAAAGAATATTCCTGACAAGCTGTTGGTCGCTACTTCACCTGGGGAAAAGCTGCTTCCCCCTTCTACCGGTGCAAAAACACCTAATACAACAAGAAAAGTAGCCTGTTTGTTCATCTCGTTTTCGTTTTTCTGTAACTGTTGCAGGCTAAAGGCAAGGGCCGGATCATTATTTACTACGCTTGATGGCGGAAACTCAAGACTGAAATTGAATTTCGGCAGAAATAATTTTTCAGTCAGTTTTGCAACTACATACACATCGCCCTGTACACGGGAAATTCCCTGGTCAATATTTTTCTCTGAAGAAACCAGCGGTGCATAGCTGACATTGGAAGCCGTATAAACAGCGGTCACATTTATTTTTGCATCATCCGGGTCGCCCGACCATTCAATATAATTTGTTTCTCCTTTCTTTAATACAAATGGTTTTTTGAAAAAAGACTGGAAGGTAAACAGGTAGTCGCCTTCTTCAATATCAAAGCGGCCACGCAGCGAAAGCGGCTCTGATGTACCTGAACGCATCTTTAAAGTGCCGGTACCCCTCCCTTTTATTTCATCACCGGTTAGTTCATCCAGCACCACTTTCACCGTTACCAATGGGGTGGCCGTTACTTCCACATCATAAATAATGTTGGTGGCATTTTTATTAAAATTACTATCATCCATTTCCCGGCCATATTTTCTTTCAACCAGGAAATCGGCGATGCCTGATTCCCGGCCGGAGGAAGATGGAATAGTGATGGTGCTGCTGTCTTTATCCGAAGCAATGGCGTTAATTGTCATGAACATTTCCGCCTGTGGCCCTGCCAGGGTTAAAGACCCGGTTCCTTTGGCACTGCCATAAAACTGTTTGTTGTCTTTATAAGAAGTATTGAGCAACAGTACGGGTTTATTATCCTCATCACTTGTTGTTCTTGGTTTTTGGGTAGAAATGTCCAGGTGATAAAACATGTTTTTAAATGATTCATGGTCAATGCCCCCGGTTATATAAATCGGGTTTTTTGTAATAGAATCAGTAAGTACGATACCATCAAGGTCTATTTCCTGAGCTGTTAGTTTTATATCGGTATCCTTAATCCAGTAAAAGCATTGTGTAAAGTTTACTTTCAACCCGGCATTCGTTAGTCTCCCTTTGCCTGCAACACCAAGGTTTTTAAATTCTCCGCTCAAATCAATATCACCGGTCAGGTATCCCTGCATATCTGAAAAAAGGGTGCCGAGAAATCGTTCCAGTATTTTTATCGGGAATTTTTTTGCTTTCAGTGCTATCAAATTGTTTTTTGCTTTTGAGCCTAAAAAAATGCTGGCATCAAAGCCAAGATAGTTTTCCTGGTTTACCGTGTTGCCTATTGCTTTTAATTCTTTGGTTTTATTATCATAGGTAAAATTGGTTTTTACTTCTCCCAGTGAATCATTATCCAGTCGCAGGAATTGTGTTCGTATGTCATCGGAAGCAATTCTTAAACTACCTATCGGGTCTTCTGCTAATATATTGCCGGATAATAATCCTTCCAGCCTGTTACCAGGCATAAAGAAAGGGGCAAAGTCGCCCAGGTTGACCCTGGTCAGTTCTATTGCCAGGTCGTTCCAGTTTCCCCTGGTTGATTGTTGGGTTTTTAAGAGTATTTTTTGTTCGCCTTCAGTTAATTTCAACTGGCTGTTGGCGGGGTTGTTTCTCCTGAATTTCAGTACACCGCTTTCGTCAATAGACCATGCTTTGCCATTAACAGTAAAGCTGGAAGGGTCAAATTCAATTTCTACACCATCGGCATAGGTAAGTACCAGTGCGTTGAGGTCTGCTTTTTCCACCGCCTGGTTGGCGCCGGTATAAATATTCACTTTGGAAGAATCATTCCTTGCATTTATATGGAATAAGGCAAATGGGATATTCAGGCTGTCATTGATCCGTATGTTTCTTGTTTCTCCCGTTAATACAAGACTGTCAATATTGCCGGTGGCAGAAAGTTTTACGTCATCAAAATTATATTGCCTGAATTTGAACTGGGGCACTTCGGCCGTAAAATTCAGTTCATTCCTGGCAAGATTAAGGCTGCCTTCAAAATGGCTGTTGTTAAAACCGGTGATACTGGAATCAATCAGTTGCAGGTATTCATCTGCATAATAAGTCGTGATATTGAATTTGATGTCCTGGTTTTGAGGAAACCTCTTGGGAGCTTTTATATAAGAAGGATAATATTTATTGAGAAGAAAGGTAAAGGCACCGGGTAAATCAGCAGGGCTGAAATTTCCTTCTACCGTTCCTTCAAATTCATTGGAAAGAACAGACAGCGTTTTTACGTTGTTAATATAAGACGATGAAACAATCAGTGAGTCGAAGGGCAGGCGATGGCCATCTTTTGTTATTTCTGCATCTGTTATTCTTGCACTGCCCAAAAAATCATCAATGCCGCTGCCCGCAAATTTAAAATTCAATTTACCTGCAAAAGAAATGCTGTCTTTTGTAAGGTTTAATTTTTTCAGGTTGGCACTTCTCACATCGGCTACCAGGTCAAACTGGGGAGTTTCTCCATTAAAGTCAATAGTGCCATTCAATCTAAGGTCAGCGTTGTCATCACGGATGGAAGCTACGCCTTCAAAGAGTTTTTTATCAAGTTTGCCTTTTACGGCAATGTTTTCATAACGGTAATTATTATAGTCGGCAAACGGGATGGTTCCGTCGATGATTGTGTTGCGGGTTTTAACACTAAATCCGCTGCCTTTTACCGAACCAGAGAATGAGACAGCTCCAATATTTTTCTCATTTAAGAATTCTCCCAGCCGGAAATTATCAGTAGCAATGCTTCCGGAATAAATTGGTTCCTGCCCACGGGGCAGCTTCATATTAATATCGCTGGTGATAGTGCCGAGGTTTGTTTGAATAGTACCAAAGGTTACAAAGTCGCGGATGAAACCGGTAAAACTTCCTTTGAAATTGACGTATTGAATTTTTTTCAGATCAGGGCTTGTTACCCGGCGCATGGCCGGCACTATTGTAACAGCGTCATTGTATGTTGTCCTGAAATCATTTGCTTTAAAATCAATAAAGGTTTGATGGATGTCCGGTAACCCGGTTAGTGTAATATCCCCGTTTAATATGGTACTGTTGCCCGCCTGCACAATCATTTCCCGGCCAACAAGATCGTCAACTGTACCTCTTATTTTCCCTTTCAGTGTTATTTTCTTTTTCCAGGTTTTCAGGGCCGGGGCAAAGATGGCTATATCATCGCTGTCGATATATGAATCGTTAAACAGCGCCGCCATTTTTACCTTATGGATATAATCACCCAAGTCTTTCATGTCATCATACGACATAGAAAAATAATGGCGGAGGGTACTCCTGTTGGTGGCCAAATCCATATTGCTGAATGCCATGCCCTGCGGCGTCATCTTTGCATCAGCCGTAAATTTTTTTACTTCCAGGCCGCTTCTTTCTTTGGCTGTTAATGTAAGTTTGGAAAAAACAGTGTCGCCGGTAAAGTTTGAGTTGCTGAATTCGCCATTTATTTCTGTAAATAAAATATGCTGGCCATCGAAGTGTGCAAAGGGTTGCCGCTTGGTTTGTTTATCAGTTTTGAATGTGCCATTAATAATTTCCAGGTTGGCGATTTTAATCACTGCCTGCCCTTTGTTCCAGGAGAGGGCTGTTTTTATTTCTTCTGCCGGGTCGGCCATTTCATTTCCCGTTTCGGGGGTAGGGGTAAGCTGTGAGGCCGGTTTTAGTTTGGGATAATTATTCAAAGCCACCAATGGGTCTTTTAAAACCAGGGAATTGATTTCATATTTATTGCCGGATAAACCCAGGTTGCTGGCATCCATATTCATTCCGCCAACATGAATCGTCATATCCTCACCGAGCCAGGCATCTTTTTTTATAAACGTCACATTTTTCATCTCCACCTTTTTCAGGTTGAATTTGATGCCTGCCTTTTTCTTTTTGCTGCTGTCGGGTGAGGGGGAAGAAAAATAATCAAAGACAAATTGCTGCCTCCAGGTGGAATCTGTACGCTGAAATTTTATTAATGCATTTTCGAGTCCGATGTATTTTAGTTCGGCTTCCTTTTTAAAGAAGAACCAGTCAGTAATCCTGACTTTTATATCACCTGCAAATAATAAGGTATCGCCTTTGCGGTCTTCTACCAGCACACCTTTCAGGTGCATCCTGTTGAACAGCGAAAAATCAACATGTTGGATGGTGACTTTGGTCTCCAGGTCGCGGCTTAGTCGCTGGGTTACCTGCCGGGCTATCCAGTTTTGCCCAAAGGGGGTTTGAATAAAAATGTACAGCCCCACGAGGAGAAAGAGCAGCGACAGAAAAAACCATTTCAATATTTTTTTAAATCTCTTCAGGCTCAGCTATTTAAGTTGTAAAAGTAGGCAATCGTTCCCTTCAGGCAAATTCAATACCAAGTTAGGCATCCCACAAAGGCATAAAGAACACAAAGGATGATTTTACCCGCCGGTTTAACGCTTAGTGCCAGGGCAAACGCATTAAAATACCTCATAAATATTATTCAAAAAGTGGCATTAGCACACGGATAACACGGGTCGGACGGATTGAACGGATTTTTTTATTCTGCGAAGCAGAATAAATCTGTGTTTATCCGATCACTATGAATTATTCACTCAATATCAATGATTTTTTTAGTAAAAATTAAGAAATCAGCGAAAATCCGTTCAATCCGTGTCATCCGTGTCATCCGTGTGCTGTATTATTCTGATTTTAATGCGTCTGCCCTGCCTTCGTGCCTTTGCAGGAAATTTTAATACCTAAATTGCTTCAAATTACTGGCATGAAGAAGCTGCTCATCATTTTTTCACTTTTTCTTCTTAACAAAAGTTTTGCGCAGTCAGAAAAAGATACGCTGCGGCACAAATATGTACTGGTCATTCATGGCGGGGCAGGAACGATTTTGAAAAGCCAGATGAGCCCCGAAAAAGAGAAAGCTTATACCGATGCGTTGAATAAGGCATTGCAGATTGGTGACGCCATTTTAAAAGAAGGCGGAACAGCGGTGGATGCGGTGGAAGCCTGTGTACGCAGTATGGAAGACAACCCCTTGTTTAATGCAGGTAAGGGGGCTGTATTTACCAGCGAAGGAAAAAACGAACTGGATGCAGCCATTATGAATGGTAAAACATTAGCCGCCGGATCAGTGGCCGGGGTTACTACTATTAAAAATCCGGTAAGTGCTGCAAGGGCGGTGATGGAAAAAAGCCCCCATGTGATGATGACCGGGCCAGGGGCAGAAAAATTTGCAAAGCAGGAGGGATTAGAAATTGTTGATCCTTCTTATTTCTATACCGAAGAAAGATGGAAAGGATTGCAGCGGGCTAAAACACTGGACTCCCTGCAGCAATTAAAAGATTCAGCGGCTAAAAAAACATCTGCTGCTGCTATATCTGAAGAAGAAAGAAAATTTAAATACGGAACAGTTGGCGCTGTGGCGTTAGACAGGCATGGCAACCTTGCCGCTGCCACCAGCACCGGCGGCATGACGAATAAAAAATATGGAAGAGTGGGAGATGCGCCGATAATTGGTGCAGGCACTTATGCCAGCAATGCCACGGTTGCCATCAGTGGCACAGGCTGGGGTGAATATTTTATACGATTGGTAATGGCAAAAACTATCAGTGATATGATGGAGTTTGGCAAAATGAAACTGAAAGATGCAGCCGATGAAATGGTAATGAAAAGGTTGCCTGCCCTTGGTGGCGATGGCGGATTGATAGCCGTGGATAAAGATGGAAATATTGCGATGCCTTTTTGTACGGAAGGGATGTACAGGGGATATATTAAGGATACCGGTGAGAGGGAAGTAAAAATTTATAAGGAGTAGTATTGCTGAAAGCAATAAAATAAAACTGCGAAACGGGACGTTTCGCAGAGCCGGGGTAGGTGATGCGCCGATAATTGGTGCCGGCACTTATGCCAGCAATGCAACGGTTGCCATCAGCGGGTTAGGTACATGGCATATTTTATTTTAGATAATTGTGAAGACTTCCCCTTTTTGTACAAAAGATGACAGACGCTTTGCGTCCGGCCCCACTGCCGCAAAAGCTCGCTGTTGGCAGTAGTAAATTGGTTAAAAGATAACCGGAAGTTCAAATTCAACTGTCTTTTCACCGTCTTCAATTTCTCTGCCTTTTAAACTCATATAAGTTTTGCCATTCTTTTCAAGTCTGCCAATGGTAAACTTATATTGCTTCATTTTTAAATTGCTTAAGTCTTTTAAGTCGTCAAGGTTAAGGTCGTTTGGCTCTTCAAATTTCCAGGTATAACCTTTCCATTTACTTCGCAGCCCATTTTTGTCATTCGTAATATTTGAAGTGTCAGAAAAAGGCATGATGTATTGTCCAAATAGCACAGTGTTCCCTTTTAAATCTATTTTCAATGAGTCATAGTCACTCAATTTCCCTTGCGACTTAAAGTAAATTGTATCATTCTTTATCTCAACCTCAATATTTTCTTTTCCTGTTGAAACGATTTCAATATTATTTAGGTAACCCATTAATTCGTCATACTCCTCTTTTGTCATTCCGAGTTTTGCGTGATATGGCATAGGCTCTCCTTCAGGCACAGGTTTCATATATTCTACAAACCACTCATAATTATTCTTAATGCCATTTTGAAATTTCTTTGTCAAAGTTGCTTGTCTTGGGTTTTGTCTAACACCATCCATTATGTCTGCGATATGTTTGCCTTTGGGTATAAGATTTTTTAAATCTGTCCCAATGTCCCCTGTTAACTGCGTTGTGCTATTATTTGTTTGAGAGTTACCACAACCTGTCAAGAAAGTTAACAGTGTTAGTATAAAAACTATTCGTTTCATCGCTTTAAAATGTAGGGCATTTTTATTACTGCCAGCGTTTTAGGGCTTTGTGTGGTGGGAACCAGGGAACGTCAGCCCAGCCCATAACTAAAAGCCAATTGAAACTAAAGATAAGCCTTTGTTCGTCAGCCCACCATAACACAGTTCATGTAAGCAGCAGCCATGGTAGGTAAGGTCACCAAAACCGCCATTTTGATTTCTTTATTTTGTCTGGTTGTGGATAGCTGCCGCCAATTAATTCCTTTGTTTCAATGTTGTAAGAAAATGTTACCCATTCGTCAGCGTCATATGTTGGGTTATAGGCAAGTCCTGTCATAATATTTTCGTTCAATTCCAACTCTTTTAGTCCGTCCCACGAAATACGTTCTGTGTGCCAATGTTGTCCATTCGGTTCAACAATTGTAAAGTCAGTCTGGTCTTGTAAAATTAATCTGCCGCTTGTAGTCTTGAAAGTTGTCAAATAGCCAACACCAAAAACAGCTATTGGTTTAACTTGGTCAGGATTCATCAGGTAACAAGTTCCAAAAGCAATTATTAGTAAATCAGTCGTGTCTGCAAGTTCAATTATTGTTTTAAAGTCTGTCCAACCTGGCTGAAAGTTAGCAACCCATTGAGTCCCGTCTGTCTTATAAAAACGAACTGCAAATCCTTCTGAATAAAACGGTTCGTCATTTTCAGTAACAGGAATATACATTGGTCCGTATGTCGGCAATGAGTCTAAAATTTCGTATCGTTTGTTTACTGTCAATATTTGTAGGATGTTGTAGCCTTCCCTGATTTCCAAAACCAAATTTGTGGAATTGATCTGAAGGATAGTTATTCCTTATTCTTCGTATCTATCACTATCTTTTTCCTGTTAAAATATTTGCCAAAGGAAATGCCGTAGGCACGGTGGCGGATAGCAGGGCCTCCATCTGCATTATTGAGGCTGGCAGCGCCGTGGGTGTATTGGGCAAATACCATAAAACCACCGCCGGTTTCATATCCTATTTGCGCCAGCAGGTTGGCAGAGTAATGGCCATATTCGCCGGGGCCAAACTTCATACTCCTTCTTACAGTGCCACCGCCGGTTACATTAAAAGTTTCTTTGCCTGTTAACTGAAAGTCCAGCGAAGGGCCACCTTTGATAAACAAATGGCCGGGGTTGCTGCTAAAATCATATTGCAATAAAGCCGCCAGTTCAAAACAATGAAAGCTGGTGTTATTGTCTGCTGCAGTTGGCCCGGGCGGATAAACAAACCGGTTGAAAGTTACCTTATATCCCTTCATGCTGTAAAAAGCAGCCGGGGCAAAAAACAATTTGCCTTCAAAGGGTACTTTCATAGCCACGCCTGCCTGGAAACCGTATTTGAATTCGTTTTGTTGTTTTGCCCCTTGTGCAATATAACTGGTGGTAGTGGCCTGGGGCCCGGCAAAAATTCCAAACTCAACCTGGCTGCTGGCATATAAACTCATCAACAGGGTAATAGAGAAAATATAAATTACTTTCATAAGCAGGTGGCAAATGGTGTAAGCGATAAAAGTAACTATTNNGAAAGGTTATTCCAGTTTTTCCCTTTGATTATTTTAGCGATATGTACGATTTGCCCCACATGATAAGGATAATGTGCCAATTGCCGGTTGATGGCATCAATAACCGTTAATGGTTCTTTGCGGATGAGGATGGTTAGCTTCAGGTCTTTTTTCTTAAGCGATCCGGCAGCAGTAAAGAAACAGGCCCAGCCTTTTTCCCATAGCTCAATTAATTGTGCTTTGCTATAGGAATGGATTTCAAATTCATCATCCCGCTGCCGCCATTCTTTTTCGCCGTCTTCTGTCAAAAGATTTGTCCAGCGGCTCAGCATATTGCCGGCCAGGTGCTGGATGATAATGGCAATACTGTTGGATTCTTCATTCGGCTGGTAATGAAAATCCCAGTCGTTTAATTGCTCAAAAGTTTTATCGCCGAGGTCTTTATAATATTTCAGCCGGCGGATAGCNNGGGTTTTAATTTATTGCTGAGTTTTTCAAAAAGGGAAATCTTGTCTTTTATAAATTTTAAGGATTAATATCCGGCAGATAAAAAGTATTTACCATTCATTACGACAACTATAAACCACAAACTATGAACTACAAACTGTTTACCATCCTTCTGCCGCATCATCACCCCTGTTGTCAGCTACGGCTTCAATCCTGGGCTTTGACGAAGGGCCGGCGGGAAGCACTTTTATTATTTCAGTTCTTCCAATACCACCCCGCTGGTTAATGGTGTAACCCATTTTCTGCAATACATCCCGAACAGTTTCCGGAAAACCTTTTTCTACATACAGTATATCCGGCAGCCATTGATGATGGAACTTGGGTTTATATACAGCATCTTCAGTACTCATATTAAAATCAAGAATGTTTACCAGCGTTTGAAAAACCTGTGTTGGTATAGTAGTGCCGCCGGGTGTGCCAACAACGATATAGGGTTCATTGTCTTTTAAAACAATAGTGGGTGCCATTGAACTCAGCATCCGTTTACCGGGTTTAATGGAATTGGCTTCGCCACCAATAGCGCCGTACATATTTGGTACGCCGGGCTTGATGCTGAAATCGTCCATTTCATCATTTAAAAAGAAACCTGCCCCACCTACTACTGTTCCGCTTCCATAAGAGTTATTGAGAGTGGTGGTAATTGCAACAGCATTGCCATCTTTATCTATTACACTTATGTGAGTGGTTTCTTCGCTTTCAGTTTTTAATAAGGCGCCCGGTTTAATGTCACTGCTGGGAGTTGCCTTTTCCGGGTTGTAGTTTTTCATTCTTTCCTGCAGGTACGCATCACTGCTGAGCATTTTTACAGGCACTTTGTAAAAATCAGCATCACCCATATATTCACCCCGGTCAGCAAAAGCCCTGCGTTCCACTTCCGTCATTAGCTGCACAGCCTGCACAGAATGAAAACCCATTGCCCCGATATTTTTTTCTTCAATCATCTTCATCATCTGGTGTAAGAGCAAACCGCCGCTGCTGGGCATGGGCATCCCGACTATTTTATATCCTTTATAATTAAATGTATGCGGCGTCCTTGGTTGTGCGGTATAATTTTTTAAATCATCATAGCTGATGATGCCACCGCCCCGTTTCATTTCTTCTACAATTAATTTTGCTGTTTGGCCTTCATAGAAACCGGCGGCCCCGTTGTCACGGATTCTTTTCAATGTATTGGCAAGGTCAGTTTGTATTAATGTATCACCGGATTTCCATCCTGCATCGTTTACAAACACCGGCATTACAGAGTTGAATTTTTTTAATTCGCCCTGCAAGCCATTTAATGAGTTGGCTTCCCTTTCACTGATAACAAAACCTTTCTCTGCCAGGTCAATGGCCGGTTGAATCAACTTAGCAAAAGGAAGCTTTGCATAGTTGAATGAAGTGAACAGCCCGGCAACGGTTCCCGGTACACCACAGGATAAATGGCCGTCCTGGCTTTTATCAGTTCTTGCTGTACCATCGGGGTCAACATACATATCCCGGTGGGCATTGCCCGGAGCTGTTTCCCGGTAATCTATTGAAACAAGTTCGCCGCTGGTAAGTCTTGCTACAAGAAAACCACCACCACCGAGGTTGCCGGCATTGGGATATACGACAGCCAGTGCCAGTTGAGTGGCGATAGCTGCGTCAACAGCATTGCCACCCATTTTTAAAATTTCAACACCCACTTTGCTGGCCAATGGATGGGCAGAAACAACGGCCCCGTTTTCGGCCAGCACTTTTTTCTGAACTGTATATTCGTAAGGATTGATGCTGATTGATGACAGTGTATTCTTCTTTGCAGGATTGCATGACAATACAATGACAGGAATAAAAAATAAGATGATTGACCTTTTCATTTTTTTTGTATTTATTACCGGGGCAGAAAGGTAACTTAATTGATTGAAATCATTTGCTGCTGTGGTTATTAAAGCTTTTAAAACCTTACCTTTAAGGTTCCATTGACTTGTCGCCTTTTTCTATTACCCCTATTTTATTTACCAAAATTAAAAGCAATGCTTATTAAATTTTTTGCCCCTTACCGTTTTTTGACGTTAGTCATTTTATTTATTTTTTCTTCGCTGGTCGCTTCAGCACAAACCGGCACCGTAAAAGGAACTGTAAAAGATGCCAGCGGCCTTCCTGTAGCCGGGGCATCCGTTCTTGTAGAGGGCACCAAAAAAGGAACTACAACCAATGCGACAGGAAATTATTCATTGGATGTGCCGCCGGGTACTTACAACCTTGTTATTAGTTATGTGGGTACGGAAACACAGCGTTTTTCTGTGGTGGTTTCGGCAAATAGCATAATAGAAAGAAACGCCGGTTTGGTATCTACCGGCGAACTGGCAATGGTAACTGTTGGTTCCCGTTCCAGCACTGTACGTACAAGGATGCAAACACCGGTACCGGTGGATGTAATTCAAATATCACAAGTGGTGAATGATATCGGGCAGGTGGAGCTTAGCCAGATATTGAACTTTATTGCGCCGTCTTTTCAATCGGCCAGGCAAACCATTGCCGATGGTACGGATCATGTGGATCCTGCGCAACTGAGGGGATTAGGTACAGACCAGGTTTTGGTGCTGGTAAATGGCAAACGCCGTCATCAGTCTTCGTTAGTAAATGTAAATGGAACAGTAAACCGGGGTTCAGTAGGTACGGATATGAGTGCTATCCCTGCTTCGGCAATTGAAAGAATAGAAATATTGCGGGATGGCGCTGCTGCACAATATGGTTCAGATGCCATTGCAGGAGTAATCAATATTGTACTGAAAAAAAGAACTGGTGTGCTGGAAGCAGCAGTAAGCTATGGACAATACATTACAACGTATGAAAAGAATTATGCTTTATACAAACTGGCCAATAAAACTGATGATCCTTCTGTAAAAGCAAGAGATGGTGGAAACATACAGGCTTCTGTCGGATACGGTTTCAAAATTGATAAAGGATACCTGAACCTTACCGGCGAATACATCAAACGGGATGCGACGAACAGGACCGGAACTTATACCGGCGCTGTGTATCCCAATGTAGGTGGTGTAAACCGGGATGATTCTATCATGGCATCAAGAAGGCTCGATAGAAATGCCTTCGACATGCATATCGGTAACTCTGACATGAAGGGAGGAAGCCTGTTTTATAATTTTGTTTACCCGATGAATGAAAGGACAGAACAGTATTCGTTTGGCGGATTTAGTAAAAAAAGCGGCATTGGCGCCGGGTTTTACCGTTATCCAAGCGGTATCCCGGGTAATGCTAAAATTTATGCATCTAATGTTTTTGCCCTTTATCCCAATGGATTTTTACCACAAATAAATTCTGATCTCACTGATGTGTCAACCACATTTGGTATTCGTACAAAAGGCAAACAATGGAATGCAGACCTTAGTTATACACTGGGCATGAATAAGTTTGATTTTACAGTTGATAACTCTGCTAACTACACACAATTCAGCGTACCCGGCAACACACAAACCTCGTTTAATGCAGGCGGTTTGAAGTTTTGGCAGAATACTTTCAATGGTGATATTTCCAGGAAGTATGATGTACTGGCCGGGTTAAACGTAGCCGCAGGACTGGAACTCCGGCTTGAAAATTTCAACATTATCAGTGGAGAAGAAGCTTCATTTAAGAACTATGATGTTCCTTCCGGCGCTTCTGCCGGTGCACAGGTGTTTGCAGGATTTATTAACCCGATACCGGGTCATAAAAGAAGCAGGAATGCAAAATCTGTTTACATAGACCTGGAACAGGATATTACCAAAAACTTTTTAGTAACAGGTGCTTTACGGTACGAACACTACAGCGATTTTGGATCAACACTGAATTATAAATTAGCCGGCCGTTATAAGTTTGGTGATGTATTTAATTTAAGGGCATCTGTTACTTCAGGTTTCAGGGCGCCTTCTATGCAGCAGATTTATTACACGAAAACAAATACCCTTTTTGTATCGCAAGGCGGAAACCTGGTGCCGATACAGGCAGGCACATTTACCAATGACAGCAGGGCTGCTCAAATACTGGGCATTCCAACCCTGACGGAAGAAACCAGTAAAAGCTATTCTGCCGGCTTTGCGGCCAAACCTTTCAAAGGATTTGAATTAACTGTTGATGCTTACCAGATTGATATTGATAACCGGATTGTGCTGACCAATAATTTTAGCGGCGGCAGTAATGCACAATTGCAGGCCCTGCTAAATGCAGCGGGTGCCAGTACCGCCAACTTCTTTACCAATGCGATTGATACCCGTGCCAGGGGATTGGAAACCGTGCTTTCTTATAACACAAAGTTTGCCCGCAAACATTCCCTTAAGTTTACTTTGGCTGCCATATTTATTGATAACGAAGTAAAAAAAGGGGCTGACGGTAAACCAATCGTCAAGGCATCACCTGTATTAATCAGCAGCGGGCAATTAAATAATTATTTTAACCGGGAAGATCAAAGCCGTATTGAAGTGGCTAACCCCCAAAATAAAGTAAGCCTGACGCTTAACTATAAAGTAAGCAAGTTTGGGGCTATGGTACGTTTTGTGAATTTTGGAAAAGTGCAATACCTTGATCCTACTATTAATCCTGCTAACCCCGGAGCTTTCCCGGCCAATGCGTTTAATGGTAATGCTAAGGAAACACTGGATCAGTTATTTGAATCCAAACTGGTAACAGACATTTCCTTATCCTACCAGGTTGCAAAGGAATTTGGAATTACCATTGGTGCCAATAATTTACTGGATGTTTACCAGGACAGGCATACACATAGCGGCAATATGAGTTCAGGCCGTTTTGTTTACAGCCGCAGGGTGCAGCAGCATGGCTTTAATGGTGCTTACTATTTTGTCCGTTTAAAACTTGAACTGCCTTCAAAGAAATAAGTTTTCATTTTTTTATAATGAAGCTACCGTATTATTTTACGGTAGCTTTTTTATTTGCTGCGCAGTTATTTTATTGCTCAGTTATATAAGGGGACGGTTGTTAAAGCCAGCTTTATTTATTTAAACGGTTCCTTTTACTTTTTCAACAAACAGTATATTCGTTGAATAATTATTTGCTCATGCGGAAAATTCTTGTCTTCGTTGTTTCAATCTTTTATTCTTTGCAGTTCTTTGCACAAGCTCCCCAAAGCTGGACTTCAGCCGAAATGTACCAGGCCATCAAAAAATTAAATGTATTAGGTACTGTTTTATATGTGGCAGCGCATCCGGATGATGAGAATACAAGATTGATTACCTATTTATCAAATGATAAACTCTACCGTACAGGTTACCTGTCAATCACAAGAGGTGATGGTGGCCAGAATTTAATTGGCGATGAACAGGGAATTGAATTAGGGCTGATAAGAACCCAGGAACTATTGAGTGCAAGGAGAATAGATGGCGGCGAACAGTTTTTTACAAGAGCTTATGATTTTGGATACTCAAAAACACCGGAAGAGACATTTACCAAGTGGGACAAAGAAAAAATATTGAGTGATGTGGTGTGGGTGATAAGAAAATTCCAGCCTGATATTATCATCAATCGTTTTCCTGTTACTGGCGAAGGTGGTCATGGGCATCATACCGCATCGGGTATTTTGGCCAATGAAGCATTTGCTGCAGCTGCTGACCCCAATCGTTTTCCGGAGCAATTACAATATGTATCCGTGTGGCAGGCGAAAAGAGTGTTATGGAACACTTTTAATTTTGGCGGCAACAATACAACAAGGGAAGATCAGTATAAAATAGATGTGGGGGGGTATAATCCATTACTTGGAAAAAGCTATGGTGAGATAGCTGCCGAAAGCCGCAGCCAGCATAAAAGCCAGGGTTTTGGTGTGCCGGCAGGAAGAGGTGAGGCGCTGGAATATTTCAAAGCTACCAAAGGTGACCAGCCGGTGAATGACATGATGGACGGGATTGACCTGACATGGAAAAGAGTGGCAGGTGGTGAAGCGATTCAAAAAATGGTTGATGAACTTTCTGTCTCATTCGATTTTTTGCACCCGGAAAAATCGGTGAAAGGGCTGGTACAATTATATACTGCATTAAGAAATATACCAGATGGATACTGGCAAAATAAAAAACTGGAAGAAGTAAAACAACTGGTACAGCAATGCAGCGGGTTATTTATTGATGCAACGGCGCCGGAACAATTTGCGGTGCAAACAGATTCGCTTCGTATTAATTTTTCATTTAACAACCGCCTGGGCACTAATGCTGTTTTGCAGAAAGTGCAGGTAGATGATTTTGATTCCAGTTTTTCAAAGACATTAGAAAAAAACAGGAACTTTAATTTCGCCAAAACCATATTTGTTCCATCATCAAAACCAATAACACAGCCTTACTGGTTGGCCAGTAAAATGGCAGAGGGTTATTTTAATGTTTCCAATCAGCTTTCTATTGGTCAGGCTGATGTTGATCAATCTTACCAGGCCTTAATCCAGTTCAAAATATTTGAAGAGTTGTTCACTTTTGTAAGACCGGTGAAATATAAATTTACTGATCCTGTCAGGGGAGAATTGTATGAGCCGTTGGTAGTGTTGCCGCCGGTTTTAGTTTCACCAGATGAAAAAAATAAAATCTCAAAGGGTAGTAATACATTCGAAGGCATATTAAATCTTACAAGTAAGAAAAAGGGGTTTCGAACTTTTCTGGAAGGTGTAGGAAGGGACCAGGTGGACCAGGTAAAGGTTAACTATACCCCTGATAGAGTTGAGTTTTCGGATAAAAACAAAACAATCCCGGTTAGTTATACTATCCAGGCAAACATGGACAACGATTATTATTTTGCAGTGGATGCAAATAATGGAAGAAAAGATGTATATCACCTTGGAATGAAAGAGGTGAAGTATGATCATATCCCATACATCAACTATTTTACCATTGCAACTGTCAACAATAAAAAACTTGATTTAAAAATTTACAACAAAAAAATTGGCTACATCGTTGGCGCCGGTGATAAAGTGCCGGAAGCATTGGAACAAATGGGTTATGAAGTAACGCTGCTGTCAAATAAAGAGCTATCGAAAAACAATCTTAACCAGTTTGATGCCATCATTACCGGGGTAAGAGCATATAACACCCACGACTGGATGAATAATCATTACGACAAGCTGATGAAGTATGTGAATGAAGGCGGTAACCTGATTGTTCAATATAATACCAGCAACCAGATAGGGCCGGTGAGGGCAAAAATTGGTCCTTATAATTTCAACATTACAAGAACCAGGGTAACTGATGAAAATGCTGCGGTTACTTTATTAAGGCCGGAACACCCGGTATTTAATTTCCCGAATAAGATAGTACCCGATGATTTTAAAGGCTGGATACAGGAAAGAAGTATTTATCATGCCAGTGACACAGCAAATAAGTTTGAAAAACTGATTGGGATGAACGACCCCGGCGAAAAATCCGATGATGGAAGTTTGATTGTTACTAAATATGGTAAAGGCTGGTTTACTTATACCGGTATTGTATTTTTCAGGGAACTGCCGGCTGCTGTGCCGGGAGCGTACCGGTTGCTGGCAAATATTATTGCACTGAATAAGAAAAAAGGATTTTGATGACAGAAGAACGAAAACCCAGCATACGAAGGGGAGAAATGGCTTTTATTTTTGCCATCCTTATTGGATTAGTAATCGGGATATTAATAAAGAAAGTGAGAATTGGGATTTTAATTGGGTTAGTTCTCGGTACTTTGATCGTATTTACAGGCTGGTTACGAACTACACGAAGATAACTGCATGCAAACACCAAATAACGATAAGGCGCCTTTTTTCAAAAACTGGAATTACTGGTATGTGCTGGTGATAGCTTTTCTTGTTGTACTTATTGTCCTTTTCACCTTCTTCACTAAAAAATTTTCATGAACCAGTTTGATTGGATAGTACTGGTCGTCACACTGCTTACCATCATTACCTATGGGTTGTATAAAAGCCGTACGTCCCGCAACCTTGATGGTTATTTTCTGAGCAACAGAAGTATGCCGTGGGGGTTGGTGCTGCTGAGCATTATGGGTACACAGGCCAGTGCTATTACTTTTTTATCAGCACCCGGACAGGCTTATACAGATGGGATGCGGTTTGTACAATATTATTTTGGCATCCCGCTGGCAATGGTGGTCATCTGTATCTTCTTTGTTCCCATTTTCAGAAAATTAAAAGTTTATACGGCATATGAATATTTAGAAAACAGGTTTGATAACAAAACAAGAACACTTACTTCTTTCCTGTTTCTTTTACAAAGAGGACTCTCTACCGGCATCAGCGTATTTGCACCTTCGATCATTCTTTCTTCTTTATTCGGATGGAATATTTATTATACGAATATCCTGATGGGCGGGCTGCTTATTATTTATACTATGAGCGGTGGTGCCAAAGCAGTGGCATATACGCAGCAACTGCAATTGGTAATCATTTTCATTGGGATGTTCCTGGCGGCATACATGGTGGTGAATATGCTTCCAAAAAATGTGAGCTTCACCGATGCATTGAATGTAAGTGGCAAGATGGGGAAACTCAATGTTATCACTACTGGTTTTGAAAAAGGAAGTTTTAACTGGAGCGACCAATATAATTTATTCAGTGGGTTGATCGGTGGTTTCTTCCTGGCACTTTCCTATTTCGGCACAGACCAGTCGCAAGTGGGCCGATACCTTACCGCAAAATCGTTGAAACAAAGCCGGATGGGACTGCTGATGAATGGCTTTGTGAAAGTGCCGATGCAGTTCCTGATCCTGCTGATTGGAGCATTGGTGTTTACTTTTTACCAGTTTAACAAGGCTCCGATTTTTTTTAATGAGGTGCAGGTAAAAAAATTAGAGCAATCAGCTGTGTATAAAGATTCCTTCAGGTTGGTGCAGCAGCAGTACAATGAGATCACAGCACTAAAGCAACAGGCGGTAGTTAACTATTCAACAGCTTCTGATAATAATAATAAAATGAAACAGGAGGAGTACCTGCTTGAATTACAAACTCTCCAGGGTAATGCCAACATCCTCCGGGCAAAAGTAAAAGAATGGGTGAAGAGCAAAGAAATAGGCGGCGATAATAATGATACCAATTATATTTTTCTCCGGTTTGTCGTTGATAACCTTCCTGTTGGCCTGGTCGGTTTATTAATAGCCATCATTTTCCTTGCATCATGGGGTAGTATTGCGGCTGCAATCAATTCCCTTGCATCCTGTACGATGATTGATTTTCACCGGCGATTTACCAAAAAGAAAGAGACTGGGGAAGATGAATATCGGTTGTCGAAGTGGTACACACTGGCCTGGGGCATTTTCTGTATTATCGTTGCCATGTTTACATACAATATCGGCAACAGCCTGATTGAGGCAGTGAATGTATTAGGCTCTCTTTTTTACGGTGTTATACTGGGTGTATTTCTTGTTGCTTTCTTATTCAAAAAAATAACAAATGGTCATGTTGTTTTCTGGGCAGCAGTATTGACAGAACTTTTGGTATTAACCATTTTCATTCTCACAAAATATAGTATTATTAAAATGGGCTTCCTCTGGCTCAATCCTATTGGTGCATTTGGGGTAATATTCTTTAGCTTGATTTTGAATACAGTAATAGCTAAAAAAAATAGCCCTCAATAGGGCTATTTAGAAATATCCGGGTGTTCGGAAGTCTCCCCCCAATTGGCGGAGAGATTTAGAGGGGCTTACTTATCCAACTCTGCAAGTAACTTTTCATTCAACTTCACATAATCATCATTCTTTGCTGTAGTGGCCAGTTCTTTTGATTTTTCAGCAGCAGCTTTAGCCTCATCTTTCTTACCCAGTTTTGCCAGGCAATTAGCTCTTTGATGATGAATCCAGAAGGCTACAGGGTTTGCTTCGACTGCTTTATCAAACCATACCAGGGCCTGGTTCAGGTCTTTACCATTGTCCATATAATACATAGCAGCACCGAAGTAAGGCCGGTTGTCTTTATTCATCAACTGGTCTATCTGTGCCATTACTTTAGTTTCAACATCTGTTGAAACCGGCAGTGATACAGCTGTTTTGTCCCACATGATGCGCAGCTCACAACTGTTGGGTTTTATATTGGCAAACTGCATGGTAAATGTTTCAATGGTTATATCTATATCCATTGTTTTTGCTTCTACTCTTACCACATCCTGGTCTTGTTTGTAAGCAGCCGGGCTGGTAACATCTAATTGTTTGGTAATAATAAGTATCCAGTTTTTTTTGCCAGGAATACTAAGAAGTCCGTATTTGCCGGCAGATACTTTTGTGCCGCCAATCATTACATCTTCTCCAAAAGTTATAGTTGTTGCATTGTTGGCCCCGGTACGCCATACTTTTTCAAAAGGTACCAGGTCGCCAAAAATTTTTCTTCCTTTCATGCCCGGGCGGGAATAGGACAGTTCTATGGAAGAAAGAGCAAAGTCCTGTTTAATGGTTTGAGTAGGGCTTGGTGCCGGAGTTTTTAATTGGGCGTCTGCAATAAATAAAGTGCAAACAGCAATGGCTGTGATAAATAATTTTTTCATGTGTTTTAATTTTTTATTGGTTTTTGCTACATAGAATTCGCCATAAATAATCCCCTGTATGTAAGTGGGATTGTGATGGCTCATTTCATACAAGCATTTTTTAGAAATGTGAAGGTAGGGAAACAGCTATAAACAGTGTGCTAAGAAAGTATGAACGGAACCCGTTTAGAAAGTGATAGTAACAGTAGTTCTCCCTTTTTTGGCCTTACGATTCCATTTCGGGCCTTCTTTTACCAGGCGGATGGCTTCTTTATCGCATTTGCCACAGAGAGATTTTTCTACACGGATGTTTACAGGTTCCCCATTTTTATCTACTTCAAATGAAACCTGCACTTCGCCGCTGCTGGTTTGCTTGTTTTTTAAATCTTCAGGTATTTCAAGGTTGTTAGCTATATAAGTGCCATAATTATCCCAGCCATCAGCAGGCTCTGGTTGTTCCAACTTCATATTAGCATCACGGTTGCGGTTAGCAGCATCAGGTTTTTGATTGCTCACCACCACTTCAGACAGGTTCTTGCGGTCATCCTGCATGATTACCTGGTTATTGGCAACATTATTCCTTAACTGCACATTCGCATTTTCAAAACCAACTGACCTTACCTGGACAGTTAGTACAGAATCCGGGTATGTCAAATTGAAATTACCCCGTGCATCTGTATAAGTGCCGGCATTGTTATCCTGCACATTGGTTACGTTGGCAAAAGGCACTCCATTATTATCAGCATCAGTAACACGGCCGCGGAATACATTTGCTGCCTGGTTCCGGGAATAGTTTTGCTCGTCAGCTTTGCGGCTGGCTGCAACATTTCTGTTGTTTTGTTGTATGGCCTGGTCTTTTACCCCATCGTTATCAGCTTTCTGCCCATTAGCCTTAAGTTTATTTTTTTTGTCTGCTTCTTCACGGGCTAGCTCTTTCTTTTCGGTAATTTTATCGGTTACTTTATACGAATCTTTTTTCTCATCAACAACTTTTGCCGGTGCAGTAACAGCTGGTTGAACTTCGGATGCCTTATTAAAAGTCAAATCGTCAGTAGTTACTTTTCCTGTTACTATAGTTTTTTCACCGGCTACATTATTGTTTGTGCTGCCACCCGGGTTTGTTCCTTTCTCAGTAGTTATAACGACAGTTTCATTAGATGATGGACCGGGTTTGGAATTACCTGTTTTGATTTCAGAAACAGGTGTTGAAGTTGTAACAGCAGGATTAGTGGCAGTGACTTTAGCAGTATCAGTTAGTTTCCAATCTTCTTTTTTTGTTGTTTTAGCCTCGGCGATTTCGCCTGATTTTTTATTGAATCCAAACTGGTAGATAAGCAGGCTGGCGCCGGCAACAAATGCAACCAACACCGCTGCACGGAGAACCCGGAAAGAATTTCGGGGGGCTGTACTTATTGAGATGATTTTAGCTCCTGCAATTTTTTGGGCTAATCTTTCCTTAAGTTCTGTAATATCATCACCTGCATTTGCACCGGCAACTGCATAGCCTTCCAGTGCATCTGCCAGGAAAGAATCATCCATTGCCGCTTTTTCCAGGTCGTGCATTTCTTTGTTAGAAAGCAGGCCCTTGTGATATTTTTCAATATCAGTGGCGGTAAAATGTTTTATGTTATTATCTGTTGCCATTACGCACTACAAAGTTCATAATTTTTTAATTCCCGGCTCCTGACTCCCGACTCCTGACTCAACTTTCTCCATACAAATCTTCAAATTTCTCCGGCCATTCTGTATCAGGCTTCTCACCTGGTTCCATTCCTGCCCGGTTATCTCCACTATTTCGTTATAACATTTTCCTTCCAGGTAAAAGAGTTTTATCGTTCCCCTTTGCTCTTCTGTAAGGGTGCTGAGGCAGTATTCCATTTTTTTGAAATTCTCTTCTTTTTCCAGCACGCCATTCAGATGCAAATCTTCTCCCGATTGCACAAGTTCTGTCTTAAACTCCACGGTTTTCATGTTCCTGGGTGTCCTTAGTTGCATCAGGCAGTGGTTTTTAGCCACCTGGTGTAGCCAGCCTTTAAAATTGTCCACCTCATGTCTTCTCAACTTTGGTATCAGTTCTTCAAAGATCTGCATCACACTGTCTTTGGCCGTCTCCGGCTCTTTATAGTATTTCAGGCATACGCCATAGACCAGTTCCATGTACCGCTGGTAGAGTTCACCGAGTACGGCCATGTCACCCGATTCTTTATACAGAGCCACCAGCTCTTTGTCGGTTAATGAATTGTGAGATATGTTCTTGATGAAAGCCAACGGTTAAAATTAACGAATAAAATTGGATGAAGCCAGTCCCGCCTGAGGCGGGATGCATATGGCATCGTCCCTTGCCTTCGAATCTTCCAGTGGAAGATTCGCTCCGTTCATCGTTCTGTTCTTTGTTCAGCAGAACCTCACCCTATTATGACTCTGAAAATTATGAACTCCGATTTCCCTCTCCTTCAGGAGAGGGGGTGCAGAGTCTTCAATTAAAATGAATGGTGATGGGGTGAGGTCCGAATTCTTTTTAATCACTTTATGCAATCCTTAAAATACCTGCATCCGGGTATGAAAATACATTTATGAAAAAAATACTTATCCTCATTGCGCCAGTTCTTTTCGTTATGCTGGCCTTCAGGCCGGTTAAATCTCATACCATCACCGGCACTATAACAGATGAAAAGGGAACACCGGTACAGTCGGCAAGCATCACAATGAAAGGCACCACACAAGGTACCATGTCAGATGCAAAAGGTGTTTACAGGGTCACCTTATCGAAATCATCCGGCACATTGGTATTCTCTGCTTTAGGTTTTGAGAGCACCCAGGAAAATATAAATGGCCGCTCAGTTATTAATGTTACTCTGAAAGCTGTAAGCCAAAATATGCAGGAAGTTGTTGTAACTGCCATTGGGCAAACCCGGAAGTCGAAAGAGTTGGGCTACTCAACAAAAGGAGTTTATAGCAGCCCCGTTGCCGGAAGGGTTCCCGGGTTAAATGTGCAGGGGGATATGAGTACTTATTATTACAAAAGCAACGATGAACACCGGGAAGATTTCAACAGGGAAGGCTACGATAATATCACCGAAAACAAATTTTTAAAGGTTTCAGATAATCCGCTTTCTACTTTCTCTATTGATGTGGATGCGGCATCATATAGCAATATTCGCCGTTTTTTAAACCAGGGACAATTACCACCTGCCGGAGCAGTGCGTATTGAAGAAATGGTGAACTATTTTCATTATGAATATCCGCAACCGGCCAATAATGAACCATTTTCCATCAATACAGAAATTTCTGATGCCCCCTGGAATAAAGAACACAAATTAGTGCTGATTGGTTTACAGGGAAAGAAAATACCCACTGAAAATCTTCCTGCTTCCAATCTTGTTTTCCTGATTGATGTATCTGGTTCTATGAGTGGCCCTGAAAGAATTGGTTTGGTAAAAGCTTCTATGAAAATGCTGGTGGACCAGTTAAGAGAGCAGGATAAAGTAGCGATGGTGGTATATGCAGGTGCAGCCGGTTTGGTATTGCCTCCAACAAATGGTTCCAATAAAACAAAGATCAAAGAAGCGATTGATAACCTTGAAGCCGGTGGTTCCACTGCGGGTGGTGCAGGTATCAAACTGGCCTACAAAACAGCCAAAGAATATTTTATAAAAAATGGAAATAACCGTGTTATCCTTTGTACCGATGGCGACTTTAACGTAGGCGAAAGCAGTGATGATGCAATGGAGCGATTAATTGAAAATGAAAGAAAGAGTGGTGTTTTCCTGACCGTGCTGGGTTATGGCATGGGCAACTACCAGGATGCCAAAATGCAAAAACTGGCCGACAAAGGGAATGGCAACCATGCATACATTGATGGCATCACCGAAGCAAAGAAAGTTTTGGTGAATGAATTTGGTGGTACACTATTTACTATTGCAAAAGATGTAAAGCTGCAGATTGAATTTAATCCTGCTAAAGTACAGGGCTACCGCCTGATTGGTTATGAAAACAGGATGCTGGCAAAAGAAGATTTTAATGATGATAAAAAAGATGCCGGCGAACTCGGCAGCGGACATACCGTTACCGCTTTATATGAAGTGATACCGGTGGGAGTTGAAAGTGATTTTTTGAAAACTGTTGATTCATTAAAGTATCAGAAAAATGTTGTTCCGCTCAGCAAGTCTGCCCAAACAGATGAGATACTGACTGTGAAGTTTCGCTACAAAGCGCCAAACGGTGATGTAAGCAAACTGATCGAACACACGGTGAATGACAAACAGATTTCTATTGCTAAAACATCTGATAATTTCCGCTTTGCTGCATCCGTTGCACAGTTTGGTATGCTGCTCCGCAATTCTGAATTTAAATCCACAGCATCTTTTGATAATGTATTGGGCCTGGCCCGTAAAGCAAAAGGCAGCGATGAAGAAGGCTACCGTTCAGAATTTGTGAGATTAGTTGAGAGTGCACAAATGCTGGCAAAAGGAAAGCCTGAACCAAAAGATGATGCGGATACTGACGAGGAAGAAGTTGAATCAATGCCTGTCAGTAAACACAGATAAAATGGCTAATCATTTAACAGCCGGTTAGTGATACGGGGCTGGTTTCTACCAGCTCCTTTTTTTAACCCTATCACCTCGGCTTGTAGATGTGGGATAAAAGATAAAATTTAGTGTATGTACCAATTTTTTCAACTTATCATCGCCGAACCTTGTCATGAAAACTGGGATAATATAACACCTGTTGAAAAAGGCAACCCGCTGGTTCTGGCAACAAAAGCGGAGGCTTTCAACGTATTTCCCAATTTCATTTTATCAGGCAACAACCTCATTATTGAATGGAAAGAAACGGAAGAAGGCTATTACACACTTCAGTTATTGAATCAATCCAGCCAGCCGGCCCATCAGCAGGACATTTGGATAGATTCGGAAGCCAGGTTGTTGAACATAGATGTGCCTGAGCTAGCAACCGGCAATTATTTTTTAGTACTGGTGAATAAAAAACAGGGAAGAAGTTTTCGGAGAAAATTATTTTGCAGCAGGCTACTTTGCCTCCTCCAAATGGAGAGGATTGGGGTGAGGCTATCTAAACCCCGGATGAAACTGCTCCAGCGTCTTTCTCAAAAACTCCCGGTCAAGATGAGTATAAATTTCAGTAGTGGTAATGCTTGCATGCCCCAGCATTTCCTGTACGGCACGCAGGTCGGCACCGCCTTCTACCAAATGTGTGGCGAATGAATGACGGAACGTATGCGGGGAAACTGTTTTTTTTATCCCTGCTTTTACCGCCAGGTCTTTAATGATATAAAAGATCATCACCCTTGATAGCTTGCTGCCCCGGTTGTTAAGGAAGAGAACATCTTCGTTTCCTTTTTTTATATCAAGATGCACCCTGATATCTTTCTTGTAAATATTGATATACTTAATGGCGCTACTGCCAACAGGAACCAATCTTTCTTTATCACCTTTACCAATAACCCGTATAAAATCTACGTCAAGATATAGTTGCGATATTTTAAGGTTTACTACTTCACTTACCCGCAGGCCGCAACTGTACATTGTTTCCAAAATGGCTTTATTGCGGCCGCCTTCCGGTTTACTCAGGTCAATTTGCTGAATCATGTTTTCTATTTCCTCAAAACTCAGCGTATCCGGTAAAGCTCTTTTTAATTTCGGTGCTTCCAACAAGGCAGTGGGGTCTGTTTTGGAGATATGTTCCAACAAACAATATTTATAAAATGCCCGCAGCCCTGAAATGATTCTTGCCTGCGAGGAAGACATCATTCCCAATTCAGTAATCCACTTGACGAATTGCTGCAGATCTTTCAGCGTAAGTTCAGCAGGGTTTTTGAATGTTTTTTTTTCTTGTAAATGCCGGGTCAATAATTCTATATCCCGCAGGTAGGCCTGTACAGAATTATCTGAAAGAGATTTTTCTAACTGTAAATATGCTTTGAATCCTTTTTTGTAAGGTTCCCACATTTTGGTTAATTGGTTGATTAGTTAATTGGTTAATTGGGATAAACCCGGATGGGCAGATTCTTTACCTGATCACTAATTAACCAATTAACAAATTAACTATATCATTCCAACACTATCTTCTTCTCCAGTTCTTTCCAGTTATCTTTTATTTTCACTTTCACCCATATCCTTGAATTGGTGATGTTGACAGAATCAATATATTCATGTATTACATCGTAATCAATCTCCAGGTTTTCCCCAAAGGTCATCATCGCTTTCTTGCCGGTGGTTATATCTTCTACATAAATATTCCCCCTGTCGGTATATGCCAGCAGGTTGCCGGCTATTGAAAATTTAGGGTCAATATTATTAATGCCACTGGTCCGCATGGCAAAACTTTGTTTTTTATCAAAAGGTAATTTTATCTGGAAGCCCCGGCTGGTGGCACAATCATTAAATAATATGTATGCAAAAGCAGTGTCTTTAAAAATGCAGCGGACAAACCCTTTATTTACCCAAACAGTGGAATAGTCAAACTTGGTTTTACGGTTGAACCCCATGCCTTTGTAACTCCATATTATACTGTCGGCTTTACAATCCTTTGCTGTGATGTAAACATAAGGCTTCAGCTTATGGTCGCCGGAAAACTTCAGGGTGTCTTTCAGGCAAGTTGTATCACAAAGGAGTTTTGGTGCATCTGATGAAGACTTGCAGCCACCCATTGAAAACCCAAGGATAATGATGATGGCAGGTACAACCAGTAGTCTCATATTTTATTGGTTTGATGTAATAACAAAAATAACCAAAGCAAAAGACTGATGCGAAAATTCTTTTACGATGCCCTGCGAAACCGTTCAAGTAGTATCTTCGGCGCATGAGTGATATGCAACCCATTAATCTTCGTTCGTTCAAACTAAAAGCCCGTCATACCAAAAGTAAAATGAGGCGTTTCTTGTCCAAACTGGAAAAGGAATCACCCAAAGGGCTGGATAAGAAAATAGCAGTGCTGGAAAAAGAAGTGTGGCAGGAAACGGATTGCCTTACCTGTGCCAACTGCTGTAAAACCATGACGCCAACTTTTACCAAACAGGATATGAAAAGAATATCAGCGCATTTTAAAATGACTGTAGAGGAGTTTCAAAAAAAATGGCTGAAAAAAGAAAGGGGCGGTGAAAGGGACTGGCTGAATAAAACAGAACCCTGCCAGTTCTTAAACCTGAAAGACAACATGTGCAGCATTTATGAAGTTCGCCCTGCTGATTGTGCCGGGTTTCCGCACTTATCTAAAAAGTTCAACGACTTTGTGCATATTCATAAGCAGAATGTAGAATATTGCCCGGCTACGCATAGGTTGGTGGAGAAGATGATGGAGAGGGTGAATCGGGAGTCTTGAGGCTGTCTCAAATGTATTTTCAACACGGAGAGACGGAGAAAAAGAGCTACACAGAGCATTGATTTCCAATTTTATTTTCTCTGTGAGGCTCAAACACTCTGTTACTCTGTGTTTAAATTTTTCACTTTTGAGACAGCCTCGGGAGAAGCTCGTCTCAGAGAAATACATCTTCAATAAAAAAATACTCAGCTTCCCCATTTCGCTGAAGTGTGATGGCCAGGATATCGTAAGAAATCCATTTATGTCCCGGATTCAGAAATAAATATTCGTCAGCAGCTTTTTGAAGATTTTTAAATTTCTTCTTTGTTACGCTGTCTTCCGGGTGGCCGCCAAAGTGAGATGCCTTTCTTGCTTTTACTTCCACAAAGTGTAAAAACTCCCCCCGTCCGAACGGGTCATCCGGGCGGGCTTTGGTAGCCACTATATCAATTTCATGATATGAATGCCGCCAGTTCCGGTGCAGCAATTTGTAGCCATTTTCTACCAACCACCGGGCTGCCATTTCTTCTCCTTCTTTTCCCAATTCATTATGCGAGGCCATGTATTATCTTTACCCAATATTAAGAAGAAAATTATTTTATGCCCGGTATTTATCATTTAAGAGGAACTGTAAAACATTATGACTGGGGCGGTACTTCCTTTATCCCTGCATTATTACGAATGGGAAATAAAGAGAGTAGGCCATTTGCAGAATACTGGATGGGTACACATCCTTTGGGTAATTCACTGGTAGAAACAGGGGGCAGTATGCATACAGAGTTGCCCGTCATTGCAGGCAATCTTCCGTATTTGTTTAAAGTGCTTGATGTAAAAAACATGCTGTCCATCCAGGTACACCCTTCCAAGGCTGGGGCAGAAATAGGATTTACAAAGGAAAATGCGGAAGGCATCCCATCAGACTCACCTCAACGTAATTATAAAGATGATAATCACAAGCCGGAGTTGATGGTGGCCCTCAGCGATTTTTGGTTGCTCCACGGATTTAAACCGGCAGAAGAATTAGGTGAGACATTATTGACCGTGGCTGAACTCAGAGAATTGTGGCCTGTGTTTAAAGAGTTAGGTTATGCCGGCCTCTATAAACATGTTATGGAAATGCCGCAGGAAGAAGTAAACAGGATATTACAACCATTGATAAATAATCTTGCTGAAATTAATAAAGATAAGAAGCCTGGCAAAAACAATGAAGACTTTTGGGCGGCAAGGGCAGCACAAACTTTTACAACGGATGGTAATATTGACCGGGGTATTTTTTCTATTTATTTTTTCAATTTGGTCCACCTGGAGAAAGGGGAGGGCATCTTCCAGGATGCAGGTGTGCCACATGCTTATCTGGAAGGACAGAATGTAGAAATAATGGCTAATTCAGATAATGTATTAAGAGGGGGACTCACCAGCAAGCATATAGATGTAAAAGAATTGTTGAAGCATGTAAAATGCGAAGCCACCATTCCGGCAATTATTAAAAATGAAAGGACAGAAGGCGATGAAAAACTTTATAGGACGGGAATAGCAGATCCGAAAGCTATCGGATTTCAATTAAGTGTTTTTGAGCTGAAAGCCGGGGATACGGTTTCTTTCATACCCGGCAGTGTTGAGATATTGTTGCTGACCGAGGGAGAAGCTGAATTGGATGATGACAATATCGCCATAAAGCTTGAACCCGGCAATCCTTCCGCAGTAGCATTTCCCGGGCAGGCTGTGTACCTGGCTGCTGCGGTTAAGTCCACTGTTTTCAGGGCCTCGGCGGGTTTCAACATCTCTGAATAAATAGAAACGCCAATTCCTTCAATTCATTTATTTTTGTCCTGTATTCAAAGAACTAATCAACTATAAGTTATGAAGAGCAACGGACGCTTAATTGTATTTACATTGATACTGGCAGCACTGGCAACAGCCTGTAAATATTTTTTTGGGCCGGATATTGAATGGTCTGGTTTTTCCCCGGTGATCGCAATTGCACTTTTTGCCGGATTTATCGTTAAGCAAAAAGATATGTCTTTCATCCTGCCGCTACTGGCTTTGTTCATCAGCGATGCAGTAATACAACTATTATTCAGCATGGATTTATTCCCTTATGCCGGTTTTTATGGCGGGCAGTGGAAAAACTATTTAATACTGATGGGGGCTACCTTAATCGGCTGGGCGTTGAAAGGCAGAAATTATTCAAGCCTTTTGGCAGGAACCATTGCTGCTCCAACTGTATTCTTCCTGGTATCCAACTTTATGGTGTGGACGAATAGCACAGAAGTGGTATATACAAAAAGTTTCAGTGGGTTGATGACCTGCTACGAAGCCGGGTTGCCATTTTACAAAAACTCTCTGATAGCTACTTTACTTTTCTTACCGGTTATTCTTTTCGCTTACAACTATCTTACGAAGAAGAAAGCGGTGCTTACATTGGCTTAAAATAACTTTATCGGGTTTTAAAGGAAGAAAGCTCATTTTTTTCAAAACATTTCGTATTCATAATTCTGAATTTGTATGAAGAAATTAATTGTTTTATTCTGTCTCTTTATTTTTTCTATTGAAAAAGGAAGAACACAATCAAGAGATGAACTCTTAATCACAGCAAAGAAGTTTGATAATGATGTTATGGAACAATTCAAGAAGACAACAACCGTTTTTTTCTACGGGAACGAATTGGAGTCAACTATAGATTCTCTGAAAAAAGCAATAACATCAGTATGGGATATTACGCCAATAATATTTGAGAAGTTGGCGAAATTCGACAGCTATGCTTCGAAATCAGAATACTCTTATTTCGTAATAGAAGGCATGACCAGGTACGTCCAGGGCAGATCAATTTCTTATACCCATACACATTATTATCTGGCGTTGCGGCTTTTTAAAGAAGTTTCAAAAACCGGGAAGATCATTACAACCGGTTTATACCGGATAGAACTTTCTCCTAATCCTGGAACATTAAATGTTGGCAGATCGGGATCTTCTGAAGATGTTATAAATGACCTGTATAAAAACGGGTTTTTTTATAATTGGGGACCCGTTCAACTGAAAGCACAATTAGCCGCCTGTGCTACCAGCTTAAAAAATAATAAAAGACCTTCCTTATTCGAAAATATTAAGGACGATAACCTGACGGCAACGCTTGCCAGGGATACTCTATATGTCCCCAAAAAGATGCTGGTTCATTATGGCCCTTTTAAGGGCAAGGAAACTAATAATGAAAATAATAACCCCTTTACCGCCTATCAACATAGTTACCGGATTTGTACTGATGAAGAATTGTATAAAATTTTTGAAACAGAAAAAAGGGGGCGTTTGTTGTTTGAGTATGTTAAGAGTTCTACCGATAAATATGTTTCTATATTTGATATCTTAAATAAGACAACAATTTACAGGAGGTACACTGCGGTGACCTACAACCTGAAAGAAAAGGATTTAGAAAAGATTAAGTAAAAAAATTGATAATAGTAATGCTGTGAAATCATTTCTCAGTATTCTCCCGTTATACCTTTAATGGTAGCAATAATACCAAAGAGCACCCATGCTGGTATAAAAAGGATAAATACCCTTATTTTCAACAACCACATCAAAAAATTCCATGACGGTAATAACACCAGCATGGATTTTGTAAAACCAATATCATTATGTAAACCGGGGATTAATGCCTGAGCAATAAAAGAAATAATGACAGGTGGAACAAAGATTAGTGCAAAAGTAAAAAGATGGCCAAACACAGGAATTTCTTCAATCGAATTGATCCAATCCTTTTCTGTATCCACACCTAAAAACAACATATAATATTTATTTCAGATTAGGAAGCCGTTCCCTCGTATCCCTCATCATCCAGCAGCTTATGATGATGACCATCCGCCGCTTCCGTCGCTAATTCATCACAACGGTTATTAAATGGATTATTTGCATGTCCCTTTACCCATTTGAATTTGATATGATGATTGTGGGAGAGTTCATAAAATTCTTTCCATAGATCTGGGTTCTTCTTGCCGCCTTTGAAATTTGTTTTTATCCAATTCTTCAACCAACCTTCTTCCCATGCTTTTACTACATATTGGCTGTCGGAATAAATAGTAACATGCATTCCTGCTTTTTTCAATGCTTTCAATCCTGCTATCACCGCCATCAGTTCCATGCGGTTGTTGGTGGTGTATTTATATCCCTGTGATAATTCTTTTCTATGATGGCCACTCATCAGTATAGTGCCATACCCACCGGGGCCGGGGTTGCCCCTTGATGAGCCGTCGGTATATATTGTAATTGCAGTACTCATAATTTTTTCTTAGCCACAGATTACACAGATTAACACAGATTGATTGCTTCGCAATCTTTTTTCTTTGAATTTTCTCAAGCTGCCGCAGGCAGCTAATCTGTGTTAATCTGTGTAATCTGTGGCTAAACCTCTGCCGCAGGCAGTTTATTTGTGGCCTCCCCAAGCCCCTCCAAGGAGGGGTTTTAAGTCGTTGATAATTTGCAATTACAAAACATAAATAACACTCAAACTTTCGTACTCTGCATTAATCCGTGTTAATCTGTGGCTAACCTGTATTCAAATCCCCTTTCTGCGAAGCAGAAATAAATCCGTGTTCATCCGTCCAACCCGTGTCATCCGTGTGCTTGTATTTACACCTGGAATACACCAGTCTTCAAATCACCCATCTCCGGATTACAATTCGCCGCAGCAATCCCTTCCGAAATAACTTTTCTCGTATCCACCGGGTCAATGATCGCATCCACCCATAACCTTGCCGCTGCATAATATGGTGATGTCTGTGCATCATACCGGTCCTTAATTTTCGCCAGTAGCTTTTCTTCAGCCTTTGCTGTAATCACTTCACCTTTTGCTTTCAATGATGCTTCTTCTATCTGTAATAAAACTTTTGCTGCCGCATCACCACCCATCACGGCGATCTTTGCCGTAGGCCATGCATAGATAAAACGGGGATCATAAGCCTTGCCGCACATGGCATAATTACCGGCGCCATACGAGTTGCCAATGATGATGGTGATTTTTGGAACAACAGAATTCGCCACCGCATTCACCATCTTTGCACCGTCTTTGATGATGCCCGAATGTTCACTGCGACTGCCCACCATAAAACCGGTAACATCCTGTAAGAATACCAATGGAATTTTCTTCTGGTTACAATTGAGAATAAACCTTGCTGCTTTATCGGCACTGTCATTATATATCACACCGCCCATCTGCATCTCACCTTTTTTTGTTTTCACTATTAATCGCTGATTCGCCACAATACCCACCGCCCAGCCATCTATTCTTCCATAACCACACACAATCGTTTTACCATAGTCTGGCTTAAACTGTTCAAATGAAGAGACCTCTCCATCATCCTTAATGACTTTCCCATCTTGTTCCTTGTCCCTTGTGCCTTGTTCCTTGTCCACTATCCGTTCAATAATATCCATCACATCATAAGGCTTGCCGTCTGATGGAAAGATGCCATAGAGTTCTTCCCCCGCCCCGGCGGACAGGGCTTTTTTCCCTGCCCGTCCGGCAGGCGGGTTCGGCGCTTTTGATTTTATCCTGTCAAAACCGGCTTTCGGTTTATCACCCAGCATCGAAAACATTTTTTTGATATGATCCATGCATTCCTGCTCGGTCTTGAATTTATAATCAGCAATGCCCGATATTTCCGTATGTGTCACCGCACCGCCGAGGGTTTCATTGTCTATGTCTTCACCGATGGCAGCTTTTACGAGGTAAGGCCCGGCCAGGTAAATAGAACCATTGCCTTCCACCATCAGTGTTTCATCACTCATGATTGGTAAGTAGGCGCCGCCCGCCACACAGGGGCCCATCACCGCAGCGATCTGTGTGATGCCCATGCCGCTCATTACAGCATTGTTGCGGAAGATGCGGCCAAAATGTTCTTTGTCGGGAAATATTTCATCCTGCATCGGTAAAAAAACACCGGCGCTGTCAACGAGATAGATAACCGGAAGAAGGTTTTCCATCGCTATCTCCTGCAACCGCAGATTCTTTTTACCCGTGATGGGAAACCATGCACCTGCCTTCACCGTCTGGTCGTTGGCGAGTATCACACATTGGCGGCCGCTTACATAACCCACACCTGCCACCGTGCCACCCGCAGGGCAACCGCCCTGTTCGGCATACATATCATAACCGGCAAAGGCGCCGATCTCAATAAAAGATGAACCCTTATCAATCAAATAATCTATCCGTTCACGGGGAGTGAGTTTATTTTTCTCTCTTTGTTTTTCAATAGCTTTTTTACCGCCGCCTTCATATATCTTTTCCAATCGCCGGCGCATCTCGCCGAGGCTTTGTTTCATTACATCGTCGTTCTTGTTAAACTCTATATTCATCGAATATTTATTGATTAATGATGAAAATATTATTGAACCTGCCTGCCGGCAGGCAGGTTCGAGGTTCATGTGGGGTTTCGTTAGAGGGCAAAGATAGGGAACGCTGCCTTTGTCATACCGCCTGTCCCGCAGTATTGCGGGAACGATAGGAGGGATCTGTATTTGGGGCCCGGCTGTAGTGCTACTATCATCGCCTGTTGTGTCACTCACTTCATCGTTCGGTAATTCTATTGGGCATTTTGGAAGGCTCTCTTCTTTTTTGAAGAACCTTCAAATCGGTGGTTGGAGGAAGAAAACACCAATAGCGTAAAACCACATGAGTTAAGGACATTTAATGGTATCAATATTGACTATTCAATGTATAGTGAAAATACAAACACCAGCAATGGCGTAAAAGTTTGCCAAGCTCACTTATCTTCTTTAATGTATGAAAGAGTAAATCCACCAGCACTACCAGGCCCTTCAATGATTGCAAACTTAATTCTTCGGCCCGGTTTGATCAGTGCTAAAAATTTTTTATAGGGAATATTCGCCATCTCTTCGCCAAAACCTTCATTGTCTGTATAAATCCATACTTTTTCACTATTCATATCAAGACCATCATTTAACTTTCCTTTTTCTCTTTTCGTAACTAACACCTGTAAAACCAAATCGCCTTGTTGGTCTTTTTTTGTTTCAGTAATTATCCCGATATAAAAATCTCCATTATAATCTTTCTGCGAATCATAAAGAACATCATAAAATTTTTTCGTTATAAGCATTCTCATTGTATATGTTCCATAATCAAAATTATCGTTGATTGGAGGGGGAACTGCACCATCATATCTAAAGGCTAATGCTTCATCCCAACCTTTTTGAATATAAATTATCCTTTTTTGTTTATTTGGATGTGTTTTAGAATCTACCTGGCTGCCAAGTATTGTAATTGCTTTTGTAGATTGAGTCAATGTTGCCCCCATTTTATATAAAACAAACCCTGAGAACTTGTCTGCCTCTAGCTCTGCCTTATGGTTATCAAATGTACTGTCCAATGTATGTCCTGATAAATGATGACCGATTTCGTGGGCTAAAATCGACACAGATGTCCAGTAGCTGTCCGAAAGTTTATCCGTAAACTGTAATAAACGTGGGTCATAGATTATATATCTTTTACTGTCAATAATTGTAGCTATTGCGTTATTGATATTAGCACTATAAATTTCAAAATTTAGCGGCACTCCTGAATATGATAATATCTTTTTTATTTCGTCAGTTTCTCTATTACCTGCCAGAAACAATTCTATTTCTTTTTCTTCTGGTTTGTAGTTATAGCCACATCCAATATGTATATTTTTTATTACCCCTTTTTTATTAGCTTCAGTTGGAACAATAATTGAAGTAGAAAGTTTACCCTTTTCATTACTGCTTGTATTAATTTTGCCGCTCTTGTCATTATTAGAGTCTTTGCAAGAAAAGTTTGAGATTAATAGTGAAAATAAAAAGATAATTACCCCAATATTTTTAAGTAGCTTTTTCATTTATTTACAATTTAGGTTTTATCATTATATCCTAATTTACCTTTTATTTCACCGTTGAGATTTCTTCTACAAACACAAATTAAAAAAATTTTTACAGCCAAAAAACATTGCGAATGCAAAATTCCCCGTTCCCCGTAGTATGTCAATAAATAAAAGTAAGTTCAATTTAAGTCTCGGACACATAAGTCATTTTCTCATAAATCACATCTCTTCATAAGGGAGATTATAATCATCCAGTTTCAGATGTTTCCATTTTAAATATTTAGACAATCCAACTAAGTCAGGATAAACTGTTGCCCCATTTATTCCCATTATGTTAAGCTTACTTCTTATCTCGGAAAACATATCCTTTTCAATAATTATTTTTTTAATCTTTTGTTTATACTTTTTTAGTGTTTCAAACTTAAAAAATGTATTTTTCGAATTTTTTGCATGACAACTAAACCACCCAGATTGTGCAGTTATTCGGTTAGAAATATGATTTGGACAGAAAAATTTTGTCGATCTTCTTGTAAAAGGGCTGTCATTATCTTTTTGCTCAACATTAATTATATCCGATTTTTCTGGGAATATAATATACACTACACCCTTATCATCATCTTGCTCAGTAGCAAACCATAAAGCTACTAATGCACTTTCAGTCCAATCCATAAGACGTGTTGGCATTCCATGGTGTTGGCCCAAAGCAAGTAAATCCCAATGATTATCACATTTTATCCTTGAATAAGCTATGTACCTCTTTTTAAAATCGTCAAACAATTCTTCTTCAAATTCTTTAATGTCTAAAACATTATCAATGATTTCAGGTCTCCCAAGTGAGGGTAATAATGGCCTATCACACGGTTGACCTCGAAATAACATTAAATCATTAGTAAAATGATTTTTTAACTTTGATACGGTTATAATGAAATCATCAAAGTCAGCAATTTTATATTCCTTTTTTGCCCAAAAAAAAAGTTCGCCTTTTGCTCCCATATATATGAAAGTTAAATTAAAATTGCAATTTCTTCCCTGCCGTGTCTTTTTTGCCTTTGTTGGTCTTCGAAAGAGTAGGTGATTTTTGTTGTTTGGTAATTAATTATTTCATTTTCTGAAATGCATCAAGAACTATTTGTTTAAGTGAAATCCACGGTTCTCCTTTATATGTTTGAGGTTGTTGATTCACAACTTCACCAATACTGGGTTTGTCTTGGTTAATAAAGATGTATGCATCTTGACTATTTATGAATCTGTTTTGCTGTGTTTCAGGATCCTTGATATTAAAAGAAACAACAAGATGTTCAAAACCTGGGGCGGCTGAACCAACTGAATCTTTTGGAATATGAAAAAACGAACCGAATAAGATCAATTGGTTTTCTCCTTCGAAAAAATTACCCTGAAAAGTCATAGTAAAAATTTAGGGAAAGGTATGAAAAGTACCGCTATTATTTTTTTGCCTTTGCTGGTCTTCGAAAGAGTAAACAACCTTTTTGCCTTTGCTGGTCTTCGAAAGAGTAAACGGCCTTTAAACGGCCTTTGTTGGTGTTGCGCCAGGCCATGTGAGTAGGCAAATCACCAACAAACGAATAGAGGAAATCTTAACTCCGGCCGTTGCTGAGGTCAACACACAACCTAAGCTCAATACCAACTGAGGCGTAAAAACCAGCCGTTGCAGCTTTAACCCGAAAAGATTAAATTTGTGAAAACGAAGTTTATGGCAGCATCTCCATCAGGTATTGAGTTAAACAAATACTGGTTGCTATTAACACCCGAACAAAAGGAATCTCTTTTAGCTGTTATTAAATCTTTCATACAATCATCCAAAACAAAGAATCAGGAACTGCAGGAACCTGAAGCAGCATATAATAAAGAAAGTGGCGGATTGCCATTGGAAATATTGCAACAACTAACATGGGAACAAAAGGAAGCATTGATTTCTCTTATAGAATCATTTGGCATTGAAATTCCCGGTCAGCGCATCAGCATAGAGCAATACAACAAAGAAATAGATGAGGCTATGGCACGGATAGATGCCGGCGAATCTTATACTCATGAACAGGTAATTGAAATGTCGAAAACATGGGTGAATGGCAAATAGAAAGATAAGCTGGGATACACAAGCTTTACAACAATTTAATGCAGCTATTAAATACATTGCCCGTGATTCGGTACAGGCAGCAGAGAAGGTAAGGCAGGACATTCTCAAAAAGATAGATTGTTTAAAAACTCATCCCGCCTTATATAATCCTGATAAATATAAAAAAGATAATGATGGTAATTTCCGTGCATTTGAATTGTACCATTACCGTGTCAGTTATTATGTGTCTTCGATTGAAATAAGAATTTTAAGGGTAAGACATACAGGTATGGAGCCGAAGGAATATTAATTCACTGATTTCTTCCATTCCTTCATTTCTTTTTTAAAATCATCCCAGGAAATGGTTTCATTATTATCAGCTTCTTCTATGGCTTTATCTAATTCTTTCAGCTGCCCAGGAGCCAGTTGGTCAACAATGTCTTTTTTTGTTGCATAGAAAGCCACATCTTCCATTACCTGATTCAGTACAGCTTCATCTTCTATGCCATCCAGCAGGTGATATATTTTTGTCTTTACGGCTTTGCTCATATTGAAATATTTCAATTGTAAATTACAAAATTATTTACAATCATAATTTTTTTGCTTTGCAGTCTTCGAAAGAGTAAACAGCTTTTGTTGGCGCCTGTCCCGATTATTTCGGAGGTTGCGCCAATGCAAGTGAGCAGGCATGGTTCTGGTAATTCACAGCAACAAACGACTTGAGGAAATCAAAAATCCGGCCGTTGGGGAAACTAGCACAGAAACCCCTCTCAACATCAACTGCAGAGTAAATCCCAGGTTCAAGTTTAAGGATTAGCCAGCATTTTTCGCAGATCAGCAACCTTGTCACTCCATTGCGTGGTAGTGATGATGCCTCGGCTTGGCCGGTCGAGGTCAAGTATGGTGAAAATGGTGGCAACAGTCATCAAGGCATAAACAGTGAGTATGATCCAGTCTCTTTTTTTCACATTCTTGGAATAACCGATTGTAAAACTTCCCATCAGGTTCAATACGATCAGCAACCATATTATCAGGTCCGGCACTTTTGACAGCCTGGCCGCTTCACGGCTGGCCACTATATCAATCATGCTATTCAGCGCCGGCAGCATGATGGAATGCGGCATCACAACATTGGATGCCTTGAATGCATTGGCAACATTATTCCAAATCCTGCCGGATATTTCTTCTGCTTCAGTAATGATTTTATCAATCCTTTCTTTATTATGTCCTGCATTATTATAAGCAACCCTTGCTTCCACATATAATTTCAGGTCGTTTCTGAGTACGGTGCGGATAGAATCGGGATACAGATCAGCTCTGAGTATCACCGTGCCGATATCGTTTGCTTCTTCAATGGCGAGGTTAATTCTTTTATCATACCTTGAAGCTGTCTGGCTGAATGTGAATGACAGCAGCAGGGCGAACAATCCCAGCAAGGCGCTTTCCAACGGGCCTATTCCATCTGCTTTGGCTTCGGGGTTCCTGATTTTTTGATTGTACCCGATGATCGTTCCCAATACATAAAACAATAAAATAAAAATCAGCAGCAGCAGGGCAATAATGTAAGAAGGGGTGTTGAAAAGTATGGAAGCCATCATAACGCAGGTATAAATGAATAATAGTATGGATCAAAAGTAGGGAAATAAAATATCTGCATCTGCTGGTGCATCCGGGTTACAGGCTGGCGCCGTGTACGCTGAAAAAAGGTGAAACGGTCTCAAGACTGTTTTGGAACACAAAGGGCACAAAGATTGTACAACGAATACAAAGAAGTTTTGCCTTTGCTGGTCTTCGCCTCGGCTGGAGTTTTCTTTAACACGCCGCGGTTGGTGTTTCTTCCACCAGCCGAATGAACTAAAGATTATCATTTTTTTGCATTCGTTGGTTTTCAAAAGAGTAAACGGCCTTTTTTGCCTTTGTTGGTGTTTGTTCCAATTCTGCATTTCAGTTTACAATCCTTTGAATAATTGTCAGAAGATGCCAACTGCAAGTTCTATCCAAACCAGGAGCAGCATTATCAGAAGAGCAACACAGATGGCAATTCTGAGGCTGTTATTTTTTACCTTCCGCATTACAAACTCAGCTACCAGGCCTGCACTTAACAGCAGAACAGCTGCGGCAATAAAATCGGAGAGAGTCCAATTCACTTCATTTGTGAACTGCATCGCTATTAATGGAATCAGTAACAGGATTGCTACTGCAAGCAGTATTATGATTAATCTTTTATTTTTCTTCATCATATGTCTTATTAGTATTATGGCCGGGGCACTTTCTGCTGTGAAGATATTCTGTTATTCTTAAGTCCGGCCGGTGGCGGGGGCAGCACACAATGCCAGGCTCAACCCAGAAATAATCGGGGCAGGCAGCAACTGCGGTGACAATATAATTCTCATGAAAACCCACAAAGATATTTTTGAGGATGAAAGCTATACTTGCCGAAAATCAATTTACGGTATGATTAAGTTCAGGTTGTGATGTAGCTGATGCAGATTCCTTTGCAAAAAATTAAAAACATCATGAAAAAAATTATCGTTCTAACAGTTTTAGCATCAATAAGCTTTACCGTAAATGCACAAAACAAAGGTTTGCAGGGAACATGGTTTGCCACTTCCCAGTTTGGTTACCAGCAATCGAAATCCGGAGATGCGAAAAGTACCAATTTTACCATATTGCCAATTGTAGGAACTTTTGTTAAACCTTCTGTTGCAGTTGGCCTTGCACTTGGATATGTAAACATTAAATCTGAGGCGGGTGAAGCCGTTAATGCTAATACCGGCCTGGTAGTAGTGGAGCCATTGGTAAGAAAATACTGGAATGTAACAGGCGGGCTTTTCTTCTTTGGGCAGTTGGCCGTACCGGTTGTAACAGGTAAAGAAAAAGAAAGCGAGTTGAAAGTAAGCCAGGCCGGTCTATCTGCGTCCGGCGGATTTGATATGGTGCTGGGAAAACATTTTACAGTGGAGTTTTCTTATAACCTCGCTAATTTCTCCGTTACCACTTTAACCCCTAAAACGGGAAATAAAACTACAGTAACGGATTTTTCGCTGGCTCATGTGGCTAATGTGGATACATATTATAATACCGCTTTAGCCGGAAGTAAGCCAACCCTTACTTCTCCACTTTCATTCGGGTTCAAATTTTTATTCTAAGGGTATTCTATCCCTTCTTAAACAAAAGAGGCTGTCCTTTTCAGGATAGCCTCTTTTTTGCTTTGTTGGTTTTCGAAAGAGTAAGCGGCATTTGTAGGCGTCTGCCCAGATTTTTTCAGGATTGTGCCAGGCCAGGTGAGAAGGAACTCGTCAACAAACGAATTGAGAAAATCAAAAAAGAACCGGCCGTCATGCCTCTGCCTTCGGCAGACAAGTCCGGCAGATAAATTGGTGAGGCCAACCTACAGGTGATACTCAACAATAACTGTGGGGTAAATATGTTATCAGGTGGAAGAGGTGTATCAAAATTTCACTAAAAAAACATGTTGGCCTCATGGTTATGGCCCAAAACAGAAACAGAAAAAACAGGTAACCCCTTTCACAAATGGTTATTGGGGATAAAACAGTGTTATTGGTATCCCTTTAAAAAAATCTAACCTGATGTGCTGGAATTAATTTTATTACAGAAGTTACAATTCTGTTTCCTGTGGTTACTCATTTCTAAAGATGGAAATGAAAAACATCATTGCCAATTATGTTAAGATCAGCCTCGTTACTGTAATTCTCCTGCTTTCAGTTGCCACATCCTGGTCACAAACTGACCTGAAGAACTGGAATACGGCCCAGCTTAATTTTTCGCTGACTAAGAAGCTGGACCTGCGGCTTTCTCACCTGCGGGCTTTTAATGTTTCAAATGGTTTCAACAGTGATTTCAATCAATCTTCCATTCATGCAAGCTATGATCTCACAAAGAAAATAGATATTAATGCCGGTTATACCTTTGTGGGGTCTAATACACTTACTGATGGGGGCAGCCGTGTTTCTGCGAAGCTGGGATATAAAATAAAACTGGCAAATGTGCTTAGCTGGTCAAATGCTGTTCAGGCTGAAGTACATTCCAAAAGTGAAACACGGTATCATAATCGTTTTATTTATATCACAAGATTATCACCGAAGAAACGACTCGATTTCCTGAATTTGTCCCCTTCAATAAGCTATACCTTATTTTATAATATGGGCGGCAATCCCATCCAGTATTATAACAGCAAGACTGGTGAACCGGCTGTTAAACAAACTCCGGATGGTTTTCACCGGGGTCGCCTGGCGATCAACCTCAATTCAAAAGTGGCAAAGCATTTTTCACTGTCTCTTTATTATATGACGCAACGGGAGTTTAACCTGTTAACTCCTGAATTCCGCAAGATGAATATTATCAAACCCGGTAATGGCAAGATCATAAGGCCGTTTGATAATTACAATGTGGCAGGATTGACCCTGCAATATGATATTGACCTGTATTCAAATAAAAAATAAATTTTAATTAACTAATAATATAACCTGAAAAATAGTGAATATGAAAACTCCAATTAAGAAAACATATATCTGCAAAGATGTAACCAGTTATAACATCAATTTTAATACTGATCCTTCTTATAAACCCGAAGTTGGTGATGTGGCTGTGTTTGAAATCATTAAACTGGGTAAACATAAAAGTATGCAGAACGATGAAAAGCGGAATGCAACTATACTGCCCGGCGACAGAATCATGGCGGCATTTGGTACCCGGTATGCCACTGCACAATTTGAAGGATATGTGCCGGAAGATTGCAACCGTGAACTGCATATACTTGGGGCAGGGGGCACAGTGGGTGTTATTGAAAGCATGCATGAAAAATTTGTTGCCGTTGGCCCCACTACACTCAAATTTATCGGAAGTGTTATTGATGGAAAAGAACAGCTCGTTAATACAAAAACATTCTATCACCGCCGGTTGACTTCTTTCAGCGGTATGGCTGCCAAAGCCACAAAAATTATTTTGTCTGTTGGTTCGTCAATGGACAGCGGCAAAACGACATCAGCAGCATTCCTGGTACGGGGCTTACGAAATGCAGGACATGCTGTAGCTTTTATAAAACTTACCGGCACTGTTTATACCAGGGACTGTGATTTAAATTTTGATCTTGGCGCTAATATGACTGCTGATTTTGGTGACTTTGGTTTTCCCTCCACCTATATGTGCACCAAAAATGAATTACTGAACCTGTATGAATCGCTGTTAAAAAAAGTAATGATTGTAAAACCTGACTATGTAGTAATGGAAATTGCGGATGGCCTTTACCAGCGGGAAACAAAGATGTTGCTCAGGAGTCAAAAATTCATGAGTACCATTTATGCTGTTCTTTTTTCTGCAGGCGACAGTCTTGCAGCCATCAATGGAGTAAGAGTACTGCAGAGGTGGGGTATAAAACCTTTTGCCATCAGCGGATTACTGACAGCAAGCCCTTTATTGATAAAAGAGGTGAAGGAGAACTGCAGCCTGCCGGTATATACAATTGATGATTTATCCAGGAGGACAGAGGAAATTACCGGAAGAAATATAAGCGCTTTAAACTCTTCAAACAGGAAACTGAAAAAAGCCTCTTGAATAAAATGGTTACATAGTGAAATTTAAAAGCCACTTAGCAAGAGAATATACCGGCAGGAATAAAAGTATTTTATCCCTGATTATTTTTACAGGCCTGCTGCAAAGTTGCATCAGCTTCCTGCTGCCTGTCACAATCGGCGATTTTTTTTCAATACAATATAATGCCGGAAGCAGTAAAGGCAGGCTATTGCAGTTACTGGGTATTCATTTTTCCTCGTTGCAGGCATTCTTTCTCTTTTTCCTGTTTTTATTAGCGTTGAAAGGAGGCCTCTCCCTGGCAGAGCAGTGGATGAGTTTAAAGGAAGGGGAAAAATTTGTCAGGCTGGTCCGTGAAAGGGTATTCAATGCCCAGATAAACCAGGATACGGCTATATTTCAGCAAAGGGCTTATGGTAACTACCTGTTACGTTACAGTAATGATTTGAAAGCTGTCAGGAATTACCTGCTTAGGGGAATATTAGGCGCCGTAAAAAACTCGCTGTTCCTGTTTATCGGCTTTGTTTTATTGGCTATAATCCATTTTCAGCTTACTATGTACCTTGTTATTCTTTTTTCTTTTTTCCTTGCGGGTATATATTTTCTGACAAAATATCAAAAACAATTTATTCAGCGAAGCAGGGATAAAAGAAGTAACCTGCTGGCTTTTGTTACTAAAAGCTTCAGCCGTTATAAGAGAATAAAAGAGCAAAATAATGAACAGGCAACCATCAGCAGGTTCAACGAAAAATCAGGTCATCTTTTTGAAGCGAATATGAATAATAACTGCCTGGAAAGTGTCCAGGAAAGCCTCGTCCCTTTTTTGCAATATGCTATGCTCGTGGGATTGTTATTTCTAAGTACCATCGTTACACCGGCCATTCATTATGCAGATGCGCTGATATTTGTACTGGTAATATTAATGTTATTTTCTTCTATGCGCCGGGTATTAAAAGTGCCGGGTATATTGACCAAGGGGAATATCTCCCTTCAAAAAATTGAAGTGCTGATGCAGGGACAGGCTGAACATGAGATAACCATCCGTGAAGAGATAATTTTAGTTTAAAATAAAAGCGGCAGTTATAAAAACTGCCGCCTTGAAAAATCTGATAATATATTTACCGGGCTTAGTATCTCTGCACAATCCTGTAGAAGAACATATCCGGCGGGCCTTCTACTCCGGACTCTTTCATCCTGTCTTTCAGGTCCTGCGAATTCAGAAACGCATTTGCTTTATCCATGTCCGCAACTGCAAATACAAGGGTGACATTATGGGTATCGCCAACTGAATGTGCTACTACCCTGTCAGTAAGACCTGCATCGGCCCATGTCTGCTTGTGAGTATCAAAAACTTTTTTCCAGGCATCCCAGTCTTTTACTTTTGACCGTATCATCAGCCTTATGGTTTGCTGAATGGCCGTAGTATCGTTGATTACTGATTCCAGAAAATCAATAACGGGAGGACCTGCCACTCCTGATTTCTTCATTACATCCTGCAGAGCCGGACCATCTGCCATAGCTTTTGCTTTGTTTGCATCATCCATCCTCATTGCCACCAGCACCATATTGGAATCCTGGGTTCCCCGTGCAATAACATAACTGTGCAGCCCATTAACGAGACGGGCGGAGTCATGGGCATCATAACCCGGTTTCCATTTAGCATAGTCGGCCACTTTATGACGTACCATCATGATGGATGCAGGGCCTGAAGGGGTAACCGTGGTTTCTGTGTTAGTGCCGGTGCTGTCGGTTTGGTTCCCGTCAACTTTTTTGTCTTTTCCTGAATTGCAGGAGCCAAGTAGCAGGACGCCTGCTGCAATACTGATTGTAGCAAAGAGTCTTAGCTGTTTCAGTTGGTTTTTGTTTTTTAATGGTAAAAGGTCACAGGGAGCAGGAACAATTCTTCAAATGAGGCGGGACAGGAGATAAAATAACTGATAAATTCATGAGCTAAAAAAATATTTTTCAACCTGCATTTTCTTTGATAAGGCCTCTGTTTTTATTTAAACGTGAAAAAAGGGCTATCGGAAGCCCTACACATCTTCCTCATTAAAGGATAATACCAGGTTGGTAATTTTGGGTAACACCTTCCTGCATTTCACTCCGGCTTTATTGAGCATGAACCTGGAGGCTTTAAAAATGTCTTTTGCTGCATGCTTATCAGAAAGGTAAATAACCTCAGTAATGCCCGCCTGAATAATAGCTTTTGAACATTCGTTACAGGGAAACAGTGCGGTGTAAATTTTACAGCCCCGCAGGTCCATGCCGATATTATTTAAAATGGCATTCAATTCTGCATGACAGACATAAGGATATTTAGTATCAAGAAATTCTCCCTGCTTCTCCCAGGGAAATTCATCATCATCACAGCCCATCGGCAACCCGTTGTACCCGGCACCCACAATTTTGTTTTTATCACTCACAATACATGCCCCCACCTGTGTGCTGGGATCCTTACTGCGTTTGGCTGATAACAACGCCACCCCCATAAAATATTCATCCCAGGAAATATAGTCTTGCCGCTTTTTCACTATTGTTGAATTTATTAAGGATAAAGTAAATACTTTTTCCGCATTCGTGCAGATCCACTTTTTTCATGCCCGTCTGTATACCGGGTAGGGGAGATACGGTAAAGAAGCCAAAAATTTTGCAGTAATGTAAAGTTATGTACCGGTATCATGCAGGAACCTTTTACCTTTAGCGCCACCATGAATTTATTTACTGACAAATCGGATATTATCATTACCTGTCCCAAGCGGCTTAGTCCTTACCTCGGGCAGGAAGTAACAGAATTGGGTTTTACCATTGAAGAAACATTTGTAACAGGAGTACGTCTTTCAGGTGCTATCAATGATTGTATCAAATTAAACCTGAACCTGCGTTGCGCCAGCCAGGTATTGTATAGCCTGAAAAAATTTGAAGCAGACAATGCTGATGCTATTTATAAAAATCTTGTTGATTATCCCTGGGAAAATATTTTACCAGACCCCGGTTACTTTTCCATTACCAGCAATGTAAATAATCCTACTATCAATAACAGCATGTTTGCCAACCTGAGGGTAAAAGATGCAGTAGTGGACAGGTTGCGGGAGAAAAGAGGCACAAGACCCTCAACAGGTTCGGCTCTTACAGGAGCTGTTATCAACCTGTTCTGGAAAAACGAAAACGCAGAAATATTTATTGATACATCAGGTGATTCACTCGGCAGGCATGGTTACCGGAAAATACCGGGACAGGCTCCTATGCTCGAAGCGTTGGCAGCCGCGACTATCTACGCTACACAGTGGGACAGGCGATCACCATTTGTAAATCCTATGTGTGGTTCGGGTACGGTTGCTATTGAAGCAGCTATGATTGCTACCAACAGGCGACCGGGATTATTCAGAACCAATTATGCTTTTATGCACCTGCAGGGATATGAGGAAACGGTTTATTTACAGGAAGATGCCCTGCTGGAAAAACAGATTATTGATGTGGAGGGTCTCCGTATCATTGCCACCGATTATAGTGAAAAGGCAATTGACAATGCAAAGAAAAATGCGATAGCAGCAGGGGTGGCCAACCTGATTGAATTTTCTGTTTGTGATTTTGCCGCTACTGAAATACCTCCCGCTGTTCCCGGCATTTTTTATGTGAACCCGGAATATGGTGAACGGCTGGGTGATGTGAAGCAACTGGAAGAAACTTACAGCCGCATCGGGGATTTTATGAAACAGCAATGCGGCGGATATTTTGGTTATGTATTTACCGGTAACCTGGAACTTGCTAAAAAAATAGGACTGAAAGCCAAACGGCGGATAGAATTTTATACCAGCACTATAGATTGCCGGTTGCTGGAGTATGAATTATATAGCGGAAGCAGGGCGGCGGCAAAAGAATTAAAAGGGGAATTGTAATTTCAAATTCATAATAGTATAACACGATGGAAATTTCAGTACTGCAAAAAATTGTGAAAGACAGATATTTTAGCACTGATCATAACCGGGGTATCTACCACACTGCTTTATGGTTTCATGAAGAAGTGGGAGAGCTTTCGGCTGCCATTGCCAAAGGGGACAGGCAAAATGCAAAAGAGGAGTTTGCAGATGTGCTGATGTGGTTATTAACTTTAGCCAATCTTATGCAGGTGGACATGGAAGAAGTGATTGCTGAATACCTGGATAATCCCCGGAAACTTCCATCAAAATAAATGATACTATTTCGCTACTGCAATCTTTACTTTCTTATTCTTTATTTTCTGGTCTTTAATCAGCTGCAGGGTGTGACTGACTTTTATTTTCTTTACTGCTACGAAGGAAAAAAAGTCTTTTACTTCAATCAGGCCAATGTCTTCTTTTTTTAATTTTCCCTTATTGGATAAAAACCCAACAATATCAATTTTATTAACCTTGTCCTTTTTGCCTGCGGCAATAAATAAAGTTGACCACTGTGGTTTTTCCGGCAGGTTAATGGTTCCCGGCAGTTCTATCTTCTCAACTCCCGTATCAATATATTCCGGCAGTTTTTCTTCGGGTGATAAAATAAGGATGGCGGTGCCGCTGGCATCCATCCGGGCTGTTCTTCCATTGCGGTGTGTAAAAATATCTTCGCTTCCGGGTAAATGATAATGAATGATGTAACGGATATTTGCAATATCAAGCCCCCTGGATGCCAGGTCGGTTGTTACTAAAACATTGACTGTTCCATTCCTGAATTTGCACAAGGCAGCCTCTCTTTCCTGTTGTTCTAATGCACCATGGTAAAATACATTGAGAATGTCTTTTTCTTTCAGCCATTTACTGGTTCGTTCTACTGACTCACGGTGATTGCAGAAAATAATGGTTGACCGGTTGCCCAGCATACAGATCAACCGGAAAAGCGTTTCCAGTTTATCTTTCCCATCACTCAATAATGTTTTAACAGTAAGCCCTGCATCTTCATTTTTATCCTGTAAAAAATTAAGTTTAATGGTATCGTCCATACCAATAAAAGCAGGGATTTCGGGGGCTTCAGTAGCGGATGTCAATATTCTTTTAGTAATTGATTTTAATGAGCCAATAATAAAAGACATTTCATCTTTAAAACCCAGTTCCAATGATTTGTCAAATTCATCCAGCACCAATGTTTCAATGGTACCGGTGGTGATATTTCCCCGCCTGATATGGTCAGCCAGGCGGCCGGGAGTACCTAGCAGCAATGCCGGGGGCTGCTTCAGGTTATTTTCTTCTGTTTCCCTTAGATGGCCACCATAACAACAGGTGACTTTCAAATTAGTTCCCATGCTTTTAAATACGGATTCAATCTGTAATGCCAGTTCACGGGAAGGAACAATGATGATAGCTTGTGTCGTAGTCTTTGCCGGGTCTAACAGTTTAACAACTGGTAACAGGTACGCCAATGTTTTGCCCGATCCGGTAGCTGATAACAGGAGTACATTATTATGCTTTTTAATGGCTTCTATGGAAGCCAGCTGCATTTGGTTAAGCGACTTGATTTTTAATTTCTCAACTATGCTATTGGTGGATTTTTTTTTGGTGGGCATAAGGGCAAAAGTAAGCTACTTTACCGGTGGTACTGTACTCTTTTGTCTGGCGGGGGTATTTGTAAGGCGGCCTGCAAACCGGGGCCATAAATAATGCAATCTTTTTATTTCTTTAACTGCTCGGCAAGGTTCATGAATGTTCCGTAAGGCCCTTTATCAGCAAATGAATTGGCAATCCATGCAGGGATGCTGCCACCCGGATCCACTTCAAGCAAATAACTTATCCGGATAGTTTTTGCTGTTGGCATTGTCACCCTCCAACTGGATTTGTAATGTGTTATCCTTACTCTGCCAAAGATGCGGGGAACGAAACTGGGCTCGCCTGTCCCGGTTATGGTAAGAAATTTTGGCAGGCTGTCTGTTTTTACCCGCATATGTATCACTGCATCCCGGTTGGAGAGAGGCCAGGGCAGGTGTATCTCTGTGTAATAAATGAAATCAAGCGGGGTATTTTGCTTCAGCACATTGCTGAACTTGTTATTATATATCCAGTTACTGAATTGAGAAACAGTAGTAAGGATGGAAATCAGCCTTGCATAAGTACCCGTAAATGTGCTTTCCACTTTTACAGCTTTGAAGTTAGATCCTGCAACGTCTGACAGGTACACACTAATGCCGTTCTTTTGTTTCTCCAATTTCCAGTTGTACTGGGCAGGGCAGGGGTTTAGACACAGGCTGCATACAACAAGGAGGGTCAATCGCATCATGATAATAATTTTGTAATTAACTATGGCAAAATACAGCCATATCTGTTGCCCGAAACTGATATTAATCAGAGTGTTCCTGTATTTCCACAGGCGGAGTTGAGACCGTTATGCCGGAAAAAGTGAAATTGGTTTCTTATTTCCTACCCGTTATTACAGGATGGAAGTAAAGCTGGGTTGCGTCGGCCATTACACAGTACTTATCTCAGTCCCCGTCGGCCCATTCTATTTTTACTTTGCGCCGCATCAATTCTTTTACCGGTTTCCCATTTTCGTCATATTCTTTTACGGCAATAAAGAACAGGTAAAGTGGTGCAGCAATGGTTCTGAGTTTTATCGTTTCCTCCGCCTCTGTATGATACAATTGTTTAATAGCTTTTGTACAAATAATCCCTTTATCACCCATGCCAACAGTTTTCCGGTTAAAAGTGTGCCATTCTGTACTGTCATTATAAAACCAGTATGACCAGCCGGTTTCGCTGATATTTAATTCCTTATTGATATTAAATTTATCTGCTTCTCTCAACTCCAGCAGTTTCAGGTAAGAAAAATCCCGGATAGGGCTTGTTTCTGTAAACCGGTAAACAGAATCTTTGATACTTGCAAAAACATAAACTCCTTCAACCTGGTTCAATAATAGCTGAAACTTGAACCCCTTTTTTTTAAGTGTCAGGGTTGTTTCAAAATCAATTAATTTATTCGACGTTTCATCCTGTATTATCCTGATCAGCACATCTTCTTCCTGCGAAAAAGAAATAGCAGGTATCAAGAGAAACAACGAAAATATCTTTCTGAGGCAGTTGCGAATTTTCATTTTCCTGAAGTATAAACAAATTTAATCTTTATGTCTGAAACGGGTATGGAGAAATTTACTGGCTGCGTTCAGGTTTTTTTCAGTTAGTTAACCTGTTCATGTTATAGCAGCATATCCCATTTTATCAGGAGGGGCGGGTTGTGCAGGAAAAACCTGGTAAAAAGTTGTTTGAATCTATGGGCATTAATATCCCTGGCAGATGTGTAAAAGGATAGGAGGGGAAGGGCAATCGGGTTATGCTGTTTTTCCCAAACTTCTCCATTTATCCAGGTAGTATAAAACTTCTTCATCACTTACCTGTTCAAAGTCATCATAAAAAGCACCAACACCATGAAATTCTTCCGGGATAAAAACGGTTATCACCTCATCCACTTCCTGTGATAATTTATCAACAGCGATGGCTGATGCTACCGGGACTGCAATTACAATTTTAGCAGGATTAGCTTTTCGCAGCACACTGATAGTGCCCAGCAATGTATTGCCTGTGGCAATCCCATCATCTATTACAATCACTGTTTTACCAGCTAATGATTCAGGTTCCTTATTCCCCATGAATTTTACATACATTTCTTTAAGCTTGCTGCGGATTTTCTCCACTTCGCTGTTGATATACTCATCGTAAACAAATTCGTGGGGTATTACAAAGTAATCCGTAAGACTGGCAGCCCCGATAGCATATTCCTTATTCATGGGGTGGCCAATTTTTTTTGTGAGCACAATCTCCAGTGGCAGACCTAATTCTTTTGCTACTTCATAAGCAACAGGCACACCTCCTCTTGGTACGGCAAGTATCACCCCCGGATCGCCTTTATATTTCTTTAATTTGGCAGCCAGCAATTGCCCTGCCTCTATTCTGTCTTTGAAATACATTGGCAAAGGTTTAAATCAGAAAACATTTACCGGGACTAAAAATTTTTCAAACCATTCTGCGGCCACTTCACAGACTATCTCCATTTTACCGGGTTCTTCAAACAAATGAGTGGCTCCATTCACTATTTCCAGCTCTTTCTTACAATGCAGGTGTTTTAAAGCTTCATTGTTTAGCAGCAACACATCATAATCCAGGCTTCCGACAATTAATAATGTCGGGGCATCCACTTTTGGCAATATGTCCATCGCCAAATCAGGTCTGCCACCTCTTGAAACCACTGCGTCAATAGTAGAAAGTACGGCTGCAGCTTTTAAAGCTGAAGCAGCACCTGTGCTGGCACCAAAATAGCCGATGCGGCAATCTTTTGCAGCGGGGAGTCTTTCCAGCCACTCAGTCGCACCGGCTAATCTTTTTGTCAGCAAGTCGATGTCAAACCGGTTGTAATAATGCTTTTCTTCTTCTTCGGTCAGCAGATCAAAAAGCAACGTACCAAAATTTTTGTTTTGCAGGTACCGGGCCACCTGCTGATTCCGTTTACTAAACCGGCTGCTGCCACTGCCATGAGAAAATATAACAACCGCCTTCGCTTTTAGCGGAATTGTCAGTTCGCCTTTTACGATTACATGACCAACTGGTATGTTCACTTCCTGGTGAAAACGCAGTTCCATTTTTAATTTATTATTCTGATATTGAAATCGGTGCCCTGGCTTTTTTGTTTACTTCAAATTCTGCCAGTTGTGACAGCCGGTCATCAATTTGTTTTTCATTTACTTCCGCTTCGTGGAAAATTTCAGCCGCTTTGTCCATACCCAGCGTTTTTGCAAATGCAGCTGCCGTGCCATAGCTGCTTATTTTAAAATGATTGATGCCCTGAATACCCGCCAACAGGCAGGCATCTTTCACTTCATTATCCATGCAGTAATTCAGTTTATCCCCAATCTCTTCAATGAAAGCATGCATGATCCTGTTCATGGTACTTAAAGAACTTATGTCTTCTGCTACAAAAAACATGTCCAGTTTTTCAATATGCAGAGCAACATAATCCTGGTATTTCAACAATACTTCTTTCAGTTTTACAGAGGTTGATTTGTTAATCCAGATTGGTAAACTGTGCTGTAGCTGAACTTCTGCGTTGGTAAACTTACGGGCATCAAAATCCAGCAACTCATGCAGTGTAACGATGGAGGGAGTTAGTATTTCTTTCATTGCTATAAATTTTTACTCGTTACAATTTAAGTTTACTAACAGGCCGGTTGATGTGACCAATGTCATTGTTTTAGGTGAGTGTACTCATTGGGACAGAGGTGATTTTGAATTTACTTTCATTGATTCGGAATTATGCGACGGTATTTCACCAAAGAAGCAGTGCTGGATGAAGCGGAAGTAATCAGTTCCATAAGTCAATGGGCTTATCCTGTCAATGAAATGGATGATCTGGCGCCTCTTTTTAAACGGGTAGGTGAGGCCAGGATAGTGATGCTGGGTGAAGCTTCACACGGTACGAACGAATATTATACCTGGCGGTCCTACATCACCAAAAGACTGATTGAAGAAAAAGGTTTCAACTTAATTGCGGTGGAAGGTGACTGGCCTGATTGCTACCGGCTGAACCGGTATATCAAAAATTACCCGGGTGCAGGAAAGAATGCGTTTGAAGTATTAAAGGAATTTAACCGCTGGCCGACCTGGATGTGGGCCAACTGGGAAATGGTGGCGCTGGCAGAATGGTTGTATAGCTTCAACAAAACCCTGCCGGCTAATAAAAAAACAGGCTTTTATGGTTTGGATGTGTACAGTTTATGGGAAAGTATGCAATCTATCATGCAGTACCTTAAAAGAACAGATCCGGGGGCTTTGCAAATTGCTGAAGAAGCTTTCCGGTGTTTTGAACCCTACCGTAAAGACGAAGGCGTATCGTATGCAAATGCTTCACAGTTTGTACCGGAACTTTGTCAGCAGGAAGTGGTGCATTTATTAAAAGAAATTCAACAACGATTACCCCTGTACAATACTGATTATGAAAATGTATTCAGCGCTGAACAGAATGCTCTGGTGATGGTGAATGCGGAAAAATATTACAGGGCCATGATAAAAGGCGGGCCGCACAGCTGGAATGTCCGTGACCGGCATATGGCCGATACGCTGGAACGGTTATTGAAATTCCATGGAGATGATTCCAAAGTAATTGTATGGGAACATAACACACATATCGGTGATGCAAGGGCCACCGATATGACGGATGAAGGCATGTATAATATCGGCGAACTGGCAAGGTTGCAGCATCATGATAAAGGCGTAGTACTGGTGGGCTTTGGTTCATACGAAGGAACTGTAATGGCAGGACGCAGTTGGGGTTCAACGATGCAGTATATGAATATGCCGCCGGCAAGAAAAGGAAGCTGGGAATATTTGCTGCGCAAAACAGGCAAACAAAACAAATTATTGCTGATGGATGATTTTATGAATGATGTGTTTATGGAAAATCATATTGGTCACCGTGCTATTGGTGTGGTGTATAACCCGCAATATGAGCAATACGGGAATTATGTACCAAGTGTGTTACCAATGCGGTATGATGCATTCATTTATATAGATGAAACACATGGCCTGCATCCGCTGCATATTAAACCCGATGGTCACCAGGTACCGGAAACCTATCCGTTTGGTGTATAAGAGTTTGAATAACGATGACAGAGGTTAAAAAATATGGCAACAAAGAAACAACCATCTAAACCTGCTAAAGCCACTTACCCGGGTAAAGTCCCGGAAATAGAACCTGATGAACTTCCTGAAAATCCTGTTTCGCCTGAAGATGAAACGGATTTGATACCCGATGAGGATCCTTTTGAAACACCGCCAGAAGAAATGCCGGAACCCGGTGAGGGGCCGTAAGTGTATTATTGGATAAAAAGAAATTTATGAAACATATTGACAAGGCCATCGATTATAAACTGCTTAACATTGCGAGTGCCGTTTTTAAAGCAGATGAAATGATCCCGGTGAAATACACCTGTGATGGAGCAAACATAAATCCGTCATTAGATATTAAGGGAATTCCTGATGAAACAAAATGCCTTGCCATTATTGTGGATGATCCGGATGCATCTGCAGGCAACTGGGTGCATTGGTTAGTTTGGAATATTCCGGTAACACATCATATCAAAGAGAACCATATTCCCGGCACAGAAGGGGTTAATGATTTTCAAAAACATCATTATGGCGGACCTTGTCCCCCTTCGGGCACACATCGTTATTTTTTTAAGGTGTATGCGCTGGATGCCATTTTAGATTTGCCTCCTGATACAAAAAAAAGTCAACTGGAAAAAGCAATGAGTGAGCATATTATCGGGTTTGGTGAATTGATTGGGTTATACAAACGAAATAAATAAGAAGTAATGAAAACAATTTTATTTGTACTTGTTTCCTTTATTGCTGTAACAGCTTTATTGTCCGGATTACTGAGATAAGCAACCCCGATGGCGAAATTATGAACCTGTCCCTCAGCCTGCTGGAAGGAACTCCATTTAATGATTTCAGGATACCAGGGCTATTATTGGCTGTAATTGTTGGCGGCATTAACCTGCTGGCAGTGTTTTTTAATATGAAGCGCCACGCCAACCGGTATAACTGGGCACTGGGAGGCGGGTTGGTTATTACCGGATGGATTATTATCCAGATGATTTTGATTGGCTCTTTTCATTGGTTGTATTTATTTTACCTGATTATTGGAATTCTTATTATCCTTATTTCTTACCAATTGAAAGGTAAATGGGCAGTTTAAGTTTTCGGGATGTATGTAGAGAGCTTTCTCATTAACCTGCTTTTTCGTGATGCCGCCGTTTGCTTTCCTTTCCGGGGCAAAACGGGTTCATCAGGCAGTTTTATTTTTTTGACTAAAGTCATTCCCATTGCTAATACCCGTCATAGCAGGCGGTGAAACACTATAATAGTTTAGTACAATGATGAGGTTCGGGGTTTTAAAAAGTAAACCATGAAAAAAATTATTGTCGCTTTTGACGGTCTTAAGTTTTCAGAAAGCACCCAAAGTTTTTCATTATTCCTGGCAAAAAAAACAAACACCCACCTGGTGGGTGTATTCCTGGATGATCCCACTTACAGCAGTTATAAGATTTACGAAGTGATAAAGACAAAGGGTGCTACGGAGGCAACATTGAAAAAATGGGAAGAAAAAGATAAGGCCATAAGAAATGCGGCCGCTGTTTGTTTTGAAAAAGCCTGCCTGAAAGCCGGGCTTGAATTTACGATACACCGCGACAGAAAGATCGCCATTCAGGGACTGAAGCATGAAAGCATTTATGCTGATCTGTTAATAATCGGGTCAAAAGAAACACTTACACATTATACTGAAAAGCTGCCTACACGTTTTATCCGGGATTTGCTGGCCGATACGCAGTGCCCCGTGTTACTGGTGCCGGATAAATATCAACTGCCGGATAAAATTATTTTGCTGTACGATGGGGAGCCATCTTCGGTGCATGCTATTAAAATGTTCAGCTACCTGTTGCCGCAATTAAAATACCTGGATACAGAAGTGGTTACCGTAAATCCGGAGAAGGCTTCGCTTCATTTACCTGATAACAAACTTATGAAAGAGTTTATGAAACGGCATTTTCCTGGTGCCGCATATAAGGTATGTAAAGGATTTGCTGAAGATGAGATTGTAAAATACCTGAAGCAGCAAAATGAAAATTCCCTGGTGGTAATGGGAGCCTACCGCAGAAGTGCAGTGAGCCGCTGGTTTCGGGAAAGTATGGCTGATGTGCTGATGAAGGAAGTAAAGTTACCTTTGTTTATTGCTCACAATAAATCATAAGTACTGGATACTATCACCCACATAGCCCTTGGTGCCTGCATAGGCGATGCCTTTGCGGGAAAACAATTGGGCAAAAGGGCCATGTTCATGGGAGCTGTTGCTCAAAGCGTTCCGGATATTGATTTTGTAGCTAACTTCTGGACCAACACTTCTGAAAACCTGCTGGCTCACCGGGGGTTTACCCACTCTATTCTTTTTACACTGCTCATCACACCCTTACTGGCTTTAGTAGCCGAGCGATGGCACCGGCCCCATGATATTTCCTTAAAAAAATGGATATTATTTTTTGGGGCGCAGGCTTTTATTCATCTTCTTATTGATGGCATGAATGTATATGGTGTTGGCTGGTTTGAGCCTTTCAGCCATCACCGGGTATCCTATAACTGGATTTTTGTGGCTGATCCTTTTTATTCCGTGTGGCTGGGTGTTGCTTTTGTTGTGTTACTGATTTTAAAAAGAAATCACCCGAAAAGAAAATGGTGGGCAGAGTTTGGCGTAGGTATGAGTACGGTTTATCTTTTATACTGCGGGCTTAATAAAATAAAAATTGACAGTGATGTGAGAGATATTCTCAAAAAACAAGATATTTCTTACAACAGTTATTTCACCACACCCACTCCGTTAAATAACTGGCTCTGGTATGTGGTGGCTGCGAATGATTCGGGTTATAATATCGGTTATCGTTCTTTGTTTGATAAGGAGAGAAAAATTGATTTTCGTTTTATTCCAAGAAATGATGCATTACTGAAACCGGTAGCAGGCCATGAAGACCTGCAAAAACTGCTTCGGTTTTCCAAAGGCTATTATTCGGTGCAGAAATGGAATGATACGCTGGTTTTTAATGACCTTCGTTTTGGCCAGATGATCGGCTGGAAAGACCCTGCGGCTCCATTTGTTTTTTATTATTACCTGCAGCACCCGCGGGATAATAAACTTGTAGTGCAGCGGGGCCGCTTTACGGGGTGGGACAGATCTGCATTTAATGCGCTGCTGAAAAGAATAAAAGGGAATTAACAGGAAAATTATTACTCCTCCTGTCTGAAATAAAAGGTAAACAGGTTTAGTACATTATTTATAAAATTGTAGCAGAACCTTTGCCAAAGCCGCCTGAAAAAATGGGTGGAAGAAGAATAGTTTTCCTTAGTAATCTGCTTGCAATGTTGTGTAATTATACTTTCTAATTCATTTTCAGTCAGGAGGGCAAATGATTTATTTTTTACATCCATATTCATTTCCAGGCTGGCATAGGCGCTGATGTTGTTCACATTGTAAGAGCCAACAGTTACCCAACTGCTGTCGTACACGGCCACTTTTGCGTGCAACACGGTTTCCTGGTATTCATAAATTTCTATATTATTTTTCAGCAACCAGTCGTAGAGGTACCGTTCAGCATGTTTGGCTATCATAATATCTGAAGTGCCGGCCAGTATCACTTTTATTTTTACTCCTCTCTTCACGGCCTGGCTCATTTTTCTGCGAAATAAACTTCCAGGCAAAAAATAACTGCACATGATTGTAATTCTTTCTTCGGCCCTACTGAACATTTCAAGATAACTTTTCCATATTTCATTTTTTCTTTTTACCCAGTCATTGCGCCTTACTCTTACAGGAGTTTGTTCATTTGCCGGCATATGTTCGCCAAATTGTTCAATTAGTTTTCGGCTGGCAGACGGCAGCATATTTTTATTGCCCCACATTTCCCTGCAGACATTTTGCAGGACAAATGAAGCTTCACCTTCACAATACAAAGCCATGTCCATCCAGGCTGGTTCACCGGGCATATCATTATAGCGATTACAAATATTAAGACCGCCAACCAGCGAATACAGTCCGTCTGCAACAACGGCTTTATGATGTAAACGTCTTCCGAAATAAAAATGCCTGCTCCGGAGCAGTGGTTCAAACCACTTTACATTCACCCCGGCTTCTTTCATACTGCTGACACATCGCTTGGGCAATGGTTGCGAAGCATAGCCGTCAAGATGAAGAAAAACAGAAACGCCACGTCGGGATGCTGCTTTAAGGGCATCCATTACTTCAATTCCCGTTTCGTCTTCCAAAAAAATATAGAACTGCAGGTAGATTGAGTTTGTGGCCTCGTCAACCAGTTTTTTTAGTAATGTAAAAAACTGGCGACCCCCTTTCACCAGTTCTACACGGTTGTGGTATGTATAATGATTCTGTTTTATTTCCTTAATGGAACTCATTATTTAGCGGGGCTGTTTTCAAAGTTATTTTCCTGATTTTTTTGAAATGATGAGGCGAATCATTTTTAAACTTGACCTGCCTCATTCGGATATGGGGATGAGTTGATTACTTTTAAACAGTAAAAGATAAATAATCTTTTGGGATGTTGGCTGGCGCAATGGATTTTATTGAAAGATGTATGGAATTTTACAGGCAGCAAAAATCGTATTGTTCCTCTTTAAAAAGTAGTTATGGAAAAAAAAAGCACTAATCAGATGTGGCACCTGGTTCGGGTTTTTTCCGGGTTTAAAAGCCATTTAAGCATTTTTATTGTTGTGAATGGACTGCTGTGGGTCATTTGGCTGTTCGTTGGCGGTATAGCCGTTCACCCCTGGCCGCTTTACCCGTCGGGGATATGGGGTGTAGTGCTGCTGATTCATTATTTTGCTGCCAGTGGAACTTTTCGGAAGGTCATAAAATAAAAGAGTTTGAACAAGACAAAGGGATGGCATCGAAAGCCATCCCTTTTTAATGACTGTCATTTGAAAATATTCAGTATTTTTTAACCTGCTAATGACTTCTTCTTTTGATATATGGAAAGTGCTGGCCGGGGTGGCAATATTCCTCCTGGGCATCCGCTTTCTTGAAGAATCCCTGCACCAGCTATCGGGCAGGCGGTTTAAACTTTTTTTGAGAAAGCAAACCTCTAACAAACTTAAGGCAATTGGCGGTGGTGCTATAGTTACAGGTGTTTTGCAGAGCAGCTCATTGGTAAGCCTGATGGTGCTGGCTTTTGTTGGTGCAGGAGTAATTACAATGCAAAATGCGCTGGCTGTCATCCTGGGTGCAAACCTGGGAACAACTATTGATAGTTGGATAGTTGCGATAGCAGGGTTTAAACTGAATATTGAAAACATTGCATTGCCTGTAGCTGGTATAGCAGGATTGGGTTTTGCCATTTTCGACAGGCAAACAAGGTGGTATAACTGGTGCAGGTTTTTTTTGGGCTTTAGTTTTTTATTTGTGGGATTAGGATACATGAAGACGGGTATTGAAGGGCTGGTAATGAATGTGGACCTGCGGCAGTTTGAAAAGGCACCCATACTGGTATTTTTTGGAATCGGGTTTCTTATCACTACGCTTATACAAAGCAGTTCAGCTACCATTGCTATTACCCTGAGTGCCCTGAATGCCGGGGCATTGACCTTGCTGGATTCAACGGCTATTATTCTAGGTTCAGAAGTTGGGACAACTATCAAGCTCTTTATCGCCAGCTTAAAAGGAGTAGCAGCAAAACGGAGGGTGGCTTTGGGAAATTTTATCTTCAATGCAATTAATGTTACGCTGGTACTTATTTTCCTGATGCCGGTAAACAGGTTTATTACAGATGTGATTGGTATAAAGGATAGTCTCATTGCCCTTGTTTTTTTTCAAAGCTTTGTGAATGTCATCGGCATTATTCTCTTCTATCCACTGCTCAATTTGTTTAGCCGGTTCCTTGAAAAGAGGTTTAAAAATGATGACGACGAAACCATGTTTATTCATAAAGCAGCATCATTGGAACCTTCTGTGGCACTCTTTGCCATGGAAAAGGAAAACAGGCATTTTTTGCATGCCGTTCTTGATTTTACCTGGAGTTGTTTTGAAAAAGAGAACAAACACATCAGCAGCATGGAACTTCATAAGGGCTTTCCGGGTAAAACATTGCCTGATAAATACGAGTATATAAAATTCCTGCATGGGGAAATTCATACTTTTTATATACAAATGCAAAAAAATATTACCGGGAAAGAAGATATTGAAAGGCTTGACAGGATGATATCTTCTGTTCGTAACACTATGTACGCTGCTAAAAGTGTTAAGGATGCTATTCCTGATATGCAGCAGTTGGGTAATTCTGCCAATGATGTGAAATATAATTTTTATAAACAAACCCGGAAATCAGTAGATGAATTCTGTGATAAGATATATGAACTTTTGAATAAAGACCCGGCATTTCATTTTGAAGAGCTTACTGCTTTATATCATTCTGTTACCAGGAACTATACGATTGTGTTGCATCAATTGTATAAAGACAGCACAGCAGGCCATGTAGGCGAAACAGAAATAACCACTTTGCTGAATTTTAACCGGGAAGTATTTACTGCCTTTAAATCCCTGGTGTTTGGGGTGAAGGATTATTTATTTGACAAAAAGCAATCCGGCTATTTTGATGACCTGCCGGGATTTATCCGCTGACATTGATAACTATCATGTTTCCAACTGAGGTTTTTCATCGGTGAGTGCCGTATTTTAAGCCAACTTTGCTAAGTGAAAAGGGTTTATTTCTCATTGATTCTTTTGTTGTCTTTCTTTTTATTACAGAAAGCCGGCAGCAGGTTTATGGCAAAAGAAAATTATTCTCTGCAGCAGGATACGGCTAATGATGAAAAATTATTGTACCCGGAGCTTGTCAGCAAATTTTACAGGATGAAGGGGGACAGCCTTTTCTGGTTTTACCCGGGTAATGAAAAAAGATTGCTCCGGCAACAATTACTCAGTATTATTGACAGTGCCTGGTATTTAGGGTTGATAGCAAAAACATATCACTCTGTAGAACTGCAATTATTACCGGGTAGCAATGCAACGGATAGTGTAACGATACATAAAGCAGACCGCCTTTACACGGATGCTGCTATGGCAGTGATTAAAGATATTTATGAGGGATATAAGATGCCACCGTGGGTAGGATATGACCAGCTTTCAGCAAACTGTGCCGATACGGACAATGAATACCTGCTGAATTGTCTTTTGAATGTGCAGACAGCGGATCAACTTATGCTTTCAGTTAAGTTGTTAGAACCTGTTCATAAAAATTATGTGGCACTAAAACAGGAATTCAAAAAACAAAAAGAAAAGAAATCAACAGATACCGTTGCCGGTCTGCAAAAGTCAATGAATTATTACCGATGGATACATCATTTTCAGTTTGATCAGTTTATAGTTATAAACCTTCCTTCTGCCCGTTTGCAATATTATGAGAAGGACAGCTTGTTGCTGGATATGAAAATAGTTGTAGGCAAGCCTTCCACACCAACACCAGGATTTGCGACTGTTTGCGACCAGGCAATTTTATATCCCTATTGGTATGTTCCCAGGAGTATTACGTTTGGTGAATATTTACCAAAAATAAAAAATAATCCATCCTGGCTGGACGCCCATAATATGCAGGTAATAGACGGTACGGGTAAAGTAGTAAATCATCATAAATTAGCCTGGGCATCGTTTCATTCAGGCTATTTCCCTTATATCATTCGCCAGTCAACGGGTTGTGATAATGCATTAGGTGTTATTAAGTTTAATATAGTAACTCCGTACGGTGTCTATTTGCATGATACCAACAATAAAACTGCTTTCTTATCTGCTTACCGTTATTACAGCCATGGATGTATCCGTATTGAAGATCCGATGGCGTTGGGGAACCGTTTGCTTGCAAATAAGTTGGATACTAATTTCCTTCAATCATGTTTTAAAGAGCAAAAACCTGTAAACCTCCTGTTGGAAAAACCTGTTCCTGTTTTTACGGTGTACATGACGGCAGTTGGTGATACAAGCGGCAAGGTTCGGTATTACAAGGATGTGTACAAATTGATGAAATAATAAATTGTATTAGTGAGTAATATCATCTCCTTTACTGAGGTTAATTCTTTTTATGTGGCAGGGAATCAGTGAAATTTGGTTAGTGGGTTTCCTCAACATGTAAACTGCATAAAATGAAAAAAAATAAGCCGCCTGAAAGAAAAGCCGGAATCTGGCTTGATCAGGAAACTGCCTTTATTATTCATATTACCGGTGAAGAAGAACCAGTAATAAAAAGATTAAAATCCGGCGTGGAATCAAGGGTGAGATATCCTGGCGAAGTTAAGGTGATGGCCAGGTTTGGGCAGGCTTACCTGGATGACCAGGAAAAGAAACAGCGGAGGCAAAGAAATCAGCGGGAAAAATTCTTTAAAGAACTTATCGGGTTGATTCATGAGGATGATTACATCTATATTTTTGGGCCTGGCAAAGCGAAGGAAGGATTGAATAATGCTATAGAAAAAGATCATAGCATTAAGGGAAAAGTTGTAGCTATTGAGGCTGCTGATAAGTTAACCAGGAATCAAATGTTACAGAAGGTTGTAACTTATTTTAATGATGAGGCCTTCAGAAGTTTCAAAAAAAGCCTGAGAAAACTGAAAGCATTGAACTAAAAATAAAAAGTAACCTAAAAAAGCAGAAAATATTTTTGTGGTCAAATGAATTTGTATTTTAGCGGATGAAAAAAATACTATTTACCCCACTGTTCATTTTCGTACTGTTTGTTTGCAACTCTTTTGGCCAGGAAGCTGGTGAGAAAAAAGGGTGGCCATCTTCAGAACGCTACGCTTTCATCAGCGAATGTATTAAAGAAGCTAAGGTTAGTCTAAGTGAAGACTCTGCAAGGTTTTACTGTTATTGTATGCAGGAAAGAGTGGAAAAGAAATATCCCACAATTGAGGAAGCTGCAAAAATTACCGAAGCCGATATGCAATCAGAAGCATGGCAAAAAGATATTAAAAGTTGCCTCGGGGGATTCTGGGGAACAGCCGAGAGGGAAGAGTTTTTGTCCAACTGTATTTCCTCTGCCCAAAAGGGGGAAATAAGCGGAGAAAAGGCAAAAACATACTGTGAGTGTATGTTATATAAAATAGAAATAGAATTTCCCAATCCGGTTGATGCCGGAAATTTGACGCCGGAAAAATTAAGTTCGCCGGAATGGAAGAAGATTATCCAGGGCTGCCTTGATTTTTAAGACTAAGTAAATTTGTGAATAAATAAAAAAAAGCTTCATTCTAATGAAGCTTTTTTTGTGCCCGGGACTGGAATCGAACCAGCACATCCTTGCGAACGGCAGATTTTGAGTCTGCTGCGTCTACCAATTCCGCCACCCGGGCATTCTTCTGCAGGCTCAGAATTGAATTGGGGTGCAATATTAAGCCATTCAGGCTAATTGCTGATGAATACGGTCTAAATATTTTTTCTTATAATAGTACTCCTTTACTTGCAGCAATTCTTTTTCGGTAGCAGCAGTGTCTTTATAGCCCTCCACAATCTTTTTAACAGGTGCATATATTTCAGATAATAGTTGAGATATGACAGATGATAATTTCCTGGTGTCGGTAGTTTCATCCATTTCCATTAATTGCTCATTCATTTCTAATACTTTCATCAGAAAATCAGGGGGTAGTTCATATTTTTCTTCTTCTACCAGCAAACCTTTTTCCTGCAGCACATATTTTATTGTTGCCTCCTGGCTTTGAAATGTTTTCCATGCCCTGTTCAGCAAGGCAGATTTTTCCAGTGCTTCAGCTTTTGTCTCCTCATTTTCGTTAGCATAATAATCGGGGTGGTATCTCTTGCTTAACTCAAAGAATTTTTTGGACAGGGCCGCAGGATTTACTTTCAATTGTACCGGAATCTCAAATAATTCAAAATAGGTCATGGCCTTTTATGGGGGTTTGTCCCGGTTTCTTGAAAAAATATCCTTAGTTTGGGTTACAAAACAGGATTTTGAAAACACAAATCTACATATAAAGCATGGAGGTAATCAGGAACTTCCCGGATTCGGAACTGGTGGCCAATCTCCGGGCCGGGCAAAGGATGGATGAAACGATAAAAGCCATTTACAGGAGCTATTTCGACAGCCTTAGCTGGTATGTGATGAACAACAGCGGCAGCCGGCAGGATTCGGAAGATGTATTCCAGGAAGTGGTGCTGTCTTTTATTGACCTGGTGCAGAAAGATAAGTTCAGGGGTGAGTCAACGGTAAAAACATTTTTATTCTCACTGAACCGCCACACCTGGCTGAATGAACTTAAAAGAAGGGGAAGATCCCTGGCAAGAGAAGAAAAATATGAAAGGGGGCAGGACAGGGTAGAATTGGATACCAGTCACCATATAGCTGACCGGGAAGGAAAAGCAGAGGTAGTAAGATTAGTGGGAGAGCTGGGGGAATCCTGTCAAAAGATTTTACTCTTGTTTTATTATGAAAATCTTTCGATGAGGGAAATCCTGGAAGCAACGGAATACGAAAATGAACAAGTGGTAAGAAATAAAAAATATAAATGCCTGAAGCAACTGGAGCAAATGGTGAATGCTAACCCGGCATTGAAACAAACCTTGAAAAATTTATTACATGGATAACTATACCCATAACAATTCTGAAAAACTTGTTCGCTACCTTGATGGAGAATTGGGCGATGGAGAAAAAGCTGCTTTGGAACAGCAGTTGGCCGCAGATACAGCCTTACAGGCAGAACTGAACAGTTTAAAATCAACCAGCGAGGCGGTGAAGTTGTATGGCTTGCAGCAAATGGTTTCCGGTATTCATGTACAGATGATGGAGGATATGCAGCCCCCGGTGAAGAGAATAATTCCCGCCAGGAATATTTTTCGTTATAGCATTGCGGTGGCCGCAAGTTTGATATTACTGGTTGGCGGTTATATGGCTTATAATTTCTTCACCCTTTCCCCGGATAAAGTTTTTGCTTCCCGTTATCAGCCTTATGAGTTGGTGACTGTCCGTGATGGAAATACGAATGAAACCCCGGCGGAAAAAGCTTACCGGGAAAAAAATTACAATGAAGTGCTGCGGATTTATGATACAGGTGAAGATCATACGCCAAAGGGGGAGTTTTTGTGCGGTGCAGCAGCCCTTGAAATGAAAGACAACAACAAAGCCATTAAATGTTTTAAGGAAGTGCTGGATGCTAATAAGCAAGCTCAGCAAACTATATTGAACGATGAAGCCGAGTATTACTTATCTCTGAGTTATATCCGGAATAAGGATTACGATTATGCTTTGGATATGCTGAACAAAATACTTGATGATCCTGGTCATCTGTATAATGAAAAAATTACCAGCAAACTCATCCGCCAGGTAAAGATGCTGAAGTGGCGGTAATATTTTTACTTTTTGCTTAAGGTTCATGATAATCCCCTTCCTTTCCAGGAAGGGGATTTTTTTAAAAAAAAAAGAGTTACAGAAACCCTTTTGGAGTTGACTTATTACTGAATCTAAACTCAGTAATATGAAAAGAGTTGATGTGGACAGCAGATGTAGCTGTGGTTACCTTTTGCGGCACTGTATTTGTGATTGGGCTGCGGGGGTAACAGCAGTTGAAGTATTGTTTTGAGTAGTGTTTGCATCATTGTTTTTTGTGGCTGGCAAAGTAATAAAAAATCTTTTCTGGACTAATATCCGATTCAGCATTGAATTTTACCCGTTCAGCATGGTTTATTCTTTTTAAAGGGTATTAAATTTATATTAGCACTGTGAAAAAAATAACTGCAATATTTTTTCTTTCCCTTTACCTGTTTTCTGCAACAGGAGTTCGTGAATTGCTTAAGATAAATGTACTTGTTCAGCATTTTTATGAAACGAAAAAAAAAGATAATACGATTACTTTCTTCAATTTTCTTGTAATGCATTACATAACCGGTGATTTGAACGATAAGGATAACAGCCGGGATAATCAGTTGCCATTTAAATCGACTGAAACATGTCTTTTAAATGCTTCACTTACATACATTCCCGGCCAATATATTTCTCCTTTGGCACTTCCATCTTTTGCTATAAATAAAAGAGATTTCTCCCGGGTAAAAGAATTATTCATTTTCACCAAGTGCCCCATCCTCGTTTGGCACCCTCCTAAATATTCCTGATCTGCATTTCGGATTTAATTTTACAAATGACCTGTTCAATTATTTTGAATCAGATATGTGCAGGGTTTATTGAATTATTACCTGATAATTTAGAAAGGAAACAATTTTTAAACTGATAAAAATATAAGCTGTATTTCCTTTGAACCGGGTTACACTTTTAAACAATCATTATCATGAAAAGATTAAAAATAACAATAGTATTTATCCTCCTGTTTTCAACCAACGTATTTGCCCAATATTCGACCGACTGGATAAGGCCGGCAGATGCCACTTCGAAAACTGGTGTTATGGTCGCCCGGGATAACCAGGACAATGTAATTGCAACTGGCTTCGCAATCAGTAACAATGCCTATACCCGCAAGTACAACAAGTTTGGTGTGCTGCAGTGGGAAGCTATGTCTGCATCCGGCATACAAAGCCAATATGAAAGGCCGAATTGGGTTACCACCGATAACAACAATAATGTGTTTGTGGCTGGTTACCGCTATGCAGGCACCAGTACCCCCACTGCTGTTATTGTTTTAAAATACAGTCCAGATGGCGAACAATTATGGAAACAGGTTGTAAGCCCTGTCAGTTACCTGACAGTTATGAGCCTGAGATGCGAAGTGGATAATAGCGGAAACCTGTATGTGGGGGCATGTGGTGTTGGTGCTTTGCCCGGATTTGCCTTGATTAAATTTGATACGAATGGTAACATACTGTTTACACAACATAGTGATGCAAATGCTCCTAATTATTTTAACTCCATGCGGGTACAAGGCAATAAAGTTGTGTTGAGTGCATCGTGTGGTAACCCCAGCAATGCAGCAGTAGCTGTATGGGATGATACTGGAGCTTTATTATGGACTACCGGTGTACTGGGCCGTGGGGGAAGAGATGTAGAAATAGATGACGCTGGTAATGTGTATTTGCTTACGGCATACGAAAACCAGGTAACAGCAACCAGTCAAATGGATATTGAGATTTACAAATTTAATTCATCAGGCACACAGCTATGGAAAAATAACTTTGATTTTGGAGGGTATGAATTTGGTACCAGGTTCACCCTTGTAGCAGATAAACTGAGTATTATTGGAGAAGGACAACTTGCGGGTTTTGACTGGATTACTTTCCAGGTGAATACAGCCGGTACCATGTTATGGAATACACGTTATAATGGAACGTCAGGCAATGATGAAGCACCCTATTTTATTGCTGCCAAAGCAAACGGAGAAGTATTTGTAACCGGTAAAGGCGGACCTACTCCGGATCCTAATAATTTATCTTATTTACGAATGATCACATTAAAGTACAGCAATACCGGTGTGCAAACCTGGATAGATTCATCAAATATTTATAGTGGATGGGGCTATGGATGTACACTCGCCAGCGACAGCAGTTTGTACGTTTTAAGTGGTACCTCTATGACGGTCTTTCATTTTTTTGATCATACGGGAAGCGGATCATGTAATATCCCTACAGGTGCAAATGTTACCAATATTACAAACACATTTGCTACATTTTCCTGGACAGCTGTTGCCGGTGCAACAGTATATCATGTAAGGTACAAACCAACTACTGCCAGCGCCTGGACAGTAGTTTCCTATGACCTTACAACATTGAATATTTTTGGCCTTTATTCTGGTACAACTTATGAATATGCGGTAGAAGCTGTTTGTGCCAACGGGCCATCGGGCTATAGTACAACGCAAACATTTACTACAACCGGAACAGCCATTTGTTCTTCTGTTGGGCAAAGCCAGGTGCTGGAGTGGTTGTATCAGGTATGGGTTGGTGGTATAAATCATATTTCAGTAAATAATAATGGTTACGGAGATTTTACCACTATAGTTATGACTTTTACACGGGATCAATATGTACAAGGTTATTTATCGGGATTCAATCCTTATGCGGAATATGAATATTACAGTATCTATATAGATTATAATCACGACAATGATTTTGATGATGCAGGCGAAGAAGTGGTAGCCCTTTATTCTGATTTTTCGTTAGTTTCATTTAATTTTACACTTCCTGCATCTGCCCCATTAGGAGGCACAACCAGAATGCGGGTAATTATGAGCCATGACAGCCCGCCAACTCCCTGCGGTACTTATGCAAGAGGCGAAACACAGGATTATACTGTTCTTATAAATGACAACAGTACAGTACCGCCTCCGGTACCCATCGGATTAAATGTTTCTAATATTACCAATACAGGTGCCACATTTTCCTGGACCCCGGATCCCAATGCAGCTTCATACAATTTACGGTACAAAAAAATAACGGAAACTACCTGGACAATTGCTCCTGTAAATGTTCCAACAATCACCATGCCTGGCCTTTCTGCAATCACTGATTATAATTTTGCCTGTCAGGCAGTGGGCAGTGTTGGCCCTTCGGGTTATACTGCTACGCAAACTTTTACAACCCTGGGAATTACCTTACCAGTAGATGGCGTTGAGATAAAGGCAAGGCGACAGGGAACGAATGTATTAGTAGGCTGGAGTACGCAATCGGAACAAAACAGTGCCAGATTTGATGTTGAACGGAGTATTGATGGTATTAATTTTACCAGGATAGGCCAGGTGCAGGCAGCAGGTTACAGTACAAGCTTGCGCAATTACCGGTTTACTGATTTTAATGTTACAAAGTCGATGCTGTTTTACCGCTTAAAAATGGTTGACGCCGATGGCAGCTATAAACTCAGCACAATAAGGGTAGTTGCTAAAACAGATGCTGATATGCAGGGATTCCTGTTATATCCTAACCCGGCTATTTCCAATGTTACTATTGTATTAAACGAAGTTGCTTCGGAAGACATGCAATTACAGGTAACCAATCAAATGGGGCAAATTGTAAGAACAACCCGGTTAATTAAAGGCACACAGTTAATAAACCTGGATATAAGCAAATTGCCAAAAGGTATTTACGTTGTTAGATTAACTGGTAGTAAAGTTGTACAGGTAAACAAATTAGTAGTACAATAAAAAAACGGGATTAAAATTGATCGTTTGCTGAAGTGGTGGTAATATTTTTTTTTGCTTAAGGTTCATGATAATCCCCTTCCTTTCCAGGAAGGGGATTTTTTTTTGAAAAAAGGTTACAGAAACCCTTTTGGAGCTGACTTATTACTGAATCTAAACTCAGTAATATGAAAAACATCATTCGATTTTGTGCATTTGCTTTGCTAAGCAGTTCTGTAGTATTTTATTCCTGCCAAAAAGATGTGGCAGGCAACGGGGGTGGAGCAACGGACATCAATAAACCACATGCCGTTACCATTTATTTAACTGACCACCAGACACCCATCTTCGACAGTGTGTTTATTGACATCAGGAGGCTGGAAGTGAAACTGGAAGATGATACACTTCCCAATGGTGGTTGGGTGAGCCTTAATATCAATCCCGGGGTATATAATATCCTTCGCTTCCGTAATGGGTTAGATACATTGTTTGCTACCGGTACGTTGCCTAATGCCAGAGTGAAAAAGGTCAAGTTGGTACTTGGTACACAAAATTCTGCGATGAAAAACGGGCAAAGCTTTCCGCTCAGGGTGAAAGATGAAGACAGGGAAGTGATTGCAAACCTGGAAAGCACAAATTTTGAAATTACACCAGCAGGCCAGGTACTTTTCTGGATTGATTTTGATGCCGGTAATTCTATCCAGGTGGATAATAGCGGCTCAGGAAATGGGAATGGCTACCGGTTAAAATCACATATCAAAATATTTACCCGCAGCAATTCAGGGAGAATAGAAGGTAGGGTACTGCCCCGTGCGGCTGACGCCATTGTGAAAGCTGTGATCGGTTCTGATACAGCGACTGCCATTCCTGATGACGACGATGGTGAATTTAAAATTGTGGGATTAAATGCCGGAACATACAAAGTATTAATTGACGGACAAAATGGATACAATGACACCATTATTAATAATGTGATAGTGAGAAACCGTGAAGACACCCATCTGCCAACGATAACATTACGTCAATAGCAATTTTGCCAGCCTGTGGAGAACTAAGCCTGCCTGATATTTACAAGCAGGCTTTTTCTTTTTGCAAACAGGTAGGCAACTGCAGCAGCTAAAATAGCAAGGGCAACCCACCACCAGTTGGATGCGTTGTGCCTGGCTTCATAATCGCCGATAAATAACAGATGCGCCCAGTAATTAGGTGATTTAAAACGGGGATCAATATCTTTACTATTAAGCAAATCCAGCTTGGCCTGTTGAAGTGCTTTGTCTTTAGTATAATTTTTATCAAGGTAATAATGCAACCGTTGAGTAAGAAAGGCAGTTGCTTTATCTTCTGCTTTCCATAATGAAGTAATGATACTCGGGCAGCCGGCATAGGCAAATGCCCTTGACAAACTCATCAACCCCTCGCCTTTCACTAATTGCCCGGCTCCTGTTTCACAGGCACTGAGAATAACCAGCCGGGTAGAGTCAAGTTTCAGGTTAGCAATTTCCTGGGCATATAATTTATAGTCATTATCGCCGGGATAGAAGGTAATAAAAGAACGGGATGGCTCCTCATTATTTACACTGGCATGAGTAGCGAGGTGGAGGGTGCCGTACTTGTTGATTGATTGCAGGAAATTTTTCTTAGTAGCACCTGAATCAGTAAAAGCAATTCCCTTCAGTTGTGTCACTTCTTCTTTTGAAGCAGGCAGGCTGCTTAATGAGTAGCCGGAAGAATCGCTGTAGCCCTTTGATGTAAAGGGGGCAAAGGATAAGGTTCCAGGGGAATGACTTACTTTTTCATTTGTACCCAGCAAGGCAGTTGAATATTGGTACTGAACAGAAAAATGTTCAATTAAGTATTTTTTATTTTCATCCTGCAAGGCTTCAAAAGGCAGATAGCTGAGCTCATCATCGGGGATAATTATCAGCCTTTTTATTTGCGACAGGTTGGGTTGTAAAGGTTCAATAAGTTTTTTATATAAATCGGCTGATGCAGTTGTGCCATTATACCGCTGATCAGCGGATGTGTTGTGCAATGCTGAATTAAGGGACCCGATTGCAGCAAAGAAATTTTTGTTGATACCTGATTTGTAATATTCAAACCTGCTGGGTGTAATTAATAGGGTCAGCAGTTCGTCCTCAGACAGGTGGAAAGAGAGAAGGGCAGTACTGTTATCCAATTTTTTTTGTAACTGATTGATTGCCGGTATCTGTTCAAGTGATTTTTTTTGCCGCCATGCGGGGTCATCATTTAATTTCCCCCGAATTTTTCCCAATTCAATTTCATTGTCACGGATGGCAATATTTATTTGAAACAGTTTAAGACTGTCAGTGGCCTGTGCAGCTTTTAGCGATAATCTCGTCATCGTAGTTTTGAGTGAAGATTCCTGTTGTATAAGCTTGTTCGCATCACCGGCTTCGCTTCTCAATTCATTTTCCTTTAGATTGAAAGCAAGTATAGAAGCCTTATTTTTCTGGTCAAAGAAGTAAGCATCTTCCAGGTATTCTCTTTTTTGAGTGAGGTCGTAGAGAAGAAGACAAACATCAATCGGCTTACTGTGAACAGTGTATTTTATTTTGCCAAAAAACAGCCGTGCTTCATCGGAGTCATAAGTTTTTTCGACATAGCCAGCCAGTTTAAAAGCCGACTGCCAGGTATTCAGCGAGGCTTTGAGCAATTCAATATTTTTTTCCTGCTGGTACCAGCTTTCAAAGGCGATTGCTTTTGCAGTGAGTGTATTAAATAAATTGATAAAAGAAAAGACGCCGGTGAATTGCTCCGGGTTTTTGTAGGGGTCAATTTCTTTGAAATAGATATGAAACTGCATTACAGCATGCTGGTATTGGATAATTGCTTCTTTATACAATCGTTGTTTTTCCAGTTCATCTGCCTGGTATTTCAGGATAAGGCCATAGGAAATATTTTTCTGATGTCCATTCCATTTCAGGTTTTCTGCAAGAGCTTTATGCAGGTATAGTTCAGCAGAGTCGGGTTGCCCGGTACCTGTAAAGGCCATACTGAAATTAAGGTACAGGTCGGTAGTTTTTTTACTGTTTTCATAATTTACCTTTTTCAGGTATTCAATAGATTTTGTAAATTTTTTTTCTTTCAGGTAAATAAGGCCAAGTTTGTGGTACAATTCATTATTAGAAACTTCATATTGTAATACATCTTCAAAAATCCTCCTGGCAGCTTCATTCTCTTCGATTTTCATAAGAGTAGAGGCGATGTTTATTTTATAATTTACCTGCAGGCTTTTTTCAGCTGGGTTGAGTTCAGCCAACAGAGCCAGTGCTTTTTCGAAATAGTTTACCGCCTGCCTGTAATTACCCGTTTCATAGTGTATTACACCAAGAAGGTTAAAAAGCCTTTCCGAACCATCAAGCCTGCTTTTGTACTTGTCGTTTATCTGTTCTGCATCTTTCAGGAACCGGATAGCGGAATCTAATTTGTCCTGCTGGTACAAAATGCTGCCGGTAAAAAGAGTTGGCTTAAAGAAAAACGAGTCAGCCACACTAATTTTATTTTTATGAACTAATGCACTGAGGTATTGTTTTTTTGCAAGTTTCAGACTGTCGAAATAATGATATACCAGGCCAGACTTTAGCTGAATAAAAAAGGCCAGAGAATCATACCCGGATTTTTGAACATGGGGTATTAGTTGAAGGAACATTGCTGCAGCCTGCTGGTATTCTTTGTCAGCCGCCACAACTAATGATTCATTTGTTTCTGACTTTACGGCCAGGTATTCTGCATATTTATATATTTTATCTGCTTTAGTATAAGCACTAAGGAGGGAAATGGGATCGCTGTGAACAGCATCCTGCGAAAAACAGATGACTAATAACCCTGCAAGGAAGATTGATAATGATATTTTCTGCATGATAAGTGTAATAACTTATCAAATTTAGCAGCTGCGTGGCATTAATGGTCAATAATTATAACACAAGGGGGTCTTGGCCTGGCTGCTTGTTCAGTGCGACCGGCTAAGCCGCCACGCAAAAAAACACCCTGGCTTTGCCTGCCATTCAGAATATCCCAAACGTACTGCGGAACATCGGCCATGGTATTATACCAGTAAAGAAGGACTTTAAGTTTATTCAGCGATTTGCTGCTGCCATCATTAACACGGTATTTTATTTCAAAAGTTTGTTGTGCATCATTGCGGGGGGGGAAACCAAACACCCCATTCCGGATTGTTTCTGCCAGGTTTATTTTGCCATTATCGGTTCTTACGGAGCAGCCACCGCCATTGGCCAGGTTTCCTTCGTCAAAACTTGAGCCACTCAGGGGTAATATTCTGGAGGCACTGGCATTGTAAACCGGGAGGGCTATTGAATCGCCTGTTGAAAGTTTGTAAAAATGGTCAGTAAAAGTAACGCCGGATAATACAACCTTGGTAGTCGTTTCTGTTCCGTCCGGGGCTGTATGAGTAATGCGGTAACGAAGCCCTGTTTCGCTATTGCTGATATTAATGGCTCCTGTAAGTTCATCTATTTCGATCCCATCCGGAAAACCGGAATAGATGCCAGCTCTGCGTGAGGTTGGATAAACAATATTGTCTGCGGCTGAAGGCCGCAAATAAATGATAGAATCACCATAGCTCAGCTTGTAGGGCCCAATTGGAATATCTCCCGTATCCCCAGGTTTAGTGCATGACTGCCACAGCAAGGAGAAAACGACAGCGACAAACAGGAGGAAATTTTTCTTCATAACAGAGGCCTTTTTTGTATGTAAACTCTCATCGGGAAGACGTAACCTGATCTCAGTTTTTTCTTAAAAGAATATTCGAAGTTACAACATTTATCATGCCAGTTAAACTGATATAAATCATTTTGTTTAGCATTGGTTTAAGCCGCAACTTTGACACTTTACATAACGATAAACGGCTGTATGACAAGGATTGGACTTATCCGGGAGGGCAAAACACCGGCTGATAACCGGGTGTCGCTAACCCCTGCTCAATGCAAATGGATTCATAAGAATGCCCCACACATTCAAATAGTTGCCCAATCATCTCCCCACCGGTGCTTTTCTGACAGGGAATTCCAGTCTGCGGGTGTAGAAGTGAAGGATGATATAAGTGATTGTGATATTCTCCTCGGTATTAAAGAAGTTCCGGTTAGTGGGTTAGTACCGGATAAAACCTATCTTTTTTTCTCTCATACTAAAAAAAAGCAACCACATAATCAACAACTGCTAAGGAAAATTCTGGATAAAAATATCCGGCTGGTGGATTATGAATGCCTGGAACATGAGGATGGGCAGCGGATCATTGGGTTTGGTTTTTTTGCGGGTGTGGTTGGCGCACATAATGGTATGATGGCATATGGAAACAGAACCGGGCTATTTAAATTAGACAGGGTTTATAAACAACGCAGTTTCAGGGAGCTGATTCATAATTATTTTGGGCTAAGATTGCCAAATGTGAAGATTGCTGTGACTGGTTCGGGAAGAGTGGCCCACGGCATTTTAGAAATCATGAACCTGATGGGCATACATGAAGTGGAGCCGGAAGATTACCTGGAAAGACGGTTTTCTTACCCGGTTTATACGCAATTAAAGGGAGCTGAATTATACAGGCATAAAATAACGGCGAATTACAACCGGATAGAATTTCATGAACACCCGCAAGAATATGAATGCAAATTTTTGCCCTATGCCCGGCAAACGGATATTTTATTGAACGGGGTGTATTGGGAAAAGAATGTTCCCAGGTTGTTTGAAAAAGAAGATGCGAAGACTGAAAATTTTATCATTCAAACCATTGCTGATATTACTGATGATGCCAATGGTTCTGTGCCCATCAATCTCGGCGACCAAACCATTGAAGACCCCGTTTACGGAGTTGATAAAACGACACTGGAGAAAACAGCCCCTTACCTGGAAAATTCTATTGATATAATGGCTGTAGGAAATTTGCCGAATGAATTGCCAAGAGACGCCAGCCGTTATTTTGGGGAACAACTGATAAAACATGTACTGGAAGATCTCTTGGGCAATGGCTCAGATATCATTGACCGGGCAACAATGACGAAGGACGGGAAGTTGACAAAGCATTTTGAGTATCTCCGGGATTATTCAGAAGGAAGGATTTAAACGCCGTGTAATTCTTCTGACCCTATTTCTCTGCGTTGAAAAACTAAACACAGAGCTTTTGAGAATAAATACGAGTTACACAGGGGATTATAAGTGGAGATAGTAATCTTCAAGCAAAGTTGCAAAAGCCGGGGTGTATTGGTCATTATCATCTTTAATAGAAATTTCATCTATCATTGTTTCAGTCAGTTCATCAGTCTTTAATTTCCCCGACAACATAATACGAAAGTAGTTATGCTTCACAGATTGTCTTACAAAAATTAACTGCTGAACAGGCAGATTGTTTTCAGTAAACAATTTCTTTATCTCTTCATTTCTTTTGTACGGCAACAGAAGGTAAAAACTACCATACGGCTTCAGATTTTTTTTTATAATGCTTAGCAATTCCGGAAGCAACAAGCCTTCGTTATGATGAGCAATATTTTTCTTAGCATCATCTCCTTTTAGCTCTTTTTCATAAAAAGGGGGATTGCTGATAATAACATCATATTTGTTTTGGGATACATAGTTTTTTGCATCGGCATGAAAAATAGTTATCCGTTCATTCCACGGTGAAGCAGCAATATTTTTAGAAGCTTGTTCAAAAGCATCTTTATCTATTTCAACTGCATCAAAAGCTGGTTCGGTTGTTTGTGCCAACATGAGTGTTAGTAACCCGGTTCCCGTTCCAATATCGAGGCAATTATTAATTATTAATTTTTCATTATTAATTCTCTGAGCTACCCAGGCTCCGAACAAACACCCATCCGTTGTCACCTTCATAGCACACTTATCCTGTTGAACAGTGAATTGTTTGAATTGAAAGTATGAATTAGCCATATCAGTGCATTACCATGCTGCTCTTGCTGTTGAACTAACTGATAAATCCACAAATTGCCCGGCGAGATATTTATAATAACCGGTAATGGCAATCATGCCTGCATTATCGGTACAATACCGGAAAGCCGGGATAAAAGTGTTCCAGTAATTTTTCCTGCCTGCTTCTTCAAATGCCTTTCTTAAACCACTATTGGCTGAAACGCCACCGGCCAGGCAAACATCTGTGATGCCGGTCTGCAGTGATGCTTTCTTTAATTTGTTTAAAAGTATAGTGACAATCCGGTGCTGAATGGAAGCACAAATATCTGCCAGGTTATTTTGTATAAATTCCAGCTTCTCTTCTTCTGAAGCAGTGAACTCTTCTTTAAACAAATTGCTTTTACCTGCATTCTGCAAAAAATAAAGAATGGACGTTTTTAATCCGCTGAAGCTGAAATTTAAGCCTTCGATTTTCGGTTCGGGAAATTTAAACCGGTTGGCAACGCCTTGCTGCGCATATCTATCAATCAATGGTCCGCCGGGGTAGGGAAGGCCCAGTAATTTGGCAGACTTATCAAATGCTTCACCTGCTGCATCGTCAATCGTTTCACCAATCACTTTCATATTGGTTGGTGATTCACATAAAACAATTTGTGTATGGCCACCGCTGACGGTTAAACACAAAAAAGGGAAATTTGGTTTAGGGTCATCTATTAAGTTAGCCAGTACATGCGCCTGCATGTGATGCACAGCTATCAATGGTTTATCCAAAGCAAGAGCTAATGATTTGGCATACTGTCCGCCAACAAGCAAAGAGCCAATCAACCCGGGTGCTTGTGTGAATGCAATCGCATCAATATCTTTCAACTCACTTCCGGCCTCTTTTAAAGCAGCATCAACGACAGGAACAATATTCTGCATGTGGGCCCTGCTTGCCAACTCGGGAACAACACCGCCATATTTTTCATGTACGGTTTGATTGGCGATGTAGTTGGACAAAATTTTTCCATCCCTGCAGACCGCAGCCGATGTTTCATCGCAACTTGATTCTATGGCGAGAATAACAGGCACTTTAAATGTTTTAATGAGATTGCGAAGTTACGGAGTCTTCGAAAGCAATTCCTTCGGGGAGGTTTGGAGGGATACCCTTAATGACTTCGTATGGCCTCCACCGGATCCATTTTTGCTGCCTGTAATGCCGGAATAAAACCCGCCAGTATCCCAACAATAATGCAAATAACAACAGCCAGTATCATATAACCAGTGGAAATAAAAACCGGAAAATTTAATGCCATGGTCAACACTTGTGTCAGCAGGAAAACAAGTGTAAGCCCAATCAATCCCCCGATAATGCAAAGAAAAGCAGACTCTAAAAGAAACTCAGCCAGTATCACTCTGCGTTTGGCGCCAATTGCTTTTTTCAAACCTATCTGGCTGGTTCGTTCCCTTACCGAAACAAACATAATATTGGCAACGCCAAACATTCCTACAATTAATGACAGTGCAGCAATTGCCCAGCCACCAAGATTTAACCCGACAAACAAGGAACTGATAGCATCGCTGAAGTCATTGATATCATTCAGCGTAAAATTATCCTCTTTGGTTGGGGTTAGTTTCCGGATGCTTCGCATCGTCCCGGTCAGTTCATCTTTCAGAAACTTACTGCTCAGCTCATCCTTTCCTTGTACTAATATCAGCGGGTCAGCCCTTTTTTCATCCATGATGTAGCGGGCAAACTGGTAAGGCAGCACTACATTCTGGTCAAATGCCCATCCGCCGATCATTGTCTTTCCCTGTTTTTTGATGATACCAATCACCCGCAGTTTTTTACCTTTTGTATTTACTTCTTTTCCAACAGCTACTTCCGGGTTGCCAAATAATTTTTCTGCAACTTCATTCCCAATTACCAGTACATTGCTGCCCTGCGAAAATTCAGCGTCAGAAATATAGCGGCCACTTTGAAGTTCTACCGGCTGAATATCTTTAAACTGTTCGCTGACACCATAAAGATTTACTCCGGACAAACTGTTGTCCTTATAATCAATGTTTGCCGGTGTTTCTATCTTAAACGCAACATATTTGGCATCGGGAGTTCTCTCTATAATTCTCTGCATTTCACTGTACCTGGGAGATGGCCTGTTCACAAATTTCCACCAGGGATAATCGGGGCCGCCACCACCACCGGCGCTGTAGTCCCATTTATCAATATAAATAGTATTGGCACCGAGAGACTTTACTTCATTCTGGATATTTTGTTCAAGGCTGTTTACGGTAGCCAGTACACCAATAATACAGAAGATGCCGATAGTAATGCCAAACAGCGACAGGAAAGTGCGGAGCTTATTCTTCCACAATTCCTGCAGGGCCATTATAAAACTGCTGCCTACGATTTCTAATGAACGGCGGATCACAAAACAAAATTACCGGAAGTGAGAGAGAGGGAAGAAAATATTTGGGATTCTCATCGTTCTTACCACTATCGGCTGTAGTCCCGGCTGTTCACTACTGCTCCGCCACAAGGCAATGCACAAAACCCCGCGGAAGGACGCTGGTTCGGCAATTGAAAAATCCTGGTTAACTTCATCCTATTATGTTGACTGTCTGGCAGGTTTTAATTGGCTTTGGATTGATCGTTTTAATAATCCTGTTTGTCTTTCGGATAGGTATAGTAAAAGAAGTTATTTTTTTACCGGAGAATTACAGGGAGCTGCTAACTGATTATGTAAAATTTTATCAGCAGCTTGATGAAGAAGCCAAAGTACGGTTTGAAAAAAGAGTGGAGCAGTTTTTATCTGCCGTCAAAATAACCGGGGTCAATGCCATTGCAGAAGACCTTGACAGGCTTTTAATTGCATCCGGCGCCATCATCCCGGTATTTGCTATTCCGGACTGGCAATATATCAACCTGCATGAAGTTTTATTATACCCCGGGGCTTTCAATGAAGACTTTGACCAGGCGGGCCCCGATCGTCCTGTTGCCGGCATGGTAGGTAGCGGCGCCATGCAACATGTCATGATCATTACCAAATGGCAATTGAGGCAGGGGTTTATTAATAACCACGATGCCCATAATACTGCTATTCATGAATTTGTGCATCTGATAGATAAAATGGATGGAACCATGGATGGTATTCCCGATATTATATTAGAGCGGAAATATAAGGGGCAATGGAAGAACCTGATGGAAACAACGATAACGCAAATGAAAACTTTCGGATCCGATATTGATATGTACGGAGCCACTAACCCGACAGAATTTTTTGCTGTTATTTCCGAATACTTTTTTGAACAGCCTGGTTTATTAAAAGCAAATCATCCCGGGTTATATGAAATGCTGGTGAATATTTATAAAGCTGGGGGATAATTATTGTAAACAGCAGGTGGTGTGCCTGCAAGCTGCACAACTTATCCAGCTAATGCGGGAAAGCCATCACACAACACTCAAAAGGTAGCATAAAAGTATAAGCATTTTAAAGGGTAACTTACAGTTTAAACTGGTTTTTATGCTTACAGAAAAGGAAACAAAGAGACTTGGCCTCTATGAAAAGCAGATGGCTGTTCCGAAAAATAAATACATCTTATTTTATGGTGTATTGGGATGGGGTTTATTAACCGGAATTTTGGTCACTATTGTAAATATGCTCATTTTCCAGCCAAAACCTCTTAGTGAGGTTCTTCGAAAAGATTTATGGATTAATGTTGGTGTCTTTATGATTGGGGGTATCTTTTTCGGCCTCCTGATGCGAAAATTTTTGCCGAAGTATATAAATAAATTAAAGGATAAAGAATCGCTGCCCTAATCAAAAATAGTAGTACCTTTTAGTATAATTATTAACACTCACCATAAAAACAACTACTATGGCCATTGTAAAAGTTATAGAAGTAATTGCTTCTTCTGAAAAGAGTTTCGATGATGCTGTAAAACAGGCGGTAAAAGAAACTTCCAAAACCATCCGTAATATTGATTCAGTATGGATAAAGGATATGAAAGTGCATGTGAAGGATGGGAAAATTAAGTCGTATGGGGTTATTTGCAAAGTGTCGTTCCGGCTGGAAAAGGATAAAAAGGAAAAAGATAAAGACGAGAAATAATAATAAGGTCTGCCCATAAAGCTATAACCCGTTTTGTACAGAACGGGTTATTTAATTTTCCATTACATCAATTTTATCACTCAATTTCTGCAAAATGAAACTTACACTTTACCAGGTGGATGCATTTACCGGTAAATTATTCGGAGGCAACCCGGCAGCGGTGATCCCGTTGAAAAAATGGCTGGATACGGAGCTGATGCAAAAACTGGCTATGGAGAATAACCTGGCTGAAACGGTTTTTTTTGTTCCATCAAAAAGCAAGAATGTCGATTTTGATATTCGTTGGTTCACCCCGGCGCTGGAGATTAATCTTTGCGGTCATGCCACATTGGCGGCGGCCCATGTAATTTTTGAAATACTAAAAACGAAAAAGAAGAAAATCGTCTTTGACTCCAAAAGTGGCCAGCTTACTGTTACTAAAAAGAAAGGGCTGCTGGAAATGGATTTTCCTTCCTGGCCACCTGAAAAAATAGAAGAATATCCTGATGCGTTGCTGGCTTCCCTTGGAAATCCAGAAATTGCAGGTGTGTATAAAAACAGGGAGTATGTAGTTGAGCTGATGAAAGAGGAGGCCATCAGAAACTGTAATCCCGATTTTTCTCTGATGAAAAAAGTGGACAGGATGGTCATTATCACCGCACCGGGGAAAGAAGTTGATTTTGTGTCCCGCTTCTTTGCGCCAACGGCCGGTATCGATGAAGACCCGGTAACCGGTTCAGCACATTCTCAACTCATCCCTTTCTGGAGTGAAAAGCTGGGTAAAGTGAAAATGGTTGCCAAACAACTTTCCCGGAGAGGTGGCGATATTTCTTGTGAGCAGAAAGGAGAGAGGGTGATAATGGGCGGGCAGTGTGTGTTTTATATGAAAGGCGAGATAGAAATACGATAATTTTAATTAAAACAAATGTCATGTCAAAATTCCCTTTTACTTTATTGCCGGACGAACAGATTATTGATACCTGGACATTGCTCTACATTCCGCCCGGCGGTGGAAAGTATAACGGTAAGCTAACCATTACCAACAAAAGATTGTTATATGACGCCAAGTATGATGTATCGGCAAAAGGATTGCTTTCAGAGGCCCTCTTTGTAAAATGGGGAAGTGAAGGTTATCTTGAAATCAATAAAGCCGATATCACCGATGTGCAAGTAGAGAAAAGTTTCCTGGCCAAAAAAGCAATACTCACCTTGAGCGATGGCTCAAAGCATACATTTAATTATGGGGCGTTGAATATAGATAAGGTAGTTGCTGCCATCAATGCGGGATAACGGGTTTCTGTAAACTATTCAAGAAACCTCTCTTTCAATTCCTTTGTTGGCACCATGCAACTTTCTTTTTTCCCATACCATTTATACCGGTTGCGGGCAATGATATTGTAGAAAAAATCCCGGATGAATTTTGGTATGATGATTAATCCGTAAAACAATTTCCAGCCTCCGTTCAAATGTTTGCAAATCCGGATAGCGGCAGATGATTGTGTGTATGCTTTGCCGGCATCTATAAAAATTACTGAGCTAAGCATTGAGGGATTTATATGGTACTGTGGCAGCAATTGATTTGCTGTTTCTCCCTGGAGGGGGGTAAAGTGCAGTTTCTTTTTCCGGTCCCGTCTTATAGCAAAGTTTACCCAGTAGTTGCAAAAATTGCAAACGCCGTCAAAAAGAACAATAGAATCAGCTGAATTCACTTGGTAAAGATAGCCTTACTGTCTTTTTATGGTTAAGTTCCGATTTTTTGGAACTGCGGACAACCATCGGGGAGATTTTTTTGTCCAAGATGTGTTTCTCAATTTTAAAGTTTAAATTTATTTAATGAGAAATAGGTTTTTCATTCAGTAGGTTCAGATTACAAAAGGATTTTTTCTACAGAAAATTATAGACAGCATTTTATTAACTAACCGGATTGGGTCAAAAAAATAAACTTATGAAATATTTTACTTCAATTCTTGGTTTGCTATTTCTCACCTCCCAGGCAAATGCACAAATACCGCAAGTACCATCCGGTACTCCTGGTCAGCCACAGTTGCCGACACCAGAACTAAAACCGCTGCAGCCTGCTGACCTTACGGTATCAGGAATCACATTTGTTTCCATTGTCCATAATACGGATACTAAAACATATTTGGTCAAAGTCATTGTTGCGACACGCAATACCGGCGAATTGAAATCGGTAAAGACCCGGCTACAGGCATTTACTAAAACTCCCTCCGGCGCCGGTTCCTGGACTGTGATGGGTGAGGCAGGGAATGTTAATGCCATAGACCCGGGTCGGACTTATTCAGCAGTATATTCTTTTAAAGGAAGTTCACTTACCATCGGTGGCGTTCCATTTGATTTTCGGGTAAGAACTGATTCCGGAAATTTTGTCACTGAATCTGACGAGATCAATAATTATTCTTCGGCAATAATCATAAATCCAAGAAGACATTGATTCTTGTATGTTGAAAGACAATCAGCAAATATGATTTTTCAGACCGGGTTTTATTTTTTCACTAAAATATTTCATCATGAAAACAAAATTTCTGATAACTCTAATATTCCCGTTTTTAGTTTTAATTCCATCTGTAAATGTATTTACGCAGGTTACCACTTTGCCAAAAAATGCGACTAACCAGAACAAATTACCTGTTCCGGTAAAGCCGCTGATAAAAAAGGATTCTATAAGATATGTTGCTGTAGCTCCAACTGTAACGGTCAATACTTCAATAGCAACACCTGATCAACTATTTCTTGGACAAGGTTCGTTTCTTATTCGTACTGTTCGGGATTATCGTTACCTCACTATAAAAGATGATCTCAGTAAGTCTTCCATTGTTTTTCAATTTGCCGATTGGGCGCAGAGTAGCCAACAATGGAATCTAGTTCAAAAACCCGGGGGATATTATAAAATAAGATCTGCCTCAGGCTTTTTTCTGGAAATAGGCGGACGTACTACTTATTACGTTGTATCCAATCCCGAAGCGAATATTGATAACCAGCTCTGGCAATTGGAACTGGCCGACAATGGCAATTATTATATCAAATCAAAAAATGGGCAATACCTTGGTGTGTATATGAGCCAGGTTGCAGATGGAACTGTAGTTGGCCTTCGAAACGGGAGAGAAAATACAGGATTTCAGAAATGGCAGTTGATTAAAATGACAAATGAAACAAGACGAATGACTTCATTTAACCCTGAAAGGGATGGGTTTCGGTTTATCAATACATTTAATGGAGAAGATTTTATACGTTGGGGGGGCTTATGCGGTGGGATGGTTTATACGGTGCTGGATTATTTCCGTAACAGAATTCCTACACCTACGCAATCTTATACTCCTGCTAATGCCACAACACTTCAATCCTATATTTATCAGCGCCAGCAACACTCAATGTCTAATGTAAACGAAAAATGGTCAGAGCTTGAAGTAGCTTACCGGGTAAGGACAGGGGAAATTTTTCGTTGGGGGATCCAGGGTTTTGGTGGTGGGAGGCTGGAAGAATTAAGGAATGCCATAGATGCCGGCAGGTCAGTACCTATAGGCCTGTTTGGTGGTGGTGTACCGAGTATTAACGGAGGCAGTGGTGGCAATCATGTGGTACTTGCAGTAGGTTACACAATGGGCAGGTATACCGGCGACTTTAACGGACACCCCGGTGAGTATAAAATTTTTGCTTACAATCCTAACGAAGGAAATAGGATGACAACCTTGGTTCCCAACATGGAAGGCCAATGTTATTTTGAAATAGAAAGCGGTAAAGTTTGGCGAACATATTTTGTAAATAACAGGTATGACAATGAACATGTACCTCCAGGGGGGATTCCTAATTTTCCCGAAGGCGAACCCGAAGGGAGTATTCGGCATTTATATGCTTGGTTTAACACCGGTGGTGATGATTTGAGAGGTGCAAATATGCATGGAAATGATAATGTAAACATCACTGTTCAATATACGGATGGCACTACACAGTCTTTTCCTAATGTAAACGCTTCGGCAAGATGGGTGGATAACAGTTATCAAACTGTACATTTAGAGTTAAACAGGCCGGTTCGTAAATCAGATATCAGGCATTTTATGCTTTACGCTACGTTTGGCAGTGATATGTTTTTCAGTGATGATTGGAACCTGGATGGATTCAGGGTTACCAGTGGGGCAGGAGGAATTACTTTTGCAGAATCTATAGCTCCACAGGGTTCTTATATTTTCAGGTTTTCAGGCGACCAACGGCTTTTGAGGCATGTTGTACGTGTACAATAATTATTTTTGATTCACGGCTATTTTATTACTGCTGAATTTATTAATCAAAATTCTGGAATATAAATACAGAAGGGAGACTAATTAATCATAATCCAGGTTTATGAAATATTTTTTTGCAACTATCTTAGTTCTGGTTTATACAACTCAGTTTGTATTCTCACAAGACCCACTACGCCCAGATACGTCCTGGGGCGATTGGCCAAACCAGGAATATTACAATGGAATCTTGCAGGCACCGGTAGTCACCGGTAAGTCATCTGCACAAACAATATCACCCACAGGTCAGAAACTTTGTTTTGATAAAAGAATAAAAGTAAAAACACTACTCAGCAGTGGCCCGGTGGAGCAATGCATGTATATTAACACAACAGAAGGCTATATCGGCATATTACCGCCGCAAAGAGGAACTGGCGGCGAATTATGTGATATTAAAACAGACGATCCCAAATTCACTTTTTTTGTATTAGGTTTAAAGGGTAATGCTTATACTTTTCGCAATACCAAAAAACCCAATAATATTGAACACTGGGTTTCTACCGGTAATACACAAACCCACCAGGTAAATATGACCGGGCCGGGAGGTGTTTACACCATCCATAAGAAAACAGAAAGAAGAGGTTATTGTGGCGATAAGATAAAAACATGGGCCTATAAATATGATAATCCCTCCAGCCCCGTATATTTTTTATTTGGTAAAACTTTTCCGGATGAAATTGTTGTTAGCAATAATAAGTTTATCGGAAACTTTGGTGTCGGCTATCAGCACACCGATAAAGGCTTGTTTATTATTATGGAGTTGGAAAGCAGTAACTATGATTGTAAAATAACGGACCTGGAAGAAGTAAATATTTGTTTTGATCCGGCGCCATTCAAAATTGCTGAAGATGTATTTTATAATAATGCACAGGCCAGCCTGCAAAGAGAGAGAGAAAAAATAGCAAGAGATGAAGCCGCCGCCCCCAATGGTGATTGTGTTTCACAAAAAATGGCTGTTATTAATTTCAGAAAAGAACAGTTAATGGTGCAGGGGGTAAGGATTAATACCAGTCAGCAGGGTAACACTTACCAGGACTTACCCACTCAGCAGGCGATGGGCCAAATGCTGGATCATGTAGCCATAACTAAACAAACCATCCTGGAGAATGAGGTAAAAATTTGCGAAGCACAACGAAAGGCTGAGCAATCAAGAAGTGAAACCAGCCGCCAGAAATATCAACTCCGTATATCTTGCCTGCAAAGCCAGAACGGGCAACTGCAGAACCTGGAAGCGCAATTAAAAGCATTGGATATTCAATATGCCGCAGAACCTGGAAGGGCATTTGCTGAAAAATCAAAAAAATTTATGCAGGGGCTGCCAAGAGGATGTCAATAATTGATCACCCCATATTATGAAACACCTTTTGCACATCTTCATCCTGCTCTAACTTATCAATCAACTTACTTACATCAGCGGCTTGTTCATCAGTAAGGGGAACAGTTACAGTAGGTATCCATTCTAATTCAGCGGTGATAGGAACAATGCCCTTATCTTCCAGAGCTTTTTGCATATTTCCAAAATCAGTAAAGCCGCAACGAACAACTAATATGTCTTCTCCGTTTTCGCCGGTACCTTCGCCCAGTTCTTCCAGGCCAAAATCAATCAGTTCCAGTTCCATATCTTCTGCATTCAATCCTTCCGGTTTCAATTTAAATACACCCATTTTTTTAAACTGAAAAGACACACTGCCGCTATTACCCAGCGTACCATGTCCTTTTGTAAAACATGATTTTACATTCGCCACTGTTCTTACATGATTATCGGTAGCGGTTTCTACTAATACCGCTACGCCATGCGGGGCATAACCTTCGTAGAGGATTTCATCATAGTTCACCAATTCTTTTCCCTGGGCTCTTTTAATAGCTGCTTCCACACGGTCTTTCGGCATGCCTACACTACGGGCATTTTGAAAGCAACGGCGAAGTGCTGCATTATCTTTAGGGTCGGGGCCACCGGCTTTTACAGCGATAATTATTTCTTTACCGATACGGGTAAAGTTCTTTGCCATTTTGTCCCAGCGGGCAAACATCGAGGATTTACGTACTTCAAAAATTCTTCCCATGGTAATTCAGTCATTAAGTCAAAAAGGTCAAATTGAAAAACTCCTCTTATCCGGAGGGGTTTGTTTGGGAGTGCAAATCTAAGGCAATGGCATTAAATGAAAAACCGTTCCATCTGAAAGAGACGGAACGGTTTTTCAATGATTTGCTATTAATTAGCTATTTATCTTCAGCCCTGCCCAGTTTACTTGCATAAAGCCCTGCATGAATAACAGCGAAAGCAAGAGAAATATAAAGTAAAGTTTTGTCGGCCTCAAAGCCAACAGAATTTTGATGCAGGAAACCCACGATTGCTAAAAGAACAGCGAGGGAAATACCCGTATAGCGGGCCATCCTCATTCCTTTTCTGCTGCTGGTTCCATTTCCTAAATGGCTGTTTTTTGCACCATATACCAGGTAGATATCAAGACCAATCAGCATCCAGACCAATAAACGAATCCATGTATCCATTGGTAGAAACACCATCATGAATAAGCAAACAGCAATACCAAGAATGGGGACTAATGGAACCAGCGGCGTTTTAAATGCCCTGGGAAGGTTTGGCATTTTTTTACGCATTACCCATACGCCAATACAAACTAATATGAAGGCGAATAATGTTCCGATGCTGGTCATTTCCCCAACCACTCTTGCCGGCACAAATGCTGCAAAAGCGCTTACAAAAAGCATGAACAACAGGTTACTTTTTGCCGGTGTTTGTGTTTTAGGATTAACACTGGAAAATATCTTCGGAATTAAACCGTCTTTACTCATACTAAAGAACACACGGCTCTGTCCCATCAGCATCACTAAAATTACAGACGCATATCCAAAGAGTATGGCTACCACGATTGCTCTGTTCAACCAGGGATAGTCAGGTTGTATAACTCCAGCAGCATTTGTAGTACTACCCATATGTTCAATGGCAACATAAACCGGAGCAATCGCATCTTTACTATCGCTGCCTAAAAAGGTTTTATAGCTGGTAACACCTGTCATTACATGGGCAAACAAAAGGTATAAAATTGTACAAATTAAAAGTGAACCTAATATGCCAATCGGCATATTTCTTTTAGGATTTTTTGTTTCTTGGGCAGCAGTACTCACAGCATCAAACCCGATGTAGGCAAAGAAAACAATTGCAGCAGCCCGAATTACACCTCCAAACCCATTATTAAAAAAATTCTCGTGGCCTGGTTCTGTAGAAGGTATAAAATAAGGATCATAGTTGCTTGTATTTATGTACTGCCAACCCAGGATAATAAACGTCAAAACCACAGCAACTTTTAATGTAACAATGACACTGTTGACAATAGCACTCCCTTTAGTGCCTTTTATCAGCAACAAACTCATTAATACAATAATGAATACAGCGGGAAGGTTGATAATTCCGCCATCCCATGGGCCAGCAGTGATTTCACCTGGTAAATGAATGTTTAAACCTGCAAGAAATTTTACAAGATAACCGCTCCAGCTAATTCCTACGGTAGCTGCGCCCACTGCATACTCCAATACTAAATCCCAGCCGATGATCCAGGCCAAAAATTCACCCATCGTTGCATAACTATATGTATAAGCACTTCCTGCAACAGGGATCATAGAGGCAAACTCTGCATAACAAAGACCTGCAAAGAGACAGCCCAAACCTGCTACTACAAATGACAGGGTGATAGCCGGACCAGCATGATTGGCTGCTGCCATACCAGTTATAGAGAAAAGACCAGCACCAATGATGGCACCGATCCCCAATGCGATTAAACCCCTGGCACCTAATGTTTTTTTAAGAGTATGTGTTCCGGTTTCTGCTGCTTCATTCATTAAAGCATCCATCGGTTTTCTGACAAATAAACTCATATGTTGGTTTTTATTAAGTGTCTAAGTTAAGGATAACAAACTAAGTTTTATTCTTCTGCGGGTTTCTGTTTTGACACAGCAAAATAATATAAAGGGATACCTGCTAATACGATTCCTAATCCCCAACCTGCATAAACTGGTTTATACCAGATGAGCAAAATGCAGAAGGCAATGGCCATCAATATATATATAGCTGGTAATAAGGGGTAGCCAAATGCCTTGTAAGGTCTTTCTAACCCGGGTTTATTCTTTCTTAAAATAAAAATTCCAAGAATGGTCAATGCATAGAACATCACTACTACAAATGAAATCATATCCAGCAGGTCGCCATATTTACCACTAAGGCATAAAAGGGAAGCCACGATACATTGTATCCACAAGGCAAATTCAGGAACATTATGTTTATTCAACCGGCCGGCCTGTTTAAAAAATAAGCCGTCTTTTGCCATAGCATTATAAACCCTTGCCCCCGCCAGTATCAATCCATTGTTACATCCAAAAGTGGAAATCATTATCATCACTGCGATTACATAAGTACCAATATTTCCAAAAATAGCATTGCTTGCCGAAACAGCAACCCTGTCTTGCGGAGCAGAAGCAATTTCATTTAGTGGCAGTACATTCAGATACATAAGGTTTGCTGCTACGTATATGATAGTTACGATCAGTGTACCCATAAACAAACTAAGCCCGATATTGCGTTTCGGATTTTTTACTTCGCCTGCAATGAAGGTTACATTATTCCAGGCATCACTGCTGAAAATGGATCCAACCATGGATGCAGCAATAGCACCCAGTATGGCGCTGCCGGTTACCCCGCCAATTATTATACCTTCCGCATTGCGTGACTGCATGCTCCAGGCATCTGCCCAGTTGGCATTCCAAACACCGGGCTTTGAAGCCAGCAAAAAGCCAAATGCTATTAATCCAAAAAGCGATAATAATTTTACAACTGTAAAAGTAGTTTGTATAGTTTTTCCGCCTCTAATGCCTTTGGTATTTATATAAGTCAGGAAAATAATCAGCACAATGGAAACCAACTGGCCCGCATTAATTTTTATAAAACCAAAATCAGTCAATATATTTTCGGGGCCCAAGGAGGGAACTAAATAAGCTAAAAATTTACTGAATGCAACTCCAACAGCTGCAATCGTTGCTGTTTGTATTACTGCAAAAAAACTCCAGCCATATAAAAAACCAGCTAACGGATTGAAAGCCTCTTTCAGGTAAACATATTGTCCCCCGGCTTTAGGATACATGGAACTTAATTCACCATAACTCAGGGCTGCTGTTAATGTCATAAAACCTGTAATCAGCCACACGGCTACCAGCCAGCCTGCACTACCCACATTTCTTGTTATATCAGCACTAACGATAAAAATACCTGAGCCTATCATTGAACCTGCCACAATCATAGTTGCGTCAAATAACCCAAGCGATGGTTTAAATCCCGTTTGTTGTTCCGGCATAGTATTGATTTTAGAGGGGCAGTTGTTTTAAGCAGATGGGAAAATACAGATTTCTGGTAAAAAGGCTCAAAAAGAATTATAAGTGGCGGGGAGCTAACAGATTTCCGGGATTGACTGTAAACCTTTAGTTTTGAAACTTTACCGCATTTATTATGAATAAACGAAAAGCAGGACTGCTTGCCCTTGTGCTTTTTACAGTTGTTGCCCTTCTCCATTTTCTTCACGGACAGGGATGGGCAACTATCTCCGGCGAAGTGCTGATGACGATTCGCTGGATTTTTGTTGCCAGCCTTGTTCTGTTTGCTGTTTATAAAAGGTCATTGACCACCTGGATACTGGTGGCGATGGCAATTGGTGTTGAAATTGGTATTGATTTCAGGGATTTTTCCCAACAGCTTTCGTTTCTCAGCAAAATATTTCTCCGGCTGGTGAAAACAATTGTTGCGCCATTGCTTTTTGCAACATTAGTGGTTGGTATTGCAAGCCATGCCAATCTGAAACAAGTTGGGAGAATGGGTTGGAAATCGCTGGTCTATTTTGAAGTGGTCACCACCATTGCGCTTATTATAGGAATAGCTGCCATTAATATGTCAGGTGCAGGAAAGGGAATTACTATTCCCAAAGAACTGAAGGAATTGCCTAAATCATCTGAAAAACAACTACAGTCAAAGGTGATTTCGATCATGGACAGCGCAGGTGTACAGGTGCCGGAAGGACTGATAAATAAATTGCCGGATACAGCACCAAAAGGCTGGCAGGATCATATCATTGATATTTTCCCGGAGAATATTATTAAGTCAATTTATGAAGGCAATGTATTGCCGATAGTTTTCTTTAGTGTCATCTTTGGTATTGCACTGGCTTTGCTAAACGAGAAGAAGAAAAAACCGATGCTGAATTTTGCAGAAAGCCTGGCAGAAACGATGTTCAAATTCACCAACATCATTATGTATTTTGCTCCGTTTGGAGTTGGCGCTGCAATCGCAGTTACTGTTGGACACCTTGGCATAGATATTTTGAAAAACCTGGCCCTTTTGCTTATTACATTGTATGTGGCATTGATTGCTTTTATATTACTGGTGTTGTTGCCTATCGCAATTTGGGTGGCAAAAATTCCGATAAAGAAATTTATACAGGCTATCCGGGAACCGGTATCAATAGCATTTGCAACCACCAGCTCCGATTCTGCTTTGCCAAAGGCATTGGAGAATATGGAAAAGTTTGGGGTGCCGAGAAAGATAGTGTCCTTTGTAATCCCTACCGGTTACACTTTCAATCTGGATGGTACTACCTTGTATCTTTCTCTGGCCTCCGTTTTTGTAGCACAGGCTGCAGGTATGCATTTGTCATTTGGAGAGCAGTTAATGATCGGCTTAACATTAATGCTTACCAGTAAAGGAGTGGCTGCCGTTCCAAGGGCATCGCTGGTCATATTAATTGCGACGGCCTCGACATTTCATTTTCCGCTCTGGCCCATTATGGCTATTTATGGAATAGATGAATTGATGGATATGGCGAGAACTTCTGTCAATGTAATCGGAAACACATTGGCGAGTTGTGTCGTTGCCCGCTGGGAAGGAGAGTTTGATGATGAAAAGGCATTGGCTTTTGATGAAAAAAAGGCAGATGCCATTATTGATTAATCAGGAAAAAATAAAGGAGAATAAGTAATGGAGTTGATGTATTTATTGGATAGTTTCCACTGGAGCCAGTTATTGCAGCCACAGTTTTATATTGAAAATGGTGGTCTTTGGTTATTGTTGTTTGTTGTGTTTGCTGAAACAGGTTTGTTTGTTGGTTTTTTTCTCCCCGGCGATTCATTATTATTTGTAGCCGGAATTTTTGCACACAAAATGCCAAGTGGTGATCCGGGCCTTGCTTACCAGTTTTTAAAATTGATTGGAATGGGCGGAGTTAGAAATGAATGGGTGGATTTGTTTGTATTGGTTGGGCTTATATCACTGGCTGGGATATGGGGAAATGCGGTTGGATACTGGACAGGAAGAAAAGTGGGACCTGCGATGTACAACTGGAAAGATCGTTTTCTTTTCAAGAAAAGATATTTACACCAGGCACATGATTTTTATGAAAAACATGGGGGGCTTGCTGTTATTGGCGCCAGGTTTCTCCCGTTTATCAGAACATTTGCGCCCATTGTAGCCGGCATAGTACAAATGGATAGAAAGAAGTTCCATTTTTTTAATATCGTTGGCTGCGTGGCATGGGTATTCACGATGATATTTGGGGGCTATTTTTTACAAAAATGGATTCTACAACAATTTGGTTTTGATTTGAAAGAACATCTTGAATTAATTGTACTGGGAATTGTATTAGTAACGACGGCGCCGGTTATTATAAAGATGGTTTCTTCAAAGAAGAAAAAGCCGACGGATGCGCCACCAACTGATCTCACTCAACAATAATGTATGAACAAGAAGGATTACGGTATTTTATCTATTCCTGTTATTGTTGCCGCCTTAGGCTATTTCGTTGACATTTATGATTTGCTGCTTTTCAGTATTACAAGGGTAGGCAGTCTTCGTTCATTAGGTTTATCAGATACAGAAATACTTACACAAGGCGAGTCCATCATCATGTGGCAAATGGGTGGTCTTTTGCTTGGGGGTATTATCTGGGGTGTGATGGGGGATAAGAAAGGAAGGTTGAGTGTGCTTTTTGGGTCTATTATTTTATATTCTTTGGCTAATATCGCTAATGGCTTTGTACAAACTCCCGGGCAGTTCAAAATGGTTCGCTTCATCGCAGGTCTCGGTCTGGCAGGGGAGTTAGGCGCTGGCATAACATTAGTTTCTGAATTAATCAGAAAAGAGAAAAGAGGAATCGCTACATCCTTTGTAGCTGGTATTGGATTAACAGGAGCCGTAGTAGCATTTATCATGAAAGAAAATTTTGACTGGCGAACCTGCTATTTCATTGGTGGTGGATTGGGTCTTGCATTGCTCTTTCTCCGCATTTCTGTTTTTGAATCAGGCATGTTTCATGAAACAAAGAAGCTGGATGTGCAGCGGGGAAATTTCTTCATGTTGTTTAACAATAAAGAACGGTTCAAAAAATACATCTTCAGTATTCTTATTGGCCTGCCCACCTGGTTTGTGATCGGGGTACTGGTAACTTTTTCCAAGGAATTTGGCGAGAAATTCGGCATCACTGAAAAAATTGATTCAGGCAAAGCTATCATGTATGCTTATGCAGCAATTTCTATAGGTGATATTCTGATTGGCTTTATCAGTCAGTGGCTGAAAAGCAGGAAGAAGGCATTGTACCTTTTCTATTTCATTACGGCTGTGTTCATGGTATTGTTTTTTACAGCACAATGGAATGGCTCTGCAGCAAAAATGTACTGGATATGTGCCGGTCTTGGTTTTGGCACCGGTTTTTGGGCCATATTTGTAACGATGGGTGCAGAGCAGTTTGGTACCAACCTGCGGGCAACAGCGGCCACAACTATTCCCAACATGGTGAGGGGAATGCTGACAATCTTTATCCTGCCACTTTTCAAATGGCTGCGGGGAATGGATGGAGTAGGGTTTATTAATGGCGGCATTTATGCAGCCATCATCATTATGGTAATCACCATCTTTGCGGCTGTAATGACAAAAGAAACTTTTAATAAGGATTTGAATTTTGTTGAAAAATAATTTGTGGCCAAATTCCTCATCATACGTTTTTCATCTATTGGGGATATTGTACTCACTACACCCGTCATCCGCTGCCTGAAAAAACAGGTGCCGGATGCGGAAGTACATTTTTTAACCAATAATTCTTTTCGTTCTGTTGTTGAACACAATCCATATATAGACAAACTGCATGTGCTGGCTCATAGCTGGGAACTGATGATTGAGGAATTAAAGACGGAAGAGTATGATTACATTATTGACCTCCATCACAATACCAAAACATTCCGGGTAAAAAATGCATTGAAGAAAAAATCTTTTTCCTTTTATAAACTCAATATTCAAAAATATTTCTATACTGCTTTTAAAATAAATATGCTGCCAAAGGTTCATATTGTTGACCGCTACCTGAAAACAGTAGAATCATTTGGTGTAAAAAACGATAGTGCAGGGCTGGATTATTTCATTTCAAAAAGCGAAGAAATAACGAAGGAAGATATTCCCGCTTCTCATTGGGCAGGTTATATGGCCTGTGTAATAGGCGCTGCACATGGTACTAAACAGTGGCCGGTGCATAAATGGAAAGAGTTTTGTGAAAATATGAAGTATCCCATTATTTTATTGGGTGGAACGGAAGATGCTGCAAACGGAAATAAAATTGCTGCTGTTGACCCAGTGAAAGTGTACAATGCCTGTGGTAAATTTAAACTGAATGAGAGTGCTGACCTGGTGAGGAAAGCAAAACTGGTTATTTCCAATGATACCGGATTAATGCACATAGCGGCTGCATATAAAAAGCCGGTCATTTCCCTTTGGGGCAATACCGTTCCTTCTTTCGGGATGTATCCCTACTATGGTAACCGGTTTACGGATGTGCAGTTGTTTGATCTTTTGCAAGCAAACAAGCTATGGTGCCGACCTTGTTCCAAAATTGGATACAATAAATGCCCTCTCCAACATTTTAAATGTATGGAGAATATTGAGGTAAATGAAGTCCTGGAAAGAGCCAGGCAAAGATTATAAAAACAATACCTTACCTGCCGGCACTCTGCCGGCTTCCCCGAAGAAATCAAATATGGGATGCAATTTTATTTATTAAAAAAGAAAATTGCAAGAACAGCAAAGAGTACAAAGAAACCTGTGATGACGAGGCCTGCCTGTACATCTTCACTTTTGAGCATAAGTCTAATTTTTCTCATAACCTGATTTTTAGTTTTAGAATAAATTTAGTAACCAGGTTTTCAAGGAAGCTGGGAAAGCGGGTATTCAGGAGAGATTGGAAAATATTGAAAGGAGTTGTACAAAAGTAAAACCTAATATTTTTATTTGCAAATGAATTTTCTTCAATCTTCCGTCTTAAGGTCAATGCGGCTATAGGAAAACTACGATTGTACAGGGATTGATAACTTAGAAACGGGTCTTCAGGTAAGCATCCTGGTTTACTATGTATTCTGCGGAGCTAAGTTTGGCTTTAAAAAGTAAAGGCACTACCGGGCCGGTGCTTACTTAATTTTACTGAGTGAGTCAGAAATCATAATCAATCCCGGTAGAAAAGGAATAAGGATTGCGGGGAACTATTCCAGCCGGGAAACGGTCATACAGGTAATTCCATTTTACAGATAGTGCAAAATGGGGCGAAGCTTTTACTTTAAAAATTGCCTGGTTCAACAGGCGGTAGTCGCTTGGTTTTTTCAATAGTGGCTGAAGATAAGTAGTGCTGATTAGTTCAATGTTGTCTTTTGGGGTCCAGGTAAAGGAAATATAACTGCTGTTTCGCCAGTCATTGTGCAGGGCGGCAGGGCTTGTCTTTTCTTTTTCGTTTTCAAACATAAAAAGCGAACCGGCATATAACCTGAAAAATTTATTTTTTATGAGCTTAAACCGGGGGCCGGTTCCTGCCAGGAATCTTGAGTCAATTTGCATGACATCATTATTCTGATACTGTGTAAATACTTCCCATCTCAGCCAGTCATTAATTTTTCGGTTGTAGCGAAAATGGGCAAAGTAATTGGAAATATTTGCCTTGCTCCCTACTTTCAAAAAATTATAGTTGCCAAGTATAAGCCAGAGGCCCCGGTCATTACTGGTTTTATATTGAAGATGTGTTTCTGCCTCCATACCAAAAATCTTTACTGTGTTTTGTGTAAGCGACATGCCAAGCCCTGCACCACCCTGCCAGCCTGTTGTATCGGATTGCATCCTTGCACTTTCTGTGTTTACAATTTGTGCAGTGGCTGGTAGCAAAACAACCAGCAATACTATACAGAAGAGGGCAGCTCTTTTTATACAGCTCATACACCTTGAGTTGACTGGTAATCGTTCTGAAACAGAACAGGGAATTGAGTTTTTAATTTTTCCTGCTTTCTTTTGCCAATATTTTCGAATAGTTTTTTATATCTCTGAAGGCATAGCTGTGTTAAAGCCCTGCGTTGCCCTTCCTGTATTTCTTTTAAAACAACCTGTATAACTATGTCAGGTACATTGGCCGTTAGTTTTACAAATTTTATTTTACTGTGCATCTGCCCCGTACCCATATAGCTTTTGAATAACCGTTCCTGTATGTACCGGGCCAGGTTATCGGAGCCTACCGTGTCACGACCAATGGTGATAGTGCCGGTTTCATCCAGGGCAACCTGCAGAATTTTTTCCGCAGGCAGTTTTTCAGCTGCATTCGTATGAAAGCTGACAACGAAAGAAAACAGAAACAGGAGCAGTCGCATAATTAAAGTTCAATGATGCACTTCTAAGGTAATAAGAAAATCATTTCATTTCACTCAGTTCAAGCCAGCGGAGTTCTTTTTCATCCAGCAGGCGGGTCACTTCGCCAATACGGTGGGAGAGTTGTTGTAATTCTTCAAAAGGGGTGTTTCCATTGTTTAATTTTTCTGTAACTGTCTCTTTTTCTTTTGTCAAGGAAGTAATTTCTTTTTCGAGTAGTTCAAATTCCCGCTTTTCTTTGTAGGTGAGTTGTCTCCTGTTACTGGTAACTTGCTGCTGGTTGTTTTCTGCTATTGCAGGTTTTTCCTCAGGGTTTTCCACTTTTGGCAAGGAGCCATCGGCCATTGCTGCCCTGTACTGCGAATAATTACCCGGGAAATCCCTGATTACCCCATTGCCTTCAAAAATGAATAAATGATCTACCAGCCGGTCCATAAAATAACGGTCATGTGATACGATGAGCAAACAACCGGGAAACTCACTCAGAAAATTTTCCAGTACACCCAATGTAGGAAGGTCTAAATCATTGGTAGGTTCATCCAGTATTAAAAAGTTAGGATTGCGAAAAAGTATGGAGAGCAAATGTAACCTCCTTCTTTCGCCACCGCTTAGTTTACTGATGTAAGTGAATTGTTTGTCTGGATCAAATAAAAACAACTGAAGAAACTGGGCGGCACTTAATGAGCCACCACTGGCAAGCGGAAAATGTTCTGCAATGTTTTTTACAAATTCAATTACCCGCATATCCTCTTTTACCACCAGTCCCTGCTGGGAGTAATTGCCGAAGATTACTGTATCGCCAATATTTACTTTGCCACTATCGGGCTTTTCTATGCCTTGTATAATATTGATAAATGTAGATTTTCCGGTGCCGTTTTTTCCGGCCACACCTATTCGTTCTCCTTTTTTAAAAGTATAATCAAACCCTTTTAGTAATATTTTTTCGCCATAGCTTTTATATAATTTCTTTAACTCTGCTATCTTTCCCCCGAGGCGGTTCATCTTCATATCTAATTGCAGTTGCTCATCAACGATTTGCTGTTTAGCTTTCTTCTCTATAACATAAAAATTATCCTGGCGGCTTTTACTTTTGGTAGTCCTGGCTTTGGGTTGTTTGCGCATCCATTCCAGTTCCCGGCGGTAGGTATTTTTTGCTTTATCAATGCTGGCCATATCGTTTTCTATCCGGGCTGTTTTCTTTTCCATGTAATTCTGATAATCGCCTTTGTGTACATAAATATTGCTGCCTTCCATTTCCCATATCTCATTGCAGGTAGCATCCAGGAAATAGCGGTCGTGGGTAACCAGCAGCAGTGTTATGTTTTCTTTATCAAAATAATGTTCCAGCCATTCCACCATTTCCACATCCAGGTGGTTGGTGGGTTCATCCATTATCAGCAGCACATGTTTATGTTCAAAACCTATATCAATTAATGTTTTTGCTAAGGCCACTCTTTTTCGTTGCCCGCCGCTCAGGGTGCTTACCGGTTGCTGGAGGTGATGAATCTTGAGCTTATCCAGCACCAGTTTTACTTTGGCATCAAAGTCCCAGGCACCGAGGTCATCCATTTTAATGATGGCATCACTTAATTTATCCGGGTCTCCTTCTTCGCCGAGCAATTCATATTCTTTTATAGCGTTAATGATGGGATGGTTGTGAAAGAAAATATTATCCAGCACAGATTTTTCTTCTACAAAGGATGGCTCCTGTTCAAGCAAGACAACATCAACATCTTTGTTGATCCAGACTTTACCTTCATCGGCGATTTCTTTGCCTGCCAGTATCCTTAATAAAGTGGATTTGCCGGTACCATTCCGGGCCACGAGGGCAATTTTGTCGCCCTCTTCTATATTAAAGGAAATGTTCTGAAACAATGGCTGAATGCCGTAACTCCGGGTCAATCCCTCAACTGAAACATAGTGCATACGGCAAAGATAACCCTAACGGCCTGCAAGATAGATAAGCAGGCAAAGAATCAGCGTAGTTATTATAACGGCAATAAGCGAATATTTTTCCCTTCGCCTCTTTTTTTCGGCTTTTTGAATAAATGCTGACAATTGTTGTCCCGCAATTTCATCTTTATCACATAACTTTTTTAGTTGTACAATTATACTTGTTACATATAATTTTGGCAAAGGACGCATGGCCATGAGGATAGTGCTGATGATTTGGCGGTTTGTTTCGGGGTCATTGAATTTTTTGAGTTGTTCAAGGGTTGTATCCCTGAGCAGGTCAAGGATATATTGTTGCAATCCTTGTTTGTCCATCCGGAAGACATCCAGCGCTGAAATATATTTTTCAAGCTCCAGTGCTTGTAGCAGAATTGTAACGGGTGTGATAACATCAGCTGTTTTTCTTTTGCCAGTACTCTGGTTGTACCACCGTTGTTGCAGGTAATATTCTTTTTTGGAAGGATTAGTCAGCACTTCGTAAGCTTCTTTTATTTCTGCAAACTGTGCCGAAGCGTAAGGGTCATTTTGGTTTTTATCAGGATGGTATCGCAGGGCAAACCTGCGGTAGGCTTTTTTTATTTCAGCCAATGTAGCTGAAGGGTCCAGTTGCAGTATGCTATAATAATCTTTCAGGTGCATTCCCGGCGAAGATAACTTAAGCCCCGTTCATCATTATGTCACTTCCTATTCCTGCATTGTTTAAAAATAGAATTATCTTTAGTGAAAACTAAAACCAATATGAAAATAAAACATTTACCTGTTTTTGCAAGTATTGCGTTGCTCGCTGCCTGCAACAATTCTGCCGGGGATAAAGAAACAAAAGGAGGCACAATATCCAGTGAAGCAAAACATGATGATATGCATCATCCTGTAACAACTACTGGCACAGTGCCAGCATTGCCAGCCATCCCTGAAGGGGCTAAAGTTGTTTTTAACAATCTTAAAAATAATGCCACTATCACTTCACCTTTTATACTGCAAATGGGAACAGAGGTAATGAAAATTGATACTGCAGGCCTTGTTGCAGCCGGTTCAGGGCATCATCATTTACTGATTAATGCCGGAGATTCTGTTGCTGCAGGAGAAGTAGTACCTAAGGACTCAGCCCATGTTCATTTTGGAAAAGGACAGACAGCGTATGATCTTATTCTGGCTCCTGGAAAATATAAGCTCACTTTACAGATGGCAGATGGCCTTCACCGTTCTTATGGTAGTAAACTGTCAACTACTATTATGGTGACGGTGAAGAAATAATTCTTCTAAAGTACTCACCAGGCTGTTCGCCGGAGATGGCTGTTCTGAAAAAGAACAGCTTTTTCATTAAATAGGGGTACAATGTTTTGCTAAAAAACTATTTTGTTGATTTTCATGCAACCATTATGGCATAATTATAGCGTCATAAAGAAGCGTAATAAATGAAGAAAATCGCTAAACAATTTTCCGTATGCATTTAAGTATTACAAAAATCATTTGACTATGAAACGTATCTTGAAAATTGCTGCTTTTGCACTGGTAATAGTGCTTGGCAGTTCGCCTGGCAACACGGTTTCGTCTCAATATTATGATGAAGACCGTGATGTCTCTTACCAGACTTTTTACGATGAACTCAGTCCGCATGGCCGCTGGATAGATTATCCGGGGCAGGGTTATGTGTGGGTACCCGATGCCGGCCCTGATTTCCGTCCTTACAGCACCAATGGTCACTGGGTGTGGAGTGACAACTATGAGTGGATGTGGGTATCCGATTATGACTGGGGCTGGGCACCGTTTCACTATGGCCGCTGGGATAATGACCCATACTACGGCTGGTACTGGGTGCCGGGTTATGAATGGTCGGCTGCCTGGGTGGCCTGGAGAGACGGCGGTGATTATTATGGCTGGGCTCCGATAAGACCGGGCATTAACATCAGCATCAATTTCAATATTGGTGGTTATTCACCCCCTAACGACTTCTGGTGCTTTGCACCGAGACGTCATATTAATTCTCCCCGCATTTATGATTATTGCGTTGACCGCAGGCAGAATGTAACTATCATTAATTATACAACTATCATTGTAAATAATTATCGTTACAACAATAATTATGGGTTTGGCTCAGGGCCGCGGCGTTATGATGCAGAAAGATATTGTGGTAGAATTAATCCTGTACGTTTCCGTGAAACTTACCGTCCGGGTCGTTCTGAGTTCAGGAATAATGAAGTAAGTATTTATCGCCCCAACATTCGCCGGGATGATAACCGGGGTTTCTCTCCCCGGAGTTTTGAACGCTATGATAGAAACAGCAATACTGGTTTCAGAAGGCACGATAATGATAACCGCAGAGATGGTAATACCCGGGATAACAATCTGCCTGTGCGCCGTGAAAGGGATGAAAATTCAAGATTTGAGAGAAGAGATGACAATGTGAGACAGCCGCAGAACAATAATGGTAGCAATAATACTACTGACCGCCGCCGGTTTGAAAGAAACGATAACGGTAATAACAATCAGCCCAACCGTGATGGAGACAGAAGAGTTATCACACCGCCAGAAAGGCCTGACAGAAACCCTAACCCGGGAAACAACAATGGTAATAATGATAACCGGCGGTTTGAAAGAAGGAATAATAGCAATGGCAACACCAATATACCTGTTCGCCAACCACAGCAACAAATAGAAAGAAGACAGGAACCGAGGGAACAGCGACAGCAACAAATGGAGAGAAGACAAGAGCCCCGGCAACAACCACAGCCCCGTCAGTTTGAAAGACGGGACGATGGAAACCGGCAACAAAATAACAACGGTGGTAATAATGATAACCGTAGCAGCCGCAGAAGGTTTTAGTGTCAGTCCTGAATAAATAAAAAAAGACCCCGCTACCTGGCAGGGTCTTTTTGTTTCGGTGGAACTAACGTTGTAAAATTATCTTAGCCAATCTTTTTTACATTCACAGCATTCATACCTTTTTTGCCTTCCTGGAGGTCAAATTCTACTTTATCGCCTTCGGCCACCTGGTCAATAAGGCCGCTGGCATGTACGAAAGTTTCTTTGTTGGAGTCATCATGTTTGATGAAGCCAAACCCTTTTTCTGAATTGAAGAACTTTACAGTTCCTTGATTTTTGTCGCTCATTGTATTTGTATAATTAATTTAAGTGTTCAAAGATAGGGTTTACTACCCTATTTTCTGTAATGATATTCAGGGAACATAATCAGGATTACAAAATTATCTTTTTAAAAGCTGTCGTATAGCTACTAAATGGCTCAGTAACACAGCCATTACGATAAAAGACGGCAGCCATACAAAAGGGAAATACAGCACAGCTATATTGGGCTGGTCAAAAGCAAACTGCTGAATTTCAAAGGGGGCAGATAAAACTGCATTAATAACAATATTCAGTAACAAGCCAAGACAAATAAAATTCCAGGCCAGCAATAATGTTTTATTTTTTAGTCGTGTGCCGTTAAAGCATAGAAAATACATTAGCGGAGCAGTGATACCTGAGAGGATGTCAAAATTCCTTCCGGTAAACGTCATTAACTCTGGCACAGCTTTGTTAGCAGCAAGCCAGTACAAAGTTAGTTCCACCGGTACCCTAACGATATGAAGCAGCGTTAGTTTTCTTAAGTCAAGATTGTCAATAAAACCCTGTCCTTTTTTGCTGACTAATAATGCGATGATTAAAAAGATAACAGGTGCTGTGGCAAGTGCAAATTTTGGTGGAATACCCGCGGTGTCGGTAAAAAATCCTTTATAAGCTAACAGGCCGGTTATACCCAGCCATATTGCTATAATAATGGTTAGGGTTGTTTTATACTTTGTTGCGCTGGCCAAAAATAACCAGGTTAAGACGACGGCGAGTAAAAAAACAATAGTGATGTAAGCAGGTAGTCCGGCAAGCATGGCGTTTGATTTGTACCACAAGATAATTCATTTCTAAAAGAGCCGCCCCACTGTTAGCGGGGCGGCTCTTTTCAATCTTCAAAGCGATCATTCGCTATCAGGCTTCCGCTTCCATGTAACTTTCTATGGGCTCACAGGTACAGATAAGATTCCTGTCGCCATGTGTATTGTTTACCCTTGCTACTGAAGGCCAGAATTTATTCAGCGTTACATAATGCAAAGGGAAAGCTGCCTCTTGTCTTGAGTAGGAGTGTTTCCATTCATCTGCGGTAACTATAAACTGTGTATGCGGCGCATTCTTCAGTGCATTATCTTTTTTATCGGCTTTGCCTTCCTCAATGGCTTTTATTTCTTTTCTTATGCTGAGCAAGGCATCGCAGAAACGGTCGAGTTCTGCCTTGTCCTCACTTTCGGTTGGTTCAATCATAATAGTTCCGGGAACCGGGAAACTCATCGTCGGAGCATGGAAGCCATAATCAATCAAACGCTTTGCTATATCTTCTGTTTCTACTTCTGCTGATTTTTTGAATGGTCTTAAATCAACGATGAACTCATGGGCACATTGTCCGTTGTTGTTGGTATATAAGATATCATAATGGCCATCTAATTTTGCCCGCATGTAGTTGGCATTTAAAATAGCATATTCAGTTGCGATTTTTACTCCTTCATTACCCAGCATTCTTATGTAGCCATAAGAAATGAGCAGGATAGACGCTGAACCATAGGGTGCTGCAGAAACAGCATGGCTACTTCCGTTTTCTACATGGCCGGGAAGATGTTTGGCCAAATGTGCTTTTACACAGATCGGGCCCATGCCGGGGCCGCCACCACCGTGAGGGATGGCAAATGTTTTATGCAAATTCAGGTGGCAAACATCGGCACCAATCAATCCGGGAGCGGTAAGGCCAACCTGTGCATTCATATTGGCGCCATCCATATATACCTGTCCGCCATGCTGGTGAATAATATCCGTAATTTCTTTTACTGTTTCTTCATACACACCATATGTACTTGGATAAGTAATCATAATGCCGGCCAGTTCATTGCTGTACTCTGTAGATTTTGCTTTTAAATCTTCCACATCAATGTAACCGTTCTCCAATGCTTTCACTACTACTACTTTCATTCCGGCCATGACTGCTGATGCCGGGTTGGTTCCATGTGCAGAAATGGGAATCAGCATCACTTTACGACGATGGTCGCCGTTCGCTTCATGATATGCTTTGATGGTTAACAAACCGGCATATTCCCCCTGTGCACCACTATTGGGCTGTAGGCTGCAGGCATCAAAAGCAGTGATCTCACAGAGATATTTTGCCAGTTCATCAATGACGTATTTATATCCTTCTGTTTGATTGGCTGGTGCAAAGGGATGTATCATGCTCCATTGTCTCCAGCTAAGGGGCATCATTTCCGTGGCTGCGTTCAGCTTCATGGTGCAACTGCCAAGAGAGATCATCGAAGTGTTCAAAGAAAGATCTTTGTTCTCCAATTGTTTGATGTAACGCATCATCTGGCTTTCACTGCGATATGTATTGAAAACAGAATGAGTCAGATAAGACGATGTCCTTGTTAATGCAGGTGGAATGTGACTCAGTTCAGTGTCCTGGCGAATATCAAACGCTACCGGATCCTTGTCGTTCTCAAAACAATTAATCAAATCATACAAATCATCAATATCTGTTGTTTCATCCAATGAGATTCCAATGTAGTTGCTGCCGACATAGCGAAGGTTAATAAGCTGACGTTCTGCTTTTGCTTTGATGACAGCAATGTCTTTTACTTTCACTATGATCGTATCAAAGAAAGCAGAAGATACCAATTCAAATCCCCTTTCTTCAATGGCTTCGGCAACGGTTTGTGTTAGTAATGCTACTCTTTTTGCGATATTCTTCAATCCATCCGGGCCATGATACACCGCATACATAGCAGCCATATTAGCCAGCAATGCCTGAGCGGTACAAATATTGGAAGTAGCTTTTTCTCTTTTAATATGCTGCTCTCTTGTCTGCAAGGCCATCCGCAAAGCCCTGTTGCCCTGTGCATCTATGCTGATACCGATGATGCGGCCGGGAATGCTTCTTTTAAAATCATCTTTTGTTGACATAAAAGCAGCATGAGGCCCGCCATATCCCAACGGTACGCCAAAACGTTGTGCAGAACCAACGGCAACATCTGCACCGAGTTCCCCGGGAGGAGTTAATAATGTTAATGCTAGTAAATCAGTGGCCATTACAACAAAAGCACCTGTTGAATGAACTTTATTGATAAAATTCCTGTAATCTTCTATCGATCCTTTGTCATTCGGGTATTGAACAATAGCACCAAAATAAGTTGAGTCAATCGTTGCTGTTTTATAATCGCCTTCCACAATTTCAATTCCAACAGGAACAGCTCTCGTTATCAGTACATCTTTTGTTTGCGGGAAGATTGCTGTGTCAACAAAAAACTTTGGCCGGTCTATATGGTCTTGCTTGTTGAGTGTATTGAAGAACATGGTCATGGCTTCAGCAGCAGCAGTTGCTTCATCCAGCAAAGAAGCATTGGCAATTGGCAACGCTGTTAAATCACTTACCATTGTCTGGTAGTTCAGTAAACTTTCCAAACGTCCTTGCGAAATTTCTGCCTGGTAAGGAGTGTACTGTGTGTACCATCCCGGGGTTTCAAAAATATTTCTCAGTATCACTGAAGGAGTGATAGTATCGTAATAACCTTGCCCGATATAATTGGCAAACACTTTATTCTTCAGCGAAACCTCTTTGATATGCTTCAGGTACTCATGTTCACTCATCGCTGCCGGAATATTCAGCGGCTGACTCATACGAATATTTGAGGGGACTGTGTTGCTGATTAACTGGTCTAAACTATCGACGCCAATTTTTTTCAGCATTTTCTTAGTGTCTGCTTCATTGGGACCGATATGGCGGGGAATAAACTCGTTAGATTGTTGTTCAAAGAGATTCATAAATGGATTCCTTATGTTGTAAAAAGATGGGCAAAGTTACGGGCAGGGAAGCATAAAAACAGTCAGTTGTTGAACCTGGTGGATAAGCAGTGAATGCCCAGGCCCCTAAAGGGGAGGGAGAGATATTTAACGACATTCAGCTCTTTTTTTTTCTGCTTCTATTCTCCGTAATTCATTGCTGGTACAGGTACTGCCGTCGTGACTCCAGCCGGGAGGGCCAAAGAAGTAGTTCCATCGTTGTTTAAAGCTGAGCCCTTTTTTGCGAAGGTCATTGCCAATACTTCTCCATTCGTGGATGACGAGATTTACCGGATCTTCTTTTTCCAAAGGTTTTGTGAGGCCATATTTGATCGGCTGGTATTGTTCCGCCGGCAACTCCGGTTGAAAAGTGCCAAACAGTTTATCCCAGATAATGAGGAACATGCCCATGTTCTTATCCAGGTATTTTGGGTTGGTGCCATGATGCACCCGGTGATGGGAGGGAGTAACAAAGACGTATTCCAGCCAGCCGGCTTTATTTATTTTTTCTGTGTGAACCAGTATGCCCCAGGTTTGTGTGGCGGCATAAATAAATGCAACGTCAATTGGTTGAAAACCCAGCAAAGCAATAGGTATAAAATATACAAAGCGATACAACGGCTCCATTATAGATGAACGGAACCCAACCGTAAGATTGAACTTTGGAGAAGAATGATGAGTGACATGGGTAGCCCAGAACAGACGGCAAACATGATCCACCCGGTGCAGCCAGTAGTACATGAAATCTTCAAACACAAGTAATAGTATCCAGTATATCCAGGGGTTTTGGATTGGCTCTGCCAAACGATGGTCGTAAAAAAAGGAAAGTATAAAACCAATATAAATGATACGAAACAACAAATCAATGCCGCCATTAAGCACCATGAAATAAATATTCTGTGCTGTATCCTTCAGGGAATAGGTATCCTGTTTGCGCAGGTGGCTGAGAAACAACTCCACACCGATTACTATTAAATAGAGCGGTGTGGTAATTAATACCAGCAATTGTTCTTTTGCTGTTCCCATGCGGCGTCAAAAATAGTGTAAAGTCCGTAAGTCAGTAAAGTCTGGAATGCAGGGAAGTGCGGAAGAAAGTATTTAATATGGGGAAATGTCTTTCGGGCTATATTGCAGCATGGCTCAGGATATTTTAATCAATTGGGAAAAAAAATCAGGCGAACGCCAAAAAGAATACAAAAAATTTTTGCACCGGGCTAATAAGAACAAGGTGTTGAAACAATTGCCCGACCTGAATGAAGAAGCATTTGAAAAAGTGGATTGCCTGCAATGTGCCAATTGCTGTAAAAGTTATTCTCCCCGGTTTACGCCGCCCGATATAAAACGTATCAGCAAATATCTTGGGATAAAAGACGGAGAGTTTAAGGAAACCTACCTGGTGCAGGATGATGAAGGTGATAATGTAACCAAAACAAAGCCCTGTCCTTTTCTCGGCGCAGATAATAAGTGCGGTATTTATGATGTTCGCCCGATTGATTGCGCCCGGTTTCCTTATATGGATAATGATTTTATGCTGAAGCGGCAACCGCTGGCATTAAAGAACTCTTCTTTTTGCCCGATTACTTATTATGTGATTGAGAAGTTGATTGCTGTGGAGAGAGGGGAGTGATATTTATAAATCGCCGAGTCGGCTATGCCAGACTCGGCTGGGAAGAGAGGCCTTATTGGATGACTTCAGATTCCGTCCAAATTGCTCCAAAAGAAAATCATACTTAATCCTCGATGCAGGGGATGTTGAATTTAACACCACACATTCTATAAATCGCCTCTTGAATTCCAACTTAAATAATGTTTCTGGTTTAACTTGATCGATAGCGGGAATCTTTATGCCGTTTTGCAGAAGATATCTTATAAATGACCTCGCTGTACTATTTTTGGCTGAATAACCAGGTAGCAGAATTCTTTCCAGCTCAGGATGAGTTTCAATAATAGAAATAATATCGTGAAACTTAATAATTTCAATGTCGGTATCTAAAGCACTTTTCCCCTTCCTTTTTATTTCCAACCCTAAATTCTGGACGCCAACTTCCAACTTCTTCATTATGCTATATCTTTCATCAACTGCCAATACGTTGTTATCCTTGGTTGACTGTAAAGATTCTCCGGCTAGAGCAGCTAAAATTTTCCAGAATCGATTGCGTCTGGTAGGATAAAAAAAAGGATATGCCCATTTACTGTGGTGAGGAGGGAAACTTCCAAGAATCAAATATCGCATCGGGGAAACGTCCTTATACCAATTTGGATGTTCTTCCTTATTCCAATTTTCTAACATAATACTTTGCGGTAGGTTTGCTTGTAACGTAAGGGCTTTGCGTTCGGCGGGGCATTTGGAAAACGTTCAGCCCGGAACTGAGGCCGATTAAAGATACAAAAGTTGAAAACATATTCTGTTACTCATCCGTGTTCGGTCAGCCCGATATGCAACTGATAGTAGTACTAAGATGCGAATATGTTCGTCGCCCCCGCTGACACAAAACCTCGCTGTTAGCGGTAGTTTTTCTTGCGTAAATACCATTCCATACAGATTATTCCCAATAACAAAGCACTAATTTGTGGGATTAAAGTTGTCAACTGACTACTTTGATAATTTTCCAATGTCATTCCGTTTTTTTGTTTTAAAACCCAAATGTTAAAAGAGGTATTTGAAATTCCAAAGGCAGATGTTGTCAAATTAGCTGCATAATGCATTCCTGTAGGCATTGAGATACCATTCGAATAAATGGCTGCCAAACCATAGATAATTCCCCAAACTCCCGCTCCTAAAAATGAATTTTGAATTGTCCAACCATTTGCAATGTGATAGAGCGCAAATAATATGGATGTAATAAGTATTGAATTTCTAATACCAATCTTGTCTTTAAGTATTATTAGAGGATATGCCCTAAAGCCAACTTCTTCCAAAAAAGCTAATGGGATTAATGGAAGTGTCCCAAAAAGAAAATTTAAAATGCTGCTATTCTTATTTAATTCTATTTTGAAATTGGAAAAATAAATAACTGATATTGCCAGTAAACCCATTATTCCAATACCAATTGCAACGCCCAAAAAGAATTTAGTTAAAGTTGTTTTTTTGAATTTTAAACCAATGTCAGCAAAGGATTTTTTGTCAAACTTTAAGAATAGAAATGTCGTTAAAAGTGCAGCTATTGTCCCAATAATGCCGTGAGATATTCTTTCAAATTTATCAGGAATAGATGATTTCGTAAACGAAAGAATTATAAAAAGCCCTGTGAATACAATGCAAAATAGAGTTGCTTTGAAAATAACTTTTGTCTGGGAATTAATTTGAGAAATTTTTTGCATAAAAAGGTCTAATAAAATTACCGCTAACGCTTGTATTTGCGAACCTTCTTGTTCAAAAGTTAATTGACAATCAGATCAAAGCTGAACAAAAAATTTATTTCCTATTTCATTGTCAACTCTTCATAAGCCGCTGTCAGCGGCCTTTCAATACCATCGGCTTTCCATTCTTCACCGCCTGGTATAATTTTGTTTTTTAAAATTTCATCTTTTGTCTTACCCGCTTTTATTTCCCCGTCCACAAACTTCAACACATTGCCCAAATAATCCCTGAACTTATTCAGGTCATCGGCTTTTCCCGTTACTTCATAACCAGTGCCGGCATGGCCAAAAATATATTGGGTGTCATTGTCAAATTTATTCAGGGCTTTGTCCAGCACTTCCATCCAGCTTTTCATATTGGCCCCGGCGCTGCGGTCCACATAAGGATGGCGGCGGTTAAATACCAGATCGCCGCAATGAACAATATTGGCTTTTTCAAAATGAACAAAGCTATCGCCATTGGTATGGGCTGCGCCATAATAATAGAGACAGATCTTTTCTTTTCCAAATTTTTCGCACCAGGTATCGGAAAAAATCTGGTCGGGATATAATTGTTTATCCTCGCTTTTGTTTTTCCTGGCGTTGGCTTCCTGGTTGATCTTGGAATTTTCATGCGCCAGCACATGTTCCACAATACCTTTGAATGTAATATTGCCTGCCGTATGATCACCGTGATGATGGGTATTGATTAATAGTTTGAACGGGTTCTCCGATTTCTTTTTCAATTCATCAATGAGGTGCTTGCTCTGGTCGGGGAATTGTGAATCAACAACAACAATTCCTTTTTTAGATAAAAGAAAAGCGATGGTGCCGCCTCTTTCTTCAAATATGCCGATATCATCGCTTAGCATTGTTATTTTCCACGGGTCTTCAAAGAAAGAAGCCAGCACATTTTTCCGGGCTAATGTTAATGCACCGAAAGTGAGTGCGGTGTTTTGGATGAATGTGCGACGTTTCATAATGGTTGTTTTTTATTTCACGCAACGACCGCAAAGGTGCAGTGAACGCAGCGTTGTGTTATGATTTACGTTGCGCCGCTGCTTCGCTGTGTACGCTGCGGGAAACAAAATTGCTGAGCAGCGATATGCAGTTGAAGGGTGCGACGCAAGGGACGATGCTATGAAAAACTAAAGTTAGGTTCAAAAACTAATATTCGAATTTACGTAATCCCGGCGCTTTGAACCAGGTTACTATTGCGACCAGCAGCGTCATACAGCCACCGAAGATAACGGAAGGAACAGTGCCCAGGGCAGTAGCGGCCACTCCGCTTTCAAACTGGCCCAGCTCATTGGAAGAATTGATGAAGATAGAATTAACGCTGGATACCCTTCCCCGCATTTCATCGGGAACAAATAACTGAACTACCGTTCCCCGGATAATGACACTGACACCATCAAACAAGCCGCTGACAAATAAGGCAGCAAAGCTTAACCAGAAATTTTTTGAAATAGCAAATACTAAAATGCAAAGACCGAATCCGGCTACTACATACAATAATGTTTTTCCTTGTTTGCCTTTTAACGGATGTGAAGTGAGCCAGGCAATGGCAACAAAATTTCCGAGATATGTGGCAGCCACCAACCAGCCAAGTCCCTGCGGACCTACATGCAAAATATCATTAGCAAATGCAGGCAATAAAGCCACTGCTCCACCAAACAATACTGCAAACATATCAAGGCTCATAGCGCCGAACAATGCTTTTTGTTTGAATACAAACCGTAATCCTTCTTTTACACTGTCCCATGTTTTATTACTACCTGGTTGCCAGCTTACCGGTTTAGGCTTTATTTTCTGAAATAAAAAAAATGAAACACCCACCAGGACACATACAGGAATAAATGCAATGGTGATATTGGTGTAGCCCATGAGCACCCCAGCAGTAGCTGGACCAGCTACCGCTGCAACCAGCCAGATCATACTGTTGACGGACACTGCTTTTACCAATAAATCACCGGGGACTAACTGGGCAAGAAATGAATTGAAAGCAGAACCACTGAAAGCCCTGACGATGCCGGTGCAAAAAACAAGAGCATAGATACACCACTCCGCCACTTTTGCGGATGTGTTGTACTGCATCCAATGTGAGGTGACGATAAGCAAACCCAGCATCAGGAAAAAATAAATGGCAATGCAGATGCTGAGCAATTTGTGCTTATTGCTTTTGTCCACTTTAACCCCGGCAGGTAAGGCAAAGCCAATGGCAGGAATAACTTCTGCCAATCCCAAAACTCCCAGTGCCAGTTTGCTGCCCGTGATCTCATATAAACGCCAGCCCAGCAAGACCGGGGTCATCCGCAACCCGGCAATAAAAAGAATCCTGGCTATAATGAACCAGGTAAATTCTTTGTTGATAACGGTAGAGAAAATATTTTTTATAGAAAACCGGCCACTCATGGAAGTGTAAGATAATGCTGTCCGTCTTCATAATCTTTTTCCAGTGCCTCGTGAATGATCTGTATATGTTTTTCATTACCGAGAAAATCAGCATTGCCGGCATCTACAAACAGGGTTTTGATATTGTGCTGTTTGATGTAATGAGTGTAGGTTTCCTGGATGTTGAATAGATAATCGTCAGGAATATTCTGTTCGTAGGAACGGTTGCGTTTTTTGATATTGGCCTGCAGCTTGGAGACCGGGGCATGCAGGTAAATGAGTATATCAGGTTTTGTCAATTGCTGGTTTATAATATCGAACAGCCGCTGGTACAGGCGGAATTCATCATCCGGCAATGTTACTTTAGCAAACAACAGGCATTTGGTAAACAGGTAATCAGAAATGGTGAGATTTTGAAACATATCTTTTTGCTGCAAAAATTCTTTTTGTTGTTTGAAGCGTTCTGCCATAAAGAAAAGTTCCAGCGGAAAAGCATATTGGCCGGGGTTCTCATAAAACTTGGGCAGAAAAGGATTGTCAGCAAATTCTTCCAGTACCAGGCGGGCATTATAATGTTTGGAGAGTAGATGGGCCAGCGTTGTTTTTCCGGCGCCGATATTTCCTTCTATGGTGATGAAGCTATAGTTCATGTTAAGTACGATATACGAAGCCGGAAGTATGATGTATGAAGCGGCAAAATAAATGAAATGACGGTTCTAAGTCAGGGGCAGGAACATATTGTGGATAAATCCGTGTAATTCTGTATTATAATCCTTTAATCTGTGATTTTTTTTACTGCCAACCTGTCCTTGCATTCAATCAATAGCTCAGCGACTGTTTTCTTCAATACCGGATGTATCAAATCCGGCGCAATCTCAGCCAGTGGCAGCAGGGCAAACCGACGGTTCTGCATTTCAGGATGCGGCAGTTTCAACAAAGGGTAATTATGGGTTTCATTATTGAACAGCAGGATATCAATATCAATAAAACGGGGGCCGTATTTTTCTGCTCTTACCCTTCCCATCAGTTTTTCTGCTCTCAAAATTTTGCGGATAAGCTGCCGGGCATGTAATGAAGTGTCAATTTCCAACGCCTGGTTGAGAAATGCAGGCTGGTCTGTATTCCCCCAAGCTGCTGTTTCATACAGTGATGATGCCGCGATGATAGTACCGCATAGCCTGTTGATGAGTTCTCTCGCTGTGGCAAGGTTTTGTTCCCGGTCACCAAGATTACCACCTGTCAATAGATAAGCCTTGTTCATTCAGGGTTCAAATATCTTTATTTTCAGCCTTCAACAATTAGTTGTTTGTGTTGATTTTTCACTTATTAATATCTTATTTAAATACATTTGCCCCCTAACATGAACCCTGAGAAGCAACCTTACAGCCAGTCCCGGGCATTATGGGCTATAACGAAGGCCAGTTTTAAAGCCATATTTTCCAATCCCAGTGCCATCATATTCAGCGTATTGTTCCCTATTATTTTCATTCTGATATTCGGGGCTTTTGGCGATGGCGGGGCGCCAATTTACCGCATTTCACTGGCGCCTGGCTGTGATACCACTAATGATCTTTTCAGGGATATTAAAAATAATCAACAGATCAGGATTGTAAACTTTCCAGATACCACAGCAAGAAATAAAGACCTTATCAAAGGACGGCTTACGGGTATTATTTCTATTAAAACAGTTGCAGATTCTTCTGCCCCCAAAAAATATACTATTGATGTAAGGACCACTTCAGCGAGTAATAATACCATCGGCGCTTTTATGCAGGTATTGGAATATGAAAAACTGAAGTATGAACTCATTGCATCGGGAAGCAGGGAAGAACATATTATAATAGGGAAACCTGCTAAGGAAGATGTAAGGCAATACCGGCCGATAGATTTCATTCTCCCTGGTCAGCTGGGGTTTTCAATTTTATTTTCAACATTGTTTGGTATTGCTTTCACTTTTTTTGGTTTGCGGGAGCAATTAGTTTTGAAACGGTTTTATGCATCTCCAGTCAATCGCCTCAATATATTACTGGGCATCGGTATGAGCCGGTTGTTCTTTCAGCTGATGAATATAGTTGTGCTGGTATTATTCGGGCATTTTTTCCTCAATTTCACTTTACAAAATGGAATACTGACTTTCATTGAAATACTGGCGATGACGGTTATCATGCTTTTCCTGCTGATGGGGGTTGGGCTCATCTTCAGCAGTATTGCAAAAAGTGATACGTCTATACCATTGTTGATAAACCTTTTTGGTTTTCCACAGATGATGCTGTCAGGCACCTTCTTCCCGATAGAAGTTTTTCCAAAATGGCTGCAGGAAATATGCCGGGTACTTCCGTTGACGCAGTTCAATGACAGCATCCGTAAAATATCTTTCGAGGGGTTACATATTCTTGATTGCTGGAGAGAAATAGGAATACTCGGGATCTGGATGGCAATAATTTATATAATAGCAGCAAGAGTTATAAAATGGGAATAATCAAACTTGGATTTATCAGCCTGATAGTTTTTGCCCTGGTTATTACGGGCATTTCACTTTTTTTTCCTTCACATATCCGTATTTCCAAAGCCACGGAGATAAATGCAAGCAGGGATTCAATACTAAAGCAGATCAATGATGCTGCCAACTGGAAGCAATGGTACCCCGGTGCAGATACAATGGAATTGCTGATAACTGATGGCAAAGCAAAGGGCTTGCTGCTTGACAATTTGCAGGGAGTTATCAGTATATCAAACATCAGCGACAGTGCTGTGGTTGCTGCTATTGCCGGCCCGGCAATAAGGGAAACCATTACCGGCTGGAATATTTTTGACGGCAGCACCCCCAATATGATAGTAGTGCAATGGTACATGGACTTTCATCTCCGCTGGTATCCATGGGAAAAATTTTCCAGCCTGCTGTTAGAAAAAAGATATGGCCCGATGATGCAACAAGGACTTGACAAGTTGAAAAATTTTCTGGAGAAATAAAGCCTCGGTTTTGCCGCCTGAAAAGTGTTTAAGATTTCGGGTTTTAACCGGGCCTGACATTGTATTCCGTTGCTTTTACAGTTAGTTTCCGGCTTCATCGTCATCATCATCTTTTTTCTCTGCTTTCTTCGGCTTTTCCTTTTTCTTCATCCACTCCGGGTCATGCTTTAATTTTTGCACATCATCCAGTTTGCTTACATACAAACTGCGGCCATGAGTACCAAGTACAATTTCATTATCTCGTTGCTGTATAGCAATATCATGCACCGGAACGGATTTTGGCAAGCCGCCATTCCAGGTCATAAAGCTGTTTCCCTGGTCGAAGCTTACATATAAACCACCATCGCTGCCCACATAAAGTATGCTGTCGTTCTTAGGATCCTCTCTTATTACATTGATCGGCTCGTATGGGAGGTCTTTTCCTATTTGTTTCCAGCTCATTCCATAATCATCACTCATATACAGGTAGGGGGCAAAGTTGTCGAAACGATAACCATTCAATGATACATATACTCTTGCTTCTTTGTGCTGCGAAGCAGTTACACGGCTAACCCAAAGGGAGTTAGTTTGTAGTTTATTGTTTGTTGTTGGTAGTTTGGCTCCTTTCTTTACAGGAGCTACAGTTCCTGTTTGGTTTAATTGTTCCCAGGTATATCCGCCGTCATTTGAACGATGGATATTGCCATCATCAGAACCGGTGTATATCAAACCAAAACGAAGCGGGGATTCTGATAAAGTGGTTAGTGTACCATAAGGAACATTACCGCTTACTCTTCCATTTGTCTGGTCGGCACTCATTGCAATCAATGTATCGCCTTTGTTCAAAGAGCGGTAAAGGCGGTTACTGCCGATATAAAATACATCCTGGTTGTGCTTGCTTAATAAAATTGGTGTTTGCCAGTTAAACCGCAGTGGCTTTTCTCCCAGCTCATGCTGCGGACGAAGAAATTTTTGTGAACCTCTTCTTTCTTTATTGTAACGGCCATAAAAACCAAACTGGGAACCAGAATATACTGTTGCATTATCTCTGGTGTCCACCTGTGCCTGCATACCATCGCCTCCATTTATGGCACGGTAAGCATACTGGCCATTATCAATCCAGCCAATATCTTCTTTATGCGTAGATGGCCCCCACCAGCTTCCGTTATCCTGTAATCCGCCATATACATTGTAAGGTTTTGCATCATCAACGGTGATGGCATAATACTGGCCGACGGCGGGGGTGTTAGCTTTAAACCAATTGACCCCATCATCATAACTGATATTGGCCCCGCCATCATTGCCATTGATGATATGTGAATCTCGTTTTGGATTTACCCAAAGAGCATGATGGTCGGCATGCACATTGCCCTTGTCTATTGTCTTAAATGTTTTTCCGCCATCGGTTGATAGCTGGGCGATGAAACCCATTGCATAAATTTTATCAGGATTATAAGCTGAAGTATAAATTTTGGCAAAATAATAGCCGTAGGTGTTGAAATTAGGATTAGGTTTTGCATTAGTTTTTTTCCAGCTTTGCCCGCCATCATCGCTGCGATAGATTTCGCAACCGACTATGCCGGTATTTTGAAAGCCATCATCACTATCTAAGTAATCCCATAGAGCTGTTGGCTTCACTTTATCAGCCGCTACCATTTCTTTCACTCCATTGCCTGTGTATTTGCGAGGGAAATTATTCTTTTTTAAAAATGTATCAACCAAATTGGTTTTTAATTCTGCAAATTGTTCTTTAGTAATATTTTTGAAATCTGCTTTTGTATAAAATGAATCTACTTTTTTGGCCGTGTCGGGCTTCGGGGTATTGTTATCAACAACAGCGTAAATGATATTTGGATTTTTGGGATAGACTGCTAGCCCGATACGGCCAATCTTATCGCCGGTCATAAATCCTGAACCGGGGCCGGAAATAATTTTCCATGTTTCGCCGCCATCAGTGCTTTTATAGATGCCGCTGGTCTTTCCACTTTCTTCAAATTTCCATGCACGGCGCACCCGGTACCACATGCCTGCATATACTTCATTGGGATTGGAAGGATTGATGTCTAAGTCAACACAGCCGGTGTTATCATCTATGTACAAAGTTTGTTTCCATGCTCTACCGCCATCGGTTGTTTTGTAAACACCCCTGTCTTTATTGGCAGAATATAAATGACCTAATACTGCAACCCATGCTGTATTGTTATCAGTGGGATGCAATTGTATTTTACCTATATGGTGTGATTCGGGCAGGCCGAGATATTCCCATGTTCTTCCGTTATTGATACTCTTATAAATACCAATGCCGGAATAAGAAGAACGGCTGCTGTTTACTTCACCTGTCCCCACCCAGATAGTTTTTGTTTGCCAGTTCACTGCTATATCACCAATAAAAAGCATATCAAGACTGTCCATAATGGGTGTGAAGCTTTGCCCATTATTAGTGGTATGCCAAAGGCCGCCGGTGGCATAAGCCACATAGAACTCAGTTGGGTCTTCCGGGTTGGCATCCACATCCACCACACGGCCACTCATGATGGCGGGGCCGATGCTGCGAAATGTTACCTCATTAAGCAACGATCGCCACTCCAGCTTGCGTCGCTGGTCAAGGCCCTGCATCCTCTCTCCGGCAGAAGTGGGATTTACCTCCCGCAAGGGCGGGACAAGTTGGGAAAATACAAATGTGGAAATGTGCAGATATGTAAATGTGCAAATGGCTTTCAGCAGGAGCTGCTTACAGCAGGCGGTTTTTTTTAACAACTGGAACATAAAAGCAGTTAATTTTCGTTAGTAAATTGCAGGGTCGTAGCTCGCAGCATCTCTTCAAACTTACTAAATATGCGATTGATTGTTGTACTCTTCTTATTTAATTCCATAAACGGTTTTGGCCAGTGGAAGGATTTTGTCATTGGTGCAAAAGGTGATACACTGAACCGGGTGGATATGCTGGGTAAAAAGCAAGGCCCCTGGGCGATACATGTGGATGAACTGCGTGGCGAAAGAGGTTACGAAGAGGAAGGATATTTTGAAAATGATCAAAAGACAGGTAACTGGAAAAAATATTCATTGGAGGGGGTGAAAATTGCCGAAGAAAACTACAGTTGGGGAAAGCTGAATGGGAGGCAACAATATTTTACCTATAATGGTGGATTATTACGGGAAGAAAGCTGGCGGGCCATGGATCCTAAGGTTGCTTTTGACACAGTGGCGGTGTACGATCTGAAAGATGCTTCTAAAGTGATAGATTGGGTGGTGGTAAAAAATGAAGGGGTGGCATTGAAGCATGGCAAATGGAATTACTACGACCCCAGGGAAGGAACTATTGAAGCTACTGAGTTTTATGTGATGAACAAACTGCGGACTGAAGGCGATGAATTTATTGGTGATGATGATATACGGCCGATTGGTATCAGTAAATCAAAATCAGATACGGCAGGTAAAAAAACAGTGACCAAGCCACAGGCGGTACTGGATTATGAAAAGAAAAACTCCGGCAAGAAAAAAATAAAAGTAAGGGATGGCAGTACGGGGAATTTACCAAAGCCTTAAAGAATCATTTATTTTATCCCACTCTTAAAATAATTGCTAAAGAATAACAACTGGTACTGCACCGCATTTCTCCAGTACACCCAGTCATGTTTGCCGGGGCGTTCAATATACTCATGCGGTATTTTTAGCATAATCATTTTTTCGTGCAGTGCATGATTGACAGTGTAAAAAAAATCCTCGGTGCCACAATCAATGATGATGGCTAAAGAATCACTGGGCTTATTTTCAATAACAGCAGCCACTGAAAAATTTTTCCAGTTGTCAGCATGGTTTAGGGTATCGCCAAGTTTTTCTGCAAGTTGCCAGTTTTTAGAAAAAGGCCGCAGGTTCACTCCGCCACTCATGCTGCCGCAGGCGCCAAAAACATCTGCGTTACGAAAGCCAAGATAAAGGCCGCCGTGCCCACCCATACTTAATCCTGTGATGGCTCTTGCTTTACGGTCTTTGATTGTCGGATAGTGTGCATCTATATAGCTGGGAACTTCTTTGCTGATATAGGTTTCAAAACGTACAGCAGAATCTACCGGGCTGTTGAGGTACCAACTGTTGTATCCGCCATCGGGGCATACAATGATGAGTTTATAGCTGTCAGCATAATTTTTCAATTCGGGTATTTGTAGCAGCCAGTTGGCATACCAGCCCCCGTGTCCATGCAATAAATACACAACCGGTACCGGAATTATTTCATCCTGAACCATTGTTGGTTTTATCACCACACATTTAAATTCTTTGTGCATGGCATTGCTGTAAATACTGACGGTGTCAACAGTTGCAGCATTTGAATTAATTGTAAAGAAAAAAATAGCAGCTGCGAAAAATATTTTTCTAACCATATTTAAAAATAACAATTATTGTAAACCCACCCTCTATATAAAGTCTATACTAATATGAAACTGATGCCCCACCAGGGAGAGGATGGGAACTTTGGTTATTGTAAATTTAAATTAAAAGGCCATCCTGTCTTTTTGGGGATGGCCTTTTGTAATAAGGTTTGATTTTTCAGGGTCTAAAGTCTCCCCTGCTGGGGATTTGGGGGCATTAAAACCCTTTTTTCTCCTGTGCTTTCTGCATCGGATTGCCGTTTTGTCCACCGCCACCTCTTCTGCCAGCACCTTGTCCTTGTTTAAAGATGGTGAATTTGGAAGGTTCGGGTATTGTATTCCAACTGTTATTACTTTCGTTGATGTCAGCAGTTTCCCTCATCGGATCAAGTTTTACAGACGCTACTTCCTTGTCTTTAATAAATGTTTTTACCACTTTGCTTTCATTCAACCGCCACACCTGTGCCGGAATACGGTCCACTTCTTTGCTGCCGTCTTTATAAGTCCATTCTACTATGATGGGCATTACCAAACCGCCTTTATTGCTGAAAGTGAGTTCATACATATTCTTATTGCCATATTTTTCCTTTTCAGCATCTGTCAGCGAATCAGGTTTGTTGCCCGGAATTTTTACTTCAAATTTATTGCTGTCATAAGGTTCGATGCCACGGGCATATCTCCAGTAAAAATCACGTATGGTAGTATCGGCATCAGTCTGAAAATTAATTTTCTTATCAGCCCGGTTCCTGATTTTCGAAATGTCATCGAAAGTGGGCACCTGTGGTTTATCAACCGGACGTTTCATCGTTGTTTCTTTTGATTCAGGTTGTACGGCTGCCAAATCAGGCTTGGCATATTTAACTGAGTCGAGTGAAATATCACAGACTTCCGTGCTGTAGAACCAGCCTCTCCAGAACCAGTCCAGGTCTTCGCCGCTGGCATCTTCCATAGTGCGGAAAAAGTCAGCAGGTTCGGGATGTTTGAAAGCCCATCTTCTTGCATATTCTTTAAAGGAATAATCAAACAACTCACGGCCCATTATAGTTTCTCTTAAAATGTTTAAACCTGTGGCCGGTTTTGAATACGCATTGGGACCAAACTGAACAATATTTTCACTGTTGGTCATGATGGGTTCCAGTTGCTCTTTGGGCAACTTCATATAATCGGTGATGAAAGCTGCAGGCCCGCGGCGGCTGGGAAATTTATTATCCCAAAGTTCTTCGGCCAGGTATTCAACAAAAGTATTCAGCCCTTCATCCATCCAGCTCCACTGACGTTCATCGCTGTTGATAATCATCGGGAAAAAATTATGACCTACTTCATGTATTATCACACCGAGCATTCCATTTTTCATTCCTTCGCTGTAGGTGCCATCTTTTTCTGTTCTTCCAAAGTTGAAACAGATCATTGGGTATTCCATTCCACTGGAAGCCTCAAGGCTCTGTGCTACGGGGTATGGATAAGCAACGGTGAATTTTGAATAAGTTTTAATAGTATGTTCTACTGCTTTAGTGGAAAACTTACGGTATAATCCGTAAGCTTCTTTGGCATAGCCACTCATGCACATTACTTTTTTACCTTCTACTTTAGTAGCTAATGCATCCCAGACGAATTTTCGGGAAGATCCCCAGGCAAAGTCACGAACATTATCCGCTTTAAAAATCCATGTTTTTTTCCGGGGCGAAGCCGAAGCTATCATTTCCCTGCCATTTTTTTCTGCTGCTTTGGCTTCTTCTAATGTTACTATTTCTATTGGCTCTGATGATTGTTGTGCTTTATTCCACCTGGCCAGTTGTGCAGGTGAAAGTACGGCAGCATAATTCTGGCATTCACCTGTTGATAGAACCACATGGTCAGCCGGAACGGTCATCTGAACTTTGAAATTGCCAAATGTTAATGCAAACTCCCCACGACCAGTGAACTGGTGGTTTTGCCATCCCTGGAAATCACTATACACACAAAGACGGGGATACCATTGCGCCATCGTAAATTCATGATTGCCATCTTCAGGAAAAAATTCATACCCGCCGCGGCCACCTCTGCCCATGCGGTCCACTATTTTATAATTCCAGTCCAGTTTGAAAACAAAACGCTGTCCTGCTTTCAGCGGAGTTGGTAGTTCAACCCGCATCATTGTTTTATTAATAGTGTACTTCAAAGGTGTGCCGGTAGCATCGGTAATTTTCAAAATATTAAAACCAAAGCCATTGTCACCTTTTGTTTCATCATTCCTGTCAATCTGTTGTGGGCTCATTTGCCTGTTAATCGGGTTGCTGAACTGGTAATTAGCATTATTGCTGTTGCTGTGCTGGTTTTCATCAAGTTGAAGCCAGAGATAGGTAAGCAGATCCGGAGAGTTATTGAAATAGGTAACTGTTTCACTTCCGTTCAGCTTCAGGTTTTTTTCATCCAGTTCACATTTAATATCATAGTCGCAGCGTTGCTGCCAGTATTTTGGGCCCGGGGCACCACTGGCGGTGCGGTATTCATTAGGAGTGGGAAATGTGCCGCCCATTTGCTCAAACTTATTACCATGATTGCTGTTGGGGTTATTATAAATGTTCTGGGCAGAAGTTGTTGTGCTTAGGCAAACCGCAATCAGCAGGCAGGAAATGAAATTTTTCATATTATTATGTTGGTTTTTTATAATGACGAAATTCTGTCGAGGGCTATTTTCAAAGCTACACTAAACACAGCAGCGGATAAAAAGATTACCCAGTCACGGCGGTTTACGCTCAGCACAGTTACAATAAAGTGGGCTAATAATAGCAAAACAATCACAACGGCGATTTGCCCGGCTTCCAGCCCCGCATTAAAGCCAAACAGGCCCCAGCCCATATTTTGATCATCAGCCATGATGAACCGTAAATAATTAGCGAAACCCATGCCGTGTATCAAACCGAACAAGAGGGCTAACACATAATTTATTCGGATTGTACTAATAGCCATCGGGGTTAGTGTAAATTTTTTCCGGAACAAATTTGAAAGAGCTGTAACCACTATTGTAAGCGGAACCAGGAATTCAACCCACTTACTGCTGAACCTGATCACATCAAACACACTCAAGGCAAGTGTGAGTGAATGCCCGATGGTAAAAGCAGTTATTAATATCAACACCCGTTTCCAGTCTTTTGCCAGGTAGATGGCAATCAGAGCAGCAATAAAAAGTTGATGATCCAGCGCATTTTTGCTGATAATATGTTCCCAGCCCAAACTAAAATAAAATCTAAAATCCTGCATCTTATCAATCGTTATTGCCGTCCTTACCAGCGTTGAATCTTTTAGCAATTACCTCGTCAGGGCATCAAAATAATCCAGACTTTTGTAAAACAAAAAAATATTGTGTCAATGGTATCATCTGTCAATAAATGGTTGTTTATCCCCTTGCTGGCTGCGCTGTTATTGTCGGCCAGGCCTGTTACGCCTCACCCTTTTCATGTAAGTGTGGTTGAAATAGAACATAATGCCATTGCTAAAACACTGGAGATAAGCTGTAAGATTTTTACCGATGATTTTGAAGCTGTGCTGGCAAAAAACTATAAAACAAAAGTTGACCTGGTTAATTCGCCCAACAAATCGGAGATGGATACACTGGTAAAAAAATATTTACTGAGCCATTTATCCTTAAAAGCAGGCGGGAAAGAGCTTGTGCTGAATTACCTGGGGTTTGAAAATGAAAACGAAGCGGCGTATGGATACATTGAAGCTGAGAATGCAGTTTCTGTCAATAAGTTGGAAATAACGAACAGTATCCTGTTTGATAAGTTTGACGACCAGGTAAACATTATACATGTAAAAGTGGGAGGGAGCAGGAAAAGTACAAAGTTGAATTATCCTGATACCCGGGCAGCCTTTAGTTACTAATTATAGATTTTAGATGAAAGAGGATAGATAATGGGGCTTCTGATGCGAATAGCTTAAATCAGATGTAAAATTTATGCTTTATTAAGTTGTCATTTCTCAGTTATCATCTTTTATCTGCTTATTCTTCAATATCTTCTTTCAATTCCTCGCTCAGCGTCACCAGCACTTTATCAATCCGGTGTCCGTCCATATCCATTACTTCTATTTTGAAGCCTTTCCAGTTTAATTTGTCGCCCGGTTTGGGGATTTTTTCCAGTTCGTGCAAGATAAATCCCGCCAGTGTATCAAAATCATGTTCACCTTCATTCATCCATTCTGCTTTTTCAAAACGGGTCAGAAAATCGTAGAAAGGGATTTGTCCGTCAATCAAATAAGTGCCATCGTCTCTTTTTCTTATTTCATAATCATCAGCATCAGGCTGTGGCATGTCGCCAACAATAGCTTCAAGGATATCATTGAGGGTAAGCAGTCCAAGTATACTTCCATATTCATCAACAATAAAGGAAGAATGAATTTTTGATTCTTTGAATTTTTCCAGCACCTGGTACGGCGAATTATTTTCAGGGATAAACAATGCCGGCTGCATGATGTCTTTAAACAATGTACTGTCGGGACTTACATACAGGTCTTTGATAGAAACAACACCCTTGATGTTGTCAATCGTTCCGTCACATATCGGGTAAGCCGAGTGGGGTTCCTGTAATATTTTTTCTTTTATCTTGTCTTCATTATCATCAAGGTTAAACCAGATAATATCGCTGCGGTGTGTCATCAGCGAGGTAATGTTCCGGTCGCCAAGATGAAACACCCTTTCAATAATTTCCTGCTCAGCTTCGTCAATAGTGCCAGCTTCTGTTCCTTCTCCTATCAGTGTTTTAATTTCTTCTTCTGTTACAGCATCATCTTTAGACCGTTTAATGTTAAAGATGCGGAAGAACAGGTTGCTGGTTTTATTCAGCAGCCAGACAAAAGGGTGTGTAAATTTTGCAAAAGCATTCATAGGCGCTGCCACTGCTTTGGCAATACGTTCGGCTCTTAATAAACCAATACGTTTTGGTATCAGTTCCCCGAAAATGATAGAAAGAAAAGTGACTAGAATAACGATGATGGTAGTAGAAATTGCAGCTGCATATTCCCGGAGGAAGCTGATTTTTTCGATGGAAGGTTGCAGGTAACGGGCAAACCGTTCGCCGGAATACACACCAGTAAGGATGGCGATAAGGGTGATGCCAATTTGCGCAGCCGATAAAAATTTTTCCGGATTATTGGAAAGGTCCAGTGCCCTTCTGGCTCTTTCATCGCCTCTTTCGGCCTGGTGTTCCAGCCTTGATTTACGGGCTGACACCAGCGCAATTTCCGAGATAACAAATAAGGCGTTTACAAAGATCAATGCCAGCAGTATGATAATCTCCATTTATTTATGCAGCAGGTTGATTATCGAAGATAGCAAATCCCGGCCGCTTATTGAAGAAGGTGCCGGTGGTGATGCCAAAAGCCAGTCCCAGCAAGGCTCCGCACAGCACATCCAGCGGGTAGTGCACTCCCACATACACCTGGGCATAAGCTATAGAAGCTGCCCAGAGCAGGCCAGCCCAGGCCCAACCTTTCAACAAATGCCTGAATGTCACAAAAAAGAATGCGGCCATGCCAAAATGATTAGCGGCATGATTGGAAATAAAACTATAACCACCGGCACATTGTTTCAATACCCGGCGGACATGGTCAGAAAAAAAAGGGTCATTGCAGGGGCGAAGCCGTTCAAACTCATGTTTGAAGACATAAGTGCCGGTCATATCAGTGAGGGCAACAGTAGCAAGAAAGAAGACAACCCACCACAATCCCCTTATTTTGAAATTCAGCAGAACAAATACCAGCAGGAATAAATACAAGGGGGCCCAGTTAATCGAATTGCGCAAAAACGGCATCACAGCATCAAAGAAGGGGTTGACCCAGTCATTGTTAATTTTTTCAAACAGGTTTCGATCCCATTTTACCAATTGCTGCCAGAAAGTGATAGCGAAAAAATACATGATTGCAAAAGTAGGATATGCTTTTCATTAGCAGCCTGCCTGCGGTTGTTAAATAAGCGAAGGCAGGTATTGCTGAAACGGGTTAAATTCTATTCTTTTGTACTCCCATTACCATTGGGTAGAAGGTTTTTCATTTATGCTGTCGAGATTTAAAATATCTAAAACGATTTTATGGGTAACAAACCTGCTTGTTATCTTCCTGCTGATATTTACATTGTTCCGGCTGGCTACTTTTATCGCTTTTAGGCCAAAGGGAATTTCATTTTGGGACACTATTCCATCTTTTTTAATGGGTATCCGCTATGATCTGCGGTGGATTGCTTTTATATTACTGCCAATTATTTTGCTGAGTATGATACCCGAACTGTCGCCATTTTATTCTGCCCGCAATAAAAAATGGTGGACATGGTACCTCGCTGTGGTCACTTTTATTGTCTTCTTCTTTTTTGCGGCAGGCTTTGGAAGTTACTCGTATAATAAAGCACCGTTAGATGCCGGCGCTATGAATTTTGCGGAAGATTTCAGTATATCCTGGAAAATGATCCGGCAGACTTACCCGATATTCTGGATGCTGCTGGGATTAGTGGTGGCAGTACTTTTTTTCCGGTGGATGTATCACCGCAGTCACTGGCAGGTAATTAATAAAACGGATGGTTTAGGTATCCCATACCGAAGGAAACATTTTTTTATTACAACATTGATACTTGGTTTGTTTGCCTGGGGTAGTTTTTCGTGGCTGCCATTAAGCAGGAGCGATTGTTTTAGATTTAATAACAGCTTTAAATCGTACCTGTCCATTAATCCTTTACAGAATTTTTTTGCAACATTGAGATTAAGAAACCCGGAATTCAATGAACAGAAAGCAAAAGAAGCTTTTCCTGTTATGGCCGAGTGGATGCAGTTGCCCGATAAGAACAGTTTTTCTTACCGCCGTGAAATTGGCCCCCGCAGTAATGCTCTGGAAAGCCGGCCCAACATAGTACTTGTACAGTGTGAATCATTCAGTATGTATAAAAGCAGCATGAGCGGCAACCCGCTGAACACAACTGCTTATTTCAATTCATTATGCAATAACGGAATTTTCTTTGAACATTGTTTTGCGCCGCACTTTTCTACTGCAAGAGCTTTGTTTGCTATTTTATCGGGCATACCCGATGCGCAGTTGTTCAAATTTTCAAGCCGTAATGCGGATGCAGTAAATCAACATACCATTGTTGATAATTTCGTTGATTATGAAAAGCATTATTTCCTCGGGGGAGATGCTCAGTTTAGCAACTTTGAAGGCTTATTGAATAATATTGACGGATTGCAAATGCATACGGGTAAAAGACCGGGTGTGCCCGAAGTAAATGTTTGGGGTATTGGCGACAAGGATCTTCTTCTCGAAGCCCATGAAGTATTCAGCAAAAAGGATAAACCTTTTTTTGCTTATATCCAGACATCCGGCAACCATCGGCCATATAATAAAACAATACCGGCAACGGACACAGATTTTGTAAAAGTATTTGTACCCGAAGAAGAATTGAAACGCTACGGGTTTGAATCAATTGATGAATTTAATTGTTTTCGTTATTCAGATTATTGTATCAGGAAATTCATCGAAGCAGCTCAAAAGGAAAGGTATTTTCAAAATACTATTTTTGTTTTTGTGGGAGACCATGGCCTTGCTGGTAATGCCGAGGCCATGTATCCGGCTGTGTGGACAGAGCAAAGGTTGACTGATGAACATGTACCCTTATTGTTTTATGCGCCGGATTTACTGACGCCGCAACGAAGAAGTGAAGTGGTGTCGCAGATAGATATATTACCGACCATTGCCGGTATGTTGCATCAGTCTTATGTAAATACAACATTGGGACGTGACCTGCTGGATCCGGCTAAAAAAAATAATTACGCTTTTGTCACAAATACTGCCGATGCTATCGGGATGGTGACAGATGATTTTTATTTTACCCGTAACATCAATTCCAAAGAAGAACAACTGAACCCAATGCACCGGGGGGCATCATTATACAGTAAGCAGCAGCAGGATTCGATTAAGAAAAAACTATCAGGGTTTACCAATGCCTTTTATGAAACGGCCAAGTATATGCTGATGAATAATAAGAGGGATTAGGTTCCTTTCTTTGCAATCAATACCAGCCTCGGCATTTTTCTGATATCATAACTATTAAACCGGTAATCCCCAAACACTTCCTGCACCTGCAATCCCTGGAAGCTGAGCATATCAGTGAAATCACCCAGGGAAAATTTGGCGACTTTTTCTGTGTATTCAATTGATTCGGGTAATGATGGGTCTGTTACCGTTATTTTTTTATAAAAATGTGTTTCATCATCCCAGCGATGAATGTCATAAGTTGTTTCGCCGATTTGTTTTGTTTCATTATGCCTCAGATGTTCCTCGGCGTAATGCACATTCAGGTAATCTATCACAAATTTTCCGCCGGGTTTCAGGCTCTTAGCAATAGTTCGGATAGCATCATCATGCTCCCTTCCCGTATTGAAATAACCGAAGCTGGTAAAAAAATTGAAAACATAATTAAAGTAGTTACCACGGAAGGGCAGCCGCATGTCATGCACAAAAAAATCAAGATTGTCTTTTTCAAATTGCCTGGCGTAAGCAATACTGTCAACAGAAATATCAATACCTGTAACATTAAAACCGAGTGAAGCCAATGTTTTGCTGTGCCTTCCTTTGCCGCAGGCCACATCCAGCATGCGGCTGCCGGGAGCCGGTTGCAGATGTTCAACCAGTTTTTTGATAAATGCTTCCGCCTCTTTCTCATCTCTTTCAAAATAAAGTTTGTGATAGAAGGAAGAATTGAACCAGTCTTTGTACCATGCCTGCTCTGCCATGTTGCAAAAGTAAGGATGCACCTTAAAAGCAGGTTGAATTTGAAAAACGTATTTTTGCAGCCGCATTAGTTTTTTTAGATACTTTAAACCTTAAACCCTAGCAGAGTGGCGTTATTAAAAAGCATATCCGGAATAAGAGGAACAATTGGCGGTAAACCCGGCGATAACCTGACACCTGTTGATATAGTGAAGTTTACTGCGGCCTATGGCAGTATTATTTCAGAAAACAAAGACAATTGCAAAGTTATAATTGGCCGTGATGGCCGCATTAGCGGGGCAATGGTACAGAACCTGGTGGTTAACACACTGGTTGGTTTTGGGATTGATGTAATTGACCTCGGCCTCTCCACCACACCCACGGTGGAAGTAGCTGTGAAGATGGAAAAAGCCGACGGAGGAATTATTCTTACTGCCAGCCATAATCCCAAAGAATGGAATGCTTTGAAATTATTAAACGGCGAAGGAGAATTTATTTCTGCTGAAACGGGGGCAAAGGTGCTGGAACTGGCAGGTAAAGAAGATTTTTCTTTTGCATCAGTTGAAAAACTTGGAACAGTTACAATTGATGACAGCTATTTGCAAAAACATATAGATGCTATCCTGGAATATCCGCTGGTGAATGCAAAATCTATTGCCAAAAAGGATTTCAAAGTCGTGGTGGATGCGATTAATTCTACCGGGGCCACTTTTGTCCCGGCATTATTACGGGCATTAGGAGTAAATGATGTGATTGTCCTCAATGGGGAAGTAAACGGAAAGTTTGCGCATAATCCTGAACCGCTGCCGGAGCATTTATCACAGCTATGCAGCGAGGTGGTACAACAGAAAGCTGATTTAGGAATTGCTGTTGACCCGGATGTGGACAGGCTTTGTTTTGTAAATGAAGACGGCAGTTTGTTTGGTGAGGAATTTACATTGGTGGCAATAGCGGATTATGTTTTGGGTAAAAGAAAGGGCAACACCGTAAGTAATATGAGCAGCACCAAGGCTTTGAAGGAAATTACTATCAAACATGGCGGCGAATATTTTTCATCGGCAGTGGGAGAGGTGAATGTGGTTAAAAAAATGAAGGAAGTAAATGCGGTGATTGGCGGTGAAGGCAACGGTGGTATCATCGTTCCTGATTTTCATTATGGCCGTGATGCACTGATTGGTATTGGTTTGTTTTTAAGCCACCTGGCCAATCATAAGAAAGGAATCAAATCACTTCGCAACCAGTATCCGGATTATTTTATTTCCAAGAATACAATTGAATTAGAAAATGGCATTGATGTAGAAGCCATCTTTGAAAAAATAAAAAAGAAATACAAAAAGAACCCTATTAATACTGAAGACGGGTTAAAGATTGAATTTGATAACGACTGGGTACATCTGCGCACTTCCAATACAGAACCCATCATCCGCATTTATGCAGAAAGCGATTTTGAAACGAAGGCCGGCAATATTGCGATGCAGTTGATGAGGGATGTGAAGGAGTTTGGGTAAAAAATCAGGTATTACGATTGTGGGAATTTTATATTCGCCTACAGAGCCGCTGCTGATTGTTTTAATATCCATCAACTATTAACAACACTGTGTTATTTTTTTTTATTATAAATACTCTGTAATAAGACTGATTTTTTCTTCAAGATTTGTCAAGGCTTTATACGGTGGTATTTCATTAGCCGTAAATCCATAAATGTCTTTTTTGCACCCACTGCAATAACTACCTATGTCATTTGTTTTGCCGCACTCACAAATCCAAACTTCTTTTTCTTTTGAAGAAAGAAGTTGTTTTTTCATTGCATGTTTTCCTCTTTCCGGAAATTTATTTTTAATGATGTCAATTAGTGAATTTAATTGTACAATGTCTTGTTTGTTGTAAAAGGGTTTCTCATAAGTAACTATCCTTAAAGCTCTTTTTTGTTTTTGAAAGTCTTCAAGTGCTATTAACTGGTTTACTTCGTTCAGGTCTAATAATTGGAGGCTTTCAATTATTTCTGATAACTTTAAAACCAAAGTTTCATTATCATGTTTTGCAACGCTACCGTAAAGAAGTTCAATTTTTTTGTTCTCGGGCATCGCATCAATATATGACAATATTTTTTTGTAAAATTTGTTAAGTGTGTCTGGCTGCTCTAGAGAATAAGCGATTGAGTTTTGAAATTTTGAAAGAACGTAGTCGTAAACTTCATAAACTTGGTTGGCAGTGATATAATCCCATGTATCGTCTTCAAGGTTTAAATCACCCACTTTAGCACTTTCAATTATTTTTCGTTTCTTTTGAAGGGTTTTTATTTTGTCAATACCGACATTTTCAAATTTTTCTTCTGAATTAATAGCTATTTTCTTTCTGTTGCTGTCGTCCATAATAACTGCCGTTCCGATTGCGGTTATCATAAACATTGATTTCCCTTTTCCTGAGATTTCGTCAAGATCAATTTTAAGTCCAATTATGCAGTTAGCTCCAATTTCATAAGCTGCTGCTCTTAGTCTTTCAATAGCTTCATTATAAAGAGATGCAAGTTGTTTTTGATACGCCTGGGAACGTCCGCCAAATACGTCACTAAATGAGGCAAAGAAATCGCTGAAAAAATTTGTTCCTGCAACAATGTGAGCAGAAATTGGCTTTAGGTATTGTTTAACTTCAATGCCTACTATTGATGAAGTTGTTGTTACAAGAATGTCTTTAGGATTAATCATGTCAATTAAATATGGATGTGATTCTTTGATTGGATTATGTCCGAATAATAAGTACTAAGCATAAATTTACGCCACTTATTTTACATATTTTGCGGCTGCCAGCCATTACTTGTCTTTGTTAAGCGTAGGCATTGTGCAGAATGATTCACCAACAAACGAATTGTTCGCTAAATAGATAAAGGTGGCAAATTTCCTTCAAATACTTTTGAGGCAGCTTCTCGAATTAAGAGCAAATCTTTTTTTCTAATTGTTGTAATGTACTTCCTTACTTTATAACAATTTCCATTGCTTAAATCTAATTTGATATTATTGTCAATTTGATGAGCATGTGGATTTGAAGGAAATTGATCTGAATCATTTTTGTGTATAGCCCAAACAATGCCTTTTGATTTGATTCTAACTTTAAATTCCATAAGAAATTCTTTTGGAATTATTTCTTTTGGAGTTTCGATCTTATAAAAAACAGTTCGAAAGTCGAAGTTTGATAAAAGGGTTAATACTTTATCATATTCAATTTTAATGTCCCATAAGTCGCCGGCCCATTCAAGGTTGTGTTTTTCTTCTAGTAAAAGGAATAAGGCTTCTAATAATTGCTTTTTTTGAATTAATTTCGAATGTTTGTGAGCAAAGTGGGATACAAGAGCATCTAGTATTTCTTCAATTTCATTGAAATTTGATAATTCACTTTCAATTTGATTTTCGTCTTTTTTCACTTTAACACTTTGAAAGATTAGGACTATACGAAAGAGTTGCTTACAAAACATAAATTTACACCACTTCCACTACATATTTTACTCCTGTCAGCCTGTTACTTATCTTTGCCGACAATTTAAATCTAAATCCCCCGCCGGCTGGCGGGGATAGGGGCATGAACCGCATCTATTTTGATAACGCCGCCACCACCGCACTCGACAAAGAAGTGCTGAATGCCATGTTGCCTTACATGACTGAAAAGTTTGGCAACCCTTCTTCTATTTATTCTTATGGGAGAGAATCCAGGCTGGCTATTGAGTCAGCAAGAAAATCAGTGGCAAAATTATTGAATGCACATCCCGGTGAAATATTTTTTACCAGTGGCGGTACAGAAAGTAACAACACCGCCATTGGCGCTGCTATCCGTGACCTTGGATGTAAACACATCATCTCATCGCCTGTTGAGCATCATGCTGTTCTGCATACGGTAGAGCATTATGATCATGAGGGTATGGTAACAAAAAGCTTTGTAAAGCTCAACAGTATTGGCCATGTAAACCTGGATGATCTTGAAGAGCAATTATCATCACATAAAGAACGCTGCCTCGTTACCTTAATGCATGCCAACAATGAGATTGGCAACCTGCTGGATATTGATGTGGTGGGCAATCTCTGTAAATCACATAATGCCATCTTTCATTCTGATTGTGTGCAAACTGTTGGGCACTATCCGATGGACTTACGTAAAACTCCGGCACATTTTATTTCAGGCGCCGGGCATAAATTTCATGGCCCAAAAGGGATTGGTATTTTATATGTTAACGATAATATCAAAATCAAGCCTTTCATCCTCGGCGGCGGGCAAGAGAGAAACCTGAGGGCTGGCACAGAAAACCTCTATGGCATTGTTGGTTTTGCCAAAGCATTGGAAATTGCTGTAGCTAATATGGAAAAGGAAACTGTCTATATACAATCCCTGAAAACTTATATGATTGAGCAATTGCAAAAGCATATAAAAGGTATCCGGTTTAATGGCGATTATGCCGGTAAAAGTTTATACACGGTGTTGAATGTCTCATTTCCCAAGACAGAAAAATCGGAGATGTTACTTTTCAGCCTTGATATGCAGGGTATCTGTGTATCCGGTGGCAGTGCCTGCAGCAGCGGTGCCGATGTCGGTAGCCATGTTATCCGGGCCATCAGTAATAACCCCAACCTGGTGCCGGTGCGGTTTTCCTTCAGCAAGTACAATACAAAAGAGGAAGTGGATGCCGTGGTGACAAAATTAAAAGAACTTATCTGATGCAGCTTCTGTTCAAGTGTAGTTGTCAATATTCAAAATAACTCTATGAAGCTTATAGTAGTTTCATTTTTTTTATTAGTGTTATCTTTTTCGTGCAACAAGGATGAGGATAATAATCCCAGGCAATGTGATACTTACCTGGTAATCGCCGCCACAAGAACTCCGGCAAGAACTACCATTGCTGCGGGAATTAATTCAGGCATAGAGTCTTTTGGCGCCAATTTGTGTTATAGCTTTTCGCATACAGAAGTTTTAGAAAAGCCAGGAAAGATTTTCGAAATAAGGTCAAAGGGAAAAGTAACCTGCGGAAAACCAATTTGTGCCCAGGCATTATACCAGGCAAATGATTCGGTTAGAATAACTATTGCCGCATCAGGAACTTATTTGCTTAAATTCTACAACGATAATACTCATTTTAAAACTGATACTGTTCTGGTAGATTAAAAGGGGATTACAAATAATACCAAGGGTTTCTTTTGGCCGCCCAGATATACTTTCGGATATTTCTCAGGAAAGCCAGCACCATATAAATGATAATGGGGGAGCCCATTGTCAGGACAGAGGCATACATAAAATACTGGCGGATCTTACTGGTTGCAATGCCCATCCGGTTACCAATGGCTGTACAAACGCCAAAGGCATTCCATTCTACAAAGCTTTTTAATTTGTTCATACCACTAATTTAGAAAATTTGAACCTTCTCACCAACCAGGATTTATTCAGGCAGCAGTTTTTTCGTAATTTCGCCGCAGATTTTACTCATTACTAAAGATTCCCCACATGATATTTGATTTAGAATTAATTAAGAAAGTTTACGCAGAAATGCCGGATAGGGTAATTAATGCCAGGAAATTGATTGGTAAGCCCCTGACACTGACAGAAAAAATCCTTTATGCTCATTTATATGGCGCATTGCCATCTGCAGCCCATAGCCGTGGAAAGGATTATGTGGACTTTGCCCCTGACCGTGTGGCCATGCAGGATGCAACAGCCCAGATGGCTTTGTTACAGTTTATGACGGCAGGCCGAAGCACTGTGGCAGTTCCATCAACAGTACATTGCGACCACCTGATACAAGCCAAAGTTGGGGCAAAAAAGGATTTGCAACTGGCTATAGAAACAAACAGGGAGGTTTATGATTTTCTGTCTTCCATTTCGGATAAATATGGAATTGGTTTCTGGAAAGCCGGCGCCGGTATTATTCACCAGGTGGTATTAGAGAACTATGCTTTTCCCGGCGGGATGATGATTGGAACCGATTCTCACACACCCAATGCGGGTGGTTTGGGAATGGTGGCAATCGGTGTTGGTGGTGCAGATGCGGTGGATGTGATGGCCGGTCTGCCGTGGGAATTAAAAATGCCAAAAGTTATTGGTGTAAAACTCACCGGTAAAATGAGTGGCTGGACAAGTTGTAAAGACGTTATCCTTTGGGTAGCCGGACAACTGACTGTAAAAGGCGGTACCGGGGCTATCGTTGAATATTTTGGTGAAGGCGCCGACAGCATGAGTGCAACAGGAAAAGGAACGGTGTGTAATATGGGTGCGGAAATAGGAGCCACCTGTTCATTGTTTGCTTACGATGAAAAAATGAGTGCATACCTGAAAGCAACAGGCCGTGAGGAAGTGGCTGCATTAGCTGATGGCATTAAAGAACACCTTCGTCCCGATGCAGAAGTATATGCTGACCCGGCAAAATATTATGACCAGGTACTTGAATTGGATTTAAGCAAACTGGAGCCTTATATAAATGGCCCTTTTACCCCGGATCTGGCTACGCCTATTTCTGAAATGGCCGCAGCGGTAAAAGAAAATGGCTGGCCGGCTAAATTGGATGTGGCATTAATTGGTTCCTGTACCAACTCTTCTTATGAAGACATCAGCCGTTCTGCATCTATCGTTGAAGATGCAGTAGGTAAGGGACTAAAAGCTAATTCTGAGTTCACCATCACTCCTGGCAGCGAATTGGTTCGGTTTACGATCGAACGAGACGGCTTTATCAATACGTTTGAAAAAGTAGGTGGCCTTGTGTTGGCGAATGCCTGCGGCCCTTGTATTGGTCAGTGGGCAAGACATATTGACGACCCTAACAGGAAGAATACTATTATTACTTCTTTCAACAGAAATTTTGCGAAGCGTAATGATGGCAATGCAAGCACCCATGCTTTTGTAGCAAGTCCTGAAATCGTTACAGCAATGGCTATTGCGGGAACAATTGCTTTCAATCCATTAACAGATAAATTGAAGAACTCCGCTGGAGAAGAAGTATTATTAAAAGAACCAACAGGATTTGAATTGCCACCCAAAGGTTTTGCAGTGGAAGATGCCGGTTACCAGGCGCCTGCTAAAGATGGAAGTGGCATCCAGGTAAAAGTGGCTGCTGATTCCAAACGATTGCAATTGCTTGAACCTTTCAAAGCATGGGAAGGAACTGACATTAAAGGATTGAAATTGCTGATAAAGGCAAAGGGAAAATGTACTACAGATCATATCTCTATGGCCGGTCCGTGGTTGAAGTTCAGAGGTCACCTCGATAATATCAGTAATAACATGCTTATCGGTGCTATCAATTTTTATAATGAAAAAACCGATACCGTTAAAAATCACCTGACAGGTGAATATGGATCTGTGCCTGCTACGGCCAGGGCTTATAAAGCCGCCGGTGCAGGAAGTATCGTAGTGGGTGATGAAAACTATGGTGAAGGTTCATCAAGAGAACATGCGGCGATGGAACCAAGGCATCTGGGTGTAAGGGCAATACTTGTAAGAAGCTTTGCCAGGATACATGAAACCAACCTGAAAAAACAAGGCATGCTTGGGCTCACTTTTGCCAGCAAAGAAGATTATGACAAAATTCAGGAAGATGACAGCATTGATATTGTTGGGTTAACTTCCTTTGCTCCGGGCAAGCCATTAACGGTTATATTAAACCATAAAGATGGTTCTGTAGATAATATTATGGTCAACCATACTTACAATGAACAGCAAATCGAATGGTTTAAAGCCGGTGGGGCATTGAATGTTATCCGGAAACAATTTGGTAAATAATATTAAGAACATTACACCAATCAAGATCTGGGGCATAAATAAATTTTGTTGAGACAAACCTGACCAGGTTGTCTTTTTTGTCTTTCTCAACATCTCCGATTAATTAACGACATAGTTATGATTTACAACGAAACTTACACTTTCGTTGTAAAAATCATGGTAAAACATGCCTATGATAACAATCATGAAAAACGGGTTATTAAAATTATAGCTTACCGCATCAAAAATTTCCTTTCATAGCTGTTCTTGCTTACCTGGCTCTTATCATTTAAACTAATACAGTATGAAAATTTTTCAAATCAAATTAAAGGTTACTATCCTGATCATTTCTTTGGTTACTATTCTGGCATTATCCAATTGTGGGCAACAGGATAACTCCAAAAAGACAGAAGGAAATCCCGAATCCATAAAAGAGGAAGTGAAAACTCCTGTAGTTACTACCGACACATCTGCACCAGTTGCGATAAATCCTGTTAATAGCAAAAAAACAGAAAATACAAAACAGGAAATAAAAGCGGATGTAAAAGAAGAAGTAATACCTGCCGGTAAAATCAAAGTGCCCGAACCAGTTAAAAATCCAACAACTGAACAACCTGTGGGTGCCGGAAAAAAGCCAGTAGTTAATACCAACATAACTCCATCCATCGAAAAACCGGTTGCCAAACCTGAAGAAATTCCTGTTGTTAAAGTACCCGAACCAATTAAGCCCAAACCTGATACAGTCGCTAAGCCTGATATAGTTACAAAACCAGTTACAATTGACAAACCACAACCGGAACAAGGCACCTGGATTGTTCCGGCAAGATATAAAAGCATGACAAGTCCTTTTCCCGTTAACAAAGAAACCTTTGATCTCGGAAAAACATTATATGGCACTCACTGCAAATCATGCCATGGGCCTAAAGGAGAAGGCAATGGCCCTAAAGCTGCTCAGCTTGATACAGAAATGGGTTCTTTCCTCAGCACCGGGTTTCTTTCACAGAAACCTGGGGAGGTTTTTTATAAAACAAATGTTGGACGCAAAGACATGCCAAAATATGAGAAAAAAATTCCTGAGGAAGAAGACCGGTGGGCTATAGTTTATTACATAATGAATTTAAAGAACTGATTGTTTTATATAGTCATGGGATCAATTTTTCCGGGAGAAATAATTCAATAAGTATTTTTTAATATTAAATATAGTCGAAGCCTGAAGCATACAAAGGGCTTTTTTCAGTTGCATGGATTTCTTCCACAGTCATATTTTGGTAAGATGCCATAATATAAACGTCGGACTCTTTCACAAATTTATTGATTAGCCCTGAGCGGCCATATTTGGTTAAAGCCTTGTGCCAGGGGCATTTTTCATCCATCCAGAAAAGCGCTGACTTTAATTTTTCCTGTGCCAGCAAACCTTCAAACAATTCATGAAGCCGGTTTTCTTTTCCGGGTTTGAAGAAGATGCCTTCAAAAGCAAGGAATTCGAATTTTTTGGGATTGAACAGTTGATTGAGCAGGGGAATCCGGGGCACAACTTTGAGAATTATCTTTCCCAGGAATCCCGGCATTTTATTTATTACCCAATGTGCCTTGTGAAACTGACAACCCGCCACTATTTCATTATTCTCTTTAATAACATAGTAGTTGTCATGGAGAAAAAGATAATCAAACTGTACCAATGCATGTTGCCGGTATTGATCCTTCAATAAAGCAAGCACTTCCTGTTTTTCCTGTTCAGTTTTTACCCGCTGTATCTTTTTACTTTTTTTAGGAAAATACCTGCTGAACCCAACAGTTTTAATGGTGCCGATAGTATGGTAGCCTGCCGATTCAGAGACTTTATACGAACTTTTATTTCCTCTTTCCACAAAACCTACAAAAATGGTTTTCTTTGTTTCGCCTTCCCGTATGGAACTCATTACCTGTATGGCTAATCGTTTTACAACTCCTCTTCCCCTGATTGCGGGTGAGGAGGCAAAATAACGGGTGTAATAATAATTAAATGATTTGCCGGCGACAGTTACCTGTGGATTGCAAAATACAGCCGTACCCATTATTTTTTCTTCTTCAGTAATAAATACGAGATAGGGGTTGGTTATATATTTAAAATGCTCAGGAGTATTTTTATGTTCGTAAACTGCCCCATCGCTTCCCCATGAAATACTGTCGAGAAACTCTATGGCTTCCCTGGAAATGCCATGCTCTTTCCAGATGGAGAAATTGTCGTCTGTTAACAATAAAAATTTTCCCATTTAATAATAATTTACGCCTGGTGATATCCGGGCAATGGCATAATATGGAACAACCTAATTATCAAAGTTTATTTAGCTTCTTTTAGTTATAAAAGTTTCAGGTGACCGGATCCCGGCTGATTTTGAATTCAGTTGATTTAAAAATAGAGGCATCCACCACTGTTACAGGTTTATCATCGGGTAGTATAATTGTTGCTTCACATGCATTGATAATATCTTTTTCAATATCAATGCCCGGCATTACCATAATGAGCATCAACCCCTTTTCTGTTAATGTAAAAACACCCACATTGGTAATATAAAATATTTTCTTCCCCGACTTCAATGCTTCTTCTCCGTTAAATGTAACCTGGTCGACCTGGTTTACGAATTTTGGTTTCCCTTTTTTTGCTAACAGTAATTTATCGTTTTTAATTACAAACTTCCCACCCGACATCCATGTGCCAACGAACAGAACAACTTTTGCTCCCGAAGCAATATCAGGGAAACCACCGGCCCCCACATATTCAGTTATCTTTTCTCCTCTTTTTGAGGCATTGACATTTCCCAGGCTGTCAATCTGCAGAAACCCTAATATAGCCGCATCGAGGTTGGTGAGGTAACGGTAAAATGTTTCGGTGGAAGGTTCAAGGTGCTCCGGATGGATGGATGCCCCGAAAAAAACCCCTGATGCAGGGAGGCCACCGTAGGCCCCGGCCTCAGTGGTAAAATTAATATCATGATGCAGCTTATACTTCATTAACTGGCCGGCAACTTCTTCCGGGAAGCCAACACCTATATTTACCAATGCACCTTTACTTGTGGCTTTTGCAAAAACCAAAGCACCCAGTCTTCCGAGCAAATGATCTGTTTTGCCACGTAGAGGAGTAATTCTTAAGAACCGGTTAATGAACCTGATTTTATTAATAGCTTCAATGGGGTCTTCTTGGGAATAAGGTGTAAATACCGGCCAGAATTTTTTCTGCTTCACAGTAGCTGTTTGTTCATTGTATGGATGAACCACGATATAATCAACATCAGCAGCCGGCATACTTATCAGCGTTTCATTTTTGGGGATGATTGCTGAAACAGTTGCCATCACTTTTCCGCCATTTGCTCTTGCAGCTTTTGCCGAAAATTTATTTTCGGAAATTGTAGCTGCATGATGAAAATAAATATTTCCCTCCCTGTCGGCATAAGGCGCACAGAAAAAAGCAATATCAATACGGGGCATACTGTAACGCAATAAATCACCTTCCGCACTAACCAATTTATTTTTTGCATGGGCAGAAATAGCTGTACCATTTCCGGTACGGGGATCAAAGAAAGTATTCAGGCCAACGATTGAATAATAGTAATTCTTGTGATTATCTTTTCCCATTTCTTCCAGTATAAAAGACATTACACCCTGTGGCAGTGCATGTAATTCCAGTTTCCCATCTGCTGCCATTTTTAGCTGGGCCTTAGCCGTTTCATGATGCCCGGTTATATAACATTTCAGCAGCCCCGGAAGGCCAATTTCTTCAATGGTCCCGGGAACTTTTCCCCTGCCACCCTGCGCCGCAATATTTATCCAGGTCAGATTGCTGGGGTGGCTTTTTTTCTGAAAAGATTCACGGATGGCCCAGAAAAAAACAGAACATCTTGCATTACCGGCTATTCCGCTGCTGATGCATACCGCTTCGTTGGGAATCAGTGAAGCAGCATGCCGGGCAGTTATAAATTTTGCTGAAACATTTTCCGGGGGAAGAAAACCAAGATTCTTTTTATCCCAGTTCAGTCTCCAGTGAATGAGATGAGCAATAGTTTTTATCTTTTCAGCAAGAGCCATAGTTTTTTTTATTTAAAAAGATATACTGCCTTCACGGAATGAAGTTGATTCAATAATGGCATTGATAAGATAGGGAATTCCTTTGTCCATACTATGCATAGCATTTTTTAATGCCTGTTCAAATCCGTCAATGTTATCAGTTCGTTCTCCGTCAGCTCCAAATGATTTTGCAATAAGATGATAATCTGACCGGGGTATTACAGTAGCGGTATCGGAACCCAATAAGGTGATTTGCTCCCGTGCAACCTGTGCCCACGATCCGTTGTTACCAACAATAGCACAAATTTTTAATCCCAGTTTTGTAAATGTATCAAACTCGGTAATACTATAGCCGGCACTACCATCACCATAAATAATAAATACATAATCTCCTGGATTGCATAAGGCTGCCCCCAGGGCAAAACCACCGCCTGATCCGAGTGTGCCAAAAGCACCGGAATCGAGCCAGCCCAATGGTTTTCGTGGATGAAGTATGTAAGAGGAAGTGGCTGCAAAATCCCCGCCATCGGCAATAAAGATTGAATTTGCGGGAAGCAATTGTTCCATTTTTTGAAATAGGGAAACGGAATTGATACCATTTCCTTTTAGTGCTGCCATTTCGGCTATTTCAGCATCTCTTTGAAGTTCCCGGTCTCCCAATTCTTTTTTCCAGGCATTCCATAAAGGCCAGGAAGATTTTTCTTTTTGTAATGAAATAATACAATGGGCAGGGTTGCTATGAATCTTCAGATGCGGATTAATGTTTTTATGTAGTTCAGGCTTATTTAGATTAATAGTAATCTTTTTGGCTCCGGGTGAAAATCCTTTGCCATAATTAAGCCGAAAATCACAGGGTAAACCAGCCAGGATAATCAGGTCTGCATTTTTTAATGCTTCTTTTCTTTTATGACGGAAATGAATAGGGTTATTACGACCCAGCAACCCTCTGGACATACCACTTAAGTATGTAGGTATGCCTGTTGTGTTGATTGCTTCTGCCAATTCAGTTGCAATACCCGGATTGAACATGCTTCCGCTACCCAGAACCAGTACTGGTTTTGCAGACTGGCTAATCAAGCCGGCCAATTTATTTAATTGAGGTATTGTTGCCACCGGAGCCTGGTTGTTCTTTAATGTAGAAACTGCATTAACTTTTACCCCTTTAAAAAGGCTATTGATATGCTTATTGATATACCAGTCTATAATTTTCTTTTTAAAACTTTTGTTCTTTTTGTTCAAGGTCGATGAATACCAATCTCTGACAATTGTTTCATCATACTGCAAATCTGCGGGGCATTCGATATAGACCGGGCCGGGAACCCCATTACCGGCAACTGACATTGCCGCTTGTACGGCCGGGCCGAGTTGTTTTAATCTTGTAACAGCATAGATTTTTTTTACTATTGATTTTACGAGTGATATCTGGTCAATATCCTGAAGGGCGCCTCGGTTGCGGAGCAGGGTAGCTGTAGCTCCTGCAATAACCAGTACTGCAGACTGTGCCAATTGGGCATTTTTTAAAGGAGTGATGCAATTTGTAATTCCAGGGCCTGCCGTAACTACTGCTATTCCCGGTGCAGCAGTTAACCTGGATACGGAATCAGCGGCAAAAACTGCAGTAGCTTCATTGCGTACATCAATGACTTTAATGCCTGCTTTCTCTGCTTCAACATATATGGGCGCCACATGGCCACCACAAAGAGTAAACATAAATTTCACCCCTTTCTCTTTCAATAATTGAGCAATGATTTTGCCGCCATTCATATTTAAATCCTCCAAATTAAAAATAATGATTAATCATTTTGCAATTCAAAATCAGATAAAAGTAACCTATTGGCACTTGTAAGAGTTAACCCAATAATAATTTAGAATACGGTATTCCCGGGAATATATTCTCAGCAAATAAATCCTATATCCCAGCCCAAAAAACTGATTTTACTCATCCTCAGGTTTTTGTTCGTAATTATTTTATACTTTGTTATACTATATTTTCCCGCTTGTGGCAGCTCTGTTCAGTAAACGATTGCTTAACTATAAATTTTACTATATGATTGCAACTAAACAACCCACTATCGAAAAGTTTATGCAGATGGTGGAAAAACGTAATCCTGCCCAGGCTGAATTTCATCAGGCTGTTTATGAAGTGGCACTGGCAGTTATTCCCTTTATTGAAGATCATCCTGAATACAAAAAGGCCAACATCCTGGAACGGATGATTGAAGCAGAACGTATCCTCATTTTCCGGGTGCCTTGGATGGATGATGAAGGTAACTACCGGGTGAACAGGGGATACAGGGTTCAAATGAATAATGCCATCGGCCCTTACAAAGGAGGGCTGCGTTTTCATCCCAATGTTACACTTAGTGTTTTAAAATTTCTTGCTTTTGAGCAGGTTTTCAAAAACTCACTGACTACATTACCAATGGGAGGTGGCAAAGGAGGCTCTGATTTTGATCCTAAAGGAAAGTCAGATAATGAAGTAATGCGTTTTTGCCAGAGCTTTATGACTGAATTGTTCCGCCACATTGGAAAAGATACAGATATACCTGCAGGCGATATTGGCGTAGGCTCACGGGAAATAGGTTACTTATTTGGCCAGTTCAAAAGACTCACAAATGAGTTTACCGGGGTTTTAACCGGCAAAGGGTTTGCTTATGGCGGTAGTCTTATCCGCCCTGAAGCTACAGGCTATGGCCTCCTGTTTTTTGTTGATGAAATGCTGAAGACAAAAGGTGAATCAATCAAAAATAAAAAAGTAGTAATATCCGGCAGTGGCAATGTTGCTCAATATGCTATTGAAAAAACCATTGCATTCGGTGGCATTCCATTAACAGCATCGGATAGTAATGGTTTTATTTACGATCCCGATGGAATTAATACTGATAAGCTGGCATACCTGCTGGAATTAAAAAATATACGGCGTGGACGCATCTCTGAATATGCAGAAGCATTCGGTTGCCTTTATTTTGATGGAGAAAAGCCATGGAAAATACCATGTGATGTTGCATTACCCTGTGCTGTACAAAATGAATTGTATGAAGAGGATGCAAAATTACTCCTGTCCAATGGCTGCAAACTGGTGGCAGAAGGAGCCAATATGCCATGTACACCAGAAGCGATTTCTGTATTGCAAAATAATGGGATACTGTACGCACCGGGTAAAGCTTCTAATGCTGGTGGTGTGGCAGCTTCCGGATTGGAGATGTCGCAAAACTCCATCCGCTTATACTGGACGAGAGAAGAAGTAGAAAACAGGCTAAAAGTAATTATGCAGAAGATTCATGAGCAATGTATTCAGTACGGCAAAAAGGCTGATGGTACTATTGATTACCTGAAAGGAGCCAATATTGCCGGTTTTGTACGTGTGGCAGATGCTATGCTGGCCGAAGGTCATGTTTGAGATAAAACATCAAAACACAAATTAGAATTCAAAAGCTCCGTTGTGCTTTCACAGCGGAGCCTTTTCTGAATTATTAATTAATTGCCGCCAGCAAGCGGCCATTGGGCAATTCGGAGGAAGAGTAATACATTTTCAAAACGCTGTTGTTTTCTTTTTTTAAACTCAGGATATCTTTCACCGGCAGAGCCATTGCTGCTGCAGGTGTGGCTGCATCAGCATAGCGAAATTCCTTCAGTAGATTATTTTGTTCATCTTTAATAGAAACGACCCTTTTCTTACCGACTTTGCCACAATGATGATACTTGATAGTAAGTTTGTCCCCGGGAGAACTTTGATTTAACTCCAGGTTTTTTATGCTGTTCATTTCACTGCCGTATTGCTGCAACAGGACTTTATTGTTCAGGTAAATTTCAAAGCCCTCTCCACCGGGTTTTGGTGAAAAGGAAAACAGGGTTGCACAAATGGCAGCCAGTGCCATTGTTCTGCTGATAATGAATTTCATAACATATACTTTTTAGTTTAGAATAATACAGGCTTTTATCATTGCAAAAGAAAGATTAAGGAAGGGGTGATAAAAATTCCTTTGACAAGAGGAGGAATAGGCTTGATGTACTGCAGAAACCGGTGTTGAAAGAATATGGCTTTTACTTATTTTCACCCAACATTTAACTATGCAAAGGCTAAAACCAGAGGTAGATATTGTACTTGACATTTTAAAGGCAGTGCTGGATGCCCAGCCATTGTCATCATTTACCCAAAGCCTGCTGCACCAGTACCAGGAACGGGGCGGGCTGAGTAAAAAACAACTTGAAGGACTGTACAGTAAGGCCACTAAAGTAAAAACTATTGCATCTAACAAGCTGGCAACCCTGGAAGCAATTATTTTACGGAAACATACGAAGCATAAATCTGAATTGCCCGCTGCAACCCCGCTTTATGTAAAAGATGAAGAAACAGGGAAAATAATAAAGACAATACTGGAAAAATATCCTCAGCACAAACAAGTATTGTTCCTAAAATCTAAGTATGATAATAATGAAGTGCTTACAGCAGCAGAAACAACAGAATTGCAAAAATTCTGCAAGCTGCTGAATAATAAGTAACTTAATGTCTGCGGGAGGCAACCTTTAAACCCCAATAACCCGATTAATGAACGAAACACTACTAAGATTTGCTATCTGCAGATGAACTGACCAGTCATGTTGAGGGTTGTACACTCAATAAGAGGGAGAGCCAAAAAGTATTATACAGCTCATTCTATGGGTATGCTATGGCTATCTGTGACCGCTATACCAGCAAGCAGGATGATGCGGTGGAAATTCTCAATGACGGGTTTCTGAAGATTTTCAAAGAGATACATCATTACAAGCCGGCATATGCCGATGTAATCAGCTCTTTTAAGGGATGGCTGAGAAAGATAATGGTCTATACAGCAATAGATCATTATCGCAAAAACTATAAACACCAAATGGTTACACAATTGGATAATGTAGTGTACCAGGTGGCAACTGTCAGTGAAGATGCTATTGAAAAATTATCATATGAAGAGATCATCCGGGCTGTGCAGGAATTATCGCCAGGCTACCGGACGGTCTTTAACCTGTTTGTGATAGAAGGGCTGAGCCATGAAGAAATAGCCAATCAATTAGGTGTTTCTATTGGCACATCTAAATCCAATCTGTCTAAAGCAAGAAAACAGTTGCAAAAAATTTTATTCAAACAAAACGAAATACAAGTAGCAAAAAATGCAGTTTGACGAATTTGATAAGAAGGCAAGAGCAGCAGCTGATCATCACCATCCGGCTTATGATGAAAAGGCATGGACAAAAATGGAGAAGCTGCTGAACAAGCATCTGCCGCAAAAGGAAGATGACAAGAGGAGATTTCTTTTCTTTATATTATTGTTTTTGGGCTTAGGTGGTGCAGGGCTTTTTATTTTTCAGCCATGGGAAAGGGGAAAGCCAATAGCTGCCACAGAACAGCCTGTTCGGCAAGGGCCACAAGTTGTGTCACCATTAACATCTGAACGGGGTAAAGAAAAAACTAAAACCGATAATACAGATATTGCCGGCAAAACTGTTATTATTGATAACAATAAACCAGTTTCCGGTCTTTTTGAGGTACAACAACCAGTTGATTTGACCAGGAATAATTACAGAAAGAAAAATAAAAACAATAGCACACCAGTTATTCCATTGCCCGATTCAAAAGAAAAAAAGAACAAGCCTGCGGCAAATGCTGTTAACAACTCTGTACAAAACAGGAATATAATAGATAGGCCTGAAGGCAGAAAGACTACGGAGCAGGCGACTATCAAAAAAACAATAGACCACCCTGGTGCTGATATTGTAAGCGCTGATAAGAAGCAGGGCGAACAAGCTGTGGCCAATAATAATCTGTTAGTTGTGGATGCTGCTAAACCGGTTTCAAGTGAACCTGCAAAGATTGCTGATGCCAAAAAAGAAAGTCAGCTGGTAACACAAAACAAAAAGGCAAAGACCAGGAAAGCTAAAGGCAACTCATTTTTCTTCACCCTCTCAGCAGGGCCAGATGTAAGTTTTGTAGGAAAAGACAAAATGGGGGCCATGAAGCTGGTTGTAGGCGGAGGCCTGGGTTACACTTTTAATAACCGGTTTACTCTCGGCGCAGGATTTTATTCGGGCAGAAAAATTTATACGGCTTCACCGGATGCTTATAATCCACCGGCATCATTTTACACCTATTACCCTTATCTCGAAAAAGTGGATGCCGACTGCAAAGTGTATGAGATACCCCTGTCCTTTACTTATAACTTTAGTCGTACAACAAAACAAAACTGGTTTGCATCTGCAGGAATTTCTTCTTATATAATGAAGAGTGAGAAGTATAATTATTTTTATAAATACTATCCAACTGGTGCAACATATAACAAGGAGCGTACGATTGAAAATGTGAATAAACATTATTTCTCTGCTCTTACTTTGTCCGGAGGGTACAGCCGTGCTGTCAACCCAAATGTTTCATTCTCGGTGGAGCCGTACATAAAGTTACCGCTCAGCGGTATAGGTTATGGAAAAGTAAAACTGAAAAGTGGCGGGTTATTATTTACTATTGGAATAAAACCTTTTACAGTAAATAGCAAAGACAGAAAATAAAGAAGTGGTTGGCAACCTTTGAAAGAGAAGGAACGATTATGTGAAAAAGTGCTTATGAAATTTTTCGGTTTTTCCATTTCAATCGCCTTGTTTTTAATTTCCACCATTCTGATAAGTGGTTCTTGTGGCAAAGGAGGAACCCCTTCACCCCCAAATCCCTGTAGTGGCGTTACTATTGCAGTTAATGGCACAACCAATAATCCTTCTACCCTTACTGCCAGTGATGGAAGCATTACTGTAACAGCTTCCGGGGGATCTGGTTTTACATTTAATCTTAATGGAGGGGCATTTCAGTCATCAGGAAGTTTCACCGGGCTTGCAGCTGGTTCATATACCATTGTTGCTAAAAATAGCAATGGGTGTACTGGCTCGGCAGCATTTACATTAGTTGGCACTAATCCCTGTACCGGTATAACGATAACAGTAACAGGTACGTCTGTTAACCCAACATTTTCTACGACTACTAATGGCAGCATTAGTGCTACAGCTTCTGGCAGTTCTGGTTTTACATTCAACCTGAATGGCGGGGCTTTTCAGGCCTCAGGAAATTTCACTAATCTTGGAATTGGAACTTATACTGTTACGGCGAAAGATCTAAATGGCTGTACTGGTTCCGCAGTATTTATATTGACTGCACCTAATCCCTGTACCGGCATAACGATTAGTGTAACGGGTACCACAGTTAACCCCACATCAGGGACTGCTAATAATGGAAGTATATCTGCATCTGCCACGGGCAGCACCGGCTTTACTTTCAATATTAATAATGGTGTTTTTCAGGCAACGGGCAATTTCAATAACCTTGGTGCCGGATCTTATACAATTGTGGCGAAAGATTTAAATGGGTGCACTGGTTCAGCAGTGTTTACATTAACAGCACCTAATCCTTGTGCAGGAATAACAATTACGGTGTCAACTGTAATTATCAATAACAGGCCCTGTGAGCCAGCCAATGGATCAGTTACGGCAACAGGATCTGGCGGAACAGGACCCTATACATATAGTATTAATGGAGGCGCATTCCAGGCATCCAATGTTTTCACTGGCCTGGGCGCAGCTATTCATTCAATAACTGCGAAAGATGCCAACGGGTGTACAGGCACTGTCAATGCCACGGTGAGTAACCTAACGGCGGGGCCGTTGTTTCTCGCTGTAAAAAATGTACTGGATAATAATTGTGTCAGTTGTCATAATAACACACTCAGCGAAGGTGGTATGAACTGGACAGTGGATTGCAATATTGTAACTTTTAAAGACCGTATTAGGGAAAGGGCAGTAAATGCTAATCCTTCAGCTATGCCCCCAACAGGTTTGTTGCCTGCATCAGAACGACTAAAAATAACTAACTGGATTAATGCAGGAGGCAGATTTACAGATTAAGTAGTGGTTTAATTATGGTGTTCATGAAAGAAGAGTTCCGATATTTTTTATTGGGACTCTTTATTTTCCCCATCGAAAGGTACTGATATCAAACCCCGCAAGATCGAGTACCCTGTCAACTACTGTAGCTGCTGCTGCTTCAATGGTTTTTGGCTGGCTGTAAAAAGACGGTGTGGCAGGGCAGATGATGCCACCCGCTAATGTGATGGTTTCCATGTTGCGGATATGGATAAGGTTGTAAGGCATCTCACGGGCAACACAAATGAGCTTTCTTCTTTCTTTTAAAATAACATCTGCAGCCCTTGTAATCAAATCATTGGAAATGCCGGAGGAAATACGGCCAAGCGTACCCATAGAGCAGGGGATGATAATCATTGTATCGTACTGACCGGAACCCGAAGCGAATGGAGCTGAGAAATCGGAAGTGTCATATAATTTTACCGGAAAATTTTTCCAGGAGTCATTGGACAGTTCAGTTTTCCATACCTCCCTGGCATTATCTGTCATTACCAAAGCCAAATCAGCCCATTGTTCTTTGGCGGCTAATAATTTTTTCAACAAATTTTCAGCGTAAATAGAACCGCTGGCCCCTGTTATGGCAATAACTATTTTTCTCATACAGACATTATAAGCTGTAAAACCGGTGAAAGTTGGTTGAAAATAAGAGAAATTATGCAAACGATTACAAATGAATATTGCCCTGGCCAGGATACTATTTTTAGGGATAGAACATTGAGTGGAATCAATAATTAGTGTTTGAAGTACATATTTTTGGATTTCAGGCAAAAAATGACGGACAAATGTTTTGTATTATGGTATTATTAACGATATTAGCTTCGAATTTTCATAGGATAAGGTTTAATGGTTAATGGTTTTTGATTAGGGCCCCCGACTTTCAAGTCGGGGTTCTTTTTTTTATAGCCTCTTGCCTATAAAATACTCCCGGGGTAGGGCACTTTATTAATATAACAATAAACTTTACTGTATTAAAAGCCTTTGGGCTGTTTGGCTGGTTGGTTGGGTTTATGTGTGTTTTCGTTACCCATATTACCCAGTATCCAGTTGGTCATTTTACTCCATAGATGTATAGTGGTATTGTCTGCCTGGCCTGAAATGCCATGATTCTTATTTGGGTAGTAGGCGCTCTCAAAATCAATATTACTTTTTACCAGGGCTGTTATCATTTGGGTGGCATTTTGAAAATGCACATTATCATCGCCCATGCCATGGATAATGAGGTATTTCCCTTTTATCCTGCCGGTAAAATTAATTGGTGAATTTTCATCGTAACCACCTGCATTTTCCTGCGGGGTACGCATATATCTTTCGGTATAGATATTATCATAAAATCTCCAGGAAGTAACAGGCGCCACTGCTACAGCTGCGCTGAATACTTCATTACCTTTTGAAATGGCAAGCGAACTCATAAAGCCACCATAGCTCCAGCCCCAATGGCCAATATTACCTTTATCAACAAAAGGCATGTTGCCGATGTATTTGGCAGCATCTATCTGATCTTCTATTTCAAACTTGCCAAGCTGCAGGTAGGTTTTCTTTTTAAATTCTTCGCCACGGAAGCCTGTACCGGTGTTGTCAACACTTACAACAATAAAGCCTTTTGCTGCCAATAACTGGTGCCACATACTAACAGCACCAAAACGATTGGACACTTGTTGTGAGCCGGGACCACCGTAATTGCAGAACAATACAGGATATTGTTTGGAAGGATCAAAACCTGCTGGCTTCAGCATCCAGCCATTCAGTGTGTCGCCTTTACTGTTGGGTACCCGGATAAACTCAGCTTTGCCAACACCATACTCTTCAATTTTACCTTTCAGTTTACTGTTTTCATTGATTGTTTTCACAACCACGGCGCTTATTTCTTTTTTCTTTTTACTGATTGAGATATTGTTAAGCGTAACAACCTGCGGGGTGTTCAGGTCTGACTTGTAATCGTAGAACCTGGTAAGGCTGTCATTTAATACTACTCTGTGCCAGGCTTCGCCATGTGTCAGCTGTGTTGTTTTTTTACCGGAAAAATCAGTTACAAACAGGTTGCGGTCCATTGGTCGGGGGTAAGCCATTGTATAGAAAACCCTTTTATTTACCTCGTCCACCCCATTTAATTCTGTCACTTCATAACTGCCCTTGCTGATTTGGGTTTTTGTTTTACCGTCCATGCTGTTCAGGTAGATATGGTTGAAGCCATTCATTTCACTGGTAAAAAGATAGCTTTTACCATCTTTCGTAAACTGCCAGTCATCATTGATGTCGATATAGTACTTGTTTTTCTCCTGGTATAGGGGTTTACTGTCCCCTGATTTTGCATCAGTCAGCAATAGCTTTAATTCATTTTGGTGACGGTTCATCCAGAATATAACTAAGGAATTATCATCCCGGGTCCATTTAATGCGGGGAATATAAATATCACCCTGTTCAAAATCTGCTTTTATGTTTTTGTTGTTAGCAATATCATAGATATGAATATTCACTTTGGAGTTTTCTTCACCGACCTTGGGATACTTGTAAGTATATTGTTTGTTATACGCATTATCAAACTGAGTGAACTGGTATTCTTTTACATTGCTTTCATCAAAACGATAGTAGGCGATGTAAGAGCCTTTTGGGCTCCATTGATAAGCCTGGGTAAAACTAAATTCTTCTTCATACACCCAGTCACAATTGCCATTGATGATAAAATTCCATTTGCCATCAGTAGTAATAGCCTTTGTACTTTTGCTGGCAATTTCATAAAGAGCAAGATTATTGTTTTTTACAAAAGCTATTTTACTGCCATCCGGTGACAGGGTAGGGTGCATCAGCTTTTCATTATCCAGCTTTGTCAATTTTTGTGCAGCCACATCATATATATAAACGATGGCTTTAGAAGAGTGGCGGTATATTTTTTCAATGTTCATACGAATCAAAACAATATTGGGATTAGCTGAGCTGTAGATAATATCTTCCGGTTCCCCGATAGATTTACCTGTTTCATCTTTCAGGTCTTCAGCTTTTATTTCCGGGTCTTTTTTGGTTTCGTCAAAATTGGCAGAGACAAACTCGCCCCGGAAAGTCCCCTTTTTGTAGATATCTTCTAAAGTAATCTCTTTCGTTTGTGCCGAAGCAAATAATGGCAACAAAAACAGGAGTGAAAAAAGCTTACGCATATCATATAAATTTTATGATTGTAAATGTAATGGAATCGGTGTAAACCGATTTGCCGTACAAATAAAAAAGGCGGCACTTTTATAAAAGATGCCGCCTCACAAAAAGATAAAACTTATTTTGCATCGGCCATATCCGGGATAGCAGCCACTTTATACCCGCCGGCATCTAATTGCTTTTTGGTTGCAGAGAAAGCCTCCAGTGTTTTTTGAATGTCTTCGTCTGTATGGACAGTAGTAGGAATGAGGCGGTAAATGATATGCCCTTTTGGAATAACCGGATATACAACGATAGAGCAGAAAATATGGTAATTCTCCCGTAGATCCATTACCATCGCAGTAGCTTCGGGTATATCTCCTTTCATGTAAACAGGAGTAACTACACTGTCAGTTTTGCCAATATCAAAACCTTTTTCTTTTAATCCTTTCTGTAATTTTATGGCATTCTCCCACAATTTTTCTTTCAATTGTGGTTGTGTTTTCAATAATTCAAGCCTCTTGAGATTGCCAACCACCAATGGCATGGGTAAACTCTTTGCAAATATCTGGCTACGGATATTGTAACGGATATAATCAATTATCTGTTTGTCACCAGCAATAAAAGCACCGATAGAAGCCATTGATTTGGCAAACGTAGAGAAGTATAAATCAATTTTATCCTGGCAGCCCTGTTCTTCACCTGCACCGGCCCCTGTTTTTCCAAGTGTGCCAAAACCGTGTGCATCATCTACCAGCAACCGGAATTCATATTTCTCTTTCAATGCTGCTATTGCTTTCAGGTTGCCCTGGTCACCAGCCATGCCGAATACACCTTCTGTAATTACAAGTATTCCACCAGCTTTTTGCTTTTCAATCAAGGCAGTAGCCCTTTGCATTTGCTTTTCGAAATCAGCCATATCATTATGTTTAAATACATAACGATGTCCGGGATGTAATCGTAAGCCATCAATGATACAGGCATGGCTTTCGGCATCATACACAATCACATCATGCCGGCCGCAAAGCACATCAATAATGCTTACCATACCCTGGTAGCCGTAATTTAATAAAGCAGCATCTTCTTTCATTTCGAAAGCAGCCAGTTCGGCCTCCAGTTGTTCATGCAGGTTACTGTTTCCACTCATCATTCTTGCACCCATAGGTGAGGCTAATCCGTAGGCTGCGGCACCCTCTGCATCGGCTTTTCTTACTGCAGGGTGATTGGCCAGGCCGAGGTAATTATTTAAACTCCATACTATCATTTCCTTACCACGAAATTTCATGCGGTTACCTATATCCCCTTCCAGTTTTGGAAAGGCAAAATAACCATGTGCCCTTTCACGATGCTGGCCAAGCGGCCCTGCATTTTTTAATAAACGCTCAAAAATATCTGCCATAATTATGTAGTATTTTAGAAGTAGTAACTGCTAAATAAATTGCGGCAAAGGTAAGGGATTGGGGTTTTACAGGCAAGTGCCCGGTGGCTATGGGTATAGGTATAGGCCGGATTTGAGGTGCTTGCAATACTTACTATATCTCTGTAGTAAGATGATTGTACTGTTTTGGGGATGGTTTTTCTTATCACAGTGGTAATTTGCTTTCATCTATATAGAGTATTTCCCATTGATGGCCGTCGGGATCTGCAAAACTATGCTGGTACATCCAGCCATGATCCTGTGGATCTGCATATAACGAACCGCCAGCCTCTGCTGCTTTTTTTACTAATTCATCTGCCTTTTCCCTGCTTTCTGCATCTATGGCAATTAAAACTTCAGTTGTTTTTGTTGCATCGGCAATTTCTTTTTTTGTAAAGATTTTGAAGGATGGCTCTGTAATCAGCATGGCATAAATGCTGCCGTCATTAATAATCAGGCATGCTGCTTTATTATCCGTGAATCGGGGATTGAAAGAAAAACCAAGAAAGGAGAAAAAATCAATTGACTTTTTCAGGTCTTTAACCGGCAGGTTGACGAAAATTTTTGTTGCCACTATTTCGCTATTTATTTTTTCAGAAAATTATTCTGCGACTGCTTTGCTATTGCTCATATGCCTGCTTCAAACCCTGAATGTCAATCTTATCCATTTCAAGCATTGCCAACATCACTTTTTTTGCTTTTTCAGGATTTTTGTCCTGCAAAAACTCGCTTAAAACGGGAGGAACGATTTGCCATGACAGGCCAAATTTATCTTTCAACCAGCCACATCTTGATTTTTTTCCACCTTCAGAAAGTTTTTCCCAGAAATAATCTATTTCCCCCTGCGTTTCGCATTTCACAAAAAGTGATATAGCCTCGTTAAATTTTAACATAGGGCCGCCATTCAGCGCCTGGATCTCCTGCCCGTCCAACAAAAAACTGGCTCCCATCATCTTTCCTCCGGGGCCGGGTATCGTACTTATGATTTTTGAGTTTCTAAAAACAGATACATAAAAGTTGATGGCATCTTCAGCATTGTCATCGAACCATAAAAAAGGAGTTATTTTTCCCATCGGCTTATTTTAATTGTTATCAATTAATGTTCTTCTATTAGCTGCTATTTTTTTTGATTTTTTTTTGCCTTTTCCAGGTTTTCTTTCACCCTGAATTTTACAATTTTGCTTATGAGCTCCAAAGGGAGGGGTTTGTCAAATGGAAATTTTACAGAACCCTTTGCTCCTTCGTACGGGGAGAGATCTTTTTTAAATGCCTGAATTGCACTTGTAAATGGATAAAACCCGATGTGGTGTGTATGTGCAGCAAAATAGACCAGCATCCCATGATACTTGTATGCGGGCATGCGATAGCTGAGTACTTCTTCTGCATCAGGTGCAGAAGAAGTAATTACGTTCCGGATTTTTTCCAGCAATGCTTTTACAGGTAGTGGAAAAGAAGACAGGTAGCCTTTCACCGTATTAACCGGGGCCGTTTTCTTTTTCATGTTGGCTTTGTTTTATAACTAAAGCTAATTATTTCTCAGAATTTTTGGAAGCAGGGAACCGATAATGGCTGCTCATCCTTACACAATATTGCATCATCAAAAGTATCCTTGGCTTTAAGTCTTTTGCCATGCTTGAGACAGGAGTATCGTTATTAAAGTCCCAGCACATCTTTCATGGAAAAAAAGCCTTTCTTATCTTTTATAAATTCAGCTGCCAGCACTGCACCGGTGGCAAACCCCTTACGGTTATGTGCTGTGTGAATGATTTCAATATTATCAATAGCAGATGAATATTTGATACTATGTGTGCCGGGGGCAGGGTCTATCCGCTGGCTGATGATTTCGAGATCTTCGGGATGGTCACTCAGTTCATTTATCCATTGTTTCTTTCGCTTTACTTGTTCCAGTATTTGTTCAGCTAGTGTAATAGCTGTTCCGCTTGGTGCATCTTTCTTTTGGGTGTGATGGGTTTCTTCCAGTATCACCTCATATTCTTTATGCAGAGACATCAGCGATGCTAATTTTTTATTTACTTCAAAAAAGATATTTACACCCACACTGAAATTACTTGAATAAATAAAAGATCCGTTTTTTTGGGCACAAATCGTTTTCATTTCTTCTAATCGTTCTGTCCAGCCGGTGGAACCGCAGATTACAGGTACACCAAACTCCAAACAAGTTTTTACATTGTCATAGGCACTGTGCGGACTGGTGAATTCGATGGCAGCTTCAGCTTTTGCCAGGTTTTCCCTGGTGAAATCATGCAGATTAGGCTGGTCTATTTTTATAACAATCTCATGGCTTCTTAGCAGGGCCGCTTCCTCAATGGCTTTACCCATTTTGCCGTAACCGATTAATGCGATCCGCATAATTAAGTTTTAGTAATACAAATGTAACTATTATAGTTCCTTAAGGATGCCATGCAGGCACGGATTTATTACTTGCCAATCTTCAGTACAAGACTGAGGCCACTGGTCTGGGCAATACTGCTATAACCGGGCTTGAAGTGAAAACTAAGATCGGGGCTAACATCAAAACTTTTCAGATGGGCATCTACAGAAGCATCTACTACGTTAAGCCCCCAGAGAATTAAAAATATAAGGGCTGAGTAATCGATATCCCGACGGTACTGGTTACGGTAGAAACGCAGCGACTCTTCGCTTAATGCTTTGAGGTTGGATCTGATACCGGAAAATAAAGCAGAGTCGGTATGATTGACCCGCATATTATATTTCACCTTGTAGGCAAATTTGGTATCCTGGTAACTGCCAAGATTATAGAAAAAAATTCCCGCACAAGTACCCAGGGCGCCGTACACAATCGGCAGCTTCCAGTATTTTTTATTGTAAATCTGTCCGAGACCGGGTAAGATGGCTGAGCGGATAGCTGCTTTTTTTGGACTATGCGCTCTAAAAGCAGAATCGTATTTATTTGTTGATGTTTTTTTTGTTGCAACAGGTGTAGAATCTATAGAGGGTGTAACTGGCTTTTTCTCCTGCGCAAATGCGTTGCCAGAAGTTAATAAAAGAAAAAAACATAAAATGGAGAAAAATATTCTCATGGTCTGTTAATCAAGAGGTGCATCTATTTGCCCGAGAATCTTATTCAGTTCATCCTGCGAATAATAGTCAATGATGATTTGTCCGCTGCCGTTCCGGCTATTCCTGAGTTTAACCCGGGTACTGAAATGCGATGCTAATTTATCTTCTATTCGCTGAAATGCGGCAGGCAAATGGCTTTTTGAAGATTTTTTAACAGGGCCATCCTGTTTATAGAGGTTTCTAACCAATGCTTCTGTTTGTCTTACAGACAACCCCTTTTCTTTTATCTCTTTAAAAATGAAAAGCTGTTTATCAATAGTGTCCACATTAATCAATGCCCTTGCATGACCCATACTCAGTTCACCACTGCGGACAGCTAACTGGATACCGGGCGGTAATTTTAGTAAGCGGATGAAGTTGGCAACAGTACTTCTGTCTTTTCCCATTCTTTCTGCTACTTGTTCTTGTGTAAAATCCAGTTCTTCCATCATCCGTTTGTAGCTGAGGGAAACTTCCATAGCATTCAAATCTTCCCGCTGTAAATTTTCAAGCAGTGCCAGTTCGAGCAGTTGTGCGTCATTGGCATGCCGGAGGTAAGCAGGGATATCTTTTATCCCGGCCAGTTTTGCGGCCCGCAATCTTCTTTCGCCGGAGATAAGGCGATATTTCCCATTGGTAAGTTTTGAAACAGTAACAGGTTGAATGATGTCATGTAATTTAATTGACTCAGCCAATTCCTGCAATGCTTTTTCATCAAAATCCCGGCGGGGCTGTTTGGGATTAGGTTCAATATCATCAATGGAAATACGATTGGTACCGGTTGCATTCTCAACAACTGTTGTTTTTAATGAACCACTTGTTGTTTTTAGGTCAGCATCAATATTTTGAAGTAAGGAACGGATTCCCTTGCCGAGTAGCTCTTTATTTTGCTTCGGATTTGTCATTTGTTTTTTTTTAGTGAATTACAGTTCCAAAATCCTTTCTTCATTCTTGATTTTCGTCAGGTCGTTTTTCTGAAGAATTTCTTTTGCAAGGTTAAGATAATTCACTGAGCCTTTACTGCCAGCATCGTATAATATCACCGGTTTGCCGGCACTTGGTGCTTCTGCCAACTTTGCATTACGGTGTATGATGGTGCTGAATACCATGTCTTCGAAATGGCGGCGAACTTCACTCACCACCTGGTTGCTGAGGCGCAGACGGGCATCGTACATAGTCATCAGTATTCCCTCAATTACAAGGGCGGTATTTAACCGGCTTTGAACAATTTTGATAGTGTTTAATAATTTACCCAGGCCTTCCAGTGCAAAAAATTCACATTGTACCGGCACTACTACGGAGTCAGCGGCGCTTAGTGCATTAACTGTAATTAGACCGAGCGAAGGAGAACAGTCAATAACAATAAAGTCATAATCATCTCTTATCGCCTCCAATAAATTTTTTAGCACCATTTCCCGGTTGGGATAATTTATCATTTCAATTTCAGCGCCTACCAGGTCGATATGAGAAGGGATAAGGTCGAGGTTAGGAATTTCAGTTTTCAAAATCACATCTTTGGCTTTTGCTTCATTCACCATGCAGTCGTAAAGACTTTGGGTGATATTATGCAGATCAAAACCTACACCCGTAGTGCTGTTGGCCTGCGGGTCGCCATCTACCAGTAATGTTTTATACTCCAGCACAGCAAAACTGGCCGCCAGGTTAATAGCAGTAGTCGTTTTGCCTACCCCACCTTTTTGATTTGCTACACCGATTATTCTTGCCATTTCGCCGAAAACTGCTTGATTGTGATTGAATGTTTGTGGTAAAATTGCCGTCTGAAACTAAGAACACAAAATTAAGTTTTGCCCACTTTGAGGGTATGTGGCAAAAATAAGTGTTCAGCAAAACATTGCACAGAATGATTACTCTCTTAATTCTTAATAATATTTATGCGTAAATCTCCCTTCTGGTGGCTATTGGTGCTTTTTATGGGGCTGCTGGATATTTACTTTTTTCAGGCTTTGCAGGCAGTTTCGGGTTATGCGGCTCCGGGTACAAGGATTATTATTTATTCTGTTTACTGGGCGATATCTATTGGTGCTATTGGTATTTTTTGGGCGTTGCCTTATATACAATTTAAACACCATGCCAGGCTGGCCCGGACAACAATTTTTTCATTACTGGTTGGTTTATTTTTTGCAAAATTTATTGGTTCCCTGGTTTTCATTGCAGATGATATATCCCGTGTTGTGCAATGGGCCGGAGGTGAATCTGTTGACAGGTCTTTTGCCCTTAGCTGGTCGGGCATTATAGCCGGGGGAAGCCTGTTTGGCGTTTTGGTATATGGTTTCGGCAATAAATACCGCTACCAGGTAAAAAGAATCAAACTCAACTACAATAACCTGCCTGCTGCCTTTGCCGGCCTTAAGGTTGTGCATATATCTGATATTCATTCAGGAAGTTTTACCAACAAAGATGCTGTGATGAAAGGGGTACAAAAGATAATGGACGAAGAACCCGATCTTATTCTTTTTACTGGAGATATGGTCAATAATGTAGCGGAGGAGATGAGTGATTATATGGATGTGTTTGACAAATTAACAGCCCCGCTGGGAGTTTACTCCACATTGGGCAATCACGACTATGGCGATTATGTACAATGGAAAAGCCCTGAAGAAAAGGAGGCTAACCTGGAGAGGTTGAAGCAGGTTCATAATTTACTTGGCTGGCGGCTGTTGATGAATGAACATATAGTACTGGAAAAAGGTGATGATAAAATTGCCGTAATAGGTATTGAAAACTGGAGTGCCAAAGCCCGGTTTCCAAAATATGGTAATTTACAAAAAGCCTATGAAGGTGCTGAGTTACATCCTTTTAAAATATTATTGAGCCATGATCCTTCTCACTGGAAGGAAGAAGTGGTAAACGACTATCCCGAAATTGACCTGATGCTGGCCGGCCATACCCATGGAATGCAATTTGGACTGGAATTACCTGGCTTTAAATGGAGCCCTGTTCAATATATGTATAAAGAATGGGCAGGTTTGTATGAGAGGGCCGGTCAAAAGCTGTATGTCAACCGTGGTTTTGGGTTCATCGGGTATCCCGGCAGGTCGGGTATTTTACCAGAAATTACTGTTTTAGAGCTTAATTAAGTGATTTTTCATTGCTTATCTTCCAATATTTGCCCCAATTGTTTCGTTTCTAATTTGCCAGCGGCCAAGTATTAAACTTTTTTTTAACTTTTAAGTCCTAAAAGCCGCCATTCTGAACTACCGCTCCCGCAATTGGCGGGAGAAGAATGCAACTGCCCGATGCTGAAAAAATGGTTCATATTAGTACTGGCTTTTGATATGCTGGGTGCTACTGCTTATTCGCAGAGCAACTCGGCAGATTCCGTTATTACCCCCTCCAGCATTTTTGTAATAGACACTACGCTTAATTACGATGAGCTTTTTCAGGATTTTGATGCCTTTATGGATTCAATATTGTTGCCCCATAGTTATTTCCTTGCAAGCCTGTCTATGGGAAAAGGGTATTATAATTTTGAACGAAAAAGCAGCTCCACGATTGAAACATCAAAAAAGCTGACATACTCACCTACGCTAGGTTATTATCATAAAGGCGGATTTGGCATCGCCAGCACCGGTTATATTGTTGACGATGGACCGAATATGAACTTTTACCAGGGAGCCATCACTCCTTCATTTGATTATTTAAAGAACAGAAATTTTGCAATGGGGCTGTCGTTCACAAAATTTTTCACCAAGGATTCGTTACCATTTTACACCACACCACTACAAAATGAACTATATACTTACTTTACTTACCGTAAATGGTGGGTTCGTCCGATGATAGCTATGAGTTATGGCTGGGGAAGCCGTACAGATTATGTAGAGAGAGAATCACTCATTCAGGATTTACGGCTACGCAGAAGGGGCTTTACCTATGTTAATACAGAAGAAACGATCAGTGATTTTTCACTTATGACTTCTGTCCGTCATGATTTTTACTGGCTGGATGTATTTACTTATAAAGACCATATCCGCTTTACACCACAGATAACTTTTACAAGCGGCACACAGAATTTTGGTTTTAATCAGTCATCCAGCACTTATGCTAATGTTATCCGTAATAATTCAAATGTTTTGTATAGCACCGAAAATGTATACCTGGATGACCAGATAAAATTTCAGCCCCTTTCATTGACTATGTATCTCCGTGGCGAATATTCTATTGGCAAATTCTTTATACAACCCCAGTTTGCAATGGACTATTACTTTCCGGCCACCAGCAATAATTTCAATACCATGTTCTCCTTCAACATCGGCTGCATGTTTTGATTTCTGAAAACCTTCACATTCACATTACAATAGAAGGGTTACATATTCTGTTTCTGAAATTACTTACTGTGTACTACATTGTTTTAGTGAAGTAGTAATGTCGTTAAGAGAATTTAACAGGCGTCATGGGTTACTGGCACTATACTTGAAATTTTTTATGGTCAATTAATCCCGATAGCTATCGGAGCCCCAAAAACAAATAAACTATTAAACACATGAAAACAAAACTTCTTACGCTGGCTGCAGCAGTATTATTTTCAACGGCCGTAATGGCCCAGTTTCATATCGGTGCCAAAGGCGGCGCCAATGTTACCAAAATAGATGGCAAATCATTTAAGGATCAATTCAGGTACGGTTATCACATTGGCGGCTTTATGGAAGTCCGCCTGAGTAATAAATTCGTTTTACAACCTGAGGTTCTCTTTAACCAGTATTCCTCTACTTTAGACAGTAATTTTAAAAATATCTACCAGGGTGTTTTTAATGCATCAGCACAGACCAAAGTGAAGCTCAATTACCTCTCTATTCCCATTTTACTGAATTATAAACTGATCGGCAGTTTCCTTTCCCTGCAGGCAGGGCCTCAATTCAGTGTACTGATGAGCAATAACAAGACGTTATTGCAAAATGGCGGTGAGGCATTTAAAAATGGTGAATTCTCCATGCTGGGGGGGGCGCAGGTAAAAGTCGGCGCTATCCGCATCAATGGCCGCTACGCAGTGGGATTAAATAACATTAATGATATAGATGATCAGGACAAGTGGAAAAGCCAGGGATTTCAATTATCCGTTGGATTAGCCTTGTAAAATCGTAACCCTCCTGAATAAAGCCTTCCCGTATCAGCGGGAAGGCTTTATTTTATCCAAGCACCTCCTTTTCAGCTACATAGTTTGTCAGTTTTTAATTGGCAGGCATGAATCTTGGCAATACTGATTTCCCGTTATATTTTTACCGTTCTGCCCCGATTTAGCAGACCGGGTGACAGATTGACTAAAGAAGATTATGGCTATGAACATTGAACAATTTTTACTTCGTACTGAAGATGAGATGGATTTTCTTCCGATTATTCCTTTAAATGAAAGTGACCAGGAAGACCTGAATGGTATTGAGGTTCCGCCTGAAATAGCTTTGTTGCCGCTGAGAAACACTGTTCTTTTTCCTGGGGTGGTGCTGCCAATAACGGTAGGCAGGGATAAAAGCATTAAGGCGGTAAACGATGCTTATAAAGGTGACAAATTGATAGGCGTGGTGGCGCAAAAAGACAGTAATGTGGAAGATCCTGAAGTAAAGGATTTGGAGGATATTGGTACGGTGGCCAAAATAGTTAAGCTCATAAAAATGCCGGATGGCGGCACTACTATTATCATCCAGGGTAAGAACCGCTTTCTTATTGAATCTATCAGTGAAGAAGATCCTTATTTCAAGGCGAAGATTAAAAAACTGGACGAAGAGGAGTCGCCAAAAGACGAGGACTTTAATGCATACATAGCTAATATTAAAGATCTGGCTGCGGATATTGTTCAGCTTTCCCCCAACATTCCGACAGAGGCATCCATCATTCTTCGCAATATTGAGAACCCTGCCTTTTTAATTCACTTTGTTTCCAGCAACCTGAATACAGATATTAAAGACAAGCAGCGTTTGCTGGAACTGAACCAGATTCGGCAACGGGCAGATTTGCTGATGCAATTACTGCAGAAAGAATTACAGTTTGTAGAGTTGAAAAATAAGGTAACCAGCAAAACGAGAACTGAATTAGATAAGCAGCAAAGAGAATACTTCCTGCAGCAGCAAATGAAAAGCATTAAAGAGGAACTGGGTGGTGACAGCAATTCGCAGGAGATAAAAGAAATGCAGAAAAAAGCAGAAGCCAAGAAATGGCCTCCTGCTGCCAAAGAGTCATTCAAGAAAGGGATTGAGAAATTGGAGAGAATGCATCCCAGCACCCCTGATTTCTCAGTGGTGTATAACCACCTCGACCTGATGCTTGACCTGCCCTGGGAAAATTATACAGAAGACCATTATGATTTAAAGAAAGCAAAAAAAACATTAGACATTGATCATTATGGCATGCAAAAGATCAAAGAAAGAATATTGGAGTACCTGGCCGTGCTGAAGCTGAAGGGCGATATGAAAAGCCCGATACTTTGTTTTGTTGGTCCTCCGGGTATTGGTAAAACATCATTAGGACGCAGCATTGCCAATGCCATCGGCAGAAAATATGTTCGCCTCAGCTTGGGCGGACTGCATGATGAAAGTGAAATAAGAGGACACCGGAAAACTTATATAGGTGCCATGCCCGGCAGGATTTTACAGTCTATCCGCAAAGTAAAATCATCGAACCCGGTGATGATACTGGATGAAATAGATAAGGTAGGTAATGATCATCGTGGTGATCCGTCTTCTGCATTACTGGAAGTGCTTGATCCGGAGCAGAACCATACTTTTTACGATAATTATCTTGAAGCAGAATATGACCTGAGCAAAGTATTGTTTATTGCCACTGCCAATAATGTTCAGAATATTCAGCCTGCCTTAAGAGACCGTTTGGAAATTATAGATCTTGGCGGATATGCTGTAGAAGAAAAAATGGAGATAGCAAAACGCCACTTGTTTCCAAAACAAAAAGAATTACATGGATTAAAGAGCAGCAATTTTAAAATTGCAGATAAAATGTTGGAGAAAATAATACAGGATTATACAAGAGAGAGTGGCGTAAGGGAACTGGACAGGCAACTGGCTTCTATTATGCGTTACCAGGCCAGGCAATTAGTAATGAAAGGCAAGCTAAAAGCAACTGTAACAGCAGGGGATATAGAAAAAATGATTGGCAAACCGAAATACAGCAATGATATTTATAAGACAGCTAATATGGCCGGTGTAGCTGTTGGTCTTGCCTGGACTTATGTTGGGGGTGAGATTCTTTTTATAGAAACAAGCCTGAGTGATGGAAGAGGAGAATTGAAACTGACCGGTAACCTCGGTAATGTGATGAAAGAAAGTGCCAGTACTGCATTAACCTATTTGCAATCAAATGCAAATAAGTATAAACTGGATAAGAAACTTTTTGAGAAAAAAAACATTCATATCCATGTGCCGGAGGGAGCGGTACCAAAGGATGGCCCCAGTGCCGGTGTTACGATGATGGCTGCTATCGCTTCTGCATTAACAGGCAAAAAGGTGAAGCCATTTCTTGCTATGACAGGCGAAATAACTCTCCGGGGACAGGTGTTGCCTGTTGGTGGCATTAAAGAAAAAGTATTGGCAGCCAAACGGGCTGGATTAAAAGAAATCATTCTTTGCTGGCAGAATGAGAAAGATGTGAAGGAGATCGAGCCTGAATTTATTAAAGGCATCAGATTCCATTATGTGAAAACAATGAATCAGGTGCTGGAGATGGCGTTGGTTGAGTAATATTTGAATTTCCTGATTTGCAATATATTTGTCAGGCCGCCATTCGACAAATCCAATGTCGGTAGGAGTGTATTAAGGGTAAAATATTGGTCCCATTTTCCCCCAAAAAATATCATGGCATTCTAGTCTGGCAGAATCCAATTCTATTTTAACATGCTTAATTCTAAAATAGTCTGGATTTGTTTTGCATCCTAATAAGAGTTTAGATTCGGTAGTGGCATTTACATTTTCTCCTGTATTACCTTCGGAAATTGATAAGGATGCGTTTTTGCAAGTAAAGGAGGCTTTTAAGTTTGTTAAGCGAGAAATTAACTCCGACTCAAATTCTTTTGTAAACGCTATCTCTAAATAGCTGTCAGTTTGAGTTGTAAGGTAGTCTGGATTAGGTTTATACCTCTTTGAATAAAGTGTTTGAACGTCGTTATTTGAATTTATTTGTCTTAAAATATTTTCAAGTCCATCATCAATGTCCCAAAAATCAGAACCCTTAAAAGAAAGAAGATTTTCAAAGTCTGACATATAATATTTCTTCAATTCCTTTGTGAGGTATTGGATTTCTTTCATATTAAGAGTTTATTCGTCTGTGTAAGTTTCCAATGAGTTGCTAAACCGAAGCCCTAAGAAATTTTTCTTTTGGTAGTTAATATAATGGTCAAGTGAATATTCAACCCCATTTTTGTCCTTCAAATCATATACTGTGGATGGTCCTGATTTATCTGTCCATTGTTTAATTATGGAAAGGTCTTTAAGAATGTTATTGTTGATGTCGCAAACCAAAGTTTTTTTGTCCGATATTTTTATTATAAAATTTTCCATTTTCTCTTGTAGTGAATTTTTGTCTAGTGCAAATTGTGTTGCTTCCCTATTTTTTGTCGAATAGGGTTTTGTGGCATTTGCGGTTATTAATTTGTCTGTCTTAATAACTGTATATCCCGAATCCATATTTTCAGTAATCTTTGTTGATTTAGCTTCCTTGTTACCTGTTTGGTTGCAGCTATAGATTGTTAGTGTCAGCAATATCGCTCCATAAAACTTATTCATGTTGTTGTTTTTAACAAGTTAAAATAAAGGTATCTAGTAGTAGCAAGGTCTTGCAAACTTGCTACTAACTATCTAATATACGAAACTCTCAGACATTTTCATTTTGAGTGGCTACAAAAACTTATTTTCGTAATAGTGAAATATTTCTTTCCTATAATTCTATTAATTCTTGTATCCCAACTTGATGCACAAACGTTAGGCGGCAGTTCCGTTTTTAATTTCCTCAAACTTTCCAACACTCCTCAGCTAACTGCTCTTGGCGGGGTGAATGTTTCTAAACCATCGAACGATGTGGGCCTTGTTTTTAATAATCCTGCCCTGCTAAAGACGGCTATGCACACACAAATGAATGCAGTGTTCAATAATTTTTATGGTGGAATCAAAGTATATCATTTGTCGCTTGGCTATCGCAATGAAAAATTAAACACCAATTTTTCCTGGGGGCTAAATTATTTTGATTATGGCAATACTTCCGAAACAGATGCTGCCGGAAGTGTATTGGGAAAATTCAGACCAACAGATTGGGTGATGCAGGTGTCCGCTTCAAGAGCTTACCTGGAGCATTGGAATTACGGAGCTACACTTAAATACATCAGTTCTAATTACGGGCAGTATCGTTCCAGTGGCCTGGCCATGGATGTCGGGGTAATGTTTCATGATTCTTCAAAATTGTTTTCCGCTTCTGTTGTTGCAAAGAATATGGGAACCCAATTAAAAAAATATAATGGAACCGACCTGGGCGATTTGCCTTTTGATTTACAGATCGGGATGACAAAACGATTCGATAAAGCCCCTTTCGGATTTTCACTGACAGCACAAAGGGTTCACCAGTTTAATATCAATTATGATGATACCGTTTTCAATAATGAAAATGGGTTTGACAATGGGAGTAATAAGAAATTCTCTTTTAATAAACTGTTGAATCATTTTATTCTGGCCACCACTATTTATATTGGTGACAGGGTAGAAGTAATGGCCGGGTATAATTTTTTGCGACGAAAAGAATTAAATATAGGTAATGCTTCGAATGGATTAAACGGTTTTTCTCTTGGTGCAGGAGTAATGCTTGGTAAATTACAGATCAGGTATGCCCGTGCTTATTATCAAAGTAATACTGCCTTCAACCAGCTTGGATTAAATATGAAGTTGAATGATTATTTCGGGCTGGGGAAATTGGGAGAAAGAATTGGCTGGTAGTGCCGCTACACGATCCATTTATAAATTTCAAACACTTCTGCAAAGGAAGTATTGGCCTGCACACCCCTCACTTTAGCCAGCGAACGGATAAAATCTTCCTGCATATAGTTGCGGTGAGATTGGGATTGGTATGATTTCAGGGATTCAATTTTTTTATTCAGTTCAGTTTCGGACAAGCGGATAAAAAAATTAGTGCGAAAGCTGTAATTGTTCCAGGGTAATTCATATCCGGCGAAGGTTACATTCTTAAAAGCCCTCATTCCTTCCTGGTGAATAACCTGGTGATCCTGGTGAATGTCAGAAGCGGCTGGAAGTAATACCAGATCAGGGTTGATGGTTACATTCAGCTGCAGCAATTCTTCCAGTATCTGCTGACGGAACCGGGGTAGGTTCCTTACCTCGTAATTAAATAAGATAAGGTTGGAGGGAGGTATGCCCAGCGTAGCTGTTGCTTTCCGGCATTCAAGCTCCAGTGTATTGGCTGGCAGTGATGCCGGTAACGATTTTGAACAAAGACAAAAAGCAACATAGTAAACCTCTTTTCCTTCAGCACAGAATTTAGCAATACTGCCGCCACAGCCCAACTCACCATCATCAGTATGGGGAGCAAGTATTAATATTTTTTTGGGGTTGAACATGGATTGCAAAAATAAACGATAAAACTGCCGAAACAAATTTGATTAATTTAATAAATAGCTGGTTGAATCTTTCAAAACTGGTAAATGTTGTTTGAATTGTGAGTTTAGTATAACCCTAAACTGGTTAACATTACTCATGCCAGGATAGAAGCCTGAGTAATTACTGTCCGGAAAGTAAACAGCGTTCAGGTTTAAAAAATGATACTTAGTGTCCACCTGGATCTTAAACTCTCTGAATCCATGGTCACTCATCAGTATTATAACAGGAGGTGATGGAGAGGATGATTTTATATGATCGATCAGTTCGATGAGTTTACTATTCGAATATTTGAGATAGCTGATAAATGCTGATTGGTCCATTGTGAAATCCTCAGTCAGTTTTGTGTATGAGTTGTTTTTGCCGGTACTATCAAAGTAGTATGGGTAATGCGGCATTACCAGGTGGGTGTAGACAAATTTTGGTCTTGTTTCTTTTGTCAATACAACCTTCCTGGTTTTGGCAATTATTTTATTGTTATTGTTAAGGTCACGATTTCTTATGTACCGGATTATGAATTTCATTTTAAAAGTAGTCGCCAGGTGATGCCCTAATTGTTTTTCGATACGGGCAAGAAATGTCTGTGAAGTTATTGGAGTTGTTTTGCGGGGCAGGAATGTAGGAATTGCTAACGAGGGTTGCTTATATAAGTCAAAAATTGAGTAATTATAAATATTGTAACCCATTTGTGTAAAGAATCCAAATGTTTTACTTTTCTTAATCGTTTGATAGCATAGTGCCATGTCACTTTTATTGGTGTTGCTGCCCACGATGCCATTCAGATAATCCATATTAAGCATTGAGGATATTGAAAAGGGGGTAAAATTGTAATTACTTCTGCTGCTATCAGTAATATAAAAGCCTCTTTTTTTAAGTTCACTTTCGAAAGGTGAGTTGTTATATCCAAAAACTTCCTTTAGTTCAACGTGCCCGGGATAACCATCCGCTATAATAAAGTATATATCAGGTTTTTTACAATCGTTGCAGGTTTCTACAGTTTCGGATGAAGTCACCGAAATTTTATTTTCAGCAGAGATGGTTCTTGTTAGTAGCCAACCTGCATCCATCAATATAAACAGCACTAAAAGGAGATTAAGGTAATAGCTGAATTTCTGTAATGGCTTTTTGGTCTTCTTCAATACAATAATAAGGCCGATGAAAAACAGTAATGCGCCGGGAAGTATAAAACTGTATTTAGAAATAAATGAATCGGGGGAAAGTTTTTTTATCAGGTCATGTATGCTGCCAAAAAAAAATTGAAAAGCCATAAGGCTAAATGTCAGCAAGTTGGCTTTGGTTAAATTTCTGTAAAACAGCCATGCAATAATGGCAATTACTAAAGAAGCACCAATATAAATAGATGTTAGGATGAGGGAGTCTCTTACAGGTACAATATCATAGTTTTCTGTATAGCCGTGTAGCACAAAAAAAATGGGCAGCAGGTAAAGAAAAATTGGTTTTGTCCGTATGATATATAGTAGTTTATCTTTCATTTTTTTTCATCAGGTATAAAGTTCTTTCAGAGCCGGCTATTATGATTTTTTCTTTTATGCTGAAATGCTTTTGAAATTGAGCCAGAAAATTTTCTTCATTATACTGGCTGTAAATATCTTCCTTGCTGCATAACATTAATTGAATTTTTTCATCCGTTTTTGGTACAAACTCAATAACAAGATGATTACATACCTGCCCGAAAAAATCAGCAATTTTCCGGAAAGGGATATTTTTACCAATAGCCAGGTGATGTACCAGCGCAAGTGCTAATGCGAGATCAACATTGGACCGATGTATAAAAGAATTCCTTTCTTCGTTATTTACTCCTATGGCAGGCGATGGTTTGGAAAGGTCAAGAATAAGTGGAAGGATATTCTTTTCTCCACTTTTTTTTATTTCATTGTACAGAGAATTTATACAGAAAGCATCAAAATCAGTAGCAATGACTTGTATGTTCTGTGCAGCCGCTAATTTTGAAAACTCACCTGTATTGGCTCCGAAATCCGCAACCGAGCCCGGGTTGATTTTTTCCAGCCATTCATGGATAATTTTCTGTTTGTGTTCGAGGTAGTTTTCCCGTTGCGCTGCTTCATCGTAATAATCAGACCAGGTGCTTTTGCTTTTCGGAAGTTCAAGTTTCTTAATCAATACCTCAAGGCTGGATATAAGGTTCAGCATTTTCTTCTTCGAGAAACTGGTTTTCTTTCCTGTACCTGATGAAACCTTCAAACTGTATTTTGCATGCAGGTGAATATGCAAGTAAGTGTGGATAGAGAATTTCGTCTTCCATGGCAGCAAAGATTGTGTTATTGCCAGCGGAATTCCGTTGCTGTAAGCAAGCAGCAGCTCCTGCAACGGCATCCGGGAATGATGTGACAGCAAAAGCGGGGATAAAAAATTTTCGCAAAACTGCCGGTAAGCTATCCACGGCATGGGTTCATCATATTTTTCAAATGAAAGTGAATCTATGAATATAGGTTTGCCCTTATGCCATTGAATATTATAGGGGGTTGCATCTTTAAGGATCATGCCCGAGGCAACTGCTTCTTTCAGAATGTTAAGAGTGAGCAAGGCTGCATCTTTCAACATATCAAAACTCCACTCGTAAGGATAAGAGATGAATTGGAGTTTTTCGGGTTTTAGTGTTGCATACCAGTCGTCATCACCCGTCAGGTTTTCATTGACTGTTTCATGAGGAATGAGCATGCCTTTTTTTACTAATCTGTCGTAACAACCGCTGGTAATAAAAAAATCAAAATGCTCACGGAAGGTTTTATTTACCTGCCTGTACAGTACGCCGTCTTTTTTAAAAATAAATCCTGACGGATCCCGGTAAGAAGAGGGATGATGAATAAAATTAGCTGGCATCAGGCGGGCGGGTTGTTATCGTCTTGTTCTTTAGGTGTCCGGGTAAAAATAGATTTGATATAAGTACGGATGTTGCGGAAGAAAAAAGCTACTCCAAGCACTGCTGCGGCAATCACCTGCACCAGGTAACTACCACTTCCCGGGTCAATATATAACAGGTATAGAAGCATTACAGGTAGCTTAAATTTGTTTTCGGGGTTAAAGTTAATAATGTTCCGTAGATCAGCTTAATGGTATTTTCAATATCATCCCGGTGCAGCATCTCCACAGTAGTATGCATATAGCGCAACGGAATAGAAATAAGTACTGAAGGGCAACCATCATTAGAATAGGCAAAAGAATCAGTATCAGTACCCGTGCTGCGGCTTAGGGCTCTCCATTGCACAGGTATTTTTTTGCCAGCGGCTACTTTTTCCACCAGGGCAAGCAGTTTGTTGTGAACAGCCGGGGCATAAGAAAGAGAAGGCCCTTTGCCGGTACTTACATCTCCTTCAATATTCTTGCTGATCATGGGTGTTGTAGTGTCATGTGTTACATCAGTTATAATGGCAATATTGGGTTTGATTCTGCGTGCAATCATTTCTGCGCCACGAAGACCGATTTCTTCCTGAACTGCATTCACTACATATAACCCAAAAGGCAATTTCTTTTTATTCTCTTTCAGCATTCTTGCAACTTCTGCAATCATAAAACCGCCAATACGGTTATCAAAAGCACGACCAACATAATTGCGATTGGCCAGTTCATCAAAACCATCCTGGTAAGTAACCACAGCGCCTATATGAATGCCTAAGGCTTCAACTTCTTTTTTGCTCCTGGCCCCACAATCCAGCCAGAGATTATCCGTTCTTGGTACCGGCTCTTTTTGATCAGGATTGGCAATTCTTGTATGAATAGCCGGCCAGCCAAACACCGCTTTCACCGGACCCTTTTTTCCATGGATAATTACCCGGGATGCAGGAGCCGTCTGATGATCCACCCCGCCATTTCTTTTCAGGTAAATCAACCCTTCGGGAGTAACGAAATTTACAAACCAGCTTATCTCATCCGCATGAGCCTCAATCACCACTTTGAATTTGTTATCAGGATTAATGATACCTACAGCAGTTCCATAGGGATCCACATAATGAGAGTCAACATAAGGTTTCAGGTATTCAATCCAGAGTTTCTGGCCCCAGGTTTCAAAACCAACAGGAGAGGCATTATTGATGTAGGATTTAAAAAACTCAAATGCCTCGTCTGTAATGATTGATTTTTTTGCCTTTGCTGATTTTGCCATAACGAATTATTTATAATGAACAGGTTAGAAAAGCGAAGATAAGCAGCAGGGCTAATTACTGGCAGTAATAGCGAGATTTTTGCAAATAATAAAATGAAGAAACTTCTTCCCCTTCAGGCAAAATTACTGCCTGTACACATAAATGGTTGGGGATTCTATTGTATCACTTGTATTGCCGGCGTTGTCCCTGACTGCCATTCTTAAAATCAGGGTATCTAACTCTCTTTGCGGAGGATTAGAACCTGGGATAAATGGCGGGCTGAATGCCGATAATATGCTTTGATAATCTAAAGTGGCCTGCACCTGCGTACGGGTATTCTTTGGAAATACAGGGAACTTATAGCGAAGAGTGTCGCGGAGCGTAGCAACTACCCGCCTGTTAAGTCTTTTCTTAATAATGATAACAGAATCCTGTACATCGCCTTCTTTATCGGTACATTCCAGTGTGATTACAAAAGTTCCGTTTAGTGGAATAAAGTTTCCGTTGATGGATTTTACCCTGATGGTAGGTTTTGTCTGGAACTTATCTTTGTTGCAGGCAATTATTATTACTGCTAAGGCCGAAAGCACAATAAAGCTGAATTTCATTGGTGCGATTTGAGTGAAAACAAATTTACAATTTTTACAACACAAAGTAATCATGCCGGAACAATGGAATCATAAAATTTTGGGGATAAAAGAGGAAGGCTCAGCGGCATTGGCCCTTGAAATTTTCAGGTTTCAAGCAAAGAATTGCCCTGTTTATAATGCCTATTTGCAGGCGTTGAAGGTAAACCCCGCCTCTGTTACAACCACAGAGGATATCCCTTTTTTGCCTGTTCGTTTTTTTAAGTCTCATGCTGTTCAAACGACTTCATTTGAACCGGCTGCCATTTTTGAAAGCAGTGGCACTACAGGCAGTATCAGCAGTAGGCATATGGTAAAAGACCTGGCATTATATGAAGAAAGTTTTTTGAATGGATTCGAGCTTTTTTTTGGATCTGTAAAAAACTATTGTATTATCGGCTTATTGCCATCATACCTGGAAAGGAATAACTCTTCATTAGCGTATATGGTGAACAAACTGATTCAGTTGAACGAAAATCCGCAAAGCGGATTTTATTTAAATGAGTATGAGCAGCTATTCACTACTTTAAAAGATTTGGAGAAAAGAAAACAAAAAACATTGCTGGTAGGAGTAACATTTGCATTACTTGATTTTGCAGAAAAATATTCTCTGCCGTTGAAACACACTGCCATCATGGAAACAGGTGGTATGAAGGGCAGGAGGGAAGAAATGATACGGGCTGAAGTACATGAAGTGTTGAAGAAAGCTTTTCATCTTCCTGCTATTCATTCTGAATACGGGATGACGGAACTATTATCACAGGCATATTCAAAAGGGGAAGGTGTTTTTAATTGTGTCCCCTGGATGAAAGTATTGCTAAGGGACGAGGAGGATCCGTTTGTAGTAAAGAAAACCGGAACTGGCACTATCAATGTTATTGACCTGGCTAATATCTACTCCTGTTCATTTATTGCTACAGATGATGTGGGGAAAGTGTATGATAATGGCAGTTTTGAAGTACTTGGCCGGGTAGATGGCAGCGATTTGCGGGGTTGCAGCCTGATGGTCGTTTAAAAAAGTTTTATTGATTAGCTGTAATCCAATAAATTTGCAGCCCGTCTATAACTGCATCTGCCCAGATGGCGAAATTGGTAGACGCACTGCCTTCAGGTGGCAGCGTTCGAAAGGATGTGCTGGTTCGAATCCAGTTCTGGGCACGGTAAGAGTCTTGTAAATGTTTATTTACAAGACTTTTTATTTTGTGTGTGTCAAAACAATTACTTTTCTCCGCTTTCTACCAATATTGTTGACACCGCCCGAGTTTCCTAATTCATCCTTTTCCGCCCAGAGTCTCCATGCATAGCTATGTGTGTGGGTATGTGACATAGGTCGAATGTCCTAGAATTATTACAAAATCAGTAGTTTTATTGCAGAGTTGAAAAGACAGGCGTTAGTTCTTCGTAGCTGCCCGGAGTCCCTGCTAAGCAGATGGCCGGGAGTGGAGACTCTCTGGGCGGAAAAAAGGGATCACTTCTTTACTAAAAATGTGAAAATGATACGTTTTTTTGATTATGTCTATAATAAAATTTGTAAATTTTATTATAAGAATGGTGATAAAGGGGCAAGAATTTCCAGCCTGGCTTTTTTATCTTTACTACAATGCCTAAATTTATTTTCGTTTTTTGTAATTTTTGGTTTGTTTAAATATCTACCCGATAATAAGAAGCTGATTGCAGTAATTAGCTATGTATTCCTGCTGTTTATAAATGGTATTAGGTATAATAAACTCAATTTTGATATTTTATGATAAAAGATGGGGCAAAGAAGATAGTATCAAGCAAAAACGTAAATTTTTTTTTGTTAGGGCTTATGTTGCAGGGAGTATATTACTAGTCATAGTATTAATATTTAGGAATTCATAGGGAAAAGTGGTAGTGAGCTAATCGTCACCTGCAACAAAAAATAATTCTTTTCTCGCCCGGGGCGTCCTCCTCACTCATCCTTTTCCGCCCCTGTCTCCTTGCATAGCTATGTGTGTGGGTATGTGACATGGGTCGGATGTCCTGAGTGTGGTGAGAGTTCAATTCTTTGAAAATATAAAACTTTGCTATTTAAAAACGCAGATAACTGCACATAGCAGCAAATACCTGAACCTTTTCGGTCAGAAAGTTGTAAAAATTATTCACAACGGATTTTACCCCGTAATTCTACTAACAGCTGTTTGGAATATTAATCTATATTAGGCACTTGAAAATTTTTACACAACACAAAACCAAAAACAACATGAGAAAAATCTTACTCTTTTTGTCGCTTTTGATTTGCGGCAATGCATTGCTTGCACAAAACAATTACTGGTCTTCGCATACGGATGCAGGCCGGGTCATTACTGACAAATCCGTTGCAAGACTATCGTTTCCGGCGGCATTCAAATTATTTAATTTGAATACAGGTTCATTAAGGCAGGAATTATTTTCTATCGTTGGTGATCATGCTTCCAGGCATTCAACGGTTATTTCCCTGCCAAATGCAGATGGCCAGATCGAACAATTTGAAATTGTTGAAGCTTCCAATTTTGAACCGGCTCTGCAACTTCAGTTTCCTGAGATCAGGGCTTTTTCCGGCAAAGGCATTTCGGACAAATCTGCAACATTGAAGCTGAGCATTTCTCCGCAAGGCATACAAACAATGGTTTTCAGGACTGAAAAAGAAAATGAATTCATTGAAGCCTATTCACAGGATCATACTGTTTATGCAGTATTCAAATCTCAAAGAAAAGCAGGGCAATTGCCATGGACATGTTCTACACCGGATCAGCAATTAGCTTCTGGTTTAAATGCGCAAGTTGCAAATGCAGGCATTGCTGCAAGATCTGGAGGGGATTTAAAAACCATGCGTTTGGCCCAATCCTGCAACGGAGAATATGCCAACTATTTTGGGGCAACAAGCTCTGCACAGGTAGCATTGGTTTTAGCTGCTTTTAATGCAACGCTTACCCGTTGTAATGGGATTTATGAGAAAGACCTGGCATTGCACCTGAATCTTATTGCAAATACAACCAGTGTTATTTATTATAATCCGGCAACTGATCCTTATTCTACTACTTTAAGTCAGTGGAATGCACAATTGCAATCAACTTTAACCTCTGTTATCGGCGAAGCAAATTACGATATCGGGCATATGTTTGGTGCATCTGGCGGTGGCGGAAATGCTGGTTGTATTGGTTGCGTTTGTGTGAACGGTTCTAAAGGAAGTGGCATCACCTCACCAAATGACGGAATTCCCCAGGGAGATAATTTTGATATAGATTATGTGGCACATGAAGTAGGTCACCAGCTTGGTGCAAATCATACTTTCTCCATGAGCAATGAAGGTACTGGGGTGAATAAAGAACCAGGCTCAGGCATTACCATTATGGGTTATGCGGGCATCACAAGCCAGGATCTTGCGCCTCATTCCATTGACGTATTTCACCAGGCTTCAATTGCCCAGATACAAGCTAACCTGGCAACAAAAACCTGCCCGGTTACTACAACCTTATCTAACGCAACACCTGTTATTGCAGCACTTACTAATTATACTATTCCAAAAAGTACTCCATTTGCACTAACGGGGTCGGCTACTGATGCCAATGCCGGTGATATTCTGACTTACAGTTGGGAGCAAAATGATAATGCAGGTTCTACTCAAACAGGTGCAAGCAGTGTTGCGAGTGCAACCAAAGCAACCGGTCCTAACTGGATATCATTTAGTCCAACAACTTCACCAACAAGGTATTTTCCAAAATTATCAACTATTCTTGCAGGGGCACTTTTAAGTGGTCCATTAACAGGTGGCGATGCAGGTGCAAATACCGAGGCATTAAGTTCGGTCGCAAGAACATTAAACTTCAGGTTAACAGTCAGGGACAATGCTCCTTACAGTTCTGCTGCTCCAATTTCTGTTGGTCAGACTCAGTTCCGGGATATGGTGGTTACAGTTAATGCTGCTTCAGGGCCGTTTGCTGTTACTGCTCCAAACACTGCTGTATCATGGGCTGGCAACTCATCACAAACTATTACCTGGTCTGTTGCCAGTACAACTGCTGCACCTGTCAGCTGCGCCAATGTAAAAATTTCTTTGTCAACAGACGGCGGACAAACATTCCCAACTGTACTGGCAGCTAGCACACCTAATGATGGAACGCAGGCATTGCTCATTCCGAATACACCTGCAACCACTGCAAGAATAAAAATAGAAGCAGTTGGCAATATCTTCTTTGATATTTCCAATACAAACTTCACTATCACTTCAGGCACCGGTTGTGGAAGCCCTGCAGGACTAACTTCTTCAGGAGTTACGACAATGGCGGCAACAATTAGCTGGACGGCAGTTAGCGGCGCCACTTCTTATGATGTGGATTATAAATTGAATTCATCTGCCACATGGACCAATGCAGCTACTGCAACAACGGCTACTTCTGTTGCATTAAGTGGCTTAACATCCGGCTCATTATATGACTGGAGGGTGAGGGCTAATTGCGCCAGCGGAAGCAGTGCTTATGCACAATCTCAGTTCACCACACAATCTGTTGCAGTATGTAATGCGCCGGCAGGATTAACTTCATCAGGAGTTACATCTTCTGCAGCAACAATAAGCTGGACGGCTGTTAGCGGTGCATCATCTTATGCCGTGGATTATAAAACCAACGCTTCAGCAACATGGATTAGTGCAGCTACTGCAACAACGGCTACTTCTGTAAATCTAAGTGGCCTTACTGCTTCAACATTGTACGACTGGAGAGTAAGAACAAATTGTGCAAGTGGCAACAGTGCTTATACACAGGCACAGTTTACTACTACCGCACCACCATCAGGTTGTGCAACAGCCTTTGAACCAAACGAAACACAGGCAACCGCAGCAACAATAACGGCCGGGGTTGCTAATTCCGCTGCCATCAGCACATCAACCGATGTTGATTATTTTAAAGTGGTTACTACAGCAACTACGAATAACACTTTCAGTCTTGTTGGGCCAGGTGGCGTGGACTATGACATGACTATTTACAACAGCGCCGGGACACAGATCGGTTCGGGTACAGGAAGTACAGCGACTGAAACAGTATCATTGACCAACCAGGCAGCGGGCACTTACTATATAAAAGTGTTTGGTTTTAATGGAGCCAATAGCGCAACCTGCTATACTATCACTGCTACAGCAACAGTCGTCACAGGTTGTGCAAGTACTTATGATGTTTCTACCAACGGAACTACTGCTGGTGCAGCCACTATTCCGTTTAACACCAACATCACCGGCTTAATCAGCCCTTCGGCAGATATTGATAATTACAAATTTGTAATTACGACTGGCGGTACTATCACCATTACATTGACAACGCTGCCCGGTGACTATGATCTGAAACTGCTGAACAGTGCGGGTACGCAAGTGGCTATTTCACAGGCGGGAGGTACCACCAGCGAAACAATCAGTTATACTGCTGCTGCGGGTACTTACTATGCACAGGTGTTTGGTTATAACGGAGCCAATAGTGCTACTGTTTGCTATACACTGAAAGTGCAACTGGGCACAGCTTCAAGAGAAAATGAGCTGATAGCAGGTAATAAGGTGAGTGTATTCCCGAACCCGGTTAGCAAAGTTGCCACTATCAGCATTCCTGGTATTAATGGCACAGCTGATATCAGGGTATTTGATATGTATGGAAAAATGGTGATGCAGCAAACCACCAGCAGGATGAACACCCAGCTGGATGTTATGGCACTTTCTTCAGGTGTTTATATGGTGAAAGTGATAAATGATGGAAAAGAAAGTACAATGAAGATTGTGAAAGAATAAAATGATTATTTGAAATGATAAAGCCCCGTCCTGTTTTAAAACAGGACGGGGCTTTTCTTTATGTAGATTATTTTAAACACTTACATTAAAATCCCTCAACGCATCATTAAGACTGGTTTTTAAATCTGTACTTGGTTTTCGTTGCCCGATGATTAATGCACAGCCAACTCCAAATTCACCAGCCGGAAATTTTTTGGTATAAGAACCTGGTATCACCACACTCCTTGCAGGAACCCTGCCTTTCATTTCTTTTGGTTCATTGCCGCTAACATCAATTATTTTTGTTGATTGGGTCAGCACTACATTAGCTCCCAGCACGGCTTCTTTTTCTACAACCACACCTTCCACTACAATGCAGCGGCTGCCGATAAAACATCCGTCTTCGATAATTACCGGGGAAGCTTGTAAGGGTTCCAGCACACCACCAATGCCAACGCCGCCACTCAGATGAACACCTTTTCCGATTTGGGCACAGCTGCCTACAGTTGCCCATGTATCCACCATAGTTCCTTCATCTACATAAGCTCCGATATTTACATAAGAAGGCATCAGCACTACATTTTTTGCAAGGTAAGCCCCGTATCTTGCCACGGCATGGGGAACTGCACGGACACCGAGCTCTTTATAATTTTTCTTCAGTAACATTTTATCGTAGAACTCAAACGGCGGCACATCCCATGTCTGCATTGGCTGAATGCCAAAGTATAGCAGGATGGCTTGTTTCACCCATTCGTTTACTATCCAACCATTACCTGTTGGAGAAGCTACACGGAGCCTGCCTTTATCCACTTCCTCAATCACGGCCCTTACCACATCACTGTATTTGTTTTCTTTTAATAACTCCCGGTTGGCCCATGCTTCTAAAATCAAATCTTTCATGTTCTGAATTTGTTGCGAAAATAGTTGTAAAGTCGGTAAGCCAGAAAGAATCTTACAGCCGATTTGAGCAGTCTTTTGGATTTTCTGTCTTCCCGGTTTGCGGACTTATCTTTGCCAGCATGAACATCGGGTTTGATGCAAAAAGGGCTTTTCACAATGGCACGGGGCTGGGGCACTACAGCCGTACCCTGCTACAATCATTGTCGGAATATTACCCGGAGCACCAGTATTATTTGTTCAATCCAAAATCAACAAATTCCTTCACGGTTGAAGGCAAAAATATTCACGAAGTGCTGCCTCACAGTTTTTTGAATAAATTTTTCAGCGCAGCCTGGCGCAGCAGTTGGGTAAAGAAAGATTTGCAAAGGTTAAAGATTGACCTTTACCATGGATTAAGCCATGAAATCCCATTTGGCATTCAAAAAACAGGCATTAAATCAGTTGTTACTATTCATGACCTGGTACATGAACGGTACCCGGATCAATACAGCGCCATTGATGTGAAAATTTACAGTAAAAAATTCCGCTATGCCTGTGAACATGCTGACAGCGTAATTGCCATCAGTAAGCAAACAAAAAAAGACATTATTGAATTTTATAAAATACCGGAAGAAAAAATCACAGTTTGTTATCAAAGCTGTAACCCGGCATTTGGAAAAATTGTAAGCGGGGAAGAAAAAATAAGAGTGAAAGAACAATATGGTTTGCCGGAACAATTCTTTTTATCCGTTGGCTCTGTCATTGAAAGAAAAAACCTGTTGAATACCTGCAAAGCTATTTTCCTGTTGAGAAATGAACTGGATATTCCACTCGTCGTTATCGGGGATGGGGGAAAATATAAGCAGCTGGTAAAAGATTATGTTATACAAAATGGGCTGGAGAAAAAAATTATTTTCCTTTCAGAAAATCTGGCAGCAAAATCTTCCCAATCGTTTAGATCGGCAATTGATTTTCCGGCCATCTATCAATCTGCTGTTGCAATGCTTTATCCTTCATTATTTGAAGGTTTTGGCATACCGGTGCTGGAGGCTTTGTGGAGCAGGTTGCCCGTCATCACTTCCAATGTTTCCTGTTTGCCCGAGGCCGGTGGTGATGGTGCTTATTATATAAACCCGGTCAGTGCAGAAGAAATAGCTGAGGGAATGAAGAAGATTTATTCGGATAAACAATTTGCTGCATCAATAATTGAAAAGGGATGGCAACATGCACAACATTTCACCCAACAAAGATGTGCTGCTGAAGTAATGGATGTATATAAAAGTATATGGTAGACTTTCAAAACGATATTGAGCAATGTTTAAAGGTGCTGAAAGAAGGCGGCCTCATTCTTTATCCCACAGATACCATTTGGGGAATAGGCTGTGATGCTACCAGTGCAGCTGCGGTGGAGAAAGTTTACCAACTTAAAAAGCGGTCAGACGAAAAAGCAATGATTGCATTAATGGCAGATGAAAGAGAGGTGCTGCAGCATGTAGCTTCACCTGATTTGGAGGTGTTCGATTATTTGCAGGAAACAAAGAAGCCAACAACAGTGATTTATGCAGGAGCCCTTGGTTTGGCGGATAATTTAATTGCCCCGGATGGCAGTATCGCAATCCGCATTTGTAATGAAGAATTTTGTAAACATCTTATCAAACGATTCCGCAGGCCAATAGTTTCCACCTCTGCTAATATTTCCGGAGAGCCGGTAGCCAAACTGTTTACTGATATTTCCGATGAAATAAAAAAAGGAGTTGATTATATCGTCAACTACAGGCAGCAGGATGAAACAATTGGCGAACCATCTTCCCTTATCAAATGGGATAATGGTACTGTTACTATAATCCGCCCCTGATTTTTATTACTGCTATTTCTCTCTTTTTCTCTGTGAGGCATCCTCCCTTTTCCTTAAATCTTCTCCTTTATCTTTGCCACAGTTATGGAAATAAATTGTACAGAAAAGGAATTGTATTTATTAAAGAAAGTCGCTAATGCTGCTGAAACATTAGCAATGGAGACGTATCTAATTGGTGGCTTCGTCAGGGATAAAATCCTGGGGAGGGAAACCAAAGATGCTGACATTGTTTGTGTGGGAGATGGTATTGAACTGGCCAAAGAAGTGGCCAGACAATTTAACCCCGTTCCGCAGGTTGATTATTTTAAAAATTTTGGTACTGCACATATCAGGATCACGGATGATTTAGATATCGAATTTGTCGGCGCCAGGAAAGAAAGCTACCAGTTTGACTCCCGCAAACCGGAAGTGGAACCCGGAACTATTGAAGACGACCGGAACCGGAGAGATTTTACCATTAATACACTGGCCATAAGTTTGAATAAAGAAAATTATGGTCAACTGATCGATCCTTTTACTGGTGTAAAGGACCTGGAGGATAAAATTATCCGTACTCCCTTAGCTCCGTCTCAAACATTTAGTGATGATCCGCTGCGGATGATGCGGGGAATCCGATTTGCTACACAATTGGGTTTTACCATTGAAGAAGGAACATGGCAGGGTATCATTGATAATGCACACCGGATAAAGATCATTTCTCAGGAGCGGATCACCGATGAATTAAATAAGATAGTGGCAGCACCCAAACCATCTGTTGGATTTGACCTGTTGTATAAAAGTGGTTTGCTCCAACGCATCTTTCCGCAAATGGTGGACCTGGCCGGGGCAGAATATAAAGATGGGCTGGGGCACAAAGATAATTTTTATCACACACTGCAGGTGCTGGATAATTTATCGGCCAATACAAATGATCTGTGGCTGAGATGGGCCGCAGTTTTACATGATATTGCCAAACCAGGGACAAAAAAATTTGAAGAAGGCCATGGCTGGACATTTCATGGACATGAGGTGGTTGGCGGAAGAATGGTTCCGAAGATTTTTACCAGGCTTAAACTGCCGCAAAACGAAAAAATGCGGTTTGTTCGGAAGATGGTCGAACTGCACCTCCGCCCCATTAGCCTGACCAAAGAAAATATTACTGACTCCGCTATCCGCCGTTTATTATTTGATGCAGGCGAAGATTTTGACTCATTGATGATGCTTTGCAATGCAGACATTACCTCCAAAAACAAACAAAAGGTAAAACGGTTTCTCGAAAATTTCCAATTGGTGCGCCAGCGATGTAAAGAAGTGGAAGAAAAGGACCATGTCCGCAACTGGCAACCACCTATTACCGGGGAAATGATCATGGAAATCTTCGGGTTATCACCTTCCAGGGAGGTGGGAGTTATAAAAGATGCACTAAAAGATGCCATGCTGGATGGGATAATATCAAATACTTACGAAGCTGCTTATATTTTCATGCTGAAAAAAGGAGAAGAGATGGGATTGGAACCTAAAAACCTTAAATCCTAAATCAATAATCTTAAATTTGCTTATGGCTATTTTAAAATTCAGGGTTTATTTAGAAGAAGACGAAAGTGTGTACCGGGATGTCGTTATCCGTCATACTCAAAGCTTCCAGGATTTGCATGAAACGATCCTTAAAGGTTATGAATTTGATAACAAGCACAAAGCAACTTTTTATCGCAGTAATGACCACTGGCTGAGAGGCCGGGAAATTTCATTGGAAAAATATGATAAGGAATACAAAGCGCCGCCGCTGATTATGAGTGAAACAACCATTGGCTCTGAAATCAGGGATCCGAACCAGCGTTTCATTTACCAGTACGACTTTAATAAGAGCTGGGGTTTTTTGGTAGAGTTGATTAATGTATCGAAAGAAGAAAATCCGAAAACCATCTACCCGTCCGTAGCAAGGGTGGAAGGCATTGCACCGAGCCAGTATGGAACCAAAGGTTTGCTGGGGCCGAAATTTGCAGATATAGAAGAAAAATATGACCTGAACCAGGTGGGGGAGGGATTTAGCGAAAAGAGTGAAGACGGAGAAGATTTGGGTGTTACTGAAGAAAGCGATGTAGAGGAAGAGGGCAGTGCTGCGGAAGCTGAGGAGGAAGCTTAATCAGAAGAAGACTAAAATATTTTTTTGCCACTAAGACACCATGGCGCAAAGAGGATAGAAATCGAAATTTACATCTTAGTGCCTTCGTGGCAATTTTATAAACGGGGCTTTTGAAGTGCCCATAAAACATTCAATGGCCCCGGTCTTCAAGCCGGGGTTTTTTAAATTGCATCAATGGCTTCAGCTAATAATAAAACAGTTGTCATCATTGCCGGCCCTACAGCGGTTGGCAAAACTACTGTTGCTATTCAACTGGCCGGGCATTTTCAAACAGAAATAATATCGGCCGACAGCCGTCAGTGTTTTAAAGAACTGAATATTGGTGTGGCAAGGCCATCGGAAAAAGAACTACAGGAAGTGAAACATCATTTCATTGCTTCTCATTCCGTTCAGGAAGAAGTTACTGCTGCTACATTTGAACAATATGCACTGCAAAAAGCAAAAGACTTATTTCAGCAGCATGATATTGTTATCATGGTGGGCGGCACCGGGCTTTATATTAAAGCATTTTGTGAAGGGCTCGATACAATTCCTGAAATTAACCCGGCTATCCGGCAGCAGGTTATCCAATCGTATGAAGAAAACGGAATAACCTGGTTGCAACAGCAATTGCAGGAAAAAGACCCTTTGTTCAGCCAATCGGGTGAAATGCAAAACCCCCAACGGATGATGCGGGCACTGGAGGTAGTGGAAAGCACCGGGCAACCAATCCTTTCTTTCCGCAAAGGAGAAAAAGCAAAAAGGGATTTCAATATCATAAAGATTGGATTGGAATTACCAAAGGAAGAATTGCACCGGAATATAAATACAAGAGTGGATACAATGATGGAAGCAGGGTTGCCGGAAGAAGTAAAGCAATTAATTCCTTTCAGAAAACTGAATGCATTGCAAACGGTTGGCTATACGGAGTTGTTTGATTACGCAGATGGAAACACTTCAGTAGAAAAAGCAATTGAAAAAATAAAAATTGCTACCCGGCAATATGCCAAACGTCAGATGACATGGTTCAGGAAGGATAAAGAAATGAAATGGTTTTCTCCAGTACAGATGAAGGAAATGATTGAATTGGTTGAGTCTGCCCGTTCCTGAAAACGGAATGTGTTGTCTCGTCCTGAAAAAAATTGACCAATTGTTAGCGTTACACTCTTCTTATCTTTTTGAGTTGCTTTTTTATTCACCATCAGTTTCTCTGATTTCCAGGTCGTCATTATATATAACTCCGGAAGAAACAGAGGGTGCGGCATACAAACCGAAATGTGCCTGTGCTAAAACTCCATTTCCGTCAGAAATTTTTGAATAAGAAACCAGGGTATCATTCTGCCAGAGCTTTACATATCCAATGTTGGGCCTGGTGTCCAGGTAAATTTTAATTTTTACCCATTGCTTTTGGGGAAATTTTACTGTTGTTGTTTGAAACAACCAATCACTTTGTCCCTGTAAAGGAACATGCATTAAGTGAAGAAAGCCATCATAGCTTAAATTCGCCAGAATGGTCCGGCTCCAGCTGTCGGTGCTATCCGTTGTTAACGTAGCAAAACTTAACCATTGATTTTCGGGTGTATGAGCTGCCAGGCCCATATCTGCCCAAACCCAAAATGAAATATAACATGGGGTATGAAAAACCCCGCCGCTTGTCTTCTGAAATTGGATTGTCGGGTAGCCACGATGATTATTATTTTGAGTTGCTGTGCTTTCCGGGTTTACTCCATATATCCAGGCCTTATGAGAAAAAGTACCGGAATGAACAACCTCGGTCGATTGCTGATGTGATGAACTGTTCATATGGTTTTGAGGAACGATATAGAAATTCGCAAGGTCATTAATACTTTCAAAGGAAGTGGTAAATATTCTGTGTGTACTTGCAGCAGGCTCTTTCTTTTTTTGGCACATTCCAAAATTTGAAATAATTAATAGCCCCCAAAAAAATGTTTTTATTGTCATTGCTCAGGTTTTGTTAATAGAGTTATCACCAGCATTTTGCAAATGTAATATTGGTTACAATTTCTTTCCCGTTGTAAATTATATTTCCTGTTCTGTAAATAACTTATCAAAGCATACACTATTTTTTGCATTTTCGTACTGCCCGAAATTTGGTATTATCTTATATCCATTTTTTTTGTAAAATGCTATTGCTTCTGGCTGGTTTTTCCCTGTTTCTAACAAGCATTTCTTATAGTTTAATTCAATAGCCCAGCATTCCAGTTCTTTTAAAATGGTTGAGGCAATTCCTTGCCCACGTCTGTTTGGTAACACATACATTCGCTTAACTTCCATAGTGTCTTCGGAATATTCTCTTAGGGCGCCACATCCAATGGGTTGGTCCTGGTCATAAGCAACAATCACATAATTTAAAGTGTCAGTTTTATTAAACTGCGCATAAAATAAATGTTCTTCCCCGTCACGAATTTTTAAATCTTCATCAAGTTCTCTGACAAGTTTTTGGAAGTCATCATTTTTAGAATTTGTCCTGGTACAGTTATTCATGCTGTTGTGTTGATATTCCAATCTTTTAGGTTATTTATTTTGTCAAAACAATTTTTTCAATTTTGTGTAAACCTGTTTCAGGACAGGACAGTTCGTTATCGTATCGTTTCAGGTCAGTGGTCATGATAATTATTTGATAATAGTTCCAGGATACGCAAAGTATTCTACTTTCGGTTTAATGATGCATCTATCATTCCCTTGAGAACTTTCAGATCGATCTCCTCCAGCTTATTTATGTAGAGGCAACCAACACCAGCCTTATGCTTGCCGAGTTTTTTAAGGGTAGTAGCTTGTTCCTTAATATTTACCATAAGGTACAACGATAGATTCGCTTTACGGGGAGAAAAACCTATCCGGAGCCAATCAACTTCCCTGCCAGTCGTGGGGCTTTTGTATCTTTTAATACCAAAACCGATGACGGAGCTGCTCCATAATATGGGATCTTCCCCGGTTGCTTTTTTCATCATTTCCAAAAGTACAAAACTGTCTTTACGCTTTTGTTCATCGGTAATAGTATTGATAAAATCCTCCACGTTTACAGCCGTTGGTTTTGTTTTTATTACGGCGGGTTTTGATTTTTTTTCAGCCATTTGAAATTATTATTTGTTTTACTTGCCAGTCCCGCATCCCGCATGGGCAGGACGGGTTTGCTTATTCAAGTTGTAAAGATATTTATTTTCCTGTTCGTTACTTACAGTCAGTTGCTGTTAGTCCCGATAGCTATCGGGATCGCCCAGGCATGAGGCATAATGGCTACGGCTTGGATGTGGCGGTATTTGAAAATCGTCAGCCCGTAACTGCTGCTGAATTTATGACGACCCGTCCTGAAAAAAAAATGACTGCCCGTACTATATAGAAGTTTGGATTGGAAGAATTTAAATTAAAAAATCTCATTGGGAAATGTGAGTAATAACAAAATTTTCAGTGCAACAAGGATCCATTCCATTATGAATTGTTGATTTTACTTCGCCACTAATTGATACCTGGAGATTGGCCACTAAATATTCTTTTGCCAAATTGCAGGGATTAAGTTTTGTATCAATAGCATTCTTCTCAACAATATAAAATTGCCCACCAGCTACTTTTATAGTTGCTTGTTGGTTCGTAATATATCTCACTGTAGAAGAATTTGGGAAACAGGTTTTGCCCGGTTTAGTTTCTTTTTTACAAGAAGTGATGAGTATTGAACTCATTAAAAGACAAACTAATAAAAGTGTATTTCGCATAACCGTTTTTTACTATGACAGGTATAAGCCTAAGATCGCTGCTTCAAACCGCCTCCTAATGTGCCGTACATTTTCTCTGAGATAATGAAAAGCAATTGTATTTATTGACAAATTATTGAAGCATGTCTTGCTATTTGCTGCCATTCCCCATTTTTCTTCATCCAAATATTTGTGAAGCGTCTTTTGTAAACTTGTCCTGCTTTTGCTGCGGGTGTATCGTTTCTTGATACAAGAGTTTCATGCCCCATGGTGATTACAATGTTTTTTTGAAATTGCATTCTTTCAATAACTTTTTCATAAACACTGTAGTTAATCATACCGGCTTTTTGGATTAGCAAAATAGAATCACGGGTTTCAGTTATTTCATTTCTTGGAGTGTTAACCAAAAACTCTGGTGCCCAAACTTGTTTGAGTGTATTGGTGTCCCCATTTAAAATTGCTTTCGCTCCAGTCTGTTCTAAGGCTCGTATTTTAGCTTCAGTTTTGGAGTTGTCTTGTGCATAAATCGAAAGTGCCGGGATTGAAAATGCGATTAGAAAAATATACTTTGTCATACTGTATTGTTTTTATTTAGCAATATACTCTAATAAGATGAAGTAATGTGTCGTGCTGCCCGGCTTACTAATTGCCAACAACATCTTGAAGAGCTCCCGAAAAAATCGGGACAGTCTGTATGAATCGAGAGGTTCAAAGCCTGTCCCGGACTTGATCCGGGATACGGTTCTCCCGCATAGGCGGGACAAGTTGTGAGGAGCAGGGGGTGAGAATCCCCTTGCTTACTCGACTGCCTGCTGCCCTTCTTGTGTGTCTTTAATTAACCTACAAATTGTCCCATCTTTTTAATAATACCTACATTTACGATTATTTACTATTAAAAAGCATTGAAGAAATATGGTTAAGATTAGGGTCTACAGCTATAAACGTGATAAAAATGTGATAGTTGATGTTGAAAATGTACCAGATAAAAGCTATAAAAAGATACAAGCTAATTTTATTAAGCTGCTTAAAACAAAGAAGCCATATGAAAGTATTGCCGAAGCCTATGTCTATGCAGTTGAGTTGTGTCCCAAAGCAAACCCTAGTGATATTTGGCAACATATAATTTATAGAACTTATCTTGATGAAGGGAACAATGAGCAAAGCTGGAAAAGAGCAAGCGGACAGGGTTTTGAAGTTGCATTTGCAAAGATTTATAATCCAAGATTAGCTGTCTATGGAATTAGATTAGTTGTTCTATCAAAAAGTACAGCAGTTAAAGCGTTAAAAGAAATGAAGCTAACGGGGAAAATAGAACCTTCAAAAATGGATATTGCTATCGAAGGAAATTGCGATTTACAAGGTAATGAATGGCGAATATTTGGTGTAATTCATGGGAAAACAAGTTTAGCCGAAAGAATAAAAGATGATGCACCGGCAAGTCGAATTATTATGGAACATGGTTTTGTTTCGGTCGCAGCAACATTAGATTCAAAATCGTTCCCGCCACCACATGGTGATGGTGTCAATCATGGCGAATTGGGTGGTAGAACTATAGCAGCAGGAGTTAAGGAAAACCAACCGAAACGCAATTACTTTGAAAAAGATGGCGATTTTACAAATGGTTATTCTTACAATTTAAGAACACCCCTAAGTCCAATAATAACACCATCAGGAAGTCGAATAAAAACACTTTCATTTTCTGAAAATCAACCTGATGAGTTTGTAAATGATATTCAAACCTTTTGGCTTGCAATTAAAGCTGAGATTTGCAAGAAAATGCCCGTCACAAAAGTTGGTTAGCTTATTTTTCAAAAATAAGTATATGTTCTTTTGCTATGCCTCCGCCATCGCCTCCCATGTTGGCTATACGTTTCTTACGAAGTTCTCTAGTATAATGATGTTTTAAGTCGATACCAATATTTTTGAAAAAATCAACAGTAATTTGGGCATTGTCAAATTGTGTACGTGAAAGGACTCTATTTCCAATAACTATAATAATGTTTTTACGTATTACACGACTCATCTCAAGAAGGCCGAGGTTGTAATCGTGATAGAATGAAACGGCTTCTTTATAGTGATTGTTACTATTTCTTTTTAAAACATTTTCCAGGGATTGTTCGAGGGATTCTGATTTCGGTAAGTTGTTTAATTCTTTACTTGCGCCTAGAAATAATTTTTTGTGATTGTTGATTTCTTCTTTGGAATAGCCAAGCCATTCTAACATATTTTTTGAAAACTGAAAATATCCAACACCATTTTTATCATCCGCATAAGGTGGCGAGCAGATGATTGAGTGAAAAGATTCATCTTCAAAGTCCATCTTTTTTATGTCACGGATAGCAATATCAGAAGTAGAGCCAATTGGCAATGTAACAATTCTCTCATAAGCAATCTTGTATCTTTTGGCAAAAGTCCTTAGTACGTCTGGATTAAACCTAATTAAATCTTCCTCTCTTAGCTTTCTAAGTCTAACCTCGCCACGATAGGTTAACATTACATCCCTTACTGTTGCGGAAAAAATTGCCTTAAAGAGATTATTTAACTCCAAATCATGCTCTGTTACAATATTAATTGAATTGATTAGTGAATTGATAAAAGGTATAGAGTCGCTCTTAAACCAAAATTCTAATTGTGGATGGATTTCAATACTGCTTTTGTTTGGCTTTTCTGCTAATTCTATTATTTGTATAAAGGCTTTTTGAATTTTTCGTTGGTCAATATAAGTGGTCTTTGCTTTACTAAGTATTATGCTCAAAGGATTAACATCACCACCGGCATTTTTATTGCCGTGTAAAGTCGCTTCAAGTAAAACACCACCGCCACCACAAAATGGGTCTAAAATATTTTCGTTTTTTGGGACATATGTTTCAATTAGCTTTTTTACCAAAGGCGGATTGATAGCAGCAACATAAGGATGCAAGGCATGGAGAGAATATTGAGAGTCATGTCCGGCAAAAGATAAATCTACTTTATAAAGATTTGGCTCTTTAACTCTATAGTTTTTTATTGGAACAATTTCGTCAACTTCAAATATTTCCCGTTCTGCTGATATTGGCATATTGAATTATTTTTTTTTGGGTTTGGAATATGTAATTGCTTCTTCTGCTAATTTCAAAGCGTCAAGTCCATGTTCTTCGTCTTGGATTTCATAAAGAATTTTCTCACTCAAAAATTTTACTTTAAGTTCCTTGATGTCGATTTTAAATACTTTAGAGATAATTGGAATCATTTCCTTTGTGGCATGCCTTTGATTTGTCTCAATTTTACTTAATGTTGATTGGTCAATGTCCAGAGAGGCAGCCAATTTTCGCAAAGGCATATTGTTTTCCTCTCTTAATTTTCGGATATATGAACCGAATGTTTCTTGATTCATTTTGAAAATATTTTCTTGACAATTTTGTCAAAAATATGAACTGTTTTGAATTTATTCAAAAAACTGTCCCTAAAATTTATCCACAATTCTTTAAGGGTGTGAAAACTTGGATAAGCTAATTGGGAATTGCTGAAGTGAAAGTATGTCGCCGATAGGGTTGCAGGCAACTCATAAATATACGAAACCCTTGTACATTATTTTATTGACTATCAACAGAAAACTGTACCAGCCATCACATCAACTGCCGCTTATACAACTGTACCGCATTTTCAAAACCAAGATACAGTGCATCACAAATAAGAGCATGGCCAATACTCACTTCATCTAACCAGGGTATGGCTTGTTTAAAATATTTTAAGTTGTGCAGGTCAAGGTCATGCCCGGCATTTATACCAAGACCAAGCTCTTTTGCTTTTTGTGCTGCTTCAACATAAGGTTTCACTCTCGCCTCCCGTCCTGAGCTTGTCGAAGGGCCGGCTCCAAACTGTTTTGCATAACCTTCAGTATATAATTCAATCCTGTCTGTGCCGGTAGCCGCCGCACCTTCTACCATTTTTATATCAGGGTCCACGAAGATGCTGACACGGATACCTGCTTTTTTAAAAACGGAAATTATGTTTTGCAGGTAATCTTTATTCTTAATGGTATCCCAGCCATGGTCACTCGTTAATTGCCCTAAGGTATCAGGTACCAATGTTACCTGTGTGGGTTTTGTTTCTAATACCAGGTCAACAAATTTTTGTTCCGTGCAGTTGCCTTCAATATTAAACTCGGTAGTAATTATTTTTTTTATCTGCCGCACATCTTCATAGCGGATATGGCGTTCATCGGGGCGGGGGTGCACTGTTACCCCATCGGCACCGAAGCGTTGTGCATCTATTGCTGCTTTTACTATATCGGGATTATTGCCGCCTCTTGAATTGCGCAGCGTAGCAAACTTGTTGATATTAACACTGAGTTTGGTCATTCCATTTTCTTTTCATCAAAGTTAACTGATGTAAAAGAAAAACCCCGTCCCGCCACAGGCGGGAGGGGTCTGAACCTTGAACGAAAACTATATTTAGTCTTTTAATAATTGGGTGCGGCCAAGAAGGGCTCCGGAGAAATCTTTTATTTCTGCATAATAAATACCCCTGCTTAACCTGTCAAGCCCGGTAATCGTAAAACTGTTATTGCCGGTATAAAGGTTTTTTGTTTCTGACCTCACTGTTTTTCCCACCGCATCAAAAATGCTGATGGATACCTGCTGGTTGGCAGTGGAACTTATACTCACATTTACCTGTGCAGTAAAAGGATTAGGATAGCTGAGCAGGGATGTTTTTGTATCCTTTCCGGCTATTCTTATAATGCCGGAATATTTATAATTATTATCGTTGTCAATTTGTTTCAGGCGATACAGCAGCAAAGTTCCCTGCGGATTAATATCTGTATAAGTATAACTGGAAACGCTGTTGCTGTTGCCATTCGCTGCTACCGTGCCAATTGTTTCCCAACTGCTGCCATTACTTCTTTCTATATTAAAGGAATAAGCATTAATCTCCTGCTGTGTTTTCCAGTCCAGCACTACATCCTGTGCCTGGCGGTGCCCGTTGAATGCAGAGAGGTTTACCGGCAATGCAGAATTAGTAAAGGAAACAGTTCCGATAGCAATTGCCTGCGAAGCGGGATTGCTATTGGCCCCGGCGGCATTATCATACCGGATAGTAATACTGTTTAATACTGCTAAGCCAAAATTTACTGTCACAGTTCCCCGCTGGTCGGTAGCATCAGATGCTGAATTATCGGCCTGGCCGCTGGTGGTGTTTACACTTGCTGTATTACCACTTACTACCAGGAAATTTGGATCAGTAACTGCATCATATTTGCTGAGTGTGGCATTGTAGGTAGTTACCCCGTTGGTACCGGTAACAGTAACCCTGTCAAAATAGGTTGTACTCGTTGCATCGGCTTTATCAATATCAACAATCCTGAATGTTACATTGGTTGCCATTGAAGTAAAAGTGAGAACAATATTGGTATAGCTGGTATTGTTTGTATAATTGGGGGTTACCTGTATCCTGTTTGTTGCCCCTGGAACAGTAAATGTAGCACCAGACACTGTAGGTGTTTGAGCCCCTGAATTTCCTAAAGCCTGCTTGAAGGAGCCGCTACCCACTATTGATGCGGTAGCTGTACAATTAATGCCGCTGCCGCCAATATTATTGGCATTGCCGCTTTCGTCGCCATGTGCCCAGCTTGGGGAAAAGGACGAAGCCCAGTTAAGATTTGTTTGGGCATGCAGAACATTTGTGTTCAATAATAGTAACACAATGACTGCTACGAGTAATTGGTTTCTCATAACATTGGATATTGGATGGATAATAACACCTAATAAACGCTATTAGGAAACACTTAGTATATAATTTATATATTTTTTAAGGGTTTACCACTAAAAAAATTATAAGTAGATGAAAGCTAGGGCTTAAAGTTCTTTCCAGGTATGGTCGGCTAGTAGCTGCACAGCTGCTACAAATTTTTTGAACGGGCCATTTTTGCCCCATTCTTTCGGGGAAACCAGTGAGAGTATGAAACTAGCATCACTTTTTTCATAGAGATAATATACCTGGCCAATATTAGGTTTGAAAGAAAGTTTAGCTCCGTAGATTGTTAAAGAAAGTTCTTTACGTTTCTGTATTTCATGTGCCTGTAGTGCCAGCAATTCTATTTGTTTACGAATTTGATCCAGCTGCATATTGGTTTGTTCTTCCATGGCAGTAAGAGCTTTGTGTTTTATTACCCCTTCTTCCGTGGCTTTAATAACGGCGCCGGATACTGAAGCAGAGTAGGGCAGCACACTCAGTTGCTTGTGGTATATTTCAGAGTTGGTATAAGAAATCCCATCATCTTTTATGCCCTGTTGTGTTATTTTTAAATAGCCATTGGGCAGTATCTCATGCACCACATGCAGGGCAACTTCACCTTTTTTATAAAAATGAATTTCAAAACTGATGCCATCAGGAAAAGCCGCCTGTACTTTATCAGCTAACTCATGATTGTCAAAATCATTCAGTTCACCATCAGCATTTATTTTATAGCCGGAGGCAAAAGCATGGTTCTCCAATGTTACCCAGTTGTGATGGATGATGAGTTCTTTTTTCCCTGGCACTGCCTCTATTTTATAAATACCGCTTTTAGGCCGTTCACCATTTTCATAGGTTCCCTTTTCAGGAAACAATTGCCAGGATGCAAGAAAGTTATAGGCTTGAACCATATTTATTTGCTTAACTGTAAAAGTGGGGCAAAGGTTTTGTTTTCCCTGCATATAACAAAGTATAAATTATTTTGTTTAACCCGTTCCTTAACAAACAGCAAGGGAATATCATTTATCTTTAAACTTCGAAAATAAGGCAGCAATGAAAAGCTATTTTGGCTCCTACTATACTTCTACCAATACAGCACCAGTGGAATCAACGGTGCTGGTATTTGATAACAATCTCAACATCGGGTTTCGAAACCCCGATGGCAGCAATGCTATGGTGAACTGGCTACTGAAAGATGTGGAAACCTCCTTTGATTTTCCTTCGCAGCAGACAAAACTCCGGCATACCAAAAGCCCCGGCGGTGAATTGTTGATAAAGGGAAACGATGCTGCTGTTTTTATCAAAGAAATGAACGCAGAAAGAGAGAGAGCATGGTATAAGAAAAGCAGCGGCAAAGAATGGATCCGGAACAGCCTTCTTTTTCTCGGCATACTCGGAGTGTTGTTTTTGCTTTACCTGTTAATTGTTCCCTGGCTGTCGCAAAAACTGGCTTCCAAAGTCTCTATCAAAACAGAAAAGCAATTAGGTGATGCTGTTTACGATGCATTAGGATTGCCGGGCCAGGAGGACACTGCCGGAAGTTTTGTGCTGAACGAATTTTTTAGTGCAATGGAAGTACCAACAGCTTACAACATTAAAATAACAGTAGTGAATGATAATACAGTGAATGCATTTGCCCTGCCAGGGGGCCGCATTGTAGTGTATAGTGCGTTGCTGAAAGAGATAACAACATATCCTGAACTGGCTGCATTACTAAGCCATGAGTTTACCCATATCAACAATAAACATTCTACTAAATCCATATTCAGGCGGTTGGGATCAAAAGTATTTCTCGGTTTATTGTTCGGAAGGTTTGGAACGGTGACTTCGGTTGTGGTGAATCATGCAGACAACCTGAAATCATTAAAGTATTCCAGGAGCCTGGAAAAAGAAGCCGATATGGAAGGTCTGGCGATATTATCAAAAAGAGGCATTGATCCGGATGGATTTGTGAATTTATTTCATCATCTGGAAGAATCTGCCCCGGCAAATGCTTTGCCCGAATTTCTCGGTAGCCACCCGGATGTGGAGAAACGTATTGCTTACATAAAGGAGGCATCGAAAGGCGCCACGGTGAAGGAAGATGTACAACTAAAGGCTATATTTGAAAAACTAAAATAAAATTATATGCTTGTTACAACTACCAGTACTGTTGACGGAAGACCCGTTCAGGAATATCTCGGAGTAATTAATGCACAGAGCATCATAGGTGCTAATATTTTCAAAGATATTTTCGCCGGATTAAGAGATGTATTTGGCGGCAGGAGCAAAACATATGAAAAAGTATTGGAGCAGGCCAAAGAAGATGCTCTCCGTGAATTAACACAAAAAGCACAGGCAATTGGCGCCAATGGGATACTTGGTGTTGACCTGGATTTTGAAACTGTTGGCAGCGGGGGCAGTATGCTGATGGTGATTGCTACCGGTACTGCAGTCCGGTTATAATTTATTTTGCTAAAGGGTACCATGAAACATACGTTGGTTTCTTTTTTTCTGTTGATGGCAGTTGTTTCTGTAAAAGCACAACAAGTTCCGGCTTCAGCCAAAGATATAATGAGGGAAGCATGCCAGCAGGCTGTCAAAGAAAATAAAAATGTGTTTGTGATGTTTCATGCTTCCTGGTGTGTGTGGTGCCACCGCATGGATACCAGCATGAATGATGCCGCCTGCAAAAAAATCTTTGATGATAATTATGTTATCCGTCACATGGTGGTGGATGAAACAGAAGCGAAAAAGAATTTGGAAACTCCCGGCGCTGCTGAAATGAAAACAAAATTCAATGGGGATGGACAAGGCATTCCTTTTTGGTTGATATTTGATAAAGAGGGCAACTTGTTAGCCGATTCTAAAATGAGGAAAGAAGGGGATGCCCCGGAAAAAGGGGCTAACGCCGGTTGCCCGGCAACAGAGAACGAAGTTGCTTTCTTTATTGAGATATTAAAAAAAACGTCTTCACTTGCTAATGAGCAATTAGAAATTATCCGGGTACGGTTCAGGGAGAATGATAAATAAACTACTGAAGACCGCTACCATTTTCTAAGTTCATCTTCAATAGTTTCATCCAGGTCTTTCTCATTTTGTAATACCCAGTTGGGTAATTCGCCGGGAATGATTATCCAGGCATTCTCTTTTTTTTGCATATTGAAAAAGATCCGGTCACCCCGTTCATCACAAACATTTACACTAAATGTTTCTTCATCAGGGCTTTTTACTTTTCGAAAATTAAATTCCCGGAGGCGCCCTTCGGCTTTAACCAACCGTGTAAACTGTATCATTTTTACAAATTGCATAAACATAGGTTGAATTTTACACCTATGCAGGTATCAATTTTTGTGCTATAAATGGTTTTTATACAGGAAAAGTTGTACACAAAATTGACCGTAATTAAGTGAGTGGGATTACCTGATAAGCGTCACTACCCCTTTCTGGAAATAAGCCTTGCCGGTGTAATCGGTTGCTTTTACAGTCCATACAAATGTGCCTGTTGACTGCAGTACTCCGCCTATCTTTCCATTCCAGCCAAAGCCATTTACTTTTGTAGAAAACAAAAGCTGCCCCCAGCGGTTGTAGATGTTGAAGTATTCAATGTCTTTAATGCCAACAGCTATTGGCCGGAGCACATCATTTTTGCCATCATTGTTGGGGGTAAACGCAGAGGGAACAAAAACCGTTGGTTGCGTTTTGAATACTTTGATAGTGATGAAGGCTGAATCTTTGCATCCTTGTTGACTAAAAGCTATCACTTTATACTGAATGCCCGTAGAAGGATTGGGAAAAAGGGCTACAGGATTTGAAATATCAGCATCAGATAAATACGTTGCCGGTATCCAGTCATAATTAATTCCACCGGTTGCATTTAATTGTAATGGTTGACCAACAATAACTACTGTGTCCCTTCCGGCTGAAACCCTCATTTTAGGAAGCACTGTTACGTTGATTGTGTCACGGCTTGGTTTGGGACATCCTCTTATATCAAATGCCGTGAGCACATAGTCGGTTGTTCTTGGAGGATAACTTACCGGGTTTAAAATAGCAGGATTGCTGACAAGATTAACGGGTGTCCATTGCCATGAACTGCCATCGGTTATTCCGTTCAGTTGTGCTTTTGCATTATAACAGATAGTAAAATCAGGCCCTGCATTTACTGTGGGATAAGGAACGGTTGTTACTAGTACATTATCCGTGGCAGAACATCCGCCGATAATAGCTGTAACCTGGTAATTAGTACTTGCATTATTTGTTATGGAAAAAGGATTTTGTATAGTGGGATTAATAAGCTGGGAAGACGGAGACCAGGAATATTGCAACCCGTCAGAGATAGCACGGAGCTGTATGGTATCTCCCCGGCAAATGGTTGTATCAGCCATTGCCTGCAGCGTTACAAAATTTACTACTCTTACTTTCACTGAATCCCTGTTGAGGCAGCCGTTTTCTTCAAGGTCAACATAATAAGTGGTGGTGGTAGGTGGCGACACAGTTGGGGTTGCTGTAGTGGGATTAACAATGTTCACCGGGGGCGACCAGCTAAAATTGCCTGAGCCGCTTGCCTGCAATACCAGGTTATCATTTATACAGATCAATGTATCCCTGAATGCAAGGTTGACGGGTGGTTTATCTATGATTGTCATATCTCTGTACACAGTATCACGGCAACCCCTTGTGTCGGTGGCAATCAATCGTACACTTTTTACTCCCATGGAAGGATAAGTATAAGCGGGGTTTTGTTGTGAGGAAATATCAATTGTGGTTGAGGGTTCTCCAAAATCCCATGTCCATGAATTGGGGGTTCCATATACCGATGAGGTATTATCTGTAAAAAATGTTGGCCGGTTAAAACAAATTCCTGTGGATGTGAAGCCCGGCATAAACCCGGGGAACACTCTTACTACTGTTGTGGTGGAATCTGTGCAACCCTGCCCCCGGTTAATAACCAGTTTTATAGTGTAAAGGCCGATTGCCGGGAAAGTATAAGTGGCGCTGGGGCCCGATACACTGTAAATGAGTGCATTTGTATTATCAAAAAACTCCCAATCGGTAGAAACAATTAATGGACTGCTGGATTGATTGGCAATGGTAATGGTCTGCGTATTGCGGCAAAGCATATACTCCGGAAGTAAAGTGGCGGCAGCGATGTTGCAGTCAGCAATATTTATTTGAATGTCTTTACGTTGTCTTGCAATCAGGATGCCGTTCCTGGTTTCATCTACACAAACAGTTACTACATAAATTCCTCCGGAAGGTGCAATGCCGGTGATAAGGCCGGTGGCTGAGTTTATTTGCACGGTGGGTCCAAGAGGGGCATTTTCTCCGAATGGTGCACCGTATGGAACTGCAGGAAAAGGGGGCGGGGCTGTTGGCTGGGCGCCACCACCGGCACCAGCTGTGCTTGCATAAGCTTCGCAAAAAAAATAACGAAGCTCATCACCATCAGCATCCTGTGCAGCAAAGCTGTAAGAAAAATCATTATTGGCACATACTATCACCAGGTCACTGCCGGTAAAGACTGCACTGTTATTTTCAGGGCCATTGGCTACATTGGCAGTACCCGGGATTTCTGCAGTAAAAGTGGCACCGATATTATTATAACCTGAAGAAAGGTTGGTAATGCCATTTATCCGGTAATTCACCTGGCTGGCTATTACATAACCGGCCGGCGAACCTGGTAATGAAATAGTAAAAGTGTAATAGGCCACATCATAACAAACAGCAGGTGGATTGGAGATGCACGGGTCGGGGTTGGTAATACTGATATTGTCCCTGTTTGTAATAGGAACCGACAAATCGCTGACCCTTACGTTGGTAGTTTTGTCGAAGATAGAGACGATGGTAGGATCGGTGAACTGACGACCACTGCCACATCGCTGAAACAGTTTCAATGTTACTTCATACTGGTACATACCGCTGATTATGCCTTTGAACGTATAATACATCTCACCACCGGTAATGTGGCTGGCCCTTGCTGTAAAAGAAAGGACAACAAGTAATATAGAAATTAGTGAGAGCCTTTTCATGAAATCCTTTTAAGCCTTCGGGAAAGTGATTCTAAAGATAAGCATATAAACGCATGGCAGGGTGGGCTGGTTGCCTTTGGTGTGCAGTTGCAATTGTCGTTTTCCATGACCCACCCCTTCCGGAAATACCTCATGCGAAAACCCCCTATACCCCTCCGATGGAGGGGACGCAGACTCCGCTTACCGGCAAACCTGTACTGCAACTGTTGTGACAATTTGAAATGTACCCTTGCCGTTGCAATAGGTGAATACTTTGCGATATTGCAACCTGTTGCCGGCCTTTACAATCTTGTTCCTGCTGCAAGCCAATTATTATTTATTTTAGCTGTCAACATTAATTATGAAAAAGATTTTAACCCTATTACTGCTGTCACCTCTTTTTTCTGCAGCACAGGATTGTAAGCTGATTAAAGAAACAGACCCTTATACCAAAGAGACAAGGCTTTCTACCGGCTTCATCTTCCTGGATGGCGGCTCTGTAACCATTGATGCCGACAGCAAAGAGATTGATGTGTTGTTTTCAATAGAGGGAGGGGACAAATGTTTTGATAATAACTCCATAGCGGCTATTTTTTTTGAGGGGGTAAAAACAAAAATGAGTTCCCGCAACGGGGGAACCATGAACTGTGAAGGGCTTTTTCATTTTGTTTTCAAAAAATCTTCAGTAACCCCTTCCTTGCTACAGAAAATAATGACACAAAAAATCAATCATATCACTTTTACCGGGAATAACAAGAAAGAATCTACGATAAATATCAGCCCGGCAGATCAGCAAACGCTGATGACACTGGCCACCTGCTTAGTAACTGAGGCGAAAACGCTGACGAGGTAATAGCTGCGAAATAACCTAGCATTAAACCCTTATTTTGGTTTAGGTGTTATGCGCCCCCGCTGTAGTTTAACTAATGACACAAAAATAGAAGAACAATCTATTTTTCTGCCTGCTTTTATTTCCTTACTTGCATATATAGAAATTATTTCAAATAATTTTCTATGAAACCCCATCCTCTGAAAGCTGTACCCTTATCCTTGAAATAACCCCGTAAAATCCAACCCTTATGAATTATCAACTGCATTCAGCCACCGGTGCCTTTGACACCGCAATCTCCTTAAAGCAGTTAGTAAGTAACCTGGTGAACAGTTCCCTGCCCGCTGCCAATCATAACCACACTTGTGTTGTGAACGAAGTGGAGCAGGGAATTGCACTGGGAGCAGACATCCACAAAGTCATTGCTGTTATCAGGGACCTTCTCACTGCCACTGTGGCCAATTCCCGGAATGGTGAAATTCATATTACCGCAGAACGATACAGGGATGTGGTGATACTGGAAATACAGGAGAGAAATAACTACAATGGATATGCACTGGCATTCAGCATCGGTTCTATTGAGCCGGAAGCTGCTTCAGTGGGTGGGCATATTTCTATTAAAGGGCCGCAGCAGAAAATAACGACTATATCTTTTAGTTTTCCCGATAGTATGCTGGCGGCATAAAAAAGCCCATCTGCCAACTGGCGGACGGGCTGTATTTTCCAACTAATAGTTTCTATTAATACCTGTAATGCTCTGCCTTAAACGGCCCTTCTTTGCCAATGCCGAGGTAGGAAGCCTGTGCATCTGTCAGCTCATCCAGCACTACACCAATTTTGGCAAGGTGAAGGCGGGCAACTTTTTCATCAAGGTGCTTTGGCAACACATATACTTTGTTCTCATAGTTTTTGTTGTTGGTCCACAGCTCTATTTGGGCCAAAGTCTGGTTGCTGAAAGAGTTACTCATTACAAATGAAGGGTGGCCGGTAGCACAGCCAAGGTTTACCAAACGGCCTTCAGCCAGGATGATAACATCATGCCCATCCACGTTGTAAATATCCACCTGTGGTTTGATGGTATCCTTTGTATCACCATAATTGGTATTCAACCAGGCAATATCAATTTCAATATCAAAGTGGCCGATGTTACAAACGATCACTTTGTCTTTCATCAGTTTGAAATGCTCACCTCTTATCAAATCACGGCAGCCGGAAGCGGTAACAACAATGTCAGCTTCTTTTACTGCATCAATCATTTTCTTTACTTCAAAACCATCCATGGCAGCCTGCAATGCACAGATAGGATCAATTTCAGTAACGATAACACGGCAACCAGCACCAGCTAATGAAGCTGCTGACCCTTTACCCACATCACCATATCCACCTACTACAGCTATTTTACCAGCCAGCATCACATCCGTAGCACGGCGGATAGAATCTACTAATGATTCTTTGCAACCGTATTTGTTATCAAACTTAGATTTAGTAACAGAATCATTCACATTGATAGCGGGCATCGGTAAGGTACCTTTTGCTACTCTTTCATATAAACGGTGAACACCGGTAGTGGTTTCTTCAGAAATCCCTTTTACATGCTGCACTAATTCCGGGTAAGTATCCAATACCATATTTGTGAGGTCGCCACCATCATCCAAAATCATATTCAGCGGTTTGTCTTTGCTGCCAAAGAACAATGTTTGTTCAATGCACCAGTCAGCTTCTTCCTGTGTTTGTCCCTTCCAGGCAAATACACCAATGCCGGCAGCAGCAATAGCAGCGGCAGCATGATCTTGTGTAGAGAAGATATTGCAGGAGCTCCATTTTACTTCAGCACCTAATGCTGTCAATGTTTCAATCAGTACAGCAGTCTGGATAGTCATGTGTAAACAACCGGCAACTCTTGCACCTTTCAGTGGTTGAGAAGGGCCATATTCTTTACGGATAGACATCAAACCGGGCATCTCAGCTTCGGCCAAACGGATTTCTTTACGTCCCCATGCCGCAAGGGAAATATCTGCCACTTTATAAGGCAGGCTAAACTCAATGGATTTAGTTACTGTTGACATTTTTATTGCTTTTAATTTATGGCGGCGAAGGTACAGTTTACAGGCGAATAAAAGGCCATGTAGCGGGGTTTTGCCATAGTTATTTTAAACAACTTGTCCCGCCATGACCGGATTATCATAACAGTGCCATTGTTGAGGATTAAGGGTTTTCCTAACAGTTGATATTAAGCAATTAGGAATAACTTTGCAATGGTAAAACGGGGTAATGATAGTATATGATACTGTATCAGAAGCCATAAACGGGCTAAAGGAAAGGGGGTTTGGACTGGATTTCAACCTGCTGGAAAATTGCATTGTGTGCCATGCAGATAAATTTGATGTGAATGATTTTGAGATCGCAGAAGTACACCGGTTTGAGGGAAATACCGACCCTTCTGATGAGGCAGTTGTTTATGCAATCGAATCTGTGAATGGTATGCGGGGGGTATTGGTAAACGGTTATGGCATTTCTGCAGAAGGAATGAGTGCTGAGATGGCGAAGAAACTGAGTGTAAGGCATAAGTAGTTTTGTATTGATAGTCTGTACACATGTATAAATAAATTTTTACCAATGAAAGCAATGGTTAATGCTTGCCTGGCAGTTGTAGTAATATGTTTTCCTGTTTCAGTGTTTGCTCAAAAAGACAGCATTTGGCTGCAATGCCCGCTGAATAATGCAACAGTAGTACCCCCTCCCAAAAATGTAATTCATTACAATGAACCGGATTTTTGTATCGTATTGGTAAGTTTGCCTGATACGGTAGTAAAAGCATGTTTTAAGGGAAAGGTGACCAACGTAGAACAAACGGATGATGGCAAATGGGATGTAGTATTTTATGATAAAGATTATTATTTCTGGTATTCAGGGCTAAGTAAATTAGTTGTCCGCAAAAATGATAACCTGAAGATGGGGCAGCCGGTTGGCTACATAACCCAGGGAGATAAAATTGAAATGCTGCTATTCAAATTTGAAACACCGCTTGATCCGACGAGATATCTTGATTGTAATAAGGGTGTGACGAAGAATTAGTAGCAAGAGATTTCAATGCCTGCCGGCCACTTTTTTACAAACTTTCCCAGTATTCAAAGCTATCAATAATATCGAGGTACACACCGTGAAATCCGGCGTCAATAATTTTTTGGGTATAGGATGACGAATTGCCGGTGATGTATTGTTTCCATTCGGGCATCCAGTACCGCACTGCATAATTGCCGGGCCATTGGGGATTTTCACGGCCAAGCCAGGCTGGCTTATGGTTTTTCCAGTCAGCTTGCCAGTACCAGCGGTAGTCCTCTGCTTCACCAATGCTCAGGTAAGCAATTACTAATCGTTTAGCACCATTTGCTTTTGTTTTCAGTTGGTTTACCTCAGATTCTGTCCATATAGTGGTATTGATTCCTTCGTGGAAGAAAGCATCCATGATGACAGCATCATAATTGGAAGCGGATACAGCATTTATGAATTGTTGCTTGGTAGTATAAGCCTGTGTATTGATGAGGTATAAAAAATTTTTTGCATCATTCAGCGAAGCAATGTTGAGGTTGTTCTGATTGTAGGGTATTGCAGCTGGCACATTATCAAGTTCCCTGTGATTGGCAGCGAATGAAATAAAGCCTTGTTGAAAATTCTTGTTGTAAGAATCTTGTACTTTGGAATTGGTAAAGCAGTAATCAGTCGTTAATACTTTGAGGCTATTATTTTTTGCTGTTGTACAAAGTGCCAGCCAGTTGTCCCTGTCAGCAGCCGGAGTGGGCATATCGTCATGGTTATCGTAACCATAAAATAACTCTTCACGGCCAACTCCGTTGATGGCATTGATGTAGGCCGTTTGCAAAATTCCTCCTGCTTCGCCATTGCCGGTGAGCAGTTCCTGCCCGTTTTGGGGAATGACAATAAACCCCGGATGCTGTGCCCTGCTGTATGCACTGATTTCCTGAACGAGGTTTCGCATCTCCTGCCTGAAATCCACGCCGGAAGGTTTGATATCTGCCCATTCTTTTTTACAGGCGAATAAAAATAAAAGGAAGAAAAAAGGAGCAACTGGTTTGCAGACAGGCATAAATACAGTTTGTTTTAAAACAGAAAATGGAAGCAATTATTATACCATCAGCTGTTAAGATAGTTTTTTCTCCATCACATAATCATTCATGAAGTATCCGTTGCCGATGTTGAAGTCGGCTTCCCGGATAACAGTAAAACCAAGTTTTTCGTAAAAGTTTTTTGCCTTATTCGCCCGGTTTACCTGTAGTTGTAATGCAGTGGCCCCCTGCTGCCGGATTTCACTGACGATATAATCTATAATAAACCTGCCGGAGCCTTTGCCCTGTTGCGGTATAAGCACATATATTTTGTGCAGCTTGAAAATTGAAGGTTCTGTTTCCTGGTAAGCTGCAAAGCCCACCGGTTCGGCTTCATCATAAATGATAATGAACTGGCATCCGTCATTCATTTGTTTCTGTAATGATGCTTCACTGTACATCATCTCCAGCATAAAATCAATTTGGTCTTTGGTGATTACAAGCGCATAAGTTTGCGGCCATACCTTGAAAGTGAGTTCACGGATAAGTGGAATATCATTGCCCGTGGCTTTAAGGATGTTATACATCTGTGTTTTTATATTTAAACATTGCCCGTGAAATCTTTTGGTGACAGGGAATGAGTTTGTGACCGAGAATTATACAAACAGGTGGCAATGCCGGGGGCAAATGCAATGATGATATATGCCATATATCCTGATTTGTTACCGAAAGGTAGAAAAAAGAGATTTTACCACTGAAATGAACTTATGGAAGCCTCTTACCGGCATTTCTTAATTATCTCTTTTTCCGAATATCCGTTTCAGCAAACCTTTCTTTTTTTTAGATTCATCCAAAGGGGATCCAATTGGTTTACCATTATCATCGTCTTTTTTTACAATTGCTTTCGTGGCAGTGTCTTTTTTTACCGGTTGTTTCTTGTCATCATCTTTTACCGGTTGTGATTCGGGACCTATATATTCACCACCGGGATCATTATAATCGTCAGCATTACCAACACCCTGGTCTTCTCCTTCGCCGGCAGGATTGGGGTCGGAATCACTGATAAGGATATCAGCACTGTTGATCTCGTTTTCCATTTCAGCCGGTTTTACAAATTTGGCATCTCTTTCAATACCCAGTTTTTTATCAGCCAGCACTTTTTTAAAAAAATATTCGGCGATGGGACGGGCAATCCTGTTGCCATCACCCTGGTTTCTCATAAAAGTATATTCAAAACCCACCCATGAACCGGCCAGCAATTGCGGGGTGTAGCCCATAAACCAGGCATCGGCATTGTCATCGGTCGTTCCGGTTTTACCACCCATTTCAGCTGCGCCAACCCGGCTTCTCATTCCTCCTGCGGTTCCTTTATCAACAGTTCCCTGCATCATCCTGGCCATAGTGTAAGCTGTTACTTCACTGACGGCTTCTTTGCGGTTAACACTAAAATCAAAGCGTTTGATCACATTACCATTCCGGTCTTCAATGCGGCTGATGCTATAGGGCTTAGTTGAAAATCCACGGCCGGCAAATATGGTATAGCCCCAGAGCATTTCATACATAGAAAGTTCACAGGCACCCAATGCTAAGGAGGGGAAGGGTTTTACTTTGGTAGGAATACTAATGCGGGAAAGAAAATCTGCAAATTGCTGTGGGCCTACCTGTTTCATAATATATGCTGTTGCACAGTTTTTTGAATATGCCAGCGCATTTGCCATTGAAATAATGCCCCCTCCACATTTTTTTCCTGAGGGCACCCATGTATTGCCCCCAAAATTCTGTGCTACATTTTCACACTCTGTTTCAGGAGTAAATCCCCTTTCTTCCATAGCCTGTGTATAGAGAAATGGCTTTATGGTAGAACCTACCTGTCTTTTGGTTCTAAGATTGACATGGTCATTTTTATATGTTTTGAAATTGATACCGCCAACCCAGGCCCTTATTTCACCTGTTACAGGATCCATAGCCATAAAGCTGGCCTGCTCCATCTGCAGGTGATACTTGATGGAATCTATCGGTGTCATCACGGTATCCTTCTCTCTTTTTGTATTCCATGCAAACACCTTCATGGGAATTTTTATTTCGAAAGAGGCCCTTATCTCTTTATCACTAAGGCCATCTTCTTCCAGGTTTTTCCACCGGTCGGATTCTTTTACTGCTTTTTCAATATTTCTATCATGTCCTTTCCAGATGGTGCCTGTTTTGAAATCACTCCTTGCATTGATGCCTTTTTGCAGCGCTGCCATTTGCAGTGCCATGCCTTCTTCAGCATATTGCTGCATTTGAGGGTTGATAGTAGTGTAAATTTTTAACCCATCGTCATAAATATTATATGTTCCGCCACCCGGCTTCTCTACATCCTTCAGTGCTTCTTTTATTTCACTTTTCAGCACTTCCCTGAAATAGGGTGCATAGCCGGTGTTTTCATCCATCTTTTTATAATTGAGCCTGATGGGTGTTGCTTTTAATTTTGCAGCTTCGGCAGGAGTAATTTTTTTATTCACCTCCATCTGGCTGAGTACAATATTGCGGCGTTCCAGCGCTGCTTTTGGGTTTCTCCGGGGATTATAAGTATAATTTGCTTTCAGCATACCTACGAGCACGGCAGCTTCTTCTATATTGAGCCGGTCAGGTTCTTTTTGAAAGAAAGTACGGGAGGCATTGCGTATGCCATAAACATTATCGCCGAAAGGAACAGCATTGAGGTAAAGCGTAATGATCTCTTCTTTAGTAAAATTCTTTTCGAGTTTAACAGCTATAATCCATTCTTTCAGTTTTTCAATTAACCGCATCGCTTTGTTTTTGCTGCCCTGGTCCAGCAATGCTTTGGCTAACTGCTGGGTGATGGTGCTGCCGCCGCCGGATGTTCCCGCAGTAACAAAGGCCCGCATAGTTGATTTAAAATCTATGCCGCTGTGGCCGTAAAACCGTTCATCTTCTGTGGCTACAAGTGCATCAATTACATGTTTTGAAATATCCCGGTACTTTACATTGCTGCGGTTGCCCCTCTCCGTATAATATTTACCCATCAGTGTTCCATCTTCGGCATACACTTCTGAGGCCTGCAGGATAGACGGGTTCTCCAACTCGGCGAGAGAAGGCATTTTGCCAAACACTCCAAAATTGGCAAGCAACACCAACAGGATGCATGCTGCAAAACCGCCTGCAAAAATGCGCCAAAAAATACGGACTGCTTTTTTCATATCAGATACATGGTTGTGGTTATACCAAAGAAGAATAAGAAGTGAAATAGAGTACCGAAATTAAGGAAAACCGCTCCGGTGAAGGCGGGGCAGTCATTAATTTTTTGCCAAAGTATCTATAAGAGGGGCAGCTGCGAAAGGCAAATACATTAGAACTTACCGGGTAAATGCTGATTAAGAAATGCCTTATAAGCATCAATGTCTTTATTAATTTTCAGCAAATCCAAATTTTGATTGGTCAAAATAATGAAACTGTATTTACCGCCCCGGAGCCAGGGAAGGATTTCCGAAGGGGTTTTCGGGCGGGTACTTTCAACATAAGATACCGCTTCCTGTGCATCTTTAAACGGAGAGATGAGCAGTATGCGGTTGTCGGTATCAAGTTGAAAAAGATCTGCCGTCATTTGCTTATTATAATAGGTTTCCCTGTTGAAGCGGGCAAAAGCATTTTTTGCTTCGTTGCAAAAAACCGGATCCACTTTATTAAGTACCAGTACTGCATAATAGGGTTCATTGGCATTAAACTTATATGGTGCCGTTACATTTGCCGGGGGCCTATTGCTTAATGTATCCGTTACCGGCTTAGGATTGGTGACGGTTAAGGGCTGTGTCCTGACTGAATCTGGTTTTGGCTGATTGAGTACAACAGGTTTACGGGTTGCTGTATCTCCGGGGTTACGGTTAACAACAAGGGTTCTCAGCTCTTCTTCAATCTGAGTCCTACGGCTCAATACATCCAGCAGGGTAGTAGCTTTGGCGGCCAATGGAGTGCCGGGAAACCCGCTGATAACAGCATTCAATACTTTTTTTGCTGTGCTGTCATCTCTCTGCCTGATATAATAAACGGCTTCGATGTAAAGTAACTGTGGTGTCCAGTGATTTTTCCCATAAAGATTGTCGGCCACTTTTTTCTCTGCAATAGCCTGCTCAAATTTTCCTTCTATGAACAGGTCATAAATCTTTTCGTAGGCTTTGGTAGCTTCTGTATTGCCGGATGCTTTGGGGTTTTTGCCGGTAGTTACAATAGTGGTGAAATTGCTGCCTGCATGGTCTTCACTCATCAGCTTTTTGATAACATCAGCCTTTGCTGTTTCCCCGTTTTTATTGTAGCAGTAATAAAGATTGAAAAGCACTTCATCCATTTTCTCAAACTTTGGGAAACGGCTGCGAACTTGTTCTAATGATTCTGTACCTGCTTTGCAGTCTTCAATTTCCTGCACATATATTTTACCTAGTTCAAACAATGCGTTCTGGAGGGAATCGTTTGATTTTTTCAATTGCTCCGGGGTAAGCGGCAGGTTGGCATATAAATCGTCAAAAGTTATTCCATCAGCGGCTGTTTTATTATTTCCCTGCTGATTGCTGACATTTCCCTGCTGTTGATTATTCTGTAAAGCTGCATTGATGGTTGAACTTCTCCGCCAGTTATCAATATTGGGGCGGCTGCCCCATTTAGTTTTAAAAGCAGTTAGCCCCCTTGTTTTGGAAGCAGTATTATAAAAATACCATTCCCCTTTTGGTTCCACTGACGGGAAAAGAGTTGGTGCAGCAAAGGCAGGCCCTGCAGAAAGAGTTTCTTCTTTGAGCCCCTGTTTTTTACGAATATCTTTTGTTATCTTCTTTACAAAATCTTTGCGATCATCTTCCGGCATGGCGGCTATCCGTTGCAGGCTATCCTGCCGTTCTGCTATTTCAAAATTGGTAGCAAGGTTTCCCAGGGTCTTCTTCCTTGCCTTTATAGCTTCAGGATCTTTTAATGCTGGGTCATCCAAACGTAAACTGTCGTAATAATTATAAGCTTGCCGGTATTGCTGCCTTGCAAATGATAATTCAGCAAGTTGCAGGAAAGCCTTGTTGCGTAAGGCAGGGTCGTTACTGGTAAACTGGGTACTCTTTTGTAGTAACTTCAATGCTTCGTCAATATTATTTCCCTGTAGCTGCATCTGAGCTGCCATGTAATAAATAATATCCTTGTATTCTTCGTATTTATCCCGTTTCGCCATTTTCAGCAATTCGGCCACATTCTTCTCAATTGTTTTTTCGCCTTCGTCTTTATTTACCCGGATGGCATACAGCCTTGCATAAATATCCAGTATCGGGTCGGTAGTATGGTTGCTGACTTTTACATAATATTTTTCTGATTCTTTATACTTGCCGGTCAGCTCATACAACTGTGCGGCAAGATATTCCCACCGGGCTTTCTCCTGCAGGTTGGTAGCATTGTCCAGTGCCTTCACCAGGTGCGATGCGGCGCTGTCCCACATGGTTTGTTTATAAAACCAGAATGCCTGCACTTCATGCAAATCATTTTGCAAACGCTTTGGAAAGTTGGGGTCATTTTTAAGTGTTACTATCAGGCTGGCGGCTTCAGCAAGCTGGTCTTGTGCCAGAAAATTTCTTATTTGCCAGATAAAAGATTCATTGCGGCTGGGGGGCTCAGCAAAAACCCTTCGGGGCAAACTGTTTTTTTCTTTTGTAGAAATACTGTAGGCAGAATTGCCATCTCTTTTGCTTCCAATGGTCAGGTAGTAGCCATCTTTTTCTTTTGGTGCAAAAGCATAGTTGATAAACTGGAACATCAGGTAGGCCGAATCAAATTTCTTTTGGAGGTAGTAAGATGCGCCCCATAGCAGGTAGAGGTTATCGGCCCAGTCGTTTCGTAGATCATGCAGGGCAATGGCAGTGGATGATTTAAAAGTAATAGAATCTAATTGTATGGAATCCTGTGCTGTAGCCTCCAGTGTATAGTTATAAAAAGGGAGTAAAAGGGAATAGTCATCCCGGAAAGCTGTCTTGGCCTTTTCCAACACTTCGTTCAGTTTGTTATTGGCATTAAAGTAATAGTTGTAATGAGTAACAGTATTTTGAATAAAGCGGCGGGGGAGGGTAAATTTCTTCTGATCGGACTTTTCAGACCGTAAAACCCTGTCATCGTAAGCTTTTGGCTTTTTAATATCAAAGGATATCCCCAACTGGCTAAAAGCAGGGATGGTGGCCTGGCAGAGGATAATAAAAAGAACAGCAGTAAAAGTATATTGGTTGGGTCGCATTTTCCGTCGCAATCTAAAGTCTTATTAACTGAATTTCAAATATTTTAGTATAAAAGTAGGCCATTTTTTTGACGCTAATTTGATGAATGGAAACTGGCAAAACCAACCCCGTTTGCTTATCTTAGTTCCCTAAAATGTGGTTATGATAAAATTAGATGCCGGATCCACCCTCAAACGGCTTCGAAACCGGTATCGGCTGGTGGTGATGAATGATGACACTTATGAGGAAGTGGTGACCTTTAAATTGTCCCGGCTGAGTGTTTACATCATGTTGAGCACAATTTTTGTATTGCTGGTAGGCTTGACGGTAGCCCTCATCGTTTTTACACCTTTGAAGTATTACATCCCGGGAACCAATACCGATTATAAGTCGGCAACAGAACTAAGGCAACTAAAGTATAAAGTAGATAATGCGGACAAAGAGATGAAATTATCAGAACAGTATATTGACGGGCTTAAAAAAGGCCCCCTGAAAAACATCAATGCAGTTGTTCTTGATACCACAAGAATTACTGTACCTAAAGTAGAAGCATCTGACGATTAAATAATACAGCTATGTTCAATACCAAAAACAAAACCGAAATGCAACAGGAAAAAACAAATGGCGGGAGTGCCACACTGATTGGCGCCGGCACTACGCTTAAAGGTGACATCAACAGCAACAGCGACCTTCGCATAGATGGCACCGTGCTGGGCAACATTACCAGTGCTTCTAAAATTATTATTGGCAGCAGTGGGGTAGTGGAAGGTGATATTTCCAGTAACCAGGCAGATATTGTTGGAAAAGTTTCCGGTAATATCCGGTCAAAAGAATTGCTGCAGTTGCGGGGTGAATGTGTGGTAACCGGAAATCTTTATGCAGGTAAACTACAGATAGAGCCAACCGCAACTTTCAATGGCCAGTGCCATATGGGCGCCAACATTGTGGAGATGAATAATAATAATGAACAGCAAACCGCCATCAAATAGTAATAAGCAGTTCCTGCTTAAATATGCCAGCCTTGGCACACAACTCCTCGCCGCATTAGGGGTGGCTGTATTTATCGGCCTGAAAGCTGATAAATGGCTGCACACATTACCATTGTTTTCCTGCGCCTTACCTTTGCTCACCCTCGTTGGTATTTTTTACAAACTGATGCGGGAAACAGCAAAACCACCGAAAGATGAAAAGTAGAAAGCCCTGGTTCCCCTTATTGATCCTCTTTGTATTTTTGAATACATTTTTCTTATTAGGAAAGGGTTTTTTGAACAAACAGGGAATTGACCATGAAGTATTGATTGGTGGAAATCTAATACTGTTCATTGCAACGGCATTATCGTTTTATATTTCACAACGGTCATTAACCTCCACTAATCCCGGTTCATCAGTCGGCTCCCTATACGGCAGTTTTATGGTAAAATTTTTTATAATTGCTATTGCTGCTTTTGTTTACATTATGGCAGCAAAAAAAAACCTGAACAAACCGGCCTTGTTTATATGTATGGGATTGTACCTTGTTTATACCATTGTGGAAGTGTCATCACTGCAAAAGTTATTGAAGCAAAGAAAGAATGCCTAAGAAAGAAATCCCCATTGATCATCTGCAGAATTATTTGCCGGCGGATACTGCTGATGTGGTAACAGCATACTTGCATCATTACAAAGTACATTTAACCATTTCAAGGGAACGGAAAAGCATTTTGGGAGATTACCGGCATCGCACCCATCATGCCAATCACCGCATTAGTATAAATGGCAACCTGAATAAATTTTCTTTTCTGATTACGTTGTTGCATGAAATAGCACACCTGCTGACTTTTGAGCAGCATAGCAATAAAGTGGCGGCACATGGTAAGGAATGGAAGATGATTTATGGGCAGTTATTGAAACAATTTTTACAGCACAAGATTTTCCCGGCTGATATTGAAAAAGAGCTGCTACAATCATTAAAAAATCCGGCGGCCAGCAGTTGTGCTGAAGATGGTTTGCTGAGGGCATTAAGAAAACACGACAGCAAAGAAAGCCATCATCGTCTTTTAGAGGAACTTCAAGCCAATACTTTCTTTTACATAAAAGATGGCAGGGTTTTTCAAAAAGGAGAGAAGCTGCGGAAGCGGTTTAAATGCAAAGAAATCCAAACAGGGAGACTGTATTTATTCAGTCCTGTTTATGAAGTAGAGGAGGTAAATTAGTTAATTGGGGATTGGTTAATTAGGTCCTCAGTCAGATGGAAGCCAATTTAATCTTAGAAAATCTCTAAATACAGCATATCAATTAGTAGGAATATTCCCGAGAGTGAGAATGGCTCATCTTTGAAGCCTAATTAACCAATCAACTTAATTCTTTCAGCATCCAAAGACTGCAACCTGTATGTCCGCTGTTGCCCATCGGCCCTTTTAAATATTCGAAGCCGAATTTGGCATAGATATTTAATGCCTGCTTTAATTCGGGCATTGTTTCAAGATAGACTTGTTTGTAACCAGTTTCTTTGGCAAAGGCAATACTTTTTTCAATAAGTGCCCTGCCAAGACCTGTACCTCTTGCTTGCGGGAGTAAATACATTTTTACCAATTCACAGGTGTCTGCGGGCAAACCATCGGTGGGATAAATGCCGCCGCCGCCAACAATTTCATTATTCAACCCTGCAACAAAATAGGCAGCTCCTTTTTTTTGAAATAATTCAAACAGCGTATTAGTAGTAGCATCATAATATACCGTGCCGGGATGGTTGGCACGGAATTCAACCAGTGTATCTTTTATAATTTTTGCCAGAAAGGGATTGTCAGATTGCTGAATATTTCTGATAGTAACCTTATTCATGCATTAAAAATAGCAAAAAGAAAAGGTTACCGCTGAAGGTAACCTTTTTAAAGGCCGGTGAAGGAATCGAACCGTTCTTCATGATATGCAACGTGCAATTACCGGCACAATTATGTAAAAGAATATTTCCTGGCTCTCTCTGTCAGGCGGTTGATATAATCAGTTTGGCGATCCAGGATATATTTTACTCTTTCATTAAAACTTGTCTCAATTTCCATCCACTTTTGACGTTTGCGCAGGGCTGCAGGCTTTTTTATTTTACTGTTGAATACCTGCCATTTATCGGTTGCCAGTATCCCGGTATTCAATGTGATCAGTTGCAGCATTAGTTCATGCAAGCGGAAATTGGTAGTGTTGAGGTTAACTGCTTTTGAATTTTCACAGCCAGCCGTAAACGCAATGGCAAGTGTATCGGTGGCTGCATCCAGGTATTCATCATTGATACCCTGGTTCAGGTGATTTAAAGTGAGAATTTCCAGGATATTACCTGATTGCTGCCTGTTTAATTTTGGCGCATTCTCAGCAACAGGATTCCAGGCTGCCCTGCTGATCTCCTTCAGATGATTTGGCCTGATCTCATCATAATAATGATAGACTTTGGAAGTGGGGAGGTGAAGTACATTTGTTTTAGTGTTTATCACCAGGCCTTCATGACTCCATTTTTTTCTTGGTTTCTTTGAAGAAGCTGTTGTTCCTTTTTTATCTTTTTCCCGATCGGGAAGTGTTGGCTTTGCCGACTTCTTATTATTACATGCTTCCACCAGCGGCATCAGGAGTGTTCCAAACGTTACTAATTTAACGGTGGTACCTACAAAACTCCGGCGGTTAATTGAATTGGCTTTCCTGTTTCTCCTTCCACTCATTATAACGGGAATTAGGTGATTCTAAGTTATGGCATTGCATAGAAAATGCCAAGAAAAAAATCCCCGCCTCTTTTCAGAAACGGGGATAAACCATCTATATGAAACCACATGGCTGCTGCAACCGGGGCAGCCAGTAACTTTAATCTAATTGTAATACTTTGTCTTTGGGATATTTTACTTCGTATTTAAAATTCACTTTATTTTCTTTCTTAATGTCAACTGTCATCTGCCAGGTTAGTTTCTGTGTGTCATCATCTAACTTAGCGCCGTCATATTTCCTGTCCTGCACCTCTATTTCTTTTTGGGTGGAAACGGGGAACTGGTCTTCTATAATAATACTGACAGGTTGTTGCTTGTTATTTCTCACTACGATCTCGTATTGCCTTATATCAGTTTTATTACTTCCGATAAATCTTTTGGAACTGAAATCTTTTAAAAGTGTTCTTTTCACCACTACTCCTTTGTCTTTGCCGAGAGAAAGATTTAATGTATCACCGGCATTGGCAGCATCGAGCAATGATTTACCCAGAAATGTTCCTTCAAAGAAAAGATTAGCTTCGCCGGGTAATAAATTCAGTTCCTGCCAGTCAACAATTTTTGCGGTGAGGAAAGCATCGGGTTCTAATTTTGGCGCAGCATAGTATTCGTATTTGGCATCCACTTCATAACCGTCAATGTCCACCATATAATTTTTCCCGTCATTAAATATTGTATAAGGATCATCTATTTCATATACTGTTGTGGTGGGTTGGTATGAAGTAGTAGTATTGATTGCTGTTTCTTCTTTTTTCTTTCTGTAGTTCCTTGGCTCAAAAGATGAATAACCACTGCTTGGATAACTCCCCCAGCCGTCACTCACACCCATCGCTGTAACTAAAACTTCTGTTCCTGATATTACTAATCTTTTAACAGCAATATTTACGGAGCCTCCATACCCAATCGTGGCTTCAGTTGGTTCAAGACCTGCACCAGATACAACAATAACATCACCAGGTTTTGCCAGTAAGCGATATTGTCCATTGTTATCTGCCGATACACCTGTTCTGCTGCCTTTAATTGTAATTGATGCACCCGGTAACGGGTCTCCTTTTTCATCAGTTACCGTTCCGGTAACAGTTCCATTAGAATAGGTTGACTGGATAGTATTGGGACGAGGTTGATATGCATATACATATTTCAAATACCAGGGACTGATTACCGGCTTCGTTCCATCCTCATGTGGATTTCCTGTTGATAAAAATAGCTTTACATCTTTCCAATCTTCACCACTACTTTGAGATACGTTGGCTTTGTATTGCAGGTTGATGGGACTGCTGATATCTTTCACTCTTATATCATAAGTTGGAAACCATCCGGATTGTTTTACCAGGTAAGTGATGGTGAAATTGCTGTTCGTAATTTCTTTCGCATTTACGGTTACATGAATTTCACTGGTGGAAATATCTGCTTTTTGGTTCAACTCATTCAGCTGCCTGTTCATTTTTCCTAATTCAATTTCCATTTTTTTAATGGCCCTGTCGGTTTCCATTTGCTTCTGGTAAACTTCTGTCAACCTGCTGCGCTGAAAGTCGGCAGCATCTTTCAGATCAATGGCTTTTAACCCGTTGTTTGCGCCGCCGATCTGCTGGTTCTTAATAAGAATGTTTTCTTCCTGCTTATAAACATTCAGGATATTTTTTTGCAAAGCAATTTTTTCAATCTGAGTTTCTTTTTGAGCTTCTATTTCTTTTATCTCATCCTGCTTCTGCTGTTCTTTTAAAAAATTTTGCTGGTGAATAACAGAAAGAACCGTGATGCTGCCATCAGCTTTCACCTGGATGCTTTGTTTATCAATAGAAGGGGAGATGTTTGTAAATACCAGCTCAAACTTACCAGGGGCCAGGCTAGTCTTGGCGCTGCGTTGCACCTGTGCCCCTTCGAGGAACACAGTTACTTTTTCAATTTTACTGTCAATATTTTTTTTTGTCTGGGCTGAAAGCTGAAGGCATAATACAATTCCGATAAGTGCGGCAATCTGTCTCATAATTAGTGGTTTTGGAGACAGGATGCCAATTGCTAAAGGATTGCATAAATAAAAAAATCCCGGCCTCTCAGCCGGGATACACTATTATCTTTTATCTATCAGTCATCATCTAAGCCACCGCCTTCTTCACCAGCTCCGCCGCTTCACTTAATAAGATAGCTGATTGCACTTTTAATCCACTTTCATCAATCAATTTTTTTGCTTCTATTGCATTTGTTCCCTGCAAACGAACAATGATGGGGATTTGTATATTACCCAGATTTTTATACGCATCAATAACACCCTGTGCCACCCGGTCACAACGGACAATGCCGCCAAAGATGTTGATGAGTATAGCTTTTACAGCCGGGTCTTTAAGAATGATTTTAAATCCTGCTTCTACAGTTTGTGCATTTGCTGTGCCCCCTACATCAAGGAAGTTGGCCGGTTCACCACCGCTTAGCTTAATCATATCCATTGTAGCCATAGCCAGCCCGGCACCATTTACCATACACCCAACGTTGCCATCAAGTTTTACAAAATTCAGGTTGTGTTTCCCGGCTTCTACTTCAGTCGGATCTTCTTCTGTAATATCTCTCAGGGAAGCAAGGTCTGCATGGCGCATCAATGAGTTTTCATCAAGACCCATTTTGCAGTCAACGGCTATTATTTTATCATCTGATGCTTTAAAGAGAGGATTAATTTCAAGCATAGAGCAATCCAAACCAGCATAGGCATTATAGAGATTGGTGACAAACTTTATACAGTTCTTAAAAGCTTCGCCACTCAGACCAAGATTGAAAGCAATCTTTCTTGCCTGGAAGCCCTGCAGGCCACCGCAAGGATGCACCCACTCTTTAAATATTTTCTCCGGGGTGTTATGCGCCACATCTTCAATGTTCATCCCGCCTTCGGTACTGTACATGATAACATTTTGTCCTTTTGCCCTATCCAATAATATAGAGAGATAAAATTCTTTTCTTTCGCTATGCCCTTCATAATACATATCTGCTGCCACAAATATTTTGTTGACTATTTTACCTGCGGGACCGGTTTGTACAGTCGCCAGTGTGCCGCCTAATATCTTATTGGCAAACTCCTGTATATCCTCCAGTGATTTGGCTACTTTCACCCCGTTAATGCCATTTTCTTTGATGATTCCTTTGCCACGGCCACCTGCATGTATCTGTGCTTTTACAATGGCAAACTTGCTTCCGGTTTGTGTTTTTATCTGGCGGTAAGCATCTTCGGCTTCCTGCACAGTGGTACAAGCGAAGCCTTCCTGTACGGGGACATTATATTTTTTTAATAATTCCTTGGCCTGGTATTCATGGAGATTCATTATGCAAAAATTTGCCGCGAAGATAAATGATTAGTTTGTAGTTTTTGGTTTGTAGTTTATAGTTTTATCCTGCTGTTTTGTAATTTCAGTGAATGACAAGGATTATGCTTATATGCTTGCTCATTCTTGTTGCAAGCTGTGGCCGGGTACATAAGCTCCGGGTAGTATCAGTGTCCTCCGATGCGATCACCGGTAATGAGTTTTATCACCAGGCTTTTGCCATGAAATGGGCAGCAAGGGATTCATTGGTAATTAAAGAAATACTGGCTGGTAATATTCCTTCTTTCCTGAAAAAATTTGCAGCCGTTAATGTTTCAATCATTGATTCATCAACAGGGAAAAAAATTAAAGCCACTTATTATGTATCGCCGGATTATCTGAGTATCGGTAACAATAAAGATTGGGCAAGAATAAATATCACACCTTACGCAGCCCAGAAAATTGCGGATAGTTTTCATTGTTTTTTGCCTACCCCAAAAATGGTGGATGATATTTATAGAGCAGCAAAAGTAAAATTAGAACCGGTGCCGATGTATTCTTTTCGTGACAGCACACCCACTATGTGGCAACATCATTTAATTATTGAAGGGCAGCGAAAGGGGAGAAAAGGGTTAATAGCAGGTATTCAGAAGGATGTTGTTATTAGCGGTAAAATCTTAAGAGATCCAAGGGCCGACCGGGTAGCTATTTACGGTTGGCATAAGTTAGATGGCAAACCAATTCAGCCTTTATATACCGGCCATATTTATTGGTGGGTAGATTACAGCCAGGGGATACGATTAGTCTATCGCAAGATAAAAGTAGAAGGTAAATGGATGGATTATATTGATGTACTGAAAGACCCCCGCCTCCAAAAATTCTTATGCGGCGAAGAGTTTTGCGACTTTTACTATTATAAAACCGGGGCAATTACGAATAAGTGAAAGTACTTATCCTTTATTATTGATTTTTCTGTTATGGGATTTACAAAGTAATAGTGGTTTATCATTACTATTGCAGTTATTAATATCCAAACCAATGAAAAGAAAGCTATTAAGCATTTTGCTTTTACTTCATGTAACAGCCGGATTCTCCCAAAATGATATCAGGCTTATTACCCAGTTTATTAACCCCTGTGGTAATGATGGGAGCAATGAATTTATTATTGGTCTTGCAGTTAATCCTGTAAATGTGGGAAACATGGGCTTTGCGTCCATAAATCATACTTCGGCAGTTACACAGCCGGATTTTAACTGGTATTGGTACGGTAAAAATGTGATAAATGCAGTCCGACCTACTTTTACCCCAAGCCTGGAGAACTGCGGTGTTGCCGGGTCAGGATTGTCATGTTTCCGGTTGATGGATCCCGGTACCCCGGCTGATGCCACCGTAATTGATAATGTTCGTACTACTTTAAACGGCATAGCCGGGTGTAATGTTTTTCTGCCTGTGCCAGCTTCCGGTGATATACCCGGGGGGCTTTTTGTTGTTTTTTTAGGTGCTGGTGGCTGTGGGTTGGATGTCCCAGCCACAAATTTAAATTTCTCGAACCATTGTTCAGGAGGGCTTCCTACCCAACAATATTTTCTTGTAGTTGGCAATGGTGCTTATACACCACTGACGGGTTGTACCGGCGGGTATTTTGTTAATTCAAACGGAAGCTCAAGAACCAGTGTTATTTATAATTACACTGGCGGTAGTAATACTATTTCAAGCAATTACGAAACGGGCAATACTATTTACATTAACGGGCCTGCCCCTGCTGCAGGAAATGCAGGGGTAATAGTTCCTGATGGAGTTGGCGGTTCAGTTTGGCTCAACAACCAGGGCTGCGTTCCGGGGCCACTGATTATTCTTGATGAAAAAAGGTTTTCAATAACCGGGGTAAAAAAGGAAAACAATAAGGTTTTATTGAACTGGGAAATGACAACTTCTGTTGAATATGATTATTTTGCTCTTGAAAGAAGCCGTAATGGGGTAAGTTTTGAGGAAATTAAAATGACCAGGGCTCCTTTAACAAATGGATCGGCACTAACAGGGGTGCTGACAGATGAAGAAGCATTTTCCCCATTATTATATTACAGGATAAAAGCTGTCTCACTCACCGGCAAAACAGCCTATACCAACACGAAGATTATTAATAACCTGGGTATAAAAAAGATTAATGTTTTTCCGAACCCCTCACAGGACAAATTTACTATACAATCTTCCTATACGGAGGAAATGCAAATAACAGTTTACAATATTGCAGGAGCCGAGGTTTTTAGAAAGAAACTTTATTCTGCCGGCCTGCAGGTGGAAACTGATAAATGGCCGGTTGGTTATTACACCATTAAAGCTGCTGATATGCAGGGCAGGCTGATTGAAACTCACAAATTTATTAAGTTATAGATTTTTTCTTTTAAAATTTAGGGTCTCTCCCTGAGAGACAGGTTATATTTTTTATGAATTCTTTACTATGAGAAACCTATTTACGCTTACTATCTGTCTTTTTACTGTAGTTACTGCTGCTTTTGGCCAGGGTTCGGAAAGCTTTACCAATGTTCCTGCAACAGGTGCAAGCTATGTGCCGGTTAGCTGGACAGGAGATAATGCATTGTCCTGGTCGGCTGCAAACGGACGCACTGATCAGGTTCTTACCGGAACAGCAATGACAATCCGTGATAACGGTGGAAATGTGATTTGTAATAACATCCCGGGAGGATGCGGTACATTGACTTTTAATTATGCCCGAGCTTTTACTTCCGGGTCTCCATCGGTATCGGTTTTTATTAATGGGATACAGGTCGGCGGCGCATTCAGTTCTACCAGTTCTGTATCTCAGCTTGCTACAGTAAATGCAAATGTTGCCGGGACCTTCAATCTTGAAATACGGCAAACTGTGGCAGGAACTGCACACCGGATGATCCTCGATAATATTTCATGGACAGCATCAGGTGCAGCCTGCACTCCTCCAACCACACAATCCACTGCCGTAGCTATCAGCAATACAACTGCTTCTTCATTCGATATTAACTGGACAGCAGGCAGCGGCTCCAATTCATTGGTTGTGGTAAAACAGGCCGGTGCTGTTACAGGAGCACCGACGAGCGGAACTGCTTATACTGCCAGTACAACATTCGGGTCAGGACAAACTATTGCCGGCGGAGAGTATGTTGTTTATAATGGAGTTGGCAATACCGTTTCAGTAACCGGTTTGACAAGCGGCACTACTTATCATGTATCGGTTTTTAGTTTTAATAATGCTGATAATTGTTACAATACAACAAGCCCTGCCACAGCCAATGCAACGACAAGTTGTACACAACCGACAGTACAGGTTTCCACTATAACTGTTACGCCAGGTGGTACAACAGCAAGTATCAGTTGGTCAGGTGGTAATGGTAACTCTTCATTAGTGAGATTGAATGCTGCCAGCAGCTTTACTGCACCCGCAGATGGTACAACATACACGGCCAATACTGTTTATGGTGGTGGCGAGCAAACGGTTTATTCAGGTACAGGTTCTTCAGTAAATGTTTCCGGCCTTACCGTAAGTACAATTTACTATGTAACCGTTTATACATTTAATAGTTGTGCCAGCACGCCGGATTATTTAGCAACAGGAAATACAGTTCAAAATTTTACAACGACAAGTGGGGGTTCTGGCGAACCAGCAGGTTATTATTCTGCGGCTATAGGACTTACTTGTGCCGCATTAAAAACGGCATTAAGTACTATTATCACCACTGGCATGGTGCCTAAGACTTATGGCGATCTATGGACCCAATATCTTGTTTCTGATGTTAAACCCCGTGAAGTGGGACCCGGCACTTCACCAAATGTTATTTGGGATATTTATAGTGAAAATCCAACAGGTACAGATCCATATAATTTTACACCCGGCCCTGCGGCAAGTGGCGGACAGCAGGATGGTGGGGGCGCTGCAGGATCAGAGGGCATATTATATAACAGGGAGCACAGTGTTCCTCAAAGCTGGTTTGGGGCAAGTGCAGCCTCAGGTTCTATTGGCCCTGAGAGTGATTACTTTCACATATTTCCAACTGATAAAGTAGTAAATGCCAACCGGAGTAATTTCATCTATGGCACAGTTAGCTCTCCAACTATTACAAGTGCCAATGGAGCTAAACTTGGCCCTAATACTTTTTCAGGCCTTTCGGGTACAGCCTTTGAACCAATTAATGCGTTTAAAGGAGACCTGGCAAGGGGCTTCCTGTATTTTGTTACCCGGTATCAGAGCAATATGGCCGCATGGCAAACGCTAAGTACCGAAGGTGACAAAGCATTCGACGGAACCACATGGCCTTCTGTTGAGATAAGTTATCTGCAAATGATGCTACAGTGGCATAACGCTGATCCTGTAAGCCAGAAAGAAATTGACAGGAATAATGCAGGTTATATTTTCCAGGGTAACCGTAATCCTTTTATCGATCATCCTGAGTATGCAGGCCAGGTGTGGTCGGGCAGTTGTGGATTAATTCTTCCAATTGATTTGACAATATTTACTGCGAAGTATGCTTCAAATTCAGTTTTGCTTAACTGGAAAATTGAAAGAGCAGACGGATTTAGTCATTTTGAGATTGAAAGGAGCAGCGATGGCGGAAGAACCTGGCAGAAAGCAAGTAGTGTTTTATGGCATAGCGGGGTAAACGATTATTCCTTTACAGATAATGTTGCTTCTTTTGACGGAACTATTTTTTACAGGTTAAAAATGATAGATATGAATATGGTATATAAATACAGCCATATTATTTCTGTAAAACTTCCCGGCTTAGAGGGGGTCTCTTTATTATACCCTAATCCCGCAAAAGATGTACTGACAATAGCTTTCAGGAAATCAACCAGCACAACTTTAGTTGCCAGCATATTTGATATTTCCGGCAGAAATGTCAGTACTGCAAGGTTGTTGCCGGGTTTGTCTGTTTACCCGCTGAATGTAAGCCCACTTTCAAACGGAAAATATATATTGAAGATTCAGGATGGTGACAGAGCTACTTACTCACACTTCATAATTCAGCAATAAATTACTTTTCTTAAACCAAAGATACCATCAAGCCACCTCACTGTTGAGGTGGCTTGATATTTTGGAAGACATTTAATAACCGGGGAAAATTTATATTTGCAGGCTCAACTTATCTCTATGGGAAAAAAGGCCTTGAAACTATTTAACGAGACGGTAAAATTTCTGAAGAAGCAGTATATGGAAGTGCCAACTGTTGGCATCGTACTTGGCAGTGGCCTCGGCAATTTCATAGATGAGATTGCTATTGAAAAGGAAGTGGCGTATGAAGACATTCCCAACTTTCCTGTGTCAACGGTGGAAGGACATAAAGGGAAATTGATTTTTGGTAAGCTTAGCGGTAAAACAGTTGTGGCGATGGCTGGTCGTTTTCATTTTTATGAAGGGTATAAGGCCCGGGATATTGTGTTTCCTGTCCGGGTAATGAAATTGTTGGGGGTTGAAACTTTATTATTGTCCAATGCAGCCGGGGCTGTTAACCCGGCTTACAAGGTTGGCGACATTATGATTATTAAAGATCATATCAGTATGTTTACACCTAATCCGCTGATCGGAAAAAATATTGCAGAGTTTGGTCCCCGTTTTCCAGATATGAGTGAGCCGTATAAAAAACATCTTATTGAAAAAGCAAGAACCATCTCGGCAGCTCATCAGTTTGATGTAAAAGAAGGTGTTTATGTTGCCGTGACCGGCCCGACGTTTGAAACAAGGGCCGAATATAAACTCATCCATGTTCTAGGTGCTGATGTGGTGGGGATGAGTACGGTACAGGAAAGTATTGTAGCTAATCATGCCGGTATGCAGGTATTTGCCATGAGTGTGGTTACAGACGTAGGACTCCGTGAGGACGAAAATATCATTACCCATGAAGAAGTGCTGGAAGCGGCCAGACATGCTGAACCCAAACTGGCCATTATCTTTAAGGAACTGGTGGCTGCCATTTAACAAATTGAAAGCGGCATTTGTATTTTTGCTTCGCTAATTTGCCCTTTCATCTAATTTAATACACTGACTAATAAGTTTACATACCTGTTATTTATATTACTGTCTGCTTTTCCTGTAATAGTATTTTCGCAGGATGGAGGTATTCGTCGTGTGGGAGACAAGTTGAAGCAAATAGGCGGTGGCATCCGGGGTGGTGGCTCTGGCGGAGGTACTGACAGCCTGCAAAGCAGGAATAAACATGAAGATTCCATCACTATCAGTTTCCGCTATCTTGATTCCGCCCGCAATTACAAGTTAGATTCCTCAATAGGCGATTTTACCCGCCGGTTTCCAGTTCCGGCTACGCATATTAATCTTGGTAACGCTGGCACCGCTTCCCGGTCGCTTTTGTTTTCTCCGGATTTTTCAGCCGGCTTTGATCCGGGTCTTCATGCATTTGATATATATAAATATAAATTGGAGAAAGTCAGATTCTTTAATACTACAAGACCTTATTCAGAAATCAATTACCAGTTGGGCAGCCGTGTCGAACAGATAATTGAACTGATGCACACACAAAACCTGCAGCCCAACTGGAATGTTTCTTTCCAGTACCGGTTGATAAACTCTCCCGGCTATTTCAAAAATCAAAAAACCAACCATAATAATTACCTGCTCAATTCCTGGTTTCAGTCGGTAAACAAACGGTACAATAATTATTTTGTATTGTTAGGGAATAAAATGCAGTCTGCCGAGAATGGTGGCATACAGGATACAAAGGATTTTTTGAATGACCCTGATTTTAAAGACCGGTTTGCTATTGATACCAAGCTGGGTAAAAATGACCCGTATTCGTCCAATTTTTTTGTTGCCAAAATCAATACCGGAAATAAATACAATGAGTTTACAGCATTGCTTCGTCAGCAATATGATTTTGGGCAGAGAGATTCTATTGTCACCGATTCAACGGTAGTTCCTCTTTTTTATCCCCGACTTCGGTTTGAGCATACTTTCAAGTTGGAAAAATCTTCCTACACATTCCAGGATTATCTTGGCGACTCTGTTTATTACAAAACTTATTACGATACAAGCCTGCGACGGCCTCTTGATACATTTATAGTAAAAGATAGCTGGAAAATTCTATCTAACGATTTTTCCATATACCAGTTTCCGGATGCAAAAAATCTGCAACAATTTATTAAACTTGGGGTATTGCTGCAAAGTATATCGGGAGAATTTGCTTCCGGAAGAAAGAGTTTTGTAAACACGGCCGGACATGCTGAATACAGGAACAAGACCCGTAATCTCCGATGGGATATTGAAGCTAATGGTAAATTATATTTCACCGGGCTAAATAAAGGCGACTACCAGGCTCATATCAGCCTGCAACGGTTATTGGGGAAAAGGATTGGTTCACTGCAATTAGGATTTGAAAACACAAGCAGGACGCCATCATTCATTTTTGACAGTCGCAGCAGTTTTTATTTTCTGCAAACAATAAAAAATTTTAAAAAAGAGAACAATACCCATCTTTTTGCTTCTTACTCTTTGCCTTCTTTTAAATTCAGGCTAACAGGCCACTATTACCTTGCCACCAATTACACTTACATCAGTAAATACTACCAGTTGCAACAGGAAGCTGCTTTGTTTAATTTATTGCAGATAGCTGTGGAGAAAACAACTAAATTGGGTAAGCGATGGAACTGGCATGCCGAAATCTATTTTCAACAGGCAGTAGGCAATGCACCTGTCCATGTACCTGTCATTTTTACCCGTAACAGGGTTGGCTATGAAGGAAACCTGGGATTTAAAAATTTGGATATTGCGATGGGTGCGGAGGTTCGATACCGGTCTTCTTATAAGGCAGATGGTTATTCGCCGGTGCAGGGACAATTTTATTACCAGGATAGTATCACCATCAAAAATCCACTGCCGGATATTGCAGCCTATGTACATTTTCGCATCCGGCCTTTTAAGACTTTCTTCAGAATAGAAAACCTGAATACTTTTCGGAAACTGAGCGAAAATTATAGTTTTACCAATAATAATCTTTTGGCACCGGGATATGCCCTGCCCGGTCTCCAGTTCAGGTTGGGTGTGTATTGGAGTTTTGTTAATTGACAGTCAAATATTTGCCGCTGATAAAAATCGGTTAGCCAGACCGGAGATTGCTGTTATCTTTGCGGTGCATTCATGAAAAAGATAATTGTTTGGATATCATTCCTCTGTTATTTTGCTGCAACCAGTGGCATAGTTATCAGTTCTCATTACTGTATGAAAAGGCTGGCATCTGTTCACCTTTTTGAAACATCCGGGGATTTATATGGTAGTTGTGAAATGGAGGCCCAGGAGTCTGATACATGTTGCAGGGATGAAGTGAAATTACTGAAGTTGGTGCAGGATCAGGATAAACTATCGGTTGGAAATTGTGAAATTCCCATGACAGGAAAAACAGCATCAATCCCGTCTGAATTTATCGTTACTCCTTTTGAAAATATTGGTGAACAACGTCATTTCCACAATCATTCCCCGCCTTTACTGTCTGAGCAGGATACTTACCTGCAGAATAGTGTTTTCAGGATTTGAGATGCAACTGGTTTGATCAGTAATGGGTCAATAAGCTTTTGGCACATTTAGTTTAATATATCTATTCTCAAAAACTTAAATTCATAAAAATGAAATCAATGAAGATTTTTCTGGTTACAGCCTTATTAATGGTCATCTCAAATATGGCTATCGCCCAGGAAACAACAGAGACTTTTAAAGTTTCCGGCAACTGTGGTATGTGTAAAACAAAAATAGAAAAAGCAGCCAAAGATGCAGGGGCCAGTGCAGCAACATGGGATGCAGCAACCAAGGATCTGACTGTTACTTATAAGAGCAGCACTACCAACACTGCAAAAATTCAGGAAAAAATAGCCTCAGTTGGGTATGACAATGCTGGTGCGACAGCGGCAAACGAAGTTTATGATAAACTTCATGGATGCTGCAAATATGAAAGAACCGCAGTTACAAATGATACACAGGCTGATTGCTGCAAAGACGGCAAATGCACTAAAGAAGGCCATAATGGCAAAGACTGTTGTAAAAAAGCAGATGGCAAAATGATGGAATGCCACAAAGATGGCAAATGCACCAAAGAAGGCCATGAGGGTAAAAGTTGCAGCAAAAAAGATCATAACAAAATGGATTGCTGTAAAGACGGTAAGTGTACCAAAGAAGGTCACGATGGTAAAGATTGCTGCAAAAAGGAAGACGGTAAAATGGATTGCTGTAAAGACGGCAAATGCACCAAAGAAGGCCACGATGGCAAAGATTGCTGCAAGAAATCAGAAGAGTAAGAGTTTAATATCATAATTTATACGGGCTTCTTCCCCTGCTGCTGCCTGGGAAGAAGCCTTTTAAATCTGATGCTATGATAAAGCACAGGGTAATTTTCACCTTCCTTATTGGCTTTCCTTTTTTTACTATAGCAGGTGCACAGCCTCGTCAGGGTCAAATGGCGACAGAGATTGCATTGCCTTCAGCGAAAGGCGATACACTGCGCCTCTCTTCATTAAAAGGCAAAGTGGTACTGCTGGACTTCTGGGCTTCCTGGTGCGGTCCGTGCCGCAGTTCAAATAAGCAACTCGTTAAGCTTTATTCAAAATATAAAAACAAGGGGTTTGAAATATTGGGTGTATCTCTTGATGATGATCGCTCAAAATGGAAATCCGCAATTATGAAGGATAAAATAACCTGGCTGCAGGTAAACGAACCTGGTGGATGGGAAGCAAAAACAGCCAGGATATGGGATATTTCCGCCATACCAACTTCTTTTTTGATTGATAAGGAAGGGCGGTTAATTGCAATGGACTTGTCAGGAAAAGAGCTGGAGAAAGCGCTTAAATATTTAATTGACAAATAGGCTTAGAAGACTATGCGAAATATTTCTTTCATCATATTTTTATGAATGTAAGAATTGCAAGACAAGATTGATCTTAAAACAAAGGGAATGTTGTATGGGTTGCAGTTATAAAACCCTCAAATTTTCTCTTGGGCGGCTTCAGAAAAGTTGTTGCTAATCAGCCCGGTAAGCCAATAAAGCATAAACAGGGATAAAAATTTTGTAAATGCTTTGAATAAAATTGTTATATTTTTGTTCCTGATAGTGTATGAAGAAGTTCATAACAGCCATATTCGCCATTTTATACATCGGCACCTCCACAGGTGCTACGCTGAACCTGCACTACTGTATGGGCAAGCTTGCTGATTGGGACTTAGGGCTTAATAAGTCCAAAACATGCGGCAAATGTGGTATGGAGAAAAGTAATGAAAAAGACAACGGCTGCTGCAAGGATGAACATAAATTTATTAAGAACGGGACTGACCAGAAAACTGCCGAAGCTGGGTTACAGATAATGCAGTTATTTGCAACAGCTTTGCCAGTATCGTTTGGTGAAATACATTCTATTGATTTTCCTTCGGTGACAGAAGTAAATCAGATCTCTCATGCCCCTCCCCGAAGTGGTGGCGTTGCGGTGTACATCCGCAATTGTACTTACCTTATTTAAAGATTACTTTCTTTATTGAGCCGGGCGATTTATTGCCGGGTTGTTGGCATTTCTCTATGCCATGTTTTTTGAGATTTTTTCATACATATTAAATCAAATCAAGCAAAATGAAACCATTTAAAATGCTGATGATGGCAGCTTTGACCATCCTGTCTGTTTCTGTATTTGCACAGGACACTACAAAAATTAAAATAAAAACCCCAAAGCAGAAATCAGAAAAAATAAAATACAGTTGCCCCATGCATGCCGATGTTGTGAGTGCTAATCCGGGTCAATGCTCCAGGTGCGAAATGGATTTAACAAAGACAAAAAAGGGGCAGATGAAAACGGAAGTGACGAAGACCTATTTCTGCCCCATGAAATGTGAAGGGGATAAAACCTATGGTAAAGCCGGTAAATGTCCCCAGTGCGGAATGAACCTGAAAGAAAAGGAGAAAGCAACTGTAGTTTATTCCTGTCCCATGAAATGTGAAGGAGATAAAACCTATGACAAAGCCGGTAGATGTCCCCAGTGCGGAATGAACCTGAAAGAAAAGGAGAAAGCAACTGTAGCTTATTCCTGTCCCATGAAATGTGAAGGAAATAAAACCTATGACAAAGCCGGTAGATGTCCCGAGTGCGGAATGAACCTGAAAGAAAAGGAGAAAGCAACTGTAGTTTATTCCTGTCCCATGAAATGTGAAGGTGATAAAACCTATGACAAAGCCGGTCAATGCCCCAAATGCGGCATGGATTTAAAAGAAAAGAAAGATGATCATTCTGGTCATCATCATTAATTAAAATAAAAAACAAAAGAGTAATGAAAAAGATATTCTTCAGTGTATTAGCTATCAGTGCCATCACATTTACCGCCTGCAACAGCGGCGGCAATAAAAATGAACATGAAGGACATGACATGGATAACATGGGCAAAGACAGTTCGCAACATGTAACTACCACAGATGATAAGGATGTGAAAGCTGTTGCAGTTATTTATACGAATGTGGATACAAAAGCTGCTGCTTCTGTTAAGTTAATAGTTGACCATTACCTGCATGTAAAGAATGCACTGTCGAATGATGATGCAGGCGAGGCAGCAAGTGGCGCTAAGGCTATGGAAGCGGCTATCGGCAGTTTGGATAAATCATTATTAACGGCAGAACAAAAGACAGCTTATGATGCAAACGAGGAGGAAATGAAAGAACATGCAGACCATATAGCAAAGAATGGTAGTGATATCAAACATCAGCGTTCTCATTTTGTAATGATGAGTGAGGTGGTGTATGACCTGGTGAAAAATTTCGGTGCCGGGCGCCCTGTTTACCATGATCATTGCCCGATGGCAAGGGATAACCAGGGGGCCATGTGGATCAGCGAAGTAAAAGAGATTAAGAATCCCTATTTCGGTGCGGAAATGTATAAATGCGGCAGGGTGGAAGAAGTGATTAAGTAATTTTTAAAACAACATCATGGTTCGAAAATTAATTGAACTGGCTTTACGCAACAGGCTTATTGTCCTGTTTCTGGCAGGCGGCTTGTTTGCGTATGGCATTTACTCTGTCAAACAAAATCCCATTGATGCTATTCCTGACCTGAGTGAGAACCAGGTTATTGTTTTTACGGAGTGGATGGGCCGCAGCCCGCAGGTTATAGAAGACCAGGTAACCTATCCATTGGTAAGTAACCTGCAAGGCATTCCAAAGATTAAAAATATCCGTGGTTCATCCATGTTTGGGATGAGTTTTGTGTATGTGATTTTTGAAGACAATGCAGATATATACTGGGCAAGAACAAGAGTGCTGGAACGGTTGAATTTTGCGCAGCGTTTATTACCGCAGGGAGTGACTCCGACTTTAGGCCCTGATGGAACTGGCGTTGGTCATATCTACTGGTATCATCTTGATGCTCCCAAAATGGATTTAGGTGAGCAAAGAGCTTTACAGGATTGGTATATCAAGTTTGCCTTGCAAACAGTAAAAGGTGTGGCAGAAGTGGCATCATTCGGAGGTTTTGAAAAACAATACCAGTTGGTGGTTGACCCGGTAAAACTGCAGTTCTACAATATCTCGCTGATGGATGTGATGAACAAGGTAAAAGCCAATAATAATGATGTAGGGGGAAGAAAGTTTGAAATGGCAGACATGGCTTATATCATCCGTGGCCTGGGTTATATCAAAAGCAAAGAAGATGTAGAAAATATTGCATTAAGTAATTATAACGGCATACCTGTACGGGTAAAAGATATTGGTTCCGTACAAATGGGCGGCGATCTGCGTCTTGGCATTTTTGACATGGATGGAAAAGGGGAGGTGGTTGGCGGCATTGTGGTGATGCGGTATAATGAAAATGCCAATAAAGTAATTGAAGCCGTAAAAACAAAGATGAAGGAAGTGGAAAAAGGTTTGCCGGAGGGTGTAACTTTTAAAACCTCTTATGACCGCAGTACGTTGATACAGGAGGCAGTTGATTCAGTGAAAGGAACATTGATTGAAGAGATGATTGCGGTTTCACTTATTGTACTCATCTTTCTTTTTCACTGGCGCAGTGCGGTTATTATCCTCATACAATTACCCATTTCAGTTGCGGCTGGTTTCATCTTCCTTGAAATGTTTGGCATATCCTCCAACATCATGTCCTTAACCGGTATTGCACTGGCTATCGGCGTGGTGGTGGATGATGGAATAGTAATGGTGGAAAATGCCTACCGGCATATCAGCGAGGAGCAACTTAAAAAAGCAAACAATGGAAATAGTTGAGAAGTTCAGTATAATCACTTGCCCGCATTGCGGGAATAAAAAGGACGAAGAAATGCCTTTGGATGCATGTGTCTGGTTCTACACATGTGTAAACTGCGGAAAGCAGGTAAAACCCAAAGACGGGGATTGTTGTGTTTTTTGTTCATACGGAACCATTCCCTGTCCGCCGAAACAATTAAATAAAAACTGTTGCTGAATGAATGCGATAAGAAAAATATTAAACAGGAAAAAAGACCCGTTGACAGCAGACGAAAAGATGGAAATCATTGAAAAGTCATCCAAGCAGGTGGGGCCGGGTGTTTTCTACTCAACTATCATTGTTGTTACTTCTTTTCTACCAGTCTTTTTATTAACAGGTATGGAAGGAAAACTCTTTCATCCGCTGGCATGGACAAAAACTTTTATCCTGCTGATAGATGCGGTGCTTGCCATCACTTTAACGCCGGTATTGATTTCATTTTTTCTAAAAGGAAGATTGAAACCGGAAAGTGCAAATCCCATTACGAGAACACTGGAAAAGATTTATACTCCCATTCTCAGGTGGTGTTTGAAGTGGCGGAAAACAACTATCGGTATCAACATAGCAGCGTTAACGGTTGGTGTGATAATGATGACAAGATTAGGTTCTGAATTTATGCCTCCATTAGATGAAGGGTCATTGTTGTTTATGCCCGTAACATTGCCTGATGTTTCCAATTCAGAAGCAAAACGTTTATTACAGGTGCAGGATAAAATCATCCGTACTGTTCCTGAAGTATCTCATGTATTGGGAAAAGCAGGAAGGGCTAACACAGCAACAGATAATTCTCCCATCAGCATGATTGAAACCATTATCCTGCTGAAACCAAAATCGGAATGGCGGAAAGGGATGAATAAAAATGATGTTATTAACGAACTTAATTCGAAACTGCAGATACCCGGCGTAACCAATGGATGGACACAGCCTATTATCAACCGTATCAACATGCTTTCAACAGGTATCCGCACCGATGTGGGATTGAAAGTGTATGGGCAAAACCTTGACAGTATCTATGCCTTTGCACAAACCATCAAAAAGCAATTGGAAGGAATAGGTGGTGTAAAGGATCTGTATGTAGAACCCATTACCGGCGGCAAATACATTGACATAGCAGTGAAACGGGAAGAAATCGGACGGTATGGTTTAAGCGTAGATGATGTGAATACAGTCGTTGAAAGTGCACTGGGTGGAATGAAACTTACAACGACGATTGAAGGCCGTCAACGGTTTTCAGTAAATGCAAGATACGGGCAGGACTTCCGAAACAACCTGGAAGCATTAAAACGGTTACAGGTGCAGACAATGAACTTTGGCCCCATTCCTTTGGAAGCAGTGGCAGATATAAAACTCAGCGATGGCCCGCCAATGATTAATTCGGAGAATGCCATGCTGAGAGGTACAGTTTTATTTAATGTAAGAGAGAGAGATTTGGGCAGCACAGTAAAAGAAGCACAGGAAAAGCTGAACCGGATGATAACAAAACTGCCCAAAGGTTATTTTTTGGAATGGAGCGGACAGTGGGAAAATCAGATAAGGGCTAACCGCACATTGAAAATGATTTTACCAATTGTCCTCGTCATCATTTTTATGGTACTATATTTCACTTATCGCTCTTTTAAAGAGGCCGCCACTACCATGATAACCGTTCCGTTTGCATTAATTGGTGGTGTGTTTATGGTCTATTTCTATGGCATTAATTTATCTGTTGCGGTTGCAGTTGGTTTTATTGCCTTATTTGGAATGGCAATAGAAACAGCAATGCTGATGACCATTTATCTGAATGAGGCAATGCAGAACATGGTGGCAAAACATGGCAACTCCAAAGCAACACTAACACCGGCTATCATCAGGCATTTTGTGATTGAAGGGGCGGCAAAAAGGTTAAGGCCAAAACTAATGACGGTATCAGTTGGCCTGTTTGGCTTAATACCTATTCTTTGGACGACCGGTGTGGGCAGCGATATTATGCGACCCATTACCATTCCATTGATTGGAGGAACCATAACATCCACCATTTATGTATTGCTGATTACCCCGGTAATCTTTGAAATGATAAAAGAAAGAGAATTAAAACGTAAAGGCAAAATTGAACTGACAGATGTTAAAGAATAAATTACTCCTGACATTGTTTGCATTGGCTGTAGCTCTCAGCGGCAGTTCGCAAACACTAAAACTGGATGCTGTTATTGACAGCATCAAAGCCTCACACCCGGTGCTGAAGATGTATGACAATGAAATCCGTTCAATGGATGAAGCGGCCAAGGGTGCAAGAAGCTGGATGCCCCCGCAGGTGGGTATTGGCCAGTTTATGACACCGTATGATGTACGGCTTTGGCACAGGGAAGGAGATATACCGGGCATGGGTTCGGTAATGGTATCCGGTGAGCAAATGTTTCCGAACAGGAAGAAACTGGATGCAGATGAAAAGTATATGAAAGCAATGTCATCAGTAGAAAAAGAGAAGAAGAACGCATCGCTGAATGAATTAATCAATGACGCTAAACAGTTTTATTACGAATGGATAATTCTTAAAAAGAAACTGGTGATATTGGAGGGGAATGAAAAGATTCTGGAGTTTATGATAAAGAATGCGGAGATAAGATACAAAAACGGCTTGGAGAAAATCAGCGCTTACTATAAAGCGAAAGCCGCATTGGGTGATGTAAAGAATATGCAGCTCATGTTTGAAAGTGATATAAAAGAAAAGCGCATCCGCATCAATTCACTTATGGGAAGAAATGCAATGACAGATTTTGATATTGACACAATTTATACTTTAAATGATTATTCAGGGCTTGTTTTTGACAGCATGCTGTTTTATACAAGCAGAAGCGACCTGAAATTATTAGACAAGGAAATCAATCTCACTGTGCTGAAACAGGAAACGGAAAGAGCAGGTTTGAAGCCACAGTTCGGTATCCGCTATGATAATATGATTGGGTTTGGCGGCCAGCCGGTGCAATACACCATTATGGGTATGGTACGGATACCGATGGCGAAGTGGTCATCCAAAATGAATAAAGCGAATATTGAAAGCCTTAAATGGAAAACCTATGCCATACAATCGCAAAAGGAAATGATGGTGAATGAATACAGCGGTATGGCCTATGGTATGCGGAATGAACTGGAGTTAAAAAAGAAACAACTGAAACTCTATGGGGAAACTATTATTCCTGCACTCAGGAATAATTATAAAACGATGCAATTGGGATATGAACAGAACACCGAAGAACTATTTATGCTTTATGATGCGTGGGAAACACTGAACATGAAGCAACTGGAATATGTAGAATTGCTCAACCAGTCACTAAGACTCCAGGTAACGATTGAAAGAATTATTGAAAAAAGATAAACACTTACTTATATGCAACGAAGAAATTTTATTAAGCTGTCGGGTTTAAGTGCAGGCGTTGTTGTAACTGGTGGCTCCCTTACCAGTTTATTGCTAAGTTCAGCCGGCTGCAAAAAAGATCATCATATGGGTCTGATGACTGAACCTGTAATGGTAACCGAAGGCAATTTTTCAAGATTGCTTTCATTTCCCTCTCAGGCTGGGGTAAATCAAACACTCACTGCCCAGGCGACAACTGCAAACCTGAAAGGGACCAACATTCCGGTCTTAGGCTATCAGCCCAATAGCTTGCTTGGCCCGTCATTCAGGATAAACAAAGGAGATGCAGTAAACATTTTATTGCAGAATAATTTATCAGAGCATACCAATATTCACTGGCATGGTTTAAAAGTTCCTGCATTGATGGACGGCCATCCCGACCAGTTGGCTAATGCCGGTAGCTCATTTCGTTACCAGTTTACAGTAAACCAAAGAGCCGGTTTAAGCTGGTATCATCCTCATCCGCATGAAATGACAGGCAGACAAGTTTTCCAGGGGTTGGCTGGTTTGTTCATCATCAATGATGCTGAGGAAGCAGCGCTAAACTTACCATCCGGTCAATATGAAATTCCATTGGTGATACAGGACAAACGAATCACCAGCACAGGCATTAGCTATAATCCGTCAATGGAAGAAGTAATGGCAGGTTATATGGGAGAATCAATTGTAGTGAATGGAGTTTATTCACCATACACAGAAGTAGCTACCCGTTATTACCGTCTTCGCATTTTAAATGGTTCCAATGCAAGGGTCTATAATCTTGTATTAAGCAATAATGCTGATATAATAATTATTGGAAATGACGGGGGCTTATTAAGAACTCCCGTTACTGTAAAAGATATGTTGATTGCTCCCGGGGAAAGATTGGATGTACTGGTAAGCTTCGGTGGCGTACCGGTTGGTACAGAAATATTTTTAACGAGTAAAGAATTTGGCAACGGCGGCAATGCTCAGGGTAAGCAGTCTTTCAAAATTATGAAATTCAAAGTAACAACAGCCACCACCAATACATTTACTGTTCCGGCAACGCTTTCAACCATAAACACAATTCCTCCATCAACAGCAATTAAAACAAGAACATTTGAAATCTCCAATGCAATGGAGCATCACGGCTATCCCATGAATGATGGAATGCAGATGCGTCACCGCATCAATGGAAAATTATTTGATAGCAGCCGTATTGATGAAACCGTTTCAGCAAATACAAATGAGATATGGATGTTTGATAACAACAATGGCGACGAACCACATCCTATGCACCTGCATGGTGTATTTTTCCAGGTGCTCGACAGGGCAGGCGGAAGAGGAAATCTTATTGCATCAGAAAGCGGATGGAAAGATACAGTGCTGGTAATGCCCGGTGAGAAAGTAAGAGTGATTGTTCCATTTGAAAATAATACCGGCAAATTTGTTTTCCATTGCCATAACCTGGAACATGAAGATGATGGAATGATGTTACAATATCAGTTGAGTTAATCAATAAGCACAATGAAGAAACTATTTTATACAAGTGTGATTTTTTTGACAGTTATAGCTGCTGCCTGCAATAACAACAAAGACCCACATGCTTCACACAAAACAGAAGTACCCAAAGAAATGTACACTTGCCCTATGCCGGAAGATTCTGTTTTCAGCGATAAGCCCGGCATATGTCCGAAGTGCGGAATGGATTTGGTTAAAAATGAAACGGATAGTAAGAAGGTTGGTGATGTTGAACTGGAATCATTACTGAAGCCTACCAATGAGTTTGTCGTTTCATCCATTCCTGTTACTACCATTGAGAAGAGGGGCGAGCAGATTGAAATTGAAGCATTGGGAAATATTGCCTATGACACAAGACAGGTCGGCAGTATCTCTGCAAGGGTATCAGGGAGAATTGAAAAGCTGTATGTACGCTATCGCTATCAGAAAATCGCTAAAGGTCAAAAGATACTCGACATATACAGCCCTGAATTACTCACGGCACAGCAAAATCTTTTGTTCTTGTTAAAGAATGATACAGAAAACACAACATTTATTGAGGCGGCAAAAGAAAAATTATTATTACTTGGCATGGGCAATGCACAGTTGCAACAGGTTATTAAATCAGGCCAGCCCTCTTTAACAATTGCAGTTTACAGTAATTACAGCGGACATATACACGAAGCAACCAATGCTGGTAATATGAACACTACAGCAGGAATTATGAAAGATATTTCATTGATAACAGAAGAGCTTGCATTAAAAGAAGGGATGTATGTGCAAAAAGGTCAATCGGTATTTACTGTCTTCAATCCGGACAAGGCATGGGCCATTCTCAATATTTATGGAGAGAACCAGGCATTGGTAAAAGCGGGCAATACAGTCAGAGTAATTCCCGAAACAGCCCCGGACAAAGATTTTCGTGCATCCATTGATTTCATTGAACCATTTTACAGGAAAGAAAATAAAACACTCACGGCAAGAGTGTACTTCAACAATAGTGTATTGAAAATACCAATCGGCAGCCAGGTAAAGGCTACTGTTTTCGGTAATTCAAGGGAAGCGTACTGGTTACCTAAGGAAGCGGTCTTATCATTAGGAATGGAAAAGGTTGTATTCAGCAAAACAGATGGCGGTTTTAAAGCAATTAAAGTAAGCACTGGTATAGTACATGAAAAACATATACAGGTAATAAGCGGATTAGCGACTACCGATTCAGTGGCCGCTAATGCCCAATATTTAATGGACAGTGAAAGTTTCATCAAAATAAAAAACTGAGTATGCGGTATATTCTTGTTTCAGTTATGGCTTTATTCATTTTTGCATCCTGCAAAAACAAGAATGAAGCGCCAAAAGATCCCGATACCTATTACACCTGTTCGATGGACCCTCAGGTGGTGGAATACAAACCGGGTAAATGCCCCATCTGTAAAATGGATTTAACACCGGTAAAGAAAAGCAATGGTGAAAAAAAAGATGAATTGCATTTGAGCGAACAGCAAATTCAGCTTGGTAATATTCAGGCTGATACTATCCGTAATGGAACCATTGGCGACCAATTGGTATTAACAGCCACTTTAAATTTTGACCAGATGAAAGCATCATCAGTAAGTTCAAGGGTGATGGGCAGAGTGGAAAAGTTGTATTACAAGAATCTTGGCGACTATGTAAAAAGAGGTTCGCCACTTTATGAAATATACAGTGAGGATTTGAACAATGCCAAACAGGAGCTCTTGCTGGCCTTGGATAAGAAGAAAACATTCTCCGCCGAACCCGTCATTGATTTTGACCAGTTGATTCAAAGTGCAAAGAATAAATTACTGCTGTGGGGTATGAATGATGCACAGATTGACGAACTGGTTAAAAATAAAAAAGCCATACCCACCACTACATTTTATAGTAATGCGGCAGGATATATAACTCAATCAGACATCAGGGAAGGGGATTATGTAATGGAAGGCGGAACGATTGTAAAGCTGGCCGACCTTTCCACTTTATGGGCAGAAGCACAGGTTTATACTTCACAACTTGCGGAAATAAACAGCAATAGCATTGCCTCTGTACAGCTTCCTGATTTTGATAACAAAGAAATCAGGGGCAGAATTGAATTTGTAAATCCTGAAATCAATCCCGATACAAGAATCAATCTGATTCGTGTATCTATTCCTAATCCCGGTAATCAGTTAAAACCCGGAATGCCTGCTTATGTGATACTGAAGAGTCCTCAGCGTCAGTCATTGGCATTACCGATTGATGCTGTTATAAGAGATGGTAAAGGAGCAACTGTCTGGATACAAACAGGAAAAAACACTTTTAAAAGTGTAATGGTGCAAACCGGTTTGGAAAGCGATGACCGGATTGAAATAAAATCGGGGTTAAAATCTGGAGATGTGGTTGTATTATCAGGAGCATACCTTTTGCATAGTGAATATGTATTTAAAAAAGGGGCCGACCCGATGGCGGGGCATAATCATTGAAAACTATAGCTACAATGTCGTCAAAAAAATATATTCCGGCATTACGGTTTAAATGGCTCACACCTTTATACGGTTTTCTTATTGGAATAACCTTGCCTGAAGCAAAGATGAAGCGCTACCTGGTTGGAGCAGCTGCAATTAATGTTGATTCAACAGTGTTGGATTTTGGTTGTGGTACCGGCACACTTGCAATCTTAGTGAAAGAATCCTGCCCTGCAGCAAAAATTACCGGCATAGATACAGATGTCCAGATATTGAATAAAGGAATCCATAAAGCAAAAGAAAAAGAAATGGACATTTTGTTTCAACATTATGATGGGGGAAAGTTTCCGTTTCCAGGCAACTCATTTAACTGTGTTATTTCCTCCCTTGTATTTCATCACCTTGATACTGAAACAAAACAAAGTGCATTAGCTGAAATCTATAGGGTTTTAAATTCAGGTGGCCAATTGCATATTGCAGATTTTGGACGTTCAAAATCATGGGTTCAAAGAACTCTTTTTAATTTAATAAGGTTGTTGGACGGCTTTAAACCAACCGAATCAAATGCAAAAGGATTGCTGCCCAAATTAATTTCAGAAGCGGGGTTTAAGAATGAATTTATTCAAAAACATTTTAAGACCATGTTTGGTGAGATCCAGGTAATCAGTGCTGACAAAAATTAATTGCATAAGTACCAATATATAAAAACAATGAATTCAGTTTATAAAATTGCTTTAATACTCTTAATTGGTGCAGTAAGTTGTAACCGCAAAGAAAAAAACCAACTGGATGTATCAAAGCAACCTGGGTTTAAAATTGACGGCATTAAGCTGACTGGCCTTGATAACAAACCAATTGACCTGAAACAATACAGAGGCAAAACTCTCTTTATAAACTTTTGGGCTACCTGGTGCAAACCATGTTTACAGGAAATGCCTTCCATACAAAAAGCACAGGAGATTCTGGAAAATGAAAACATTGTTTTTTTATTTGCTTCTGATGAAGAATCAGATCAAATTGCTGCATTTAAAAACGAAAATCGGTATAATTTTAATTATGTAAAAGCCGGAAACATGGCTGAATTAAGTATCATGGCTTTACCAACAACATTTATCTTTAATCCCCGGGGTAAACTTGTTTTCAATGAAATGGGTTACCGCCAATGGAATGATAAAAATAATATTGACTTGATATTAAACATCAATAAATTAAAATGAACAAACTGTTGTTGGCAATAACATTCATTTGCGCAGCTATTTCCTGTACCAATAATATTAATGAAAAAGGAATGGCAGCTGTAAAGCAAATGCCCTCCCCGGCAAAAGATTCCTGTGCCGAACCTTATTTATTTACAAGCAAAGAAGGGACGGTATTTCTTTCATGGGTTGAAAAGAAAGGAAAAGAAGCTGCGTTAAAATTTTCCTCACTTCAGAATGATAACTGGACAGGCCCTGTTACCATTGCATCCGGGAATAACTGGTTTGTAAACTGGGCCGATTACCCCGCGATTGCCACTGATGGTAATAATTTTATTGCTCACTACCTGGAAAAAAGTGATACGGCAAAATTTACATATGATGTAAAGCTTGTTGCATCTGGGGACAGCGGAAAGACATGGGGAAATTCAGTGGTCTTGCATGATGATGGAAAAAAAGCTGAACATGGATTTGTTTCTATCGTTCCTTACAATAACGGTTTCTTTGCCTGCTGGCTTGATGGAAGAAAAACGGCAAGTAAAGAAAGCCACGGTGGTCACGACGAACATCACGGTGAAATGACAGTGCGAGCTGCGGTACTTGATAAGGACGGAAAGCAGATAAATGAGTGGGAACTGGACAACCGGGCTTGCGATTGCTGTCAGACTACAGCAACAATAACTGCTAATGGTCCCGTTGTTGTTTACCGTGACCGTTCAGATGATGAGGTAAGGGATATGTCCATTGTTCGTTTAATAAACGGCGAATGGACAAAGCCTGTAACTATCTATGCCGACAATTGGCTGATAAAGGCCTGCCCTGTAAATGGCCCCAGAGCTGATGCCATCAATAATAACTTAGCTATTGCCTGGTTTTCGATGAAGGAAAAAGAAGGAGAAGTTAAAATTATTTTTTCAAATGATGGCGGAAAAACATTTGATAAACCAATCCGTATTGATGAAGGAAAAACAATCGGCAGGGTAGATGTATTGATGCTTGATTCCACAGCGGCCATGGTGAGCTGGATGGAAGGGGCAGACATCAAAGCACTAAAAGTTCATACGGATGGCACAAAAGAAAATTCAATCATGATAGCTTTATCCTCCGATAAAAGATCAGGCGGTTTTCCACAAATGACCCGTTCCGGCAATAAAATATTTTTTGCCTGGACAGATGATAAGGCGAAAACAATTAAAGTCGCCAGCCTCTCTATGTAGATTTTTTTTACAATCAAATCTTCAAAGCAGCCGTAAAGCTGCTTTTTTATTTGGCGGTTATCAGTTTATTCTTATATTTGACTAAACATAATTTTAGATATGTCTAAAATTATGTTTAGAATCATGAAAAAAATTATTATTGTTTCAATTTTTTTGACAGGCATAATTGCCTGCCAGAAATTATTGCCCGGCGCACCTGCTGATAATGAAATTCTGGATGGACCGGTGGAAGGATTGACCGATGAACAAAATACCATTTTTCTGAAAGGTGATATTGCATTTAATGATGATGTATTTACAACGGCTAATGGTCTGGGGCCACTATTTGTCGCTACCTCCTGCGGCAGTTGTCATGCGGGAGATGGTAAAGGCCACCCATTTACCATGCTTACCCGTTTCGGGCAAGCCAATGCAAGCGGAAATCAATTTTTAAATCAGGGGGGACCTCAATTACAGCACCGGGCTATCCCGGGTTTTCAACCGGAACAAATACCGGCGGGAGCAACTTCTTCTAAATTTATGCCCCCGGCCAATACCGGCCTTGGTTTTTTAGATGCAGTACCTGATGCCGCATTAATTGCATTGTCCGATGAAAATGATACAAATGGCGATGGTATTTCAGGACGACCAAATTGGATCAATGCCCCATCTTATGTTGTGATTCGTCCGGCGCCAGTTATACAAAACGGGAAATACATTGGCCGCTTTGGAAAAAAGGCCGCGGCTTATGATTTACTGCATCAGACAGCTAATGCCTACAATCAGGACATCGGCATTACTTCTGTCTTTGAAAGTTTCGATACTTATAGCGGATTATCAATTGACCCGGAAGTTTCCACACAAACAGTGAATGATGTTGTCTTTTATTTACAAACTTTAAAAGCTCCGGTTCAGCGAAATCAAAATGATGCAGATGTACAAAGTGGACGACAGCTTTTTCTTAATACCGGATGTGCTAATTGTCATATACCACAGTTGACAACAGGGTTTTCACCAATCGCTGCACTGTCCAATAAAACTTTTTTTCCATTTACTGATATGTTGCTGCATGATATGGGGCCGGGATTGGACGATGGTTATACCGAAGGCTCTGCCACTACTGCTGAGTGGAGAACACCTCCGTTATGGGGACTGGGCTTATCCAAAAACTCACAGGGGGGGCAATATTTTTTATTACATGATGGAAGAGCAAGGAGTATTGAAGAAGCCATTACACTTCATGGGGGAGAAGCTGCACAAAGCAAGACAAGGTTTGAGCAACTAACTGCTGCGGAAAAGACGAAACTAATTAAATTCCTCGAATCACTTTAATAATGAACAGGAGAAAGTTTATAAAAAATAGTTGTACGGCCTGTTTATCCGCAACAGCATTAGCAGGCGTTTTATCTTCCTGCACATCCACCCGTTACATCAGTGGCACATTGGACAAAGATGGTTTGACGGTTGATACAAATGAGTTTATTACAAAACAAAATAATAAAACAACCTACCGCTCATTTATCATTGTTCGTAATGAAGCGTTGCAATATCCCATTTGTGTGTATCGGTTCAGTGAAAAAGAATATTCTGCTTTATGGATGCGTTGCACTCACCAGGGAACTGAATTACAGGCATCGGGTGATTACCTTCAGTGTACGGCGCATGGAAGTGAGTTTGACAATAAGGGCACTGTGAAAACCGGGCCGGCCGACAGAAACCTGAGAAATTTCCCGGTAACCATTTTCAACAAGCAACTTTTTATTGATCTGAGAGCAATATGAAAAAATTTTTATCAACCTTTCTTCTTTTTATTATAACCGGAACTGCCTTCGGGCAGATTGACCCAACCCTGCTCAGGCGTATTCCAAAAGATACAACCGGTGTGCAATTAAATATGGATGCACTTTATAACCGGCCTTTTCTGCAAGTGGGTAAATTGCCTGTTGCGTTGGGCGGTTATGCGGAAGTCAATTACCAGTACCTGCAGCAGGATGGTGTAACAGAAGGCCACCAATTCCAGATGCGGCGGGTATCCATCTTTATTTCTTCTTCAATTGCTAACCGTATAAAATTTTTAAGTGAAATAGAATTTGAAGACGGGGCAAAGGAGATAAGCATTGAATTTGCTTCATTGGATATTGAATTTAATCCTTTGCTCAATTTCCGCGGTGGTATTGTATTGAATCCTATTGGAGCATTTAATCAAAATCATGATGGCCCCAAGTGGGAGTTTGTTGACCGGCCAATTTCTGCCGCACAAATGTTGCCGGCTACTTTCAGCAATGCAGGATTTGGATTGTATGGCAAAAAATATAGCAAAGACTGGGTATATGCCTATGAAGTTTATCTCACCAACGGTTTTGATGACAAAATCATTTCCAATATTGAAAACAAAACTTTTTTACCAGCCACCAAAGAAAATCCCGACAGGTTTGAAGAAAGTTTTAATGGAAGCCCTTTGCTTACCGGCAAAGTTGCAGTAAGAAATAATAAAGTGGGGGAGTTGGGTCTTTCTTATATGGGCGGAGTATATAATAAATATAAAGATGATGGTCTGGTGCTGGATATTAGAAGAAGGGTGAATGTTTTTGCTGTTGACTTTAACACAACTGTTTCAGCAACAAAAACATTTATCAATGGAGAATGGGCATGGGTTAAAGTGAATGTACCTGATACCTACACCGAACAGTTTGGAGAAAAACAGCAGGGTGGATTTGTAGATTTTGTTCAGCCAATTTTTGAAAAAAGTGTTTTTGGTTTTGAAAAGTCAATAATCAATGCTGCGGTAAGGCTTGAATACGTTGACTGGAACAAAGGTAATTTCACATCAACCGGAGGAAATATTTCTGATCATATCTTTTCCATCGTTCCTGCCATTAGCTGGCGGCCATCTGCGCAAACAGTGCTGCGACTCAATTATCGTTACAACTGGCAGAAAGATATATTGGGTAATCCGCCTTCAAAGCTGGCGGGGTTTCAGTTCGGGATCAGCACTTATTTTTAAGTCCTGTAATCCTCCCTCACCGGGCTGAAGGCATCTATTACTTTACTATCTGTTTTTGCAATAGCTGAATGCGGGGTATTGGATGGAATGACATGATACATTCCTGCGGTTAATAAACAAGCTTGTCCGCCTATGACCATATCTAATTCTCCTTCTAAAATGTAAGTGATCTGCTCATGCACATGCTGATGCATGGGAATATTGCTTCCGGCTTTCAGTTCTACATAACCAAAGGTCATACTATTGCCATGTGTATAATAACCGGTGATGCCCGGAACTAATTCTTTTGGTTTGATGTTTTTAATTAGATCCATATTTTCATTTCTCAAAATAACAAAAACTTCCTCCCACCCATTCCTTGTCTTTATTATACCGCACTCCAATCATTTTTCCTTTACTCAATCTTGCCAGGTTGTTGGTAGCAACAGGCCTTGCTGTTCCGTCTTTCCAGAAATAAAACATCCTGATCTCTGCTTTGGCAGACACATCCGGTGTTTCTATTACATCAGCATATTTTACTTTGCGTTGCAATATCCAGTTCCCGGGGTCTTTTACTTTGTCAATATCTGCCTTTGTTACATCAATGACTACACCCTGCCCGGCAAATGAAAACAAAGGTTTCAAGACATAGTTTTCCAGGTCGGATGGCATTTGTTTTACCTCATTCAAATAGAAAGTTTGAGGTACATACCGATGCCGTATCAATGGCAATGTGTATTTGCTGATACGATAAAACCAGTTGGGATGCGGGCACCATTCCACATCCAGGTCTTCAAATAATATTTTTCCTTTTTCCTGAACTTCTGGTGTTTGTTGTTGCAGGTCATCAAAAATGATGCGGTTGTAAATTCTTTTTATCTGAGTTTTCTTACCATCGTTCAAGTAATATAATTGCTCTCCTTCTTTTATTAATTCTGTCAGGCAAACCATTTTAATGCCCAGATATTCTTCTGTACAATAAAAGTCAATCCTGGTTTTTTGTTTCCGTGGAAATATTTCCAGCAGAATTACATTTTCGGGATTATGATTGCCAACAATAATTTCTTTTAGCAATTGCAAATAAGTTTCCCGGTTGTATCCATTCAGGTAGCAATCGAAATTTGCGGGAACCGAAAAATATTTCCTGAAAACATCATCCAGCAGCACTTCATAAGCAAACAGGGTGGGGAAGCCCTGCATTTCTATTAACTGGGGTTCATATTCACCTGCTTCATTGATGCAGATGCCAAAATCAAATGCGATAAAATGCGAATGGCTATTTTCTCCCGGCACTTTTATATTTTCCGGCACAGAATTTTTTGTAAACTCTTTAAAGTTCGGGTCAGCAATAATATCCACAATACTCTCACAGGCATCCAGCATTTTTTTAGTAAAATCTTTGGGAATAAAGATGGGTGTTTCCGCCACCCTGAATTCTATAGCCCCGGGATGTACAGCACTCAGGTCTTTTAAAAAGGCTTCATATTTTTCTTTACTAAATGCTTCGTTATATGCTTTGCGGAGGGCCGGTACCATAGTTCTTGTTTTAGTAACCGGAAGTTAGTGAATGCCGGGCGGGCAGCAAAAAAGCAGCAATGAAATTATACCGGCACTTCCTGTAATTGTCCAATAGACTGGTTTAGAAAATTAGGCAGGATATGTGAATAGGTCCACACAATCTTATCCGGGTCATCCAGGTGCTCCAGCATGCTGATCAATTTATCTTCACCGTGGCTTTCAATAACAGTTTTTCTTTTTTCTTCTGTTTGCAGGTACATGCTCATGCCCGGCGCATCTGCTTCGGGGTGAAACTGTGTGCCGACCATATAGTCATTAAAACGGATACCCATAACAGCCCTTTCAAAGGGTACATGTGGGCGGCTTTTTTCTATGCAAAGAATTTTGGCGCCCATTTCTGTCAGTAAATTATGATTCGGCTGTATTACCTGGTGGTCACGGCTGTCCACTCCATAGAACGGATCCCGGAGACCATCAAATACCGGTTCATCATTACCAGCATCAAGCATGTGAATGGGGAAGACACCAAAGGCGGTTGATTTTCTTTTGCAAACCAAACCCGTATTAAAATAGCGATTTGCCAGTTGGAAGGAATGGCAAATAAAAAATATATATTTTTTTTGGGAGTTGGAAGGATTGGCATTCCATCTTTCCATTTTATCCAGCCAGCGGCACCATGCAATATCCCAATCTTCAAATCGGCTCAGCAACGGGTCGCCAGGCCCGCCGGAAGAAATATAAATGTCGTAGGAGGTATCAGGAAGTTCATTATTAAGCCGCACATCATATTCATCAGATTGCAGTTCGATTTCATTTGTTTCTGCCCAATTTTTTAAAATGCTGCGGATGCACCGCATGCCCTGGTTGGCAACGCCTTCATAGAGATCAAGAATGGCTACTTTTACAGCCCTTTTTTCGGTCCAACTCATTCACAAAAATAATGATTTTTTGACGTACAGTTAAAACATAAGATTGCATGATTGTCCACAATTGTGGATTAAATGATTAGAATTAAGAAGAATTATTTAGCCAGATGCTGTACTACTATGATCGTCATAAGCGCCTGCCCGGACTAGTAACGATAGCGGCGTAACCAGGAATTGCATTGTTCAGAGCCCGGTAATTTTATTCAGCAAGTATATCCGCCGGGGCATGTAGATGCAGAGTTATTAGCTATATTAAAATATCACGTCTGCGTCCTTGGCCTCAGCGGTTAATTTCTCTCATAAACTTTCTCTCCACTTAAAAAAGTTTTTATCACTTTTACTTCCAATAGCTTTTCCGGGGCTTCTTTCAGTATATCTGCATCAAGAACAACAAAATCAGCAAACTTCCCTTTTTCCAAACTTCCTTTTTCTTTTTCTTCAAAATTGGATTTTGCTGCCCAGATGGTCATGCCCCGCAATGCTTCTTCACGGCTCAAGGCATTTTCCATTTGATAGCCGTTTGCAGGCCATCCCTTCGAATCTTTTCTTACTACTGCAGCAAAAAATGTTTTAAAAGTTGAAATGTCTTCCACCGGAAAATCAGTTCCCAGTGGTATCCATCCGTTTTGTTGCAAAAGTTGTTTGTATGCATAAGCAACTTTCACTCTTTCTGCACCCAGGCGGTCGCCAGCCCAGTACATATCGCTGGTACCGTGTGTTGGCTGCACAGATGGAATGACTGAATTGGCTCCAAATAAATTAAAATCATCTTCATTCACCACCTGAGCATGTTCGATTCTCCAGCGTAGATCATTTTTCCCTTTTAAATATTTTGCATAGATATTCAACATCGTTCTGTTGCCACTGTCGCCAATGGCGTGGGTACACATTTGCCAGCCTTTTTGCGAAATGTAATTAGCTATAGAATCAAAATGGCCAGGTGTACTTAACAAAAAACCTGACCAACCAGGTTTATCAGCATAAGGATGAAGCAAACAAGCACCCCTGGAACCTAATGCACCATCGGCATATACTTTTATACTTCTTACATTCAGGCGATCGGTTTTGATAACGCCATTTTTTTCGAGATATTCATAATTCTTTTTATCATCGCTGAGCATTACATACAATCTCATTTTTAAATAGCCTTTCTCCTGTAATGCCTTAATCTGGTCAACTGAACCATAGCTTAATCCACAATCATCAATAGTTGTAAGGCCAACGGCAAAGCAATTCTTTTCTGCTGCCTGCAATGCTTTTTTAAATTGTTCTTCTGTTGCGCCGGGAATTTTTGCGGAGACAAGGCCAACAGCATTATCAATTAATAATCCGGTAAGAGTTCCTTCCATTTCTTCAATCTCGCCGCCGGTTAATGTATCTCCGGCTTCTATACCTGCTATGTCCAATGCTTTTTGATTGGCAATGGCAGCATGGCCATCCACTCTTCTCAACAGTACTGGCCTGTCGGGAAATAGTTCATTCAGTTTTTCATTAGTTGGGAAATCCTGCCCACCGGCTGGCATGTCTTTTACATCCCAGTCATTCTGATCCCAACCACGGCCTGTAATCCAGCCATCTGGATTTGCTGCCGCAAATGCTTTTACCTTTTCTATCACTTCATCCCAACTGTTGGTACCGGTAAGGTTAACTGTTTGCAGACTTAATCCGTAACCGGTAAAATGTGCATGGGCATCTATAAAGCCGGGATAGATGAATTTGCCTCCGGCATCTAATTTTTCTTTGGCATCATATTTTTTTTCGAGGTCGGCCGTTTTTCCTGTTGCAACAATTTTCCCATCTGTCACTGCCATTGCTTCAGCAGTAGAAAAAGTTGAATCAACAGTGTAAATAGTGGCATTATAAACCAGCAAATCAACTTTTTCTTTTGCATTACATGAGAACAGTAAAATGACTGTTGCCGCTTTGAGATAATTCTTCATTATTAGTTTTTAATTATTAATTCAAAAATTTCTCCGGATGCTTTTTATTATGCTCCGTTTTGTCCTGGAAAGCTTTGGCGGCTGCTAAGATAGTAGCTTCATCATATAAATTGCCAATAAGTGTAATGCTGAGTGGTGAACCGTTTTGATTAAAGCCAATAGGCATGCAAACTGCGGGATGACCGGTAAGATTCGTTATTGATAATTGCCTTCCAGAAAAAGTTGGAACAATTAATACGTCATAATTTTTCATGAAGTCATTCATGTTTCTACAAAGATTGTAACGGTAGCGGTTAGCATTAATGTATTCAACTGCGGGAATTGTCCGGGCAGCCCGGAAAGAATTTGGCCAGAAATCTTTATCCTGTCTTTCAATCAGGTCATCCCGGTTGGTTCTTGTCAGTTCATCGAAGGCCGCTGCACTTTCCGCATTCAAAATAATGCTGACAAGATTAACAGGATACATTGCCGAATCAGGAAAATTAACTGCATGCACATTTGCGCCGAGTGAACGGTAGGCTTCCAATACTTTCCATTCAGGTGCTTCTGCAGTCAACCGGTTGAAAAAATTTTCTGCATATGCGATACGAAGTTTTGAAAAGTCGGCTTTGCCGGTATAATTAAAGGTGTGGCGAATTGCCGAAGGGTCATTACCATCTGTGCCATGAATAAATGCATAAACAACCGATGCGTCTTCAGCGCTACGGCAGATTGGCCCCACTTTATCAAGGCTCCAGCAAAGCACCATAGCACCATATCTGCTAATTGTTCCGAATGTTGGCCGCAAACCTGTTGCTCCACAACGTGTAGATGGGGAAACAATGGAACCCAATGTTTCAGTACCAATAGCAAAGGGTAATAACCCGGCAGCAACAGATGATGCCGAACCGGCAGATGAACCGCTGGATCCCTGCTTCAAATTCCAGGGGTTCTTTGTTTCTCCGCCAAACCATTTATTATTATATGCTAATGCCCCCATCGAAAGTTTGGCACATAAAACAGCGCCGGCATCTTTCAGTTTTTTATAGACATAAGAGTCCATATTCAATACCTGGTCTTTGTAGGGGGTGCTGCCCCAGGTTGTTTTATATCCTTTTACAGCAAACAAATCTTTCAATCCGTAAGGAATACCGTGCAATGGCCCACGATAGATGCCTGTTTTTAATTCCTCATCTGCCTGTTTTGCCTGCTTCATCGCAAGGTCTTCCGTTAATGTGATGACACATTCTAAAGTGTCGCCCCATTTTTTCAGCCGGTCAATGAAAAACCTGGTCAGCTCAGCAGAACTAATTTTTTTATTGAAAACCAGGGAAGCTAATTGTGGAATGGAATAAAAAGCAAGCTCATTTTTATTTGCCGGCACTTCCACCTGTAAGGGTATATCCCAGTATATTTTTTCTTTTTTGGTGGATACTTTCATGCCCGGAGGTGCGGGGTTAAAAGCAAAAGGGTAGGGGATGTCGTTTGATGGTAAAGTTTTGTGCATGGACTTATACATCAACAAGTAATTATTCAGGTTACCCATCATCGAATCAGCTTCGGCATCAGTAAAATCAAGGTCGTACCACTTTACATTGTTTCGGATTTGCTGTATGGAATCGGTTCTTCTCTGGGCTCGTGCAGTAATTATTGTTGCACAAAGAAATACAGTTAATAGTAGTCGCATACAAGTGGGTTTTTGCAGATATTGAAATTAAGGAAATTCCTTACCTTTTGTACAAATCAACTGTCATGCGGATACTTCTTTTTATTTTTTTTATCTCCATATTTATTATTTCCTGTAACCAGGCTGATAAAAATGCTGCGGGGGGCAACATGACGGTTTCTCAATACTTTAATTATGGCGACAGTGCCCTGCAATCAGCCGGTGTAAAAATGATTCCTGTCAAAACAGCAGTTGGAAATTTTAAGGTGTGGACAAAACGGTTTGGTAACAATCCCCGCATCAAAATTTTATTGCTGCATGGCGGCCCGGCAATGACACATGAGTATATGGAATGTTTCGAAAGTTTTTTTCCAAAAGAAGGATTTGAATTTTATGAGTATGACCAGCTCGGTTCTTATTACAGCGATCAGCCCAAAGACAGCAGCTTGTGGACGACTGAGCGGTTTGCTGAAGAAGTGGAACAGGTGCGGCAAGCTATCGGTGCTGACTCAACTAATTTTTATGTACTTGGCAATTCATGGGGCGGCATACTGGCTATGGAGTATGCACTGAAGTATCAGAGCAATATAAAAGGGTTACTGGTGGCCAATATGGTAGCCAGTGCGCCGGAGTATGGAAAATATGCACAGGAAATTTTAGCGCCGCAATTTGATGCTAAGGTGTTAGAAGAAATAAGAGCCATTGAGGCAAAAGGAGATTATGCCAATCCACGGTATATGGAATTGCTGGTACCCAATTTTTACCATAAGCATTTATGCAGGTTAGAGGAATGGCCGGATGGGTTTAACAGGAGCATGAAGCATGTAAATGCAGAAATTTATACAATGATGCAGGGTCCCTCAGAATTTGGCATTGCCGGCAGGTTAGCCAATTGGGATATTAAAAACCGGTTGAAAGAAATAAAAGTACCGACGCTGATGATAGGGGCAAAGCATGATACAATGGATCCGAAAGCCATGGAAGAACAGAGCAAGATGGTACAACATGGCCGTTATCTCTATTGCCCCAATGGCAGCCACCTGTCAATGTGGGACGATCAGCAGGTATTTATGAATGGGGTAATTAAGTTTATTAAGGATGTGGATGAAGGAAAGTTTTAAGAAATAGCTTTTATCTTCGGTTACCTAAAACCAAGTCAACATGAAATTATTAAAAACATTAATGGCGATTTTATTTGCAGCATCACTTCTAACTGCCTGCGGCGGCAAAGACAAAAAGGAAGGAGATAGTAAAGAACCGGAAACAAAAACTGAAACTACTGATAGTGGGCCATCAACTAAGTTAGAAGGTGCCTGGGAAATTAAAAGGGCAGAAGGTTCTATGGACAGCCTGAATCTTGGGACAGTCTATGAGTTTAAAGGAAGTAAGCTATCCTTTGGAAAAGGCGACTATAAGAATCCGGGTAAAACAGAAGTTACAGACAGTACATTCAGTTTCCAGGCTGAAGGGAATGAACTGAAGTTTATGTATAACTATAAACTTAACGGCGACACACTGGTGGTGGAAATGCAAAACAGCGGCGGACAGATATTTCACATGGTGAAAAAATAAACGCCTTAGCTTATTTACAGAAAGCCCCTCATTATAACTGAGGGGCTTTTCTTATTCCATCAAATTTTCTTTAACAGCATTGTCAGTATTCTTGGAATTTCATTCCTGTTATCATCATCAAAATATTCGTTGATGTCAACAAAGGCTAATCCATTATTTGTAGCTGCCCGTATAAAATCGCTAATATGATGATTAAAACAATCAACCACCTGAACACCGTTCTCTGTCTCAAACCTTGCTTTGCTGCCGGCGTATTGCTTAAAAGGATGCAGCTCGCCGATATAAACATGGCCGCCGGGTTTTAATGCTTCCGAGGTCTCCGTAAAAATATGGTTGAGGTTCTCAATATGTTCCAGTACTAAACTAAAACTGACGAGGTCGTACAATTGTTTCCTGAATGTCCAACTGGTGGTAATATCAGCTTGTAAAAACTGAATACTGTTATCAGTAATTTTTTCTTTTGCCTTTGCCAGCATTTCTTCTGATAAGTCAACAGCAGTAATATGTTTGGCTTTTTCAATCAGCCACACGGTATTCTTTCCCGTTCCGCAACCAATTTCTAAACAGCTTTCAAAAGATACAGCAGATAATATGCTCCGCAATGCTTTCCCTTCAAGGTCTCTTGTCTTGTTTAAATTGGTATCGTATTGGGAAGCCCAGTTGTTATATGCTTGTTGGGTATTCATTTCAGCTTGCTGTAATTATTGTAGCTCAATTCCCAGAGATTAACCGGTTGCTCAAAATTAAGTGAACCGGGTGTGGTGATATATTTTTTTACAAAAGTAAACCCGGCTTTCTCCAGTGTATTATTGGGGGCGGGGTTCAATGCATAAGGCTCGCAATATATTTTCTTCAGTTGCAGGCTGTCAAAAAAATACGGCAGCGTCATTTTCACTAATGCAGTACCTATTCCCTTTTTCCGTTTATCGGCTTTCCAAATGTGCAGGTGCATATAGGCTTCTTCGCCAAACTTTATCTTGTTTACATTGGAATGACCCACCGGTTCATCATCTGCTAGCCAGATGATGCAATAGGATTCCTTTTCTTCATACGGCTGGCATAGCTGTTTGGCCAACATTTTTTTCCAATCCTGCCGGGCCGGCAATTTAGCTATATCTGCACCCATGCCTGCTAAAAAAGCTGCATCAGCACTAAGCCAGTAATCAATTATTAAAGGGATATCAGCTTCTGTTAATTCCCTTAGCGAAAGCAGATTTTTGTTCATATAATTTTGCATAGTAAATATCATAAAAAAACTTTACACTTGCCGACTGGTACCCGGTTACTTTAACCGGATGAATAAAATTGTATAAATGAAAATAGCAGTTATAACAGCGAACATTGGTGGTTTCGACAAATGCAATGTCATGCCTGAACAGGATATTGCTTTTGACAGGTATTATATAGATGATTCTAACTGTCCTTATCCTGCCTATAAAGTTGATAACAGGATGAAAGCAAAAATATTTAAAATGCTTGGTCACAAGATTTGGCCGGGATATGATGTGTATGTTTGGATAGACGGGAATATCCAGGTAAAAGCAAAGGACTTTATCAGCCGCATGGTCATCACATTGGAAGGAGCAGATGTAGTCATATCCAACCACCCCTTCCGTTCAACAATTTATGAGGAAGCCAATTTTATCCTAACCGAATTAAACCAGGGACATAAATACCTGGAGGCAAGATATTGCGGCCATTCTATAAAGAGTGAAGTGGAAAGTTTTGGAGAAGGGCTAACAGGTCTATACTGGTGTGGTTGTTTTGCCAGGCAGAACAATGAAAAGGTAAATAAAGCTTTTGATGACTGGTTCATCGATAACACTATCTGGTCAAATTTTGATCAGAACAGTTTTGTTTACGAGGTACAGAAACATAAACTAAAACTGAATACTATTGTGTGGGGCGATTATTATGAGAATGAACACTACGAGTTCACAGATCATAAAAAGTTGGCATAAATACACCGCCGTTGTCATTAGTTTGTTTTATAGCACGGCTCAATAATAAATAACCAACTGAATGGTTGTCCATCATTTCCCGAAATTCTGCGGGACAGGTGCAACGATGGACTGAAAATAAATTTCCAGCCTCGTTGAGGCTGATGATTAGTCGCAGGCTAACAGCAACCACCTGTTTTTTTATTTTTTGTCCTGCTCCGCCGAATTGTGGGGAACACTGCTGATAATCAGGAATTGCTTTCAATTAAGTAACTTTCCATAGGAGAATCAACCCATATTTTTGTAATCATATAAAAATGGAGGAAACAGAACATGAGACACACTATTCAATTCGCAGCTTTGGCCGTTGGCGTAAATATCCTGCTGTGTGCAACTGTCGCTTACTCCCAACAACAGATGCACATACTGGACGATCAGGGCAAACCGGTAGCGGCTGCAGAAGTAACAATCACCTGCGACAAGGAAAAACGTGAAGGCTTTGCCGATGCTGGTGGGACATTTTCCTGGGCGCCTATGCCGCCAAATTCTCAATGTATTGTCAGCATAGTCAGCAACCGAACTGAGGTATTCGCAGCCGTTCTGTCTATTCCGGCAAGTGGTATAGTCAACATTGAGTATAAGGTTAAGCGAAAGCAAGTTTGGGTTGTACAAGTTACAGTCATTGACGACGAAAAGAAAGAACCTATAGCCGGGGTTGAAGTTAAATTTGACTGCGGTGCGGACACATGGTACAGAACAACGAACCGTTCGGGAGTAGCCGAACTCGAAAAGATAATCGCTGCTACGGAATGCAGGATTACAACCGACCATAAATTGTATGAACCAATTATAAAATCCTTCCCGGTTCCCCGGCCCATGTTTGAACCAGTTCGGGTAGAGGTCGGGATAAAAAGAAAAATAAATATTAAGACGGTGCAAGTAACCGTAATCGATAGTGAAACCGGTAAGCCTGTTCAGGATGCGAGAGTGTGGCTCGTTGGTGGTTTCTTTTCTAATTTTTCAGGCACTACGGGCCCTTCGGGTGTGGCAGATATTTTAATAGACCGGCCTGGCTCGTTTCAAATCGAGGTTGCCCAGGATAATTATTATTCCGACAAATCAACCACTTTGGTGGTTGAACCCGGGGCTGTCGGGGAAAGCCTCGCTGCCACTATATCGCTTGCAAGGAAACCCAAACAATCCGGTGTGGGGCTCGCTGTTACAGTAATGGGCAAACGCCTGGATGGAACGATCATCACCCTTAAGAATGCAAGGATAAAGGTTGAAGGAAGCGACGAGGTAAATACCGATGCCGATGGGAAAGCGACAGCCAGGCTACCAGAAGTTTCAGGAGATTTGGTTAATATCGTTGCAACGGCAAACGGTTATGAACCCGGGACTAAATCATTTTTATTACCCAGGTATTCGTCGGTGATCATTACACCCGAAGTGGTTTTTATTTTGACAGAAAAAAAACGGGAAATTACCGCCGTGAACCTGGTAATTGAGGTTAAAAAAAGGGACGATGGTAAATCCGTTTCCGGCGCATCTGTTTCGATTGATGGGCAGGGTACAACGAAAACCGATTCTGCCGGGAATGCCCGATTTACTATTTCAAACGAATTTATTAAGGGCAAACAGTATTTGCGGGCAATCGTTACCAAACCGGACTTCAAAGAAAAATGGAGCGATGTAGGAATAGATCTTCTGAAGCCAGGTGAGGAACCAAGATATTATTCTATCATGATCGAATTGTCCAAAGTAGGTCAGGATGATATTTTTCTGGGTACATGGAACGGCCAGGGTAATGCTAAGGGTATCACAGTGACCTTCAATAAAGACTATACGATGACCTTTAGCGATACGAGGCCCGGTTATGAGAGAAGCGGAAAAGGGGAGTGGCGCCGGGATCCAGATAGAGTCGATTGCGTTGCCTCGCCTATAAGTTACGCATTATGGTATAAAAATGGAAAGCTCAACGATGAATGGGGCAACTTTTACACGAGATGATTATCCGGGATTGATTTTTATCTATGCCGTGCAGTTTCCATCTTTTTTCTGCCCGGAGTTTGCACAGAACTCATTTCCCAGGCGAGTGTCAGATGGTTTTGTATGTGGTTTTTGTGGTATCCCGATTTCATCGGGACAGGCTTCGTTGTAATACGGAGTTGTATTAGAGAATAACGCCGAGTCCACTCTGCATCCCGATGGCTATCGGGACCGGGCTGTGAGACAACTTGTCCCGATTATTTCGGGATCGGCTACGAAACTATAAAGTTGGAAGACTCGGCAGGGAAGAAAAAAACATGGGTTTAAAATGAGTAGTAATTAAATTTTATTTTACTTACTTCAGTTTCTTTTTTTCAGCACCGGCCTTAAGGTCTTTTGCATTTAATTTACTCACCACTTTCTTTCCGGTTTTGGCTTCAATAGCTTTTCTCGTATTACCGGCAATGGTACCACCCTGCAAAGCAATAGTTCTATTCTCATCAAAATTTTTCGGTTTCTTTTCTTTGCTTATTTCTGTAGTGGTTGCTTCACCCAGCATATTCAGTACCAATTCAAGATTAGTCATGTTATCCCTGAGGTTTTCTTTTTTCAGATTTTTATGCTGTTTGTATTGCTTTATTGTTTTACCGCTCCATGCTTTAGTAATGATATCTGTTAGTGAGGCAAACTCCTGACCTTTTTTTATTCCGCGGTTTTCCCACTCGTCAGTTAAATCTTTTCTTACTTCAATACTTTTCAGCCGTTGGTTTATCCACTCCTTGCTGTACCCGAGCTTCAGATAATTTTCCATTGCCCGGTCAATGCTTTTTTCCGGGTCTTGTATCTCTTCAATCCTTTCATAACCAGTTTGTGCCAGCCAGAGTTTGAAAGGCTCGGCTTTAGGCGAAGGAATTGACTGGATGAGTCGAAGGAGTTGTTCAGTGCTGGCAACATCTGTTTTATAAAACTTGCCATCGGTGGATTGCAATTTCAGTTGGTTACAATTTGTAACCGACTCATTTCCTTCTTTTTTCATACGGTGTTTCAGCACTTTCCAGTAATTACGGGGATCAGGACTTTCAGTCAGGACACCAATCACATCCACAATGCTGAAATACCAGCTTTCCTCATCTTTGTTCCATGCAGAACGAATCTGTTTATCTTCAAATAATTGAATATTACCCATATCCAAATTTAGGAAAAAACCATTCCAATAAATTTTTCAACCGGGGGACAATTTGTACCCACCCTTTTGGAATGCATGGCAGCTATTGCTTATTGGAAATGATGCGGGATTATATATTTCCCAGGCGAGTGTCGGATGGCTTTGGGTGTTGGTGAGACATCGGTTAAGAAGCGGTGAGAACACCCGGCAGGGAAGAGAGGCTCGATACTATTCATTCTTCATTCATCTTCAACAGGAAAAAAGCATAAGAAGTTTTAACGTTGGCCAGGCTGACTTTGTCCTTTTCAAAACCCAATAATATCGTGTTATCATCGACTCTTTGGGCCAGGGTTGGGGAAAAATAAAATCCGGCAGCATCTGGGTGCAAGATCCGGCGGGTTATTTTTCCGTCCTTTTCTATTGTCGCCGCAACCATTACAATATTTCCATTTGAATTGAAGCCGGCTGTTCTTGCCTGGTCAAGTGCTGTGTTTACATTTGATTCCAGGTCGGTATATAACAATACTAATTTGTCTTCCCATTTGTGCACAAAAAAATTATTCCCTGTTTTCAGACCTAAAAATTCTTTTTTCGGAAGTCTTTTTATTATTATTTCCCCGGCGGCAGTAAAAACAATAATAGCACTACTACCTTTAGCTGGATCATCTAATACAGCATGGCCTTGTCCCAGGAATCTTGTCAGGTCACCGGCGAGAATTATTGTACCGTCGGCCATAGTGAAATGCTCAAACTGGATATAGGGGTTTAGTCCCGATTCTTTATTTTTTGTTTTGGCATACTTATCAGTTTTGAATTGTTCTATCAGGTATTCATCAATCTCTTTCATGACAAGCTTTGAATTGCCAAGGCCTTTCTTGTCTATGTTTGTTGAAAATATTTCTGTTATATATTCCCCCTCTTTACAAGCAGTTCCGGTTAATTTTACATAATCTTCCGTGCTTCCCGGAGCGACATATACATGATGAGCAAACGTACCTTCAAGTTTTACATCAATAGCTTTTACCGTACCTGAAACATTTCCCGCCAGCAAGGACGGGTAATAGACATTTTTCTTTTCATACCAGCATGTTACAAAAAAGTTGCCTGTATTATCCACCAGTATATTACCTATCGTAAATTCTTTTGCATTTTCCAGTTTCCCATGCGATGCCTTTCCAAGCATGTTCATATCCCCATCTGTAACAGCAAAGGAATAGTCATTAATAAAACCTGATGTCCAGCACCAGATGATCTTTGATTTATCCGCCGATTGTTCAACCAGGAGTTTCTCCGAATAGATTACATCAATAAGTTTTAATGAAGCCACACTTTCATCCACGATTGTCAGTACTTTTTTTGCAGTAGCTAATCCGAGTGATAATGTGTCAACCTTTGCCGCATAAACATCAAGAGTTGAGTTATTCTCTGATTGATAATAAATAAGATAAAGGTTTTTGTTGATTACTTTTAAGAAGGGACTAAAAGGGCCAAAAATTTCTTTACCATCTCCCAGGCTGATTTCCTTCACCGGATTAAGGTTGATATCATATGAAAGAAGCTTGCAACTGTATTTTCTTTTTCCCATTGGCCCCATCCAAGTAAATTTCGAAACGGATGAATTGTCCACACCGTAAAATTTATTACCAAACAATACCTGGTTAAATATCGTTTTACTGTCTTTTAATGTGACTACGGTCTCTAATTCGAAAACCTGCGCTTCTATTTCCGTCACCATTACAATACTGGCTAATAAAAAATATTTTCTCATGCCTGATTTTTGAGTGGTAAAGCTACCGAATTAGTCAACTCATCGGCTAACAGGTTAAAAGGGCTGTTTCGTTTCTGAAGCGAAGATCGGATGGCTTTATGTGTTGGGGCTCCCGCATCCCGATTTTCATTGGGACAGGCTTCGCCGTGGCTAAGGAGTTGCATTACAGTTTCGGCTACGAAACTATAAAGATGGAAGACCGGCAGGGAAGAAAATCCGGGAATTATCAAGGGAAGTAGCGATAGATTTCTTTGCGGTGCAAAATCCGTACTAATTCTGCTGTTTTGTTTTCGAAATAAAAACCAATACGGTATTGTCCCATTCTGACCCGGTAGGCAGTTTTGTAGCCTGTTAGTTTCTTGCAATTATCCAATTGGGAGGGGGTTGGCCGGCAATTTCTATATCATTAATAATGACAGCCAGTTGACGTTTGTAAGCCGCTGGTAATTTGTCCGCATCTTTAGTGAAGGACTTGCGGATTTCAATATTCATTTCGCCGATTTTAATTTACCAAGAAAGGCAGCTTTTTCAGGAGGGGTGAGGAGTTTTGTTTTTCTGCCTTTCTCCATCGCTTTTAAAATGGCGGCATCTTCTTTTTCTTCGGTGTAAAAACCAATAGAAAGCCCTTTGAGTATTGTTTCCAATACTTTTTCTTCTTTTTTATTTTTGGGGTTTACAATATAAGTCATAGGGTAAAATTAATTATTTTTTATCATTATTCAGGTGCCTTTTTCTCAGGTGAGTGTCAGATAGGTTTGTGTGTTGGTTTTGTGGAACTTGCCGTACTACGGAGTCGCATTACAACTTAACGCCGAGTCCACTCTGCGCACAAGGCCGGGCTGTGAGACATCGGCTACGAAACTATAAAGTTGGAAGACTTGCAGGGAAGGGAGTCATCGCTCTACTATTTTCCAGTAGGAATTCTTTCGGGTTACTTTTCCATTCCGAAACTCCCAAAGGTCACAACCCCGAACTTTCAAACTAACCCCGGCAGTGGTTGTTCCGGTTAGTGTCCATTCAGACACTCCCATATCGCCTGACTCCGAAACCCAATGACGGTCTTCACCGTAGTGAACATCAGGAATGCCTTTGAAGCGTCCGGCAAGCGCCTCTCTCACTTGTGCTTTACCAACGAAGCGTTGTCCAAAAGATTCAGGTCCCTTTGGAAAATCAAAGGAACAGTCCTCAGAGAAAAATTCCATGATCGCATCAAGGTCATGCCGGTTAAATGCGTCAAGAATTTGTTTTAAAGTTTCAACTGAAACGGTCATTTTTTGTGAGTTGATTTCTGTTTGTAATTTCTTGTCAGGTATTTTGCTGTTACAACCCAAAAGTCCTGAAAAACCAATGAATAGTCCAATAATTAAAATTCGTATTTGCATTGTTGGTTTGTGGTTTCAAAGTTAATTTCTTTCAATTTAAAACGGAACAAAGATGAGCAACGAACAAACCACACTCTGCATACAACGGGGGAAGAAAACACCAACCACGGCGTGTTGTTTTTGGTGGAACACCTGCCGGGGCGAAACTCATTTGTCATACTCAAATGTTATCCAGATAAGGTCATCTGCAAAAGGGTAATCGATTCTTATATGAGGGTATGATGCTGTGTATGGTTTGTACTCGTAATATTCATATTCACCCCACATTTCATCAGCATCTTTGTCATATGTTTCCTCATAAGTGCTGCCGAAGACAGCTTTCGCCAATTTGCGGAAGTTAGCAACAAAGGCGGCTGTCAGTTTTCCATCGTCATCTGTGAACTTATCTTCTTTAAATTTAAAAATTATTTCTGCACCGCTGTCATAGACCTGCATTTCACCCATCACACCACAGATAGTAAGGCTGGTGGCATATTTATAAGTACTGCCGGGCAGCAGTTCTTTTTTGAATTTTTGCAGGTTTGAAAAAGATTGTTTGATGAGCAATAGTTTTTGTTTCAGGTCGGGGCAATTGGCCGGTAATGGCTGTTTTTGTCCCTGGGAGGTCAATGAAAAAAATAATAAGAGACAGAACAGGATGTTTTTCATTTTATAAAAATAAAAAAATTATTCAATTCTTGCTGGCTGTGCCCCGTTGTTCTTAGTTTGTTTTATAACACGGCTCAATAATAAATAAAAAGTTGAATGGTTGTCCATCGTTTGCAACGATGGACTGCAAACAATTCCTTTTACAAAAATATTACATCCAGCAGTCCGCATTTCTTTGTAAGCACATAATCTTTTGCACTGCTATACAGATAGTCTTACGCCATGGTTGGTGTTTGTATTTTCACCAACCATTGATTTGTTGTGAACTTCGGATACAAAAGGGGCGTCTTATAATTTATGTGGTTGGTGGAAGAAAACACCAACCACGGCGTGTTTTTTTTTACGGAACACCTGCCAAGGTGGAAGAAAACACCAACCACGGCGTGTTGTTTTTGCGGAACACCTGCCGGGGCTGAAAGACTACGGAGAACGGGGGAAAACGGATGACTAGTTTTTAGATCCGGATGCTCCCGAATGAAATACCGCACCATCCGAATCAAGAATGCATGGGCCTGAATAGACCTGGCCGTTTGTAAGAAATTTCCATCTTAGAATTCCTGTTGCTGCATCCAATGCATAAATATTATTATCATATGCTCCAACATAAACTACACCATTTGCTGCTGCAGGATTAGAAAACCAAACACCACTATCTGTGCCAGATCCAAATAACCATGTCGCTGTTCCAGTTGCTTTATTTAAGGCGTAGAACTGTCCATAATGAAAACCACTGTACACATTATTGTCTAGTGCTATTGGACAAGAAATGATGGGAGATGGAAAAATCCCACCACGAACTGGTATATATCGCCATTTAAAAATTCCAGTACTTGCATCAAAGGCTTCCAGGTATTGTGATGTGCTTACCGATGAACTTATAAATACTGAACCATTGTCAATAGTTGGGGCAGAACTTGAAGCCAGGCATATTGTATTCCAGATTGAATTACCTGTAACAGCATCTACACAAATGATTTCGTTATTTCCTGTTGACCCCTGGATATACATTTTGCCATTGCTGATGGCCGGATTAGATCTTGTAAGACAAATATTTCTTGACCAGATCGTATTTCCATTCACTTCATCTAATGCGTAGTAGCTACTTCCAAATGCACAAGTATAGAGTTTTCCGCCTGCTACATTCGGGCTCGTTGGTGCTGTAATTGGCTTACTCCATGCCAATACACCTGTATTTACATCTATTGCGTATAAAGTGCCATCTGGATATGCATTTGCAGAGCCGATAAAAATTTTTCCATTTGATACAACAGGGCTTTCGCTTCTGATCGGAGCTGCGGTAAGATACTTCCATTTCAAACTACCGGTAATAGCATCAATGGCGTATAAATATTTATCATTACTTCCTGCATATACAGTGTTATTGAAAAATGTAGGACTTGACTGAATAGGCCCACCTGTGGCATACTTCCAGACTAAAGTTCCTTTTTTGGCATTCAATGCATAGATGAAGCCATCTTCACTACCTGCAAATATTTTTTGGTTAGCAGTTACAAGAATAACTCTTACATAATACTTTCTGGTACTTCCGTCATCGGCTGTTACAATGTAAGTAACAATATTATTGAAATTCTGTGCAGCATTACTTGCAGGTGAAATACTGACCCCGGTATATGTTATAGTAGGAACAAGACTGCTTATGGAAGTCCCCTGATGAATTTTTATGATAACTGAATCTGTGCTAATAGTTCCTGAAACATCGGCTAGTAATTCTGCACTATTATCACTTGCTCTAAACAGAAATGCAGTAATTGCTTTTTCTGATGAACTTGGAGGGTTGGGGGGTACTTTTCTTTTTTTACAGGCAGTTGTTAAAAGAGTAAAAACAAAAACAAGAAAAAGAAGGTGTATTAATTTTGCTTCGTTGTAATAAGATTTTGTCATTTGTGGCATTGTTTAAATATACAGAACTCATTTTAAAATTTCAAGTATTTTTACATCTGGCAGTCTGTTTGCTAAGCGAATGTCAAATGGCTTTGTGTGTTGGCTTTGTGGCACTCGCCGTACTACGGAGTTGCATTAGAGAATAACGCCGAGTCCACTCTACACACAGGGCCGGGCTGTGAGATAACTTGTCCCGATTATTTCGGGATCGGCTACGAAACTATAAAGTTGCAAGACTCGGCAGGGAAGAACACACATGGCCGGGCAGTGAGACATCGGCTACGAAACTATAAAGTTGGAAGACTCGGCAGGGAAGAAACAAAAGGTAGTCCTTAATTCATGTGGTTGGGAGGGTATTTTACGCCATGGTTGGTGTTTGTCTTTTCACCAACCATTGGTCTGTAGTGAATTTTGTAGTAGGAGTGGGGAGTCTTTACTTCATGTGGTTGGTGGAAGAAAACACCAACCACGGCGTGTTATTTTTGGCGGAACACCTGCCGGGGCGGAAGGCTAATTAATATTAAACTGTACCCCGTTGTTCTTAGTTTGTTTTATAACACGGCTCAATAATAAATAAAAAGTTGAATGGTTGTCCATCGTTTGCAACGATGGACTGCAAACAATTCCTTTTACAAAAATATTACATCCAGCAGTCCGCATTTCTTTGTAAGCA